>Ga0134124_10000010_pt1 | contig 396263 bp, 344 predicted proteins | sample KB304_FD_96880 | JGI IMG/M metagenome (GOLD analysis project Ga0134124, IMG submission 96880) | Terrestrial soil microbial communities without Nitrogen fertilizer from Kellogg Biological Station, Michigan, USA - KB3-0-4 | ecosystem: Environmental > Terrestrial > Soil > Unclassified ...
CACCTGTCAGCAACGCGAGATCAACTCGCTCTCTGCCTTGTCCACGATTCTTCGCAGTGCCAAGACAGCCTCATGCGAACTGCTCAGCGCCCATTGAGGGCTTGAGGGCGGTAAACAGATACGCTAAGAATAAAGGAACCCTGCGACGCTACCTGCGCAATATCAATGTTCGGTGGTTTGGCTTCGATTTATCAGATGTCTTCGAAATGCGATTCGAAGATACGGAGCTCGCCGAATTCGCACTCCGCCGGGGAGACGTGTTGATCTGCGAAGGCGGCGAGCCTGGTCGCGCGGCGGTCTGGGATGAGCGCGAAGAGAACATTTACTTTCAGAAAGCTATTCATAGGGTCCGGTTGTCGGCCGCGGTCGATCCGCACTTCTTTGTCAAGATGCTGCGGGTGAGCGCTGATAACGGAAGGCTTGCCGAGTACTTTACCGGTGCCGGCATCAAGCATCTCACCGGTAAGGGCCTCTCCTCGTTTATTTTTCCTATCCCTCCTCTCGCCGAACAACATCGAATCGTTGCCAAGGTAGATGAACTGATGGCGCTGTGTGATCGCTTGGAGGCGGCGCAGGTGGAGAGGGAGCGCCGGCGGGACCAGTTGGCGTCGTCGTCCCTGCGGCGCCTGAACCGCCCCTCCGAAGTTGAGGCGCGCGCCTTCCTCGAGCATGCGGATTTTCACCTCCGTCACCTGCCGCGACTCACGGCCAAGCCTGAGCACATCCAGGGCCTTCGCCAAGCGATTATCAACCTCGCGGTCCAGGGGCGGCTTGTGCCACAGCACCATAACGACGAGCCCTCTATCAGCCTGCTTAAGCGGATTGGCTTGGAGCAGTCACATGTGAGGGTGAGAGGCAAGGAAGCCAAGCAAAAATCCAAGCTCAACGCTGCCGAGGCTCCTTGCGTAGTGCCAGCCGGTTGGGAATGGGTTAGAATTGGTGATCTACTGCTTGGAGATTCACAGAACGGCTATGCGAGGAAGCCTGACAACGCCCCCAATGGGGTCCCAATTCTGCGGATCAGTGCTGCTACTATAAGAAAGGATGGCGTCATCGCCGAAGAGGAACACAAGCTAATTGGAGGTGTCCCTGCTTCGCATCAGGAGCAGTATGAATTGCGGCCGGGCGACCTGTTGGCCTGCCGATTCAATGGCAATAGGAAATTTGTTGGAAGACTTGCGCTGTACCGAAGTGATCTCGGAATTCGACCAATTTATCCCGACAAGCTCATCAGGCTGAGATTACCCGCTCAGTTTGTTTTGCCAGAACTGGTGCGGTGCTTCGCTGAGTCAAGCGTAGTACGAGAAGACATTGAGTCCTACTGTGCGACTACCGTTGGCAACTGGGGCATCAGCGCTGCAAATCTTAGGTTGGTCAAGATTCCTCTTCCACCTCTTAACGAGCAACGTCGGATCGTTGCCAAAGTCGATGAGCTAATGGCTCTGTGCGACCGAATGGACGCGCAACTCACGATCGCCAAGACCGAAAGCAGCCGCCTTCTAGAAGCCGTGCTCCACGAAGCTCTGGCATCTGCCACCTGATAGCGGATTCAATCCTGAGTGCCCGCCTCGCGCGCCTCGAAGCGTTCAACTTCCGCCCAGACGGAATCGAGGTCGAGGACGAATCCGTCACAGCCCGGAATGTCCACCTGACCCTCGGTGGCGCCGAGGAGATGCTCGTAGCGGCCCTGGGATCCCAGGCGCAGGATCTCCAGGCTGCGGAGCTGCGGATCGACGATCCAGTAGTAACGGACCCGGAAGGCGGCATAGTCCGCCACCTTTTCCACCCGGTCGCGGCGGCCGTCTCGGGGTGTGGGGGAGACGATCTCGACGGCGATGTCGGGTGGCTTGGTGATGAGGCCGCTGGCGGGTGGCAGGGGAGTGCCTGCCAGGTAGACCGTGAGATCGGGACGACGGCCTTGCTTCGGCCCCACTGCCAGCTTGGCCTCGGAGCCGCCGACGAAGCCGCCGCGAGGAACGGCCCAGGCCCGCAGGAGGCTGCCCAGCAGGATGACCAGGATCTCATGGACATAGCTCGGCGCCTCTTCCTCCACCAAGCGGCCCGCCGCCAGCTCTCCCAGCTCCTCGGCCGGCAGCGCAAACCATTCGGCGAGCGAGACCTCGCCTTGGACGGCTTCGTCGAGAAGAGGTTGCCGGCTCATGGTGTTGATTTTAGCACCGCCGTTTTCGGCGAGAGGGCAGCGAGAAAAATAAGCTTCCTCGGCGGCTCGGTAAGCTTCCCGGCCGAAAAACAGGCTTCCCTGTCGGCCCGGTAAGCTTCCTGGCCGAAAAATATTGAAGCCGGAGCGGGGCAGATTCAATCCGGAGTACCCGCCTCGTGCGCCTCGAAGCGTTCAACCTCTGCCCAGACGGCATCGAGGTCGAGGACGAATCCGTCACAGCCCGGAATGGACACCTGACCCTCGGTGGCGCCGAGGAGCTCGGCGCTTCCTCCTCCACCAGACGGCCCGCCACCAACTCGCCCCGCTCCTCGTCCGGCAGCGCAAACCACTCGGCGAGGGAGAGCCCGCCGTGGACGGTTTCGTCGAGAAGAGGTTGCCGACTCATGGGGTTGAATTCTAACACCGCGGCGTCGTCGAGAGGTCACGCGACAGTGGAAAGTCCGAGGGGCCGAGTATATACTCCAGTCTATGAAGTCACTTCTCATCGAGGTAGATGACGAGCTGGCGGGCCGCTTGGAGCGGGTTGCTCCGGCCCGCACTCGGCGACGGTCGGAGTTCGTTCGAACGGCAATCTTGAAAGCGCTCTGGGAGGCCGAGGAGCAGGCCACGGCCGAGGCGTACGCGCGCCAGCCTGACAGCACCCCTGCAGCGTTTGATCCGGCTGTCTGGGACGAACGCCGTGCCCCGGGCGAGCGATGAAGCAGTACGAAATCTGGTGGGCTGACCTTCCAGATCCGGTGGGGCGGCGGCCAGTCTTGCTGCTGACGCGTTCTACGGCCTACGCGTACTTGAACAAGGCGATCGTCGCTGAGATCACCAGGACCATCCGAGGGATTCCCCAAGAGGTGCCGGTCGGGGAGCCTGAGGGGCTCGAGCTATCGGTCGCCAACTTCGACAACATCCACGTCGTGGCGAAGGAGTTGCTGGCCTCCCGCGTTGGTGTGCTGGCAGCCGCAAGAGAACGGGAAGTGAAACGGGCGCTCGGGTACGCGCTCGGCTGGGCGGAGCTTAAGATTCTCTGACTCTCACGGCCTTCGGCCTCGGCGACGAAAAAAGCCTAAGAGGCGCCTCGTTTCTACTTCACCGGCACCAACTCGCGCAAAGCTTTCTCCACGCGGCGTTTCCAGCCTGCGTCTCCGGCCTCGAACTCGATGCCGGCGGAGGCGTTGTCGTGCCAGCGGATGGTGCCGTGGGTGCGCAGGAGATCGGGCTTGCTGGGAATCGAGAGAGAGAGGTCAACTTCGCGGCCAGCGGTCCAGGTCTCCGGGACGGTGGTGAAGCAGGCGCCGCCGGGGGAGAGGTCTTCCAGGCGGACTCCGACTCTTTCGCCGTCGATTGTGACCATCACTTGACGATCCACCCAGATCCGCGGCTCGCGGCGGCTGGAGGGGGCGAGGCGGGCGCGGAGGCGCGAGCTGCGGCGGCGGACTCCCAGGGCGCGCAGCAGCGTTTCCACGAAAGGGTGCTCGTGGAGCAGCTCGCGCAAGGGGGGCAGCGGCAGGTGCCAGAGGGTGGTGGCGCCCAGGGCGCGGGCGGCCAGCGCGCGGGGCGCTCCTCCCAGCTCCTCCTCGCCGAAGATCTCGCCGGCTCCGAGGTCGAAGACGCGATCGATCGGCTGCCCGGGCACTTCGGTGCGCAGCAGGATGGCGCCCGCGGCGACGACGTACAGGCCGTTGCAGGGGTCGCCGTTGCGGTAGACGACCTCGTTGGGGCGGCAGATCCGCTCGCGCAGGTGGGCCGCGAGCCGGTCGAGCCGGGGCTCGTCGACGCCTGCGAATGCGGGCAGCCCGCGAAGGCTGGGCTCAGCCATGCTCAGCGCACCCGGCGATAGCGTTCGATGGAGGCCGCGGACGCCAGCAGGGGGGCCACACGGCCCTGGACCGCGCGCAGATGGTCGGTCTGGGAGTGGGTTTCCAGATGCGCCAGGCTCTCCCACTCCTCAATGAAGGCAAACTCCGCCGACTGGCCGTGGCCGCGGACGAGGTCGTAGCGCAGGCAGCCGGCTTCGCGGCGCGTCGGTTCCACCAGGGTCACCAGCACGGCCTCCAGCTCGTCTTCTTTCCCAGGCGCGGCCACAAACGTGGCGATGACATGAACAATTTCTCGTGACATTCTCTTCTCCTCTCGCGCGGATCTCGGGCCAGCGGGTCGGCCGGAGTATAGCGCGCGAGGGGATCGCCCCGCCGGTCGCGTTCTCTCGAAGGGTGTTGACACATGGTTCGCCTTCCCCTAGAATCCAAACAGTCGTTTGAAACGGACGTTTGATTCAAAGTAGCAAAATCATGAGCGAAACCGAGACGAAAGAGCACGTCGACACCCGCGAGAGCCTGCTGGACGCTGCCGAGAGCCTGTTTTCCGAGCACGGCCTGGCGGCGGCCTCCCTGCGGGCGATCACCCAGCAGGCGGGGGTGAACCTGGCGGCGGTCAACTACCACTTCGGCTCGAAAGAGGGGCTGGTGCGGGCGGTTTTCTCCCGCCGCCTGAAGCCGCTCAACGACGAGCGGAAGGCGATGCTGGAAGCGTGCGACCTGACCGCGGCCGATGGCCTTGAGCAGGTGCTGCGGGCCTTTCTGGTGCCCGCGGTGCGCATGATCCGTGACGCTCCGGAAGGCGTGCACGGCTTCGGCCGGCTGATGGGCCGCGTCTTCTCGGAGCCGAATGAAGAGGTCCGCAAGGTGGTGTTCGCGGAGTTCAAGGAGACGGTCGACCGTTTCATGGTCGCGTTCAGCACGTTGTTGACGCATCTGTCGCCGGAGGAGCTCACGTGGCGCTTCCATTTCGTGGCCGGCTCGATGGCGCACACCATCGGCTGTGGGCAGATGCTCGAAGAGATGTCCGGCGGGGTGTGCCGTTTTTCCAACGTCGACGATGCCCTCGCCTATCTGGAGTCGTTTCTGTCTGCCGGGCTGCGCGCTCCTGCGACAGCCGCGGTTGTTCCCACGAGTCTTTAGGAGATTGAGCTTTGAAATCCGGACCCTTGCTGTTCCTGGCCTTGGTGGCGGCGGTACCTGCGGTGGCGCAGGAGCCGGCCGTCCCGGCGCCGGTTCCCAGAATGTCGGCTCCGGCCGCGGCGACCCAGCTCACGCTGGCCGACGCGCTCAAGCGGGCGCTGGCTGCCAATCCCGGCCTCGGCCGCTCGCGCGCCGACATCAACGCGGCGCAGTCGCAGGTGAACGTGGCCTTTTCCTCGATCCTCCCCAAGATCGGTTTCAAGGGGAGCTACACCCGCAACGACCGCGAGGTCTCTTTCGGCTCGGGCAGCGATGCGGTGACCATCCTCCCGTACAACGACTGGAGCTATCGCGTCACCCTGTCGCAGCCGATCTACGCCGGCAACCGGGAGCGTAAAGCCCTCCAGCAGGCACGCCTCTCGGTGGATTCGTTCCGCTCGGGGCTGCAAAGCGCCGAGGACCAGCTCATCCTGTCGGTCACGTCGGACTATCTCGCGGTCCTCGAAGCCGAGGAGCTGCTCGGCGTCGAGGCGAAGAACCTGACGCTGGCGCAGCGCCGGCGTGAGCAGGCGCAAGTCTTCTTCGACGCCGGCGAGACCACCCGCGTCGACACCCTGCGCGCCGAGGCGGACATCAAGGGCGCCGAGCGGCGGGTGGCGAGCGCGCACCAGACCCGCGAAGCCGCGGTGGGCCGTTTGCGTCTCGACCTCGCGATGGAAGGACCGATCGAGGTCACGGCACCCGGGAATCTGTTTCCCGCTCTGCCGGCCGAGAACGATCTGACCGCCGCCGCCGAGGCCACCCGGCCCGAGGTGGCCCAGGCGCTGGCCGCCCTGGAGAGCGCCCGTCTGGAAGTCCAGAAACAGAAGAACGCGCACCTGCCGCTCATCACGGCCGACGGCGCCTACATCCAGCAGCGCTCCGCGTTTCCGACCGACAAGTACGCGCAGATGAGCATCAACTTCAGCGTGCCGATCTTCGACAGCGGCGAGATCAAAGGCAAGGTCGCCATCGCCGAGCAGCGCCGCCAGCAGGCCGAGCTGACCGTTCAGGAGGTGCGCCAGCAGGTACGTGAGCAGGTGCACCAGGCGCTGGTCGACTTGCAGACCGCCGAGGCCAATCTGCGCCTCTCCTCGGAACAGCTCGCCGCTTCGGAAGCCGAGTCCAACCAGGCGACGGAGCTGTATCGCGCCCAGGAGCTGACCGCCCTCGAAGCGCAGCAGGCAGAAACCTCTCTCGCGGAAGCCCGACGCACCGTCGCCAACAGCAAGCTCGACCGCGACATCGCGGAGCTGCGGGTGTGGGCCGCCGCCGGAACGCTCAAGAAAATCGTCCCCCTGGAGGGTGTGCAATGAATTCCCGGGCCCTGTCCCTTGCTCTTTTGCTGTCGTTGCTCGCCGCCGCCGGTTGCGGGCCGAAGAAAGATGCCGCCACGGCGTCGGCAACCCCTGCGGCGACGCCTGCCGATTCCGCCACGGCGCCCTTGCCGTCCGATCTCAAGGACGTGGCCGGCCTGACCGCGACCTCCACAACGCCGGCGGCATCGGATAAACCGGCCGGTGACCCGCAGGTGGTCGACGCTCCGACGACCCCGGGCGCTGTCGTCGCCACCGGTGAATTCGTGGCGCCGGTGCGCTCCGAGCTTGCGGTGCGCATGCCCGGCCGCGTCGGCCAGGTGTTCGTCGACGAGGGGCACAAGGTCCAGAAGGGCCAGCCCCTGCTCCGGCTCGAAACGCAATATCTGGAGCTCGACCTCAAGCGGACCGAGGCCGACGTCGCCCGTGCCAAGGCCGCGACCGACGATGCCGAGCGCGACTTCAAGCGCAAGCAGGAGCTGCTCGCCAAGGATTCGGTCGCCAAGGCGGCCTACGACCGCTCGCAGACCGCCTTCGCCTCCGCCAAGGCGGCGACGCAGTCGGCCGAAGCGGCCCGCGACCTGGCGAAGCAGCATCTGGACGACGCCGTCCTCCGCTCGCCGATCACCGGCGTCATCGCCGAGAAGCGCACCGACGTCGGCGAGCGCATGGGCGACGCCTCGGTGGCGTTCGTGGTGGTGCAGACCTCGCCGATCAAGCTGCGCTTCCGGCTGCCGGAGCGCTATCTGGCGAACGTGCGCACCGGGCAGATCGTGCGCGCCTCGGTCGATCCCTATCCTGGAGAAGTCTTCCAGGGCCGGGTGACGCAGGTCAGCGGCGTGGTCGACTCGGCGACCCGCACCGTCGCCGTCGAAACCGAGCTGCCCAACCGCGACGGCCGTCTGTCGCCCGGTCTGTTCGCGCGGGTTGAGATCGACGTGAAAGGAGGCGCGCGTTGAAACGGTTGGCTGAAATCTGCATCCAGCGCCCGGTCTTCGCGACCGTGCTCATCCTCGCCCTGGTCGTCGTGGGTATGTTCTGCTACTTCAACCTCGGCGTCGACCGCTTCCCCAAGGTCGACTTTCCGATGGTCACCGTGACCACCCGTCTGGTCGGCGCGGCGCCGGAGGAGATGGAGACCGAGATCACCGACAAGGTGGAGGAGGCGGTCAACACCATCAGCGGCATCGACCAGCTCACCTCGACCTCGGCCGAGGGCGTCTCGATCGTGATGATCCAGTTCGACCTCGAGAAGAGCGCTGACGTCGCGGCGCAGGAAGTGCGCGACAAGGTCAACGCGGTCCTGGCCCAGCTTCCCAAGGAAGCCGATCCGCCGATCATCGAGAAGCTCGACGCCGACTCGTCGCCCATCCTCTCCGTCGCGCTCTCCGGCCCGGCGGCGACGCGGGACATCACCGAGTTCGCCGACAAGACGCTGAAGCGGCAGATCGAATCGATCTCCGGCGTCGGCCAGGCGCGCGTCATCGGCGGCCAGCTCCGCCAGATCAACATCGTCGCCGACACCGCCAAGCTCTCCTCTCTCGGGCTGACCGTCGCCGATCTGGTGCGCGCGCTGCAAGCGCAGAACGTGCAGATTCCCGGCGGCCAGGTGGAGCAGGGGCTGCGCGATCTGACCCTCCGCACCTATGGGCGGGTCAACACGCCGGCGGAGTTCGGCGAGATCTCGATCGCGCCGCGCAACGGCTACCCGGTCAAGGTGAAAGACGTGGCCAAGGTCGACGACGGCGTCGCCGAGGCCGAGACCATCGCCCGCGTCGACGGCAAGCCGGCGGTCGTGCTCCAGGTGCGCAAACAGTCCGGCACCAACACCGTCGAAGTCATCAACCGGGTCAAGGATCGCGTCGAGCAGCTCCGCGCCCAGCTTCCGCACGGCTGGCAGATGATCATCGTGCGCGACCAGTCGGACTACATCACGGCGGCGGTCGACGCGGTGAAAGAGCACCTCGTGCTCGGCTCGCTGTTCGCCGCGCTCATCGTGCTCCTCTTCCTCAAGAAATTCCGCCTCACCGTGATCTCGGCGGTGGCGATCCCGGCCTCCTTGATCGCCAGCTTCGCGGCCATGGAGTACTTCCACTTCACCCTGAACGTCATCACCCTGCTCGCCCTCGCCCTGGTGGTGGGCATCGTGATCGACGACGCGGTGGTGGTGCTGGAGAACATCTACCGCCTGCTCGAAGAGAAGCGGCTCACGCCGCGCCAGGCGGCGCTCCAGGGCACCTCCGAGATCGCGCTCGCGGTTCTCGCCACCACCCTGTCGCTGATCGCGGTGTTCCTCCCCGTGGCGTTCATGGGCGGCATCGTCGGCCGCTTCATGAACTCCTTCGGCATCACCATGGCGTGCGCCATCGCGGTGTCGCTCCTGGTGAGCTTCACCCTGACGCCGATGATGAGCTCGCGCTGGCTGAAGGCGCTGCCCGAGCGGGACGTCGACCCGAACGCGGACAAGGCGGGGCACACCGGCCACGGTCACGAAGGAGATCCGGATGCGGCGAGCCGCAAGGGTCTCTACGGCTACGTCGAGCGCGCCTACCTCGGTCTTCTCGACTGGTCCATGGCCCACCGCTGGGTCATCGTGCTGGCGGTCCTCGCCGTTTTCATCTCCACCGTCCCTCTGTTCATCAAGGTCAACAAGAACTTCCTGCCGCAGGACGACGAATCGCAGTTCGAGGTGCAGGTGCGGGCGCCGGAGGGCGCGAGCCTGGACACGACCGAGAAGATCTCCAGCTCGGTCGCCGCCCGCATCAGTCAGGTGCCGGGCGTCGACCGGACCCTGCTCACCATCGGCGACGATCAACAGCGCACCAAGAACCTGGGCGTCATCTACGTCGCCCTGAAACCGGTCAAGGATCGGAAGCTCGACCAGTTCCAGATCATGGACAAGATCCGCCAGGACGTCCTGCCCCAGTACGCGGCCCTGGGGCTGCGCAACACCCTGGCGCCGGTCAACGTCTTCGGCGGCGGCATCAACGCCGAAATCATGTTCTGGGTCGGCGGTCCCGATCTCGACCAGCTCACCAAGTACTCGCAGACCCTGATGGCGAAGCTCAAGTCCATGCCCGGCGTGGCGGACCCGGACACCAACCTGATCGTCGGCAAGCCGGAGCTCGGGGTCAAGGTCGACCGCGCCAAGACGGGCGACCTGGGGGTCAGCGTCAATGACATCGCCTCGACGCTCAACGTCCTCGTCGGCGGCCAGGAAGTGACCAGCTACATGGAAGGCGGCGAGCAGTACGAGGTGCACGTGCGCGCCGACGTGAAAGACCGCCGCGACCGCCAGGGCATCGAGCAGGCCGAAGTGCCGAGCGTGCGCTCCGGCAAGATCGCGATGCGCGACGTCGTCCACTTCACCGACGGCACCGGTCCGTCGCTGGTCAACCGCATCGCGCGGCGCCGGCAGGTGCTGATCTACGCCAACATGCAGCCGGGCTACTCCTCGCAGACGGTGATCGACACCCTGAACAAGACGGCGCAGGATCTCAAGATGCCGCCCTCCTACTCCTACGGCCTCACCGGCCGTTCGCGCGAGCAGGGCAAGGCGGCGGTCAACTTCATGCTCGCCTTCCTCCTCTCGATCGTCTTCATGTATCTGATCCTGGCGGCACAGTTCGAGAGCTGGCTCCACCCGGTGACGATTCTGCTCGCCTTGCCGATGACGATCCCGTTCGCCCTGCTGTCGCTGGTGGTGCTGAATCAGTCGCTCAACATCTTCTCTGCACTGGGCATCCTGGTGCTGTTCGGCATCGTGAAAAAGAACAGCATCCTGCAGATCGACCACACCCTGGCGTTGCGCCGGGAGGGCTTGTCGCGCGCTGCGGCGATCCGCCAGGCGAACCGCGACCGGTTGCGGCCGATCCTGATGACCACCCTCGCCTTCGTGGCCGGAATGGTGCCGCTCGTCGTCTCCTCCGGCACCGGCGCGGCGACCAACCGCGCCATCGGCTCGGTGATCATGGGCGGCCAGACCCTCTCCCTGCTGCTGACCCTGATCGGCACGCCGGTCGCGTACAGCCTCTTCGACGACATCGTGGAGTGGGAACCTTTTGCCAAGGTCGCCGGTCTCTTTGGACGCCGGCAGCAGAAGCGGAAGGAGCAGCCGGCTACGGTCTGAGCCCGACCTGAAGCCGTTTTCCGGAGGCAATGTCCTCCGTGTCGTTCATAGCCGCCGGGGCGGTCCGAATCCGCCCCGGCGGCGTTTGCTTTCAGGAGGGAGCCCCGGCAAAGAAGGACCAAAAGGACTGCAAGGACCCAAAGGACGAGGGGGGGGCGCCGGTAACGGCAATGACGACACGCGACCAAGTGGAGTTCGACTCCGACGCTCTCTCGCCGGTCTCGCTCGAGATCAACCCAAAGGGCCGCTCACCAGATCCTCTCCACCCCATAGTCGTCGAAAGCTTCGTCGCCGCTGAGAATTGGAATCTCCTCGACGAGCGCCTGTGCGATCAGGAGGCGATCAAAGGGATCTCGATGATAAAACGGCAAGCTGGAGACGCGGGTCACGTGATCCAGATGGATTGTGAGGAGGGCGATACTGTTCAGCGCGAGGTGGTGAGGGAACAGTTCCTCGAAAGGCTCCGCCAGTGGTAGCTTGCCGAGGCTATGCTTGATCGCGACCTCCCAGAGGCTCGCGGTGCTCGCCAAGATTTCATACTCGGGATTCTCGATGACCCGCCGCGCCTTCCCGGTGAGCTGGGTATCCCCGGCCAGGAACCACAGCAAGCTGTGGGTGTCCAGGAGAAATCTCAAGCGGTGAGCTCTTTGAAGTCCTCAAGGGGCGCGTCAAAGTCCTCGGCGATGGTGATGAGCCCCTTGGCGCTGCCGAACCGGCGTTGCGGCTTATCTATCGGTACGAGCCTTGCCACGGGACGATTCCCCTTCGTGAGGACGAGCTCGGCGCCTTCGAGCATCCGCTCGACGAGCTCGCCGAGAGGCCGCTTCTCGTTCTCCAGGGCAATGGTGATCGTCATGTCCGAGTCCTCCGCCAGATGCCATCTCAACCCGGCTCTGTCAACCCTACGTCTGAGGGTAACACGTCATCATCATACGGGAAGAGTCGACGCCGCGCCTCCCGGAGGCTTTTAGCCATCAGCCTTCAGAGGCTGTGAAAAAAATCCACGGACGAGCACGGACGAACACCGACTCGCACGGACGAGGCGCGGTCTCGGCCCACTGGTCCGTGCAGGTCCGTGTTTGTCTGTGCTTGTCCGTGTCGCGCCTTGCGTCCTTTCGGCTCGCATGAAAGCCTCACGGCACCATCTTGAGCACGCTCACCGCCGCGCCGGGCAGGAACGCCGTCGGCTCGCCGGTCTCCCAGGCCATCTCGTCGTCTCCATAGTGGGGGGACAGCGGGTTGCCGCTCTGGCCGGTGGGCATGTGGAAGATGCCGGTCTCCTCGTGGCCGGGGGAGACGACCAGGCGCTCGGAGGCTCCGAAGCCGGGGTTCTGGACGCGCGGCATGTTCTGGTCTCCGGGGAGCTGGTGCGAGGGCATGTTGAGCCAGCGGCCGAGGACGGGGATGGCTGCTCCCAGGGGGTGGTCGATGTGCAGTGTGTTGCGCTCGCCCCAGGTGCGCGCGGCGAGGTCGGAGACGCCGGGGCCGTAGGCGGTGAGCAGGGCGTCGACGGCGGCGAGGATCTCGTCGTCCCAGGTCTTGAAGCGTGGATCGAGGAGGTGGGCGGGACGCTGCTGGACGAGCGCCCAGAGGGGTGCTTCGAACTGGCCGATGGCGAAGAAGTTGAAGCGCTCGTCGGCTTGCTTGCAGCGGCTGACCAGCGGCTCCAGGGCGATGTCCGCCATCTCGGAACGGAAGCCGTTGACCGCGCGGTAGGCGGCGGAGCCCACGGAGGCGTGGCCGGTCCAGGTGGTTTCGACGATCTTCTTGAGCTCGCGGCGCTGCGGGTGGCCGGCGAGCGCCTGGTCGTTGAGAGCGGCGAGGAGCACGACGCGCCAGCGGTCGAGGAAGAGCGCGCGGTCGTCGAGCTGGATGGCGAGCAGGTCGCGCGGAGTGGCCTTGTCGAGCGCCATCAGGCCGTCGCGGATCTGGCGGGCGCGCGCTCCCTGGTCGAAGCCGCCGTCGCCGAGCAGGGCGAGATCGGCTCCGGAGACGACGCGGTTGTTGGCGGTCCAGATGCGGCCGGACGGCGGATCGACCACCTTCGGCACGTCGGCGGGGCTCACCCAGCCGTCCCAGCGGTGGCTGCCGTCGGCCCAGGAGGTGGGGGTGAGGCCGTCGAAGCCGACGCGCTTGGGGATGCGGCCGATGATGGTCCAGCCGATGCGGCCGCCGGCGTCGGCGACGGTGAAGTTCTGCGGCGGAATGCCGGAGAGGTGGGCGATGTCGATCGCCTCGTCGATCGTGCGCGCGGTTTCGAGGCGCAGCGATTCGAGGTTGATGACGTCCGGATGGTGCGCGATCCAGGAGAGCACCTGCGGCCGGCCGCGGTGGTCCTTGCCGGTGACCGGACCCCAGAGCGTCCAGGCGACGTCGAACAGCTCGTCCTTCTGCCCCTTCACCCGGATGTGCTCGCTGAAGTGCTCGATGCGGTGCGGGCCGTCCGACGCGCGGTAGACCTCTGGATTTCGGGGATCGCTCGGATCGGTCTCCAGGAGGACGACGTCGTGCCAGTCGATGTAGGAATTGGTGAACGCCCAGGCGATGCGGTCGGTGCTGCCGGCGGCCACCAGGGGGGTGCCGGGCAGCGAGACCCCGGTCACGCGGTGTTCTCCTCCGGCGACGTCCGGGATGCGGAGGGAAGCGCGATACCAGGTGTTGGGCACCGCAAGGCCGAGGTGCATGTCGTTGGCCAGCAGGGCGTGGCCGTCGGCGGTGTGCGTGCCGGCGACCGCCCAGTGGTTGCTCCCCACCATGGCGTCAGGAGGTAGCGCGAGCGCAGTGCTCTTGGTCGGTGCTGCCGGATGGACGGGTGCCCATTGCGGATCGCGCAGATCGAAGACCTGCGGACCGGGGATCGGCGCCGCCGCGATCGGCTCGCCGGTCAAGGGGGCGTCCCATTCGGTGCCCAGCGGAGCGAGGAACGCGGCGAGCTCGGCGGGGAGGAGGTCCTGGATCAGACCGCGGGCGGACTCGGTGTAGCCTTCCGGCTTTTCCAGGTTGCCGAACATGGCGAAGACGACGAGCAGGGTGTCCTCGCTCCGCCAGGGCGCCGGCTCGGTACGCAGGATGGCGTATTCGAACGGCTTGCCCGCGAGCGCCTGGCGCCCGGCTTCGACGCCGCCGGTGTAGGCGTCGAGCAGGGCGCGGTCGGCGGGCGTGAGACCGGCGATCATCCGCTCGGCCTCGGCGCGGAAGCGGTGGATGCGCGCCGCCTTGTCGGCGCGGACGGCGATCGGGCCGAACAGCTCGGACAGCTCGCCGGCTGCTTTGCGGCGCATCAGGTCCATCTGGAAGAAGCGTTCCTGGGCGTGCAGAAAACCGAGCGCGCGCGAGGCGTCGATCCGGCTGGCGGCGTGGATCGTCGGCGTGCCGAGCGCGTCCCGCTCGATGGTGACCGGCGCGCTGAGCCCGGGCAGCCGGACCTCGCCGGCGACCTGCGGCAGGCTGTTCTTCATCGCGCTCCGCAGCCAGAGGGCACCGAGGCCCGTCGCGGCGGCGAGCAGGACGATCAGGACGGCGAGGGAGAGGATGATGCGGCGGACGATTCGGCGGCCACGCTCGGGCATGAAAGTCTTCCTCCTCAGGGCATGATCTACGGTGGCCAGGATCCGGAGTTTCGTGGCGAAGCTCAGGACCCGGCCTGGGCGGGTGTGATCGCGTCGAGAAGCTCGGCGACGACCCGGGCGTGCTCGACTTCGATGGCGTCGATCCGCTGGGCGCAACCGTCCAGGCGGTCACCGTCCCGGGCGCTGTGCTCGAGCTCGCCGCACAGCTCGGCCAGGCGCAGGGCGCCGAGGGCTCCGCTGGAGCCTTTGAGCGAATGGGCGCGCCGCTCCAGGGTCTGGCGGTCTCCGCTGGCGAGGAGCTCGCGGAAGGTGGCGACATAGGGCTGGGAGCGGAAGGTTTCGACCAGCTCGCGCAGCACGTCGCGGCCCGCGGCGCGGCCGAGGGAGCGCAGGCTCTCGAGCGTCTGGAGGCTCACCGCGCGCCGGCCGTCGCCGTCCTCGCCGGAAAGCGCGGCCGCGGCGGTGGTGGCGGCGTCCTCCGAGGGCAGCCAGCGGACCAGGACCTGACTCAGCGTTTCGACGCGGAACGGCTTGGCGATGTAGTCGTTCATTCCGGCGGCGAGGCACTTCTCGCGGTCTCCCCGCATGGCGTGCGCGGTCAGCGCGATGACCGGAATCTGCCAGCGGTCGCCGCTCTTCTCCCGCATCCGCCGGGTGGCCTCGTAGCCGTCCATCTCCGGCATCTGGCAATCCATGAGCACGAGGTCGTAGGCCGTCTCTTCCAGGGCCGCGAGGGCTTCGATCCCGTTGCTGACCGCGGTCGCCGCGAAGCCGAGGCTCTTGAGCTGCTCCAGGACGACGAGCTGGTTGACCGGGTTGTCTTCGGCGATCAGGATGCGGCTGGCCTGCGGCGGCAGGAGCGCTCCCGCGCCGGTGGCGTCGCCGGTATCGGCCCAGTTTTCGGGCGGCTCCGCCGGCGGCAGGGAGACGCTGAACCAGAAAGTCGAGCCGGCGCCGGGCGCGCTCTCGAAGCCGATCTCGCCGCCCATCAGCTTGACGATCCGTTTGCTGATCGCGAGGCCGAGGCCGGAGCCGCCGAAGCGGCGCGAGGTCGACGTGTCCGCCTGCGAGAACGGGGTGAAGAGCTGGTCGCGGACCTCGTCGGGGATGCCCATTCCGGTGTCGCGCACGGAGATGCGGACGCGGCCGTCCGGACCGCCTTCGGCGTGCATCTCGACGCTCCCTTCGGTGGTGAACTTGACGGCGTTGCCCAGCAGGTTGATCACCACCTGGCGCAGCCGTCCGGGATCGCCGAGGCACCAGTCCGGCAGATTGCCGCCGAGGGCGAGCTCGAGGGTGATCCCCTTCGACTGGGCGCGGAACCGGAGCAGCTCGACCGTATCGCCCAGCATCGCGGGGAGGTGGAAGGGGACCGCTTCCAGGGTGAGCTTGCCGGCTTCGACCTTGGAGAAGTCGAGGATGTCGTCGATCACGCCCAGCAGCGACGAGGTGGAAGACTGGATCAGGTCGGAATAGCGGCGCTGTGCCACGTTGAGATCGGTCTTGAGGAGGAGGTCCGCGAGACCCAGGATGCCGGCCATGGGGGTGCGGATCTCATGACTCATGTTGGCCAGGAACTGGCTTTTGGCGCGGTCCGCCCGCTCGGCGGCCTCCATGGCGAGCGTCATCTCCTCCGCCCGGCGCCGCATCGTGATGTCGCGGTTGACGCTCAGGATGGCCGACCGTCCCTCGTAATGGATCGCCGAGGCATTGATCTCGAGCAGCATCTCGCTACCGTCCTTGCGGGTCTGCGTGGTCTCGAAGTTGTGGTAGACCCCTTTCTGCAGCGTCTCGGCCACCTGCCAGCGGCCGCGCTCGGGCGACAGGGAGATGTCGGAGAGCGACATGCCGATGAACTCGTCGCGCGGGAAGCCATAGATCTCGCACGCCCGGCGGTTGACGTTGAGCACTCTCTCCTCGTGCGGCTCGAAGATGATGATCGCGTCGTGCGCGTTGTCGAAGATCTGGCGGTAGTCGCTGCTCAGGTGGCTCAGCTCGTCGGTGCGTTCCGCGACAAGGCGTTCGAGATCAGTCTGGTTGTGATGCAGATCGTTGCGTGCCCGCTCGAGCTCGGCAGCCCGCGACATGGCCAGGTGGGTGTTGAGCAGGCCGGCCCAACGCTCGGAGTTCTGTTGCTTCGTCATCAGTAGGAGATACACCGCGTAGGCGACCACGGCGACGGCGAGCTTCATCCCGGTGGGGCCCGGATCGGCTTGCAGCACGGCGACCAGGGGGCTGCCGCACAGGAGGAGGATGAAGGTGCAGGTGAACAGCGGGGCCAGAGAGTAGGCGACGGCGATGCTGGCCGCGGCGGTGCCGATCGCCATGCCCGCGAACGAGCTCGCCGCCGCGAGGCCGCCGTCGAGAACCGAGAACCAGATCATCCCTCCGATCAGGGCTCCGGAGAGCAGGAGGGAGCCGAAAAATCCTTGGCGCCATGGCTGGGGGCCGCGGTCGTACAGCGGCTCGAAGCGGCGGATCAGGAGGCCACGGAAAGCGGACAGGGCGCAGACGGCCACCAGCAGCGCGGCGAAGAGCTTCGAGTGCGCCTGAGACAGCGTGGAGGTCGTCCCCAGGATGACGACAGCGATCGGATGGAAGACGAGACCGGCGGAGGAATGGGATGCCATCGAGCGGCAGGCGGCTCGTTGCATCTCCGGTGATCTCTGGAGAGGAGCTTCTGATGTATGCACGCCTGCGGAGCTCCGGGGATGCGGGTAGCTTTGGGGAAGCCGGCTGCCTGCAAAATATCCGTCCTCTCGTCTCCGGTCAAGCCGCCTCTCGACGGGATAGACTCGTGCCGCCGTGAGCGAGCCCGCCTTTCCCGACCTGCGCGCCTTTCTCGACCGCCTGCGCCATGCGGGCGATCTCGCGATCGTGGAGGCGCCGGTGGACGCCCGCCTGGAGGCGCCGGAGATCCATCGCCGGGTGATCGCCGCAGGCGGGCCGGCGCTCCTGTTCACCAACGTCCGCGGCGCCGATTTCCCACTGGTGACCAACCTGTTCGGCACCCCACGGCGGGCCGAGCTGGCGTTCGGCGATCGCCCCCTGCGTCTCATCCGCCGCCTGGTCGAGCTGGCCGAGACGCTGCTGCCGCCCACCGCCGGCAAGCTCTGGGGGGCTCGCGACCTGGCGCGCGAGGCGCTGCGGATCGGCACCACGCGCCGCCGCTCCGGTCCGGTCACCGAGGTGGTGACGAATGGCTCAGACGATGTGCGCCTCGACCGGCTTCCCGTCCTCACCACCTGGCCGGAGGACGGCGGCCCGTTCGTCACCCTGCCGCTGGTCTACACCGAGCATCCCGAAGGCAAAGGGCACAACCTGGGCATGTACCGCCTGCACGTCCACGATCCGCGGACCACCGGCATGCACTGGCAGATCGGCAAAGGGGGCGGCTTCCACTACGCGGTGGCGGAGGCGCGCGGCGAGGCGCTGCCGGTGACCGTCTTCCTCGGCGGTCCGCCGGCGCTGATCCTGGCGGCCATCGCGCCGCTGCCCGAGAACGTCCCCGAGCTGATGCTCGCCTCGCTGATCGCCGGCGAGCGCCTGCCGCGCGTCACACCCGCCGGATCGTTTCCGCATCCGCTGCTCGCCAACGCGGAATTCGCCCTCATCGGCCGCGTGCCGCCGCGCGAGCGCCGGCCCGAGGGGCCGTTCGGCGACCACTACGGCTACTACTCCCTGCGCCACGACTACCCGGTCTTCCACGTCGAGCGGATCGCCCACCGGCGCGACGCCATCTACCCGGCGACCGTGGTCGGCAAGCCGCGGCAGGAGGACTTCTTCCTCGGCGACCTGCTGCAGGAGCTGTTGTCGCCGCTCTTCCCGCTGGTCATGCCGGCGGTCGAGCAGCTCTGGTCCTACGGCGAGACCGGCTACCACTCGCTGGCCGCGGCGGTGGTGAAGCAGCGCTACAAGCGCGAAGCCATGGCCTCCGCCTTCCGCATCCTCGGCGAGGGCCAGCTCTCGCTGACCAAGTTCCTCCTGGTCACCGACCGTGCTGTCGATCTGCACGACTTCAAGGCAACCCTGGAGCACGTCCTCGCGCGGACGCATCCTGAGACCGATCTCTATGTCTTCTCCAACCTGTCGATGGACACCCTCGACTACACCGGGCCGGCGGTCAACGAAGGATCGAAAGGGGTCTGGCTGGGATTGGGAGACGCGGTGCGCGACCTGCCTGGCGCCTTCAGCGCGCCGGAGGTGCCGCAGGGAATGACCGAGGCTCGCGTCTTCTGTAAAGGCTGCCTCGTGGTCGGCGGGCCATCCTTTGCGGACGAGCCCGGAGCGGCGGCCCGCTTCGCCGCCCATCCGGCCTTCGCCGGCTGGACGCTCGTGGTCCTCACCGACGAGCCGCGCCGGGCGGCGGCGAGCGCGGTCAACTTCCTGTGGACCACCTTCACCCGCTTCGAGCCGGGTGCCGACATCCACGCCGCTGGCACACGGGTGGTCCGGCACCACGTCTCCTACCAGCCGCCGATCCTCATCGACGCCCGGATGAAGCCCTGGTATCCGGCCGAGCTGTTCGCTGACGAAACGACAGCCGCCACGGTCAGCCGCCGCTGGCTGGAGTACTTCCCGGACCGTGGCACCGGAAAAGCGGTCGAGATGGGGGATTCAGACACCGGGCATCTCGACCTCGTGTGATCTTTCCTACAGGTGCAGCAGCTCGTTGCCGCCGTAGCGGGCGCGGCGGGCGTCCGGGATGGCGGGCATCGCAGGACGGCGGAGTTGCTCGTCGCCGAAGAGACGGCGTAAGAATTTCATCGCCTCCTCCTCCACCAGGGCGGGCACCAGCTCGGACACCTCGATCTTGCGGATGAGCAGGCCGAAACCCACCCCTTCATGCGTCACCCGCACCACCCGTGCGGCGTCGTCGCCGAAGAACAGCAGAGAACGTTCAAAGTCCTCCCAGCGGTCGAGCTTGACGCGCAGGCCGGCTGCGGTCACGCGGTGGAAGATGGACGCTGACTCCACCTTGCCGACCAGCATGTCCTTGATCTCTTCCAGCACCGGCACCACCACTGAACGCGCGGCGCGGTTGAAGCTGTCGCGGAACGGCTCGTTCTGGCGGACGAAATCCTCCGGATGCGCCCGCTTTTCGTCCAGCATCTCCTCGTGGCGGCGCAGGAGCTGTTGCAGTCTCTCGTAGTTGGCTTTGTCCATTTGGAAATCGCTCCTCACCCCGGAAGCTTTGCCAATCCCGTGCCAGCTCGCTAGACTCCGCGCGATGCCCAGGCGAACAGACCTCCACTCCATCCTCATCCTCGGGTCGGGCCCGATCGTCATCGGCCAGGCCTGTGAGTTCGACTATTCCGGCACCCAGGCCTGCCGCGCCCTGAAGCGCGAGGGCTACCGGGTGATTCTCGTCAACTCGAATCCGGCGACGATCATGACCGACCCGGAGCTTTCCGACGCCACCTACGTCGAGCCGCTGGTGCCCGAGGTGGTGGAGAAGATCATCGAGCGCGAGCGGCCGGACGCGCTCCTGCCGACTGTCGGCGGCCAGACCGGGATCAACCTCGCGATCGCCCTCGAAGAGCGCGGCACCCTGGCGAAGTACAACGTCGAGGTGCTCGGCGCCAACATTCCGGCCCTGCGCCTCGGCGAGGACCGGCTCCTGTTCAAGCAGGCGATGGAAGAGGTCGGCCTGAAGGTGCCGCAGAGCGGCTATGCCGGCTCGCTCCAGGAAGCGCTCGAGATCGTGAACGGGCCCGGCGGGAGCGACGGGAGCGGCGGAATTGCCGGCATCGGCTATCCGGTCATCATCCGGCCGAGCTTCACTCTCGGCGGCGAGGGCGGCGGCGTCGCCTACAACCGCGACGAGCTGGACGAGGTGGTGGCGTCGGCCATCCAGGCGAGCCCTGCCGGCCGGGTGCTCATCGAGCAGTCGGTGCTCGGCTGGAAGGAGTTCGAGTTGGAGGTGATGCGCGACACGGCCGACAACGCCATCGTCGTCTGCTCGGTCGAGAACGTCGACGCCATGGGCGTGCACACCGGCGACTCGATCACCTGCGCGCCGCAGCAGACCCTCTCCGACCGCGAGTACCAGGCGATGCGCGACGACGCCTTCGCGGTCATCCGCCGGGTGGGCGTCGCCACCGGCGGCTCGAACATCCAGTTCGCCGTCGACCCGAAGACCGGCGAGCGGGTGGTCATCGAGATGAACCCGCGCGTCTCCCGCAGCTCCGCGCTGGCCTCCAAGGCCACCGGCTTCCCGATCGCCAAGATCGCCGCCCTCCTCGCTGTCGGCTACACCCTGGACGAGATCGCCAACGACATCACCGGCAAGACCTTCGCCGCCTTCGAGCCGACGCTCGACTACACGGTGGTCAAGATCCCGCGCTGGGCCTTCGAGAAGTTCCCCGACTCGCCGACCACCCTCGGCACCTCCATGAAGTCGGTCGGCGAGGTGATGGCCATGGGGTCGACCTTCAAGGAGGCGCTGATGAAGGGGCTCTCGGCGCTGGAGCTCGAAGGCACCCCGGCGTCGCGCGAGCTCAAGATGTCCGACCCGGTGCGCCTGCGCGGCTGGCTCGCCACGCCGAGCTGGGAGCGCCTCTACGCCGTCTTCGCCGCCTTGCGCCAGGGGTGGACGGTGGAGGAGGTCTCCGAGGTGTCGCACATCGACCCGTGGTTCCTGCGCGAGATCCAGGAAGTCGTGGAGCTCGAAGCCGAGCTGGCCTGCTGGGACCTCGCCTCCGCGCCGCGTCCGCTGCTGCGCAAGGCGAAGAGCTTCGGCCTGCTCAGCCAGCGCATCGCCGGCCTGCTCAACTGCGCGGAGGCCGACCTCGCCCGCGAGCTGGTCCGCGACGGCGAGGAGTCGGGCATCCGGCGGGTCTACAAAAGGGTGGACACCTGCGCCGCCGAGTTTCCGGCCACCACTCCCTATCTCTATTCCACCTGGGGCCAGGAAGACGAGACCGAGACCGACGACCGCCCCAAGGTGGTGATCCTCGGCTCCGGCCCGAACCGCATCGGCCAGGGGATCGAGTTCGACTACTGCTGCGTCCACGCCGCCTTCGCCCTGCGCGAGATGGGCTACGAGACGGTGATGATCAACTGCAACCCCGAGACGGTGTCGACCGATTACGACACCTCCGACCGCCTCTACTTCGAGCCGCTGACCCTGGAGCACGTCCTGGCGGTCATCGAGCGCGAAAAGCCGCAGGGGGTGATCGTCCAGCTCGGCGGCCAGACGCCGCTCAAGCTCACCCGCGGCCTCGCCGCCGCCGGCGTGCCGATCTGGGGGACGCCGCCGCACGCCATCGACGTCGCCGAGGACCGCAAGCTCTTCGGCGCCCTGCTCGCCGAGGAGGGCATCCTGCAACCGGAGAACGGCACTGCCTTCTCGCAGGAGGAGGCGCTGGTGGTGGCGCAGCGCATCGGTTTCCCGGTCGTCGTCCGCCCGAGCTACGTGCTCGGCGGCCGGGCGATGGCCGTCTGCTACGACGAGCCGACCCTCTTCCGCTACATGAAAGAGGCCGCCGACGTCTCGCCGGGCCATCCGGTGCTCCTCGACCGCTTCCTCGAAGACGCCTTCGAGCTGGACGTCGACCTGCTGGCGGACGGCAAGACCGCGGTGATCGCCGGTCTCCTCCAGCACATCGAAGAAGCCGGCATCCACTCCGGCGACTCGGCGGCGGTGTTGCCGCCCTACCGCGTCTCGCAGGCCGATCAGGACGTCATGCGCGACATCGCCCGCCGCCTCGCCCTGCGCCTCGGCGTCATCGGCCTGATGAACGTGCAGTTCGCGATGAAAGACAGCCGGATCTATGTCCTGGAAGTGAACCCGCGGGCGTCGCGCACGGTGCCGTTCATCGCCAAGGCGGTGGGCGTGCCGCTGGTCAAGCTCGCCGTGCAGGCGATGGCGGGCAGGACCCTGGAGGAGATCGGTTTCACTGTGGAGCCCGACGTGCCGGGTGTCTTCGTCAAGGCGCCGGTCTTCCCGTTCCGCCGCTTCCCCGGCGTCGATCCTGTGCTCGGGCCGGAGATGAAGTCGACCGGCGAGGTGATGGGGGTGAGCGACGCCTTCGGCAGCGCCTTCGCGAAAGCCTGGCTGGGAGCCTGGCACAAGCTGCCGCTCGCCGGCACCGCCTTCCTCTCCGTGCACGACCGCGACAAGCCGTCGCTCCTGCCGATCGCCAGGCGTCTCGCCGGGCTCGGCTTCGACCTCGCGGCGACCGCCGGCACCGCGGCCTTCCTGGAGCAGGGCGGCTTGAGCGTCCGCACCATGCTCAAGGTCCACGAAGCGCGCCCGCACGTCGTCGACCACCTGATCAACGGCACCATCGCCCTGGTGGTCAACACGCCGCTGGGCAAAGCCTCCCACGAGGACGACGGCGCCATCCGCCGCACCGCCTTGAAATACGACATCCCCTGCATCACCACCCTCTCCGGAGCCATGGCCGCCGCCGAAGCCATCGCCGCTCTGCAGAAAGACGGGCTCGTCGTGCGGCCGTTGCAGGAGGTACACCGGAGAGTGGGGGTGGTCCCGAGTTGACAGCCCCCTCCGCCTTTGCTAGCCTCTGCTCTCCTCGGCGCAGCCGCAGGATCTTGGCGTATACGGGAAGAAAACAGGCCCGTAGCTCAGTTGGTTAGAGCGCTACGTTGACATCGTAGAGGTCAGCGGTTCGAATCCGCTCGGGCCTACCAAACGTCAATAGAGAAAAGAATCGACACCGGATCGAGCGTCGGACGTCGAGACCCGGGGGAGGGTTTTTCGATGATCAGACAGCAGCCTATCCTGGTGACCGGTGGTATCAAGCCTTGAGACCCAGGCGCTTAGCTCAGCTGGTTAGAGCGCTACCTTCACACGGTAGAGGTCAGCGGTTCGAATCCGCTAGCGCCTACCACCATTCCTCCCTCTCGTGAGCACCTTTCCGGTGGGCGCCTGCCCCGGTCAGGCTTCGCGTTTTTCTTTTGGCCCTCTTTCTTGCGGCCCTTTTACTTGCGGACAATGGACATCATGACCGAGGCCATCCGCCTCACGCTTCCCGACGGCTCCGTCCGTTCCGTGCCGTCCGGCTCCACGCCTCTCGACGTGGCGGCCGGGATCGGTCCTCGCCTGGCCAAAGACGCCGTGGGCGCCGAGATTGACGGCAGGAAGGTCGATCTGCGCCAGCCGCTCCACGCGGACGGCGCGTTCCGCATCTTCACCACCAAGAGCCCGGAGGCCGGCGAGTTCATCCGCCACAGCGCCGAGCACGTGCTGGCCGACGCGGTCAAGCGCCTGTGGCCAGAGGCCGAGATCGACGCCGGCCGCAAGGACCACAGCGAGAAATTCCAGTACGACTTCCGCTTCTCCCGCGCCTTCACGCCCGAGGACCTCGAGAAGATCGAGGACAAGATGCGCGAGATCGTGGCGGAGAAGAGCCCCTTCGAGCGCGTCGAGGTGTCGCGCGAGGAGGCGGCGAAGATCTTCGCCGGCATGGGCGAGACGCTGAAGGTCGAGCGCCTCAAGGACATCCCCGCAGGCGAGGCGATCACCCTCTACCGCCACGGCCGGTTCACCGACCTCTGCCGCGGGCCGCATGCGCAGACCGCAGGCCAGATCGGCGCGGTGAAACTGCTGGAGGCTTCCGGCGTCTACTGGAAGGGCGATGAGAAGAACGAGCGCCTGCAGCGCATCTATGGCACGGCCTTCGGCTCTGAGAAGGAGATGGCCGAGTACATGGAGCGCCAGGAGCAGGCGCGGGCGCGCGACCACCGCCGCATCGGCACCGAGCTGGACCTGTTCAGCTTCAACGCCGCGGCGCCGGCGACGCCGTTCCTGCACCCGAAGGGCGCTTTCATCTATAATTCGCTCACGAGCTACGTGAGGGAGCTGTACGGCCGCTACGGGTATGGCGAAGTCGTCACGCCGCAGATCCTCGACGTCGAGCTGTGGAAGACCTCCGGGCACTACGACAACTACCGCGATGCGATGTTCTTCACCGAAGTGGACGAGAAGCAGTTCGCGGTCAAGCCGATGAACTGCCCGACCCACTGCCTGATCTTCGGCACGCGGCTGCGCTCGTACCGCGAGCTGCCGGTGCGCTATGCCGACTTCGGCCGCCTGCATCGCTATGAGCGGAGCGGCGTCACCAACGGTCTGTTCCGGGTCCGCTCGTTCAGCCAGGACGACGGCCACATCTTCTGCACCGAGGAGCAGATCGAGGCCGAGGTGGTGGGCACCGCCGAGATGATCCTCGAGGTCTACAAGACCTTCGGCTTCCAGGATGCCGAGATCGAGCTGTCCACCCGGCCGGCGAAGCGGCTCGGCTCGGACGAGCTGTGGGACCGTGCGGAAGGAGCGCTCAAGGCGGCGCTCGACAAGCGCGGGCTGGCGTATCAGGTCAACCCCGGGGACGGCGCCTTCTACGGGCCGAAGGTCGACTTTCACGTCCACGACGCCCTGGGACGGAGCTGGCAGCTCGGCACCGTGCAGCTCGACTACCAGATGCCTGCCCGCTTCGGTCTCTCCTATGTGGGAGCCGACGGCGCCGAGCACCAGCCGGTGATGATCCACCGCGCCATGCTAGGCTCTCTGGAGCGCTTCCTGGCGATCCTCATCGAGCAGACCTCCGGCGCCTTCCCGTTGTGGCTGGCGCCGGTGCAGGCGGTGGTGCTGCCGGTTTCGGAAAAGTTCCTGGAGTACGGCGAGCAGGTGCGGGCCGAGCTGTCCGCCGCCGGCGTGCGGATCGAGATGGACGCCCGCAATGAGAAGCTCGGCTACAAGATTCGCGAAGCGCAGCTCCAGAAGGTCCCCTACATGCTGGTGGTGGGAGCGCGCGAGCAGGAAGAACGGACGATATCGGTGCGGCGGCGTGCCGGGGAGGACCTCGGCGCCATGCCGGTCCCGGCGTTCCAGGAGCGTGTCGGCACGCTCGTGGGCGGTCGCAGCACTGATCTATAAGGAGGAAGTCTGACTTTGAACAACGCATTCCGAGCGGTCGCTCGGCGCTCCGAGGGGGTGAGCTGAGTATCGACAAGACGGCCCGTATCAACGAACGCATCAGGGTACGCGAGGTGCGCCTCGTCGAAGCCGATGGCTCCCAGGGAGGCATCGTCCCCGTCGAGGAAGCTTTGAAGAAGGCCCAGGAGCTGGGGCTCGACCTGGTGGAGGTGGCCCCGACGGCCAAGCCGCCGGTCTGCCGCATCATGGACTTCGGCAAGTTCCTCTATCAGCAGAAGAAGAAGACCCACGAGTCGAAGAAGAAGCAGAAGGTCATCCACGTCAAGGAAGTCAAGTTCCGTCCGAACATCGACGAGCACGACTATGACTTCAAGCTGAAGAACGCGATCCGCTTCCTGGAAGAGGGCGACAAGGTGAAAGCCACCGTCCAGTTCCGCGGGCGCGAAATGGCGCGGACAGACCTGGGTCACAAGCTGATCAAGCGGCTGACGGAAGACTTGGGGGAGCAGGCGGTGCTAGAATCGTCGCCCGAAATGGCGGGCAACCGGATGCACGTGATCTACGGTCCGCCGCGCCACGGAGTCAAGAAGCACGAGTAGCTCAGCAGATAGCTGAAAGGAGAGGGACCCTTGCCTAAGCAGAAGACACACAAGGGTGCCGCGAAGCGTTTCAAGGTCACGGGGAGTGGCAAGGTGGTGCGTCACCAGTCGATGCACAGCCACATCCTGACCAAGAAGACCACCAAGCGGAAGCGCCACCTGCGCAAGTCCGTGGCGGTCTCGCCCGCATTCGCCGACACCATCAAGTCGATGTTGCACCAGTAGCCTTCACAGGCTCCAGATTGACTCATCGGCCGCCGGTGGGTGGACCTGTCCACCGGAGGGCCGAGTCTGCGTTGCCGGAGAGATCTGGCGGATAGCGCAGACCTTACCGCCCCCCGCCCCATGAGGCGGAGCGGGCAGAAACGAGGTTCGCAACGATGGCACGTGTCAAACGTGGAAATAAGCGCGTCCAGCGCCGCAAGAAGATCCTTGATCTCGCGAGCGGCTTCTGGGGTACCAAGTCGAAGAACCACCGCATGGCCAAGCAGGCGGTGGACAAGGCCCTCAACTACGCCTACCGCGACCGCCGTCAGAAGAAGCGCCAACTGCGCAGCCTGTGGATCGTGCGCATCAACGCGGCGGCCCACCTGCACGGCCTGAGCTACAGCCGTCTGATCGCCGGCCTGAAGGCCGCGGGCTCCGATCTCGACCGCAAGGTGCTGGCCGACATCGCGGTGCACGACGCGGCGGGGTTCGGCAAGCTCGCCGATGCGGCGAAGCAGGCGCTGGATCAAGCTGCCAAAAACAAGCCGGTGTCCGCGGAGGCCTAGATGGCTGACGTCCCCGGCGGTGCCCCGCCTGCTTCCCGAGAGACGGTCCCGCAGCTCGAACAGCGTTTCGAGACCGAGGCCGCCGCGGTGATCGCCTCAAAAGGCGACCGCGCGGCCTGGGAGGACCTCCGCCTGCGCTGGATCGGGCGCAAGCAGGGCATCGTCCGCTCACTCCTCGGGCTGACCGGCGAGGTGCCGGCCGCCGACCGCCCGGCCTATGGCCAGGCGGTCAATTCTCTCAAGGAAAAAGTCGAGGCCCGCCTCGCCGAGCTCGACGCCACGCTCACGGAGCGTGAGCGCGAGGCGGTGCGGCGGCGCGCCTCGGTCGACGTCACCCTGCCCGGCCGCCGGCCGGGCCTGGGCACCCTCCATCCGGTCACCCTGGTCAACCGCGACATGGCGAAGATCTTCGCCGAGATCGGTTTCAGCGTTGCCGAGGGGCCGGAGATCGAGGACGACTTCCACAACTTCGAGGCGCTCAACTTCCCGCACGACCATCCGGCGCGCGACACGCAGGACACCTTCTTCATGGCGGACGGGAAGCTCCTGCTGCGCACCCATACGTCGCCGGTGCAGATCCGCACCATGCTGTCGCGCAAGCCGCCGATCCGCGTCATCTGTCCGGGCCGGGTGTTCCGCTTCGACAACGACCTGCGCCACTCGCCGATGTTCCACCAGGTCGAATGCCTGGCGGTGGCCGAGGGGATCACGGTCGGCGATCTCAAGGGGACGCTCGAAGCGTTCCTCACCCGTCTCTTCTCGCCGGATACGAAGATCCGGCTGCGCCCGAGCTTCTTCCCCTTCACCGAGCCGTCGGCGGAGGTGGACGTCACCTGCCAGTTCTGCAAGGGCAAGGGGTGCGCCGTCTGCTCCGGCAGCGGCTGGATGGAGATCCTCGGCTGCGGCATGGTCGATCCGCGCGTGCTGTCGAAGTGCGGCATCGATCCCGAGCGCTACTCCGGGTTCGCCTTCGGCATGGGCGTCGACCGTGTGGCGATGATCCGCTACGGCATCCCCAACATCCGCCTGCTGTTCGAGAACGACGAGCGGCTTCTGCGGCAGGTGAACGGCTGATGCTCTTCTCGCGCAACTGGCTCGCCGAGTACGTCGACCTGCCGGCCGATCCGCACGAGGTCGCCCGCCGCCTGACCGCGGCCGGCTTGAACGTCGAAGGGGTCGAGGAGAAGGGGAACGACTTCCTGCTCGACATCGACGTCACCACCAACCGGCCGGACTGCATGAACCACCTGGGCCTCGCCCGCGAGGCGGCGGTGATCTTCGGCACGCCGCTGCGCCGGCCGCCGTTTATACCGGATGAGGCCACAGACAAGGCGGCGGATCTGGCGTCGGTCGCCATCGAGGACTTCCAGGGCTGCCCGCGCTTCACCGCGCGTGTCATCCGCGGGGTCAAGATCGGCCCGAGCCCGGCCTGGCTGCGCGAGCGGCTGGAGTCGATCGGCCAGCGTTCGATCAACAACGTGGTTGACGTCACCAACTTCGTCCTCTGGGAGACCGGGCAGCCGCTGCACGCCTACGATCTCGCCAAGCTCGGCGGCCGGCGGCTCGTGGCGCGCCGCGCGCGTTCCGGCGAGATGCTCACCACCCTCGACGGCCAGCGCCGGCGCCTGACCCCCGAGATGCTGGTCATCGCCGACGCCAAGGTGCCGGTGGGGCTGGGCGGCGTGATGGGCGGCGCGGCGAGCGAAGTGACGGACGCGACGACCGACATCCTGCTCGAAGGCGCCCACTTCGACCGCCTGCGCGTGCGGGTGGCGGCCAAGGCGCTCGGCATGCACACCGACGCCAGCCACCGCTTCGAGCGCGGCACCGATCCCGAAGGTTGCCTGGACGGGGTGAGCCGCGGCGCCCGGCTGATCGCCGAGGTGGCCGGCGGCACGGTGCTCGCGGGCGGCCTCGACGTGCGCGCCGAAGGCTTCCCGCCGGTGCGCACCGGCCACTTGGATCTCGATCGGCTGCGCGCCTTCGCCGGCGCGGAGATCGCCGCCGCCGACGTCGAGCGCTGGCTGCCCGGTCTCGGCTTCACGCTCGCGCCGATCGGACCTGGAGTCTGGGACGTGACCGCTCCGTCCTGGCGCCTGTTCGACTTCGAGCCGCGGCCGGACGGCCGGGTCTGGGAGGCGGACCTCTTCGAAGAAGCGATCCGCATCTACGGGATGGACAACATCAAGTCCACCCTGCCGCGCGTCCTCGGCCTCGACGCGCGCCCGACGCCGCAGCAGGTCCTGCGCGAGCGGGTGCGCGACTACCTGGCGGCGGCCGGTTATGTGGAGACGGTGCACTTCGCCTTCGGCGATCCGCAGGCCGACGCGGCCTACCCGAGCCTGCGCCCGGAGGCGACGCCGCTGCGGCTCAAGAATCCGCTCTCCGAGAGTTACTCAGTGATGCGCCGCTCGCTGGTGCCGAACCTGGTCGACACGGCGCACTTCAACCAGCGCCGCGGCGCCCGCGCCGTGCGCCTGTTCGAGATCGCCCGCGTCTACTACCCGGCGCTTCCCGGCGAGCCGTTGCCTGACCAGCCGGAGCACGTTGCGCTCCTCTGCGGCGGCACGGTCGGCGACCCGTGGCAGCGCGAGGTGACCCTCGACTTCTTCGACGCCAAGGGAGCGCTCGAAGGTCTCGCCGAGTCGCTCGGCATCCGCCTCGAAGCGCGGCCGAAAGACCTCCCGGGCCTGCTCGCCGGCAGCTCGGCCGAGCTGGTGCGCCCGGACCGAAATGGGGAGATCGTTGGTTTCCTGGGCCGTGTCGCGGCGGAGGAGAGCACGCCGCTCTACATCGCCGAAGTGGCGCTCGACGGCCTGACCGGCGGCACGACCTTCAAAGACGTCGAGATCCCGTCCCGCTATCCTGGCGTCGAGGCCGACTTCACAATGACCCACGCGGTGACGACGCCGTGGACCGAGATCGCGGGCGCCATCGTCGAGCTGGCGCCGGCCGATCTCGTCTCCTGGCATCTGAAGGATCGCTTCCGCGGCGGCAAGGTGCCCGAGGGAGCGGTCAACACGACGATCACATTCCTCTACAACTCCCAGGAGCGTTCCCTCACCCAGGAAGAGGTCAACGAGCGGCAGCATGCTCTGGCCGCCGAGCTGGAACGCCGGTATGGATGGAAAGGCTGATGGCGATGGCGCAGACGACCACTGACACCGCAATCGAGCAGGCTACCGAGCAGGCTTCCGCAGCCGACTGGCTGGAACCCCTGGAAGCAAAGGTCCGCGCCGCGGCGGAGCGCATCCAGGCCCTCAAGGAGGAGAACGCCACCCTCCATCGGCGGATCGAAGAGCTCGAAGAGCGCCTCACGGCCCCCTCCCAGGACGACAACGCTTCGCGCTGGGAAGAGGAGAAGCGGGAGATCCGCGAGAGGGTGGAGCGGCTGACCAAGACTCTGGAGGACGCGGCGGGGGTGTAGGGGGAGTTAGCGCGCCGCCCCCACCGCCTCCGCCATCGTCTTCACCCCATCCCGCTCCATCAGCGCCAGCAGCTCCTCGTTGATCCGCCGCGGCAGGCCCGGGCCGTGGTAGACCAGCGCCGTGTAGACCTGCACCAGGGAGGCGCCGGCGCGGATCCGGCGGTAGGCTTCGGCTCCGGAGTCGATGCCGCCGACGCTGATCAGGACGGCGCGGCCGAAGAGGCTCCGCGCCACCGCGTCGAAGATCCGGAAGCTCTTCTCCCGCAGCACCTTGCCCGAGAGACCGCCGAAGTCCTTGGAGCCGGGGAGGAGGCTGTAGTCGTTCGTGGTGTTGGTGGCCACGATGCCTGCGGCGCCGGCGTCGACCGCCACTTCAGAGAGATGGACGGCGTCGCCGGATTCCAGATCCGGAGCGATCTTCACCAGCACCGGCTTGGCGGTGAGAGCGCGGGCGGCTCCGAGGACGGCGCGGATGAACGAATCGTTCTGGAGATCGCGCAGGCCGGGCGTGTTCGGTGACGAGAGATTGACCACGAGGTAATCGCAGAACGGCGAGAGCGTGCGGATCAACGTCTCGTAGTCGCCGAGCGCCGCTTCTGGCGGAGTGACCTTGTTCTTGCCGACGTTGACGCCGAGCGGGATGCCGGCCGGCCAGACTTTCTCCAGGTGCTCGCGGGCGGCGGCCATTCCATGATTGTTGAATCCAAGAGCGTTCTGCACGCTCTCCGCCTCTGGATGGCGGAACATCCGCGGCCGTGGATTGCCCGCCTGCGGCAGCGGCGTGACCGTGCCCACCTCCGCGAAACCGAAGCCGAGAGCGGAGAGGGCGCCGACGACGCGGGCGTCCTTGTCGAAGCCCGCGGCGAGGCCCACCGGGTTGGCGAACGCCCGTCCGAAGAGCGTCTGGCGGAGGGCCGGGGCGTCGACCAGGTTGCGGCGGCGGAGGGCGGCGGCGAGCGGTGGCAGCGCCTGGAGCGCTCGGAGCGCGGCCATTCCGGCGCCGTGCGCGGTCTCGGCGTCGAGGTGAAACAGCACGTTGCGGAGGGTTGGATAGACGGGCATCGCCGGGCATTCTACCCTCGCCTGTCCCGCTCCCTTGTGGCTGCCGCACCTATGCTATAGTGCCTTTGCCAAATCGCTGGCCTGACTTGACTTGCCGGCGATGGCGAGCGACCCGCGGAGAACCGAGCCATGCCTCCAACCAACACGCCGGTTGAGATTTTTGGCGCGGTGTACAACGTCCGCGGGACAGACGATACTGGGTACCTGCAAGGGCTGGCCGATCTCGTAGACCGCAAGATGCGGGAGGTCGCTCAGCACGCGAGCACGGCCGACACGGCACGGATCGCGATCCTGGCGGCGCTCAATCTTGCAGACGAGCTGTTCCGGATCCAGAAACGACAGGACGGGGAACGGGTCGAGATCAGGGAGAAGGTGGCGGCGCTGGCCGAGGAATTAACTCAGGCCCTGCGTGGTTAAGAGATGGGACCGCCGGCGGCATCGCCAGCTCACGATATGACGGATAAAGGTTCAGCATCCCCTGCGTGGTTTGTGATGGGTTTCGCAATTGTAGAACCAACATTCAAACCACGGGAGTCTTTTACCCGTGTGGCCCGTGCCAGCCTCGCATCGACGAGGACGCTAACGGCTCACGGAGCGGACACCCACCTGGCGCGTTTCAGGTTCTAAACGCTCAGCCCACACGGCTGCGCGGGGGATGTGTTTTCCTCCTCTCTTCCGGGAGAGAGGCTCTCCCAGATCCACCCGATCCCCCCCTACTGTTCGCGAGAGCAGGGGGTCACCGGTGAAGACCGAATTCATTTATCTGTCCGCGGCCATCGCATTCGCCGCGGTACTTGTTCCCTTGATCTGGTGGATCGCCCTCCGGCGTGAGGGCAACCGCCTGCTCGAGCAGGCGCGCCGTGATGCCGCCAAGCTGGTCGAAGACGCCCAGCGCCAGGGGGAGACGCGCCTGCGCGAGGCCGAGATCGCCGCCAAGGAGAAGCTCCTGCAGGCGCGCACCGAGTTCGAGTCGGTGTCGCGTAAGCGGCGCTCTGAGCTCGAAGGGCTGGAGCGGCGGCTCACCCAGAAGGAAGACACCCTCGACAAGCGGACCGATGAGCTGGGCAAGCGCGACAAGGAGCTCGGCCAGCTCGACCGCGCCGTCGCGGCGCGCGAGAAGGGGCTCGAAAAGAAGGAGTCCGACCTCGACCGCATGTTCGCCGAGGAGCGCACCAAGCTGGAGCAGATCGCCGGTCTGACCGCCCAGCAGGCGCGCGACGAGCTGATCCGGCTGCTCGAAGACGACTCCCGCATCGAGGCCGCGCACATCGTCAAGCGCATTGAGGACGAAGCTCGCGAACAGGCCAACAAGCAGGCGCAGCGCATCATCGGCATGGCCATCCAGCGCTCGGCTTCAGACTACGTCTCCGAGACCACGGTGTCGGTGGTGATGCTGCCGAGCGACGAGATGAAGGGGCGCATCATCGGCCGCGAGGGGCGCAACATCCGCGCCCTGGAGATGGCGACCGGCGTCGACCTCATCGTCGACGACACGCCGGAAGCGGTCATCCTCTCCGGCTTCGATCCGTTCCGCCGCGAGGTGGCCCGCGTCGCCCTGGAGCGCCTGATCACCGACGGCCGCATCCATCCGGCGCGCATCGAAGAGGTGGTCGAGAAGGTCAAGGCGGAGTTCGAGCAGAAGATCCAGTCCGAGGGCGAGGCCGCCCTGCTGGAGCTGGCGATCCCCGGCATGCACCCGGAGCTGGTGAAGCTCCTCGGCCGCCTGCGCTACCGCACCTCCTACGGCCAGAACTGCCTCCAGCACAGCAAGGAGGTCGCCTTCCTCGCCGGCACCATGGCCGCCGAGCTCAAGGCGAACATCCAGGTCGCCCGCCGCGCCGGCCTGGTGCATGACATCGGCAAGGCGATCGACCGCGAGATGGACGGCACCCATCTCCAGATCGGCATCGATCTGCTGCGCAAGTTTGGCGAGACCGAGGACGTCGTCCACGCCATGGCCTGCCACCATGGAGACTACGATCCGCAGACCGTCGAGGCGGTGCTGGTCACCGCCGCCGACGCGCTTTCGGCGGCCCGTCCCGGCGCCCGCCGCGAGGTGTTGGAGACCTATGTCAAGCGCCTCGAAAAGCTGGAGGAGATCGCCTCCAGCTTCAAGGGCGTGCAGAAGACCTTCGCCATCCAGGCCGGCCGCGAGGTGCGCATCATCGTCGACAGCGGCAAGATCGGCGACGAGCAGGCGCTCTGGCTGTCGAAGGACATCGCGCGGAAGATCGAGCAGGAGCTGACCTATCCGGGCCAGATCAAGGTGACCGTCATCCGCGAAACCCGCTCCGTCGAGTTTGCCCGCTAGTGAGAGCCAATGAAGCTACTATTCGTCGGTGACGTCATCGGAAAGCCCGGCCGCCGGGCGCTCCAGAACATCCTCCCCCGGCTGGTCGACCACCACCGGGCGGACTTCGTCGTGGTCAACGTCGAGAACTCCGCCGGCGGCTTCGGGGTCACCCCCGAAGTCCTGGCCGAGATCGCCGACCTGCCGATCGACTGCTACACCACCGGCAACCACGTCTGGGACAAAAAGGAAGGCGTCGACATCCTCGACCGCGAGAAGAACCTCTTGCGTCCGGCGAACTACCCTGACGGCAACCCCGGGCACGGGCTCTACGTCGGCGAAAGCGCGGGCGGCGTGAAGGTCGCGGTGATCAACCTCGAAGGGCGCGTCTTCATGCACAATCTAGACTCGCCCTTCCTGGTCGCCGACCGCCTGGTGAAGCAGCTCGATCCCAAGGTGAAGGTCATCTTCATCGACTTCCACGCCGAGGCGACGAGCGAAAAGCAGGCGCTCGCCTTCTACCTCGACGGCCGGGTGAGCGCCGTCGTCGGCACCCACACCCACGTCCCCACTGCCGACGAGCGGGTCCTCCCCGCCGGCACTGCCCTGCTGACCGACGTCGGCATGACCGGCCCCTACGAGTCGATCATCGGCATGCGCGCCGACAAGGTCCTCAAGCGCATCCTCCTCCAGACCCACGCCTCCTTCGAAGTCGCCAAGCGCGACGTCCGTCTCGCCGCCGTCGTCATCGACATTGACGAAGCGACCGGCAAGGCGCGCGGGATCGAGCGGCTGCTGGTCAAGGACGAGTCGCAGGGGTAGGGGCGGCTCCTCGAAAAGAGCAGGATCGATCCAGCGGCTTTGCAGCCAGCGGACGCCGATGAGGTCCACCAGCGCGCGCAGGATGCGGTTGCGGATGTTGTATTTGGGCTGCCCCAAGAGGCGCGGCCGGTGGTTGACCGGCATCTCCACCACCCGTGCGCCGGCCAGCCGGAGCAGGGTGGGCAGGAAGCGGTGCATGCCGTTGAAAGCCGGAACGCGGTGCAGGAAATCGGCGCAGTAGGCGCGCAGGGTGCAGCCGACGTCGGTGACCGAGTCGCGCGTGACCCGGTTGCGGATGCGGTTCGCGATCCGCGACGAGATCCGCCGCAGCCAGCCGTCCTGGCGGCGGATGCGAACGCCGCAGACGATGTCGACTGTATCGAGACCCGCGAGGAGCCGCGGGATGTCCGCCGGATCGTTCTGCAGATCGGCGTCGAGAGTGACCACGATGGCGCCGCGAGCGTGGTGGAAGCCGGCCGCGAGCGCCGCCGACTGGCCGCTGTTGCGGCGCAGCCGGATGACCCTCACGCGGTGATCCTCCGCTGCCAGCGCGCGCAGGACCTCCGGACTTCCATCCGTGCTGCCGTCGTCCACGTAGATGGTTTCGTAGTCCCTGCCGGTGGGCTCCATCGCCGTGCGGATCTCGGCGGCCAGGATGGGCAGGCTGTCGGCTTCGTTGAAGAGCGGGATGACCAGTGAGACCTCGGGGTTTCTCATCCCTTTGGGGCTCCGCGCATGGCGGCTATCCTAGTCGTCTTCGTTGATCTTCGCCGGCACCGGTGCTATACCGGCTTTTCTTGAAGGGGAGGAGCCGATGCGAGCTTGCGCGGTGTGGGTGTTCGTCGTTCTGTCCATTCTGATGATCCGGCCGGCGGCCCGCCTCGCGGCGCAGCCCACTGCCTTCGCGGTTTCCGCCGGTGAGCACAACGTGCTGCGCAACAAGGGGGACGGCGGCGAGGTCGGCGCCGAGCTGCGCTTCAGCGAGTACCACCTGAGCTTCCTGCCGCGCTTCATCCCTGACTTCATTCCGGTCGTCGGCGCGGCGCGGACCTCGAAGGGCAGCGTCTACGGATACGCCGGCTTCCGCCTCGACTTCCCGGTCGGCGAGCGGTGGGTGACGACGATCGGCTTCGGCGCCGGCAACTACCATCACGGCGACGGCAAGAAGCTGGGCGGGCCGGTCGAGTTCCGCTCCAGCATCGAGCTGGCCCGGTGGTTCGGGGAAAGCTCGCGCCTCGGGATCCAGCTCTACCACCTGTCGAACGCCGGCCTCTATGAGCACAACCCGGGGAGCGAGTCACTGGTGCTCGACTGGACGATCGGTTTCGGCGGCAGCCGTCACTGAGCCCGCGTGGTATTCTGCCGACCCGGAGGAGAGGATCATGGCCGTTGACCAAGAGTTGCTCGACATCCTTGTCTGCCCGAAGTCGAAGGGCGAGCTCGAGCTCATCGAGCTGCCGCAGGAGATCCGCGCGAACCTGGTGGAGAAGTACCGCGAGCATTTCCGCGACGAAGAGCCGGTGGTCGAGCAGGGTCTCTACTGCGCCACCTCGGGCCTCGTCTACCCCATCGTCTCGGACATTCCGATCATGCTCACCGACGAGGCGCTCGCCGCTTCGGTGATCGGACGCTGAGCCATTATCCCTGGTCATCCGCGCGGCGCTGAGGGGGAACGGCCCTCTCGGAGATAAGATACCCCAGCCGCCCGGGACTCCCCCCGGGCATAGCCGTTGCACCCAGGGGACGGCGAGCGTCGAGGGAATCACGGATTTGCGTCTGGATCAGTTGCTGGTCGAACGGGGATTGTTCCCCAGCCGCGAGCAGGCGCGCCGCGCTGTGATGGCGGGCGTGGTGGAGGTCGAGGGGCGGCGCGTCGACAAGCCCGGCACCGGCGTTCCGGAGGCGGCGCGTGTCGCGGTGCAGGGACCGAAAGAGCCGTTCGTGTCGCGCGCCGGACGCAAGCTCGCCGCGGCGCTCGACCATCTCGGGGTCGATCCCGCCGGCTGGGTCTGCCTGGACGTCGGAGCGTCCACCGGAGGCTTCACCGACTGTCTCCTGCAGAGGATGGCCGTGCGCGTCTACGCCCTCGACGTCGGCTACGGCCAGCTCGACCAGCGGCTGCGCAACGATCCGCGGGTGGTGGTGATGGAGCGGATCAACGCCCGCCATCTGGAGCCGGACGCCCTGCCCGAGCCGGTCGATCTGATCACCATCGACGTTTCGTTCATCTCCCTGGGCAAGATCGTCCCCGCCCTCCTGCCGCACCTGACTCCCGGCGGTTTGCTGCTGCCGATGATCAAGCCGCAGTTCGAGGCCGGGCGGGGCGTGGTCGGCAAGGGGGGGATCCTGCGCGACGAGGCGGTGCGGGAGCGGGTGGTGCGGGAGGCGGCGGAAGGGCTGGCTCAACTCGGCCTCGATCTCGTGGGCCTGTTCGACTCGCCGGTCCACGGCACCGGCGGCAACCGCGAGAGCTTCGCGTTGTTGCGCCGGGGGCGCCGGGGAGACGACGCTTGAGCCGTCGCAAGAAGTTCCAGCGCATCGGCATCGTCGCCAAGGTGGCGAGCCGCGACGCGGTCCATACGGCGCACGAGCTGGCCGAGTGGTTGCGGCGGCGGGGTCTCGCCGTCGCCCTGGACGAGGCGACGCTGCGCGCCCGCGGCGCGGGGACGGGCGATGGAGAGGCGGCTCCGTTCCGGCCCGAGGATTCGTACGATCTGGTGGTGGTGCTGGGCGGCGACGGCACGCTGCTGTCGGTCGCGCGGGCGCTCGCCGGGCCGGTGCCGATCCTCGGGGTGAACCTGGGCAATCTCGGCTTCCTCACCGAAATCAACCGCAGTGAGCTCTACCCGGCCATGGTGCAGGTCCTCGCCGGCCGCTTCAAGACCGAGGAGCGCTCGCTGTTCGACGTCGAGCTGCAAAGAAACGGCAGCGGTAGCATGCGCTTCCGGGTGCTCAACGACGCGGTGATCAACAAGAGCGCGCTCGCCCGCATCATCGAGCTGACCCTGCGCATCGACGGCCATCTCGTCGCCAGCTTCCGCGCCGACGGCCTGATCATCTCGACCCCGACCGGCTCGACGGCCTACAACCTCTCGGCCGGCGGTCCGATCCTGAGCCCTCTCCTGCCGGTCGCGGTGCTGACGCCGATCTGCCCGCACGCCTTGTCGCTGCGCCCCATCGTGGTGCCCGACACCGGCGCCATCGAGATCACCCTGGAGACGCAGCGCGAAGAGGTCTACCTCACCCTCGACGGCCAGGAGGGGACCACGTTCGGCTACCGCGACGTCGTGCGCATCAGCCGCAGCCCGGCCAAGATCCGCCTCGCCAAGGTCGGCCAGCGGGGCTTCTACGACAGCCTGCGCGGCAAGCTCCGCTGGGGCGGCCTCGCCGGCGCCGGCACGGAGGGGAGCGGAGGATCGGGAAAGGGCGAGCCGTGAGCGGCTCCGAAAAACCGGAATCGCCGAAGCCGCCCACGTCGCCAGCGCGCAAGAAGCGGCCGGCCTGGTGGCGCCGCTGGCTGATGCGGCCGTTCGTCTGGGGCTCCCTGCTGATCGTCGCGCTTCTCGCCGGCTCCCTCTTCTTCGTACAGAGCCGGTACGCCCGCCGGCAGGTCGCCGCCCGGCTGGTCGCCGCGATCTCGGAGAAGATCGGCCGCCAGATCCAGGTCGGCGATCTCGATTTCACGTTCCTGCCGCCGGCCGTCGAGCTGCGCGACGTCGTCATCCCCGGCCAGCGGCCGTCCGATCCGGTATTGGCCCGCGTGCCGTTCGTCCGCGTGCAGGCCACCTGGCGGGACCTGCGCCAGCAGGTGCTCCGCCTGGAGCAGGTGGAGGCGGTCCGGCCGGAATTCAATCTCCAGATCAATCCGGACGGCAGCACCAACCTGCCGCGGTGGAAGTCGGATTCCACCGCCAACGGCCAGCAGCGTCTCGAGGTGCAGATCGGCCGCGTCCTGGTGCAGGGCGGTGTTTTCCACCTGAACGAGCTGCAAGTGCCGATGACCGTCGACGCCAAGGCGGTCTGGGGACGGTTGACCGGTAAGGCGGAGCGCGGCGGCAAGGGGGGCGACCGGCTCGATGCCATGGTGACCGCCCAGGAGGTGGTGACCGCGCTGCCCGGCGCGCATCCGTACGCGGTGACGCTCTCGGCGAAAGCGAGCCTGGAGCCGTCGGAAGGCCAGCTGCGGATCACCGCCGGGCGTCTCGCCGGGCCGGACCTGCGCGCCCAGGTCGACGGCGTCATCTCCTGGCGTGACCAGGCGCGGGTGGCGCTGCGCACCGACGCCCAAGGCGCCATCCGGCTGGTCAACCGCATGGGCTTCATGACCGAGCCGATCGACGGCCCCTTCGACTACCACGGCCGCGTCGACGTGCAGGGCTCGAACGTCCTCTACGGCGGCACGCTCACCGCGCCCCGGGTCGCCATCCTCCACCGGGTCTTCGAGGACGCCGTGGTGCGCTACACCGGCGGCAAGGAGGGGCTCAAGGCGGAGATCGTGCGCGCCGGATATGCCGGTGGCCACGCGGAGGGGAAGGTCACCGTGGGCTGGGTGAACCAGGACAAGCTGGGCATTCCGGTCGGTCTCGACCTGGCGTTCAACGGCCTGGCGATCCAGCCGCTGATCCACGATCAGTTCCCGGGCCAGGCGATCCCGGTCGTCGACGGCCTCGCCGGCACGGTGCGCGGCACTTTCCGCTACCGGTTCGAGCACGCCTCGGCTCTCGCGGGAGAGGGCCAGGCGGACCTCACGATCGACGCCGTCGAGCGGGGCACCGGTCTGCCGATCGCGGGAACCGCGCCGGTGGCGCTGCGCGGCGGTGTGCTGTCGAGCGACGACATCCATCTGACCGCGCCGGCGCAGACGCTCGCCGTCAGCGGCTTCGTCTTTGATCTCAACAAGACCGCCGGCCGCCTGCTCTACCGGCTGGACAGCCAGGACCTCGGCAAGGTGGCGCCGCTTCTCACCCAGGGGGCTCCGGCAAACGAGCCGCCGCCGTTCTGGCTGCCCAACGCCGGGCAGGGGACGGTGAGCGGCGATCTCGCGATCGACGGCGCGCAGTACCTCACCCATCTGAGCCTGGATCTCCAGAACGCCGTCGCGCCCATCCTTTCCGGGAGCGTGGCGGACACGGCGCGGGGCTCGCTGACTCTGAGCCCGACGTCGGTCGACGACCTCCACATCGATCTGGCGCGCGGGAAGGCGGAGCTCACCGTCGCCGGCAAGGTACCGCTCGCCGAGACGGGCAAGGCGCGAGCGTCCGCCCCGATGAGCCTGGCGGTCGACGCCAGCGCCTGGCCGGCGCAGTCGATCGCGGCGTTCCTCCTCCCGGCCAAGGCGGCGGCCGGGCTGCACCCCGGCGAGATCGGCGGCGAGGTCACCGGCCACCTGGACCTCGGCGGCTTTGGCGACGCGATGAACGGCAAGGCGACCTTCGACATCGCCGGTGTCGCTTTCCAGGGGACCGCGATCGGCCGCACGCACGGCGCCCTGGAGTTCGAGGGCCCGCAGGTGCGGATCTCCCAGGCGCTCACCGAGACGCCCGCCGGCAACATCCTGGTGACCGGAACCTATGACGGCACGCCGGGCCGCGAAGGCGGTGGCAGTCTCGACTTCACGCTCGACGCGCCGCAGCTCTCCCTGGCGGCGGACCCCTTCCGCGGCGCGCTCGACGGCCGGTTGACCGGGAGCATGTCGGTCGCCGCGGTGGTCGGCGGCACCGTGGACCGCCCGGACGCGACGGTGCGCGTGTTCGGCAGCGGCCTGTCGATCGCCGGGCATCCGCTCACCGGCGGCGACGCCAATGGCGGGGCGGATGCGGGAGCCGGCAACGCGCAGGCGATCCTCTCCTGGGACGGCCGCTCGCTCCAGGCCACCGGCTCGCTCCTCGGGCTGGTCTCCTTCGACGGCGGCGGCCGCCTCGACACCGAGCGGGCCGACTTGGCGTTCGACGTGCGGAGCGACGCGCTGGGCACCCTGGCGCGGCTCGCCTCGTCCAAACCGCTGCCCGACATCAAGGGATCTTTTCTCGGCACCCTCGGCTTCACCGCCGACTTCCCGCAGCAGGCGTGGCGCGGCCAGCTCCGCCTTGCCGACCTGCGCGCGCAGTACCAGGGACGCACCATCGCCAACGTCGAGCCGGTGGTCGTGGACCTGCTGCCCGACCGGCTGGAGATCCGTTCGCTCTACATGGGCGAGCCGAAGAGCCAGAGCGAGCTGTTCGCCTCCGGCAGCCTCGGCCTCAAGGGCAAGACCACGCCGCTCGACCTGCGCGTGCAGAGCACTCTCTCGGCCGCCTGGGTCGGACTGTTCGCCCCCAGCATCAAGGTCGACGGGTTCCTCGACCTGATCGCCACCGTGCGCGGCACGCTCGACGATCCGGTGCTGAGCGGCCAGGGTGAGCTGCGCGACGCCAAGCTCCTCATCCCGCAGTTTCCGCAGCAGCTCGACAATCTGCACGGCACGGTGTTTTTCAGCCACAACGCCATCGAGCTGGAGGGGGTGCGCGCCGACATGGGCGGCGGCCAGATCCAGGTCTCCGCGCAGGTGACGTTGCCGCGGCCCGGCGAGGACTTCTCCTACCGCGTGCAGGTGGCCGCCACCGACGTCAGTGTCCGCTATCCCGAAGGTTTCCTGGCGCGTGGCGACGCGGAGATCGCGCTGATCTCGACGCCGCAGAGCCGGGTGGTGCGCGGCCAGGTCCGCCTCAGCCGCCTCTTCTATCTGGAAGACGTGCGCGTCGGCACCCTCGACATCGTGCGGCGGGCCCTCCAGCGGCAGCGCCTGCAGGTGGCGACGACCGATCCGTTCCTCTCCTCGACGCAGCTCAACGTCCAGATCAGCGGTCCCGGCACCCTGCGCGTCAACAACAACGTCGCCAAGCTGCGCGGCGACGTCGACCTCACCTTGAAGGGGACGCTGGCCAATCCGATCCTCTTCGGCAAGGTGGAGCTGGAGCCGGGCGGCACGATCGTCTATGCGGACAACAACTACGAGCTGGAGCGCGGCCTCATCACGTTCAACAACCCCTACCGCATCGATCCGGTGATCGATTTCGTGGCGCGTACCCAGGTGCGCAGCTACGCCATCTCCCTCTCGCTCTCCGGCACTCTCGACCGCCTGAGCGCCAAGTTCTCCTCCGACGAAGGGCTGGCCGACCTCGAGGTGCTGGCTCTCCTCGCCTCCGGACAGGAGCTGCAGGGGCCGGGACGGTTGCAGGCTCCCGGCGAACGGACCGACCAGGCGACGCAGGACGTCGGCGCCTCCACCTTCCTCGCCGGCCAGGCGGCCTCGGTGGTGAGCGAGCGCGTGGGCTCTCTCTTCGGCTTCGACCGCTTCCGCATCGATCCCCTGGCGAACACCGGCGGCTCGATAGGCGGCGTGCGGCTGACGGTCGGCAAGCGGATCTCGAAGAATCTCCTCGTCACCTACAGCAACAATCCGGCCGCCTCGGAAGAGTACATCGTGCGCGCGGAGTGGCAGGTGGCGGACAACATCGTCCTCATCCTCACCCGCGACGGCAAGCTGGGTACCTACGCCGTCGACGCCGTGTGGGAGAAGCGCTTTTGACCCGGCTGATTCCGGTGACGGCTCTCGCGGCGTTCTTCCTCCTCGCGGGCGCCGGATACGCGCAGACCCCGGAGGCCCCTCCGGCGGAGCCGGCCGCGACCGGTCCTCTCGTCACCGCCGTCGAGATCCGTTCGGAGACCGACATCAGCGACCGTCTCGACGAGCTCCAGGGGATGCTCTCCTTCGCGCCCGGCGAGCCGTTCACCGCCGAGGCCGCCGCGCGCACCCTGCGCAACATCCAGGCGAGCGGCATCGCCTCCGAAGTCGAGATCTACGACCGCCCGGACGACTCCGGCAACTCCGGTGTCATCGTGATGCTGGTGCTGCGCCCTGTCGTGGGGGTAAGAGAAGTGCGGCTGGAGGGCGAGCTGGGCGTGCGGTCGCGCGAGCTGCGGCGCGAGCTGCCGCAGAAAGAGGCCGAGCCGCTCAACGAAGAGAAGGTCGTGCAGGGAGTCTTCAGCCTGCAGGACGTCTACCGCGACCGCGGCTACCTCCACGCCGACGTCCGCGTGCGCGTCGCGACCAACGAACGCACCCAGCGCGCGATCGTCATCTACCACATCCAGAGCGGACCGCGGTCGCGCATCGACGACGTGCAGTTCCGCGGTGCGATCGATCCGTTCCAGAAAGCCGAGCTGATCTCCCATCTCACGCTCAAGCCAGGGGCCGCCTACGCACGGCGCACCGCCCGCGACGACGCCGAGCGCCTGCAGACCTGGCTCATCCAGCAGGGCTACCGCACCGCGCGGGTGGACGCTCCGGTCGAAGCGATCGACGAGACGAAGAGCACCGTCGTCCTCACCTACCCGCTTCAGGTGGGGCCGCTGGTCACACTCCAGGTGATCGGCGCCGACGAGAAGCAGCTCAAGAAGCGCGACCTCCTCCCGTTCCTCGGCAACCAGGGCTTCGACGACGCGCTGATCCTGCAAGCCACCGAACGGCTCCGGGACGACTACCAGCGCGCGGGCTATTACAAAATAGAGATCAATTGGGACCCGCCGAAGACGGTGGACGGCATTCTGAAGCTTGTCCTCCGCATCGTGCCGGGTCGGCAGTACACCCTGCGCGACGTCACCTTCACCGGCAACGCGAGCTTCGACGGCAGCCGCCTGGCGCCGCTCCTGGCCACCTCGCCGCGCAGCCTCCTGAATCTGGTCAATCTCGGCGGGGGCCGGCTGGTCGCCAGCCAGCTCAGGGCCGACCTCGAAAACGTCCGCTCGTTCTACGCCCTCCAGGGCTATGCCCGGGCGGTGGTCGGGCCACCGGAGATCAAAGAGGACGGCGACGACCTCCACCTGACGGTCCCGATCAAAGAGGGGCCGCGGCAGCAGCTCGTCAATCTCAAATTCCAGGGTGTCGAGTCGATCGACCTCAACGCGCTGCGCAAGAAGCTGCCGCTCAAGGAAGGCGGGCCGTTCCACACCTATCTCCTCGACCAGACGCTGGACGTGATCCGCCAAGCCTACCGCGACAAGGGGTATGCGGACGCCCAGGTCTCGGCGAAGACCGAGTGGGACGCCGGCGAAAACCTCGCCGACGTCACCGTCGAAGCCTTCGAGGGCGAGCAGATGGTGCTCGACCGCGTGATCGTGCGCGGCAACCAGCGCACCGACGGCGAGGTGATCCGGCGCACCCTCGGCGTGCGGCCGGGCCAGCCGATCAGCGAGACGCGGCGGCTGGAGATCGAGCGCGACCTCTACCGCCTCGGCATCTTCTCCAGCGTCTCGGTCGAGCTGTCGCGCACCGGCCTCAGCTCCTCGGGGCAGGACCTGATCGTGAAGGTCGAGGAGGGCCGGCCGCGGCGGGTGAGCTACAGCCTCGGCCTCGAATACGGCTCGGCGGACCAGCAGCCCTGGCGGCCGCGCGGCGGCTTCAGCTTCATCCACAACAACGTCGGCGGCAAGGCCTTCAGCCTGCGCACCGACCTGCGGGTGAGCGAGCTCGACCAGGACGTCCGTGTCCTCTTCGACCAGCCGACCATCGGCCGGTTTCCGGTCCCCCTGACCTATTCGGTGTTCTTCTTCAACGAGACCAAGGACCACTGGAACGTCGTGCGCTGGGGCGGCCGGCTGGAAGCCGCCCGCAGCATCGGCCGGCAGCGCCTGAGCCTCGCCTACGACTACCGCTTCGTGCGCACCACGATCGATCCCGGCTTCGGCTTGACCGACGTCGACCGCGAGGACCGGCCGTACGAGATCTCCAGCTTCCTGGGCAGCTACCTGCTCGACCACCGCGACGATCCGGTGCTGGCGACGCGCGGCTGGAGCACTCTGGCGCAGTTCCAGTACGCCTTCCCGATCTTCTCGGCGACCGGCGACTTCCTCAAGCTCTTCTTCCAGCAGACGCAGTACATCAACCTCGGCCGGCCGGGCGTGGTGGCGATGAGCGCTCGGGCCGGCGGCATCGAGCCGTTCCGCCACCTCACCACCAACGATCCGGAAGTGCCGGTCGGCCTGCTCAACCGCGACGTGTTCATCGACGAGCGCTTCTTCGCCGGCGGCCCGACCACCCAGCGGGCCTACGGGCGCGATGACCTCGGCGTGCGGGGCGAGACGCTCTTCCCGAAGCCGAGCGACCCGACGCAGTACGCGCCGGTGGGGGGCAACGGCCTGCTGCTGCTCAACCTCGAATACCGCTTTCCGGTCGCCGGACCGGTCCAGGGGGTGGTCTTCTACGACACCGGTAATGTCTGGGCGGACTGGCGGAGCATTACACTGGGAGGCGCCAAGTCCGGAGCCGGTCTCGGCGTGCGCTATCTCTCGCCGATCGGGCCGTTCCGCCTCGACGTCGGCTGGAAGCTCGACGCGGAGCGGGGCGAGCCGCGCCACGTCATCTCGCTGAGCTTCGGCAATCCGTTCTGATAGGATTCAAAATCATGACAAACAGTGCTCCCTTCGCCCCCATCGAGGAGGCGATCGAACGTTTCCGCCAGGGCCGCATGGTGATCATCGTCGACGACGAAGACCGTGAGAACGAGGGCGACCTCACCATCGCGGCCGAAAAAGTCACCCCTGAATCCATCAACTTCATGGCCCGATACGGCCGCGGTCTGATCTGCCTGACGATGACCGAGGAGCGGTGCAACAAGCTCGAGCTGCCGCTGATGGTGCAGGACAACACCTCCTCCTTCGGCACCGCCTTCACCGTCTCCATCGAGGCGCGCGGCAAGACCACCACCGGCATCTCGGCCGCCGATCGCGCCGCCACCATCCTCACCGCCATCGATCCGGTCACCGTCCCCGCCGACCTTCTGCGGCCGGGGCACGTCTTCCCGCTACGGGCGAAGAAAGGCGGCGTGCTGAAGCGCGCCGGGCAGACCGAAGCGTCGGTCGACCTCGCCACCCTGGCCGGTCTCAATCCGTCCGGAGTGATCTGCGAGATCATGAACGACGACGGCACCATGGCCCGCGTGCCCGACCTGGTCAAGGTGGCGCACGAGCACGACCTGGCGATGATCACGGTCTCCGATCTGATCAGCTATCGCCTGCGCCACGAGACCCTGGTGCGCAAGATCGCCTCGCCGCAGCTCCCCACGATCTACGGCGATTTCCGCATCCACGCCTACCGCTCCGACGTCACCGGCGACGAGAACGTGGCGCTGGTGATGGGCGAGATCCACCCCGACGACCCGGTCCTGGTGCGGGTGCACAGCCAGTGCCTCACCGGCGACATCTTCGGCTCCGCCCGCTGCGACTGCGGCGTGCAGCTCGAGCAGGCCCTGGAGCGCATCGCCGCCGAGGGCAAGGGCGTGCTGCTCTACCTCCTCCAGGAAGGGCGCGGCATCGGCCTGATGAACAAGCTTCGCGCCTACGAGCTCCAGGAGCAGGGGCACGACACCGTCGAAGCCAACGAGCGGCTCGGCTTCCGCCCCGACCAGCGCGACTACGGCGTCGGCGCCCAGATCCTGCGCGACCTCGGCGTGCGCAAGATGCGGCTGCTCACCAACAACCCCAGCAAGTACATCGCCTTGAACGGCTACGGCCTGGAGATCGTCGAGCGCGTCCAGTTGGAGGTGGCGCCCACCGACAACAGCCGCGCCTACCTGCGCACCAAGCGCGAGAAGCTGGGACACCTGCTCAAGCTGGTGTGAAGATCCTCCTCGTCACCTCCCGCTATCCCTGGCCTCCCCGGCGCGGTGATCAGATCCGCGCCGTCCAGGTCCTCGACATCCTGGCGGCCGAACACGAAGTGACGCTGCTCACTCCGGAGCCAGGCGCCGCCGCCGCCGCCGCCCCGTCGCCAGCCGCCGCGCCCTACCGTGTGGAGTTTTACCGGCCAGTGCGGAGCGCGCTGATGGCCGGCCTGGCACGCGTCATCGCTCGCGGCCTGCCGCTCCAGAGCGCCCTGTTCTACCAGCCCGACCTCGGGCGCCGGCTGCGCGAGCTGGCGCCGCAAGCGGATCTCGGCATCCTCCAACTCGTCCGCCTCTCCGTGCATCTGGACGATTTCGGCGCCACGCCGATCCTCGCCGACCTCATCGACAGCCTGGCCCTCAACACAGCCCGCCGGGCCGAGGTCGACCATCCGCTCCTGCGTCCAGCGCTGCAGTACGAGGCCCATCGGCTGGCCCAAGCGGAGCGCCGATTGACGGAACGGGCGGCCGGCGTCCTCCTCGTCTGCGGGCGCGACCGGCAGGATCTGATCAGCCGCTTGCCGCCGGAGCTGGCGAGCAAGGTCTCGGTGGTCCGTGTCGCGGGCCCTCACCCTGGTCCGAAGACGGGAAACGAGACCGGGCCGGTCCTCGCGATCACCGGCAACCTCGGTTACTTCGTGAACGTCGACGCCGTCACCTGGTGGCTGCGCGACGTCTGGCCGAGCCTCCACAAAGTCCGGCCGGACCTCCGGGTCGTGATCGCCGGCGACCGGCCGGCCGCGGCGGTCCGCCGTGCCGTGGCGCGGGCCGGCGTCGAGCTCATCGAGTCGCCGTCCGACCTGCGCGCCCTGATCGCGGGCGCAATCCTCTCTCTGGCGCCGATGCGCTGCGGCTCAGGAGTCCCGATCAAGATCCTGGAAGCCTGGGCGGTGGGTACACCTGTCATCGCGACTCCCTGGGCGGCGGCGGGCACCACCGGCCGGCCGGGGGAAGACTTTCTGGTCGCCGGATCGCATCCGGCAGAGTGGGCGAGCGCGATCCGCGAGCTGCTGGACGATCCGGCCGCCCGCCAACGGCTCGCCGAGAGCGGCCGGCGGCGTCTTGCGGCCGACTACTCGACCGAGGTTGTGCGGAGACAGCTTCTGGGAGCCGTCACGGCCGCACGACATCCTCCACCGGAATAGCCCACAGCTCACGGCCGTGGATTCCGTCATCCGCGCCGGTCAGAAGATCATCTCCCACCCGCGAGAACGGACCCGGCGAGGCGGCGTCCGGTCCCGGCGTGATGTCGGTGAGGCGGCGCGTGCCGGCGGCGGTGCCGTCGCTGCGCCAAGCTTCGAGGCCCGTGGCGCCGTCGGTGGCGGCGAAGAGGAGGACGTCGCCCACAGCGGTCAGGGATTGCGGATAGGAGCCGGCGTTTCCCGGGCGGATCTCGGTCACCAGGCCGGTCGAGCGGGAGTCGCCGCCGCTCACCCACAGCTCGCTGCCGGTCGCCGGGTTGTAGACCACGAAGAAGAGCTTGTCGCCGGCCGCGGTGAGCCCGTTGGCCCAGGAACCTTGGCCGTCCACCCGCAGATCATGGACCTTGAACGTTCCAGGCGCCGTGCCGTCGCTCCGCCAGAGCGTGTCGCTGCCATCCCGCGAGGTGGCGAGAAACCAGGCCGCGCCTCGAAATAGCGTCAGCTCGCGAGGAGACGATCCGACGCGGCCGGGCAGAATGTCGGCCACGCGCCGCGTCCCCTCCGCCGTGCCGTCCGTCCACCACAGCTCGCGTCCCCGCCGTCCGTCGTCCGCGGCGAACAGCGCGCCGTGACGGAACGGCAGAAAGCCGTCCGGGCTGGAGGAGTCGCCGGAGGTGTGGCGGCTGTCGCATTCGCCGTCGGGATCGCTTTCCTGGCGTCCGAGGTTGATGTCCCTGAGCAGATGGGTGCCCGCGTTCGTGCCGTCCGTGATCCACGGCTCGCGTCCGTTCAATCCGTCGTTGGCGGCAAAGACCAGGAGGTCTCCGATCACCACGCCGGGGCCGGGATAGGACGATTCGGGATAACAGATGCCATGGAATCCCGCATACCGCTGGAGGTTGACGTTCTTCACCAGCACATCGCTCCGGAGGCGCCCCGTCGTGCGCCACAGCTCGATGTTGAAGCCGGCTCCGCCGCCGTAGAAGACTTCGCCGTGAAAAGGCATCAACGGCGGCAGGACGTATTTCCTGGAGGGCGACAACTGAAGAGTTCCGCCCTGCGTTCCGTCCGTGGCCCAGATCCCGTTGGGCCTCACATCCGGGAAGCCGCCGGAATCGGGTCCATGAACTTCCGAGGTGAAAAAGAGACGCTGCCCCGCGGTCACGAATTGGGAGCCCCAGGCCGCGTTCCCGTTGAGCTCGCGGGTGCCTTCCGGCGTGCCGTCGGAGACAAAGAGAGGAGCCGCCTTCGCGGCGGTCTGGGCGGAAAAAATCAGCCGGCCGCCGAGCACCGCCTGCGAGAGAGGACCCGAGCTGCCGGGCCCGGCCTCGAAGTCGCGAAGCGGCACGGACCCGCTGCCGTCGGCTCCACTGCGCCGGAGCACACCGTTGGAGGTCGTGTAGAGCTCGCCGGTCGCTCGTGGCACCCATTCGGTGATCCCCGTCGGGCCTTCGTCCACGGTCCGCGTGCCGGCCACCGTTCCATCCGTCACCCAGAGCGCGCGCGAGTCATCGGTCCACGAATTGACGATGAAATACGCCCGGTCGCCGGCCTGGATCGGTCCGTACTCGATCTGTCCGGGGTCGATCTCGAAGATCTTTTCCAGCGGTCCGGGTGTTCCCTGAAGGCGCATCAGCGCCTCCTTGCCCTCTTCCTCCGACACCACGAAAAGGAGCCCACTGGACAAGGCCGCGGGCTGCCCGCCCCAGGGGAGGGTCAACACGCGGGAGGTTCCCGCCGCCGTGCCGTCCGAGATCACCAGATACCCAGACTCTCCGAGACCGAAGGCGTAGAGGCTGCCGTTCCAGGCCGCCATCTCGATCGCGACGCCCGCGGACTCCGGGAAGACGGGGATGCCGATCTCCTCATGACTCTTGATTTTCACTGTACCGGCCACCGTGCCGTCCGTGCGCCAGAGGCCGCGGTGGCTCCAGAAATAACCGGCGCCGCCGAGCGGCGTGATCGGCGTGGTGTCCGCCAGCTCACTGCCCAGGTCGGCGAGCAGGGGACGCGTGCCGGCCGCCGTGCCGTCGGACCGCCAAAGCTCGTACGAGACCTCGCGGACCACGTTGAAGAACACCGCCCCGCCGACCGTCCGGACGCTGCCGGGGAGGATCGCGAAAACCGCGGTCACGGGATAGCCGAAGTCGGCCAGCGCCACCGTGCCCTCCGCCGTTCCGTCGCTCGTCCAGAGCGCCCGGTGTTGTTCCGGGGTCTCGATCGTGAACAGCAGACGATCGCCCCAGACCGCGAGATCCTGCGGTGCGCTGGAGCACGGCCCGGGGCAGAGATCGACCAGCGGGCGCTCGCTGCCCGGCGTGCCGTCGCTCTGCCACAGCTCCCGGCCGCTGACACCGTCTTCGGCGGCAAACCAGATCCGCCCCTTGAACACCACCGGCTGCCCTGGATTGGAGCCGCACCGGCCCGGGCAGACATCCGTCACCCGGACCGTACCCGCCGCCGTTCCGTCCGTCCGCCAGATCTCCGCGCCATGGGCCGGATCGCTGCCGATGAAGTAGTACTCCGACACCCCTTCGACCGGATCGAAGAGAGAGACCTGCTGAGGCGCGGAGTTGCTCCCCTGGTTCAGGTCCGCCACCAGACGAGGCTGGGCGGCGAGATCATCGGCGATGCAGAGGGAGGCCGACACCACGGCCCCAAGGGCAAAGCACCAGCGAACGGGAGACATGACTCATTCTACGTAGAGAGCGGGCAAAGGTTCGCTTACGAGGACGGGCGCTCGTCGAAGAGCAGGAAGAGAACGAGACTATTGACGACCGTCGCGAACGTGATGACGATGTTCTCAAGAGGGACGTCCAAGGCGTAGATCCCCAGAAGCGCCGGGAACCGCCACAGCAGCCGGCTCTCCGCCACGCCGTCGAAGATGCACAGCATCATGGTGACGCCGATCACCGTTCGGACCGCGGGCTGCCACCGTCCCTTGAGCCTGCCCTTGCAGAGCACGAGGCTGGCCAGCGCGACGACAGCATAGGCGAAGGAGAAACCAGGCCATGTCACAGAGGCTTCCTCAGGACCGACCACACCGTGACGGTCGACAGATGGATCAGCGCGAAGATGATGTACTCCTCGAGCGGCACCGTTGCGATGAAGATTCCGCAGATCTTGTTCGGCGAAAAGACCCAGAAGTGGCTGCCGAGCGCGTAGATTTCGATCAGCGCCCAGGTCAGGCAGAAGATGCCGCCCGAAAGCCAGAAAGAGCGCTTCCGCACCACCTGCATCGCCGGCTCCCGCAGGAACGTCACGATGAGCACGAAGAAGAGCAGGAGCAGGAAAAGGTACTCGAAATGCTCGGGAATCATCGCGGTCACAAAGTATACGGGGGCAGACCGGCCGCCGGATGACAGGAATTCCGTTGCAGCAACTTGCCATTTCGGGCAAGTTGGCGCCATGAAATTCGAGAGACTCCCTCACGCCCCCGCCACCCCAAACCGCCGCCGCGGGTGCCTCTCCGCAATCAACTTCACCTGGTGTCCTCGGTGCACTTCCGTATAAATCTGAGTCGTCGTAATCGAAGTATGTCCCAGCAGGCTCTGGATGTACCGGATATCCACCCCCTCCTCCAGCAGAAGTGTCGCCAGGGAATGACGCAGCATATGTGGCGTGATGTCGCGGGGGAGGCCGGCGGCTTTGGCGTGTTTGCGGAGCATGGTGCGGACGGATTGCTCGGAGAGGCGGTGGCCGAGGCGGTTGCGGAAGAAGGAGCCGGGAGTGTCGAGGTCTTCTCCCCAGGCAGAGCGGTAGGTGGTGAGGGCGTGCAGCATCTCCTTGTCGCAGGCGAGAAGCCTCTCGCGGGCTCCTTTTCCGAGGATGCGGAGCTGTTTGGCCCGCAGGTCGACGTCGGGGAGGCCGAGGTTGCAGACTTCGGAGACTCTCGCTCCGGTGCCGAAGAGGACTTCGAGGACGGCGATGTCGCGGAGGAGGGTCTTGTAGAGGTCCGGGTGCCGGTCTTCGTGCTTCTCTTTGAGGTGGTAGAGGTGCTTGAAGAGGAGCTTGAGGTCGCCGGAGGCCACGGTGCGCGGCAGGCGTCTCGTCTCCTTGATGCGGACTTCCATCTTGCGGAAGGGGTTGAGGACGATCAGGTCCTCTCTCTCCAGGAAGTTGAAGAGGGCCTTCAGGGTCGCCACCTTCCTCTTGACGCTCTTCTCGGCGAGGCCGTTGAAGAGGCTCTTGATGTAGGTGCGGAGGGCGGTCTTGTCGACGGCGGGGAGGGCGGTGATGGCGAGGTCGCCGGCCAGGTGCTCGGACCACTGCCGGAGGTCGATGGAGTAGGCCTTCAGGGTCTTCGGGCTGAGGTTTTTCTCGTACTGGCAGTGGAAGAGGAACTGGGCGATGGCTTCCTGGATGTTCATCGGTGTGCCCCCGAAGCAGGTCGGCGCGTCGCGGAATGATAGTCCGCGGAGACGGATTCCCGAAACGGAATGTCCGCAGATACCGCAGATGGGTAACTTCTGCCGGATCGGCTGTTGCGCCGGGGAGCACCGGGGCCGCTATGCTTCCTCTCATGTCTGACCAGCCTCTTCTGCCGAACGCCCTGCGCGATCTCCTGGGCGAGATCGACATCTATCTGTTGGATCAGGTGCTGCGGAACCGGATCCGGCCCGGGATGGCGATCCTGGATGCCGGCTGCGGCGGTGGCCGCAACCTGGTCTACTTCCTGCGCTGCGGGTTTGCGGTCCACGGCGTCGACAGCTCGGCCGAGGCTGTCGCGGCGGTGCGTGCCCTGGCGGCGCGGTGGGCTCCTGAGCTGCCGGCGGAGAATTTCCGGACCGAGCCGGTCGAAGCCATCTCGTTCCCGGACGCGAGCTTCGACGTCGTGGTGAGTAGCGCGGTGCTCCACTTCGCGCGGGACGAGGAGCACTTCCACGCCATGGTCCGCGAGATGTGGCGTGTGCTCAAGTCCGGCGGCCTCCTCTTCGCGCGCCTGGCGTCGACGATCGGGCTGGAGAAGGCCGTTCAGCCGTTGGGCGGCCGGCGCTACCATCTGCCCGACGGATCGGACCGTTTCCTGGTCGACGAGGCGATGCTCCTCGCGCTTGGGAAAGAGCTCGGGGGCCGGCTGGCCGATCCGATCAAGACGACCAACGTGCAGAACCTGCGCTGCATGACCACCTGGTGCCTGGTCAAGATGGCTTGAGCGGCCGGGCGGGAGTACCATCGCAGCATGCGATCCTTCCTCTTGGTTCCCATTCTGCTCATCGCCTCCGTTCCCGCTTTCGCCGCGCGGGAGTGCTCGATGGTCCACAAGGCGATGGGCTGGCAGCGCGGAAAGCTGGTCAATGCCAAGGTCGAGGAGCGGGCAGAAAGACCGGACGGCGCAGCCTACGGCCAGCTTCTCCGGATCACGGTCAAGAGCGGCGAGACGACCTACATCGCGCAGTGCGCCGTGGGGACCCAGGGCTGTGATCCCGCGGCACTCGAAGGCGCGGACGAGATCTCCTTCGTGATCCTGGACAAGAAGGCGGGAAAGACTCTGATCTTCCCGCGACCGGATGGTCACCTGACCTGCGCCCTCGTGGCGACCGCTGCGGCGCCTCAGTAACTGGAAAGCCCTTCCTGTAGTATCCTGGAACCCACTTGTTCCTGACGTGAGGTTCTCGCTGTGCGATGGATTCGCTGGTCTGTCTGCGCCTTGGTGCTGGCTTTCGCTCTGTATGGCGTCCGTGCGCACGGCGGGGTGTCGTGGCAGGAGGAGTGGCTGACCCGTTTCAGCCGCGAGCGGGCGCGCGCCGGGGTTCCTCCTCTCCGGCTGTCGCCTGCCCTGGCGCAGGTGGCGCAGCGGCAGGCGGAGGAGATGGCTCGGAACGGACGGCGGCTGCGCTCTCCTTCGTCCAGGATGGTCAGCGAGCAGTTGCGGCAGGTGGGATATTCGGCCCACGACTGGCGCGAGGTCTTCGCGCTCTCGGACGAGGAGCCGGAGGCGATCGCCGAGGACGCGGTCGTGGACCGGCGGTTCCTGGATCTGGGCGTCGGCGCCGCGGCGGTCGACGGTTATACCTTCTACGTCTTTCTTCTGGGCTGGCATCAAGGGGACTACTTCGCCGGGGTCACGGCGCCGCTGGGCGACCGGGCGCGGGTCGCCGCCGAGATGCTGGCGCGGGTCAACGAGGTCCGCCGGCGGGCGGGATTGCCGCCGTTGCGGTCCAGCCATCTCCTCGACCAGGTGTCCCAGGAGCACGCCGAAGATATGCTGACGCACTCCTATTTCGGGCACCAGTCGCCGGAGGGTCTGGGACCCACCGAGCGGGCGCGGGCGGACGGCTACCTCGCCGGCATCGGCGAGAATCTCGTCGAGGAGCGCTACACAGTTCAGGAAGCTTTCGACGCCTGGATGAGCAGCCCGGGCCATCGCGGCAACATTCTCGATCCCGACTGCCGCGACTTCGGCCTCGGCCTCGCTGTCGGCGCCGGATACGACGCGGCTCCCGGCGCCTACCGCGTCATCTGGGTGCAGAGCTTCGGGCGCGGCTGAGTCGGCCGAGCCCACCCGATGGGGTGGCGCGGCGGTCCGGTTCCGGCTATGCTTCCCGCCGATGTCCGAGTCTGAAGCCCCAACCGAGCCGGGAAGCGGCGCGCTCCGCTCCTTCCTCGGCTTGTTCGTCGTCCCCCTGCTGGTCGTCGTCCTCTGCGTGGCCGTGTTCATCGGCTTCGGGTGGATCGCCTACGACCGGCAGACGACGTCGGACTATCTCAACGACCTGCAGTCGGTGTGGAAGCCGCGCCGGGTGCAGGCGGCGTATGAGCTGTCGAAGATCCTGGTGACCGATCCCAAGGCGCTCGACGAGGAGCCGGGAGCCCGCGCCAAGGTGCGCGACCTGTTCTCCCACGCCGAGGATGCGGAGATGCGCCGCTATCTGGCGCTCGTCCTCGCCCGCACCCACGACCACGCCTCTGCTCCGTTGCTCGAAAAGGCTCTGGACGATCCCGACGACCAGACCCGCATCTATATCCTTTGGGCCCTCGGCACGCTGGGGGACCCCGCCGCGCGCGGCACGCTGGAGAAGTCCCTGGCGGATCCCGACGCCGGCCTGCGCAAGACCGCCGCGTTCGCCCTTGGCGAGCTGGGTGACCGCGCCGCGGTGCCGGCCCTCGCTCCGAAAGTGGACGACGCCGTGGCCGATGTACGATGGAACGCCGCGCTGGCGCTCGCCCGGTTGGGCAGCAATGCCGGCGTTCCGGTTCTGGAAACGATGATCGACCGCAAGCTTCTCTCCCAGGTCCCCGACATCACGCGCGAGCAGCAGGACGAGGCGATGGTGAGCGCCCTCCATGCCCTGGCCGCGGTCGGCGGGCCGGAAGAGAAGCCGGTGATCGAGAAGCTGGCGGCCGGCGATCCGAGCTTGAAAGTGCGCCAGGCCGCCATCGAGGCACGCGATGCCCTCTCTGTGCGCCGCGCCGGGGCTTGACACCTCGGGGCGGTTTCGCTAGAAAGAGGCGCTCGAAAACATGGGTTGGACAGATGTAAACGCAGTACAGTCTTGAACAAACGGCCTGGACAAAACGGCAGTTTGAGGGGGGCAACATGGCTGACGAGCCGAAGGATGGCCCCGCTCCGGCAGCACCGGAGCGTGACGCCACGACGAATGAGGGAGCCGGAACGAGCCCGGCCGCCGCACCGGCAAAGGCCGCCGCGGCGCCCTCAGCCACTGCTGCGCCCGCCGCTGCTGCACCGGCCGCCAAGCCCACGCCCGCGGCGCCCGCCGCGGCTTCCAAGCCGGCTGCGAAAGCCGACGACGGCGATCTCACCCGCCGCGGCTTCTTCTCCTGGGCGGCGGTCGCCTGGGTCGGTTTCAGCGCCGCCATCGGCGGCTGCGTCACGGCGATGGGGCGGTTCATGTTCCCGAACGTGCTCTTCGAGCCGCCGACCAGCTTCAAGGCCGGCCGTCCCGAGGACTATCAGCCGGGCATCGTCGACACCCGCCTGGTCGACAAGTACGGCGTCTGGATCGTCAACAACGGCGGCCGCATCTACTCCCTGATCGCCATCTGCACCCACCTCGGCTGCCCGCCCGCCTGGCTGGAGACGCAGAACAAGTTCAAGTGCCCCTGCCACGGCAGCGGCTACTACAAGAGCGGCATCAACTTCGAGGGCCCGACCCCGCGGCCGCTCGAGCGGGCGAAGATCTTCATCAGCCCGGACGACGGTCAGATCGTGGTCGACAAGTCTCAGAAGTTCCAATATGAGCTGGGTCAGTGGGAAGACCCGAGCTCCTTCATTCCTGTCAAGGCCTGAACGAAAGAGACGCCATGCTGAAGAGCATTACCAAGACGCAGGTCTGGAAGTCCATCTTCCGGGTGGGCATCCCGACGGACAACCGCAAGCGGGCCCTGGCCATGCTGGGCAACGTGGTGCTCCACCTGCACCCGATCAAGGTGAAGAAGTCCGGCATCCGGATGAGCTACACCTGGTGCATGGGCGGCACCGCCTTCTTCCTGTTCCTGGTCGAGACCATCACCGGCCTCCTGCTGATGTTCTACTACCGGCCCACCGTCGAGTACGCCTTCGTCGACATCGTCGACCTGCGCGAGGCGGCGGCGTTCGGCATCATGCGCGAGCTGCACAGATGGGGTGCCCACGCGATGGTGATCGCGGTCTGGCTCCACATGTTCAGAGTCTTCATGACCGGGTCGTACAAGCCGCCACGCGAGTTCAACTGGAACGTCGGCGTCATCCTGCTCGTGCTGACGCTGCTCCTCTCGTTCACCGGCTACCTGCTGCCCTGGGATCAGCTCGCCATCTGGGCCATCACCGTCGGCTCGAACATGGCCCGAGCAACGCCGATGTTAGGCAACGAAGGACCGGGCGCCGCCCTGCTCAAATTAGGGGGACAACGATTGATCCACGCCGGCAGTGACGCGCGCTTCGCGCTGATCGGCGGACGGACCATCGGAGGCGCCACCCTGATCCGTTTCTACGTGCTCCACTGCGTCGGCATCCCCCTCGTCGCGGCCTTCCTGATGGCCGTTCACTTCTGGCGTGTGCGCAAGGACGGCGGCATTTCGGGCCCCATGTAGGGCTTGCGAACCTGAGACCCGGCGGAGAGAGCGATGGAATTCGTCAAGCACTTCATCAACGTCCTGGCGTACCCGTACTGGTCGTTCTCGCTGACGCTCGTCCTGTTCTATTTCATGCTGAAGAAGAAGGGTCTGTGGTCGAAGAAGGGGGGGATCGCCATGCTGATCATTGGCGTTCTCTTCTTCTGCCTCGCGCTGCTCGACCCGAACTTCTACCAGATCGTCGCGAAGCCGGACAACGTTCCCATCGTCATGATGGTGTTCCTGGTCGGCTTCTTCGTCTGGTTCGCCATGAGCAAGGCAGTGCGCAACGATCAGCAGCTCGCAGTCGGCGCGCCCACGTTCGAATCGTCGGAAGTCGAGGACCGCATCTTCACCTGGCCGGACCTCGTCTTCTCCGAGTTCATCTGCATGGTCGTCCTGACGGTGGTGATGGTGGTCTGGTCGATCGCGCTCCGGGCGCCGCTCGAAGAGCCGGCCAACCCGGCGCTGGCGCCCAACCCGTCGAAAGCGCCGTGGTACTTCCTCGGCCTCCAGGAGATGCTGGTCTACTTCGATCCCTGGCTCGCCGGCGTGCTGCTGCCCGGCCTGATCATCGTCGGCCTGATGGCGATCCCGTACATCGACACCAATCCGAAGGGGAACGGCTACTACACGTTCAAGGAGCGGAAGGTGGAGATCTCCATCTTCCTTTTCGGCTGGCTCATCCTGTGGAGCCAGATGATCGTGATCGGCACCTTCCTCCGCGGCCCGAACTGGAACTTCTTCGGACCGTTCGAGTTCTGGGATCCGAACAAGGTCGAGGCCCTGGTCAACGTCGATCTCTCGGAGTATCTGTGGATCAAGCTCCTGGGGGTCGGGCTGCCCGGCAATTTCCTCATCCGGGAGCTGCCCGGAATCATTCTCGTCGCCTTCTACTTCTTCGGCCTTCCGGTCTTGCTGCGCAAGACCAAGTGGTTCCGTCCGTACTACGACAAGATGGGACCGGCGCGGTACTACGTCGGCGTGACACTGTTCCTGTTCATGATGCTGCTGCCGATCAAGATGTACTGCCGGTGGTTGTTCAACCTCAAGTACTTCGTTCACGTGCAGGAGTACTTCTTCAACATCTAGCGATGTCGTGAGGAGCTCGCGTTGACCCCACCGATCACACCGCCCGAGAAGCGACCGGACCGTCATTACAACTTCGGCCGCATGAACATGGTGTTCGCGCTGAGCAGCCTCGCGCTGCTGGCGGTGACCCTGTGGATGGTCGTCGCCGACTACGCGCAACCGTGGAAACGGATGCAGGCCGAGTTCCGCAGCCTGGAGCAGAAGAAGCTGCTCGCCCAGGCACAGACGGAGCGCCAGAAGCTCAGCGACACCGAGCTCGCCCAGCTCAAGAAAGACGTGGCGACGGCCGAAGCCGCGGTCGCCACGCACCGGGCCGAGATCGACAAGCTGGAGGCAGAGATCACCAAGATCAAGGCCGACCGCTACGTCGCCGACTCCGCCTGGAAGGGCAACAAGGCGAGGGCCGACGCGGCGCGCTTCGAGTACGACGAGGCGATCCAGCTCAAGAACAAGTCGGCGGAGGAGTCCAAGGCCAAGACGCTGGCGACGCGGCGGCAGGAGCTGCTGGACGCCAAGGCCAAGGTCGACCGCGCCGACGACGCGCTCGCCGCGGCGCAGCAGCAGCTCGCCGAGCGGCGGGCCGCGGTGACCGAGGCGGAGAAGAAGCTGGAGGCCCTGCAGAAGGGGGTCACCGGCGTCGAAACGCGCATCGCGGGCCTCGACAAGAACATCGCCTACTTCCTGCTCAACGCGCCGCTCATGGACTTCGTCAAGCCGACGCTGCACATCGAGCAGGCGATCCTCCCCGGCCTGACGCACAACTTCAACTTCACCGACAGCGTCAACCGGGTCGACCGCTGCATGACCTGCCACGTGGCGGCGAACCGCCCGGGCTTCGACGGTCCGGAGTGGAAGGAGCCGTTCCGCACTCATCCGAACCTCGACGCCTACGTCGGCGACGGCTCGCCGCACCCGTACACGCAGTACGGCTGCACCGTCTGCCACGGCGGTCTCGACCGCGCCACGGATTTCACGCGCGCCGGCCACAGCCCGAAGGACGAGAAGCAGGCCGAGGAGTGGAAGAAGAAGTGGGACTGGTCGGAGCCGAAGTTCCTGGAGTATCCGATCCTCCCCTCCGGCATGTCCGAAGCCGGCTGCGCCACCTGCCATTCGGCTGGCGTGTGGACCACCAAATCGGAGGTGCAGGACACCGGCCGCGAGCTGATCGCGCACATGGGCTGCTACGGCTGCCACCAGATCAACTATCCGGGCTACACCGGCCTGCGCAAGGCGGGTCCGTCGCTCCAGCGTATCGCCGGCAAGACCAATCCCGGCTGGGCCTACAAGTGGATCGAGGCGCCGCGCAATTTCCACCCGACGACCTGGATGCCGCACTTCTTCAATCAGAAGAACACCACGACGCCGGCGAACCTGAAGCGGCAGCAGACCGAGATCGCGGCGATCGTCAAGTACCTGTGGGCCAATTCGGAGAAGCCGGTCTATCCGCCGGCGCCTTCGGGCGACGCGGCGCGCGGCAAGCAGGTCTTCGAGTCGGTCGGCTGCGCCGGCTGCCACATCGTCGACGCCAAGGCGACGCGCGACCAGTTCTTCCCGACCATCAACCGGCTGCACGGTCCGAACCTCATCCGCACCGGCAGCAAGGTCGACAAGGGGTGGCTCTACGCCTGGGTGAAGAACCCCAAGCAGTACTTCCCCGACACCAACATGCCGAACCTGCGGCTGACCGACGCGGAAGCCGCCGATGTCACCGAGTACATCTGGAGCAACCACGACCCGAGCTACGAGAACCAGCCGCTGCCGAAGACCGATGCGCAGGTGCGCGACCAACTGGCGCTGACCTGGCTCCAGAACGTCTACACGGTGGACCGCAGCAAGGCGAAGCTCGAGGAAATGAAGACGGACGACGCGCGCGACGTCTATCTGGGCGAGCAGACGATCACCAAGTACGGGTGCTACGGCTGCCACGACATCAAGGGCTTCGAGACCCTGAAGCCGATCGGCACCGAGCTGACGCAGGAAGGCTCGAAGCCGCTCCACCAGTTTGACTTCGGCCATGTCACCACGGTGCCGGACACGCGCCACGACTGGGTTCGCACCAAGCTGCTCGATCCGCGGATCTGGGACCAGGACAAGGAAGGGGTCAAGGACTACAACGAGCTGCTCAAGATGCCGAACTTCGGCATGACGGAGCGCGAAGCGGCGGCGGTGGCGTCGAACATCCTCGGCTTCACCAAGGAGTCGGTGGCGGCGTCGAAGCGGGCCGGGATGGACGCGCGGACGGCGTCGTTGGCGGAAGGGCGCAAGCTCATCACGCGCTACAACTGCCAGGGCTGCCACCTCGTCGAGGGTCACGGCCACGCCATCAAGTCGGTGATCTCCGACCCCGCCATGCTGCCGCCGAACCTGGCGTCGGAAGGCGCGCGCGTGCAGTCCCCCTGGCTGTTCAACTACGTCCACGACCCCAGCCAAGTGCGGATGCGCCCGTGGCTGACGGTGCGCATGCCGAGCTTCAACTTCACGGACGACCAGCTCAACGCGGTGATCGGCTACTTCGCCGCGCGCGAGCAGCGGCGGCCGTTCGGCACCGAGCCTCCGGCAGCGGATCCGCGCAGCCTGGCGGTTGGCGAGGTGGTGTTCAACATGTTCCAGTGCGCCAAGTGCCACCCGGCGGGAGCCGACGCGGCGCTGGCCGCGGGGGGTGCGAAGGGCGATCTCGCGCCGTCGCTCCTCCTGGCGCACGACCGCCTGCGCTACGACTGGGTGCCGCAGTGGATCAAGAACCCGCAGTTCTGGATCCCGGGCACCCGCATGCCCTCGAACTTCCCGGAGACCGAGCCCGGCAAGTTCATGTCGCCGGTCGCCCAGGCGATCGACGCGCCCACGTACACGGCGCAGAAGCAGAAGATGATGCAGTACTTCGCGTCCGAAGCCGAGCTGAAGGCTTTCCTGTCCGACGCGGACAAGGTCACCACGGCTCTGCGCGATCACATCTGGAGCCTCTCGGGCGGTGGCCGGCGCCAGCCGGCGGCCGTCGCGAGCCATCCGAGTCGCTCGGCGGCCGGCGCGAGCGTCGCCGCCGGAGCGGCTGGCGGACGCTGATTCTTTGCTGAAATCCGGTGGGTCCCGGCCGCTGTGGCATAATGCGGCCGGGCTTTCCACTGCCCGTCTACCTTCGCATCGTTCGACGTCATGAATTTCAAGGAGGTTTTTGGTATGAGCAGGAACAAACTCTGGTTGCTCGTCGCTCTCTGTTGCGTGCTCGCCGCGCTGGTCGCTTGTGGCGGCGGTGAGAAGAGCGCGGAGGCTCCGGCGGCCGCCCCGGCTGCCGCCCCCGCCGCGGCTCCCGCGGACGCCGGCAGCGTCGGCACCGTGTCCGGCACGGTCACTTTCAAGGGCACGGATGACGACACCGAGATCAAGATGAACGCCGATCCGGTCTGCGCCGGTCTGCACAAGACGCCGGTCGACACGAACAACATCAACACCAAGGACGGCAAGCTCGCCGACGTCTTCGTCTACGTGAAGACCGGCCTCGAGGGGAAGACCTTCCCGGCCCCGGCCGAAGCCAAGACGCTCGATCAGCAGGGCTGCCTCTATCACCCGAAGGTGTTCGGCATCCAGGTCGGCCAGAAGCTGACCATCAAGAACAGCGACGCGACCCTGCACAACATCCACGCGCTGCCGACCAAGAACACCGAGTTCAACCAGGGGCAGCCGTTCCAGAACATGACCTTCGACAAGACCTTCGACAAGCCCGAGGTGCTGATGCACTTCAAGTGCGACGTCCACCCCTGGATGAGCGCCTGGCTCGGCGTCGTCGACAACCCCTTCTACGCGGTGAGCGACGAGGCGGGTGCCTTCTCGATCGCCAAGCTGCCTGCCGGCAAGTACACCCTCGCGGCGGTGCACCCGACGCTGGGCGAGAAGACGGCCGAAGTCACCGTGGCCGCGGGCCAGACGGCGACGGCCGCCTTCGACTTCACGAAGTAAGAAGCCGGTCTTGCCGTGGTGAAAAAGGGCGCTCCCGCAAGGAGCGCCCTTTTGTCATTCAAGAGGCTGAAGGAGCGAACCGAAGCTCGGGATCGTACCGGGCGCGCTTCAGAAACGACGCGACGTCGGCGACGACGTCCGCGATCCGCTCGCGCCGGGCCGTCTCGGTCTCCGCCGCCTGCTTCCAGAAGGCCAGCGCGGCCAGAGCCTCGCGGTGGACCTGCCGCGACGCGAAGACCGACACGATCTCCGCCGCCAGCCGCTTCACCTCTTCCGTCTGGCCTTGCTTCGCATAGAGGGCCGCGAGATCCAAAGAGACGAGGGCCATCTCGTAGGGGATGTCCTCCTGGATAAAGCTCGCTCGGGCCTCGATGAAGAGGGACTCGGCCTCTTTGTCCTGCCCAAGACCGCGGGCGATCTTGCCGGCCACCCACGTCCGCCGGTTCTGGGTGACCGCTTCAGGGAACCTTCGATAGAGCGTCCGCGCCTCCCGGAACAGCCGCCGCGCCTCCATCGCCCGGCCCGCCTCGGCGAGATCGTCGATCAGGTTGTGCCAGACGCAGATGAGCAGTCTCGGCTCCTGCAGCGGATCGATGAGCTCGAGAGCCTGATAGAGAACGGGGATTCCCTGCTCAGGAGAGCCGGAGTCATGGAGGATGGTCGCCATGCTGATCAGCGCCCGGCCTGCGCGGTGGCGGTCGCCGGCGGTAAGGAAGATCGTGTGAGCCCGCTTCAACAGCGACATCGCGCGGCCGAAGTTTCTCTGTGCACGCTTCAGAGACGCCTTGAGGTCGAGGAGAATCGCCTTCTCGATGGGATCTCCTGTGCCGAGACGGAGGTGTTCGGCGGCTGTTCGAAACGCCTCGTCGGCTCCAGACAGGTCGGAGCGCTGCCGCCGCACGTTGCCGATATAGGCCCAGGCGCGGGCGCGCAAATCCTCGATCGCTTCCGTCCGGTAGAAGGAGGCGTCGAGTTGGTCCGACAGCAGGAGGGCAAGGCGCGCCAGGTGCTCTGCGGTGGAGAAGCTCTGGACGCTCTCTGTCCAGCTCCGATCGAGCAGCCGGGAGTAAACGCCCCAGGTATGGAAGCGGGCGCTGTTCTGGACGATGAGCACCTGCCGTTCAGGGGGGTGCCCCATCAGCTCAGCGACGAGCGCTTGAGCCTCGGACCTCTCGCGGTCATAGAAATCCTGCCATGACTGCAGACCGGGGAAGCCTCGGGTGAGCTGGAAGTCATCGTCCTGCGGCGCCTGGATCCGGCATGGCGCAACAGGCTTCTCCAGCACTCGGGCGAGGAGATCGCACAGGCGGTCCTCCGTCTCCTTCTCCACTCCACCCCTCCTTATCGGATCTGAGTGAACAAACAAGCCCCATCTACAATTAAAGTTGCTTGAACCCGGGTAAACGGGACAAAAAGGCGCCGAGAACTTCTTCCCGGCGCCTGAAGCCCTCCTGGAAGGGCTCTAGTGCTCACCATTCGGATCGAGCTGACTGGTGCTCTCGGGTACGCTGAACGGACCGGAAGGAGGTATGGGATGGCCTCGAAGCCACGTGGAGAGGAGTTTCCACACCTCAGTGAAGAGTCTCACTTCCGGAGGGGGCTTGGGGACAGGGTTTCTGGTGGGGGCCGCCTGCGAGGAGGCGGCCATCGTGACGGACAAGAACAGAGCCATCGTAATGCATTGAATCTTACGAGACATGCATCCCTCCTGGGCGGCCCGCACCCTCGGCCTCCATGGCCGCCGATGTCCGCCCCTTCCTAAAGAGTGGTGTGCCAACGGAAAAACAAGTCGACTGCGGCACAACTCTAACTCATGCGGTTTCTGGAGAGGCGTATTTGTGAGCGAGAAATCGGCCTGGCCGCCGGATTCTCATACCGCCCCCAGCAGCCCCCGGCCGCGCAGGAACTCCAGCATCAGGCTCCAGAGGCGCTCCTTGCGGTCGGTCAGGCGGTGGTCGCCGTCGGTGAAGAGGTGGAGGTCGATGGTGGTGAATTGGCAGCGGGCGGCGAAGTCGGTGACGGTGCGCCAGGGGACCGAGGTGTCGCGCCGGCCCTGGAGGAGGAGGGTCGGGGTGCGGTAACAGGTCAGTAGGTCTTCCAGCGGGTAGCCACGCAGGTCTTCGACGAGCGACCAGTCGAGGTCGGTGGCGACGGTCTCGTTGTGGAAGTGCATGCTGCCGGTCTCTTCCCAGAGGCGGGTTTTCTCCGGACCGGCCCAGGCGAGGAGGGCCTTGTCGAGCTCCAGGGCCGGCGCGATGTGCAGGCCGGCGACGATCGATTCGGGGTTGCGCGCGGCGTACCAGAGCGCCGAGCCGCCGCCCATCGAGGAGCCGAGGAGGCAGAGCCGTTCGTGGCCGCGGGCGCGGAGCCAGTCGTGGACGCTGCCGATGTCTTCCAGATTGCGGGTCAGCGAGAGGGTGCGCATCGCGCCGCCGGAGCGGCCGTGCCCCTGGAAGTCGAAGGAGCAGAAGGCGAAACCGGCGGCGAGCGCCTGGGCGCGGAAGAACTCGGCCTTCTCGCCGGACTGGTCGGCCCCGAAGCCGTGGATGTAGAGGAAGCAGAACGGCGCCGGAGGATCTCCCGCGGGATGATCTCCTGCCGGTTCGTTGAAGCGGACGGCGAGATGCGAGACCTCGCGCTCTCCGGCAAGGATCGGAATCCTCTCCATGGGATGGGGATTGTAGACCTCTTGAAGGAGAATCGCCGGCCGGATATCCTCGCGACGCAACGCACGATGGAGAGGGCCTGGAGCCCGGGAGGAGAGGATGGACTTCGATGCCATGCGCCGCCAGATCGATGGCTGGCACAGCCCGAGCCTGGGGCAGCACATGCCGATCGTTTCGTACGGTCACTGGGGGCATCCGCTGCTCCTCTTCCCGACGGCCGCCGCCGACTTCCTGGAGAACGAGCGGTTCCATCTGGTCGGCGCCGTCGAGCCGGCGGTCCGGGCCGGCCGCCTGCGGGTCTTCTCGATCAACAGCATCAACAACCAGGCCTGGATGGACCGTACCCTCCCCGTGCCCGAGCAGGCGCGGCGGCAGGCGCTCTACACGCGGTACGTCGAGGACGAGGTGGTGCCGTACATCCGCCAGGCCTGCCAGTCGCCGGACATCCGGATCGCCACCACCGGCGCGAGCTTCGGCGCCTTCCACGCCGCCAACACGCTCTTCCGTCGCCCCGATCTCTTCGACGCGACGATCGCCATGAGCGGCTTCTACGACCTGGCGCCGGACTATTTCCACGGCTACAGCGACGACAACTGCTACTTCAACAACCCGGCTTGGTATCTGCCCAACCTGAGCGGCCACAACCTCGGGCTGTTGCAGACTGCCTGCAAGATCCACATCCTGACCGGCCAGGGGTCCTACGAAGCGCCGGACGCGTCGCGGTCGCTGGGGCGGCTCCTGAACAGCAAGGGCATCCCGCACGATCTCGACGTCTGGGGGCATGACGTGAGCCACGACTGGCCCTGGTGGCGCAAGATGCTGCCGTACGCCGTCGACAAGATGGGCTGGTGAGGAAACGAGTCGGGCCGTCCGGAAATACTTCGGGGCGGTCCGGCAATACTTCGTTTCTGTCCGGTAATACTTCGGGGCGACGGTCCCCCGGCTCGGGGCCGTCCGGAAATACTTCGGGGCTGTCCGGTAATACTTCGTTTGTGTCCGGAGATACTTCGTTGCCGCGGTCCGCCAGCTCGGGGCTGTCCGCCAATACTTCGGGGCTGTCCGGAGATACTTCGTTTGTGTCCTGGGGTACTTCGTTCCTGCCTCGGAACTACTGGATGCGATCGATCCGTAGCTCGTAGCCGGCGCCGGTGAGCCGGTCGAGGAGGCCGCGTGCGCCGAGGGCTTCCCAGGCGGTGACGGTTCCACCGGCAAACGAGTGGGATTTCTCCGCCAGCTCCCACAGGGCCTGGGCGACGAAGGCGGCGGGCAGAGCGGCCATGCGCTGGCCGTCTTCGGCGCTGCCGAGAGATGCGGCCGACAGCGTGCCGTCCGGGCTCCAGAGCTCGACCATCACGACACCTCCGGAGTGACCCGAGCGTGAGAGAAGGCGGGCGAAGGGAGCGATCGCTCGGGCGGCCGCGGAGCCGAGCCGTGGACCGAGCCAGGACAAGGCGGCCATGGAGCCCGTCGCGAGGCGCGATTCGAAGCCGACTTTGACGCGCACGTTCTGGGCACCGAAGAGCGCCCGGAAGAGATCCAGCTCGGGGCTCTCGAAGTCGAGCACGGAACGCGGCCCGAACGGCGGCGGCAGATTCACCACCTCCCGGCCGCGCAATCCGGTGAGCGGTCCTTGCGGCGTAGCGAAGCTCCGGCCGAGCTGGGAGGCGGCGGAATGGACGGCGGCCTCGCCTTTCGGATTGCGGTTGCCGATGAACAGGGTGACGCGGGCGCGTTCCACAGCCGGTAGGCGCTCGGCTGCGAGGACTGCCAAGGCGCCGGAGATCCCGGGCAGCGACGAGCAGCCAACGGCGGCGGTCAGGCCGCGCTCGCGGAAACGGTCATCAAGGCCCCGCATCCGCGCGAACCAGCCGCGATCGTCCGCGATGTCGACATAGCAGGTGCCGGCGGCGAGGCAGGCTTCGGGCAGGATCAGGGGCAGCGACGAGAACGGGCCGGCGCAGCAGACCGCGACGCGGGCGCCGTCGAGAGCGCGGGCGCAGGAGGCGGGATCTCGGACGTCGGCGGCGATTCCGCCGTGGCCCGGTCCGAGCGTCTGGGCGAAACGGGCCGCTTGGCCGGCGTCACGGCCGGCGATCCGGACCGGCACACCGGCCGCGGCGAGGGCGCGGGAGACATGACTGCCGAAGACTCCATACCCGCCAAAGACGGTGACGGTCATCCCGCGGTGTCCTGGGACCGTCTCCGCAGATCGCGGGCGAGCAGCACCGTCCACAGACAGTAGATGCCGAGCGTCGGTCCGGCGGTGGCCTGGAGCTGGGCCGGCGATGGAATGAGCCCCGCCGCCACCATGGCGTAGCCGAAAACGACCGTGAGATATCCCGCCAGCCGTGCCGGGAGGCCGGCGCGGTCGCCGAAGCGGAGGGTCATCAACAGGACGCCCGTCGTGTACAGGCCGTTGGCCGCGGTGGCGCCGCCGGTGAAGGCGAGCCGTTCGACGGCGAGAAAGAGCGCCGGGGAGCTCGAACCGGCCGCCGCGGCGAGCGGCAGGACGGAGATCTGGAGCACGTCGCACAGCAGATCGACGGCCATCCCCGAGGCGGTGAGGACCAGCGCGAGGCGTCCCGCCGTGGAGCGCGCCGGCAGCAGCCGTTCGAGCACCGCCATGTATCCAACGAGCACCAGCGTGCAGAGCATGAAGACGCCCCAACCCCAGCGCCACACCGCCGGATCGCCCGCGAGATAAGCCATCCGCCCGGAGAGCGGCGCCACGACGCTGCCGGGCCGCAGGCCGAACCAGGCGATGATCAGCCCGAGGGCGTGGAGAACGACGTTCGCCCAGGCGAGGATTTCAAGGCGGCGGAGGGTGGTATCGTCGCTGGCCGGGCCGGGTGGGGAAGGCATGGGTAGATGGACTCTACCAGGCTCGGCCATATGATCCTTCAATGGCCGTTTCCACCCTCAGCTTCCTCGGCGGCAACGGTCACTGCGCGGCTCGTCTCTCCGCCGTGCGAACCCTCCTGCCGCCGGGAATCGATCTCGTCGCGGTGCCGTATCCCGGATTCGAGGGGCGGCAGCGGGCGGCGGATCTGGAGGGATTCCTGACAGTGGTCGCCGATCATTTCCGATCAGTCGGACCTGGTCTCGTCTACGCGACCGGGATCGGCGGGCTGCTGGCGCTCTGCTTGCGGGCGCGCGGTGGGCTCACCGGGATTCCGATCCTCATGCAGGGGCCGGTGCTCTGGGGACTGGAACGGCGGCTGATGCCTCGCCTGATGCGTTTGGCGCCGATGCAGTGGGCGCTCTCCCGCGTGTTCGCCACGGCAGTCTTTCAGCGACGGTTCGTCCGCAAATACTTCACGCAGCGGCCGGACCCGGAGACGACGGCGGCGTTCTTCGCCGGCTATGCGCAGTGTGCGGCCCTGCCGGACTTCTTCGCGTGGCTGACTCCGGATCTTCTGCGGTCGTTGGAGACGGAGCTGGCTGGCCAGCCAGAAGCGCTCGCGGACGTCCGGATCTGGTGGGGCGGACGCGATGCGGTGGTGTCGCCCCGCGAGCTCGAGTGGACGGTCTCGGCGCTCGGTCCGGTGTCTGAGTTGGTGGCGCGGTGGCCGGTGCGGGTGTTTCCGGAGTGGGGTCACTATCCGATGATCGACGCGCCCGCGGAGTGGGCGCGGGAGGTGGCCGGTGCCCTGGCGGCCGCTGAAACGGTTTAGAGATCCGGCCGTTCCCAAGCTCGACAACCTGCGGCGGGCGCGGGCGGCGGGGCTGCGGGTGCCGGAGACCTGGTGGCTGCCGGCGGCGGAGGCTGCGGCTCTCGATCCGGCGCAGGCGGCGCCGCCTCCATCGCTGGCGGGCGGACCGCTGATCGTGCGCTCCGGATCGCCGACCGAAGACACCTTCGCGACCTCGAACGCCGGGCAGCTTTTGTCGCTGCCGGTGCGCGATCCGGCCGCGTTCGGCGATTCGCTGGCCCGGGTCGCGGCCGCGTTGCCGCGCGATGCGGCGGGCCATCCGCTCGGCGCGGTCTTCGTGCAGCCGCTCATCGCGGCCGTCGAGGCGGGCGTGGTGTTCTTCGACGGCTTCTATTGGGAACGCACCCTGGCGCCGGGCAGCAACGAGGGGCTCACCGCGGGCTGGGAGCGCGGCCGGGTCGAGCGCGGGCATCTGCAACGCGGTGGTCCGGAGGGCGAATGGTCGGATTGGCTGGCGGCTGTCCACGCGCCCTTCCGCAAAAAGGTATCCCGGATCGGTGGCCGGATCGACGCCGAAATCGCGCGCGACGAGCGCGGCTGGATTCTGCTCCAGGTGCGGCCGGCGCTCTTTCCGGTGGCGCGCAGCGAGACCCTGTCGCTCGCCAACCATCGCGAAATCCTCGGCGATCCACCCAGCCCGTGGATCGCTTCGGTGCTTGGCGCGGCCGGCCGCGAGGTGCTGCCGTTCTTCGCCGCCGCCGATCCCGCGGTGGCGCGCTGGGACGAGGTCTACGCGGTCGAGCTGGGGGAGCGCGCGTGGATGAACTTCTCGTTCTTCTTCCGCCTGATGGATGCCTGGGGACTGCCGCGGACGTTCGTGACCGAAGGCGTCGGCGGCGGCGACCTGATTGGTCGTGGAGGCGCCGCGGACCGTCAGATCCTCCCCGGGAGACTGCTGCGCAAGGCGCCGCGGATTCTCTCGTTCCAGATCCGCAGCCTGATCGCGGTCCTCCGCGCGCGGCGGAAGCTGGACCGGCTGGCGGGCCGGATCGACGCGGCGTCGACGCTCGCCGAGCTGCACCGCGTCAACATTGACGTGCTGGCCTTCGCCATCCGCACCAACTTCGCCATCAACGGCATCCTCTCCGGCGTCGCGCGGGTGCGCCGCGTCCTGCGCCTGCCGGGAGCGGCGCGGGTCGCGACCCACGGCATGATGGACGAGTACGCGGCGCTCGGCGCGCTGCCGGCCGCGGAGCGCGAGGCCGGGCTCGACCGCTGGCTCGTCTGCTACGGCCATCGCGGACCGCTCGAAAGCGATCCCGCCCGGCCGCGCTTCGCCGAGCTGCTAGACGCTCTCCTGCGCGACCTGGTCGACACGCCGGCCACGCTCGCTATGGCGACCCGTCCGCCGGAGATCCGGACCCGCGGCCCGAATCTCCTGCGACCGCTCTACAAGATCGACGAAATCCGCGAAGCGTTCCGCGACGGCTTGATGCGGCGTTGGCAGCGGCTGCGCGAGCGGATTCTCGCCCTCGCGGCCGAACGTGTTGCGGTGGGAGATCTGGCGAAGGCCGACGACGTTTTCTGGTTGCGCGGTGAGGAGCTGGAGGCATTGGGAACAGGATCGCTGCGCGCCGCCGCCGCGGCCGGACGCGAGCGGATCGCCTGGGCCGCCGCGCTCGATCTTCCCCCCACCGCCGGCCGGGACGCGATCGAGAGAGCCATCGCCGCGTCGGAGCAGACGCGAGCCGAAGCGGCCGGCCGGTGCGTCTTTCCAGGCATTCCGCTCGGCCCCGCGGTGGTGGAAGGGCGCGTTGTCAAAGCCGAGGGCCTGCTGGAGCTGCTGGCCGAAGCGGGCCGCACGCCCGGCCTGCTGGGGCCGGACGCCATCCTCGTCGTCGCGGCCCTGGAGCCGTCCTGGGCGGTCGTCTTTCCGCGCGTCGGCGGCGTCGTCGCGGAGATCGGCGGCGAGCTGTCGCACGCTTCGATCCTGCTCCGCGAGGCGCGGCGTCCGGCGGTCGTCGACTGCGCCGGCATCTTCCGCGCCGTGCGGACCGGCGACCGGCTGCGCCTCGACGGCGCGGGGCGACGGGTGGAGATCCTGGCTTCGAGGGAGGGTTCGGGTTAAACTCCCACGCGCAATGAACCAAGAAGCGATTGAACAGCAGCCATCGGCGATCTCCCAGAGATCAGTGCGGCTGTCGGACTTGAAAGAGATGTCCAAGCCGGGCATCACCCTGATGGTCGTGCTCACGGCGGGGCTCGGCTTCCTGCTGGCCGGCGGCGAGAAGTTCTCCTTCGTCCTGCTGGTCGCGACGCTCGTCGGCACCGGTCTCGTCTCGGCCGGCGCCTCAGTGCTCAACCAGGTGCTCGAACGCGAGCCCGACGCCCTCATGCACCGCACCGCCAACCGGCCGCTGCCGGCGGGGCGCATGGACCCGGACACGGCGCTCCTCTTTGGCGTGACGGTCGCCGTCATGGGCCTCGCCGAGCTGGCGCTGGCGGTGAACCTGATGACGGCGCTCCTCGGCGCCGCGGCCCTCACCGGCTATGTCTTCGTCTACACGCCCCTGAAGCGGATCACCTCGCTGGCGACCATCGTCGGCGCCGTGCCGGGGGCGATCCCGCCGATGATGGGCTGGAGCGCGGTGCGCGGCCAGCTCGATCCCGCGGCCTGGGTGCTCTTCGGCATCCTCTTCTTCTGGCAGATGCCCCACTTCCTGGCCATCGCCTGGCTCTGCCGCGAAGACTACGCGCGCGGCGGCTTCCCCATGCTCACCGTCTCCGACACGACCGGCAGCCGCACCGCGCGCCAGATGATCCTCTACGGCGTCGCGCTGATCCCGGTCAGCCTCCTGCCGTCCGTGCTCGGACTGATGGGGACGCTCTACTTCGTCTGCGCCCTCATCCTCGGACTGGTCTACCTCGGCTTTTCCTTCGGCTTCGCGCGCACCCGCTCGACCTCGGGAGCCCGCTGGCTGATGCTCGCCTCGATCCTCTATCTGCCCGCCATCCTGCTGATCATGCTGCTCGACCGGCTCGTGGCGTAGTCCCAGGCCGGTTCTACGTCTCCGCGGTCTCGGCCGGCCCGGCCGCCGGCAGAGCGTGTCGACTGGTTATTCCAGCGTGAGGACGAGTCGTTTTCCGAGAGCTGCCGCTGCCCGATCGAGCGTCTTCAGGGACGGCCAGTGCGTCGGGTCTTCCAGGCGTTTCGCGGCAGGCCATGACGTTTCGAGCGCACGCGCCAGCTCTGCGAGGGTCCGTTCGCCACGTGCGAGTCGGAGGAGCATGGCTGCCTGGGTTTTTGCGTCTGGAGCTACGTAGTCTGCTCCCTGGACCTTCTGGCTCGCGGCTGGCACATCCTTCCCTTCGTCCAGGCGCCAGGCGAGCATGGCGGACAGAACTTCCGTCGCGTTGAAGAGGGCCTCTTCTTTGGTATGGCCTTCGGTGAACGTATCCGGCAGGTCCACGAACTGGACCAGATACGTTCCATCGGCCTGTTGTTCCACGGTTGCGGGGTATCGAATGTCCATGGCAGGACCTCACGTCACATGGCAGACGATATATCAATCGTGATCTATGGGCAACCCGCGGCCTCGGACGGTCCGATCTCGAAAGCCCACGGTCCGTGCCGGGTGGGCGCTCGGAGGGCGTGTTCCAAAGCGGTGAGGAAGCGGTCGCGCGGCCAGTCTTCGGCTCCGAAGCGGGCCAGGTGGCCGGTGTTGTTCTGGCAGTCCACCAGCTCGAAGCGCCAGTGGAGGAGATTGGCGAGCAGAGTGGCGAAGGCCACTTTCGAGGCGTCGGGGGCGCGGGCGAACATGGATTCGCCGTAGAAGGCCGCGCCGAGGGAGACGCCGTAGAGGCCGCCCACCAGCTCGCCGTCCTGCCAGGTCTCGATGGAGTGGGCGAACCCCTGCCGGTGGAGGGCGGTGTAGCCGGCCAGCATCTCCGGCGTGATCCAGGTGCCGTCCTGGCCCGGCCGGTGGACGGTGGAACAGCCGCGCATCACCTCGGCGAACACGGTGTCGGTCCGCACTTCGTAGGCGCCGCGCCGCATTGTCTTGCGGAGCGAGCGGGGGATGTGCGCCTGGGCGGGGAGGAGGACGAAGCGCGGATCCGGACAGAACCAGAGAAGGGGCATCCCTTCGTGCGGCCAGGGGAAGATTCCTCGCGGATAGGCTTCGAGGAGCGTCGCGGGATCGGGACGGCCGCCGACCGCGATGACACCCTCCGGCGAAGTCCAGCTCACCGGAGGGAACAGAGCGCGGCGGCGGCGTGCCATCCTGGAGACCATCGGCGAGCTGCGGCCCGGTAAGAGGGCGGCGTCAGCTCAAGAGCCGGAGCAGCACGCGGCGGCGCCGGGGGCGGTTGTCGAAGTCGCAGAGCACGATCTGCTGCCACTTGCCGAGCTCGAGCTGCCCCTCGCTCACCGGCACGCTCAGCGACGGACCGAGCATCGCCGCCCGGATGTGGGAGTAGCCGTTGCCGTCCCCCCAGCGCAGGTTGTGCTCGTAGTGCTCGTCCCGCGGCGCCAGGCGCTCCATGGAGCGCTTGAGGTCCGCGATCGCTCCGCTCTCGTGCTCGATCGTCGTGATGCTGGCGGTCGAGCCGGGGACGAAGATGACGAGGATTCCGTCTTTGATCCCCGTTCCGGCAACGAAGTCGGAGACGTCTGAGGTGAGGTCGACGACATCGGTGTCGGCCGAAGTCTGAAGATCGAGGTGACCCTGGACGATAGACATGGCGGACAGATTATAGGCTGGGCAGGCCCGGCCGAGGCTACCCCTCCTCGGCCGCGGCCTCCACCGCGGGCAGCCCCACGGTGACGCGCAGGTCCGCCGGCCGGACGTGGCGCCGGATGGCCTCTTCCACCGTCTTGCGGTCCAGGGCTTCGAGATCGCGGCGGCGTTGTTCCGGATCGACGAGCGGGAGGCCGTACTCCGTCGCCTCGATGAGCAGGTCGGCCCACTGGCGGGCGGTCTCGCGGCGGAACGGCTCGCGGCCGAGGAGATAGGCGCGCGCCTCTTCGAGCTCGGCGTCCGCGATCCCCTGATCCACCAGGCGGGCGATCTCGTCGCGGACCCCGGCTTCCGCCTGGTCGACGGTGGCCGGAGAGGTTCCAACGTAGGCGAGCAGGCGGCCCGGATCGAGGCCGGAGCCGGCCACCGTCTGCGCGTACGCGCTGTAGGCCAGCCCCTCCTGCTCGCGGATGCGCATGGGGATCCGCCCGGTGAGGCCTGCGCCGGAGCCGAGGATTACCGCCGCGACTTCGAGAGCGGTGTAGTCGGGGTGGCGGCGGTCGACGGTGAGGTGGCCGATGTAGAGGTGCGCCTGGTCCTCGGCCTCGGTTTCGACCGTGCTGCGGCCGGCGAGGCCGACCGGGGCCGGCGGCTCGGGCAGGACCTCGCCGGCGGCGGGGAGGGTGGCGAACAGCTCTTCCAGACGGCGGCTCACCGCGTCCTCGTCGATCACGCCGGTGACCGCCACGAGCACTCCTCCGGCCAGGGCCGCGGCGTGGAAGCGGGCGCAGTCGGCGGGCGTCAGGCTGAGCAGGCTCTCGGCGCTGCCATGGAGCGGCCGGCTGCGCGGGTGCGGGCTGTAGAGCTGGGCGAGAAATCCCCAGGCCGTCTTGACGTCCGGCTGGTCAGTCAGGCTTTCGAGCTCCGCCGCCGCCTGTTTCGCCATCCAGGCGCAGCGGTCCTCGGGAAAGTCGGGCTCGATGAGCATCTCCGCCGTCCACTGAAGCGCCTGCTCCCAGTCGCGGGCGAGAGCGTCGATGGTCACGCCGTGGTTCTCGAAGGTGCCGAAGCTCGACAGGATCATCCCCTTGTTTTCGGCTTCGTCGGCGATCCGGCGCCAGTCGCGGCCGGCGGATCCTTCGGTCAGCATGCGGCCGGTGACCAGCGCCTGGCCGGGGATCAGCTCGCGGCGCCCGCCGGCGCAGATCCACAGGCGGACCGCGACCACCGGCGCGCCTTCCACCCGGCGGACGCAGATCTGGACGTTCTCAGACAGTGCCACGGTCTCCCTCTCCGGCGGCGCCTGAGAGCTTCGAGATCGCCGCGACCGCGAGGTCGATCTCTTCCAGGGTGTTGTAGTAGTGAGGCGAGATGCGCAATACCGAAATCCCTTCCGCGCCGGGCGCGTTGAACGGGCCGCGGCCGCTGACCGAGGCACTGGTGTTGATCCCCGAGGCACGCAGCCGGATCACGAGATCCTTGGCGTTCGGAAAGCTCTGGATCTGCGCGGTGACGATGGCGCAGAGGCGCGGACCGCGGTCCATCAGGCATATGCCAGGGACCGCCGCGGCCAGCCGCTCGCGCAGTCGGGTCGCGAGTTCCTGCGTCCGCCGTCCGGCCTCGGGGCCCGCCGCGAGCGCGTAGCGGGCGGCTTCTCCGAGGCCGAGGACGAGCGCATAGGAGTACTCCCAGTTTTCGAACCGCCGAGCGTCCGGCGACAGGGTGAACGTGCCAGGGTCCACCAGGCCCGCGCCGCGCATGTCGATCGACAGCGGATAGGCGCCGCGCTCCAGCATGCGGTCCGAGACGTAGAGGAAGCCGATCCCCCGCGGACCGCGCAGGAACTTGCGCGCCGTGCCCGCCAGGAAGTCGCAGCGCAGCCGCGCGACGTCCACCGGGAGCTGGCCGACCGCCTGGCAGCCGTCCACCAGATAGGGCACTCCCGCCTCGTCGCAGATGGCGCCCACCTCCTCAGCCGGCTGCACCAGCCCGGAGTTCGTGGGCACCCAGGTGAGCGAGACGAGGCGGCAGCGCGGATGCGCCACCAGGCGGCGCACCGACTCGGGATCGACGCCGCCTTCCGGCAGATCGTCCGCCCGCTGCACCTCGATCCCGAGGCGCTGGGCCAGGGCGAGGTACATGAGCTGGTTCGAGGTGTAGTCGTTGTGCGTCGTCACCAGCACGTCGCCGGCGTGGAAGTCGAAGGCGGAGAGTGCCTGTGCCACCGCTACCGTGGCGTTCTCCACCAGGGCCACGTTGGCTGCCCGGGCGCCGAGCAGGCGCCCGACCAGCCCGTATGTCTCCTCGACCTGCTCCGCGACCGCGTCCTCCGCCTCGTAGCCGCCGATCGCGGCTTCGAGATCGACGTGGCGGTGGACGGCGTCGATCACCGGCCGCGGCATCAGCGAGGCGCCGGCATTGTTGAAATGGACGACCGGCTGCGGGCCGGAGCAGCCCGGCGTGTCCAGGCGCCAGGCGCGGACCCGGTCAGCCTCGCCCTGCCGGGAGCTTGCGCTCTCCTCTCGCGTCACGATTCGGCGCGCGGAAGCGACCAGCCGAGCACCGCGCCGCGCTCGGGACGGAGATAACGGGAGATCACCTCGGCGACATGCTCCGGGCTCGCCGCGAGCAGGCCCGCCAGGTGGCGGTCGATGTAGTCGAGATCGAAGAGGGTGGCGGAGAGGCCGAGGGAGATCGCCTGCTGGTGCACCTTCTCATGGCCGAACACCCAGTCGGCGGTGGTGATCTGGCGCGCGCGCTCCACCTCCTCCGCGGTCGGCGGATGGGTGGCCAGGTCAGCCAGAAGACGTAGCACCTCCGCCTCCACCCGCTCCGGCTCGACGCCGGGCACCACCTCGGCGGCGATGCTGAGCTGGCTCGCGTCCATGCTCTCCGACAGCTCGGCGGAGACCCAGGCGCAGAGCTGCCCGCCATCCACCAGCGCGTCCTGCAACCGGCTGGTCCGGCCGCCGGCCAGGATCGTGGTGACCAGCCGCAGCACCGGATGGTCCGGATGCGCGCCGGACGGCGCCGGCAGCGCCATCAGCATGCGGGCGACCTCGCCCTTGCGCCGTTCGATGCGGCGGATCCCTTCCGGCCAGGAGAGCGGCGGCGTGAAGCCGCTGCGCCGCTCGCCGCCGTCCGGAACGCGGCCGAAGGTGGCCTCGACGTGGTCCATGACGTCGGGCCCGAGGTCTCCCACCACCATGAGCACCCCGTTGCCGGGGCGGTAGAAGCGGCTGTGGAAGGCGCGCAGCTCGTCGGCGCCGGTGGCGAGAAGCTCCTCGCGCGTGCCGAGCACCGGGCGACCGTAGGGGTGGGGGAGGAAGAGGCCGGCCTGCACCTCCATCTCCAGCGCGTCCCACGGCTCGCTGTCGTACATCGCGATCTCTTCGAGGATCACCTGGCGCTCGCTCGCCACCTCGGCCGGATCGAGGGTCAGCGCCGCCATCCGGTCCGCCTCGATGGTCAGCGCCTCGGTCCAGCGGTCGGCGGCGAAGTTGAAGTAGTAGGCGGTCGAGTCGTGGCTGGTGAAGGCGTTGTTGCTGCCGCCGAGCGCCTGCGTCTTGCGGTCGATCTCGCCGGGGCCGTAGTGGGCCGAGCCCTTGAACATCATGTGCTCGAGGAAGTGCGCGATGCCGCCCTGGCCCAACGGCTCGTCGCGCGTGCCGACCTTGTAGAAGAGGGCCGAGGTGACGATCGGCGCCTGGCGGTTCTCCAGCAGGCAGACGGTGAGGCCGTTGGCCAGGTGCTCCAGCCGCGGGTGGCCGGGGAGAGACGGCTGCTCCGCCCGGGGTGCCGGTTGAACGGGCTGATCGAGATCGACGACGGTCATTTCCTGCCTATCCTCCCGGCTGCAGAGTCGCCTCGATGCGATCGCGGTCCTTCTCTGCGCCTTCGGAGACCTCGACGATGAATTCCTGGCGGCCCATGCCGGACGCGGTGAGAGCGATGCGATGGCGGCCCGGCGGCAGCTTGAGCCAGGTGCCGGGCTGCGCGAACCGGCCGCCGAAATTCTTGACCAGCCCCGCCGGCTGGCCGTCGACCAGGATCGTGGCGCTTTGCGGCTCGGCTTTGAAGCTGATCGCCTCGCGCACCTTGTACACCTTGAGATCTCCGGCGTCGGCCTGCGCTGCGCCCATCGACTTGAGGCGGGAGAGGATCGGTGTCACGCCGCCCGTCTCGCTGGCCTCGATCCGGATCTTGTAGTCTCTCAGCCCCTGACTGCGCAGCTTGATCAGATGCTCGCCGGGGGCGAGGGTGAACGTCCGCCCGCCCTTCTGGCCGTTCCACTCGGTCGCCTGGCCGATCATCGTGCCGTCCACCAGGACGTAGGCGTCGGCAGGGGTCGGGCGGAAGACGAGAGCGAGGCCGGTCTTCATCTCCTGATCGACCGGTCCGCTGTCGGAGCGCCGCGCCGGCCGTTCCTCCTCCTCCGGCTCCGCCTGCCGGGGCGCCGGCTCAGGGACCGGCGGCCGCTGCCGGTCCGGCGAGGCGGCCGGGGGCGGCACGAACGGTCCGTGTTGGCGCGGGGTGGGAACGAGTGGAGGCGGTTGAACCGGTGACTCCGGGCGAGGCGGGGTCTGCCGCACCGTCTGAGACGGCGGCTGGGTGATCCCGACTGGCCCAACGGATTCCTTGCGGTCCGGCGGTGCTTGCACCGGTGTCGCCGTGGCGACCGGAGCCGTCGTGGCGGCCGGCGGAACAGCCGGCGGCGCGGAGTCGACGGTGCCCTGGGACGGCGGTGTGCTGTTCGCCGCGACCGGAGTCTCCTGGCCCGGCGGGATGCCCAAGCCGTTCGCCTCCTGCGTCGCGGCCGGATGGCGGAAGAAGAACCACCACACCCCGGCGGCACCGGCGCCGATCATCAGGACGAGCACCAGGAGGATCGCCACGGCCAGACCTTTGCCATATCCCGGCCGCGACGCCGTGCCCGCCGCCATGGGGGCGGGTGCGGCGGCCGCGGGCATGACCGGAACGGGTGGCGGCGGCGCCGTCGCGCGGGCCGGAATGGGCGGTGGCGTCGGCACCCGCGGCGGCAGGGCGGGCGCTCCCGAAACCGCCCCCGGCGTCTGCACCGCGTCCGTCGTGCGTTTCGGCAGGATGCGCGTCGCCTGCATCGGCAGGTTCGCGGCCGGCGCGGAGAGCGTCTCGTCCGACAGCTCGCGCTCGCAGGCCACGACCTCGATGGCCAGCTCGCCGGCGGTGGCGAAGCGGTCGTCACGGCTCTTCGCCAGCATGCGGCGCAGCAGTGCCTCCAGCCGCTCGGGCACCGCGCGCAGCTCCGAGATCGGCGGCGGCTCCTTGTGCAGGATCTGATAGACCAGCGTGGTGATCGTGTCGCCGTCGAACGGTCGCTTCTGGGAGAGCAGCTCGTAGAGGACGACACCGAGCGAGAAGATGTCGCTCCGCCCGTCCAGCTCCTCGCCGCGGATCTGCTCCGGCGACAGATACTGCGGGCTCCCCATCACCGAGCCGGCCACCGTCAGCTCCGTGCTCTGGCCGGTCACCTTGGCGATGCCGAAGTCGGCGACCTTCACCTTCCCCTGCTTGTCGAGCAGGATGTTGCTCGGCTTGATGTCGCGGTGGACGATCCCCTGCCGGTGGGCGAAGTCGAGCGCGTCCGCCACCTGCCGGATGATGCGCAGCACCTCGCGCAGTGAAATCGGCGGTCCGGCCTCCAGGCGTCCGGCGAGGTCAGTCCCCTCGACCAGCTCGAACGCGAGGTACAAAATCCCCTCCGCCTCGCCGGCGTCGAAGAGCGTCACCACGTTCGGATGGAGCAGCCGGCCGGCGGCCTCCGCCTCACGCAGCAGGCGGCGCTTCCGGTCCTCGATCTCCTGCGGCCGGCCGACCAGGCGCACTGTTTTGATCGCGAGCCGGCGCTTGATCTGCGGGTCCTCGGCGAGGAACACCTCGCCCATGGCGCCGGCGCCCAGGAAATCCAGGATGCGGTAGCGGCCGACCATGCGGCCGACGGGATCGGTGGGATCGGCGGTCACCGGGGGGCTACTCTCCTTCGCCCTCGGCGGCCGGCACGGCCGTCTCCGCGTCGATCTTCTCCAGCAACTGCTGTGCTTCCGCCAACTGCTCGGCCGGCACCATCACATGCACCTCGCCCAGAGGCCCGAAGTCGGTCGGGAACTCGCTGGCGTGCAGCGACTCCGCCTGGGACTCGATGCCGTTGTTATTCAGGAAACCGATGACCAGAGAGGCCTCTTCATCGGTACCGACGATCTTTGCCGTTTTCCAGACCTCATCATGGGTCTCTTGCGTCGTCTCTTCATCCATGTCGCACCACCTCCGCAGCAGACTACCGGCTGGATCATACCGCAGGCGGCCCGCGGTCGAGTCTGAAGGCCTGCCCCGCCCTATCCCCCAACCTACTCCAACACCAGCTTCCGAAAATCTCGCAGCCTTTGCAGTCCCGCCTGGAATCCGTCCTCTGCCACCGCAAACACGAACCGGCAGTGTTCCTCGATCCCGGTCCAGCGGCTGTTGTTGATCAGCAGGCCCACTGCCCAGAACATCGCCTCGCTGAGCGTCTCGCTGTCCAGGATCCAGTCCTTCTCCCCCTCCTGCGTCTCCAGCCGGAGCCGCCGGCCGAAGTAGGCCGCCGGGCGGGCGACCAGGAAGAGGCCGCCTTGCGGTGGCAGCGGCTCCCAACCGCAGTCGGTGAGGACGCGCGCCAGCTCCTGCGACCGGCGCTTGAGGATACGGCGCTGCTCCGCGAGCTCCTCGCGGGTCCGCGCCGCCGGCTGGTTCAGGCCGGCGAAGATACCGCGGGCGGCGAGGAGCAGAGTCTGGTGCGGACGCGCGGCGACGCCGCGAGTGAGGGCTTGGCTCATCTCCTCGCCGCGGCACCAGGCGAAGCCGAAACGGAGGCCGCCGGCGGCCAGCTCTTTGGACATCCCGCCCAGCACCACGAGATCGAGCGCGTGCTGCGACAGCGCCGTCTCCAGATCCCAGGGCACGGCCTCCTCGAATTCCAGCCCGGAGAAGAGGATGTCGAGGACGACCCGGGCCCGGTGCCGGGCCGCGACGGCGAGGAGCGCGGCGAGCTCGTCGGAGCTGTAGAGGCTGCCGGTGGGATTGGCCACCGGCGCGTTGAGAAAGAGCCACGGCCGGCCGGTTCCGGTCAGCGCCCGGTCGAGATCGTCCGGCAGCATCTTGAATCCGTGCTCCCGCCGCGTGTCGACGAACCGGCGCTCGCCGCCGAAGAAGTCGACGGCGGCGGCAAACTCGCCGTAGGAGCCGGCGGCGAAGAAGAAGACCCCGCGCTCTCTGGCGCACGCCGCGGCGAGCGCGGCAAAGAGAGGAGCGACGCCCAGGCCGAAGGTGAGGCGCGGCTCGGGCCGTTCCGCCGTAGCGGTGCCGAGGCCGAACCGGCGGCGCAGGAAGAGCGCGACCTCCCGCGACGGATCGGCCTCGGCGGCGGACACCTCGCGCCGGGCGAACGCCTCGAACAGGCAGCTCTGCACCAGGCTCGGCGAAGCCAGGGCGTTCTCTCCGTAGTCGAAACGGATGATCTCGATGCCATCGCGTTGGATGTGCGCCAGGTGCTCTCCGGTGATGGCCGGATGCTCGAACGCCTTCCTGCACGCCGCGGCGAGCGGCGCCCAGGCGCTGGTTCCGTCGCTGGTTCCGCCGTGAGCCTCCGGTCGCGGAAAGCGCACCGCCGGCCGGCCCGCCGTGCCCTCCTGCGCGTCGAGGCGGAAGCTCAGCAGTTCCGCCAGGATCGTGTCGTAATACTCCTGGGTGAGCAGCGGCACGCGGCTGTAGGTCACCTCGGCGGCGTTGGTCACCGCCGCGAGGAGATCCAGATTGTCCGCCAGGAGGAAGCAGACCTCGAGGTCCGCATAGACCCGGTTCTTCACCAGGCCGCAGAGGATGGCCACATGGCCGGGCAGCGGCGCCTCGGCCAGCGCTTGCAGCACGCCGTTGCTGTGCGGAGTGCTCTCGAGCTCGAAGAACGGAGAGATGTCCACGATCAGCCGCGCCCCGGCCCGGCCGGCGGTCTCCACCAGGCGCAGGAAGGAGTCCGGGGAGCGTGCGTCGATCTCCTCCAGCGTGGTGGCGACGAGCTGCGGCCGCAGCGCCGCCATCAGCTTACAGGTGAGATCGGCCCGCGCCGGGCACTCCAGCACCCGGGCCTCGCGGTCGAGCGCGAGCCCCGTGCCGGCGAGCAGCGACGGGTGGACCAGCGCGAGGGCCGGCGTATAGAGGGAGCACAGGTTGCGCAGCGCGCTCTCCCGGTTGGGCAGGGCCACCAGGCTCTTCTCGTCGAGCGGAATGGCGAAATAGCGCCGAAGGAACTCCGCCAGATGGCGGCGGACGCCCGGGATGCCCGCCGTCTCCTCGTACGGAAAGGAGCGCCGCTCGCGCAGGAGGTCGGCGAGGCGGGCCAGGAAGGCGGTCTTCTCTTCCGCCACGGCCTCTTCCGCGTAGTCGAGATCCAGGGCGCCGCGCGCCTGGCGCCAGTCGTCGCCCTGGAGCGCCCGGAAGACGTGGCGCATCGGCTCCGGAAAGCGCAGCCGGCCGTCGAGCACGGTCAGCGAGTGGTAGATCTCTCCGCCGGCCGCCGCGTAGGCCTGCGCGGTGCGGGCGCTCACCGGCTCGTCGCTGTGCACGCTGAGGAAGAACTCGAAGCGGTGCGGGCTGTGCCGTTCGATCGCTGCCAGGGGCTCGATGTCAGTGTCCGCGGCCTGGCGGATCTTGGTCGTCCACAGGTCCCGCACCGCGAAACCGCGGCGGCGGAAGAGCCGGCGCAGCGTCTCCCGGCCCGGCCTGCCGCCGAGGATGAAGACCACCCGGCCGCCGGGCCGCATCACCTCGACCGCCTCTTCGAGCGCACGGGCCACGAGGCCGAGGCCGAATTGATCCTCCAGGGTTCCCTGGCGGCCCGTGTAGTTGCTCAGGGAGATCAGCGCCTCGTCGCTCGCCGCGTCCGAAATCCTCTCCATCGCCTGGGGATCGGGATTGAGCACCTGCGGAATGCACCCGATCACGCGGTCCACCTCGTGCTTCTCGCGCCGTACCCACGCCAGGAGGTCGGACTCGTGGAATTCGACGCGGTCGAGCAGGCTCTTGCCGCCGGCCCCGCGGATCAGCGTGCCGTCCGGCGTCAGGGCGTTCAGATAGAGGTTGATGCGGGCGCAGGTGATGGCCCGCGGGTTGAGGTCCAAACCGAAGATCCGGTCCGGCGCCGCGATGCGGCTGGCGAGGGCGATCGAGATCCAGCCGTTGCCGCATCCGAGCTCGGCCAGCGTGCGCTCCGCCAGCTCGCCGGGCGGAAAACGGGCGAGCCCCTCGAAAAACGTCCGCGACCACTCTTCCGGAGAGAAGACACTGGGGAGCTGGAGCAGTGTCAGGACGTCGCTGGAGCCGCCCTGGCGTCCCACGGCGAACGGCGCCAGGGAGAGATGGCAGGTCGCCAGGCTCTCCGCGGGGTCCATCCGGGAGACCAGCGCCTCCACCTCGGCCAGGAGCCGCCGCGTCGAGACTCGTGTCGCCGGGTCGTCAAGTCCGGCGAGGGCTTCTTTGCAGCGCTCGTAGGCGGCCGCGCTGGACTGCCGGCAGGCAGCCAGGAACTCCTCGGCCCGGGGGCTTGTTTTCGCTTCCTGCATAGAGCTCCAAGCATGGCACGAATCCAGGAGAGCCGGGGTATGATCTCGCGGCCTCAATTGGCCTCCAGGATCGACCTCAGGACAAGGGAATTTATGAAGAAGATCTGCAACAACATCCTCGAAGCCATCGGCGAGACGCCCATGGTGCGCATCAACCGGCTGACCCAGGGCGCCGTGAAGGCCACCGTGCTCGCCAAGGTGGAGACCTTCAACCCCGGCAACTCGATCAAGGACCGCATGGCGGTCAAGATGATCGAGGACGCCGAGCGGGACGGCCGGCTCAAGCCGGGCGGCACCATCATCGAGGGGACCTCCGGCAACACCGGCATGGGCCTCGCCATCGCGGCGGTCGTGAAGGGCTACAAGTGCGTCTTCACGACGACCGACAAGCAGTCCAAAGAGAAGGTCGATGCCCTGCGCGCCTTCGGCGCCGAGGTCATCGTCTGCCCAACCGACGTCGACCCGGAAGATCCGCGCTCCTACTACTCCGTGTCGTCGACCCTGGAGGCGAAGGTCCCGAATTCCTGGAAGGCCAACCAGTACGACAACCCGTCGAACGCGGTCGCGCACTACGAGCAGACCGGTCCGGAGATCTGGGAGCAGACCGAAGGCAAGATCACCCATCTCGTCTCCGGCGTCGGCACCGGCGGCACCATCAGCGGCATCGGCCGCTACCTCAAGGAGAAGAACCCGAAGATCAAGATCTGGGGCATCGACACCTACGGCTCGGTGTTCAAGAAATATAAGGAGACCGGGATCTTCGACAAGACCGAGATCTACCCCTACAGTACCGAGGGGATCGGCGAGGACTTCCTGCCGGAGAACGTCGACTTCAGCCTCATCGACCATTTCGAGAAGGTGACCGACAAGGACGCCGCGCTGATGACCCGTCGCATCGTGCGTGAGGAAGGGATCTTCGTCGGCAACTCCGCCGGCTCGGCGATGGCCGGTCTCCTCCAGCTCAAGGACAACTTCCAGAATCCGGACGATGTCGTGGTGGTGATCTTCCACGACCACGGCACACGCTATCTGGGCAAGATGTTCAACGACGAATGGATGCTGTCGAAAGGCTTCATCGACCGCTCCGGCCTGACCGCGCGCGACCTCGTCGCCTCCGGACTCTCCGGCGAGCTGTTGGCGATCGAGGGGAGCGAGCCGGTGTCGGCGGCCGTCAAGCTGATGAGCCAGCACGACTTCTCGCAGATCTCGATCACCCTCGACAAGCGCCTCGTCGGCTCGCTGAACGAAACCCATCTCTACGCCGAGCTGGTGCGCGACCCGAGCATCAAAAGCCGTCCCGTCGAATCGATCATGCAGCCGGCGTTCCCCTTCGTGGACATCTCGACGCCGGTCGACCTGATCTCCACGATGATCACTCCGGAAAATCCCGCCATCCTGGTTCGCGATTTCAAGAGCGACAAGCCGTTCATTATCACGCGGTCCGACGTGATCAAGGTCCTCTGCTGACATGACCGCCGCCGACCGAGTGCCTCCCGGCCAGGCTTTGACCAGGAAATATCCGGTCGTCGGCGAGAAGACATCCGCACCGCAGGCTCTGGATCTCGGGTCCTGGCGTCTGGCCGTCGAGGGGCTGATCGATCGGCCCTTCGCGCTCACCTACGGAGAGATCCTGAGCCTGCCGCAGCGACTGCTGATGGCGGACATCCACTGCGTCACCGGCTGGACGCAGCTCGACATGTGTTTCACGGGTTTTCCGCTCGCCGATCTCCTCGCGGCGCGCGGAGCGCACATTCTCCCGGCAGCCGCCTTTGTCCGCTTCGTCGCCTGGTCGGACCGCGCGCACGACACCTCGCTGCCCCTCGACCGGGCGATGGCGGACACCTGGCTCGTCCACAGCTTCGCCGGCCGGCCGCTGGCGCCGGAGCACGGCTACCCGTTGCGCACCGTGACCCCGTCGCGCTATTTCTACAAGAGCCTCAAGTGGGTCCATCGGATCGAATTCCTGGCGGAGGACCGTCTCGGTTACTGGGAGCGGGAGTCGAGCTACCACAACCACGCCGACCCCTGGCCCGGCAATGAGCGCTACGTGAGCGGCTCGCACACCGCGGATGAGATCGAGAGGTTCCGCAACGCGAAGAGCTACCTGCCGTATCGCGGTCTCAAGAAGCTTCTGCTCAGCGCAGACCTGCGGGGCTGGGCACCCGGAACCCGCGATCTGGGCAACCTCTATCTGAAAGACTGCGATCTGCGGGGCGCCCGCCTCGACCGCGTCGACTTGCGAGACGCGAACCTGACCCGCTGCGATCTCGGAGGCGCCTCGCTCCGCGGTGCCGACCTGCGCGGTGCCGACCTCGAAGGCGCTTCCTTCTTCGAAGCCGACCTTACCGATGCCGACCTGCGCGGCGCCGCCCTGAGCGCAACGAAGCTCATCGGGGCGAAGATCGCCGGTCTGCGCTGGAGCGAAGACGCCGAGCTTCTGGAGGATCAGGAGCGGTACCTGCGCGATGGGGGTTAGGGCTACCCCAGGGGAAGTTGACGATCCCCCAGGCGGAGTTGAGCTTCCTCCAGGGGAAGTTGACGATCCCCTAGGCGGAGTTGAGCTTCCCCCAGGGGAAGTTGACGATCCCCCAGGCGGAGTCGAGCTTCCCCCAGGGGAAGTTGACGATCCCCCAGGCGGAGTTGAGCTTCCCTCGGGGGAAGTTGACGATCCCCCAGGCGGAGTTGAGCTTCCCCCAGGGGAAGTTGACGATCCCCCAGACGGAGTTGAGCTTCCCACAGGGGAAGTTGGCGATCCCCCATCAGTCGCCCGGCTGGCTCCGCTCACGCACCTCTTCGGAGGTGAGGCCATAGAGCGGCGGCGTCGGAACGCCCAGGATGCCGAGCATCAGGTAGATCTGCCCGCGGTGATGGATTTCGTGCTCGACCATGGAGCGCAGCCATTTCCACACTGCGATCGAGGCCCCGCCGGGCGTCTCGCACCGGCGTTCCAGGTCCTCTGGGATGAGAGCCTTGAAGATCTCCATGGACTCCGAATGCATCCGCTCGAAGTAGGCCAGAGTCTCGCCGTGCCCGTCCGCCAACTCGCGCCCATGGCCCGGATACCGGCTCGGCCGGCCCTGGGCGTTCTCGGCGAACATCCAGCGCTCAATGGCCCCCAGATGGCGGATGAGGTCGCCGAACGTGAAGGCGCCCGGCTTGTGCGTCCACTCCAGGTGCTCCGCCGGAACGCAGGCGACCACCCGGCGCGTCCGCTCATGGACGCGCCCGAAGTAGTCGAGGAAGGGCTCGATGCGGGTGATTTCCATGGCCTCACACGTTTTTTCGTGCCGCGAGCCATTTCGCCACGAAAGGAAGCGCCAGGAGACCCAGGCTGACCGCGAACCAGAGGGTGGCGCCGCGGACGACGAGGGTGATGAGGTTGGCGTCGGCGGTGCCCAGGCCCTGGGCGTGGAGGAGGGCGGCCATGGAGCCCTCGGCGGCGCCGAGACCGCCGGGGAGCATGGAGAGAGAGCCCACGACGGTGGCTCCCGTGTAGTTGAAGAGGGCGGCGAGGAGGCTCGCCCGCGGCGCGTACTCGCGCACCACGAGCCAGAAGCCGACGCCTTCCGCGCTCCAGGCGACCGCCGAGAGGCCCAGCGCGACGGCCAGGAGGCCCGGCGAGAGGAGGCTGCGCAGACGGTCGAAGAGATCCACCAGCAGCGGGACGCGGGGGCCGAGGACCGGCAGCCTGGCGAGCAGGCGGAAGATGAAATCGGCGCCGGTCTTCCAGGTGAGGAGGAGGACGACCGCCGCCACCGCCGTGAGAAGCAGCGCCGACAGCCAGAGGCCGCGAGGGAAGGCCGCCGCGCCACAGGCGATGATGAGGAGGACGCCCAGCAGGTCGGTGACCCGCTCGGCCAGCACCGCCGGCACCACCCGCAGCGCCGGCCCGCCGCCGAGCTCCCGGACCAGCCACCCCTTGCCGAGCTCGCCCGCCTTGCCCGGCGTCACCGAGAGGAGGAAGCCGACCAGGAAGACGGCGAGGCTCTTGCCCCGCGAGAGATGCACTTCCAGCTTGCGCAGATACGCTTCCCAGCGGAGGAAGCGGAGACCGTAGTTGATCAGCGAGAGCGCGAGAACGAAGGGCAGCAGCCGGAGATCGAACCGCCGGAAGCTGTCGAGAAGCTGGCGCGGGCTGGCGGTGAGCACCAGCCCGATCAGGACCAGGACGCCGAGGCCGAGCGGCACCAGGAGCCGCCGGCCGAGCCGATCCAAGCCGCTTCCTGCCACCTCCGGCGGAGGAGCGGCCACCGCCGGCTCCATGCTCAGGCGGCCTTCTCGGCTGCTGTGGCCTCGGGATACTGCTCGAAGAGGCGCATCCACTTGCTGGTCTTCTTGTATTGCTCGATGCGGCGCTTGCCGATGGTCGGGTACCAGATGTGGTCGTGGTAGAAGAACGAGCCGAAGACAAAGAAGTAGAGCAGCGGTGTGCGGAAGAACAGCTTCTGCAGGAAGTGCAGCGGGCCGAACCACACCAGGTCGCCGAAGCGCGACACGGCGTTGTCGCCGACAGTGAACTTGAAGTTCCAGTTGGAGACGTCCTCGCCGACCACCTCGATGTCGCGCGGGTCGCCGATCCCGAGGCCCGCGTCATGGGCCAGGCGGATGTACTTGATCTTCATGGGGTCGAACCCCATCATCTTCGCCGCCACTGCGTCGATTGCCACCTGGTCGCCCGACGCCATGAGGATGTCCTTCTCGACGGGGATCATGGTGCGCGGCCCCGGGCCGTTGCCGCAGGTCGTGCCGTCCTTCATCGCGAAGATGCCGGAGTGGATCTCCTTCTGGATGGTGAGGAGGTCGACCAGCGTCTCGTGGATCCACGAGTGCGTGTAGTGCCGGCGGGTGTTGAGCAGGCCGCCGAAGGCGTTCTTCATCGCCCCGGTGGTCGTGGTGTAGATGTGGCACTTCACGGTCGGCAGGTGGACGATGTTCTTGCCCAGGAAGAATTCGGGGATGGTGATCCCGTCGGGGTAGATCTTGTGGAGCGCCAGCATCTTCCCCTTGGGCTCGTACTGGATCCACTTGAGATCGTCGGCGAAGCAGTTGTAGCGCACCGGCACGCCGTACTGGTCGAGCACCGGCAGGTAACGGTTGAGCCGTTCACCCTTCTTCGGGTCGGTGACCACGGTGTTGTTCTGCACGCACACCAGGTCGTCATAGCCGTCGGCGCGCAGCTTCTGGATCGTCCCCTCGAGCTGCCAGGGGGTGGTATTGGCGCCCGGGTAGGGGAAATGCCACGAGATGTTGTCCTTCAGGATCGTGGTGGCGCCGGTCTTCAGGTAGCGGTCGACGTCGGCCATCTGCATCGTCCGTCCAACGTCTTCGAGGACGGTCTCGGGCTTGGTCTTGATGACCGCAACACGGGCTTTCGGGGGCATGGGGGACCTTTCTCTTCGAATCGTTTCCGCTACCGGAGGTAGCGCACAACAGGTGCATTATAGCTGCCTTGCCTCTGCGAGGCCGGGCGCCTGTTAGGATTCCCGCCGAGGATTCCCATGGCCCAAGGCACCCAGCGCTCGCTCAAGCTCCTGGACTGGCTCTGCCTGGCTGCCCTCGTGGCGCTCGCCGCCGCATGGGCGTCTCGTCCGCTGAGCCACGACGACCTGTTTGGCCATCTGCGGGCCGGCGAGTGGATGGCGGCGCATCGCACGGTGCCCACCACGGACCCGTTCTCGTTCACCCGGCCGGGCGCGCGCTGGGTCACGCACGAGTGGGCGTTCTCGCTCCTGGCCTGGGGGATCTGGCTCCTCGCCGGCTACCCCGGCCTGATCGTGACCCGCGTCCTCGTGGTCCTCGCGATCGGCGCCGCAGTCGGATGGCGGATGGTCGCCGACCCGACAGCGGACGCTCGGGTAACCGCCGAGACCTCGCGCTCCATTCCCTGGATCGCCGGTCTGCTGGGGCTCGGGGTGTGGGCGGTCGCGGCGGAGCTGATCCTGCGTGCGGCCCTTCTCTCTGAGCTGTTCCTGGCGCTGACGTTGGTCTTCCTGACCCGGTTCCGCCAGACCGGCGAGCGGCGCTTCCTGATCTCCCTGGTCGTCCTCTTCTTCATCTGGGGAAACATCCACTCGGGAGTGATCTTCGGGTTGTACGTCCTCGGCCTCTTCGCTGTTGAGGGGGCCTTTCGAGAGAAGCGGCCGCAGCCTTATCTCCTGACGCTCGCCGGAGCCGCGCTGGCATCGCTGGTCAATCCGAATGGGATCGAGGTCTGGCTCTATCCGTTCAAGCTGAGCCGCATTCTGTTCGCCAGCGGAATCGAGTGGGACCTCGGCCACTTCGCGGCGGCGGATCCGCGGAGCAACTCGGCGTTCCTGATCCTCGGCGTCCTGCTGCTGGCGGGGCTGCTGCCTCTGGAGCGGCTGCGCGAGGTGTCCATCGCCGAAGGAGTGGCGATCCTCACGTTCCTTGCCCTCTCTTTCCGGTCCTCACGCTTCGTTTTCCACTTCGCCATCCTGGCGCTGCCGGTGCTCTACAGACTGCATGCGCACAGGACCTGGACGACAAATCTGCGGCGGATCGCCGCCGTGGCGACTGTGGCGGTCCTCGGCATCACGGCGGCGACTGCCTGGCTGAGCCATCAGCGCCGGCTCATCACGCCGGAGCTGCCGGAGGGGGCGGTCCGGTTCCTGGAGGCGAACCATCTCCAGGGACGGGTCTTCAACCATCAGAACTACGGTGGCTTCCTGCTCTGGCGGGCGCGGCTACCGATCTTCTGGGACGGGCGGAACGACGTTTTCGCATCGCTCGTCCAGGAGGCCACGACGACGCCGTTCCCGGACGTCGTCCAGCGCTATGGGATCGACTTCCTGCTGATCACGGAGCACGAATATCCGGGGATCGAGCCGGAGATCCCGGCCCGCTGGGGGCTGGTCTACTGGGATGACGACAGCGCTGTCTACTTGCGCCGGGACGGACCGCTCGGGCTCCAGCTTCCGCGTCTCGAGCTCCGCCAGTTTCCGGGCTTCGGAGGCCGGCCGGGCCTGGAAGCCCTGGCAAGGGATCCGCAATTTGCCGCGGCGGCCCGCCAGGAGCTTGCCCGCGTTCTCGCCTTCAATCCCGAGAACCAGCGCGCTCTCTACTTCCTCGGCGTGATCAGCCTCTACCAGGGAGACCTGCAACACGCCGAATCTGCATTGCGGGCGGCTCAAGCCATCCGGCCCAATGAGCTGGTCGACAAGGCGCTGGCTGTCGTGGACGAGATGGCGCGGCGCGGGCGCTAGTGTCATGGCATATCCTCTCAGTCCTAAGAGAGGGGACAGCATGGACATCACACACGTCTTTTTCGACATCGGCGGCGTCCTCGGAACCAATGCCTGGGACCGCGAGCAGCGCGCGCACGCGGTGGCGCGGTTCGGGTTGGACGACGAGTTCGACTCCCGCCATCAGGAGGTGGTCGGTGAGTTCGAGTCCGGGCGGCTCACGCTGCACGACTATCTGGAGAGCGTCATCTTCTACCAGCCGCGGTCGTTCACCCGCGAGGAGATCGTCGCCTTCATGTTCTCGCAGAGCGAGCCGTTCCCGGAGAGCCTGCGCATCGCCCGCGACCTCTCCCACCGCCCCGGTCTGACGTTGATGACCCTCAACAACGAGTCCGCCGAGCTGAACCTCCACCGCATCGCCGCCTTCGGCCTGCGCCAGATGTTCACCGCCTTCCTTTCCTCCTGCTGGCTGGGGGTCCGCAAGCCGCAGCCCGTCATCTTCGAGCGCGCGCTCGGCATCGTGCAGGCCAAGCCGGAGCGCGTGGTGTTCATCGACGACCGCGAGCAGAACCTCGCCCCGGCGCGCGCGATGGGCTACAAGACGATCCTCTTCACGAGTGCGGAAGCCCTGGAGGAGTCGTTGCGGGGGCTGGGATTGCTGTGAGCCACGAGCCCGAACGTCATCCGGGCATTGATCTCTCCAAGCGGGTGGAAGGCGATGCTTCCGTCCGCCCGTCGATACGTCCAGGCGTCGACTCCAAACGGACCGGAGTAGCCCTCCCGGCGGAGCGCCGCAGCGACACCGTCCACGATCTCCAGGAAGCGCTCCCGGTCCCGCTCCGGCAAATCAGCCTGTAGATCGATCCCCGCGAACTGGCCTTTGATGTCCACCTGCTGGCGGTGGATCCCGACGATCCGCAACTCGTTCTCGGTCAGGAGAGCTGAGCAGCCATAGTCGGCGATCCGGTCCATCCAGGGCTCGAAGAGCAGGGGACCGTGGCGCTCGAAGAGGTGCTCCACCGTCCGGCGGGATTTCTCGTCCGGAAGAAGCCGCCCCTTCCTTATTAGATAGCGTTCGCGGCCGGACGCGGAGAAGGGAGCCTTGACGATCCAGCTCTCCGGCGCCTCGCGGGCGGCGAGGATGCGATCCAGCTCCGCCATCGAGCCCACCATCCGGGCTCCCGGCAGCGCGCAGCCCAGCTCCTCGGCGACCTGGAGATGGAAGGATCGGTGATGGACGGTCGCGACGACGGCCGGCGGCGCGACGGGGAGGTGCCAGACGAGCTCATGAAGCGGCGCGTCCCAGGGGATGCCGGTGCCGCGCGGCTCGGTGCGGAGGCGAGCGGCATCCGGAGTCTCGCACCAGGCCAGGAGCTCAGTGGTGGGTTCCAGCCAGTCGAGAGGCCCGGACTCCAGAATCAGGCCGGGAGCCGCGTCCGGATCGGCGGGCGCCGGGAGCCAGAGACGGTCGCCGTCCCGCGCGAAGACACGGAGCTGGGACCCCAGTCGCGCGACGGTGCGCAGGACGTTCTGGTTGGGCTGCCGGTGACGCCGGCGGGGATCGGCCAGCCGGGCGAGGTCGTCCTCGGCGAGGAGGTTGCCGAGGATGCGGCGACTCACCGCTCGCTCTCCTCCAGCCTCTGGATGAACTCTGCATCGAGCCCGGCGGCTTCCCGGCCGGCGCGGTGGAAGGTTGCGCCGCGGGCGCGGAGCGGACGCAGGGGCCAGGTGAGGTGGCTCCGCCAGACATCCCAGGCGGACTCGTCCTCGCCTTTCCAGCGCTGCAACCAGGTCCAGCCGAAACGAACGTGCTCGATCTCGTCGCGATGGATCTGCTCGATCACCGCCGCCGTTTTGGGATCACCGGCTCTCCGGGCCGCCTCTTCATAGTCCACCGTGTGGTCGAGGTTGGCGTTCTCGAAGGTCAGCGACATGGCGCAGATGAAGTCCAGGGGCGAATGGATGTGGACGGTTTTCTTCCAGAAGTAGAAGTTGACCGGGAGGTCGCCGAAGCAGACACCCGTATCCTCCAGCCGGGCGATGTACATCCGCGTATGCCGTTGCTCGTCCTGAAGGATGTGGGCGAGGCCGCGCCGGAAGCCCGGCGGCGCGTCGGGGAAGGCGAGCAGCGCCCAGGCGAACAGCTCGGCGGCCTGCAGCTCATGGTTCGCGAGCCCATGCAGGATGCGCCGCCGCTGCGCCGGATCGGGCATCCCTTCGTAGGAGGGCACCTCCGCCTTCGCCCCCTCCACGAGCCGCAATGCCTGGGGCCGCCCCGGACCGTCCGCCCGGAACGCCGGTCCCGGATGCTCGTCCGTCAGCGCTTCGCCCGGTGGCGCCAGCTTGACGGCGAGGTCCCCGGTTTCGAGGACGGTGCGGGCGAAGTCGCGGAGCTCCATCAGGCTGGTTTGAAAGGATTGATCAACGGAATCCCGCAGCCCTCGAAGTGCCGGACATTCCGGGTCACCAGAGTCGTCTGATGAACCTGGGCCGTCGCGGCGATCAGTATGTCCGCCTGATCACGGACCGCGCCCTGGCGTTGCAGGTCTCCCCGGATCTCGCCGGCACGCCGGGCGATGGCCAAGGTCACAGGAAGGACCTCACAGGACATCTCCAGGAACCGCTCGAACCAAGCCCGGACCCGCTCCTTCGGCCGCCAGGTCAGCCCGAAATAGACCTCTTCCACAGTGACGACACTGATCGCGATGAGCGGACGCTCCTCGACCCAGGCGAGAACTCGAGCATCCGGTGCTGGACGCACGATCTCACTGAGGATGTTGGTATCAAGTAGAGGGATCGTCGAGGGCATCGGCGAACGGATTGGGTCTATTCTTCCGGGTCGGGATCTCGAGAGCGTAGTTTTCTTCCTGGCAGATCTGGCGCACCTCAGCGAGGACTTGAGCCATCGTGGGACGCTGCTCCCGAGCCTTCCAAGCGAGAAACTCCTGCAAAGTTTCGGGAGGAACGACAGCCGCAACAAGTTTTTCCCGGTTGTAGATCCACTGCGGTTCGCCCTCCGCTGCGCGGACGATTTCCGAGAACTTCTGCTTGGCTTCGGCGATGTTCCAGTTCACGGCCCAAATCTCCTTGTTGGACATGATAGGCCATCAAGATGTCCAAGTCGACCTGTGGACTTCACTCGGGACTCCTCCTCCGCTAAGCTCATCGTCAATCATGAATCGAAAAAATACGGGTCTCTCGCTCGTCGTCGCGTCCCTGTTCGCAGTCCTCCTCGGAGCTTCGCCATCCGGCGCCCAGCCCAATGGACCGCTGCCGCAGCCTCTGCCCCTGTTTCCGCCGGACAACTGGTGGAATGTGGATGTCAGCGCGGCGCCGCTCGATGCGGGAAGCGCGGGCTTCATCCAGCACATCGGCGGAGGGACGCCGCTCCATCCGGACTTCGGGGGCGATTCCGACCTGTTCCCCGAGACCTATGGGATGCCCTACGTCAGCGTGCCCGGGACGCAGCCGCTAGTGCCGGTGACCTTCACCGAGTTCGGCGGCGAGAGCGATGCCGGTGCGCCGGGCCGGCCGGCCGGGTATCCGATTCCGGAGGAGGCGAAGACCCAGCCGCACTACATCGAGGGCGGCTACTCAGGGGCCGCCAGCAACTCCGGCGACCGGCACATGCTCCTCGTCGACCGCGATCATCGTCTTCTCTTCGAGCTCTACCATACGCATTTCAACAGCGGGCTGAATCGGTGGGAAGCGGGCTCGGGCGCGGTTTTCGATCTGGCCTCGAACAGCCGGCGGCCGGAAGGGTGGACCAGCGCCGACGCCGCGGGTCTCGCCATCCTTCCGGGGCTGATCCGCTACGACGAGGTCTTCGGTCCCGAGCCGATCCGCCACGCGTTCCGCTTCACCATCGAAGCGACCAACAGCCACGTGTTCCCGGCCTCCCACGATGCCGGCGAGGCTCTCGGCGCCCTGCCCATGGGCGCGCGGCTCCGTCTCAAGGCGGGTACGGATCTCTCGGGCTACACGCCGGAGGTGCGGAAGATCTTCCAGGCGATGAAGACGTACGGCCTCATCGTCGCCGACAACGGCTCGGACATGTTCATCCAGGGGACCTACGACACGCGCTGGGACAACGACGTGCTCAACCCGGCCTTCGCTTCGCTCCATGCCTCCGACTTCGAGGTCGTCCAGCTCGGTTGGCAGCCCTCCAGTCCGTTCCAACCCTGCTTCCAGAGCGACCGCAGCCTCTGTCTCAACAAAGGCCGCTTCGAGGTCCAGGCAGACTGGACGACGCCCAATGGCCAGTCCGGCACCGGCCATGCCGTCCCACTGACCTCCGACACCGGCACGTTCTGGTTCTTCAACGACGCCAACTTCGAAGTGGTGGTCAAAGTTCTCGAAGGGTGTGCGACGAACAGCCGCTACTGGGTCTTCGCCGGCGGCCTGACGAACGTCCGGGTGCGCCTCACCGTGCGTGACACCCTGCACAACACGACGAAGCAGTACATCAACCCGCAGAACACGGCGTTCCGGCCGATTCAGGACACGGTGGCGTTCGCGACCTGTCCGTGAGAGCTCAGCCGGTATAGATCGGAGATCACCCCATAGGCAGTGGTCGACAGATCTGGGTCCTCTTCGGTCAGCACGATCTTGCCGGCGATGTCGGTGGTCAGGCGGAGGATCGAGCCGATGCCTTCGACCAGGGCGAATGGATCGGTGAGGGGGATCTCTCGGGCGGTGACCCGGCCTGCGATCTGCCCGCCGTCTCGCCAGGCTTCGCAGACCATCTTGATCCGCCGGCCGCGGGCGAGGGCGGCTTGGATCGTCGCGGGGGTGATCGCCGTCATGCTCTCTCGCTCGACCTGTTCCGGAGTCATCTCGGCATCCAAGAGGACATTCGCGAGGGCGGCAGTCTTCACCGCGGCGTCCCAGCCGTCGAGGTCGTTGCGCGGATCGGCTTCGGCGACCCCGATCGCCTGGGCAGCCGCGACGGCTTCTTCCAGCGATTGGCCTTTCTCCATCGCGCAGAGGACGGAGTTGGAGGTCGAATTGAGGATGCCTTCGATCCTCTGGATGGTGTTTCCGCGCAGGCACTGTTGCGCCAGGTTGAAGACCGGCGCGCCATCCATCACCGTCGTCTCGTAGAGGAAGGCGCGGCCGTGCCGCCGAGCCAGATCGCGCAGCGGCCGATAGGCCCAGGCGAGCGGCCCCTTGTTGCAGGTGATGACGTGGCGCCCGCGCTCCAGGGCCTCGCGGATGTGAGCGATGGCGGCGGCGCCTCGGCCCGGGATGTCCAGCGGAGTCATCTCGACCACGACATCGCAGTCGAGAGTGCGGATCGCGTCCAGGCTGGTGAGGTGCTGGGGAAACCGGACCTGCTTCAGGACGCTTCGCAGATCGAGGCCCGCGGGATCGGCGATCGATCCCCGCGAGCCGGTGGTGATACCGACCACGGAGACGTCGAGATCCGCCAGCCCCGGATAGACAGTCCGGTCCGCCAGGATCTCCGCCAAGCGCCGGCCGACGTTGCCGAAGCCGAGAAGCAGGAGTCTCACCGGACCGCGATTCCGTGCAGGGCCTCGAGCAGGCGGTCGATCTCTTCCCGGAGGTTGTACATGCAGAGGCCGGTGCGCACCACGCCACCGCGCTCGGCGAGCCCCAGCACCTCAATCGCGCGGGCGGCGTAGAAGTGGCCCTCCCAGACCTGCAACCCCTTGTCACCCAACCGCTTCGCGATCTCCAGCGGAGCGATGCCGTCGATCGTGATCGAGACGGTCGGCGCGCGGTGGGGCGCCGTGAAGTCCGGCCCCCAGGCGGTGATGCCGGGGATCTGGCGCAGCGAGTTGTAGTAGTGGCCCGCGATGCCGTGCTCGTAGGCGGCGATGTCGGTCATCGCCGTCACCACCCGATCGCGGAGAGTCTCGCCGTGGCCCCAGGAGGCGATGTACTCGATCGCCGCCTTCACTCCGGCGATCGCGGCGTGGTTGAGCGTTCCGGTCTCGGCGCGATAGGGCGACTCGTCGTCCTGCGTGCTCAGCTTGTCGGTGCGCAGCCGGTCCAGCAGGCCGGGGCGCGTATAGAGAATGCCGACGTGCGGGCCATAGAACTTGTACGCCGAGCAGAGCAGGAAGTCGGTGTCCAGCGCCTGCACGTCGATCGGGAAGTGGGCGGCGTAGTGGACGGCGTCGACGAGCAGCCAGGCGCCCACCTCGCGCGACAGCCGCCGGGCGAGTGGGATGTCGTTCACCGTCCCCAGGGCGTTCGAGGCAAGGCCGAGGGCGACGAGCCGGGTGCGCTCGGTGACCTTGCGGGCGAAATCGTCCGGGTCCAGCGTGCCGTCGCGGCGCAGGGCGACTTCGTGGACCACGATGCCGCGCTCGCGCAGGAAGAGCCACGGCCCGCGGTTCGACTCGTGGTCGAGCTCGGTGATGACGATCTCGTCGCCCGGTTTCATCTCCCGCACCAGGGCATGGCTCAGCAGGAAGTTGAGCGTCGTCATGTTCGCGCCGAACGAGATCTCCCGCCAGCTCGGCGCGCCAAGGAAAGCCGCTGCGGCTTCCCGCGCCTCCAGCATCAGGCGGTCGGACTCCCGGCTGGTGGGGAACTCGCCACACGCGTTGGCGTTGCACGTCCGGTAGTAGCCGGAGATCGCGTCGATCACCGGCAGCGGCACCTGGCTGCCGGCCGGTCCGTCGAGGTAGGCCAGGGGCTGGCCGTTCAGCGTCCGTTCCAGGGCTGGGAAATCACGCCGGGCGCGCCGGCTCTCGGTTTCGGTGAAAGGCATGGCGCGGAAGGCTAGCACGGTAGAATCCAACCTGTGAAAGCCCACATCCGTCTCTGGCGCCGCCGGCTGCGCCGTCTGAGCCATCTGCTCAAGAGCCCGGAGCTGCACGCGCAGCGCCGCCGGCTGATCCTGCGCGCCCTCGTGGGCGTGGTCGCCACGGCGCATCTCCTCGGGCTGATCGTGGTGCTCACCGCCCTGTGGCGGGCGCACTTCGAGGCTCCGGCGGCGACGTTTCTGCTGCGCGATCGCCAGGGGCGGTTCCTCGGCGAGGTGGGCGCGCCGGTGGACGGTGAGCTGGGCTACTGGCCGGTCGAGACGCTGCCGCCGCGGGTGATCGCCGCGACGCTCGCTTTGGAAGACCGGCATTTCGGCGCCCATCCCGGAGTCGATCCGGGCGCCGTGGCGCGCGCTGTCTTCCAGAATCTGCGGCACCGCGGGCGGGTCTCCGGCGCGTCGACCCTGGCGATGCAGATCGCGCGCATGCAGAGCCCGGGCGAGCGCGGCTACCTGCGCAAGGCACAGGAGGCGCTCACCGCCATCCTCCTCACGGCGCGCTATGGACGCGAGGAGATCCTCCGCCAGTACCTGCGCATCGTGCCCTATGGCAACCGCATCCACGGGATCGCCTATGCGGCACGGCGCTACTTCGACAAGCCGGTGGACGATCTGAGCTGGGCGGAGATCGCCTTCCTCGCCGGCATTCCGCAGGCGCCGGGGAAGATGAACGTCTATCTGCCGGCGGGTCGAAGGCGGGCGGTCGAGCGCGGGCAGCGGGCGCTGCGCACCCTGGCCTCTCAGGGAGTCCTCTCCGCCGCCGAGCTCGAGCTGGCACAGCGCCAGCTCACCGCGCTCCGCATCCCTTTCAAAGAGAAGCGCACCGATGAGGCGATGCACGCCGTGCTCCGTCTCCAGTCGTTGCTCAGCGATGAGAAAGGTGAGCACCGTGGCGAGCCGTTGATCCGCACCACCCTCGATCTCGATCTGCAACGGCAGGTCACCTGGATGACCGACCGCGCGGTGCGCGCCTGGGCCGATCGCGGCGCCGGCAACGCGGCAGTGATCGTGATCGACCTCCAGAGCCGCGAGGTGCGCGCCTGGGTCGGCTCGGCCGGCTATTTCGACAAGGGGCAGGCCGGCTCGATCGACTACACTCGCGTCCGCCGCTCCGCCGGCAGCGCGCTCAAGCCCTTCCTCTACGCCGCCGCTCTGGACCGCGGCCTGATCCGTCCATCGACCGTGCTCGACGATCTGCAACGCGGCCCAGGCGGGATCACCAACGCCGACGACCTCTTCCTCGGTCCGCTGCTGCCGCGGGTGGCGCTCGCCAATTCGCGCAACGTGCCGGCGGTGGATCTGCTGTCGCGGCTCGGTCTGGACCAGGGCTACGCGCTGTTCCGCGACCTCGGCCTCACCGATGGCGCGCTGCCCGCCAAGCACTACGGCCTGGGGATCGCCATCGGCGGCCTGCCGGTGACTCTCGAAGAGATGATGCGTGCCTATCTGGTGCTCGCCGGCGACGGACGGACCGGCGACTTCCGCTGGCACGACGGCCAGCAAGATGGCCAGCCGGGCCAACAGACAACACCGCAGCGGCGCATCGTCTCCGAGGAGACGGCGCGCCAGATCACCCTGTTCCTCTCCGATCCGCTGGCGCGCCTGCCGACCTTTCCGCGCATGGGCTCGGAGGAGTACCGCTTTCCGGTCGCCGTGAAGACCGGCACCTCGACCGCCTTCCGCGACGCCTGGGCCGTCGCCTGGTCGAACCGCTATCTGGTCGGCGCCTGGGTCGGGCACCCCGCCTTCCGGCCGATGAACCGGCTGAGCGGCTACCTGTCCGCCGCCGAGCTGGTGCAGCAGGTTCTCCAGGTCCTCCACCGCGACCAGATGGACGGCTTCGCGGATCTCTCGTTTCCGCCGCCGCGGGGCTACCGGCCGGCGCGGGTCTGCGCCTTGACCGGCGCCCGCGCCACCGATGCCTGCGAGCAGGTCTTCCTGGAATGGTTCCGGCCCGGCGAGGAGCCGGTCGACGACTGCATCGCGCATCAAAAGCGGGCGATCGACCGCCGCAACGGCCTGCTGGCGACCGCCGGCACGCCGCGCGCGCAGGTCGAGGTGCGCACCTTCGTCTCCCTGCCGCCGCGCTACGCCTCCTGGCAGGACGCCTCGAACCTCCCCCGTCCGCCGGACGAAGCGAGCGTCCTGCACCCCGGCGCGGCGCCGCTGCCGGGCCTTGCGGCCGGTCCGACCCTGGCCTCCAACCGGCCGGTGCGCCTGCGCATCACGTCGCCGGAGGCCCGCACCCGGCTGCTCCGCGATCCCGAAACGCCGGCCGCGCTCTCCACCCTGGCGCTCACCGTGGTGGTCGATCCCCCCGTCCGCCAGGTTGTCTGGTACGTCGACGGCCACCCCTACCAGACCGCCGACTATCCATACACCGCCCGCTGGCGCCTCCAGCCCGGCGAGCACACCTTCCAGGTCCGCATTCCCTTCACGACGGAGGGCTCGCCGGAGGTGAAGGTGATCGTGCAGTGAGGACCGGGCTCACAGCCGGAAGTGGTCGATCTTCCAATCCTTGATCAGCTTCTTGATGTCGTCCTGCCTGGTGATGTTCTCGGCCAGGATCTTGCGGACCAGATCGGCGGTTTCGGCGTCGCCGGCGAAGCGGAGGGCGATGAGCTGGCCGCGGCTCAAGTCGTTGATGCGCGGCTGGAGGTCCGCCGGCAGGATGCGGGCGAGCCGGAGCCGCTCCTCCAGGCGGATCACCCGGTCCTGCGCGCCGAGCGCGAAGGTCCGCGCATAGAAAGCGAGAAGAGCCAGGGCGAACGCCACGACGACGTTCAGGAGGCGGTCGAAGAACGGCAGCCCGTTCCCCATGAACAGGCGGAACGCAGACCACAGGAGGTTGACCGTGAGGATGCCCAGCGTCACGAAGTGGAACAACGGGACGTATTTCCTGTGGTTCTGAAAGTTCTGTATCACCTGATCGGCCATTTCTCTCTCCTTGGCGGATTTTCTCCCGGAAAGACTGTCCTCGCCAGGGGACGTTCCGCAGGTCGGATCTGCATTCAACAAATCGGGGTCATCGTACTCCAAAGAAAGTGCGCGGCTGCGGTTACACTCTTGCGGCATGAGCACGTCGCCATGGAGCTGTTTCGTGCGATCCTTCCTGGAAGGGTACTTCGAGCACTTCCCGACGTTCGGGTCGTCGGTGGGCCGCCATGATTTCGACGGCCGGCTGCCCGACTGGAGCGCCGGTTCGCTGGCGGAGAAGGTCGAGTGGCTGCGCGAGCAGCGCGTCGCGGCCTTGTCCTTCACCGGCCTGGACGACCGCCTCACGCTCGAGCGCGACCATCTCGTGGCGCAGCTCGATACGGACCTCTTCTGGCTCACCGACGCCGAGTGGCCGTTCCGCAATCCCTTCTTCTACACCGGCCCCCTCGATCCCGGTCTCTACCTGACCCGTAACTATGCACCGCTCGCGCAGCGCATGCGGGCGTACATCGACTACGCCAAGGCGGTGCCGCGGGCGGCGGAGCAGATCCGCGCCAACCTGCGCACTCCCATGCCACGGTCGTATGCCCAGCTCGGTCGGCAGGCGCTCGGCGGGATGGGGGACTATTTCGAGACCGAGGTGCCGCCGATCTTCGCCGCCGTCGACGATCCGGAGCTCCAGAAAGAGCTCTGCGCCGCCAACGCGGGAGCCGCGGCGGCGATGCGGGAGCTGGGCGCCTGGTTCGCGACGCAGGAAGAAGGAGCCGGCATGGAGGGATACGCCCTCGGCGCGGAACGGTTCGAGCGCATGCTGCTCGCCACCGAGCGGGTGGACGTGCCCCTCGCCGTTCTCGAAGAAGCCGGCCGCCGCGATCTCGAACGCAATTCCGCCGCTTTACGCGAAGCCTGCGCCGCTTTTGCGCCGGGCAAGCTGATCGCCGACTGTGTCGCCGCGGTGCAGGCGGAGAAGCCGGCGGAAGGGCCGGTCGAAGCCGCCCGCCGCCAGCTCGCCGGCCTGCGCCGCTTCATCGAAGAGAAGGGGCTGGTCAGCATTCCTGGGAACGAAGAGGCCCGCATCGAAGAGGCGCCGCCGTATCAGCGCTGGAACGCCGCCTACATCGACGTCCCCGGACCCTACGACCGCCATCTGCCGTCCACCTATTACATCGCGCCGCCGGACCCGAGCTGGACGCCGGAAGAGCGCGCGGCGTACATTCCCGGCGAGGCGGACCTTCTCTTCGTCACCATCCACGAGGTCTGGCCGGGCCACTTCCTCCAGTTCCTCCACTCCCACCGCTCCGAGTCGGACCCCGGGCGTCTCTTCGTCGGCTACGGCTTCGCGGAAGGGTGGGCGCACTACGCCGAGGAGCTGATGTGGGAGGTCGGCTTCGGAGACGGCGATCCGCGCCTGCATATCGGCCAGCTCCAGAACGCCCTGCTGCGCAACGTCCGCTTCCTGGTCGCGATCGGTCTGCACACCGGCCGCATGACGGTCGACGACGCGGAGATCATGTTCCGCGACCTGGCCTTCCAGGACCCCGGCAACGCCCGCCAGCAGGCGGCGCGCGGCACGTTCGATCCCGCCTATCTGAACTACACCCTGGGCAAGCTGATGATCCGCAAGCTGCGCGACGACTGGTCCGCCTCCCGCGGCGGCCGTGCCGCCTGGCGTGACCTCCACGACCGCCTCCTCTCCTTCGGCGGCCCGCCCATCCCGCTGGTGCGCCGGGTGATCCTCGGGCGCGACGACCGGCACCCGACGGACGTCATCCTGGCGTGAGGAGAGAAACCTGACAGGAGGTCCACGATGCCCATCGCAGCGCGGCGCCGCATCATCATCTTCCTCGTCCTCACGTATGCCCTGAGCTCGATCTTCTACGCGCTGATTATTTCCAGTGGCAAGATGAAGGCGATCCCCACCTTCGGGCTCATGTGGTGTCCGGGTGTGGCGGCCTTGATCACGCGGCTCGCCACGCAGCGCAATCTCCGGGGTACCGGCTGGGGCTGGGGCAAGACGAAGTGGCAGATCCTGTCCTATCTCGCTCCGGCCGGGCTGGCACTGGTGGTCTACGGTTTCGTCTGGGCGACCGGGCTCGGCGGCCTGAGCCCGAAAGGGCTGATCGAAAGCGCGAAAGGCGTCCAGTCAGTCCCCGGAATCCTGGTCACGTTCGCGACGCTCGGTTTCCTCCTCGGCATGGTCTTCGCGCTCGGCGAGGAGATCGGCTGGCGTGGTCTCCTGGTACCGGAGTTGGCCAAGACGACCGGCTTTACCAACACGGCCCTGATCAGCGGTGCCGCCTGGTCCGTCTACCACTACCCGCTGATCCTGTTCGCGAACTACAACAGCGGTACTCCGAAGTGGTTTGCGCTGATCGCCTTCACTTGGATGGTGGTCGCCGCCTCGTTCGTCTTCGCCTGGATGCGCCTCAAATCGGGCAGCCTCTGGGCGGCCGTCATCCTCCACGCCAGCCACAACATGTTCATCCAGGAGATCTTCGATCCGTTGACCCAGGATCGCGGGACCACGAAGTACATCACCACCGAGTTCGGCGTCGGCCTGGCGATTGCCTACACCTTGGCGGCCTGGTATTGCTGGCGTCGCCGGGGCGAGTTGCCGCAAGCGGAGGAGGCCGGGGCGCCGCGGTGAGGGGATTTAAGGTTCCTTTTCGTTCTATCGAGAGTGCCCCGAGAGGCCACATCGAAAACAACCGCGGAAAAGGAGAAACGTCATGCGCAAGCCAGCCCTGCTCAACCCCCTTCGGAAACTGTTCATCCTGCTCGCCGTGTTGACTGTGTTCGGGGCCGCCCTGAGCACCCCCGTCGCCAAGAAGGCCTATGCCTTGATCTGTTGCTCGGCCTGTGATGTCAACCCGGATACGCCTCCTTGCCGGCACGGCTGCTCGCCGAGCTGCTAGAGGCTGCGTCGCAAAGCTCACTCCCGGCCGGCGGCGTCGAAGCGCAGCCGGCCGACTGCCTTCCGGGGTCAGGATCTTTTTTCCAGGATCGGGGGTCTAAGAGAAAGAACGGTCCCGAAGTCCCGCCGCGAAGGCTCGCGGCGGAGAGGGTGCCGGGGAGGATCTCTCCATGACCTCGATGCCTAGAAGGCTCACTGTTGTCATCGCCTCTCTGATTCTCGTCGCCATCGCGGGCGGCTTTCTTCTTTCGCTCGACGGAGCGGTTGCGGCGCCGCTGCCTGTGCGGTCCTTTCCTGATTTCACCGGCAGCTACTACCGGGGCGACGGCCTCGGCGTCAACCACACGTTGCAAATCGATGCCGTTGGCGCGTTTCTCTTTCGTTGGGACGGCTGTCTCGGCAACTATGCCCAGTCGGCGGGAAGCGCGACTCCGATCGGCCGCGAGCTTGTCCTGACCACGCATTGGCGCGGGCGGCAGAAGGCCTGGGAGGTGACGGAGGGGCGCTATCGGCCCATCCGCTGGGGAGATCGCCGCTATCTGATTCCGACCGAGCGGATGATGAGCTTTCTCAACGAGATCAACCTCGGAACCGAGCCGCGCCAGAGCGCCCGTGGGCTGCACTACCTGCGGCAAGATGATTGGGAGCTGCTCGCCAGCGGTTTGCCCGATCTGCCGCCGAGCTACCGGCGCTACCTGCTGGACGAGCCGATCGAAGGTGCGGTCTTCCGGGCGCTCGCGGAGCCCGGCACCTTCGAGGTGACCGTCAACCGACCGGGCCTGGTCCCCGGGATGGCGCTCGTTTCCGATGGGAACCCGAAAAAACCTGGCCTCTGTGAGCTCACAGTGCTCTCTCTGGAGGGCGAGACCGCGGTCGCGAAGGCAGACGAGCCCTTCGAAGATTTCTGTGAGCTCCGCGCCGGCTACAAAGTGTCGACGAGCCTGGCGAGCCTTTCGACCGACTTCTTCCGGCATCCGGGGAGCCGCTGGTTGCGGTAGAGCGTCTTATCGGTACGCCGCAGCCTGGATGCCATACAGCTCGGCGTACTGGCCACCTTGGGCGATCAGGTCTTCATGCGTGCCGAGCTCGACGAGGTGCGCGCCGTCGAGGACGACAATGAGATCGGCCATGCGGACGGTGCTGAAGCGGTGGGAGACGAGAATCGTGATCCGTCCGTCGACATCCGTGATGTTTTTGTGCGCGGCCTCCGCGTAGCGCTCGAAGAGGGCGTGCTCGGTCTCGGCGTCGAGCGCGGCGGTGGGCTCATCGAGGACGAGAAGGAGCGGGTGATCGCGCATGAAGCCGCGCGCGAGGGCGAGCTTCTGCCACTGTCCGAAGGAGACGTCCACGCCGCCGGGCCAGGTCGGACCGAGCTGGGTATTGAGGCCGGCCGGCCAGCGTGCGATGACGTCGTCCGCTCCGGCGCGCGCGACGGCTTGGACGACCGCGGGCTCTTCGTCGATGCGGGGAATGTCTCCGACGCCGATCGATTGGCGCGCAGAGAGCTCGAAGCGGAAGAAGTCCTGGAAGGCTCCGGCGAGGCGTTCGCGCCAGGCGTCGGCGCGCATCCGCGCCAGCGGCTGTCCATCCACGTGGATGGCGCCTGATTTGGGCTCGTAGAGCTTGGCGAGCAGCTTGACGAGGGTCGTCTTGCCGGCGCCGTTCTCACCGACGATCGCGACGACGGCGCCCGCGGGCAGATCGAGCGTCACGTCGTCCAGCACGAGCCGGTCGGTGCCGGGGTAGGCGAAGGAAACGTGATCGAGCCGGATGCCTTCGCTGAGCCGTTCAGGCACCGGCACGTCCGCATCGGCGACCAGGGAAGCCGCGTAATCTTCCAGCCAGGCGAGGCGCTGGGAGCCGTCCATCCAAATACCGCGCAGGAATCCGATCTCGCCGACCGTCGCGCCGATGTACGCGGAGAGCCGCGCGCCGGCCGCGAGGACGAGCAGCACGTCGCCCGCGGAAGCGCGGAGTCCCACCGAGACGAAAGTGATCGCGCCGGCCCAGGCACCGCCGAACACGGCCCAGGCGAGCGTATGCCAGGCAGCCGAGCCCCAGCGGGCGGCGCCGATGGGGCGGTACCAGCGTTCCCAGGCCGCGCGGCGCTCCGCGGCCAGACGCCCGCCGATTCCGCCCCGGCCGAGCACCCGCACCTCTTTTCCTGGCGCCGCGGTGGTGGCAAGGTCGAAGAGATGCCGCGCGAGCCGCGCCGCCTGCGCGCCGCGCTCGTAGGCGCCGCGCTCGACCGCCGGCCGCCAGGTGGAGGTGAGCACGGTCGGCACCGCGAACACGGCGAGCAGTCCGAGCGCCGGGTGGATCGAAACCAGCAGAGCGATCGTCACGCCGAGCCGCAGCAGCCAGCCGCAGGTGGAAAAAACCGACATGTACATGTGATCGAGCACGAAGATCTGATTGCGCAGCACGGAAAGCCGGTCGAGATAATCCGGCCGCTCGTGATGCGCGATGGTGGCCACCGACGCCTGGAGGCGGGCCACATGGGCTTCGAGCGCGATCGTCACCTTGTCGCGGAAGCGGCGCTGCACGCGGACGCTGACCGTGCGCAGCAGCCACGTGGCCGCGGCGGAGAGGCCGAGCGCGAGCGCTGCGATGCGCACCAGCCGGCCGTCGTGTCCGAGCACGCCCTCGCCGAGCAGCTTGAGCCACCAGGCGATCAACGCATCCGGCAACGCCGCGAGCAACACCAACAGGAACGCCGCGAGCATAAGGCCGGGCTCATGGCGATAGCCGAGCTTGCACAGCCGCCACATGGAGGGCAGCGCGGGCGGCAGGCCGTCGGGCTTCCGGAGAGGCTCAGGAGAGGACATCGTACGTGACACCCTCCTCCTCCGGCGTCTCGAAACGCTGCGCCTGGAGATCGAACATCGTCCGATAGCGCCCTCCGGCACCGAGCGCCATCAGCTCGTCGTGCGTGCCGAGCTCGATCACCTTGCCGTGCTCCAGCACGCAGATGCGATCGGCGTGGCGTACTGTCGAAAAGCGGTGCGAGATGAGGATGGTCGTGCACTGCCGGGTGGCGCTGAGAATGCGATCAAAAATCTCCGCCTCCCCGCGCACGTCGAGTTGGGCCGTGGGCTCGTCGAGCAGCACCACGCCCGCACCCAATCGCACTGAGCACAACGCACGGGCGAGAGCGACACGCTGCCACTGTCCGCCTGACAGATCGGTCCCGCCCTCGTAGCCGCGGGCCAGCACCGTGTCGAGGCTCGCGAGCTGCGACGCTCCGGCCTCCGTGAGCGCGGCGAGGATGGCGCTGTCTGGAGCATCCGGCGTCGCGGGCGCCACGTTGTCGCGCAGCGGCAGCTCGAAGCGGATGAAGTCCTGGAAGACGGCGGTGATCCGTTCCCGCCACGCGCCGAGGTCGAAATCGCGCAGGTCGACCCCGTCGATCTCGATCGCACCGCTCTGCGGGTCATAGAGCCGGCACAGCAGCTTGGCGAGCGTGGTCTTGCCCGCGCCGTTCTGGCCGACGATGGCGAGAGACGATCCAGCGGGGATGGTCAGATCGAAACCTGAAAGCACCGGAGCCGAGCCGCCGGACGGGTAGGCGAACGTGACATCACGGAAGCGGATCTCGCGCGCCGGAGTCCCCGCAGCCGCGCGATTTCCGGAAGCCAGCGCGCCGCCGGTCGCCATCGCCGGCTCCAGGCGCAACACCGCGGCCACCGGTGCCGCCGAGCTGTGGAGCGCCCAGTTGAGCCCACCAAACGCGATCATCGACGCGCCGAACGCGCTCTGCGCATAGATCACCAGCGCGCCGAGATCGATCCGTCCACCGGAGGCTGCCTGGGCGAGCGACCAGAACACGAGGACGTTGGCGCCGATCACCAGCAACATGCTCCACACCACCGGCTTCTCGCGCAGGCGCGTCGCCTCGTACTGGAGCTTGTGGAGGAGGGTGCGGCGGTTGATGAAGCGATCGATGACCCAATCGGCGAGACCGAACAGCCGGAGTTCCTTCGCTGCGGGAGGATCGACCGCGAGCCGGTAGGCGTATTCAGCATCGCGCTGCGCCGCCCGCACCGTTTCGGTATTGCGGTCCTGCCACACCGAGCTCTCGCGCAGCAGCCAGTGCGTCGCGAGCCACGCGCCGCCGAGCACCACAGCCGCCCACCACCGATATCCCGCCAGCACCACGGTGAACGCCAGGCCGGCGATCATCTCGACCAGGCCGCCGGCTATGAAGTCCATGGAGATCGAAAGCGGAGGCCCGGTCATCCCGAGATCGAAATCGCGAGCCACCGTAAGATCGCTCGTGAGCTTTGGATCTTCGAGATGGCCCATCCCCTGCGGCTGGACGCAAGCCGCGGTCAGGCGGTCATAGAGCCACGCCGCCGTATAGTCTCCAAGATTCGCGCTGACCGCCTGATGGAGCGGAGTGAGAACCTGAAGCAGGACGAACACGATCCCGGCGAACGTGAGGGGAGCCGTGAGTCCGGAGCCCTTCTGCACCGCGGCCACCAGCACGCCCATCGCGATGCCGAACACCGCGGGAAGAACCCCTCGCAGCACGAGCACCAGCCACCACAGACCGGCCAAGGCAGGATTCGCCTTCGGCAGGACGGCGAAGAGCTTCCATTCGTTGCGGTCGCGCAGGCGTTGCATAGCGGATCAGGGTGATGAAGTCGCTTCCCTCGGACTCTCGCGGCATAGCTTAACGCAATTGGCGGGCGAGTTGGGAGTCGGGTCGGTTACGCGGCGAGCTGCGCTGGGAGCGCCGCCATCCTGGCGGCCGGGTCGGCTGAAAGCCGGCGCAGTGCCGCAGAGGGCTGGCTTCAAAGGCGGGTCGGATTGGCGCGGAGCGCCGGCTTCCAGGGCGGCAGATCGAAGAAAGAGGCGTCGTCTGGCAGCCGCAGCCCGGGGACCAACTCGTCTAACTCTCCGATCTCGAATCGGCACAGGTTGATCGCGTGCCAGAACCCTCCGGCTGGTATACCACCGAATTTGTAGCGGCCGTCTGGTGAGTAGGCTACCCAGCCTTCAGGAAGGGGAAGGAGCACCGCCAGGCAGAGGCCGCTGGCCACCTTCCAGAGCCGGATCGTGCCATCGTCGGAGCCGCTGGCGAGGCTCTTGCCGTCCGGGCTGAAGACCACGCTCAAGACGGGTTTCTGATGCCCAGCAAAGACCACGAATTCTCGCCCGCGGCCTAACCTCCAAAGGCGGATGGTGGTGTCTTCGGAGGCGCTCGCGAGCGTCGTGCCATCCGGGCTAAATGCCGCACTCTTTACTGCGCCCTGGTGTCCTGTGAGGGCTCTGATTTCCCGCCCGCTCTCGACTTGCCAAAGTCGGACACTTTCGTCGTCAGAACAGCTTGCAAGGATTTCGCCGTCTGGGCTGAACGATACGCTGTTGACCGAATTCAGATGCCCGGTCAATACTCCGAGTCTCTTTCTGCTATCGACATTCCAGAGTCGAATAGATTTGTCGGCGGAGCCGCTGGCGAGTATCGTGCCGTCAGGGTTGAAGGCCAAGCTGTTGACTGAACTATTATGTCCCAAGAAATTACCGATCACTTTACTGTTATCAATCTGCCACAGCAAGACGGCCGTCCTGTCGGAGCCAGTGACGAGAGTCTTGCCATTCGGGCTGATTGCGATGCTCTTGACGGACCCTTGAATCTCCACGTCTTCTGTGAATTCTCCGATTTTGTTGCCGCTGTCGACGTGCCAAAGCCGGACTGAGCGATCTTCGGAGCCACTGGCGAGAGTCTCACCGTCAGGACTGTAGGCAATGCAATTGCCTGAGTTCTGAGGCCCGGTAAATTCTCCAATCTTTCTGCCGGTGTCGCTCTGCCAAAGGCGGATTAAGTTGTCATCGTAACTGCTGGCAAGGGCCTTACCATCCGGGCTAAAACTCACACTAAGGACCGAGCGTCGGTTCCCGGTCAGCGTACTAATTTCCCTGCCGCTATCTACCTGCCAGTGCCGGGTTGATTTATCGGCAGAGCCGCTGGCGAGGGTCTTGCCATCCGGGCTAAAGGCCACGCTCCGTACGGCATCCTTGTGTCCTTTGAATTCTCTGATCTCTCTCCCATTTTCAACCTGCCAGAGTCGAATGGAACTATCGAATGAAGCGCTAGCTATGGTCTTGTCGTCGGGGCTGAACGATACGCTCAGGACCCAACTTTTATGTTTCTTGAACGTGCTTATCTCGCGCGCGTCGGCAATCTGCCAGACCCGAACGGAGTTATCGGAGGAGCCACTGGCGATAATCTCACCGCTTAAGCTAAAGGATATGCTCAGCACGCGACTCTCGTGTCCCGTTATAACCTTCAGCTGCCTTCCGTTTGCGACCTGCCAGATCCGGATGGATTTGTCATAAGAAGCGCTGGCAAGAATTTTGCCATTCGGACTGAATGCTATGCTCGAAACCGCTTGCTGATGTTCTAAGCTCCTTATCTCTCTTCCGCTGTTGATCTGCCAGAGTCGGACGGAGTTGTCGGATGAGCCGCTGGCAAGGGTCTTGCCATCTGAGCTGAATGCGACACTTAAAATCGTGTTCTGATGACCTGAGAATGCTCTGATATTTTTTCCGCTACCAACCTGCCAGAGTTGGACGATTTTGTCGTCTGAACCGGTGGCAAGGTTTTTGCCATCCGGACTGAATGCCACGCTACGGACTTCGCTCCGGTGCCCTGCAAGGGCCCTGATCTCTCGTCCGCTTTGAGCCTCCCAGAGTCGGATCACCTCTCCCTCAGCGCTTGCAATGAGTTCGCCGTCTGGACTCCAAGCGACACAACAGTTTTTCTCTGCGTTACGTCCGCCTTGAGGGCTGAGCTCTGAGACGTCCGTGGCGGCGCCGAGAGCGTCGGCCGTATCGAGGCCGCCTGCATCAAGCGCCGCCCCCAGGAGTTTGGTACGCTTCAAGCAGGTCATCGATAGCTTTGCTTCTCGCAGATCAGCTCCGACCAGACGAGCGCCCGTCAGGTCCGCATCCGTCAAGTCTGCTCCAATGAAGAGAGATTGACTGAGGTCCGTCTCGCGAAGTATCGCTCGGCTCAGCCGCGCCGAGGTTAGCCGTACCCCGACCAACCTGGCCGCGGTCAAGTTCGCGCCGCTGAGGTCTGCTTCGGAAAGGTCTTTTCCGGAGAAGTCTTTGCCACGCAGATCATGGCCGTTTAGATCCAGTCCTTTCAGGCTAGTTTCCTTCTGTCTCTCCAGAACGAGAAGAGCGTTTTTCTTCGCCACCTCGCGGGCAGGTGCTGAGAGCAACCTTCGCGCCCAGGTGACTGCCTGCGATCGACCGGCCAAGCTGGCAAAGAAGTCGGCCATCAGAGGTGAGATATCCCTCGCTACAAGCGTCTCGGGATCAGTCCCTGCTGCAAGGGCCACAGCGGCACTTTTCGCAACGAGCCATTCGAGGATCGACTGATGAAGGAATGCGAAGTTCCCTTCGTCATCGCGCACGAGCAAAGTTCCCGATCCGACTTGAAAAGCGGCGACCTCTGAATCAGGTGCAGCAGGCCCAACGGCTTTTACAATCCGCGCCGCCTCTTCGGTCAGATCCGAAAGCTCCGCGAAGCGATCGGTCTTCTGCCAGAGCCGCAGGGCGAGCAGGGTTACAGCCTCCCAGCGTTCCGCCACAGAGAGCCCTGGAGGAGCCCCTCTCGGGTGTACCCGATCGAATTCATAACCGAGCCAGCGATCAAGGAGTAGCTGATAGAGCTTCGCCGCCGTAATCTCTCCCAGCTCTGCGCAAGCTTCGACGAGTTGATCTTCAGGGAGATCGGCGATAAATCCCAGGAGCCGAGGGTTAGCCGAGAGGCCCAGGAGATCTTTTACATGATCGATAAGATCGAGACGGGCTTCAGCCTTCGCTTCATTTCCTGCAAAGAAATTAACCAGGAAGGAGCGGACCTGTTCCCGGCGGAATGGCTGCAGAATCGCGAGTCTGTGCCCGGTCAAGGATTCGACACGCTCGGTAAGGACCGTCTTGACCTGGCTCTCAGAAAGAAAATGCTGCCGCCGGCTGGTGAGAACGACCTTGGCATTGCCTGTGGCAGCTTGCAGAAGAGTGGCGAAATGATCCGCCGCCTTCGCGTAGGTTACGCGAAGCGCGAGCTCATCGAATCCATCGAACAGGAGGGCAATCCGTCCCTGCTCCAGCATGTAGCGGAACTTCGTTGGAGAGAAGCCATCCATCCCCTCGCGTGCGAAGTGCTGCGCGAGGAGCTCATCGAGGCTGCGACCTTTTTCTAGAGAGCGCATCTGGAGGAGGACAGGAACGAGTCCGCCTTCGGATTCTCCCATACGACGAGCCAGCTCATGGAGTAGGAATGTCTTGCCGGTCCCAAAGTCGCCGAGGAGAACGATGAAGCGTCCGAGTGGTGCGTTGAGCCACTCCCGAACCTGGGCCAGAGCATCATCCTTCTCGGCTTCCTCACGGCCCAGAATAGAAAGCGTCCGCATCCGCTGGGGGACAAAAAGGCTGGGAGGATAGATGGTGTCCTGAGTGAGCTTTTCAGTCTGCTTGACGAGATAGGTCCGGAAGTCAATCAAGCCTTGGTACTCGACGAAGCTGATTAGATGAGCTCTGCGTGCTCCTGCTTCCTCGATGAGGGCTGGAGTGGCCGGAGATCCTCCGTAGACAAGCACGGAGATGAGGCCCTGGTCGGCGCGCCTATATCGAGCGTCAATCTCATCCAGAAAGGTGTGGAGTCTTTCCTTCGTGATGCCGTACTCGACGGCACCGACGGGATAGACATCGCGGATCGGCCCTTTGAGCCGGGTAACCCGCAGGTAATCACCCGCCGGGCTCGATGAATGGCAACGCTCCACGGTTGCGCCAGTTTCATGATGGCGGCAGAGCGTTTCGATCCGACTGAGGAAGTCGTCGCGGCGGGCTTCCTGGTCAGAGACTCTGGTGTGCAGAACCTTGCGGATCTCGCTGGCGATGTTTGCGAGCTCGGCATCCCGCCGATCTCCTCGCAAGCGGGCGAGAGGCTGACCGCCGAAAGGTCGCGCTTGCATTTTGTGGAGCCAGCCAACCTCGTGCCAGGCGCAGGAGCGCACGATCACCGGCATTACGGTCAGCCCTTCCGTGGCCCGTCGCTCCAAGAGGCGGGGGATCTCTTCGCGGCGGATGAATTTTGACGCAAGAAAGTCGGCCGAGACGAGGAGTACGGCGACGCTGGCTTTGGCGATCGCCGCCTCGATCTCCTTGAACCAGTCGGCGCCGGCTTCGATCCGCTCGTCGTCCCAGATGTCGAGGAGGCCTTCTTCCTCAAAAACGCTGAGGTGTTTTGTGAGGTGGTCCCTCCAAGTCCTGTCTTCGCGGCTGTAGCTCAGGAAGACGGAAGGCATGGAGAGGGCTTCCTGGAGCGAGACGGTAGGTTCGGCATGGTGGCAGAATTTTAGCGCAGGAAGGTCGAAATCCTTGCGCAGAGCCGAACCCTCGGAGAAGCGCGAGCCGTTGAGGGCGGCCACGCGGGGTTCCTGACGGCATCCTGCGGACCGCCCCTACGAAAACGGCCCGGCAGACTGGCGGCCAGCCATGCAGGGTGCGCTGTGCGCGCAGGAAGGAGGCGACTTCACAGAGCGCACCCTACAACTTCCCAAGCTCCTGAATCGCCGTCGCGATCTGTTCCCGCAGCACGCATTCGAGCAGCGTCCGCGCTTCGGTGACCCAGTCCCAGTCTTCTTCTCCCAGGAACATGAGGTCCTGGCGCGGTGAGGTGGGGAGGTGGGTGTGCGCGGTGGTGAGGCGTTGGCGCACGGCTTCCAGCTCTTGGACTGCGGCACGGATCTCTTCTCGCGTGGCCTGTTCCAGGTCCGCCATGGCATCCCTCCTCCGAGCGGAGACCTTACGCGGATTCGCGGCTTATGGAGCGGGGGGCGTGGATTTTTCCAGGTGGGCCCGCAGGGGAGTGGGGTTTATCCTACGTCTCGTTTGCGGATGACGGCGGATTTCGTTTTCCGTGTCCCCGAAAGGGGGCCAGCGGCAACTTATTAGATAGAGGGACTACGAGAGGAGCCGATGAACGAAACGCCTCGCCATCCGCACTGTGTGATCTTGACCGCCCTGCGCCGTTCTCGGGGGTGGAGGGAAGAGGAGCTGGCCGCGGCCGACGGGTTCACGGTCAAAATGCTGTCGCTCTATGAGAGCGGCAGCCGGACGCCATCGCGGGAGACGCTCGACCGGCTCGCCGGCCGTCTGGGGTACACGCCGGCGCATGTCTCCTTCCTTCTATTCAGTCTCTCGCTCGCCGAGGTGACGGAGGAGGGGGCGCGGTCGCCGGTGGATCCGTCGCTGGCGGAGCGCTTGCGCATCCGCGAGGCGGCGGTCCGGATCGCCTTGGCTGGTATCGCCGTGACGGAGGCGCAGGCGCTCAAGGCGCTCCGCGCCGGCCGGGCTCGGCGTGACCGCCGCCGCGCCGCGGGAGTCTGCCGCCGGCTGCTCGCTCCGGGAGCGTCTCCGGCGCAGCGCCGGCTGTCGATCGAGAATGCGGAGGAGTGCCAGCGCTGGGCGGTGGCGGAGCGTCTCGCGCATGAGAGCGAAAGGGCGGCGGCTCACAGCGCGTCCGACGCTCTGGAGCTCGCCCGGCTGGCCGTGCGCGCCGCGGAGTTGTCGCCGGGCGAGGAGGTGTGGCGGTTCCGCATCCGTGGCTATGCGTGGATCTTCTTCGCGAATGCCATCCGAGTCGGCGGCGAGCTTCAGGAGGCGGACGAGGCTTTCGCGAAGGCGCGGGCGCTCTGGGAAGCGGGAGCCGATGCCGATCCGGGGTTGCTGGCCAGGTGGCGTCTGCCGGATGGCGTAGCGTCGTTGCGCCGGCATCAGGAGAGGTACTCCGAAGCGCTGGCGTTGCATGCCGAGGCTCTGAAGATCGCTCCGAAAGAGGCGGCGGGGCGCATCCTTCTGAATGAGGCGTTCACCTTGGAGCAGATGGGAGAGGCCGAGCGTGCGCTCGAGACCTTGCGGAGGGCAGAACCCTTGATCGACGCGAAGCGTGAGCCACGACATCTCTGTGTTCTTCGGTTCAACCGGATCACCAGTCTTTGCCGTCTCGGTCGTTATGAAGAAGGAGAAGACCTTCTGCGCGATGTTCGCACGATGGCGCTCGATCTAGGGTTTGAGCTTGACCTCGTCAGAGTTCTCTGGTTGCAGGCGAAGATTTGGGCTGGCCGTGGGCAGGAAGAAACTGCGCTCCCAGCCCTTGAGCAGGTTCGACGCGCTTTCCGCGATCAGACGATCCCCTACGACTTTGCCGAGGTCAGCTTGGAGATTGCGGATCTTTACAGAAGCCAGGGAAGGACCGGCGAGGTGAAAACGCTGGCGAAGCAGATGATGTGGATCTTCACCGAGCAGGGTGTTCATGGAGAGGCCAAGAAGGCTCTGCGGATCTTCTGCGAGGCGGCCGAAGAGGAGCGCCTCACGGCGGAGCTGATCCGGCGCCTTCTCGACTATCTGGCGAGAGCGCGGGACAATCCGCGACTCCGCTTCGAGCTCTGAAAACAGGCCCGGCAGATTGGTTACCGGGCCCGAGTGCGCATCAGCCGCCGCAATGACCCCAGGGATCGAGGCCGCAGCCGTTGTCCGTGCTGGCCAGGGAGGTCCTGCAACCGCTGCCCCCGGGATCGAGGATGCATCCGTTGTCACCCAAGAGGCTGCTGAGCCAGTTCCAGATCCACATGGTACGTCTCCTTTCGCGGAGGTGATCCCTGGACGGCCTCTATTGGCCGGCAGGAATGTCTCCACGAACGAAGGTACCCGACTTTGGGTAGGAAAAATCCTACTGACGTGCAGGTTGGACATGGATCGAGAGGAGGAGTGATGCCTGAGATGGCCGGTGAGATGGACTCGGAGACGCAGAGACTGCTCTTGATGGTGGCGCGCCTGCTGAAGGGCTGGAGCCAGGTGGAGATGGCGGAGGCCGGGAAGGTCGATCCCAGCTCTCTGCTGCGCTACGAGAACGGCAAGCTCGCTCCGCGCAAGAAGCTGGAGCAGCTCCTGGCGGGCGCGGATCTGCCGATCGAGCTGGCGGAGGCGTGCCTGGTGCCGGCTTTCCGGGCGGCGCGCAGTGCGGTGACCCCTTTCACCGCCGAGCTGTTCGCGGACCTGGGTTCGTCCTCGGCCGACCTGGCGGAGGCCTTGGCGGCGGTCGATCGCTCAGCGATCCATGCCCTGCTGGCGGAGCTTGACGCGGACTCGGACGAGCCGTGGGAGCGCTCCGACCGTTCGGCCGCCGAGGACCGGCAGCGTGCCGCTCTTCTCTGGAGCCGCCTCGCGCCGCTCGGCGCCGGCGAGAGAGAGTTTCTCGTCGAGCGCCACCGGGAGTTCCAACTCGCGAGCCTGGCTACGTTGCTGGCGGAAGAGAGTGAGAAGGTGGCGGCGGCGCGACCGGCGGAGGCGATGGAGCTGGCGAAGCTGGCCGGGCGGGTGGCGGAGCTGGGCGGCGCTCCAACGAGCGGGTAGACACCGGCAACGAGCTGGGGCGCCACTCCAACGAGCCGTTGGGCGTCTCCAACGAGTGGTTGGGCGTCTCCAACGAGCTGTGGCGCGACTCGAACGAGCGGTTGGACATCTCCAACGAGCTGTGGGAGGGCTCCAACGAGCGGTTGGGCGCCTCCAACGAGCCGTTGGACGTCCCCATCTGCTCGTTGCTCGGTCGCAATGGCTGGTTTCCCCCTGCAACATTCTCCGCGCGGCGTGCGTACACCATCTTGACGAGAGACTACCGGGGTAGTACTATCGCGGTAGTCGAGAACGAGGAGAGTCATCATGGAAACATCACACCACCTCGGAGACCTGCAGCTCGCGATCATGCGGGTGTTGTGGGCTCATGGCGAGGCCACGGTGGCGGACGTGCACGAGGCGCTGGAGCCGGAACGCGGGCTGGCGCTGACGACGATTGCCACCATGCTCGTCAAGATGGAGAAGAAGGGTGTCGTCGATCACCGGGCCGAAGGGCGGCGATTCATCTACCGGCCGACGGTCAGCGAAGGGCAGGTGCGCCACTCGATGGTGGCGGATCTGACCACTCAGCTCTTCCGCGGCGACGTCACCGCTCTGGTCAACCACCTGCTGTCGGAGCACGATATGGAGTCCGCTGAGCTCGCCCAGCTCCGCGAGATGATTTCCGCGCATGAAGCCAAGGAGGGCCGTTGACATGTTCGACCGGTCGATCTCCGGGTTGATCCCGGCAATTCCGCTGGCAAGTCAGGTGACCGCCTGGTTGCTCACCTACCTGCTGCACAGCACACTCTTCCTGGCCTGCGCCTGGTTGGCCGCCCGCGGTCCGTTGCGCCGCCGGCCGGCCTTGGAGGAGGCGGCGTGGCGGTTCGCCCTGATGGCGGCGCTGGTCACCGCGTCGGTGCAGCTTGCCGCCGGGTACACGCCGCTGGCCGGCCGCTGGGGCCTGACGCCGCCGGCTTCCGCGGCACTGGCTGCTCCGCCGGCTCGGGTGACGGCGGCCGCGGTGGCTCCCTCGGCTCCATCACCTTTCCATCTCCCTGCGCGGACGTCTCCCGCGGGCCGGATCGCCCTTCGCGGCGTCGAGACAGCGCCCGGTGCCGCGGTGCGGCCGGCGGCTCCGGCGCGGCCGTTCCAGGCCCCGTGGTCAGCATTATTGGCCGGTCTGTGGCTCGCGGGTGCCGTGGCGCTGGGAGCGCGCTGGCTCGCGGCGCATCTCTATCTCAGCCGCCGGCTGCGTGCCCGTCCGGAGGTGGTGGGCGGCGACATGCACCGTCTCCTGGGCCGACTGGCCGATGACGCGGGCCTGGCCGATCAGGTGCGACTGAGCTGCTCGTCGCGGCTGCCGGTGCCGATCGCCCTGGGACTGCGGCGGCGGGAGATCTGCGTGCCACCGCGGGCGCTGGCGTCGCTCTCGCTGGAGCAGCAGGAGGGGATGCTGGCGCATGAGCTGGCGCATCTGGTGCGGCGTGATCCGTTCTGGCTCGCGTTCAGCCACTTCCTCACCAGCGTCCTCTTCTTCCAGCCGCTCAACCAGGTGGCCCGCCGTCGGTTACGCGAGCTGTCGGAGCTGCGCAGCGACGAATGGGCGGTGGGGCAGACCGGCCGGCCGCTCTCTCTCGCCCGCTGCCTGACCGAGGTCGCCGGCTGGCCGTTCCAGCCCCTCGGCTCGCTGGTGGCGCCGGGGATGGCCGACCGGCCGTCGCACCTGGCGCACCGCGTCCGCCGTCTGCTGAGCGACACCCGCTCGCCGGAGAATCGGGTCCGTCCGCTGTGGCTGGCCGCGGGAATGATGGTCGTCCTGGTGGCGGTGGTCGCCGCCGCGCCGGGAGTCGCACCGGCGGCGCCGGGCTCGGGCACGCCGGTCAACACGCCGGCCGTCGTGGCGGCTGCCGCCGGTGGGTCTGGGGCGGCGATCGCGGCAGGTCCGGCCCGCAAGGGGGCGCCGGGAGAGCCGGCGGAAATCGCGTCGGCGATCGAAGCGGAGGAGGATGCCGGCCGCGCCGCTCTGGCGGACCGGGAAGACGGGGAAGACCGCGACATCGACGCCGCGGAACCGGAGATCGCCGATCTCCACCTCGACCGGATCGAGGGAGCCCTGGTGGCGTCACTGGCCGAACAGGACGCGCAGTTGGCGACGGTGTACGACCGCGAGCATCTCTCCGAGGAGGAGGCGAGAGCCCTCGACGAGCATCTCCGCACCATCAACGAGCAGATCGAGAAAAGCATCCAGCCGTCGATGAAAGAGGCCGAGAAGCGGCTGGACGCGGTGATGAAGGAGTTCGAGACCAGCACCGCCTTGAAGACTCTGGAGGCGCGGGCCAAGGAGTTGGAGCAGAAGGCCCGGCTCTCCGACGCCGAGATCGAGAAGATCAAGGCCGAGGCCGCAGAGATGACCGCCGACGGCAAGCGGTTCAACCCTCTTACGCCGGAGCAGAAGTCGGCGATCCGCAAGCAGGCCCAGGACATGGCCGAGCAGGCTCATCTGACCGCCAAGGAGCGCGCGGAGCTGGAGGAGCTGACCCACAAGGTCCATGAGGAGCAGCAGCGCTTCATGAAGGAGCACGCGCTGGAGATCGAGACCATGCGCAAGCAGATCCGCGAGCAGGCGGCGGCGATGCGCGAAGAGATCCGGCGCGAGCTGGAGTCCAATCCGGAGCTCAAGGCCCTGCGTGAGCGCCATCACTCCGAGATGGACGGACACCACAAGGAGATGGAGAAGCACCGGGACGAGATGCGCAAGAAGCGCGACGCGGACCGGAAGAAGCGGGACGAGGAGCGGGAGCGGCGCAAGAAGGAGGAGAAGGACAGCCACTCCGGAGCGGTGTCCGGCGGAGTCCGCGGGGGTGTCCCGGGAGGAGTTGCGGGTGGAGTTTCCGGGGGTGTGGCGGGTGGAGTGAGCGGGCACTAAAAGCAAAGTCCAAGCAGGGGAGGGACCACCCTCCCCTGCGGACGAAATCCCTACTTCGAGCGCGCGCTCTTCAGCATGGTCAGGAACGCGTCGCGCTGACCCGCGATGGTCGAATCCGGCCCGGTGACCTTGAAGAACCAGGGGCCGCCGGGCCCTTCGACCACGGCGCCGAGGAGCCGCGATCCCGGCTGTTCCTTCGCGGGGCCCATCCCCATCGAGCTGGGCTTCAGAACGCCCACCACGTCGATCCAGGTGACCTTGAACCCCTTGCTCGTCTGAAACGTCTCCGGCTTGGGATTGGATCCCTTGGGCGGCTCCATCTGATCGATCCAGCGCTGGATGTTCGCCTCCACCGTGCCGCCGCCGCCGGGACCGAAGAAGAACACCGCGAGCTGTCCGTCGCCGCCCGGACCCGGGATCGCGGCCTGGGCGAGGCGCATCTGGGAGTCGGGAGGCTGGGATTTCCAGGTCGCCGGAAGGTCGAAGTCGAGCCCTGCGCCCTGCGCCGCCGGAGCGCCGCCGGCCGGAACCGTGTCGCCCCGCGACGAGAGGGTCCCCGGAGCGGAGTCGCTGGGAGCCACTGGAGCGCTCGGCGCCGAAGGTGCGGGTGCGGAAGGCGCCGCCGTTGACGGCATGCCGGTGGACGCGCTCTCGGACGGAGCGCTCTCTTTCTGGCCACAGGCGGCCAGACTGAGCACGAGCAGCGGAAGCATCATCAGATGGGATCTGGAAGTCATCATTCGGGTCCTCATCTCCGGTTCGGAAGAGCGGCCGGGGGCCGTGGCGGAGAGAGTATCACCACCGGCGGAGAGCCTGGGCTGCCGCTTCCTGTACAATCCCTCCCGGAAGCGCTCGGGGGCTGGTGCCTTCTGCGGTCTTCAAAACCGTTGTCCCGGGCCGGTTGCGGTTCGGGGGGTGGGTTCGATTCCCATGCGCTTCCGCCATTCGGTTCACGGATTCTGCGCTTCTCGGCGCCCGCTGCTGCTCTCGTCTTTAGGCATAGCGATGAGACCGAGACGCCTGAGATCGGCTAGCCTACGGCTCAGCGCACGAAGGCCGCCATCCGGTTCTGAGAGGCAGCCGGCTCGACTCCGATTCCGCTTCTGCTTCAGACTCTGGCCATGAATGAGAGACGGATGAGAAAGATTCTCTCGCTATTCCTGCTTCTGACGCCCTCTGTGCTGCCTGCGCGAGCCGCCCCACCTGTACGGGCGCGGCCGCTCGTCCTGAACCATGTCACTGTGATCGATGTTACGGGAGCGCCGGCGGCCTCCGATATGACTCTTGTCGTCACGGGGAACCGGATTTCGGAAGTCGGCAAGGCCGGCAAAGTCCACATTCCGCGAAACGCCCAGATCGTCAATGCAAGGGGGAAGTTTCTGATCCCCGGCTTGTGGGACATGCACGCGCACACCCGCCCGGACGCTCTGACCCGGCAGATCGTCTTCCCTCTCGATATCTCCAACGGTGTCACCGGGATCCGCGATATGGCCGGTGACTGTGTCGGTGGAGGAGATTGTGATGGCAAGGCGACGTTCGACGTACATCTCCGATGGAAGCAGGACATCGCTGAAGGGAAGCTGATCGGACCTCGCATGATCGTGGCGACGGCTTTCGTTGACGGCAAGCCTCCTCTCCATCCCGGCTCGATGGCCGTGTCTACACCTGAAGAAGCGCGTGAAGCCGTGCGGTACGCCAAGCGGCGTGGCATCGATCTCGTCAAGGTGTACGTCACGCTTTCACGTCCAAGCTACTTCGCTCTCGCCGAGGAGGCCAGGAAACTTGGTATACCCTTCGCCGGACATGTGCCCACGCTGGTCGGCGGCATCGAAGCCGCCGAGGCAGGACAGAAGAGTGAGGAGCATTTATACGGTGCTCTCGAAGCCTGTTCCGGACACGAGGCAGAGATGATTGCTGTCCGTGACCAGTTGGCGAAGACGGAGAGCGTCACCTCCGAGGCTTTTGGCGAGCTGTTCGATAGACAGGTCTCCCCTCTGTCTTATGCCGGTGGCGATTGCGGAGAATTCTTCCGCACGCTCGTCCGACAGGGTACGTGGATCGTTCCGACCTACAACTACTGGCGGTCGATCTCGGATCATTACTATTACGGCCCACAGAGGGTTCAGGACAGCCCGCGTCTCCGCTACATTCCATTCAGCCTGAGAGAGGAGTGGGCCGGTAAATACAAATCCGACCTTGAGAAGATCACAGAAGAGGCCGCGCAAAGAAGCAGGAAGAAATTCAGGGAACGTCTTGCATTCGTCAAACGGCTTCAGGGCGCGGGAGTCGGCATTCTGGCAGGTACGGACAGCGACATGCCGTATACGTTCCCCGGATTTGATCTGCTCGACGAGCTTGTGATGATGGTCGAAGGTGGATTGACACCTCTGGAAGCGTTGCAGACCGCGACCCTCAATCCGGCAAAATATCTGGGCCGGTTGGATTCCTCGGGCACGGTCGAGAAGGGAAAGCTCGCGGACCTCGTGCTGTTGGAAGCCAATCCTATCGAGGACATGGCGAATATGAGAAGAATCTACGCTGTCATCGTGGACGGACGCTATCTGCCCAAGGCAACGCTGGAGAAGATGCTGTCGGCGGCGGAAGCCGCCGCCAGACGGCAGTGAGACCGCCGTAGGTTTCCGCCGGGAGCTCGTATTGACTCTGGCGCTTGGCCGAAGGAAGTTCAGGCCGTAGTCGGACACCGGGTCCTTGTAGAGGCCGACCTCCTTGCCAAGCTCTTCCGCATACAGCGCCCATCCCTCGGTGTAGGCGGACAGGCCACCGCCGCTGAGCACCCGGAATTTCGGCAGGCCCTGGAGCTGCTGCGCCACGCTGATCTGCATGTGGTGTCCGGGCACGCCCTCGTGATAGGCGACGGCCTCGTCCTTCACCGGGTGCGATGGGGCGGGTCGGCGACGGCGACCACCACACGCCCGGCCCGTTTGCCGTCCGGGCGTGCATCGGTTGTAGTGCGTCCCTGCCGGCTAACCGGCCAGCTTGGCGCTGAGGATCAGCCAGCCAAGGGCGATGAGCAGGATGACTGCGGGTGCGAACAGGAACATTGGAACCATCCACAGCAGGCTCCAGTGCGCGATCTTCGGATGCTGCGGGTCGCCCGGTCGGTAGATGAGCTTGATTTCGTCATCCCGGAGCCCCTTCCATTTGATGGGCCGCTCTTGCGACAGGGTCACCCTCTGCTCCCTGCCGCGTTCGTCCCGGAACGAGACGATCGGCAGGGAGCTGGAGTTGTCCGTGTCGATGCCGCCGTTCCAACGCTCCTCTTTGTAGCCGATGATCCTTGCCGTCACCCGCAACCCGCTGCGGAGGAACAGCCAGATCCTGAGCGAGAACAGCAGGCCGATCGCCGGCATGAGGACGAAGACGACAAAGGCGAGCGCTTTCATCCGCGAAAGCTTATCGTCAACCCGTGCAAGCAACTGCCCTTTTTGTGGGCAATCTGCGCCCTGCATTGAGTAGAGCGATTGCAAAGCGACATAAAGATTGTTCCGGCGCATCAATCTGAATAGAGTGGGAATCAAGCTGGAGCGCCGATCCCCTCGGCGTCCTTGTGATCGCAACATATCTATTCAGGTATGTTCAGGAGGGCACAATGCGCAGGCAACTCCTTTCCCTCACCTTTGGACTCTTGATCATCTCGATGGGACCCGCTGGAGTGGCACTGGCCGACGGCCACGGGAACGACCATAGCCATGATCAGGACAGCCACCATGGCGATGACCATCATGGAGATGACCACCACGATGGGGACCACCACGACGGGGATCACCATGACGGGGACCACCATGACGATGACCACAACGGGGGGGACTGCAACCATAGCGGCGGCGGCGAGGACCACAGCGGCGGCTCGACGTGCCCGTGCGTGACCACCTTCCCTGTCTACAGCAACGGGGTGAATGGGCAGTACACCATTACGGATTGCATCGACAGCGCGACGAACACCAGCCTCATCACGTCGGCCGGCACGTTCTTCGCCGACAACGCCGTCCTGTTCTGCAGCATCGGCTCCTCGCCGCCCTTCATCACGACCACGGCGGCCCAGGCGCTCAGTTGCCGGACCCTGCTCCAGCGTGCGGCGGCGAGCCAGCACGTAACCTGCCACCCGTCGCCGGAGTGAGCGGCGGCCTCACGATCCCAACGGCAGATCTCCCTCGGCCGTCGTCCGTTCCAACAGCGGTGCCGTGCCCGCGGTCCAGCGCTTGACCCGGTGGGCGACCCGGTAGGCGAGGGGACCGCCGTCGGGGCGGTCGCTGCGTTCGAGGGGCGGTGGGATGCAGACGAACTCGACTTCCAGATCGTCGGTGCCGGCTTTGACGACGGCGTACCCGTGGCCTCCGAGGTCGGCGAAGGAGAGGTGCGGGGCGACTTCCGGGTTGTGGGCGGCGAGGGCTTTCTGGCGGTCGCCGGTCTGGTGGAGGGCGAGGCTGGCGCGGACGCCGTGGCGGAGGGTGAGGTTGATGGCCGGCTCCATGCCGCCGCCGGGTTTGTCGTGGAGGTAGACGGCGCGCCAGGGGAGCTCTTTGGGGAGGTTGTATTTCGCCCCTTCGAACAACGTGGGCGCCGAGATCGAGCCGGTGATGAATTCCGCTCCCACCGGCGCATAGGCCTGCGGCGGCAGTGACTTCGCGAGGACGCCGGCCATGAAGCAGTGGCGGTCGCCGGCGATGGTGGCGAAGCCGGTGATCTTTTCGCGGGCGATGAAGTCGAGGATCTCGGCGCGCTCGGTGCGGTAGCCGGTCCAGTCGCCGCCGCCGATGAGGCCGTAGCCGTCCGCCGGCCAGCGCGGTCCGGCGTCGGCGGGCAGGTTCTGGAGGTCGGCGCGCCAGTCGAGCATGCCGACAGAGTTACCCCACAGCTTCCAGGTCGCGGCCGAGGTGCGCAGGCGGTCGAGGAACCAGCTCTTCTGCACGGCGCCGAGCATGGAGGAGGGCGGCGCGGTGCGCCGCGGGTTGGGCATGTCGGCGCCGTTCCAGCGGATCGTCTCCGGTGGTCTGCCGCCTCCGGCGGCGCGGCCGGCGTCGAGGATCTCCAGGACGTCCTGGGAGATGAAGTACGGGAACGGTTTGGCCTGGAACGCCGCAGTCGTGGCCTGGTCGGCGACCGGCTCGGAGCGGAAGGAGCGGTTGTCGGTGAGGATCAGATCGACGTGCCTGCCCCAGCGTAGAGTGCGGAAGATCTTCAGGCTGCCGATGGCGGCAAGATTGCCGCTCTCGGTTCCCAGACCGTGCTCGTCGAAGTCGCGGACCGGCGCGTCGGCGACGGTGGGCGGCACGAAGCGGTCGCGCTCGGCGTGCCCGGGCTGCGCGACCCGCGCCGGCTGGTATTCGAACCAGGCCTGGTTGGCGGAGATCTTGCGCGTCTGGGCGGGACGGACGCCGCTGAAGTTCTGCTGGCTCTGCCAACCCTTCCAGGAAAACTCGTGGTTGTCCCACATACAGACGAACGGCCAGCGGGCGCGGGCGTCCTGGAGGTCGGGGTCCGTGAGATAGCCGCGGTAGAGCGCGCGGTAGTCCTCGACCGTGACCGGGACGTGGAAGTCGTCGATCTTCTCGCCCTGGGGGTAGCGCACGACGTCGCGCAGGCGCCGGTCGTACATTCCCTGCTTGCGGTCTTCCGGATACCAGACGACCTCGTAGACGAAGTCTCCGAGATGGAGCACGAATCCCAGTCTCTCGGCCTCGGGCTGTTTTTCGTCCTCGAAGATCATGCGCCGGTAGGCGTTGCAGGTGCCCTGCGTGACGTTCTGGCAGCTCACGAAGGCGAAGCGGACGGGCGCGCCGTCGCTCTCGGCCGGCGCGGTGAGGGTGCGGCCGGTCCGGCTGCCGAAGCCGTGCTCGTCGGTGAAGCGGTACCAGTAGACCTGCCGCGGCTTGAGCCCGGCGGCGAGCACGCGGCACGTCCAGTCGGCGTCGGCGGAGAGCGTCGCGTCGGCGCGCGTGACGATATGGTGGAAGTCGGGGTCGGTGGCGACCTCGACGTGCAGCTTCGACGCATCGCCGGCCTTGCCGTCCGGCGGCCGGCGCGTCCAGAGCAGCACGCTGTCCGGCTGCGGATCGCCGGAGGCGACGCCCTGCGGGAAGAGATCCCGCCGCTCCGTCCGGGCGGTTTTCGGGGAATGCGCGGCGCGGGCCAGGAGAGAGGGCCAGGCGAGCGTCGCGCCGAGTGCTGCCGCGGTTTTGAGTGCCTGCCGCCGGGTGATGGCCATGGGATCCTCCTCAGAAAATCGTTAAAGCCGGTCACACCGGCAGCAGCAACACCTCGCACCCGGCACCCGCTGCTGCCGGCCCGGCGCCGGCTCTTACTCGCACAAGCCCCGTGCCGTGGGCGTAGGCGGCGAGGTCGTGCGAGCCTTTCGGCGGATAGGGAGTGGCGCGGAGGACTCCGTCGCGGATTTCGATCTCGGCGGCGATGAAGCGGTCGCGGGGACCGGCTCCGGGAAGCGGGTGGGTGAGGACGCCGGGCAGGAAGTCGCTCCACCAGTCGCCCTTGAATCCCAGCAGCCGCCGCAGGGCCGGCCGGACGAAGAGCCAGAAGGTGACCATCACAGAGGCCGGATTGCCCGGCAGGCCGAAGACCAGGCCGCCGGGGTGGGTTGCGAAGACGAGGGGGCTGCCGGGCTGGATGTTGACGCCGTCCAGATGGATTGTGCAGCCTTGCTCGGCGAGGACCCCTTCCACGAAGTCGAACTCCCCTTTGGAGACTCCGCCGCAGAGGAGGAGAACGTCGAAGCACAGGCCGCTCTCGATCAGCAGGGCGAGCGGCTCCTCGCGGTCCGGCGCGATGCCCAGAGGGTGGAAGCGCAGGCCGAGCGCGGCTCCGGCGGCGGCGAGGAAGTCGGTGTGCGAGTCGCGGAGCTGGCCGGGACCGGGCTCGGCTTCCGCCGGCACCACCTCGTCGCCGGTGGTGAGGATGGCCACGCTCGGCGGCCGGTGCACGGGCAGCGCGGCGTGGCCGTGGGTGGCGAGGAGGGCCAGGGCGCCCGGAGTGAGGAGGGCGCCGGCCGGCAGGAGAGGAGCGCCGGCCTGCACCACCTCGCCGCGGCGGCGGATGTGGTCGCCGGGACCGGCGGCAGCCTGGAAGACGACGGAGGCGTGATCCTCCACACGGCTCATCTCGACCGGGATCACGCGGTCGGCGCCGTGCGGCACCGGGGCGCCCGTCATGATGCGCGCCACGGCCGGCGGCTCCAGCACGTAGCCGGGGGCGTCGCCGGCCGCGATGGTCTTCGCGACAGGCCGCGGCTCGCCGGGTGGAACCGGTCCGGCGAGGGCGTAGCCGTCCATGGCGGAGACGTCGGCGGCCGGCACGTCGACCGTGGCGGCCAGCGAGCTGGCCAGCACCAGGCCGGCGGCGGCGCGGCGCTCCACCTCCACTTCGGGAAGGGGCGCACAGTGTTGGGCGATACGCTGCCAGGCCTCGTCGGGATGCAGCATCCGTTACCTCCATCGGCTCCCGGACGCACCTCGGATCGAGAGGTGCGGGTGCCAAATCGTCGGGATGATATACTCCTCCGGGTTCCTTGCCCCTGGAGATCATGAACCCCCTGGCCGGAGGTGAGCTTCACCGTGGCGACCGTCGAAAATGCTTTCCAGTACCGGGGTGACCTGTCGCAGACGGCGCTCCCCGAGATCCTCTACACGATCGACCGTTTTCAGGTCCCCGGTGTCATCGAGGCGACGCGCACCGGCATGACCAAAAAGGTCTGGATCAAGGAAGGCAATGTCGTGCATGCCACGTCGTCGGACCGCGACGACAGCCTCGGCAACTATCTCCAGCGCAGCGGCGTCCTCTCGCCGGAGATCTACCAGGAGACGATGGCCGAGCGCGAGCGCACCCAAAAGCGCTACGGCGTGCTTCTCATCGAGCGCGGCGCTCTCTCGCCGGGCGAGATCTACCGCGCCATCCGCAAGCAGATCGAGGCGATCGTCTGGAGCCTCTTCTACTGGCAGGACGGCGGCGTCGTCTACAGCATCGGCGACTTCCGCGAGCCGGACGCGGTGAAGATCCAGATCCCGATGCGGCAGGTCATCCTGCAGGGGATCAAGCGCGCTCCGAACGCCAAGTCCATGGTCTCCCGGCTCGGACGGAAAGAGACGGTCTTCGAACCGTGTTATCGGATGGAGGACCTGATCGAGCTGGCTCTCGACGCCGATGAGTACAAGCTCCTCCATCTGGTCGACGGCCGGCGGTCGCTCTTCGAGGTTTGCACCCAGGGGCCGCACGGGCCCGCCGAGAACGGCAAGGTGATGTACGCCTTCCAGGTCTTGCAGCTCATCCGCGGGGCTACGGCCGCGGTGGCGGATGATGGGGCGATGGCCACGGTGCGGCCGGACCGGACGGGGATGCAGGGCATGAGCACCGGCGCGATCAAGATCCGGTTCAAGACCCAGGGTGACAAGTTCGGCACGTAGCGACCCGGAACGAATGGAGTGAATGAATGCCGCTGTATGAGTATCAATGCCAGAGCTGTGGACAACGGACCGAGGTCCTGCAAAGTTTCAATGATGCGCCGCGCACCGTCTGCGAGGCCTGCGGCGGCGCGCTCAAAAAGCTCATCTCGGCGCCGGCCGTGCAGTTCAAGGGGAGCGGCTGGTACGTGACCGACTATGCCAAGAGCGGCTCGACGACAAAGCCGGGCAGCAGTGAGGGGAAGGACCGGGAAGGGAAGGACAAGGCGGACTCGGGCAAGAAGGAGACCGCGGCCTCTGAGACCAAGACCGCGGCGAGCGGCTCCAGCTCTTCCTCGTCCGGGTCCTCCGGCTCATCGGGCGGCTCCGGCTCGTCCGGCGGCTCTGGATCCTCCGGCGGCTCTGGCTCGTCCGGATCCTCTGGCTCGTCCGGATCGTCAGGGGAGTGATCCCCTTCAACCCCTGAACAGGGTCTCCACCGACAGCTCCGACCAACTATCCGCGTCTTCGGGCCGGGTGGGCGGGAGCTCGCGGCGGCCTTTCGGCGGCTTGGTCTTCTTGAGGAGCTTCCTTGGCTTGGTCTGCTTCTCGGGGAGGGAGAGGCTGCCTGCGCTCTCCGAGGCGGTCGCCTCGTCGGTGAAGAGCGCGATCTTCCCCTCGTGATCGCGCAGCCAGCCGGAACGGATCGTGCCGGCGTGGCGGCCGGGGAAGCTGTAGAGCGATCCCTCCACGATGTAGCCGACCGGACGCCCGGAGTAGAGGTAGATATGGACATCGTCTTCCGCGTAGGCGACGGCCTTCCCTTCGCGGTCGTAGAAGGTCATGGGCACAGAAAATCTCCTTGTCTCAGATCTCTATTTTGCCATTGGGCGCCGGTTTTCCCATAGACTGACCTGCCTTCATGACGACCGATCCGACTTCCGGGCGCGCCTTCCGCAGGTGGTGGCTGCCTCCCTTGCTGCCCATCGTCGCCGGCATGGTCCTGCGCCTGTGGAGCCTGCGCGCGCAGATCGTGGGCGGCGACGAGATGAACGGCGTGCAAGCCGCGCTGCGCATGCCGCTCGGCAAGCTGCTCATCACCTACCAGCTCCGCGACCCCTGCCTGCCGATGGCGGGCTTCTACCGCTTCCTGCTCGACCGCGGTGTCGCTCTCACCGAGATGTGGGTGCATCTGCCGTCTCTGTTGTTCGGTCTGGTGGCCCTGTTGGCCGTCCCCTGGGTCGCCGCCCGGCTCCTCGGCCGTCCGGCCGCGCTCGCCCTGGCGTGGCTGGTGGCCCTCGCGCCGCTGCTCGTCTTCTACAGCCGGATCGCCCGCCCCTACATGCCGATCGCTCTCCTCGGCTTTGCCGCAACCGCGGCTTTCTATTTCTGGTGGCGCACCCGCCGTCCCGCGGCGGCGGCGGCCTACGTGCTCCTCGGCGCTCTGTGCGTCTACTTCCACCTGGGGAGCGCGCCGTTCATCGTGGCACCGTTTCTCTTCGCGCTCGGCGGCCTGCTGCTGGAGCGCCGCGAAGAGCGTCCCGGTCTCGTGGCGGTGATCGCCGTCGGCCTCGCGGAGGTGGCGGCGCTGGCGGTGTTCATGCTTCCGGCGTGGGAATCGTTGCACGCGCTGATCGGCGACAAGCACAACCCGCGGGAGCTCCGCTGGGAGACGCTCACCGGGGTCCTCAAGCTGCAAGCGGGCACGGCGAGCTGGCCGCTGGTCGTGCTCTTCTGGGTGGCGGCGCTCGGCGGATTGATCGCTCTCCTCAGAAGCCGGTCGGAGATGCGCCGGCTCGGTCTCTACTCGCTGACGCTGGTCACGGCGGAGATCGTGGGATTGATCGTGCTCTCGCCCGAGATGCTGGTCCATCCCCTGGTGTTCAATCGCTACCTGATCCCGGCATTCCCGTGGATCCTGCTCTGGGCGGCGGTCGGGCTCACGGTGCCGTGGCCTGCTGTCGGGCGGCGGCTTGGCGGGCGGGGCCAGGCGGTGGTCACGGCAACTCTGCTCGCCGGGCTCTTCGCCGCCGGACCGCTCGTGCAGTGGGAGTACCGCTCCGGCTCCTTCGCCCAGCACAACGACTTCGTAGCCTTCTTCTGCCCGCCGGCTCACCTGGCGCCGTCCGCAGTACCGCATTTCTACCGCGAGGTGCAGGCGCGCGGCGGCGGACCGGTCCTGGAGGTTCCGTGGTTTCCGTGGTGGGCCTACACGCGCGTGTACTACCTCTACCAGGAGATCCACGGACAGGACGTCCTGCTGGCGCAGGTGCGGCCGATGCAGGGCGAGAGCCGGCTGGCGTTCCGCAACATGCCGCGGGCGACTCCCGACGATTTCCTGGAGAGCCGCGCCCGCTGGCTGGTGGTGCATACCGACCTGCCGGCCGAGGAGGACCGGGTGACGCCACACTGCTGGCCGATCGTGGACGACTTCAAGCCGCAGCACCGCCTCCAGCTCCAGCGCTCCGGCCGGCAGAGAGCGGCCAGCCTGACCGCCCTGTGGGGCGAGCCGGACGTCCGCGAGGACGAGATGCTGGTGTGGGATCTGGACAGGATACGCAAAGCGCGCCCTGTTTCTCCGGCTTCTACTGCTTTTCCGGCTTCTACTGCTTTTCCGGATTGACGATGCCGCCCTTGCCGGTGCCGCGCGGATCGGAGCCGGCCTCGAAGCGCCCGTCGGCGAGCCGGCGGACGGCGTGGACCTTGGCGGTCACCTCATTGGCCACGATCGTGTGGCCGCGCTTTTCGAGCTCGGCCCGCGTCTCCGGGGACAGGGCATCCGGCTCCACCTCCAGGCGGTCGGGCAGCCATTGGTGATGGAGGCGCGGCCGGTCGAGAGCGGTCTGCAGAGGATCGCCGTCGATCAGGATGTTGAGCAGCACCTCGATCGTGTTGGTCGGGATGCGCGAGCCGCCACGGCCGCCCAGGGCGACCTCCTCGGTCCCCTTCCAGGCGATCATCGGCACCATCGATGACAGCATCCGCTTGCCGGGAGCCACGGCGTTGGCCTCCCCCTGGATCAGGCCGAACAGATTCGGCTTGCCCGGCGCGGTCGCGAAGTCGTCCATCTCGTTGTTGAGGAAGAAGCCGGTCTCGGGGACGTAGAGGCCGCAGCCGAAGAGACCGTTCAAGGTGGTGGTGAGGGCCACCAGGTTGCCGTCGGCGTCGACCACGGAGAGATGGGTCGTCTCGGTGCTTTCGGCCCCCGCGGCGCCCTCAACTCCCTCGACTCCCTCAGACAGCGCGGCCCGCTTGGGCTCTCCCGCCCAGGCCTGCACTCCGGTCGACGGCGTGGCATGGGCGATCTGGATGCCCTTGGCCCGCTGGTCCAGCCAGACCGGATCGAGGAGCTGCGCCGCGGTGGCCTTGCTGGTCGCCGGATCGCCGAGCAGGAAGCGGTCGGCGAAGGCGCGGCGGTAGGCTTCGGTCAGCAAGTGAGCGCGGTCGGCGCCGAAGCGCGGCAGCTTGGCCCAGCCGACCCGTTCGAGAATCCCCAGTGTCTGGCCGAGGATGATGCCTCCCGACGACGGCAGCGGCATGGCGGCGATGTTCCAGCCGAACGCTTCGAGCAGGAGCGGATCGCGCCAGACCGGCTTGTAGGCGGCGAGGTCGGCGGCGGTGAGCACACCGCCGTAGCGGCGCGAGGCGGCCTCGACCGCCGCGCCGGCGCCGGCCGCCACTCCTTCGGGACCGTGCTCCGCGTAACGGCCGAGGGTGGCGGCGAGCTCCGGCAGGCGGAGCACCGTGCCCATGGCGAGCGGCGCGCCGCCGGGATACCAGACCTTGGCGGTCTCCGGGAAGCGCAGCAGGAGCTTCCGCGTCTCCTCCTTGTCCAGCAGCTCGTGCAGATGGCGGTCCACCGCGAAGCCGTCGGCCGCCATCTTGCGCGCCGGGGCGACCACCTGCGCCCAGGGGAGCTTGCCCAGCTTGTGGTGCAGCTCCCAGAGGCCGGCGGGGGAGCCCGGCACACCGGCGGCCAGGGGGCCGACCAGCGAAGCGTTTTCGACCGGTTGCCCCTGCGCGTCGAGATACATCGTGCGGGTGGCCGCGGCCGGAGCGGTCTCGCGGAAGTCGAGGGTGGTCACCGTGCCGCCGATCTTGACGACCGCGAAACCGCCGCCGCCGAGGTTGCCGGCTTCCGGATAGACCACGGCCAGCGCGAGAGCCGTGCCGACCGCGGCGTCGACCGCGTTGCCGCCGGCGCGCAGGATGTCGAGCCCGGTCTGGGTTGCCAGGGCGTCGGCGGAGGCCACCGCGCCGCCGGTGCCCACGGCCGCAGGAGTCGAGGCCGCGCGCACGCGCCGTGCCTGCAGGAACGGGGCGATCGCCACGAGGAGGACGACGAGAACGGCGAGGACGGGGGGTGTGTGTCTCATGGTTTCTCCTGCTGCATGTCGAGACGCATTTCGAGAATGGCGCCGGTGCTGGAGACGGTCGACACGGCATAGGGTACGAAGACGGTGAGAATCATCCGCAACAGCCGGACCAGCGGGATGTTGCCGCTCAGGATGGCGTCGCCGTGGTTGATGGCGAGCAGGACCACGCCGACCACCAGCGCGACCTTGATCGCGCGGCGGCGGACCGGCCCGGAGAAGGCGATGCGGAGCCACTCCTGCATGGGGGCCGTCCGCGGCGCGTCAGCTCACGCTCTGGGGCTGCAACCGCTCGGCGGTCGGAGCGTGGATCACCTGGCCGTCGTGGGTGAGAAGGGTTCCGGCCACCACCTCGTCCTTGGGATCGACGGCGATCTGCCCGTCTTTGACCAGGATCTGAAGCAGGGCGAAGACGTTCCGCGCATAGAGGCCGCTCGCGTCGTGCGGCATCGTGGCGGCGAGGTTCGACGGGCCGAGGATCAGGACGCCGTTGTGCACCACCTCGCGGTCGGCGGCGGAGAGCTCGCAGTTGCCCCCCTGCTCGACCGCCAGGTCGACGATCACCGAGCCGGGGCGCATCGCCTCCACCATCTGCGCCGTCACCAAGCGGGGCGCCGGCCGGCCGGGCACCAGCGCGGTGGTGATCACCGCGTCGGCCTGCGACAGATGGCGCTGCACGATCTCGCGCTGCTGGCGCAGGAAGTCCTCGCCCATCTCCTTGGCGTAACCGCCCGCCCCTTCGCCGCTCTCCGCCTGTGGCAGCTCGATGAACCGGCCGCCCAGCGACTGCACCTGCTCCTTGACCGCCGGCCGGATGTCGGAGACCTCGACGATCGCGCCGAGCCGTTTGGCGGTGGCGATCGCCTGCAGACCGGCGACGCCGGCGCCCATGATCACCACCCGCGCCGGCTTGATGGTGCCGGCCGCGGTCATCAGCAGCGGGAAGTACTTGGGCAGGCGGAGCGCCGCCAGGAGAACCGCCTTGTAGCCGGCGATGTTGGCCTGCGACGACAGGGCGTCCATGCTCTGCGCGCGGGTGATGCGCGGCACCAGCTCCATGGCGAGCGCGCTGATCTTCCGCTCGGCCAGCGCCCGCACCAGGTCCAGATTGCGGTGCGGCGCCAGGAATCCGATGAGCAGGCTCCCCGGTTTCTGGGCCGCGGCATCGGCGACATCGGCGGCCTCCGGGGTGGTCACCGTCAGCACGGCGTCGGCGACCGCGCGGGCGGCCGCCGCGTCGTCGACCAACCGGGCGCCCGCGGTCTCGTACTCGGCGTCCTGGAAGAACGAATCGGCACCCGCTCCCCGCTCGACCGTCACCTCCAGCCCCGCCTTGACCATCTTTTTCACGGTCTCGGGAGTGGCCGCGACCCGGGTCTCGCCGCGGCGGCGCTCTTTGGGAATGAAGACATTGACCATCATCGGCTCCGTTCGGCGTCAGCGTCAGAGAAAGCTCGGTGGGAGATCCTACTACGTCTCAGGCGGCGGCGGGCGGAGCAGGGAGATGACGATCGACGCCGTGAGCAGCACGAGGACGATGCCCAGCGACAGGCCGGTCGGGACCTTGTACCACCGCTCGACCAGCATCTTGGCGCCGACGAACACCAGCACCAGGCCGAGACCGTAGCTCAGGTAGTGGAACTTGTGCATCAGCCCGGCGAGCAGGAAGTAGAGCGCGCGCAGACCCAGGATGGCGAAGATGTTCGACGTGAAGACGATGAACGGGTCGCGGGTGACTCCGAACACCGCCGGAATCGAATCGACGGCGAAGATCACGTCCGTCGCCTCGACCACCACCAGCACCAGCATCAGCGGCGTCGCCAGCAGACGGCCGTCCAGGCGGACGAAGAACTTCTTGCCGTGATACTCCGAGGTCAACGGCACGAAGCGCTGGAACAGGCGGAGCACCGGATTCTTCTCCGGGTGGACCTCCGACTCGTCGCCGCGCAGGATCTTGATCCCGGTGTAGACCAGGAACGCGCCGAAGACGAGCATCAGCCATTCGAAGCGGGTGAGCAGGGCGGTGCCCAGCGCGATGAACAGGCCGCGCGAGAGGAGCGCGCCCAGGATGCCCCAGAACAGGACGCGGTGCTGGAGCTTGGCCGGGACGGCGAAGTAGTTGAAGAGCACGACGAAGACGAAGATGTTGTCGAAGCTCAGCGAGCGCTCGATGACATATCCGGTGAAGAATTCGAGCCCCGGCTTGCTGCCGTACCGCTGGTAGATCCAGGCGTTGAACAGCAGCGCGAGGACCGTCCACAGAAAGCTCCAGACGACCGCTTCGCGCAGCCCGATCCGGTGCTCCTTGCGATGGACGACGCCGAGGTCGACCGCCAGCATGGCGACGAGCAGAGCGAAGAATGAGCCCCACTGCCAGGCGGTTCCGATGGTTTGCATGAGAGGGAGGAGAGTCGCGCCCCGCCGATTTCGGCGGGGCGTCCGCTGCCGGGGTGTCTGAGTCGGGCGCCGTGTGGTGCTACTTCTTCAGGTGCGCGTTGACCAGTTTGGTCATCTCGAACATGCTGACCGAGTCCTTGCCGTCGAACACTTTCTTCAGCTTGGCGTCGGCCTTGATGGTCCGCTTGTCGGCGGGATCCTGGAGATTGTTCGCCTTGATGTAGTCCCAGATCCGCTTCGTGACCTCGGTGCGCGGCTGCGGGTCCGAGCCGATCACCGCGGCGAGAGCCTCGTCGGGCTGCAGCTTCTGCATGAATCCGCCGCCGTCTCCTGTCTTCGCTGCCTTGGCCTTCGCGGGTGCGCTGGTTTTCTTCTCTGCCATGGTGATCCTCCTGATTCAGTGTTGTCGCTGCTTTGAGCCTTCCGCCCCGGGCCGGTATGCAAGACTTCGGCCGCGAGGGGCGCCCTCCGGCTCACCGGACCGTGCCTTCGTTTCCACAGTGGCACAAGACGAGGCCGCTCGGCAAGCAATGCTTCTCCGGGGAGACTCGTGTTAGTTTTCCCCCGCCATGCCACAGCCACCCCTGTTCATCACCTTCGAGGGCCTCGACGGCAGCGGCAAGTCGACTCACTTGCGGCGGGCCGCGGCCTGGCTGGACGGCCAGAGGATACCGCACATCGTGACCCAGGAGCCGGGTGGCACGCCGCTGGGCGGTGCGCTGCGCGAGGTGTTCCTCGATCCGCGGTGGGGGAGCATGGACGGCACCGTCGAGCTCCTCCTGGTCTTCGCCAGCCGCCGCCAGCACCTGCTGGAGGTGATCGAGCCGGCGCTCGCCGCCGGCCGGCACGTGCTGTGCGACCGCTTCACCGACTCGACGCGGGCCTACCAGGGGTATGGGCGCGGCATGCCGCTCGACCTGATCAACCAGATCGACGCCCTCGCCACCGGCCGCCGGGCGCCCGACCATACGCTCTTCTTCGACCTGCCGGCGCGGGCCGCGCGCGCCCGGGGCCATTCGGCGTCGCGCCGGCAGCGCGGCACCGCCGACCGTCTGGACGCCGAAGGCCTCGCCTTCTACACCCGGGTGCGCCAGGGGTTCCTGGACCTGGCCGCCAGCGAGCCGGGGCGCATCCGGCGGGTGCGGTCCGGCGGCAAGCCCGAGGCCACCTACCTGCAGGTGCAGGGCATCCTCGAAGGTTGGCTCGAAAGCTGGCTGGAGGATCGACCATGAACCTCGAAGGAGCGCTCGCCGCCGCCCGCCAGGGGCGGCTCTATCCGTCCGTGATCCTGCACGGGCGGGACGCCGCGGAGCGGCAGCAGGCCGCCCTCGCCCTCGCCCGCACCCTGCTCTGCGAGGAGCCTCCCGAGGCGCGGCCGTGCGGCGTCTGCCGGCACTGCCGGCGCATCGTCTGGCCGGGCGGCGGCGCCGGTGGCAGCAAGAGCGAGGCGCCGTTCCACCCCGATTTCCAGGTGCTGGAGCGCGATCTCAAGACCTCGACCTCGGTGGACGCCACCCGCGAGCTGTTGCGGACGGCCCAGGTGTCGCCCTTCGAGGCGCGCGGCCAGGTCTTCGTCATCGGCAGCGCCGAGACGCTGAGCGGCGAGGCGGCGAACGCCCTGCTCAAGAACCTGGAGGAGCCGCACACCTCGGCGCCGCGGCACTTCCTGCTCCTCGCCCCGGCCGCCATGGATCTGCTGCCGACCCTGCGCAGCCGCTCGCTGGCGGTGTTCCTCGGGCCGGCCGAGGCGGTCGATCCGGCGGTGCTCGAGCCGCTCGCGCAGGCCTTCGCCGCCGCCGTCGCCCGCCACGCGGCGAGCGGCGCCGCCATCTACCTGCTGACCGCCGCCGAGGCGCTCGCGGCGGCCGGCGGCTGGGAGGATCCGCGGGCCGGCCGGCCGTGGGCCACGGCGGCCGCGGCGGTCGTGCGGTCGCTCGCGATCGCGCCGGTGGCGGTGCCGGCCGCGCGGCGCGCCCGTCTCGCCCTGGCCGAGGCGCTCCTCGGCGGCCCGGCCATGCGCTTGCGCGGAGTGAACGCCGAGCGCATTCTGGAAGGGCTGGTGGCGCGCTATCTCGCCGCCGGAGCACCTGGATCTTAGGGGAGAACCGGGCACGGCAGGTCCTGTGCTAAAATGCGCGCCTGTTTTTTGGAGCCCGTTCTTGCGCCTCCGATGATCCGTCTCAGCCTTTCAGGGAACAAAGCCAAAAGGAGTCCGAACCGATGAAATCCACTCACCTCAACCAGACCGGCCCGCGCCGTGCGTTTTCCGGCGTCCTGGTCCTGATCCTCGCTCTCGGGTTCTGCCTCCCGGCGTGCGCGCAGAAGGACAAGGCGGGAGACAAGAAGCCTGCAGCCGGCGCCGGCCAGGTCCTCGCCACGGTCGACGGCAAGCCGATCACCGACACCGACGTGAAGGCGCAGGCCGCCGACCAGTTCGCTCAGCTCCAGCGCGAGTTCGAGTCCAACCAGCACCAGCTCCTGGAGAACCAGCTCGAGCAGGCCATCCAGGACCGTCTCCTGGACGCCGAGGCGGCGACGCGGAAGGTGAGCAAGGAGCAGCTCCTCACGGAGATCAAGGCCGCCGACGTGACCGACGCCGACGTCGACAAGTTCTACGAAGAGAACAAGGCGCAGATCCCGCGTCCGAAGGATCAGGTCGCCGGGCAGATCAAGCAGTTCCTGCAGCAGCGCGGCCAGGCCGAGGCGAAGCAGAAGTACTTCGCCGACCTGGAGGCGAAGCACAAGGTCGAGAAGAAGATCGAGCCGATGCGCATCCAGGTGGCGGCCGACGGCCCGACCAAGGGCCCCGCGACCGCGCCGGTGACGATCGTCGAGTTCTCCGATTTCCAGTGCCCGTTCTGCAGCCGCCTGATCCCGACGCTGGAGCAGGTCAAGGCGAAGTACGGTGACAAGATCCGTATCGTCTTCCGCCAGTTCCCCCTGCCCATGCATCCGAACGCCCAGAAGGCCGCCGAGGCTTCGCTGTGCGCCAACGAGCAGGGCAAGTTCTGGGAGATGCACGACGTGATGTTCAAGAACCAGCAGGAGCTGGCGGTCGACAACCTGAAGACCAAGGCCGCCGCCCTGGGCCTCAAGGCCGACTCCTTCAACCAGTGCCTCGACTCCGGCAAGTACGCCGCGAAGATCCAGGCCGACCAGAAGGAAGGCTCCGCCGCCGGTGTCAACGGCACCCCGGCCATGTTCATCAACGGCCGCTTCGTCAACGGCGCCGTGCCGCTCGACCAGATCACCACCGTGATCGACGACGAGTTGCGGCGCAAAGGCGCCTGATCGGGGCTGATCGATCGCCGGATCTTCTGATCCGGCTTCTGAGGGGCGGTTCTGCGCAGGCAGACCCGCCCCTTCGTGTTTCTGTATGATCCTCCGGCCATGTCCTCAGAGCCATCCGACACGCCGGAACACCCCCGCCAGACCGGAGACCTCCCCGTCGACGAGGTGCGCGCCGCCTTGCACCGCGCCGCCGACCGCATCGCCGACTATCTCGGCACCGTCGAGCGCTATCCCGTCGTACCACCGGTCGTTCCCGGCGACGTCGGCCGGTCACTGCCGGCGGTGCCGCCCGTCCATCCCGAGCCGCTCGATCGCGTGCTCGACGACTATGAGCGGCTGATCGAGCCCAACGTCACGCATTGGAACCATCCGGGCTTCCTGGCCTACTTCGGCATCTCCGGCTCCGGCCCGGGCGTCGTCGCCGAGGCCCTCGCCGCGGGTCTCAACGTCAATGCCATGCTCTGGCGCACCTCGCCGGCCGCCACCGAGCTCGAAGAGCGGGTCTGCGACTGGCTGCGCCAGATGATGGACCTGCCGGCGGATTTCCGCGGCCACATCAACGACACCGCCTCGACCAGCAGCTTGGTGGCGCTCGCCGCGGCCCGCCACAGCCTGCCCCTCGACGTGCGGGTGCGCGGCCTCTCCGGCCGCTCCGACGTGCCGCCGCTGGTGGTCTACGCCAGCGACCAGGCCCACTCGTCGATCGACAAGGCGGCCATCGTCCTCGGCGTCGGGCAGGAGAACGTCCGGCGGGTGGCGAGCGACGCGGCCTTCCGGCTCTCCGTGCCGGCGCTTGCCGCGGCGATCGCCAAGGATCGCTCCGAGGGGCGGCTGCCCATGGCCGTCGTGGCCACCGTGGGCACCACCTCGACCACCAGCATCGATCCGGTGCCGGAGATCGCCGATCTCTGCGACCGCGAGGGGATCTGGCTCCATGTCGACGCCGCCTACGCCGGCGCGGCGGCCATCTGCCCCGAGTACCGGGCGCTGATGCCGGGCATCGAGCACGCCGACTCCCTGGTGGTCAATCCTCACAAATGGCTGTTCACGCCGGTGGAGTGCTCAGTGCTCTACGTGCGCGATCAGGAGCTGCTGCGCGCCGCGTTCTCGCTGGTACCGGAGTACCTGCGGACGAACGAGCCCGGAGTGACGAACCTGATGGATCTCGGCTTCCAGCTCGGCCGCCGTTTCCGCTCCCTGAAGCTCTGGATGGTGATCCGGTCTTTCGGCGTCGAGGGTCTCCAGGACCGCATTCGAGAGCACTGCGCCATCGCCCGCGATCTGGCATCGCGCATCGAGGCCGACCCCGGCTTCGAGCTGGCGGCGCCGGCGCCCTTCAGTGCCGTCTGCTTCCGCGCACTCGCGGGTCCGGAGGCAAGCCCGGAGGAGCAGGACCGCTTCAACGAGCGCCTGCTGGCACGGGTCAACGCCGCGGGTCCCTTCTTCCTCTCCCCGACCGTGTTGAACGGCCGCCTGACACCGCGGGTGGCGATCGGCAACCTGAAGACCTCACGCAAGCACATCGACGAGCTGTGGCGCCTGATCTCCGAGGCCGCGGCGGAGCTGCGTGCGGAGGCTGCCGGTATGGTGCGGTAAGAGGATGGCTCAGATGGCGATGAGATGTTCTGGTGTAGCCCCTGGAGCTGCCGACAGCGGAATGGAATGATCGAAGGTAACAAACCTTCCGCCATGCTTCACGGCGAGCGCGAGAAGATAGACATCCGTCACCTGGCGGGGCCCGTGAACATGGGTGGAGTTGATGTGGCGGTCTTCGAGAAGGCTGATCGAGCAGGGCCAGAACTCGTGATACTCGGTGCTGGTGGCTCGGCGCAGGCGCTTGACAGCTTCCGAAGGAGAAACCGGGCTCGGATACTTGGGCTGGCTGATGATGCGGACAAAGCCATTTTGCGTCAAGGCGCAGGAGGCCCAGCCGTGCTGGATCTTTCCCGAGATCCACTCTTGGGCTCTCTGATGGTCGATGTGGTCTGTATCCAGGAGCGCGAGGAGTACGTTGATGTCGAGAAGCGCTCGCATCAACCGAGGTCTTCTTCGCGGAGCTTGTCAATCAGTTCGTTGGAAACGGGCCCGCCGCGGGGAGGCAGCGGGTCGAAGCCATAGAAGCTCTTCGACTTCTTGGCTTCGGAGTCCTCCCGATACCGATGAGTCAGCGCCTCCCGGGCGAGCTCGGACAGGAGATCGCCTGCGCTACGCTTCTGACGTCGCGCTCTATCTTTGACCGCCATGAGGACGTCATCCGCGATGTCTAGAGTGGTGCGCATGCATCTGATGCTAACACAGCCGGTGAGCCGGTTGGTGCGCCCCGCCCCCTTCACCGCAGTCTGTTCTGCGCCCTGAAAGATCCGGCGGCAAGCGCCGAAGAGCGGGGTCGCCTGCTCTCGAGGGCACCCGCCGCCGCAAGCTTCTGGAACGCGGCAGAAGCTTGCGGATCGCCACCACAAGCTTCTGTGCGCCTCCGCAAGCTTCTGCGGAGCGCCAGATGCCTCCAGAATCCGAGACCGCCCAGAGTTGGCGCGCCTTTTGAATCCCTCTCTGGTCCAGAGCCGCGGTTCGCCGTCAGGCTCCCTTGCAACGTTAGAGAGGAGCAACACATGCAGTCCTCATTCGGGATTTATCTGATCGGCTTCGTCATCTTGATCATCGGGCTGGCTTTCGGCGCTCACCTCGCCGGCATGCCGACTCTCTGGATCGGCGTCGGCGTGATCTGCCTTCTGGGCATCGGTATTCTCAGCGCGGTGAAGAAGACGCGGACCCCACCCACCACCACCACGACATCCACCACCAGACCGCCTCAGTAGTAGTCGGCGCAGGAGAGATAGAAGCCGCAGATCGGATCGGGGCAGTACAGCTTGCACTTGCGCTCCGCCAATTGACGGTTGCAGCGCGGACAGGTGCGGACCAGCTCTTCAGCGGGCGAGGACGTGACGGGGGCGGAGCTGCGGATCGGGCGGATGAGGAGCAGCGGACGATCGTTCATCAGCGCGGTTTCTCCTGGATGATCTGGCGCACTGCGTTGCTCATCGCCGCCGCGGCGCACGCGTGTCCGGCGGCGGTGGGATGATAGCGGTCGAAACGGAGCTCGTCGAGCGGCGGTCCACAATCCCGGAAGGCAGGCCGCAGGTCGAGGTAGTGGAGGCCTTCCCGCTGCGCGATACTGGCCAGCCAGTCGTGCTGCTGGCTGTGTTGGCGGTCGTACGGCTGAGGAAGATACGGAAAGACGGCGAGGAGGACCGGGAATGCCTCCTGGCGGCTGATCTGGGCGAGCTCCTGCAGAGACCGCTCGACCGTATTTTCGCCTTGCGCCTCCGCCGCGGCTTCCTTTTTACGGTCCTTTGCCTGGAAGACGCCGTAACGGATGAAACGATACAGGGCGCTGTGGGTCAGGAAGCGGTCTGCCTCGCTCAGGGGCGGGACGACGTTGCGGTTGCCCTTGGCCTCCCGCAGCAGCTCCAGGATGCGCGGATCGGGCGGCCGGCGGTCGTTGTGGCAGTAGGCAAGAAGCACCAGGTCCGGATCGAACTGGAGCGCCCGGACGCGCAGGGTCTCCACCTCCTGCTCCGTGTTGTAGCCGGTGACCGCGAAGCTCAGCACCTCGACCGGCAGGCCGGCGGCGCGCAGGAGAGCCTCCAGGCGGGCAGGAAAGGCGTCCTCCGTGCGCTCGATCCGGTAGCCGGCGGCGATGCTGTCTCCGAGGATGGCGATGCGGTAGGTGCCGGGCGGCTTGGCGACCGTGTGCTCGCGGTCCCGGAATCCGAGGCTGTTGCTCTGCCCGGTGTATTCGTAGAACTCGGTGGGATCGCCGTGGTACTTGAGATGGGGCACCGGCTCGAAGAGGAGACGGGGGTTCGCAGAAAGCTGGAACCGGCCGCGGCGGACCGGCGCCACCTCGGGCGCGCCGACGATACGCATCACAACCTCCCCACAGGCCAGCGCGCCGGCGAGGCCGAGACAGACCGCCAGGGTCTTTTGCCTCCAACCATTCATCCTGCTGAGCCTACAGCACCGTCTCGCGGACGACCTCTTCGATGGTCGTCAAGCCGTCGCGGATTTTTTGCAGACCGCTCATGCGGAGCGTCATCATGCCGGACTGGATCGCCTTGTGGCGCAGCTCGAAGGAGCTGGCGCCGGAGAGGATCATCTCCTTCATCTCGTCGTCGACCTCGAGCACCTCGTAGAGGCCGACGCGCCCTTTGTAGCCGGTGTTGCTGCAGCGGTCGCAGCCGCGCCCCTTGAACAGCTTGAGGGTGCGCGCCTCCTGCTCCGAGAAGCCGGCGCTCACCAGGCCGGCGCCGGCCAGCTCCACCGGCTCTTTGCAGAAGGTGCAGACGCGGCGGATGAGGCGCTGCGCCACGATCATGTGCACCGAGGTCGCCACGAGGAACGGCTCGATGCCCATGTTCATCAGGCGGCTGATCGTGGAGGGTGCGTCGTTGGTGTGCAGGGTGGAGAGCACGAGGTGGCCGGTCATGGCGGCCTTGATCGCCACCTCGGCGGTCTCGAAGTCGCGGATCTCGCCGACCAGGATGATGTTCGGATCCTGGCGCAGGAAGGAGCGCAGGGCCGCCGCGAAGTTGAGGCCGATGTTCTCCCGCGTCTGCACCTGGTTGATGCCCATGAGGTTGAATTCCACCGGGTCCTCGGCGGTCATGATGTTGGTTTCCGGCGTGTTGATGCGCGACAGGGCGGAGTAGAGGGTGTTCGTCTTGCCCGAGCCGGTGGGGCCGGTGACCAGTACCATGCCGTACGGCTTCAGGATGGCGGCCTCGAACTTGCGCAGCGATTCGGCCTCGAAGCCAAGCTTGGTCATGTCGAGCATGAGCTTGTCCTTGTCGAGGAGCCGCATGACGATCTTCTCGCCGAAGAGCGTCGGCAGCACCGAGACGCGGTAGTCGAGGTCCTTGGTCTTGCCCGAGATCTTGGTCTTGATCTTGATGCGGCCGTCCTGCGGCAGCCGCTTCTCGGCGATGTCGAGGCGCGCCATGATCTTGGCGCGGCTGGTGATCGCCTCCTTGAGCTTCAGCGGCGGCCGCATCATCTCGTAGAGGATTCCGTCGATGCGGTAGCGCACGCGGTAGTCCTTCTCGTAGGGCTCGATGTGGATGTCCGAGGCGCCGCGCTTGATGGCGTCGGTCAGGATCAGGTTCACCAGCTTGACCACCGGCGCCTGCTCGGACTCCTCTTCGAGGGTCGCGAGATCGAGGTCTTCTTCCTCTTCGAGGACCTCGAGGTCGCCGCCGCCCTCTTCGGAGAGGTCTTCCATGACCTTCTTGAGCTCGATGGCGTGGGTCGACCCGTAGTAGCGGTCGATGGCGCTGCGGATCGCCGTCTCGGAGGCGACCACCGGCTCGACCTTGTAGCCGGTCATGAACTTCACGTCGTCCATCGCGAAGACGTTCGTCGGGTCGATCATCGCCACGGTGACCGTGGCACCGGCTTTGGCGACCGGGAAAATCGTGTACTTGCGAGCGATGTCGGCCGGGATGATCTTGACGACCGAGTCGTCGACTTCCATGCTGTTGAGGTCGACCGACGGGACCTTGAACTGTTCGGACAGCGCTTCGACGAGCTGGCGATCGGTCAGGAACCCGAGCTTGATCAGGTTCGTGCCGATCCGTCCGCCCTGATCCTTCTGGAGGTTGAGGGCCTCCTGGAGCTGCATTTGACTGATCTTGCCCGACTTGACCAGCAGGTCTCCGAGCTTGTCGGGTTGCTGGGGTTGCCGGCGTGCTGCGACTTCGGGTGGTGGGGCCATGCTGTCTCCGCTGTCTCCCGACATTGAGCAATGCAGACCTACGTATTCGTGCGAAAAGCAGGCGCCAGTCTAGCAGTCGCCGGGAAAGGGGGTCAACGACGGGCAAGGATCTCCGCCGCCCGTTCCGCCACCCGGGCTGCCGGGATCTCCAGGAGGCAGGCCTTGGTCGCGGTGAAACGGCGGTGGCAGAAGCTGCACGGGAGCGTTTTCCACAGGGCGAGGTCGGGGGCGCCGTAGGGTCCGTTGCGCAGTGGATCGGTCGGTCCCATGAGCATGAGGATCGGGACGCCCAGAGCATGGGCGAGATGGGTCGGGCCGGAGTCGCCGCCGAGCACCAGGGCCGACCGCCGGATCAGTGCCGCGAGCCGCGGCAGGCCGCCCGCCGGCACTGCCTCCGCCGCGCCGCCGCTCGCCGCCACCACCTCCGCCGCCAGCCGCTCCTCTCCGGGCGCCACCGCCACCCGGGTGGCCACCCCGGTCTCATCGCGCAGCCGCCGCACCGCCGCACCCCACCACACCGGAGGGTAGATCTTGTTCCCCCACCCCGCCCCGGGGTGAAGCAGCGCAAATCCGACCGATCGGTCGGATCGGTCCGATCCCTCCTCCCCTCCCCGAAACAGCTTCGCCGCCCCGAAATCCGCCGCCGCCGCCGGAACTCCCAAACCATCCAGCAACGACAGCATGCGGTCCACCGCATGCGTGCCGCGGGGCACCACCGGCTCGTTGATCCAGACGCCGCTCGACGGCTCGCGCCGGTGTTTCTCGGCGGCGCCGATGCGGCGGTCGGCCAGGGTCAGGGCCGAGATCGCACCCGCCTTGTGGTTGCCCATCAGGTCGAGGACCACCTCGGGGGCGAAACGGTCGAGGGCGGCGAGGAACGATTGGAGCCCGCGGACGGTCTCCACGGAGAAGGGGCGCCGGCCCCAGGCGCGCAGGCGCACGGTCAGCAGCTCGTCGAGATCCGGATGGCCGGCGAGCACCGGCGCCATCCCCTCCTCGACCACCCAGCCGATCCGCGCCGTGGGGAAGTGCCGGCGCAGCGCGGTGAGCACCGGCAGCGCGTGGACCACGTCGCCCAGGGCGCTGGTGCGGACGATCAGGATGCGGATGGCAGCCCTTTCACCTTGCTGATGAGGTCGCTCGTGGCATGGTCCTTGGGATCGCCGACCAGCGCCGTCCGGCCGCCGTAGGCGCGCACCGTCTCGTATTCGGGCACCCGCTCGGGGGTGCCGTAGTCGGTGCCCTTGCAATGTACGTCCGGCTTGAGGAGCGCGAGCAGGGGAGCGGGCGAGTCGCCCTCGAAGATGACCACGAAATCGACCGGCGCGAGCGCGGCGAGGAGCTCGGCGCGCTCGGCCGCGGGGACGACCGGCCGGCCCGGCCCCTTGAGGCGCGCCACCGACGCGTCGTCGTTCACCGCGACCACCAGCGCGTCCGCCTCGGCGCGCGCCGCCTGCAGGTAGCGCAGGTGGCCGACGTGGAGCAGGTCGAAATGGCCGTTGGCGAAGGCGATGGTCCGGCCCTTCGCCTTCAGGCCGGCCAGCACCTCCGCGAGATCATGGCCGGTCAGGATTCTACCCATCGCACCTCCTTGAGCAGGCGCGGATCGCTCCGCACCGCCTCCCGCAGCTCGTCCGGCGACAGGGTCGCCGTGCCCATCTTCCTGACCACCACGCCGCCCGCGTAGTTGGCGAGCAGGGTGGCTTCGAGCGGCGAGCCGCCGGCCGCGAGCGCGAGCGCGAACGTACCGATCACCGTGTCACCGGCGCCGGTGACGTCGGCCACCTGGTCGGTTCCGTGCACCGGCACGTGGGCTGCCGTACCGTCCTCGAACAGGCTCATGCCGCGGCTGCCGCGAGTGATCAGGAGGAAGCGCGCGCCCAGCCGATCGCGCAGCGACCTGCCGGCGTCGTCCAGCCGCGCCGGATCGTCGCCGATCGCTCCGCCGAGGAGCGCCTCGGCTTCTTCTTCATTCGGAGTCGCCCCATCGAGCCCTGTGAAGTCGCCCAGGCGATAGCGGCTGTCGCAGACCACCGTCGCCCCCGGCAGGCCGGCGCGGACACGCGGCAGCAGTCCGGGCTCGACTGTCCCGTAGCCATAGTCGGAGAGGATGGCGGCGCCGATCTCGCTGTCGCGCGTCCAGTGCGTCAGCGCCGCCGTCATGCGGTCCCGCTCGGTGTCCGTCAGCTCCAGCCGGTCCTCGATGTCGTAGCGCACGATCTGCTGCTTGATCGAGTGCCGGCCGCCGCCGAGGATGCGCACCTTGGTCGGCGTGCGGTAGCCGGAGCGGATCAGGATCCCCTCCGTCGTGACCCCCCGCTCGCGGAGCGCCTCCAGCAGGCCGCGGCCATGCGCGTCGTCGCCCACCACGCCGAGCGGCAGCGGCCGGCCGCCGAGCGCCGCCACGTTCGCCACCGCGTTGGCGCCGCCGCCCGGAATCAGCGTCTCGCCCTGGTACGACAGGATGAGCACCGGCGCTTCGCGGCTGATCCGTTTCGGGATGCCGGTGATGAACAGATCGGCCACCAGGTCGACCAGCATCGCCACCGGCCTGCCGGCCATGGCGTCGACCAGGCCGAGCAGGCGGTCGGTAGAGGGGAGCATCAGTTCCTTACGAGCCAGCGCGGGCCAGCGCGGCCTTGATGACCTCGGGCGGCATCCCGGCCTGCTTCCACTTCACCATGTCGTCGGCCGACAACGCGGTGGTCAGGCTGTGCTTGTTCACATAGTCGAGGAGCAGGTCGGTGTCGAAGCCCTGCTTCTTGAGCTTGACCAGCTCCGTGAGGAGAGCGGACGGCGTCATCGGAGCGGGAGCGGGCGCGGAGGCGGCGGCCGGAGACGCCGACGTGCCCGCGGCATGCGGCGTCGCCTTGCCGTCCCAGGCTTCCTGGAGGGCGGAGTCGCCGAACAGCTCGGAGCAGGCCTGCTTGATGGCTTCGACCAGCACCTCGTTGGCGTTCTCCTCGCTGCGGCTCTTGCCGAAGCGGTGAGAGTCGCCGCCGTGCGTGCTCTCCCAGAGCACGCCGCCCTTGGCGTTCTTGAGCGTGAACGAGATCTGGATCTCGGCGCCGTACACCGCGCCCACCGCCTTGGTGCCCTCGTTCAGGGTGAACTGGGTGATCCGGCCGGTGAGGACGAGCGGCGCATCGTTCGCGGTCTTGATCCCCCAGACGGCGACCGCTTTCTGCACGGAGTCGGTGGTCCAGGCCAGCACGTTGCTGCTGGTGCGCAGGGGGAAGAACTGGTCGGCGTGGTCCTGGGTCTGTCCGATGACCGCCGGATCCGGGCCGGTGCGACCGTCCTCGATCACCAGCTTGACCGCCCGCGCGCTCATCGCCGCGCCCAGGATGGGCCGGTCTCCCTGGAGGGCCGCCTGCGGCAAGGGGCGCAACGCGATTTCCCAAGGGCCGGTGGCCTTGGCCTGCGCCACGGTGGTCCCGGCGGCGGCCGCCACCAGGGTGAGCAGCAGGGCTGCGAGGTTCTTCGTCATTTTCGTCATTGTTTTTCTCCAGAGGGCTTCGGCCTCACTCTATGAAGAGGAAGGGGGGCGCGTCAACGAGAGCCGGCGAGAGCCAACGAGAGTCGCCTTCTGTAATACATTGGGCAGCGCATGGTCTCCTCCCTCCTTCTCACCTTCGTCATCCTGGCCGCCGCGATCGTCCTCTTCCTGAGCGACCGGGTGCGCGCCGATCTCGTCGCGCTGCTGGTCGTCGTGACGCTCGGCGTCTCCGGGGTGTTGACCGCGCAGGAAGCGTTCTCCGGGTTCAGCCGCGCGGCGGTGATCACCATCTTCGCCATCTTCATCCTCGCCGCGGGGCTGGAGCGGACCGGCGTGACGCAGCGGGTCGGCGACCTCCTGCTGCGGGCGGGCCGCGGCAGCGAAGGGCGCCTGGTGGTCATCGTGATGCTGGCCGGCGCCGGCCTGTCGCTGTTCATGAACAACATCGCCGCCGCGTCCGTGCTGCTGCCGGCGGTGTCGGGCGCCAGCCGGCGGGCGGGCACCAATCCCGCCCGGCTGCTCATGCCGCTCGCCTTCGCCACCCTGCTCGGCGGCATGGCGACGCTCCTCACCACCACCAACATCGTGGTCAACAGCCTGTTGCGCGATCAAGGCATGGCCGGGTTCGGCCTCTTCGGCTTCGCGCCGCTCGGCCTGCCGATCGTGGCGGTCGGCGTCGCCTACATGGCGCTCTGGGGGCGGCGGATGCTGCCGGCCCGGTCGCCCGGCGAGATCCTGGCACAAGCCAACCGGCAGGAGGCGGACCTGGCCGAGGTCTACCACCTCGGCGAGACGCTCTTCCGCGCCGGTGTGCCGGCCGGCTCGCCGCTCGCCGGACAGACGCTCGCCGGTGCCCGTCTTCGCGAGACCCTCGGCGTCGACGTCCTGGCCATCGAGCACGACGGCCGGGTGCGGCGCGCGCCGCCACCGGACAGCCAGATCGAGGAGGAGGACATCCTCCTCCTGAACGGCGATCCCGCCGCCGTCGAAGGCGGCGGCGAGCTCGAGGTCCTCCCCGGCGGCCAGTGGCGCGAGCGGGACCTCGAATCGCGCTCCGTCGTGGTGCTCGAAGCCGTCCTCGCGCCGCGCTCGACGCTGATCGGCCAGACGTTCCGCGGCAGCCATTTCCGCGACCGTTACGGCATGACCGTCCTCGCCGTCTGGCGCGCCGGCCGCTCGATCCGCACCGGCCTGTCGGACCTGGAGCTTCAGTTCGGCGACGGCCTGCTGCTCCAAGGGCCCCGCTCCCGCCTGAAGGTGCTGCGCGACGAGCCGGACCTGATCGTCCTCGACAAGGGGGAGAACGGCGACAGCGAGAGCGTGGCGCCGCCGTCCCGCGGCAAGGCGTACCTCGCCGTCGCCGTCATGCTGGCGACGATGGCCCTCGCCGCGGTTGACGTGCTGCCGGTCGGGGAGGTCATGCTGGGCGGCGCGCTGGTCATGGTGATGATCGGCGTGCTCAGCATGGACGACGCCTACCGCGCCGTGGAATGGAAGACCGTCTTCCTGGTCGCCGGCATGCTGCCCATGGGCATCGCGATGACCAAGACCGGCGCCGCCACCCTGCTGACCCACGGCCTGATCGCCGTCCTCGGCGGCACCGGCAAGGTGGGCCTCCTCGCCGGCCTGGTGGCGCTGGGCATCCTGCTCACCCAGGTGATGCACGGCGCCGCGGTGGCCGCGGTGCTGGCGCCGGTCGCCATCCAGACCGCCGAGCAGGCCGGCGCCAACCCGCGCGCCATGGCGATGGGCGTCGCGCTCGCCACCTCGATGGCCTTCCTCACCCCGCTCGGCCATCCGGTGAACGCGCTCGTCATGGGCCCGGGCGGCTACCGCTTCCGCGACTACTTCAAGATCGGCCTGCCGCTCGTGCTGCTGATCTTCGTGATGATCGTCGCGTTCGTGCCGGTGATCTGGGGGCTGTGAGGGTTCCTACCAGGCCAGATGGGCCGGGAGCGCGTTGACCAGGACTTTCAGGGCGCGCAGGGAAGTCTTGGTCTGACCGCCGGTCCAGAACGAGCCGAGCTTGCCGTCGATCAGGACCACCAGGGCGGCCCGGTTTGCGGGAAGATCGCCGGGTTGCTGACCGGTGATTGCACAGTAGCTCTTGTAGAGCTGCCGTGCCAGCTTGGGGTCCGCAAAGATCGTGCTCCGATCGTTGGCGAGAGTCGCCGCCAGCCGTTGCGCGTCGTCGTCTGTGGCTTCCTCGCGGATTGCGGCGGCGGCGGAGGCGATGTACACGGTCATTGCGTTTTCCAGGATGCTCAGCTCCGCCGTCGCTCCGCCGTGACCCAGATTCGCGGCTCCGAGCAGGTTCGCATAGACGCGCCGTCGCGCTTCGATCCGGCTTGCGATGTCCTCTTTCACCGAGGCGCGCGTGCGGTAGGTGGTGGGGTTCGAGGCCATACCCTTGAAAACGGAATGGAAGGACTGGTCGCCCTGCCCGTACATCTGGAAGTAGATGAGCGAATTGGCCAGCGCGTTGTCGTTCCTCAGGCCTGTCGTGACGGAGTCCTGCGCCTCCTGGACCGCCTGGCGAAGCTGGGCGTCGATCTCCTGGCCTCCCTGCTCGGCCAGTCCAAGGACCTCATTGAACTCCGCGATGAGATCTTTTGCCTGCGCGGTGCCGTAGTTGAGGTTGAGGGCGACCTCTTCTTCCTTGTGCGCAATGTGGTCCCGGAACGCGGCGAATTGCTCGAAGAGATTGTTGAAGATGCGGCGGATCTCCCAGTCGTTTTCGGGCGTCCGGTTGTAGTTTTCCAGGGTCACGGTATCGCCACCGTCGCGTGCCACGACGCCGGCGTAGTGCACCATCCAGACATCCATCATGCCGCGGACGGTTTCGTCGACGACCTGCTCCTGGCTGGTGACGTCGTGGCCGGGCTCGATGTTCCTCAGCTCCTGGATGGCCCGCAGGTAGTCCTGCGGATTGAGCTGAGCCCTCGTCCCCTGAATGAATTCGTGGGTGTACTCCGATTTGATGACGTATCCTTCGCCCACTTCTGGCTGGGCGTATTGGTTGAGCCCCAGAGTCTCTGCCTGTGCCCGGCGTTTCTCGGCGGAGAGGGCTCTGTAGGCCTTGGCCGTAGGCTCCGGATTCGCCTGGCTCGGCTGGAAAGCGGCTGCGTGGGTCCGGGCACCCTCTTCGGTCGGCGCGTCAGGATTCCTGACGAGGTAGTCCAGCATCGGGTCGTTGGGCGGCATGCCCTGCTGGCCGGCGGGAATTTCCACTTCGCCCCCGGCGAGCGTAACGACCCGCTTGGCACTGCCGACCACTTGGCCGATCACCCGGTTGCACTCGTCGAAGGCCATGCTCACCAGAGGGTCGATCGCACCGTTCACGACCTGGGAGGGCGTTCCGGGCTCGACCTTCACCAGGCGGGTGTCGTTCCCGGGCAGCTTGATCGTGCCTTCTCCGGTTCTGAGCCGGACACCGGAGCCGATTTTCGCCAGTTTTGTGTTGTTCGCCTCAACCACGTCCGGCTCGGCGAAGAACTCCTTCGGATGCGCCGCGACGTGGTTGATGGCAAGCGCTCTATTCTCGGAGACCTTCAGCTCGGGCACGCCGCCGAAGCTCTCTTCCTGCCGGCCGGTCCGGAGCTCCTGCGAGACGGTCTTGAAGCTGGTCTCCGCGGACTCGGGCTCTGCCACCGGCGTCGTCACCGACTGCCGGTAGGCTCCTGAGTACCTTCCGCGCTTGATGTCCTCGCTCGTGAAGGAAGTGTCCTGAGCGACTTCCTGGGGCCTCAGGACGCTGTAGGCCTGGACCACCCGCGGCCGCGGTGGCGCAAAGGGACGCTGGGCGAGGCGGGGGCCTCCGTCTTCGGCCGCTGCTGCCGGCGGGTCGCGTAGCTCTTGCTCATGGCCGTTCTGCCCTGGCGTCCAGAGCGAAGGCTACCCCGGTTCCGCCGGTTCGTCCATCGCGCGCCGCGGACGGCTACAATCCGGCGCAGAGTGGAAGCGGACGAGCCCAGCGAACGGACGAGCCTCGGGAGGGGGGCGGGTGTGTTCGAGCGGACGCAGCCGGATCCGAGCCGGCCGCCGATCTGGCTCCGGCGCGGCCGGCGGCGGTCGGATTTGGATGTCCGCACCCTGATCGACAGCCGCATGCTCAGCCGCCTCTGCGCAGCCGGTGCGGAGCCGGCGCTGGCGGCTTTCCGCGCCACGGCCGCACCGCTCGGCACCGGCCTGCCGCCGCTGGAGCTGACCCCTCTGGCGTTCCTCGATGCGCTCGGCGTCCAGCCGCCGCCCTCCGAGGCGTTCCCGCTCCCGCCTGCTGTGCTCAAGGCCGGCGAGGCGGTGATGGCGACCACGGTCGTCTTCAAGATCGTCGAGGAGAGGCTCCGCGAGGTTCCCGAGCTCCAGGCGGAGGCGCTCCGCAAGCGCGGCGAAGAGATCCGGCAGGGGCTCGCCCCCGCGGCGCACGAGCTGTTCGACCTCTGCGTGACTCAGGCCATGGCGGGGGAGACGTTCGTGGATCCGATCATCCGCCAGCTCGCCTTCGATTCGGTCTACCGGTTCCCCTTCCCGGAGGTCCTGCGCGAGGAGATCTTCGAGTTCCTCTGCGCCAGCCTGTTCGCCGCCGACGAGACGGTGTCCGGCCTGTCGAAGATGCGGATGATCAAGACGCTCTGGGACCGCGCCTATCCATGGCTCCTCAAAGCCAATCCGGCCGCCCGCGAGGAGATCCAGGCGCTCGACCGGGAGATGCGCCTGCGGACGCGCGCCGACTATCTCGCCTGGGAGGTGGTCCATCACGCGGCCCTGGGCCTTTCGGTCGGAGACTCCGTGCATCCTGCCACGTCGTATCTCTTCGATTCGACTCCGCACGTCAAGGCGCGTTGTACGGTCTATAAAAGCGCTCTGCGCTCGTTCCTGGATCAGATCAGCCGCGCCGACCTCGCCGAGCTCCGGCCCAAGCTCGACCTGTGGCGCCCGGGTACGCTGGTGCCGTGCCGGGACGACGGCACCTGCGAGGCGCCGGTGCCGACCGGAGATCTGCCGGTTTTCGTGGGCATGCGGTCGGATTGGGCATGACGGCTCCCATGGCTCCCATGTCTCCCATGCCTCCGATAACCGACCGCCTCCGCGACCGCATCCGGACCAACGGTCCGATCCCGTTCGCCGTCTTCATGGACGAGGCGCTCTACGGCGAGGGCGGCTACTACCGGCGGGACGACATGCCGATCGGCGAGGAAGGGGACTTCGTCACCGGCTCCTCCTTCTCGCCCCTCTTCGGCCGCGCCACCGCCCGCCTGCTCCGCCGGCTCGACGCCGTCCTTGGCGGTCCAGCCGATTTCCTGGAGGCGGGAGCCGGCACCGGCGCCCATCTGGCGAACGTCGCCGCAACCTTATTAGATAGGGAAACCGAAGCGCCCGGCCGCCGGCTCCTGGGCTGGGACCGCATCATCCGGCCGCTTCCCGAGGGCGTCGCGCGGATCGCGGACCTGGCGGAGATCCCGGCCGGCGGCATCACCGGGATGATCTTCTCCTACGAGCTGTTCGACGCCCTGCCGGTCCACCGCCTCATCGGCCGTGCCGATCCTGCCGGCGGGCTCGGCGAGGTCTGGGTGGATCTGGACGATGCCGGCGCCTTCACCTGGCGCGAAGGCGAGCTGTCCGATCCCGCGCTCGCGGACCTCCTCGGCGGCGCGACCCTCCAGCCCGGCCAAGTGGCGGACCTGGCGCCCGGCTGGCGGCCGCTCTACGCTGAGCTGGCCCGCCGGCTCGACCGCGGTCTCCTCGTCACCTGCGACTACGGCTACCCGCGCGACCGCCTCCTCGACGCGAGAGTCCGGCAGCACGGAACCCTCGCCGCGTACACCCGCCACCGGGTACACCGCAACCCCTTCGTCAAGATCGCGGAGCAGGACCTGACGGCGCACGTCGACCTCACCGCGCTCATCGAGACCGGCGAAGCCGAAGGACTGACCACCCTTGCGCTCACCCGCCAATCCTTCTGGCTCGCCGCCTGCGGTCTCTTCGCGGACCTCCAGGACGCCCCCCTGGAACAGCGCCGCGCCGCCATCGCCCTCCTCGACGGCGAGGGAATGGGGGAGGACATCCGCGTCCTCGTCCAGGCGCGCGGAATCACCGCGGAAGGCCTGTTCGACATCGAGCTGCCGGCGGCCCGGTGATTGGTAACGGCTGACGGATTCCGTCAGAGCTGACGGTTGACTGGTTGCGGGGGTGGCGGGTAGTCCGCCGTCCACGACAGTTCCATCGCGATCCGGTCGAGCAGATTCGCCCGGGCCACGGGGTACGTCCGGGCTACAAGTCGCTGAAGACGCTTTCGAGCTTCTCGGCTGTCACCGCGCGGTCGAACCATTCCAGGAGGAGGTCGCGCTCAGCGTTGGTGATCCGCTTCTGGATCTCCTTCGGGAGAAGGCCGAATTTTTTCTCCAACAGACGGACCAGGGACAAGGCCTCTCCCTCTCTGCGGCCCTCGTTGCGACCCTTTCGGAGGCCCTTGTTGAGGCCCTTGTTGAGGCCCTCATTGAGACCTTCTTTGCGGCCCTTCTGCAGGTTTTCCTCGGCGAGCTTCCGATTCCATTCATCGATTCGTTCGGCCAACATGGTTTCCACTTCCTCCAGGCTCATCCGTGCCGGGATTTCGTCGGTGGTCATCCCCAGGCGGGGGAGGACGACTCCTTCCAGCAAGGCTTCGAAGGCATGCCGCAGGGACTCCTCTTCAGGGCCCACGTGCTGCCGTACACGAGAGACTTCGGCGATCATCTCGTCCCAGGCCGCGCTCCTCTCCAACCGGAACAGGTCGGCGACCGGGCTGTCGCTCGCCTCGAGCAGGGCCAGCGGCAGCTTCGCCGCGTGGATCAGATAATACCCACTCCGTTGTAGATGACCACCGGGACGACGAGAGGCAGCTTGCCCGACTCCGCCAAGTGTCCTCCGGCGATCAAGAATTCGAAGAACAAGCCCATGTACGTCATCAGGCGGACCGGCATGTAGCGATCCGGCCGAGACTGGAATTCGAGCAGGATGTAGACGTAGACCGGCTCGTCGTTGTCCAGACGCCGGAACTTCCAGATGACGTCGCTCTCCCGTTTCTTGCGGCCTTTCGAGGTGAAGGAGCTCGGGACCTGCTCGGCCGAGGCCAGGTCGAGGCGGCTGATCCACGCTTCGCCGAGGATCTCGCGCAGGAGATCGCGGATCATCCGGGCATGGGAAAAGAGCAGTCGGTAGCTGGAATCGTATCGGCCCAAGAGCTTTTGTCCTTTGGGACGAGCATAGCAGGCCTCATCTTCTCCGGGAAGCGCGATCGGGTGAGTCAGCGGGCGCCTTGACTTATTCATCTTCGTCTATATCATCGAGGCTTCCCAGCCAACGCGGATTAGCCGCTTGGTGACCCGGCAATCTTTATGGAAAGGGGGCACCCGAATGAGAGTCAGTCGCATTCATTGGGGTCTTGCAGTCCTGCTTCTCGCTGTTTTCATCCTTCCTACGACCGCCCTGGCGGCGTCGTCGAGTGCGACCGGTGTGATCGGTAGTCTCTCGCCGGCGGCCCGCACGGTCACGATCCAGAAGAGCGACGGCACGCACGTGTTGCTGCGCGCCACGGAGCGCTCGACGCTGACCCGTAATGGCAAGACGGTGCGTTTCGCTTCTCTTGCGCTGCGGGACCAGGTGTCGGTGCAGTACCAGAGCTCGACCATCGTGCGCCTCGGCGCTACAGGTCCGGCGCTGGAGAGCTCGCGCGGTGTGTTCACTTCGTTCGACGCGACGGCCAGCAAGCTCACCATGGCGACGGTTCAGGGCGCGCGGAGCTTCCTGATCAACTCGTCGACGCTGGTGGTGCGTAATGGCGCGCCGGCGACGGCGCAGGGTCTGGCGCATGGCGACGCTCTCCTCGTGCATGCGCCGGCCGCCGCCGCGGGCACGACCGCAACCGCCGCCGACATCGAGGCGGACGGCCCTGAGGAGGAGGATGTCGAGGGAACCATCTCGACGATCACCGGCCAGGACGTCACCATCACGCCTGAGCATGGCAGCGCGGTCACCGTGCATGTCGCCACCGCGACGGTGATCAAGATCTCCGACGCGACCGGCACGCACACCGCCACCCTCGCGGATCTCGCGACCGGTATGAAGGCCGAGGCCGATTACGATCCGGTGAGCCTGGTCGCCGACCACATCCGGGCGCGGGCCGCCCAGCAGCATCAGTCGGACGTGGAGGGGACGGTCTCCGCCGTCGACGCCACCGCGGGCACGCTCTCGATCACGCCCCAGCATGGCGGCACGGACGTCGCCCTGAAGACCGACTCCGCGACCAGGATCAGCCGCAACGGCGCCGTCGCGACGCTTGCCGATATCAGAGTCGGCGACAAGGCCGAGGCGCGGTATGACGCCACCACGAAGGTCGCCAGCCGCATCGAGGCACGTACCACGCCGCCGCCGCCCGCGCAGGTCGAGGGCAAGGTGACCGCTGTCACCACCACCGCGGTCACCATCACGCCGCAGCACGGGGGCCCGGTGACTCTCACCATCGACGCCACCACCAAGATCTATCTCCGTGGCACCGCGGCGACGATCGCCGACGTCGCTGTCGGCCAGCGCGCCCATGCCTCCTACAACAGGACGACCCTGCTGGCCGCCGTCCTGCGGGTGCAGAACGACAACCCGCCGCCGGCGACCGCCGCGGTCGAAGGGAGCGTCACCGCCGTCTCCGCCACCGCGATCACCATCGCGCCACACCATGGCAACCCGGTGGCGCTGGTCATCGACGCGACGACCCGCATCACTCGCGGCGGCCACGCCGCAACCGCCGCCGACATCAGGATCGGCGACCGCGCCGAGGCGGTCTACGCGACCGCGACGCTGCTCGCGCAGCGCATCGAGGCCGAGGGTGACAACGGCGGGGGCGGGCACCACTAAGACCCGCCGACTGGAGAGAAGCCAGCCCAGGGCGTCGCCCTGGGCTGCGCATCCCCCGCCGTCACCGCACGCTCCAGGACGGCCACGCCCGGCGCGGGAGAGAGCGCCACTCCTATCCAGCCCTCGGCGCCCACGATTTCACCCGCGGCACCCCTTGTCCAACCCGCGGCACCCCCTATTCAACCCGACACAATGCTCACCAAACCGGCGGGTGGGAGCACACCAACCGGCGGTTCCATCGTCTCGCCGGCGGGTGGCGCCGTCGCCAGCCCGGATGCGGACGCGCCACCCGCGGGTGCCGTGCCGGGTGCCGTGGGGGAAATCGGGGGTGCCGCAGGTGAAATCGGGGGTGCCGCCGGTTGGACAGGGGGTGGCGCGGGTGAAGTCGCGGGCGAGCCGGGTGAGCCGAAGAAGAGCAGGCAGGAGCTCAGCGGCCGTCGCGGTCTTCTTCGATGATCTGCGCGCTGTCCGTGCCGCCCTGGAGCGCACGGGCATCGAGAAGCTCCTGGTAGGCGGGCAGAATGCGCCGGCGCTTGAAGGGCTTGTCCGTCGCCGGGCGATTGGCGGGCTCGATCCGGGCGATCGGCGTGCCTCGGCCGGTGACCTGTTTCATGTGTCACAGTGTGACACAGGCCTCTTCCGAGGGGCAGGAGGATGCTGCTGCTCGCTGGGAGCGCCGCCATCCTGGCGGCCCGGTCGGCTCTGCCGACCCGGCCGGCTGGAAGCCAGCGCTCCCAGCAAGGGCACCGTCCGCAGGTGAGCGTCCCGCCTTCCTTGACACCCGACCTTCCTCAGATACAATACGCCCGCTTAGAGCAGCGGAAAGGAGCACGGGCCGTATTCTGGAGGTCGAGGCGCTACCATGGCGAGCTACCTGCCCATCCTTGTGTTCACTCTGGTGTCCATCGGCTTTCTGGTGGTCACTCTCCTTGCCGCGCGGATTTTCCGGCACCGCGGATCGCCCAACACCAACCTCGATCCGTATGAGTGCGGCAACGAGCCGGAGACCTTCGCGCACGATCACAGGTTCTCGATCCGCTACTACATGATCGCGGTCCTCTTCGTGATCTTCGACGTGGAGACGATCTTCCTCTTCCCCTGGGCTGTCATGTTCAACAAGCTGGCGCTCTTCGGCTTCATCGAGATGATGGTCTTCCTCGTCATCCTCATCGTCGGCTACATCTACATCTGGAACCGGGGGGCGCTGCGGTGGGCATGATCGACGGCAGTGAGGCGAATGTCCTCACCACGACGTACGACAAGATCTTCAACTGGGCGCGCCGTTCGGCCATCTGGCCGATGCAGTTCGGGCTCGCCTGCTGTGCCATCGAGATGATGGCGGTGCTCGATCCGCGGCACGACATGTCGCGCTTCGGCGCCGAGGTCTTCCGCGCCACGCCGCGCCAGAGCGATCTGATGATCGTGGCCGGCACGGTGACCGAGAAGATGGCGCCGATCGTCCGCCGGCTGTGGGATCAGATGCCGGAGCCGAAGTGGGCGATCGCGATGGGCGCCTGCGCCACCTGCGGCGGTCCGTACCGCACCTATGCGGTGACCCAGGGCGTCGACCGCGTCATCCCGGTGGACGTCTACGTGCCGGGCTGCCCGCCGCGTCCCGAGGCTCTCCTCTGGGGCCTGCTGCATCTCCAGCGCAAGATCGACCGTATGACCGTCGTGGATCGACCGGCTCGCGCGGAGGTCCTCGCATGAGTGACGAGCAGGACGCCAAGCCGCCGGGCGAGCCGCCCGTTCCAGCCGAGCCAGCCGCTCCTGCCGCTCCTGCCTTGGACGACGCGGCGAAAGCCGCTGCCAAGGCCGAGGCGATCGCCAAGGCGAAAGCTGCTGCGGAGGCCAAGAAGGCCGCTGCCGCTGCGGCCGCCGCTTCCGGCGAGCCGGCTCCTGCCGGTGCCGCTGCCCCGGCTGCCGCTCCCGCCGCCGCCAAGCCGAAGCCGCCGGAGGACGATCCGAACAAGCCGGGCTGGGAGAAGGATCCGGTCACTCCCGAGTGGACGGACGCCGCGTCCGATCCGCTGGCCCAGGCGATCAAAGAGGAGTTCGGCGACGCCGTCGAGTCGGCGCGCACCATGGCCGGCGACCTCACCTTCCAGGTGCGGCGCGACGCCATCGCGGAGGTCTCGGCCTCGCTCAAGACGAAGCACGCCTTCACCTATCTGGTGGACGTCTGCGGTGCCGACTATCCGAAGCGCACGCCGCGCTTCGACGTCGTCTACCACCTCTACAGCTTCGCGGCGAACCGCCGCATCCGCCTCAAGGTGGCGACCGACGAAGAGACGCAGGTGCCCACCGTGTGCCGGGTGTGGAAGGCCGCCAACTGGTCCGAGCGCGAGGTCTACGACATGTACGGCGTGCGCTTCTCGGACCACCCGGACATGACCCGTATCCTCCTCTGGGAAGGCTTCAACGGCTATCCGCTGCGCAAGGACTTCCCGGTCGAGGGGATCGATACCGGCGCGGCGATCTATCCCGAGTACTACGAGGAGAAGGCCGGCCCGGTGGCCGGCACCGGCACCGGCTGGAAGCCGGCCAAGCCTCCGGCACCTCCGGCGCCTGCGCCGGCTGCGGCGCCTGCGGCACCGAAGGCCGGGGGAGAGCAGCCGTCATGAGCCAGCACCAGCCCGTCAATCTCCAGTTCGACGACTCGCACGACGGCCTCTTCTCCTCCGGCGAGGAGATGGAGCTCAACTTCGGCCCCCAGCATCCGGCCACGCACGGCGTGCTCCGCCTCAAGCTGCGGGTCAACGGCGAGCGCATCATCGACGCCTACCCGATCATCGGCTATCTCCACCGCGGCACCGAGAAGCTGTTCGAGCTCCACCCCTTCTTCCAGAACGTTCCCCACACCGACCGCATGGACTATGTGGCGGCGGCGACCAACAACCTCGCCTACGTGGGAGCGGTGGAGAAGCTGGTCGGCCTGGTGGTGCCGCCGCGGGCGCGCTACATGCGGACCATCCTCTGCGAGCTGCAGCGCATCTCCAGCCACCTCCTCTGGCTCGCCACGCACGCCATCGACATCGGCGCCATGACGCCGTTCTTCTACATGTTCCGCGAGCGCGAGCTGATCCTCGATCTGTTCGAGCAGTACTGCGGCGCCCGCCTGACGCTCAACTGCATGCGCCCGGGCGGCATGCCGCACGACCTGCCGGTGGGCTGGACCGACAAGTGCCGCGAGCTGGTGGAGATGTTCCCCGCCAAGTTCGACGAGTACGAAGGGCTGCTCACCAACAACCGCATCTGGAAGCTGCGCACGGTCGGCATCGGCGTCCTGCCGCCGGAGGTGGCGATCGACTACGGCGTCACCGGCCCGATGCTGCGCGGCAGCGGCATCGCGTGGGACCTGCGCAAGGCGATGCCTTATGAGGCGTACGGCGAGGTCGAGTTCGACGTGCCGGTGGGCAAGAACTGCGATACGTACGACCGCTACCTCGTGCGCATGGAGGAGATGCGGCAGGCCAACCGCATCATCGCGCAGTGCCTGGACAAGCTGCCCGCCGGCCCGATCATGGCCAAGCGGCCGCGCGTGATGAAGGCCGCCAAGGACGCCGAGGTCTACTACGGCATCGAGAGCCCGAAGGGGGAGATCGGCTTCTACATCGTCGGCGACGGCACGCCGAACCCCTACCGGTGCCACGTGCGCGCGCCCTCGTTCATCAACCTCCAATCGTTGCCCGAGCTGGTCAAGGGCACACTGATGGCCGACCTGGTGGCCATCATCGGCACCACGGACATCGTCCTCGGAGAGGTGGACCGCTGATGGGCTCACTCCTCGATTCGCTCCACCAGACGCTGGGCGACACGCTGTTCACCTTCGCGTTCTCGCCGCTGGTGAAGATCGCCGTCCTCCTGTTCGGCGGCATCCTGCCGCTCATCACCTATCTTGTGCTCGCGGAGCGCAAGATCCTCGGCTACATGCAGGCCCGCCTCGGTCCCAACCGCGTCGGACCGTGGGGGATCCTGCAGCCGATCGCCGACGTGATGAAGCTGCTGGTGAAGGAAGACACGCTTCCCACCCGGGCGGTCAAGTGGGCGTTCATCCTCGCTCCCTGCCTGGTGGTGGGATCGGCGCTGGTGATCTTTGCGGTCATCCCGATCGGCCCGAAGGCCGGCGAGCTGGGGCCGCTCAACTGGTTCATCACCGACGTCAACACCGGCCTGCTGTTCGTGGTCGCCTTCGCCACCATCGGCGTCTACGGCCTGATCATCGGCGGCTGGGCGTCGAACAACAAGTTCTCGCTGATGGGCGGTCTGCGCTCGGCGGCGCAGATGATCTCCTACGAAGTGCCGCAGGGCCTCGCGCTGGTCGGTCCGCTGATGCTCGCGGGCACCATGTCGCTGGTGGGAATCGTCAACGCGCAGAAAAACATGGAGTGGTGGTTCGTCTTCCCGCAGATCATCTCCTTCTTCATCTACTTCGTGGCCGGCGTCGCGGAGTCGAACCGCAACCCGTTCGACCTGCCGGAAGCGGAGTCGGAGCTGGTCGCCGGCTTCCACACCGAATACAGCGGCATGCGGTTCGCCCTCTTCTTCCTCGGCGAATACGCCAACATGATCGTGATCTCGGCGGTGGCGACCACGGTGTTCCTCGGCGGCTGGCTGGCTCCGTTCCCGCACTGGTTGCCGTTCCTCAGCGTCATCCCGGGACCGATCTGGTTCTTTCTCAAGATCTCCATCTTCCTGTTCAGCTACATCTGGTTCCGCGGCACGTTCCCGCGCTACCGGTTCGATCAGCTCATGGACCTGGGCTGGAAGTGGATGATCCCGCTCGCCCTGTTCAACCTGGTCCTCACCGCGGCGATCAAGCTGTACTTCCTCCCGCATTGAGGCGCCTCCGGAGACTTCTACATGAGCGCGATGAAGCGGTTCCTCGACAAGATCATGCTCCTCGACCTGTTTGCCGGTCTCGGCATCACGGCGAAGAACATGTTCAAGAAGAAGGTCACGGTGCAGTACCCCGAGGAGCGCTGGGAGCCGGCGCACCGGTTCCGCGGCATGTTCCGCCTCGACGAGGACCGCTGCATCAAGTGCACCATCTGCGCCAAGGACTGCCCGATCGACATCATCTACATCGACTGGCACCAGGAGCTGAACCCGGAGACGAACAAGAAGGAAAAAGTGCTCGACCGGTTCGACATCGACGTGCAGCGCTGCATGTTCTGCGGCCTGTGCGAAGAGGGGTGCCCGACCGATCCGAAGTCGATCTGGCTGACCACCAAGACCTACGAGCTGGCTTCGTACGACCGCTGGACGAACCTCTATGTCGACATGGACGAGCTTCAGGAGTGGAAAGTGCGGCCGGCGTACACCGACGAGGAGATCGCCTAAAGCCATGTCCGCGCTCGTCGCCAACGGTCCCGCTCTCCTGTTCTACGTCTTCGCCGCCCTGGCGGTCGTCTCGGCGCTCGGCGTGGTGACGCTGCGCAATCCGATGTACGGCGCGCTCAGCCTGCTGGTCACCTTCCTGTCGGTGGCGGTGCTGTTCCTCCTGCGCCAGGCGGAGTTCGTCGGCATGGTGCAGATCTTCGTCTACGGCGGCGGCATCATGGTGCTGTTCCTGTTCGTCATCATGCTGATCAACCTGCACCGGTTGCCGCAGACCAAGCTCTACTCCGGCCAGGCGCCGGTGGTGGCGCTCCTGGCGGTCGTGCTGGTGGCGTTCTTCGGCTACACGTTCCTGCGCACCCGTTTCAATCTACCTGACGCGCAGCCGGCGGCGTTTGTCGCCGCCGGCACCGACGCCGCGGCGGGCAACTCGCAGGCGGTCGCCTGGAGCCTGTTCACCCAGAACCTGCTGCCGTTCGAGATCGCTTCGGTCTTCCTGCTGGTCGCGATGATCGGCGCGGTCGTGCTGGGCCGGCGCCAGTAAAGGGACCTCTCATGCTCGAGATCACGACGAACCACTACCTGGTGCTGAGCTTCGTGCTCTTCGCGATCGGCATTTTCGGCGTCGCCGCGCGCAAGAACATGATCACCGTGCTGATGTCGATCGAGCTGATCCTCAACTCGGTGAACATCAACCTGGTCGCCTTCTCCTACCAGCACGGCAACCTGACCGGGCAGATCTTCTCGATCTTCACGATCACCGTCGCCGCCGGCGAAGCCGCGGTCGGCCTCGGCATCCTGATCGCCTACTTCCGGCTGCGCGAGACGACGGCCCTCGATCAGGCGCGGGATCTCAAGGGATAGACCTCAAGGGATAGACATAGACGATGAAAGAGCTTCTCTGGCTGATCCCGCTCCTCCCGTTCGTGGGCGCTCTGTTGAACGGCGTCCTGTTGCGCGGCCGCGTGTCCAAAGGCGTCGCGGCCGGGATCGCGTGCGGCGCCGTCGGCCTCGCCGCGCTTCTTTCGCTCGGCATCATCGGCGACTACCTGATGAGCACCGGCGGACAGGCGCACCGGACGCCCTTCGAAATGGATCTCTACACCTGGATGCCGGGTGGCGCGATCCACACCGCGGTGGGCACCGGGGTGCAGAATTTCTCCGTCAGCATGGGCTTCCTGCTCGACGCCCTCTCCTGCGTGATGCTGTTCGTCGTCACCTTCGTGGGCTTCTGGATCCACGTCTATTCGGTCGGCTACATGGCGCACGAGGACGGCTTCCAGCGCTTCTTCACCTATCTCAACCTGTTCATGGGCGCCATGCTGCTGCTCATCCTCGGCAACAGCTACGCGGTGCTGTTCGTCGGTTGGGAAGGGGTGGGGCTCTGCTCCTACCTGCTGATCGGCTTCTATTACAAGGAAGAGTTCCCGCCCTACGCCGGGCGCAAGGCGTTCATCACCAACCGGGTGGGCGACTTCGGGTTCGTCCTCGGCCTCTTCGCGCTGATCGCGAACTTCGGAACGCTCAAGTACACCGAGCTGTTCACCAAGATCGCCGCCAACCGGCCGCTGATGGAAAGCCACTACCATCTCGGGTTGACGCTCGCCTCGTTCATCGCCCTCGCCCTGTTCATCGGCGCGACCGGCAAGAGCGCGCAGATCCCCCTCTTCGTCTGGCTGCCCGACGCGATGGCCGGTCCGACGCCGGTGTCGGCGCTGATCCACGCCGCGACCATGGTCACCGCCGGCGTCTACATGGTGGTGCGCTCGAACGTGATCTATCAGCTCTCGCCGAACGTCTCCAGCGTCGTCGCCATCGTCGGCGCCGCGACCGCGCTCTTCGCCGGGACGATCGGGCTCGCGCAGTACGACATCAAGAAGGTGCTCGCCTACTCGACGGTCTCGCAGCTCGGCTACATGTTCCTGGCGGCCGGCGTGGGAGCGTATTCGGCGGCGATCTTCCACGTCATGACGCACGCCTTCTTCAAGGCCCTCCTCTTCCTCGGGTCCGGCTCGGTGATCCATGCCATGGGCGGCGAGCAGGACATGCGGAAGATGGGCGGGCTGAAGAAATACCTGCCGGTGACCTACTGGACCTTCCTGGTCGGCACCCTGGCGATCGCGGGCGTGCCGCTCTTCGCGGGCTTCTTCAGCAAGGATCAGATTCTCGGCGCGGCGGCCGGGCACGGCAACTGGATGCTCTACGCCATGGGCCTGCTGACCGCGGCGCTCACCGCCTGCTACATGTTCCGCGCCTTCTTCCTCACCTTCCACGGAAAGTTCCGCGGCACGCACGATCAGGAGCACCACCTGCACGAATCGCCGCCGTCGATGGCCTGGCCGCTGCGCGTCCTCGCGGTGGGCGCGATCGTCGCGGGCTACGTCGGCATTCCGGCGGCGATGACGTTCAAGACGCTCGACATCAACTATTTCGACCGCCTGCTGCACAACGTCCTGGTGGAGGTCCCGGGGCTCGAGAACCCCGAGGAGCACGCCCTGTCGTTCGAGCTGATGCTGATCGTTGCCTCGATCGCGGCGGCCGGCCTGGGCATCCTGATCGGCTGGCGGATCTGGGGCAAACGGGGCCTGGAGGGCGAGCGCGCTGTGGTGGAACGTTTCCCGGGCGTGCACCGGGTGCTGGAGAACAAGTACTACGTGGATGAATTCTATGACGCGACGGTGATCAGCGGCTTCTGGGCCACCGCGCGCGGGCTCTTCCGTTTCGACGCCGGCTTCATCGACGGGTTCCTGGTCAACGGGACACGCAACGTGTTCGTCTACGCCTTTTCGCTGGGCTCCAGCCTGTTCGACAAGTACATCGTCGACGGCCTGGTCAATGGGGTGGGGCGGATCCTCGACGGCTTTTCGCGCGGGTTCCGCCGGCTGCAGACCGGGTATGTGGCGAACTACGCCCTCGTCCTGGCCATGGGCATGTTCGCCCTGATCTGCGTCTACATGGTGCTGCGGCGGGGCTGACTTCGACTTCGAGGGACTCTGGGGGACTCATGTTCGACTGGGTGCACAACATTCCGATCCTGAGCATCGTCACTTACGTGCCGCTGGTGGGCGCGCTGTGCGTGATCTTTTTCATGAAGAAAGATCAGACGGGGCTGATCCGGAAGTTCGCGACCGGGATCGTGGTGATCGACTTTCTGATCTCGTTGCCGCTCTGGTTCGCCTTCGACCGCAACGGGATCGGCGAGAAGCTCTTCCAGTTCAAGGAGAGCCACGACTGGATTCCGTCGATCGGAGTGAAGTACGAGTTCGGCATCGACGGCATCGCCTTGCTGCTCGTGCTGCTCACCACGCTCCTCGGCGTCCTCGCCTTCATCTCCTCGTGGTCCGCCATCCATGAGCGCGAGAAGGAGTATTACGTCTTCATGCTCCTCCTCCAGACGGGAATGCTCGGCGTCTTCATGGCGCTCGACTTCTTCCTGTTCTACGTCTTCTGGGAGGTCATGCTGGTGCCGATGTACTTCCTCATCGGCATCTGGGGCGGTCCGCGCAAGCTCTACGCGGCGATCAAGTTCTTTCTGTATACCCTGGTCGGCTCGGTACTGATGCTGCTCGGCATCCTGGCGCTCTACTTCTACAACGCCGGCGGCCTGCTGGGGTGGAAGGGGCTGGACCATCCGATCTCCTTCTCGATCCTGAAGTTCCATGAGATCGGCCATACGATTCCGCCCCAGCTCCAGATCTGGATCTTCCTCGCCTTCTTCGTCGGCTTCGCGATCAAGGTGCCGATGTTCCCGTTCCACACCTGGCTGCCCGACGCGCACGTCGAGGCTCCCACGGCGGGATCGGTGATCCTGGCCGGTGTCCTGCTCAAGATGGGCACCTACGGCTTCCTCCGCTTCTCGCTGCCGATCCTGCCGGACGCGACGAGGACCATGCTGCCGTGGGTGGCGGGTCTCGCGATCATCGGCATCGTCTACGGCGGCCTGGTCGCCATGGCGCAGAAGGACATGAAGAAGCTGGTCGCCTACTCCTCGGTGAGCCACCTCGGCTTCGTGATGCTCGGCATCTTCGCGCTGAACGGTCCGGGGTTGAACGGCGGCGTGCTCCAGATGATCAACCACGGCCTGTCGACCGGCGCGCTCTTCCTTCTCGTCGGCGTCATCTACGAGCGGCGGCACACCCGCCTGATCGCGGAGTACGGCGGCATCTCGCAGGTGATGCCGGTCTTCGCCACCATCTTCCTGATCATCACCATGTCGTCGATCGGCCTGCCGGCGTTGAACGGTTTCATCGGCGAGTTCACCATCCTGGTCGGCGCCTTCGACCGCGTCTGGTGGTGGGCCCTTTTCGCCGGCCTGGGCATCGTGCTCGGCGCCGCCTACATGCTGTGGCTCTACCAGCGCGTCTTCTTCGGACCGCTCACCAACCCGGAGAACAAGGGGCTCAAGGACCTGACCGGGCGCGAGCTCCTCTACCTGATGCCGCTGGTCATTCTCTGCTTCGTGATCGGCATCGTGCCGGCGCCGTTCTTCAAGGTGATCGAGAAGCCGGTCCAGTACCTCGTGGACAAGGTCGATCCATCGCTGGCGCCGTCCCCCCCTGCGATGACCGCGGCCCCCGTGGCGGCGCCCGCGGGACGGACGGGAGAGTAGACCGTGCCGAATCCGCAAGAGTACATGCTGCTGGGGCCGGAGATCCTGATCGCCACGGCGGGCCTGGTCCTCCTCCTCGTCAGCTCCATCGGCCGCGGCCTGAGCAACCGCGAGTCGGCCACGGTCAGCCTGGCGGCCCTCGGGTTCGCCGCGGTCGTCCTCTTTCGCGTGCACATCAGTGTGCCGGGCCGGATGCTCATCCTGCAGAATTCGTTCGTCATCGACGGCTTCTCCTTCTTCTGGAAGGCGTTGATCCTGGTGGCGACGGCGCTCACCATCCTCCTCTCCGTCCGTTTCCTCGAAGAGGGGAACTACCGCGCCGCCGAGTTCTACTCGCTGATCCTCCTCGCCAGCTCGGGGATGATGTTCATGGCGAGCGGCTACTCGCTGCTCACCATCTGGATCTCGCTGGAGACGATGGCGCTCGCGAGCTACATCCTGGCCGGCTACTTCAAGCACCACATCCGCTCCAACGAGGCGGCGCTCAAGTACTTCATCCTGGGCGCCCTGTCCTCCGGCATCATGCTCTACGGCATCTCGCTCCTCTACGGAGCGGCGGGCACGGTGCAGCTCGGCGAGCAGTTTTCCAGTGCGCTGGCCCGGGAGCTGGCGAACGGCAACATGCTCGTTCCGCTCGGCTGGATCCTCCTCGCCTGCGGCCTGTTCTTCAAGGTCTCCGCCGTGCCGTTCCACGTCTGGACGCCCGACGTCTACACCGGCGCGCCGACGCCGGTGACGGCCTACCTCGCGGTGGCCTCGAAGGGGGCCTCGTTCGCCATCCTGCTGCGCATCTTCTATGAGGGCTTCGGCGCCCGGCTCGAATGGCAGTGGGTGGTGGCGGTGGTGGCGGCGGCGACCATGATCTGGGGCAACCTGGCGGCGCTGACCCAGGAAAACGTCAAGCGCATGCTCGCCTACAGCTCGATCGCCCACGCCGGCTACATCCTCCTCGGCGTGCTGGCGGTGTCCGAGATCGGGCTCTGGTCGGTGCTCTTCTACGTCCTGGCCTACACCTTCATCACCATGGGCGCCTTCGCCACCGTGATCCTCCTCGAACGCAAGGAGTACGCGGGCGAGACCTGCGCCGACTATGCCGGCCTGGCCCAGCGCTCGAAATTCCTGGCGGCGATGATGCTGGTGTTCCTGCTCGCCCTGACCGGCATCCCGCCGACCGGCGGCTTCTTCGGCAAGGTCTACCTGTTCGCCGCCGCGGTGCAGGCGGGGTGGACCTGGGTGGCGGTCATCGGCGTGCTGACCAGCGCGATCTCGCTCTACTACTACTTCCGGATCGTGGTCTACATGTACCTGCGCGATTCCACGCAGGCGACCCCGGTGCCGCTCCGGTCGCCGGCGCTGGTGGGGGTGATCGCCTTCTGCGCTATCGCCACCCTCGTGCTGGGTCTCTATCCGGAGCCGTTCATCCTGATGGCCAAAGCGAGCCTGCTGCCCCTGCCCTAAGGGGGACGGGCACTTTTCTGTCACCCGCGGTGACAGATTCGGCGGTCCAAGTTGGCACACACAAGTGCCGATTCGGCGAGCGCCGTGGCACTCCACCCGAAGCGTCTCTTGGCGGGGGCGTCCTTTTTCGAGGGCGCACCGTAGGACAGTCCCCTTGCGTCTTGTCTCCAGCAGGGGACGTGCCAGGCGCGTCTCCCCTCCTGTCTCCCGGTAAACCGTTGGCATCGTCTGTGCGTATTCCCGGAGCGGAGAGTTGAAGGCCGAAGGGGGACCGAATGGCGAAAGAAGGCGCAAACCACCAGAAAGGGTGGAACTTCGAGGCGGCGGCGATGCCCTTTGTGGACGCGTTGTACAACACCGCCTATCGAATGACGCGCAACTCGGAGGACGCCGAGGATCTGGTTCAGGAGACCTACCTCAAGGCATACCGCTACTACGACAAGTTCGAGGAGGGGACCAACTTCAAGGCGTGGTTGTTCAAGATCATGAAGAACACCTTCATCAACAACTACCGCAAGAAGCAGCAGGCCCCGACCCTGAGTGATTTTGCCGAGATCGAGGAGTCGTTCGAGAACCAGGTGAGCGAGGACGCGACCCGGCAGACCAAGAATCCCGAGGAAGAGCTGCTGGAGAACGTCCTCGACGAGGACGTCCAGGGTGCTCTCGACAAGCTGCCTCCGGACTACCGCATGGTGGTCATCCTGGCCGACCTGGAAGGCTTCTCCTACAAGGAGATCGCCGACATCCTCGAAGTCCCGGTGGGGACGGTGATGAGCCGCCTCTACCGGGGCCGCCGCCTGCTGGAGCACGCCATGCTCGACTTTGCGCGCGATCATGGCTATCTCCGGGAGGGCGAGCCCGCTAAAATGCGTAGCAAAAGCGTGTCCAAGTAAGCCTGGGTACGCGGAATAACCAGCCCGGCGCAGAAGTTGATTAGAAGGGTTGCGTCGCCGGGAGCCACGCAGCGGGATTGCGGAGGAAGGATGATGGACTGCAAAGAGGTCGGGATGGCACTTTTTCTATTCTTCGACAACGAGATGGAAGAGGAATTGCTGGCCCCTTTCCGTGACCACGTCTCGCAGTGCGGCCATTGCGCGAAGCGGATGGCCTACACGCGCAAGCTGCTGGTGATCGTGCGAGAGAAATGCGTCCGGTGCTCGGCGCCCGACCGGCTGCGGCACCGGATCCTCACCAGCCTGCCCCATCGCGGCACCGTCCCCGGCCCCTACTGATCTCCCCTCCTTCTCTCCTTCGCCATGAAACTCCACCGTCTACCGCTCACTCTCCTGGCGCTGGCCTGCCTGTTCGCCGCCGGCTCCGCTTCGGCGCAGGACGTCCGCCTGGCAGGTCTCCAGGGCGAGCACCTGGCCGATGCCGACATGGCCAAGGGGACGACCATTGTCATCTTCTGGACCTCCTGGTCGCCGCACTCACGCGACATCGTGGCGCGGGTCAATCCGTTGGCACAGCGGTGGGGCGGCAAGGCGCGCGTGGTGACGGTGAACTTTCAGGAGGAGCGCCAGGCGGTCGAGGGCTTCCTCGCCGGCAAGGGGCTCGCGGTGTCCGTGTTCCTGGACGGCGACGGCGCCTTCGCGCGGAAGTACTCCATGGCGACCCTCCCGGGTCTGCTCATCGTCCGCGACGGCAAGGCGGTCTACCGGGGGCGTCTTCCCGACGACCCCGACCGCGTGATCGCCGAAAATCTCGGCTGATCCGGCCTGCGCCGGCACCCGGGTCTGGATTCCCGCACGCGGGAATCGATCCCCACTTGACTCGCCGCGCCCGGGGCGCCACGATCCAGTGCGATGCACACGATCTTCAAGGACTTCACGTTCGCGGCGGCGCACGCCATCCGGGGTCATACCCGGGGGTGCCAGAACCTGCACGGCCACAACTACCGGGTGCGGGTGCACCTGCGGGCGGAGCGGCTCGATCCGCTCGGCATGGTGCTGGACTTCGCCGATCTGAAGACCATCATGCAGGAGGTCGTGGGGCCGTTCGACCACGCGGTGATCAACGACATCCCGCCGTTCGACCAGCGCAACACCACGGCCGAGCTGGTCAGCCAGTACGTCTTCGAGGAGGTCTCCCGGCACCTCGCCACCCAGGAGCGGGTGCGGGTGGCAAAGGTCGAGGTCTGGGAGAACGACACCTCCTGCGCCATCTACGAGCCTTGACGGCGGCGTTCATATAGAATCCGCCCTCAGCGTTTCCGCACGGCACCTTCGCGGTCCGGCTCACCAAAAGGAATTGAAGGAACTGGAGAATGGCTTCCGACAAGACGACTCTTGACGGCCTGCGGATCGACCGCAGCGCCGACTCGGCCGGCGGCTCGCGGCGGTGGGTGTGGATCGCGGCCACCGTGCTGATCCTGCTGCTGGCTTCCGGCGCTTTCGCCTGGCTGCGGCGCCCTGCCGGCGCGGAGGTGCGGACGGCGCCGGCGCGCGAGAAGACCGGCGCGGCGGCGGGAGCGGTGCTCAACGCCTCCGGCTACGTGACCGCCCGCCGCCAGGCGACCGTCTCCTCCAAGATCACCGGCAAGGTGAAGGACGTGCTGGTCGAAGAGGGGATGGTGATCCGCGAGGGGCAGGTCCTCGCCCACCTCGACGACGTCACGGCGACCAAGCAGCTCGCGCTCGCCGAGTCGCAGCTCGAATCGCAGCGCCGGGCGCTCGCCGAGACCCAGGTGCGCATCAAGGAAGCGGAGATCAACCGCCAGCGCCAGCGCCGGCTGCGCGAAGAGGGGGTCGGCACGCAGGCCGACCTCGACGCCGCCGACGCCAACGCCGACTCCCTGAAGGCCCGCCTGGAGCAGGCGCGGCAGGAGGTCACCGTCGGCGAGCGTACGATCGCGCTGCGCCGCCAGGACATCGACGACGCGGTCATCCGCGCCCCGTTCTCCGGCGTCGCGGTGAGCAAGGACGCGCAGCCGGGCGAGATGATCTCCCCGGTGTCGGCCGGCGGCGGCTTCACGCGCACCGGTATCTGCACCCTGGTCGACATGAAGTCGCTGGAGATCGAGGTCGACGTCAACGAGAGCTACATCAACCGGGTGAAGCCCGGCCAGAAGGCAGTCGCGACGCTCGACGCCTACCCCGACTGGCAGATCCCGGCGCGGGTGATCATGCCGGTGCCCACCGCCGACCGGCAGAAGGCGACGGTGAAGGTGCGCCTCGGCTTCGAAGAGCTCGATCCGCGCATCCTGCCGGACATGGGCGTGAAGGTCGCGTTCCTGGACGAGTCGCAGGCCCCGGGCGCCTCGGGTGCCGGAGCCGCGCCCGCCAAGCCGGCGGTCACCGTGCCGAAGACCGCGGTGCGCAAGGACGGCGAGCGCGACGTCGTGTTCGTGGTGAAGGACGGCCAGGTGGAGCGGCGGGCGGTGGGGTTGGGACCGGCGGCCGGCGACGAGGTCACGGTGCTCTCGGGCGTCTCGGGCGGCGAGCAGGTGGTCATCGAAGGACCGGCGGATCTCAAGGACGGCGCCAAGGTCTCCGTCAAGCCCGCCGCTTCCGGGACCCAATAACAAGGAGGAGCGAGGAGACGATGGACAACAAGGCCCTGGTGAAGATTCGCGGTGTCCACAAAGTCTACTTCCGCGGCTCGGAGCGGCTCGACATCCTCAACGGGATCGACCTCGACGTTCCGGCCGGTGATTTCCTGGCCCTGATGGGACCGTCCGGCTCGGGCAAGACGACGCTGCTCAACCTGATCGGCGGCCTCGACCGGCCGAGCTCCGGCTCGCTGCAGGTGGCGGACGTGCCGATCGACCACATGTCCGACGCCAAGCTCGCCGAGTGGCGGTCGCGCCATGTCGGGTTCGTCTTCCAGTTCTACAACCTGCTGCCGGCGCTGACCGCGGAGCGCAATGTCGAGCTGCCGCTCCTCCTCACGCCGCTGTCGAAGCAGGAGCGGCGGAGCCACGTGGCCACGGCGCTGTCGGTGGTCGGCCTCGCCGAGCGGTCGCGGCACTATCCGCGCCAGCTCTCCGGCGGCCAGGAGCAGCGGGTGGGCATCGCCCGCGCCATCGTCACCGATCCGACGCTGCTTCTCTGCGACGAGCCCACCGGCGACCTCGACCGCAAGTCGGGCGACGAGATCCTCGACCTGCTCCAGGCGCTGAACCGCGACCAGGGGAAGACGATCATCATGGTCACCCACGACCCGCACGCGGCGGCGCGGGCGCGGCGCACCTTGCACCTCGACAAGGGCGAGCTGGTCACGGAGGCTGCGGCATGAAGCTCTTTCCGCTGATCTGGAGCAACCTCTGGCGCCGGCCCGTCCGCACCGGGCTCACCCTGCTGGCCGCCCTGTTCACCTTCGCGCTGTTCGGCGTCCTCGCCGCCATCAACCTCGCGTTCGGCATGGGGGTCGACATCTCCGGCGCCAACCGGCTGGTGGTGATCCACAAGATCTCGCTGATCATGCCGCTGCCGGTCTCCTACCAGGAGCGCATCGGGGCGGTCCCCGGCGTCAACGCGCTGACCCACATGAACTGGTTCGGCGGCATCTACAAGGACCCCAAGAACTTCTTCGCCCAGATGGCGGTCGACACGCCGACCTTCTTCGATCTCTATCCCGAGTACGTCGTGTCGCCGGAGCAGAAGAAGGCCTGGGAGGCGGACCGCTCCGGCGCGATCGTCGGCCGCGACCTGGCGGAGCGGTTCGGCTGGAAGATCGGCGACAAGATCCCGATCCAGGGGACGATCTATCGGCGCAAGGACGGCTCGAAGACGTGGGACTTCAACATCGACGGAATCTACACGCCGGGCAAGAAAGGGGTCGACGCGACGCAGTTCTTCTTCCACTACGACTATCTGAAAGAGGGGGCCCGGATGGCCACCTCCGACATGGTCGGCTGGTACACCGTGCGGATCAGCGATCCCAACCGCGCGGCGGACATCTCGCAGCGCATCGACGGCCTGTTCGCCAATTCGTCCTATGAGACCAAGACATCGACCGAGAAGGCGTTCGCGCAGTCGTTCGCCAACCAGATGGGGAACATCGGCGCCATCGTGCGCTACGTCGTTTCGGCGGTCCTCTTCGGCATGCTGCTGGTGATCGGCAACACCATGTCCCAGTCGGTTCGTGAGCGGACGAACGAGCTCGCGGTGCTCAAGACCTTGGGCTTCGGCAACGGGCTGGTGCTCTTCCTGGTGATCGCGGAGTCGTGCCTCCTGGCTCTCACCGGGGCGGGGCTCGGGCTGCTCTTCTCCTGGGGTGTCCTGACGCCGCTCGTCGGCAAGCTGCTCAAGCAGTTCCTGCCGGTGTTCTACATCCCGGGCTGGGGGATCGCGCTCGGGCTCGGCATCGCGCTGGTGCTCGGCATCCTGACCGGTCTCGTGCCGGGCATCCAGGCGATGCGCCTGCGCATCGTCGACGCCCTGAGGAGGGTGTGACATGGGGAACTGGCTCTCGCAAATCGCCACGGTCACCTGGCTCGGCCTGCGCACACTCGGGCAGCGCCGCGGCGCCTCCACCGCGGCGGCGTTCGGGATCATGGTGGTGGTGGCGGTCGCCATCGCCATCCTGTCGATCGCCGAAGGCTTCCGGCAGACGATGCGGTCGACGGGAGATCCGGCGACGGTGATCGTGCTGCGCGGCGGCAGCGACTCCGAGATGACGAGCGGCGTCAACCGCGACGCGGCGCGCATCATCTCCGACGCGCCCGGCGTGCTGCGCGCGCCGGAGGGACCGCTCTCCTCCGCCGAGCTGTTCGTGATCGTCGACGTACCCAAGCGTTCCACCGGCACCGACGCGAACGTGCCGCTGCGCGGCGTCCAGCCCGCGGCCTTCGCGGTGCGCAAGAATTTTCACCTGCTCGATGGCCGGCGTTTCGAGCCCGGCAAGAACGAGGTGATCGTGGGCAATGGCGCCGCGCAGGAGTTCGCCGGGCTGGAGGTCGGCCACAAGCTGCGCTGGGGAGAGAACGAGTGGACCGTGGTGGGCATCTTCACCGACGGCGGCAGCTTGAGCGAATCGGAGATCTGGTGCGACGTCGGCGTCCTCCAGCCGGCCTACCGGCGCAACGCCTACCAGTCGGTCCACACCCGCCTCGACTCGGCGGCGGCGTTCAACGGCTTCAAGGACGCCCTGACCGCGGACCCGCGGCTCGACGTCTCGGTCTACCGCGAGCCGGACTACTACGCCGGGCAGTCGGAAGGGCTCACGACGATGGTCCACGGCCTTCTCTGGCTCATCTGCCCCCTGATGCTGGCCGGAGCGATCTTCGGCGCCCTCAACACCATGTTCAGCTCGGTCGCGACGCGCAGCCGGGAGATCGCGACGCTGCGGGCGCTCGGCTTCGGCAGCGGGCCCGTGGTGATTTCTGTCCTCACCGAGTCGCTCTTCCTCGCCGCCCTCGGCGGCGGGGCCGGAGCGGCGTTCGCTTATTACGTCTTCAACGGATTCCGCGCGGCGACGATGAACTGGCAGAGCTTCAGCCAGGTCTCCTTTGCGTTCGCCGTCACGCCGCGCCTGCTGCTGCTGGGCTTCGCGGCGACCCTGGGGATGGGGCTGATCGGCGGCCTGTTCCCGGCGATGCGGGCCGCCAACCTTCCGGTCGCCACGGCATTGCGGGAGCTATGAGGCGGACGATACAATCCCGGCCATGACCAATCCAGAAACAGGACCGACCGCCAACGCCCACCCGGCGGCGAAGCTCACCCTTGACGGCAAGGACTACGAGCTTCCCGTCGTCGTGGGCAGCGAGGGCGAAGTCGGTGTCGATATTTCGCAGCTCCGCGCCAAGAGCGGCGCGATCACGCTCGACCAGGGCTACGGCAACACCGGCGCCTGCGAGAGCGCCATCGCCTTCATCGACGGCGAGAAGGGGATCCTGCGCTACCGCGGCTACCCCATCGAAGAGATCGCCGGCAAGGCGCGGTTCGCGGAGGTGTGCTTCCTGCTGATCTACGGCCACCTGCCGAGCCAGGCCGAGCTCGCCGACTTCAGCCAGCGCCTCACCCGCCACAGCCTCCTGCACGAGGACATGAAGAAGTTCTTCGAAGGCTATCCGGCCAGCGCGCACCCGATGGCCATGCTGTCGTCCATGGTCGCCTCGCTGTCGGCCTACTATCCGGACGACAGCGACCTCGACCTCAACATCATCCGGCTGCTCGCCAAGGCGAAGACCATTGCGGCCTTCTCCTACAAGAAGAACGTCGGGCAGCCGTTCGTCTACCCGCGCAACGACCTGTCCTACTGCGCCAACTTCCTCCACATGACCTTCGCGGTCCCCGCCGAGCCCTACGAGGTGAACCCGGTCTTCGAGCGGGCGCTCAACCTGCTCATGATCCTGCACGCCGACCATGAGCAGAATTGCAGCACCTCGACCGTCCGCATGGTGGGGAGCAGCCAGGCGAACCTCTTCGCCTCGATCTCGGCCGGCATCTGCGCACTCTGGGGGCCGCTCCACGGCGGGGCGAACCAGGCGGTCATCGAGATGCTGGAGCGCATCCGCGACGACGGCGGCGACCACAAGAAGTATGTCGAGATGGCGAAGGACAAGGCGTCGGGCTTCCGCCTCATGGGCTTCGGCCACCGGGTGTACAAGAACTTCGACCCGCGGGCGCGCATCCTGAAGCAGACCTGCGACGAGGTGCTCCAGCAGCTCGGCATCGACGATCCGCTCCTCGCGATCGCCAAGCACCTGGAAGAGATCGCCCTGCACGACGACTTCTTCATCTCCCGCAAGCTCTACCCGAACGTCGACTTCTACAGCGGCATCATCTACCGCGCCATGGGCATCCCGACGAACATGTTCACCGTCATGTTCGCCCTCGGCCGTCTGCCCGGCTGGATCGCCCACTGGCGGGAGATGCGCATCGATCCGCAGACCCGGATCAACCGCCCGCGCCAGATCTACACCGGAGCGACCCAGCGGCTGTACGTACCGCTCGAGCAACGGTAGGGATCGCCGGGCGATTGACAGACAGGACCGTGGCGGTCCAGAATACCTCGATCTTTTGAGACGGCATCTCAAGAAGCGTCAACAAGATCGAGAACAAGGTCGAGAAGAGGACCAGCCACGGATCCGATGATGTCAGACGCCCGGGAAAAGCAACGATTCCTCCAGCTCCTGCGGGAGCGTGGACAGCGTGTCACCGGCGAGCGGCTGGCGCTGTTCGACGAGATCTTTTCGCAGCACGGCCACATCGACGCCGAAGAGCTGCTGGCGGCGATGAAGGGGCGCGGGCTCAAGATCTCGCGCGCCACGGTCTACCGCAATCTCGACCTGCTGGTGGCCTACGGCCTGGCGCGCAAGCAGCGCCTGGAGCGCAACCGCTTCCTCTACGAGCACGTGCACAGCGGCCAGCAGCACGATCACCTGGTGTGCACCGGCTGCGGCCGGGTCGTCGAGTTCATCAGCCCCGGCATCGCGGCCCTCCAGGCGGAGATCTGCCGCGCGCACGGCTTCGTCGCCACGCGCCACACCCTGCAGATCAGCGGCCTGTGCAATCAGTGCGCGCAGCAGCAGCCGGCCGGCATCACCGCAGGCGGAAGAGCGGCCCATGTTTGAAGCGCTGATCGTCACCTTGCGCGAAGGCGTCGAAGCGGCGCTGGTGGTCGGGATCATCGTCGCCTTCCTGCGCCGCGAAGGAGCGGAGCGCTACCTCGGCGCGGTGTGGGCCGGGATCGGCACCGCGGTGGCGGGGAGCCTGCTGGGCGCCTTCGTCCTCTACCGCTGGGCGGTCAACCAGGAGGTCTTCGAGGGGCTGCTCTATCTCGGGTCCGCGGTGTTCGTCGGCTCGATGATGATCTGGATGTGGCGCCATTCGCACTCCCTGTCCGGGGAGATGAAGGGCTCGCTGTCGCGCATCCTGGCGCGCGAGAAGGCCGGCTCGGTCGCCGCCGGCCTCTTCCTCTTCACCTTCCTGATGGTCTTCCGCGAGGGAATCGAGACCGTCGCCTTCCTGTCCGCCCTGTCCCTGTCGACCGGCGGCCTGATGGCGGCCCTCGGCGTCGGCATCGGTCTCGCCGCGGCGGTGGCGTTCGGCGTCTACTTCGTGCGCGGCAGCCTGCGCATCGACCTCGGGCGGTTCTTCAAGATCACCGGCATCGCGCTGGGAATCTTCGTCCTCCAACTGCTGGTCAACGGCTACCACGAGCTGTCCGAGGCGGGCTGGCTGCCGGCCAACGAGACGACGATGTCGACCGTCGGACCGCTGGTGAAGAACGAATTCTTCTTCATCGCCGCCGTCCTCCTGCTGCCGCTGTTGATGCTGATGATCCCGGGCCGGCAGCCGGCTCCGGCCGCGCCTCCGGAGGCCGAAGGGGCGGCGGCCCGGCTGGCGCGGGCGCAGACGCAGCGCCAGGGACGGGCGCGCGCGGTGGGCGCGGTGCTCGGCGTGATCATCCTCGCCGCCCTCGGCGTCGGTTTCGTCTACGGCCAGGCGCCGGCCGCCCTGTCGGCGGCGACCCCGGTCGAAGTCGGCGCGGACGGCGCGGTCCACATCCCCCTGTCCAGCTTCCAGGACGGCAAGCTGCAACGCTTCCAGGTGCGGATCGACGGCGTCGCCGTGCGCTTCATCGCCGTGCCGGTCGACGCGAAGGCGACCGAGATCGCCACCGCCTTCGACGCCTGCGACATCTGCGGCGCCAAGGGGTATTACCAGGACGGAACCAGCATCACCTGCCTCCACTGCGGCTCGGCGATCTACCCGCCGAGCATCGGCCAGCGGGGAGGCTGCAATCCGGCGCCGCTCGCCGCGCGGCATCAGGGGGGCGATCTGGTGATCGCCGCCTCCGAGCTGGCCAAGGGCGCGCCGCGGTTCGCTCCGGCCGGCGCCGCCGCGGGTCACGCAGGGCATCAGGGCTAGGCATGTACACCCGCCTGCTCCTCGAGTCGCTGCGCCGCGGCACCCGCCGGAAGCTCCTGGCGGTCTCCGCTGTCGCGCTCGGCACGTTCGGAGCGACCGCGCTCGCGGAGGTGATGCTGGCCTCGGGCGACCGGCTCGCCGCGGAGATGAGCTCCTACGGCGCCAACCTGGAGCTGGTGCCGGCGGCCGGCCGGCAGACGCTCGCCGTCGCGGACCTGCCGACCATCCGCAAGATCTTCTGGCGCAACAACATCGTCGCCCTGGCGCCGTTCGAGGACGTGCGCGTCCGGTTGCAGCCGGGCAGCCCGGCGGAGACCGTGGCGCCGCTGGTGGGCACCTGGTTCGATCACGACCTCGAAGGCGGCTGGCGCACCGGCCTGCCGCGGGTCCGGCCGACCTTGCGCGTCGCCGGCCGCTGGCCGCACGACGACGTTTCGCAGACCACCGAAATCGCCTTGGGCCGCCGGCTCGCTGCCCGTCTCGGCGTCTCCCCGGGTGCTGAGATCCGGGTGCGGCTGGGCGGCGAGGAGACGGTCTTCCAGGTGGTGGGCCTGCTGACCAGCGGTGGCGACGAGGAGGAGCAGGCGTTCGCGCCGCTCGCCGCGGTGCAGCGCCTCGCCGGTCTGGCCGGGCGGTTCACCCGCGCCGAGGTGTTCGCGCTGACCAACCCGGAGGCGCAGAATCATCGCGATCCGAAGAGCATGACCCCGAAGGAGTACGACGCCTGGTACTGCACGGCCTATCCATCGTCGGTGGCCTTCCAGCTCGGCGAGGCGGTGCCCGGCAGCACGGCGCGGGTGATGCGCGGCATCACCGCCGCCACCGCCGACGTCCTCGGCAAGCTCCAGGGTGTTCTCGCCGCGCTCGCCGTGGTGGCGCTGATCGGCGCCGCGGTGGGAGTGACGGCGGCGATGACGGCGACGGTCCTGGAGCGCCGGCTGGAAGCCGGGCTCCTCGTCGCGATCGGCGCGCCGCGCGCCCATGTCGTCCTCTTCTTCCTCAGTGAGGCGGCGCTCCTCGGTCTGCTCGGCGGTCTCGCGGGCGGAGCGGCCGGCCTGGCCGGCGGCCGGCTGCTCGGCAGCGGCGCGCTGGGCGTCGCCGTGCCGTGGATGCCGCAGCTCCTCCCCTTCGCGGCTCTCCTGGGTTTACTGGTGGCGGCCGTCGCCAGTCTGCTGCCGGTGGTCCGCGCCCTGGAGCTGTACCCGGCGGAGATCCTGAAGAAGGCCACCGCCTGACATGCTCGCCCGTCTCGTCTTCGCCAGCCTGCGGCGCCGTTTCCGGCAGCTCGGGCTGATCCTCGCCGCGGTGACTGTGGCGGCGGCGACGGTGACCGCCCTGGCCGGCTTCTCGGCCCGCGCGCAGGGGCGGCTGGGCGAGAGCCTGTCCGCCTTCGGGCCGAATCTCATCGTGCGTCCGCAGATCGGCGGCCCGCCGCGGATTCCGGACGAGGCGGCGGCGCGGGTGCGGACGGTCACCGGGGTGCGCGAGGCGGTGGGGGTTGCCGGTGGCGGCTCGGGTGTGGACCGCATCGAGGTGCGCGCCGAGCCGGGGCGCATCGGCGAGGTCGCCGCGGCGATCGAGGCGCGGGTGGAGGGGATCGAGGCGCGGCCTCTCCTCAAGGTCAGCGAGTCCGACGCCCGGGTCACCCACCGTCTCACCCTCGTGCTGGCAGCGATCTCCGCTGTCACCTTCGCCATCGCGCTCCTCTCGGTGGGAGCGGCCACCACGGCGCTGGTGGGGGAGCGGCGGGTGGAGATCGGCCTCCTCATGGCCCTGGGCTATACCGGCCGGCGCGTCGCCGGCCTCTTCGCGATCGAGCTGCTCGCCGCCGCGGTGCTGGCCGGGGTGGCCGGCATGCTGCTCGGCGAAGCGGCGGCCGGCGGCCTCGCCCGCCGTCTGCTCGGAGCGGGCTCTGCCGGGTTTTCCCTCACCTGGAACGGCCTCGCCGCCGCGGCGCTGGTCGCGGTCCTGGTGGTGGGAGCGTCGATGACGGTGGCGCTGCGCCGGGTCGAGCGCCTGGATGCGGCCCGCGTGCTGCGGGGCGAGTGAATCGGAGCATCGGGTGATGTCCTTCGTCGAAATCCAAGGCCTGAGCCGCCGTTTCGGCGCCCTGCGCGCTCTCGACGACCTGTCGCTCTCCATCCAGGAGGGCGAGTGGGTGGCCATCACCGGCCCGTCCGGCTCCGGCAAGACGACCCTGCTCAACATCCTCTCTGGCCTGGACCACGCCAGCTCCGGCAAGGTGAGCGTCGGCGGCACCGACCTCTCCTCGCTGCCGGCGCGCGAGCTGGCGCGCTACCGCCAGCGCACCATCGGCCTGGTCTTCCAGCAGTTCCATCTCATCCCGTATCTGACCGCGCTGGAAAACATCATGCTCGCGCAGTACGTGCACAGCATGACCGATCGGCCGGAGGCGGAGGAGGCGCTGCGCCGCGTCGGCCTCGGCGAGCGGCTGCACCATCTGCCGAGCCAGCTCTCCGGCGGCGAGCAGCAGCGGGTGTGCATCGCCAGGGCGCTGATCAACCAGCCGCCCCTGATCCTCGCCGACGAGCCGACGGGAAACCTCGACGCGGTCAACGAAGCCGTGGTGATGAACCTCCTCACCGACCTCCACCAGCGCGGCCACACCTTGATCCTGGTGACCCACGATCCGACCATCGCCTCCCGCGCCGATCGCGAGATCCGCCTGGAGCACGGCCGGCTCGCCGCTCCCGAGGCGCCGGGAGCCATCGCCCAGCTCGGCGTGCTGGCCGAGCTCTGGCGCCTGCTCGAAGAGGACAACGCGGGAGTGTCGGTGGCGCGCCGCGGCGTGGCCGACCTGCTGGCCGACGGTCTGCTCGCCTTCCTGGACGGCAAGATCGCCTTCACCGAGCGCGGCCGGACCCTGGCCGCGTCGGCGGTGCGCAGGGTGCGCCTGGCGGAGGTACTGCTGGCCCGCACGCTCGCCACGACCGAGGAGTGCGGCCGCGCGCTGCCGGTGGCCGCCGGCTTCGAAGATCAGGTCTGCGCCTTCCTCGATCATCCGAACCAGTGCCCGCACGGCCGGCCGATCCCGCCGGGCGGCTCCTGCTGCGGCGTTCCGGAGCCCGTGGCCGTTGTCGAGGTCGAGGCGTGATCCGCGGTCTTTGCGCCCCTTGCGCGGCCGGTCTTGTCCTCTTCTTTGCGGCTGCGGTTTCTGCGCGCGAGGGGAACGTCGAGCGGCGGGTGATGCTCATGGGCACTGCCCTGGAGATCGAGGTCGAAGCGACGGACCGGCCGGCGGCGCTCGCGGCGAGCGAGAAGGCGGTCGTGGCGCTCGAAGCCGCGGAGGCGCGCTTGTCGACCTGGCGCGACGACTCCGAGCTGGCCCGTCTGAACCGGGCGCCGGTGGGGGAGCGGGTGGCCCTGTCGCCGCGGCTCGCCGCCGATCTCGCCACCGCCCGTCACTGGTGGCAGGAGACCGGTGGCACGTTCGATCCCGCGATCGGTCCGCTCGTGAAGGCCTGGGGCCTGCGGCAGGGTGGGCGCCAACCGAGCGAGGCCGAGCGCGCCGCGGCAATGGACGCCTCCGCCATGGACGGTCTGGAGCTGGATCACGGCATCGCGGTGCGCCGCCGGGCCGGTCTCACCCTGGAAGAGGGGGCGTGGGGCAAGGGCGCTGGCCTGGCCGACGCGATCGCCGCGCTGGCGTCCGATCCGGCCGTCCGCCGCGCCACTCTCGATCTCGGTGGGCAGGTCGCCCTCTACGATCGGCAGGAGCGGAGCGCGCGAGCGCCATGGAAGGTGCCGGTGGCCGATCCACGCCAGCGCCACCAGGCGGTGATCGAGCTGACGGTCGACGGTGGCTCGCTCTCCACCTCCGGCGACAGCGAGCGCGGCATCGTCGTCGACGGCAGGAAGCTCAGCCATCATCTCGATCCCCGCACCGGCTTTCCGGTGCCCAGCTTCGGCAGCATCACGGTGTGGACCGAGAGCCCGCTCGATGCGGACTGCCTGTCGACCGGTCTCTACGTCATGGGTCCGGAGAAGGCTCTGGACTGGGTCACCGGCCATCCTGGAATCGAGGCGCTGGTGCTCCGGCCGGTCCCGGCAAAGCGGGGGGAGGAGATCGAAGCCCTCGCCACCGCCGGATTCGCCGGACGGCTGCGGGCGCTCGAATCCACCGTTCACATCCATTTCTGGAAGCAGCAGCACCCCGAGGAGAACGTTAGATGAGCTGGAGAATCGCTGCTGTCGTCGCTGTCGTTTCCGTCGTGGCCTGCCTGACGGCTCCGGTTTTTGCCCAGACCCCAGGCACCCCATCCACGGTCCAGTCGGACAGCGACCGTATTCAGAAGCTCGAACGCGAGGTCGCGGAGCTGAAGGCGGAGATCGCGGCGCTCAAGAGCACGTCGACCGAGAGCGGCCGGATCGTCGAGCTGGAGCGCAAGCTGGAGGTCCTCGCCGGTGAGATCGAGGCGATGAAGATCGGCGAGGCGGCGCAGGCGACCGTCAGCGAGCACGGCCTCGGTCCGGCGGCGTCGAAGGTCTACCACGCCGAGCGCGGACTTTCGATCGGCGGCTACGGCGAAGTGCTCTACCAGAATTTCCGCTCCGACCGCTCGTCTGAAATCGACCTCCAGCGCGCCGTGCTCTACTTCGGCTACAAGTTCGACGACAAGTGGGTCCTCAACTCGGAGGTCGAATACGAGCACGGCGTCGGGGCGGAGGTGGAGTTCGCCTACCTCGACTACCTCTGGAAGCCGCAGATGAGCTTCCGCGCCGGCCGGGTGCTCCTCCCCGTCGGGCTGATCAACGAGCTCCACGAGCCGACCGTCTACCTCGGCGCCAACCGGCCCGCCATCGAGACCCTGATCATTCCCACCACCTGGCGGGAGGACGGCTTCGGGCTGTTCGGCCAGGCTGGGCCTTTCTCCTACCGCACCTACCTGCTGGCCGGCCTCAACGCGGAGGGCTTCACCAGCGAGGGGCTGGTCGAAGGGCGCCAGGAGGGGGTCGAGTCGAAGGCCGACGACATCGCCTGGGTCAGCCGGCTCGACTACACCGGCGTGCCCGGACTGCTGGCTGGCGGCTCGGTCTACGCCGGCGACTCGGGGCAAGGAGTCCGAAGCGTCACGGGTCGGCGGCTCGGCGTCGCCACGAAGCTCTACGAGGGCCACCTGGAGTGGAAATGGCGGGGGCTCGAATTCCGCGCGCTCGGCGTGCAGGCGAAGATCGACGACGTCGCCGCCTTGAACGAGACCCTCGGCCTCACCGGTGACGAGTCGATCGGCTCGAAGCTCCAGGGGTACTATGTGCAGCTCGGCTACGATGTCTTGGCCGGGCATGGTGGCGGCAGATCGCTGACACCGTTTGCGCGCTACGAGAGCTTCGACACGCAGAAAGAGGTCCCCGCCGGATTCCTTCGCAATCCGGCCAACGACATCAACAGCCTCACGATGGGGATCGCCTTCAAGCCGATCGATCAGATCGTGATCAAGGCCGACTATCAGAAGTTCGACAACGCGGCGAAAACCGGAGTCGATCAGATCAATGTCCTTCTCGGCTACATTTTCTAGACCGGTTCGGCTCGGCGCTTTGGTCCTGGCGCTCTGCGTTCTGGTTGCAGCACCGGCGGCGGCGAAGATCTTCCTGGGCGTCGACGAAGCTCTGAAGGTGGTCTTTCCCGGCTGCAAGATCGAAAGGCGCACCGCCTATCTCACGCCGGCCCAGTTGCAGAAGGTCAAGAACCTGGCCGGCGTCGAGGTGCCGAGCGCGCTGGTGAGCTATCACACGGCGACGCGCGACGGGCAGCCGGCGGGCACCGCGTATTTCGATACGCACAAGGTGCGCACCCTGCCGGAGACGCTGATGATCGTGGTCGATCCGCAGGGCAAGGTGGCGCGGATCGAGGTGATCTCGTTCCGCGAGCCCGAGGAGTACATGCCGCGTGCCGCCTGGTATCAGCAGTTCCTGGGCAAGAAGCTGGACGCCGAGCTGCAGATCAAGCGCGGTGTCCGCCCGGTGACCGGCGCCACCCTGACCGCCAGGGCCACAACCGACGCCGTGCGCCGCGTCCTCGCCCTGCACCAGGTGATCCAGGGAGGCGGTTCCTGAGCCGCGCCGAGGCGCTGTTCCTGAACCTCTCCACCCTCCTCGTCGGCGGGACCGGGCTGGTCTACGCCTGGATGATCTATTTCGTCCACCCGTCGGATCCCGACGCCGTGGTCAACCATCCCTGGCAGCCGCACATGCAGCACCTGCACATCCTGGTCGCGCCGCTGCTCGTCTTCGCCGCCGGCCTCATCTGGCGTCGCCACGTCTGGGCGGGATGGAAAGGAGGCCGCGAACGGCAGCAGAGCGGTCTCTCTCTGGTCCTCACCCTGGTGCCGATGGTGGCGTCGGGCTATCTCATCCAGACCGCGGTGGAACAGAGCTGGCGGCACGCCTGGGTGATCGTCCACCTCGTCGCCTCGGGACTTTGGCTGCTTGTCACCCTGGTCCACCAGGTGCTGCCTCTCGTTCTCGGCCGCCGCGCGGAGTGACCAAGCAGGCGCCGCAGGTTTGGTGGGTGCGACTTCTGGCCTATGGCGCGTTCGCGGCCGGTGTCGCTGGTGTCGCTACAGTTGCGCACTTCAAGCTCGAGATAGGCGCTCAGCTCTCGACCACCGTTCTTTACCTCGAGGGCCAAGCACTTCGCTGTGGTGCGGCTGGCATCATCGCCGGCATTGGCTGTACCGCTGAGCGCCAGATCAGAGTCCGTCCGCTGCGAGGCCTGCTGGTTGCTTTCGTTCTCAAGCTTCTCGGCGGCCTGATTCAAGGGCTTGACGGCTGGGTCCTCATGCTCCTTGCTGCCCTCTTGCCGCACACGAGCAGGCAGCCGGTGCCTGCCCACTGGACCACCGACATCGTGGTCGAACACCTGGTTCCGCTGGCGCTGGGCCTGCCTCTTGCCTTGGCAGCCGCATTCGCCGTCGCTGCACTCCGGAGGCCGGGCTATCCATCGCTCTTCGGCGTTCTTCTGGAAACACGCTGGCGTGCCTCTTTCGCTGCCGCTTTGGTGGCGCAGACGCTCTCCGGCCGGTGGGGCATCGATTCCTACGGCTTCGGCTTTCCCATACCGTTCTACGACTCGAGTATCCGAGGCGGCGGTCTCCAAGGTCCCCAGGCTTTCTGGCCGTTCTTTGTCCTCGAGGATGTTTTGATCACGGCGGCCTTGTTCGTGGGCCTGGCGATGGCCGCCGGCAGAATTGGCCGGCGCGGGAAGTAGGCGCCGGAGGTCCGCCCTCTCCGGCGGAGTCCGGGGTTCCGTCTCCCAGCGTCAGATGTCGAGGCGGCGTTCGCTGATCGACTTCACCATGGCCGGGTCGCGGTGCGAGAAGAAGCTGCTCTGGCCCGTCTCGAGCTGCGCGATGCGCGCCATCTCGGCCTCATCGAGGGCGAAGTCGAAGACCCGCAGGTTCTCCTCCATCCGCTCCTTGCGCACGGACTTGGCCAGGGCCACGATCCCGCGCTGAACCACCCAGCGAAGCACGACCTGGCCCACGGTCCTGCCGTGCTTGCGCGCGATCTCCATGAGCGTCTCGTTCTGGAACAGGTTGTTGCGGCCTTCCGCGAAGGGCGCCCACGCCTCGGCCTGCACGCCATTCGCGCGCATGAACGCGACACTCTCCTCCTGCTGGAGGAACGGATTCACCTCGATCTGATTCACCGCGGGGACCACCTCGTTGAAGGCGATGATGTCCATCAAGCGGTCCGGCAGGAAATTGCTGACGCCGATGGCGCGCGCCTTCCCGGCCTTCAAAGCCTCCTCCATTGCCCGCCACGATCCATGCACGTCGCCAAAGGGCTGGTGGATCAGGTAAAGGTCCAGGTAATCCAGTTGCAGCCGCCTCAGCGACTTGTCCAGGGCCTGCCGGGTTCGCTCGGAGCCCGTGTCTTGCACCCACAGCTTCGTGGTGACGAACAACTGATCGCGCGGCACGCCCGCGCTGCGGATGCCGCGCCCGACAGCCTCCTCGTTCAGGTAAGACGCCGCCGTGTCGATCAGGCGGTAGCCCACCCGGATGGCGTCCGCGACGCAGCGTTCGCATTCCTGCGGGTCGGGAATCTGGAAGACCCCGTAGCCTGCCAGAGGCATCTCCAGGTCGTTGTTCAGTGTGATGGTTTGCATGTCGTTTCTCGATGCAAACCTCACACCCGTTGGCCAGCCGGGAGTGCCGAGGATCGGCACCTATCCCGCCGTCGCGGCGAGCCTCCTTATTTTGGAGGCGAACGCGGCTCCGCGACCGCTGGAAGTTGGATGGTGAGAACAGTCGGATTTCTGGGGTAGGCACCACGACTCCCCGAAGTCATCCTGCGGGGAGCCTCGGCGACCCAAAGGATCTGGGGGCAGGAAAGGTCCGCCCGCCCAGATCCTTCCCGCTCGCAGGGGCTCGCACTCAGGATGACAGAGCTCCGCCGCGGTAAGCTTCTTGCGACTGGCGCAAGAAAACCCTGCCGCAATGCAAGCTTCTTCGCCGCAACGTCCCCTTCTTCACCGCAACTCTCTGTTCTTTGCCGCAGAATAAGATTCTCTGCCGCAACGCGCACTTCTTCACCGCAACGTAAGCTTCTATACCGCAACGCAAGCTTCTTTGCCGCAGAACTCTGTTCTTTGCCGCAACGTTAGCTTCCTCACCGCAACGTCTGCTTCTCTGCCGCAACGTTGTGTTTTCCACGGCGAAGCAAGCTTCTTTACCGCAACTCGCCGTTCTCTACCGCAACGTAGCTCAATGTGCCGCAACGTGAGCTTGTTCACCGCGACAGAAGGTTCCCTGCCGCAAGGTAAGCCTCTCTGCCGCAACATCTGTTTCTCCACCGCAACGTCTGCTTCTTCACCGCGGACATTTCTGGGTTCGCCGCAAATTCCGGCGCTTGGCGGCTCCTGCCTTGGTCTCCTCGCCGCGTCAAGGACGTTCACCGCAACCTGGAGCGCATCTCTGCGCGCGAGGCGCCCCTTGCGCAGCGGGTGCTACACTTTTCCCGTCTGGGCCGCGAAGCATCTTCCGTCCGTCCGCTCTCTTCCGAGCCGCCTGCGAATGCCCCGCTACGATGTTTTCCTGAGCCACGCCAGCGCTGACAAGCCGGCCGTGGAGTACCTCGCCCGGAAGCTTCGGACTGAAGGGCTTGAACCGTTCCTCGACAAATGGCACCTCGTCCCCGGCGAGCCCTGGCAGGAGGCGCTGGAGGAGGCCCTCGACCAGAGCCGCACCTGCGCGGAGCTCATCGGCAAGCAGCTCGGTCCCTGGCAGAACGAGGAGATGCGGTCCGCGCTGGAGTCGCGCGTCCACGACGCCGGGTTCCGCGTGATTCCGGTACTGCTGCCCGGCGGAAAGAAGCCCGGCGACGAGAAGCTTCCCCGTTTCCTCCGTCGCCTCACCTGGGTCGACTTCCGCGCCGGTCTCGACGATGAAGACGCGTTCCGCCAGCTCCTCGCTGGCATCCGGGGCCAGGCACCCGGACCCGGCGGCGGGGGAGTGGAGAAGCTACCCCTTCTATATAGATGTATGGCCCCGGCCCGCGAGCCCTTTATCGAGCGCAGCGAGCTCACGAAGGTCCGCGACGCTCTGCTCGCCGAGGAGACCGGGCACGGTACGACCGTGGGCATCACCACGGCCATTCACGGCGCCGGAGGATTCGGCAAGACCGCGCTGGCCATCGAGCTCTGTTACGACGAACAGGTTCGCGAGCGATTTCCCGGCGGCATCCTCTGGACCACCATGGGCGAAGAGATCGACGCGGCCGGCCGTCTGGCCCGGGTTCGCGATCTGATTCGCTGTTGGACGGAAGAGGACCCGCCTGCCTTCGAGACCGTCTCCGCCGCGAGCGCGCACCTCCGCCAGGGGTTGATCGGCCGACGGGTGCTTCTGGTGGTCGACGACGTCTGGCGTCCCGAGGATGCCGACCCATTCCGTGGCCTCGGTCCCGAGGCGGCACTCCTCGTCACCACCCGCGACAGCCGGACGCTGCCCGCGGAGGCGGTGCCGGTCCATGTGGGCGCGATGGAGGTCCCGGAGGCGGTGCGGCTGCTGGGTGCCGGGTTGCCCAATGAAACTGGCGTCGATCTGCGAGGTCTCGCCACGCGCCTCGGCGAATGGCCTCTGCTGCTGAAGATCGTCCACCGGCAGTTGCGGGAGATGATTCAGCGGGACGGCCTTTCTCTGGAGCAATCCCTCCGGGAGGTGAATGAGGCTCTCGACGCCGAGGGGCTGACCGTCTTCGACCGCGAGGATCTCGAATCCCGCAATCAAGCCGTTGCCCGAACGGTCGGGGCGAGTCTCCGGAGGCTGGCCGGAGAAGAGGTGGGGCACTTCGAGCAGCTCGCGATCTTCCCGGAGGACAGGGACATTCCTCTCCCGGTTCTGGGGAAGCTCTGGGAATCGGGCTCCTTCGCCGCCAAGAAGCTCTGCGGCCGGCTCCATGATCTCTCTCTGCTTCTCCGCTTCGACCTGCAAACCGGCACCATCCGTCTCCACGACGTCATTCGCGCCTATCTCCTGAAAAAGGGCGAAGGCCATCTGACCTCTTGGAACCGGCGCTTCCTCGATGCCTATCGCCCAGCGAATGACTGCTGGCCGGACCTGCCGCGAGAGGAGAGCTATCTCTGGAATCATCTGATCCACCACCTGATGGGAGCGGGGCGGAGCGACGTCTGCCGGGATCTCTTGTTGGATTTCCAGTATCTCCGGTCCAAGCTGGGGGTCACGGACATCAACGCCCTGCTCGCTGATTACTCGGCCTTCGCGGAGAAAGACCAGGAGCTCCGGCTTGTCCGAGACGCTCTGCGGCTCTCGGCGCTCGACCTGACCCGGAATCCGCTTCAACTTCGTGAGCAACTGTGGGGGCGGCTCTTGGACCGGCGAGAGGCAGGCATCTGCAATGTCCTCCATGCGAGCGAGAGCTCTGGCACTCCCTGGCTGAGACCGCGAAGGGCAAGCCTTACCCGGCCAGGCGGCCCCTTGATTAGGAGCATCGAACACCCTGGCAAAGCAAGGGCTCTCGCCGTGCTTCCAGATGGCCGAGTGGTCTCCGTCTCCGACGGCGGGGCGTTGCGTGTGTGGGATGTGGAGAGCGGCCAGACTCTCCAGACCCTCGAAGGGCACTCCGCTGGAGTCAACGCCGTGGCTGTGTTGGACAGTCGTCGGGTGGTCTCCGGCTCGTCCGACGGAACGTTGCGTGTGTGGAATGTGGAGAGCGGCCAGACTCTCCAGACCCTCGAAGGGCACTCCGGCCAAGTCCTCGCCGTGGCTGTGCTGGACAGCCGCCGGGTGGTCTCCGGCTCCTTCGACGGGACGTTGCGTGCGTGGGATGTGGAGAGCGGCCAGACTCTGCAAACCCTCGAAGGGCACTCCGGCGGGGTCGATGCCGTGGCTGTGTTGGACAGCCGCCGGGTGGTCTCCGGCTCCTACGACGGTACGTTGGGGGTGTGGGACGTGGAGAGCGGCCAGAATCTCCAGACCCTCGAAGGGCACTCCGACTGGGTCCTCGCCGTTGCTGTGTTGGACAGCCGCCGGGTGGTCTCCGGCTCCGGCGACGGTACGTTGCGTGTGTGGGATGTGGAGGTTGGCCAGACTCTCCAGACCCTCGAAGGGCACTCCGATAAGGTCCGCGCCGTTGCTGTGTTGGACAGCCGCCGGGTGGTCTCCGGCTCCGGCGACGGTACGTTGCGTGTGTGGGATGTGGAGATTGGCCAGACTCTCCAGACCCTCGAAGGGCACTCCGGCCAAGTCCTCGCCGTTGCTGTGTTGGACAGCCACCGGGTGGTCTCCGGCTCCTACGACTGGACGTTGCGTGTGTGGGATGTGGAGGTTGGCCAGACTCTCCAGACCCTCGAAGGGCACTCCGGCGGGGTCCTCGCCGTGGCGGTGTTGGACCACCGCCGGGTGGTCTCTGGCTCCGGCGACAGGACGTTGCGTGTGTGGGATGTGGAGAGCGGCCAGACTCTCCAGCTCCTCGAAGGGCACTCCGGCGAGGTCAACGCTGTGGCTGTGTTGGACAGCCGCTGGGTGGTCTCCGGCTCCGACGACTGGACGTTGCATGTGTGGAATGTGGAGAGCGGCCAGACTCTCCAGACCTTCGAAGGGCACTCCGACTGGGTCAGCGCCGTTGCTGTGTTGGACCGCGGCCGGGTGGTCTCTGGCTCCGGCGACAGGACGTTTCGTGTGTGGGATGTGGAGAGCGGCCAGACTCTCCAGACCCTCGAAGGACACTCCGGCGCGGTCAACGCTGTGGCGGTATTGGACAGCCGCCGGGTGGTCTCCGGCTCCCGCGCGACGTTGCATGTGTGGGATGTGGAGAGCGGCCAGACTCTCCAGACGTTCGAAGGGCATTTCGGTCAGGTCTACGCCCTGGCGGTGTTGGACAGCCGCCGAGTGGTCTCCGGCTCCGCGGACCGGACGTTGCGTGTGTGGGATGCGGAGAGGGGCCAGCCTCTCCAGACCCTCAAAGGGCACTCCGATTGGGTCAACACCGTGGCAATGTTGGATAGCGGCCGTGTGGTCTCCGGCTCCGCCGACCGGACGCTTCGGGTGTGGGATGTGGAAAGCGGAGAGGTCGAATGCCTGTTTACACTGGACGCGCCGGTGGATGCCGTTGCGGTGATTCCGGATCGCCGCATCATTGTGGCTGGTGACAGCTCGGGCCGCGTTCACTTCTTCGACTTCGTGGAGCCCTGAAGCCGGTTTCCCGCCAGCTCGTGTCCACTCGCCCCGGCTCGCGGAGCTTTCATCCTCCCGGACCAGGTTGGACATTCCGTCGGCAAGGTGGGGAAGGCTCCCGAAGGCGCCGGGGACCTTCCGGAGGTGCTCCAGGGCGCTCCACCCGCCTCTTTCATCATCCCGAGCACAAACCATGACGCTTGTCGTTATGAACGGCAAGCGTGATCATGCATCCAAAGAGCCGGAGCTTCCGCGCCGACCAGTGGCGTATCTGCTTCGTCTGGAAGGACGAAGGCGCCGAGGACGTCGAAATCGTCGACTACCACTGAGGCTCTCATGGCAAACGACAAGCTTCCCCCTATCCACCCCGGAGAGATCCTCCAGGAAGACTTCCTCGGCCCTCTGGCGATCAGCCAGTACCGGCTGGCTCGGGAGATCAGCGTTCCAGCACGCCGGATCAACGAGATCGTGCATGGGAAGCGGGGCATCACGGCGGATACCGCGCTGCGCCTTTCCCGGTACTTCGGCACCTCGGAACGATTCTGGCTCCATCTCCAGGCCCAGTTCGACCTGGAGTCGGAAAGGGACCGGCTCGGCGATCGGCTCGACCGAGAGGTCGTCGTGCTGGCACGGACGGCTTGAGCTGGGGCGGCGGCCGGTGACGGTCAAGATCACAGCGAGCCCTTCGGCGTCGAGGGCGAGATCGCCTGCGCAGAAACGAGAGTGCGCTCAAGGTTCGAGCTTCTGATCCAGTGCGTCTGGTGGAGGAAGTCTTCGGATGGAACAGTTGATCACCAATCACAGTGAGCTTCGCGAGCGCGGCTTTCGAGCCCTTGCTGACGCGCTTGGCTGGGTCAACGCAGTTCGCTTTCTCCGCGAGTACGATCCGGGCTCGGGAAGCTACACCGAAGAGCGAGCTACCCTCCTGCCGGACCTCAGCATTGAAGATCTCACCGCAGAGGTGGAGAAGATTCAGGACGCGAAGGGTTTCCGTCCCGAGCCGGGATGAGGTCCCGCCATGGCATCCAGCGTCATCCAAGAAGTCACGGTCCCCTCGATCACCAGTGACCAAGCGCTGCGGATAGCCCGCCTGGACGCGGAGCGGGTCTACCGGGACCTTTCTCCCTATCGGGCCAGCGTTGTGCTCGAAGAGGATGGCTGGCACATCGACTACGAGATCAAGGACCAGCAGCATCAGGGGGGTGGCCCTCACTACGTCATCGACCTGGCGAGCGGTGACATCCTGTCGCGGCTGTATGAGCAGTGATCTAGCTGGTGGAGAGAATTCAGGACGCGAAGGGTTTCAGCCCCGAGCCCGGATGAGGTCCCCTTGGCCAAGCGTCCGCCCACCCAGGGCGGCCACATGGGGTGCCTGGCGGCATCCCATGGACCGCCCCTACGAGAACATGGGCAAGGAAGAACCTTCGGCGATAAGTTAATTTAACGCCGATCCCTGTCCTTCCCGCCAGCCCGCTGGCACCGGGAGTCGACGGGCGGTTGGCGGCGAAACGCCTTGCACCCCCGGAGGGGCGCTCTGCCTGCAATTAGAGATAACATTCGCTGGATTTGTAGTAGCCTCGGACTAGTCTTCAAAGGAGATTGCATGCACCGCGACATTCTCTGCCTCGCTGCTTTCGTTTTTGCCGTCTTTGCGCTCGCGGCTCCAGGCGAGCTCGCTGCGGCGCAGGACCCGGCCACGATCGTGCCCAAGAGCGATGTCGAACATGTGCTTGGTGGCAAGTTCAAGGTCGAGTCGCCGGAGCCCGGCGTGCTCTTCTACACCGAGGACGGTACCGGCTACCGCAGCGTCCAGGTCTATCTCACCGAGGCCAAAGGACGGCTGAGCGACCTCAAGGCGCAGCTCGAGCAGGACAAGGAGCCCGTCGAGGACATCGCGGACCTCGGCGACGCTGCGCTCTACCGGCCCCAGCGCAGTGAAGCGACGGTCGAGAAGACGACGGAGCGGGGCGAGCGCCTCTGGCTGAGCGTCGCCGTGCAGACCGCCGCCAGTGTGGCCGATGCCAAGCGATTCGCGGTCGAGCTGCTGCGACGCGCGGCGCCGAAGCTCTAGCGTCGCTGGTCGCGCGGTCGGACTTCAAGGATTTCGAGGAGGGCTTCGGCCAAGCGTCCGCCCACCCAGGGCGGCCACATGGGGTGCCTGGCGGCATCCCATGGACCGCCCCTACGAGAACAAGGGCTTGCGGTTCGGTGCGATCAGCGGAGGTTGATCCGTGCCGTGACGCCGAAGGTGCGGGGCTGGCTCACCAGGTAGCCGACGCGCGCACGGGTGCCGCGCTCCTGGTCGAGAGCGAGCAAGGCGTTCTCGTCGAACAGGTTGTTTGCGAAGACCGCGACATCCCAGCGGCCGCCGGTGAAGCCGAGGCGCAGGTTCGTGATCTCGTAGGCCGGCAGCTCGGGATTGAAGCGGAAGGTGCTCTGGGTCAGCGGTCCACCGATCGTGTTGGCACCGAACGAATTCAAGTCCACGAGGCCGAAGCCCGCGGCCTGATCACCGATCTGCGTGAAACGCGAGCCGACATATTGATAGATCCCGGTCAGATAGCCGAGCCAGCTCTCGTGTACCGTCCAGCGGTAGGTGGCCACGGCGGAGGCCTGGAATTCGGGGACGGACGGCAGGCGGTTGCCCGCCTCGATGCCGGAGACCACCTGCACGTTGCCGGACGCATCGGTCGAGGTCAGGGTCGACCGCAGCTCGGATTTTCCATAGTTGGCGGAGATGGAGAAGTCGAAGTTGTTGGTGATTGAGGTGTTCCATTCGAGCTCGATGCCGGTGCTCCGCGCCTTGGGAACGTTGAAGATCACGCGGGAGGAGCACGAGCCGGCGGTCACCGTCGCCTGCAGGTTCCGGATGTCCATGTAGTAGACCGCGACGTTGAAGCTGCCGCGGCGCAGCTTGGACTTGGTGCCGATTTCGTAGTTGTAGACCTCTTCGTCCTTCCACCGGCCGCGTCCGCCGAAGGTGATCAGGTCCTGCGGCGTGCAGAGCGGCACGTTGAGGGGATCGTTGATGCCGCCGAGGCGGAAACCTTTCGACACCTGGGCGTTCAGCTTCGTGTTGTCCAGAACGGCGAGGCTTGCGATCAGGCGCGGGGCGAAGCCGGTGGCGGAGGTCGAGCCTTTGGTCGTGCCGGGATCGGCGAAGATGCCGTCGAAGGTCTGCACGCGGTCTTCACTGAAGTCGTAGTAGCGCAGTCCGCCGGTCAGGTCGAAGCGGTCGGTGACCTTCCAGGTGGCCTCGCCGAAAACCGCGCGCTGATCCATTTTGTAGTGCAGGCGGGAGAAGTAGAGGACGTCGCGCGGCGCGCCAAAATTCCCCTGGGTGGGGATGCCGCTCAGGGCTTCGAAGCCCGAGACGAGGAGGGTCTGGCCGTAGTTGCGCTTCATGTTGCTGTAGAAGAGTCCGGCGACCCAATCCAGCCGGTCCTGTTTCCCGGCGAGACGGAATTCCTGGGTCAGCACTCTCGCCGTCGTCGCATCGTCGAGCGGCGCGTTGAGCGTGTAGATGTTCTGCGGCAACCCGATGGTGCCGCCGGAGATGCTGGAGGTCAGCGCCCCCGCGTCGCGGACGACCAGGACGTCGCGATCCGTGTAGGCGGTGATCGAGGTCAGCGTCAGGTTGTTCGAGAGGTTGTAGCCGATGTTGAGATCGGTGAGCAGGAACTTGTCGGTGAACGGCTCTTCGATCTGGGTGAACTGTTGCCGGTCGCCCAGGCGGACCGCCGGACGGGTCGTCGTGTACGGGTTGGCGAGGATGTTGAACACGTCCTCGCGGTTCCAACCGTCGCTGTTCACTTTCTGATAGAGGATCCGCGGCGTGATCGTCAACTGATCGGTCGGCTGGACCTTGAGGGCCACCCGGGCGCCGCCGCGGTCGCCGCTGTTGACGTCTTTCTTGATGCTCAGGTTGGGTTGGACGGCGTCGATGAATCCGCCGGAGCGGCCGTAGTAGGCGGCGATGCGCAGGGCCGCCTTGTCGCCGAGCGGAGTATTGACGGCGGCCTTGGCGCTGCCGCCGGGCGAGCCGTCGGACATGCCGTTGGCGGTGAGCTCGGTGACGGCCTCGCTCTGGCCCAGCTTGGGCTGGTTGGTGATGTAGCGGAGCGTGCCCGAGGCCGAGCCGGCGCCGAACAGGGTGCCCTGGGGGCCGCGCAGCACTTCGACGCGCGACATGTCGAAGAGGTCGATGTCGGGCGTGAACAACGACAGGGAGATGCCCGAATCGTCGAGGTAGACGCCGACCTGCTCTTTGACGCCCGGCTGGTCGCGGACGATCTGGCCCGAGGAGACGCCACGGATGGCGACCTGGCTCTGGCCGGGGCCGAGGTTCTGCACGGTGAAGCCGGGAGTGCTCTGGGCAATGCCCTCGATCGTGTCCACGCCCCGCTCCCGCAACTGCTCCTCGCTCGGCGCCGCCACGGAGAACGGCACGTCCTGGACCTTCTCCTCGCGGAGCGTCGCCGTCACGGTGATCTCTTCGGTCACCTTCTCGGTGGGGTTCGGTTTGGACTCCGCCGCCTGATTGGCCGGCTGATCCGCCGGCTTGGCGGGCTCCTGAGCCGCCGCTGGCAGAGCCAGAAGGGGTGGGCTCAGGGCGAGCAGGGTCACGAAGCGCCAAGAACTCGCAAAGCCGCTCCTCATGAGACGTCCTCCCAAGAGAATGCCGCCACGCGGAATCGCCCGACGGCCATCGCTCACGAAAACCGTCTATATCGAGATCAAAAAGCCAGTGAAGTTCTTACCACATTGGCGCCCCAACCGGAAAGAGGCACGCCTCTGCCACACCTACCGCTTCGGCACATCCCCCCAGTGATAGGTGATCTGGAGCGGCTCGCCGACGCCGGAGCCCTGGAGCCAGAGGATGGCGGGGGACGGCTTCAGGGAGCCGAGCCGGAGCTGTCCATCGGTCGGTCCGGTGACGGTCAGGGTCACCGCGAGTCCTTCGGCGTCGAGGGCCAGATCGGTGAAGGCGAGTGTCGCCACGGTGCCCGAGACCGGTTGGCCGGTCCGCTGGCTGATCCAGGGCGAGAGCGTCTCGCCGGCGATCTTCAGCGGCGGATCCGAGAGGGCGATGACGGCGAGCGCTTTGTCGCGCAGGAAGAGCTTGGTCAGGGGGATGACGGTGCCGGGGAAGAGCTGCGGCGTGACGCTCCAGCCCCGGCCGTCGGTGCCCAGACCGAAGCCGCGATGGATGCCGCCGATGTGGATGTAGGCGTTGTTGACACCCTTTTGCCGCAGGACGTCCACCGCGCGGTCGACCGCCAGCCCTTCGCAGAACCCCCAGAGGTCGACGGCGCTGCCGGCGGCCAGGGTCGCGGTCTTCTTCTCCGCATCGACAGCCAACCGGTCGCAGGCGGCGGACTCCACGGCCTTCTCCAGGAGCTCGGGCTTTTGGGTGGGAGAAGCGGCCACCGGCGAGCGGACGCCCCACATCTTGTTGAGATCGCGGCCGAGCGGGCCGTACGCCTTCTCCGACCAGAGGCAGAAATCCAGCGCCCGGGACAGGGCCGGAAAGAGCCGGGCATCCACGGCCTGCGGTCCCTTGCCGGCCGCCGCGTTGAGGGCGGCCAGGCTGCCGGCCGCCTGCGTGTCGCCGTTCGGATCGGCCAGCCGCTCGATTTCGGCCACCTCCGCCAGGGCCGCGTCGATGGCCTGCCGGGCGGTGTCCGGCAGCATGTCGCGGATCTCGATCTCGACAGGGTGATGGAACGCGTTGTTGGAGACGCGGACGGGCCGGGTCACCGGGAGAGGCGGCGGCGCGGGAGCGGCAGCGCCGGTGAAGAGGAGCAGAAACAGGGGCAGCATGCCCAGATCATAGTGGATCGTGAAACGAGGCGTGCGTCCGCGTGGATCAGAAGTTGATGTAGTCGAGCTCCGCCTGGTAGAGCGAGGGCTGTTGATCGGAGGCATGGGCCGCGGAACGGGCAGGGCGGAGGACCGGCCGCTTGAAGGAGAGCACCAGATAGGCGCCGAAGACGGCCGCGAACATGCGGACACGGGCGGTGGCGCCGCGCCAGAGGCCGCGTTTTTTCTCCTTCACCAGATGCTTCAGGTTGTACATCACCGTCGTGGTGGTGCGCAGGCCCAGCTCGCGGCAGGCCCAGTTGAGACCGGTCTCGATGGCGAATCCTTCGCGGTGGCTCTCGGGGACCGCCTCGAAGATCTCCCGGCGCAGGCAGCGGATGCCGGAGAGGAGGGGGCCGTTGTGCCGCTGCCAGGCGTTGAGGAACGCGCCGCGGTGGCGGATGCCGACGTTCATGTCCGAGGTGCCGGCGAGGACTGGCTCCATCAGTTGCTCCAGCAGCGAGCCGGAAAGGTTCAGGATGTCGCCGTCCACGAACAGCAGCACGTCGGCGTCCGTGTGCGCCACGCCGACCGCCATGGCGGTCCCCTTGCCGCGGTTCTCCCGCAGGTGGATGGTGCGCAGCTTGAGGGAGCGGGCGATCTCGACGGTGCCGTCGGTCGAGCCGTCGGAGACCACCAGGATCTCCTGGATCACGGGAGTGGACTTGAGCACGGAGAGGACCTCGGCGAGGGTCTCCTCTTCGTTGTAGGCCGGCACGATGGCGGTGACTTGCCGGCTCATGGGGCCTCAGCTCCAGGCGGGCGGTGCGGGCTCCACTGCGGCGGAAGGCAGGAGATTCCCCTCGGCGACCACGCGGGCGTCTCCGCCGAGGAACCAAAATCCGGTCTCCGGATCAGTGTCCACGTCGAGCTCGAAGCCGCCCTTGGTGAGCACGCGGACGGGCATTTCGAGGAGGCCCAGGGCGAGGCCGACCGCCGTGCTGGCGAGCACGCCGCTGCCGCAGGCCAGGGTTTCATCCTCGACTCCCCGCTCGAAGGTACGGATTTCCATTTGGTGCTTCTCGACAAAGTGAACAAAGTTGACGTTGGTCCCCCCCGGTGCGAATACGGCGTGATGGCGGAGCGCAACACCCAGGGCATGCACCGGAGCCCGTTCCAGATCGTCCCACTGCAACACGAAGTGGGGCACTCCAACCTGCACGCGATGCCCTGCACAAGTGGTGCCGTCCACGTCGACCGTCAGGGCGCTGGGGGCCGCGGGCGCCGGCAGGGCGAGACGGACGCGTTCCGGATCGATCCGGCGGGCCGAGACGAGGCCGGCACCTGTCTGCACGTCGACACGTTCGGTGTTCCAGCCGAGATGAAAAGCCAATTGAGCGGCGCAGCGAGTGCCATTCAGGCAGAGCTCGGCGGGATAGCCGTCGGCATTGAAGTAGTCCATCGTTACGCCCATTGGAGTCCGGCGGAGGATGAAGAGACCGTCAGCTCCCAGCGAAACACCGCGCCGGCACCAGGCGCGGATGCGCTCCGGCGGCGGCGTGGCGTCCGAGGCGTCGGGCTCGGCGAGGGCAAGAAAATCGTTGCCCCCGCCGGAGAGCTTGTAGAACCGCGTCATGGCAGCGCGACACGGACCTCGCCGCCGGGCGCGCTTTCGTTCCCGGTCTGGTCGATGGCGGTCACGCGGTAGCTGTAGGTTTCGCCCGCCTTGACGGCCGTGTCCACGTACTCGGCCGCGGTGAGCGGCTGCGCCGTGATGCGGGTGAAGTCGCCCTGCGGCCCACGCCGGTAGACGATGTACCCGGCGAGATCCTCGGCCTCACTCGCCTTCCAGACGAGGCGGATGCGGCCGGTCTCCCCGAGGCCCACCAGCTCGGCGGGCGGCGGCGGCGCGAAGCGGTCGTTGTAGTGGATCTCCCGCTCGCTGGCGAACGCGCTCTCGATGAACGGATCGCGGTCGTTGAACGAGGTCACCGCGTAGATGTAGCTCTGGCCGAAGCGGGCGGTGTTGTCGAGCCAGCTCTTCTCGGTCGCCCCTGCGGGATGGATCGGCTGGCCGTGCCCCTTCTCCTGGGCGTTGCGGCGATAGATGGCGTAGCCGAGAGCGCCCTGCACCGGTGACCATTCGACGAGGACGCCGTCCGGGCGCCCCGTGGTGGACACCTGGTCGGGGCCCGCCGGCGGCACCTTCGGGATGAGGCTGAGCTGATTCGAGAAGTCGGACTTCTCGCCGTTCTTGCTGATCGTCCGCACCGCGTAGAACCGGGCAGGAGCCCGCGGAACGATCGGCGCGGCCGGAGCCGCCGGAACGGCCGGAGTCGCCGTTCCGGGCGGCGCCGGGGTCGGAGTCGGCGTCGGAGCTGGTGCCGGCGTCTTGGCCGCGGGAGCCGGCGGTGGCGCGACGGGCGTCGTGGCGCCGGCCGGCAGCGGCATCGAGAAGATCAGATGGTCGCCGAAGGTGGCGGCGCCGACCTCTGCGTCAGTGATCTGGAAGGCCTTCTTGGCGATGGGCGAGAAGGACTTCACGTCGAGCGGCAACGGCTTTCCCGTCGCCGGCGCCGGCTGCACGGCTTCCCAGACCTCGACGGCCTTGATGCCATCCAGGGCCTGGCCGCCGGCGGAGGTCTTGGGATACGTCAGCTCGAAGAGCACGTTGGTCCCCTGCTGCCGGAGGGTGAGGTCCCGGGTCGGCGCCGGGATGGCGCGCAACGGCGGGAGAGGAGGGCCCTGCTTGCCGCAACCCGATGTCGCGAGAACCGCGAGAACAGTGAGAGCCGCGGCGAGCAGACCCGCGGCGTGAAGGCCCTGCGTGAGCCGCCGGGGATCAGAGGACATAGCGCGAGAGATCCTGGTTCTTGACGATTTCGGAGAGGGCGCGGCGCACATACTCGCCGTCCACTTTCACCTGCACGCCCGCCATGTCGGGCGCATCGTAGGAGACTTCGTCGAGCAGCCGCTCCATCAGGGTGGAGAGACGGCGCGCGCCGATGTTCTCGGTCACCGAGTTCACCTCGACGGCCAGGCGGGCGAGCTCGGCCACCGCTTCGGCGTTGAATTCGAGCTTGACACCCTCGGTCGAGAGCAGGGCGGAGTACTGCTTGGTGAGCGCGGTCTCCGGCTCGGTGAGGATGCGCACGAAGTCCTGTTCGGTGAGCGAATCGAGCTCGACGCGGATCGGGAAGCGGCCCTGGAGCTCGGGGATCAGATCCGACGGCTTGCTGACGTGGAACGCGCCGGCGGCGATGAACAGGATGTGGTCCGTCTTCACCATGCCGTATTTCGACGACACGTTCGTCCCCTCGACGATCGGCAGCAGGTCGCGCTGCACGCCTTCGCGCGAGATGTCCGGGCCGCGGTTGCCTTCGCGGCCGGCGATCTTGTCGATCTCGTCGAGGAAGATGATGCCGCCCTGCTCGACGCGGGAGCGCGCCTCGCGGGAGACCAGGGCGCGGTCGATCAGCTTCTCAGCCTCCTGCTGTTGCAGGATCTCGCGCGCCTCGGCGACCGAGACCTGCTGCTTCTTCTTGCGGCCGAAGAGCCCGGGGAGCATGTCCTTGATGTTCATCCCCACCTCTTCGACGCCCTGTGGGGTGAACATCTCGAGACTGGGATAGGCGGTCTCGTCGACCTCGATCTCGACCCGCCGGTTGTCGAGCGCGCCGGCCTTGAGCTTGGCGCGGAACTTCTCGCGCGTCGCGGCGAGATCGTCGTCCTCGTCGTCCGGGTCGGGCTGCCGCAGATAGCTGCTGATCGGCTTCGGCGGCACCAGGAGCTGGAGCAGGCGGTCTTCGGCGCGGAGCGCGGCGGCCTCGCGGACCGATTCGCGCTTCTCCTCCTTGACCATGGTGACGGCGATCTCGACGAGGTCGCGCACCATCGACTCGACGTCGCGGCCGACGTAGCCCACCTCGGTGAACTTGCTCGCCTCGACCTTGAGGAACGGCGCCTTGGCGAGACGCGCCAGCCGGCGGGCGATCTCGGTCTTGCCGACGCCGGTCGAGCCGATCATCAGGATGTTCTTCGGCGCGATGTCCTCGGCCAGCTCGGGGGTGAGCTGCTGCCGGCGCCAGCGGTTGCGGAGAGCGATCGCCACCGCCCGCTTGGCCTGGTGCTGGCCGACGACGTATTTGTCCAGCTCCGCGACGATCTGGCGCGGAGTCATGTTCTCGATCGTGACGCCCGCCGGATTGGCCGGGATGGCGACGGGAGCCTCGCTGGTGGCGCGAGGGGAAGGCTTCTTGGCGGCCATATGCGGCTCAGAGCTCCTCGAGGGTCAGGTGGTCGTTGGTGAAGATGCAGATCTCGGATGCGATCTTCATCGACTCCCGGACGATATCGGCGGCGGGCAGGTCGGTGTGCCGCATCAGGGCGCGCGCGGCGGAGAGGGCGTAGTTGGCGCCGGAGCCGATGGCGAGCACGCCATCCTCGTCGTCAGGCTGCAACAGCTCGCCGCCGCCGGAGACGAAGAAGCTCTTCTCGACGTCGGTGACCAGCATCACCGCCTGAAGCTGGCGCAGCGCGCGCTCGGTCCGCCAATCCTTGGCGAGCTCGACGACGGCGCGTTCCACGTTGTTGTTGAACTCTTCGAGCTTCGCTTCCAACCGGGTGAACAGCGCCAGCGCGTCGGCGCCGCCGCCGGCAAAGCCCACCAGCACCTTGCCCTTGGCAGCCCGCCGCACCTTCTTGGCGCCGGTCTTGACGATCGTGTTCTGGTTCATCGTGACCTGCCCGTCGCTCGCCATGCAGACTTTGCCATTCCTGCGGACGAGGAGGACGGTGGTCGACGCAAAGGTATCCATGGGGTCGGGATTGTAGCAGGGGTTTGCCCCCTCTGCGGGGAGCGTTCAGGAGGCCGTGTTCCGCAATGCGGCAAGCAACTCGTCCGGCGTGTCCGGAGTGACGATCAGCCGGCTCTCGCCGAGGTCCACGAGAACCGCGTGGGAAAAATCGCTGGCATGGAGATCGATCTCGCCCAAAAGGTGCGACTCGAAGCCGCCGCTGCCCGCCGTGAGGCCGCCCGAGCTGGCGAGCCCTTCGAGGTGGGCGGTCTCCTCGGGGGTCAACCGCCGCGCCGCCGCGCCGGAGACCGGGAAGCGCTCGCGCCGCCGCCGCATCTGCACGGTCAGCCAGCCGTCGCCCAGCTCCAGCCAGAGCGGATCGAGATCGCCGCTCATCCGCCAGGCCGTCCACGGGATCGCGGCGACCAGCAGGGCGAGGACGCCGGGCCAGAGCCGGCCGGCGATCCAGGTCGCCACCGCGACCGCCAGCATCAGCAGGGTGAGCCCCACCAGCAGCGTCCGCAGCCGCCGCCGGCCGGCCAGGATCACCCCGCCCGGCGAGCTTTCGAAGCGTTGGAGGCTCATTCTGATTCTCGGCCAGACTCCCGGCGGGCGCGGGGGTGGGCGTCGCGGTAGACCGCGAGCAGCCGTTCGACTTCGAGGTGGGTGTACTTCTGCGTCGTCGACAGCGAGGCGTGGCCGAGCAGCTCCTGGATCGCCCGCAGGTCGGCGCCGTTCTCCAAGAGATGAGTGGCGAAGGTATGGCGCAGCGTGTGCGGATGGACGCCGGGAGGCAGCGCGGCGTCGGCCACCCACTTGTCGATCATGACGCGCACCACGCGGTCCAAAAGCCGGGCGCCCTTGGCGCCCAGGAAGACCGGCTCGTCCTCTTCCAGCGCCTTCGGCGCCCGAACGGTCTCCCATACCTTGAGCCAGCTCCGCAGCGCCTCCGCCGCCGGCCGTCCGAACGGCACCATGCGCTCCTTCCGCCCCTTGCCCATCACCCGCAGCACCCGGGCAGAAAGGTCCACCATGCTCCAGTCCAGGCTCACCAGCTCGCCGACGCGCAGGCCGGTCGCATAGAGCAATTCGAGGATCGCGCGGTCGCGGAGGGCGAGCGGACCTTCGCCGGCAGAGGGTGCCTCGATCAGGTTCTCCACCTCGCCGGGACGCAGATGGCGCGGCAGCTTCTTGGGATATTTCGGCGTGCGCACCGCCTGCGCCGGATTGGCCGCCAGAGTCCCCTCCCGGCAGGCGAAGCGGAACAGACTGCGCACCGCCGACAGCGCCCGCCCCTGGCTCCGCTTGCCCAGACCCTGGCGGGTGAGAGCGGCGAGGAACGAGCGCACCGCGAGAGGATCGACCTCCTCCGGCCGCACCGCCTCCGCCTCCTTGCCGAGGAAATCCTGCGACAGGAAGGAGAGAAAGCGGAGGAGATCCCCCTCATAGGCGCGCAGCGTATGCGGCGAGAGGTCCCGTTCCCCCTGGAGATGCTCCAGATAACGCTGGATCAGGCGGCGCACCCGGCCTCCACACTCACAGTCCCCGCCGCCGGAATCATTGCGATCCCATGGCGCTCCGCCCAGGCCGCCAGCTCGGCGCGAGCCCGTTCGGCCAACGCGGCCCGCTTGTTGTCCTTGCGTACCCGCCCTTCGAGCTCGGTGAACAGGCCGTAGTTGACGTTCGCCGGCTGGAAGTGCTTCGGGTCCGACTCCGTCAGATGCCGGGCGAGCGCGCCGAGGGCCGTCGTGGGAGGGAACGGCTCGGGAGTCCGCCCCGCGTGCTCCAGGGAGAGATAGAGCGCCGCGGCGAGCCCGGTCGCGGCCGACTCCAGGTAGCCCTCGACGCCGGTGATCTGGCCGATCAGGCGTACCCGCGGCGTCGCTTTCAACCGATAGAACGCGTCCAGGTGGGTCGGCGAGTTGATGAACGTGTTGCGGTGGATCTGGCCGAAGCGCACGAAGCGGGCGTTTTCGAGGCCAGGAATCATGGCCAGCACCTTCTGCTGGTCGCCCCACTTCATCCGCGACTGGAAGCCCACCATGTTGAGATGGCTCTTCGCGAGATCCTCCTGCCGGAGCTGCACCACCGCCCACGGCCGCCGCCCGTCCGGTGCCTGCAAGCCCACCGGCTTCATGGGACCGTAGCGCAGCGTGTCCAGCCCGCGGCGAGCCAGCTCCTCGATCGGCAGGCACCCTTCGAAGAACACCGCCTTCTCGAACTCATGCGGAGCCACCACCTCGGCGTCGAGCACCGCCTGATGGAAGGCCAGATACTCTTCCTTGGTCATCGGCGCATTGAGATAGTCGTCGCCGTCGCCTTTGCCATAGCGCGACTGCCAGAACAGCTTGGACTGATCGAGACTGTCCGCCTCGACGATCGGAGCGATGGCGTCATAGAAGTAGAGATACTCGCTGCCCAAAAGCTCCTGCAGCCGGCCGGCCATCGCCGCGGAGGTGAGAGGTCCGGTGCCGAGGAGCACCTCGCCCTCCGGGATCTCGGTGACCTCCTCGCGGCGCAGCTCGATCCGCGGGTGCGATCCGATCGCCGTGTTGACCCGTGCCGCGAACCGTTCGCGGTCCACTGCCAAAGCGCTCCCCGCCGGCACCGCCGCACCGCGGGCCGCTCCGATGATCAGCGATCCGAACGCCTCCATCTCCCGCTTGAGCAGTCCGGCGGCATGGAGAGGATCGTCGCTGCGCAGCGAATTGCTGCACACCAGCTCCGCCAGATCCCCCGTCTTGTGAGCCGGCGTCGGCTTCACCGGCCGCATCTCATGGAGGACGACGGAGATCCCGCGCTCCGCGAGCTGCCAGGCGCACTCGGTGCCGGAGAGGCCACCGCCGACGATGTGGACGGGCTGGACGGGTGAGGTCATGGAGGGGATTATAGGGAGTACTCGGTTCAGGAGTTGGAAAGATCCTCGGTATGAAGGTGACTACTCGCCGAGGTGAGCCAAGGCCCGTTCGATAAGTTGGTCCGATGCATACAGCCCAACTCTGCGCAGATGCTCAATGACCGGGCGAGCCGCTGCGATCACGCCTCTGCGCTTGGCCCGTAAAACGACTCCCAGGGTGCCGATCATTGGCAGGCCAGTGGATTGAGCACAGCGGCGTGCTTCCAGATCATCAATGACGGCGCGGCTGTTTGAAGTAGGTCCCGCAAGGGCAAGCACCTGAGACTCTCCTCGGCCGAGACTCCAAGCCACGACCTCTGGAGAAACGGAGACCTCCGCTTCGACACGAGTACCGGGGAAAGAAGTGACCTGGGCGATCACTCTTTCACCTCCTGGTTTCGCCCCAACCTCGCGAACCACCGCCGCTGGCACAACAAGCTCGTCCGAGAGCTCGCTCAGGAGGGTGACGTGTCCGATCTTGCCAAGGAGAATGAGAGGTGAGGCGTTGACGACCCACAGTCTACTCATGCTCGATCTCTTCGATGAGCTCCTCCAGGGTCGCCTGGCAGGCCGGCACCCGTCGCCGGAAGAGCTCCTCGATGAACTCGGCGCGGCTCAGACCGGCAATCTCGGCGGCCCGCTCCTGGGAGACGAGGCCCTGCGCATACCATTGAACGCAGGCGGCAACCCGCATCTCCCGCGCAAACTCCCTGGGAGACAGGTGGAGCGCTGCAAAGGCGCTCGGTGGCAAATCGTAGCTGATGGTGGCCATGGGCTGCTCTCCTGCCTGACTGACGGTCAAAGCATAACCGATCACGCCACCTCTACCCCGGATCCGCCAGCCGCAGGCCGATGACGCCGGCCACGATCAGGCCGATGGAGATCAAGCGCAGGGCGCTACGTGGCTCGCCCAGGAAGATGATGCCGGCGATCGCGGTCCCGACGGCTCCGATCCCCACCCAGACGGCGTAGCCGGTGCTCGCCGGCAGATGTTTGAGGGCGACGGAGAGGAAATACATGCTGGCGACGATCGCGGCGAGGGTGATCAGGCTCGGCCCCAGCCGGGTGAATCCTTCTGTTTTCTTCAGGGTGGCGGCCCAGACGACCTCGAACAGGCCCGCCACGATCAACCAGATCCAGTGCATCGGCTACCCCTCTCCCGGCTCCCACCGGAACGGTGCTTCCATCTTCGGATCGACCCGCCAGGCGACCCGGTAGACCGCCGCCGGGAGGAGTCTCTCCTCGATCGCCAGGCGGACTTCCGTCGCGTCCGGCGCCGGCTCGGCGTGGCGCGGCTGGCGGAGGAGGGCGGCGAGGTCGAGGGGCTCGTTCGGGGTCCGGCGCTGGTGGTCTATATAGATAAGGATAGGGTCGGGCGCCAGCCAGCGGCCCTGGAGAGAGCGTAGGGCTTGCCAGAGACCAGGGCCGGCGGCGGTCAGGGTGCCATCGGCGGCCGATGCGAAGCCTTCGGGCGGCGCGACGGGCGGACCCGGGAGGCGCACGGTCAGGCGGCCGGGGAAGGGATCGTAGACGAGGTGCGACAGCTCGTCCGGCGTGTGGTCCTCGCCCTTGGGCACGTTGAGGATGCTCCAGACCTCTTGCATCGCCGCCTGGATGGTCTCGATGCGCTCTTTCTCCGGGTCGGTGACCTCCGGCAGCCGCTCCTTGTCGGTGTCGGAGAGCTGGTCCGCGTAGAGCGCCCCGAGACAGGCCCTGGCCCGCTCCGGATGCTCGTCGAGGTAGCGGTAGAGGGCCTCGCCGGCGCTGAAGTACCGCGCGACCATCTTCGACCAGGTGTCGAGCGTCTTCTTCGTCATCTCCCGCTGCCGGCTGCTGGCCCGCGACGGCGCGCCCGGAGCGATCACCAGCTCCGCGATGCCTTCCTTGATCTCATAGGAGACGTTGAGAGACGTATCGCCGAAGAAGGCGGCGAGGTCGCGCGGCTCGGCGAGCGCGCCGGAGTGGGTCTGCTTCTGGACCTCGCCGAGCTGCTTTTCCCAGGAGGATTTTTCCAGCGGCGGATGGATCTCCGCAAAGCGCCGGCTCCACGGGTCGGACCCTTCGAGCAACGCCCGGCGGACCTCCGCAAGCCGCCGGTTCAGCGCCGGAGTGCTGGCGCTGTCGCCGCCCGACAGCTCCACCTTGGCGGTGACCACCACGCCGCCGTCGGGCAGGAACCGCAGGGCCACCGTCTCGTCCACCGGCGGCTCGAAGCACGAGGTCAGGAGGACGCAGAGGACCAGGAGCGCCGGCAGGCGCGGGAAGCGGGGCTGCGCAGGAGACATGACAGATTATAGGGTCATGACCGTCCGGCTCCTGATCGACACCGACAACGCCCTCGGCTCCAACGCCGGGGACGTGGACGACGGTTTCGCCATCGCCGCCCTCCGCGCAGCCCCTGGACGCCGGATCCTGGAGCGCTTCACGGCCCTGGTGAACGCCGTGCCGCTCTTGAAGGGCTGAAGCGCTGCGGAGAAATGTCGAGACAATTCCGCAATTCTCCGCATTCCAGCCGCAATCCACCCAGGTCGACCTGCAATCCTCCTCTGTGACCGAGCAATTCTCTGCTTTAATGCGGAGATTCTCTGCTTTGACCTCGGTATTCTCTGCGGAATTCTCTGTATTTTCGACATCGACACCCACATTCTCTGCAAAATTTCTCTGCTGTGCCGCTGCGGAAGCTTAATTCGCAGAGAATTTCTCTGGAGTCTCGACATAACTCTCTGATTTCTCTGCGAAACCGGTGGGTTTCTCTGCGAAACCACGGATTGTCTCGACATGATGAGCGTGCCCGGCCACCTCAACAAACTCCGCCGCCGGCCGCGCGGAGAGAAAGACGTCCCCTTCCGCTTCGTGGCAAGCCGGCTGATCAAGGGGCTCGACGAGTCCAACCGCGAAGCCTACGACCTTCTAATTCGCTAATTCGCGCTGGCCGCCGGGCGGACGCCTTGGAGTACGCCGAGGCCGCGTTACGGGGATATGAGAGCTTCGGGGAGAGGGCGGCGGAGGAGATTGAGAAGACTCGCGGGTTGATTGCGGAGATTCGCGGGGCGTAGGCACGCCTCCCTCACCCAGGGTTGAAACCCTGGGCTACGTGCCCTTGCCCCTCCGGGGCAGCTAACAGATTGAGCCGTTCCGAGACGGCCATCCATCTCCTCTCCCTGATCACCGCAGGCCGCCCGTTGTTGGATTGGGCGGCGGAAGCCGCCCCGGAGGGGCAAGGGCGCCTAGCCCAGGGATTTATCCCTGGGAATGCGAGGCCACGCGCCCTTCCTCCAGCCGCAGGGAGCCGCACCTGCAGCGTGTCTGAAATTCAGGACCCCCTCGTCTCCGCGAGAACGTCTCCTTTGGGCACGACGGATCGTGGAGACGCGCCAGCCCTTTGCGATAACCATTCCGAGTCCACCGCCGGACGGGGCACTCCACGGTTCGGCAACGTGGCCGGCCCCTTGTCGCGGAGATCGGGCCGGTGGTGGCCTTTGACGGTTGAGACGTCCCGACCGGCGTCGATATGGAGACGTTGACGATGATCACTGGGACGTCTCTACGGTCCGCCGTGCCGGGCGGGATGGTTGACGCTGTCCGAGCCGCAACTCCGCCCCGTCACGTCCACTACCCTCGGCGAAGCGCGAACCGTTGAGGGCGGCCACACGGGGTGCCTGGCGGCATCCCGTGGACCGCCCCTACGAAAAACAGCGGCTGCTCAAGCGGGCCGGCGCCGATCGCCGCTGTTGGGCCGGGCGGAGGAAGCCGCCCCGTAGGGGCAAGGGCACCTAGCCCAGGGATTTATCCCTGGGTGTGGGGGCGTCTTCTTCGCTCCCTTCCCAGGGTTGAAACCCTGGGCTAGGTGCAGCGGCCCCTCCGGGGCCAAAGAATCTGACAAAGCACCGTGTCTCGGCACGGACGAGAACGTCACGACTCGCCCCACGACGCCCCGCTTGATCTCACGGATGCCTTCGAGGATCTCCGCGCCGATGTCACGGGTGGGTTCCTTGGTCATCTTCAATCTCCCTGCGGAGCGTACGTCAGAGACGGAAGACCGGTCCATGGAGTCTCTCCTGCTAGACTACCCCGTCCCTCTCTCCGGGAAGAGTCCGTCGCGCCTGCGTGTTGTCCTGGAGAGCGCAACGTGCCATCTGACCCTGGAGCTTCGAGCACCATGAAGAAAACCTCCCTTGCCCTGGCCTTCCTCCTGCTCGCTACCACTGGCTTGCCAGTCGTGGCCCAGCAGACCCTTCCGACGCCGGCGCAGGCCACGGCGGTCAGCCAGGGCGTTCAGGAAGCGGTGAAGCTGGCCCAAGGCGGCAATCTCGCCGCCGCGATCAAGAAGCTGGAGGATCTGCGCAAGCAGACCCCGGTGGCGTCGCCGCCGCTCCTGTCTCTGCTCGGCACGCTTTATCTGCAGGCCAACCGGCCGCAGGAGGCGCTGTCGGTGCTCAAGCCGATGGCGGACGCTCCGAACGCCGAGGCGGCGGTGCTGTACAACGCCGGGCGGGCCGCCTATGCGCTCAAGCAGAAAGATCTCTGGATCAGCTACCTGAAGCGCGCCGCCACGATCGCTCCGAACTCTCCCGCGGCTCGCGATCTCGGCCTGGTGTTCATGCGCCAGGGGCAGGTCGTCGAGGCCTACTCCCTGCTGCGCCACTGGTCGATGGCCAATCCGAACGACAATGAGGCGCGGATCGCCGCGGCGTCGTTGGCGGTGCAGCTCGAACGGCCGACGGAGGCGGAGGAGCTGCTGCTCAAGCTGAAGCAGGACGATCCGGCGATCCATCTTCTGCGCGGACGCATCCAGGTGCAGAAGGGCGACGGTCCCGGTGCTCTGGCTCTGCTCGAGCCGCTCCTCGCCAAGCATCCCAAGGGGATGGATCTCGAAGTGCGCCGCTCGCTCGCCGAGGCCTATCTGCTGGCCAACCGGCCGGCGGACACGGTGAAGGTCCTGACCGGCAAGACCGGCAATCACCCGGCGCTCGTCCTTCTCCTCGGCCGCGCGCAGCACCGTTCCGGCAATGCCGCGGGTGCGCTCGCGACGCTCAAGCCGCTGGCCGACAAGCTGCCGGCCGATGCGTCGGCGGTCGGCGATCCGCGTCCGGCGGCGGGCATCGCCGCCGAGTACGGCTCTCTGCTGGTGGAAGGCGGGCATGCCGCCGAGGGCTTGCCGATTCTCGAAAAGGCCACGCGGCTCTATCCGGCGAGCAGCGAGGCCTGGCTGGCTCTGGGCAAGGCGTACGACGCCGCCGGCCGCAAGGCCGACGCGGCCAAGGCGCGCACGCAGGCCGAGCAGATCAAGCTCGCCGCCTCGCGTCCGCCGCAGCCGACCCAGGCCGCCGCCGCACCGCGCCCCGGCCCCGGACGGCAGACTCCCGAGCCGACGGCGGCTCCGGGCTCTCCGGGTGGAATGCCGGAATCGGTCCCGATCTCGGCGGAGCTTCAGGAGGCTCTCAAGCTCAGCGGTCAGAACCGTCTGCCGGAGGCCCTGGCGCAGGTGCGGAAGGTGCTGGCCATTACTCCCAACAGCCCGCCGGCGCGGGCCCTCGAGATGCGTCTCCTGCTCCGCCTCAACCGCACCGACGAGGCGCTCCGGATCAATGAGGAGAGCCTGCGGCAGCATCCGAACGACGCCGACCTGGTCTATGTGCACGGTGCCATCCAGATCGCGCGCAAGAATTGGGCGGCGGCGGAGAAGGATCTGCGCCATGCCCTGGAGCTCAACCCCGACCAGCTCGGAGCGATGAACGACCTCGCGGTGCTGCTGATCAACCAGGGCCGGAAGGCGGAGGCCAAACCTCTTCTGGAGAAGGTCCTGCAGCTCAATCCCAACGATCTGACCGCGGCCGGCAACCTGAAGGCGCTCAACCAGGGCGGTCAGGCGCCGAAGAAGTAGCGGCCCGCCAGGAACAGGAAGCCTCCGGGAATGATCTTCCCGCTCCTCGTCGCCCTCTCGATCGCCGCCGCGCCCGCCGGACCTGATCCGGCGGAGGCGGCGGCGCGGGCGTGGATGGCGACTCCGCCGGCTGCGCTGGCTGAGCGTCTGGAGCGCGAGCCGGCGCTGGTGCCGCAGGCTCTGGGCGCTCTCGGTCAGGCTCTGGGCGCCGCGGACCGGACTCTCAGCCATGACGTCAGCGAGTATCTGATCCAGTGCTCCCGCGCGCGGAGCGGCGCTCTCGCGAAGCGCGGCACCTGGAGCCCGGCCGACGTGCAGGCTCTGCTCACCCTCGACCTCGTCACTCCCGGCCGCTTCGTCGCCGACGCAGGTTTCCGCTCCCGCGTTCTCGCTCTGCTGCCCCGCGATCTCGATCCCTCCGGTCCGGCGCGGTTGCGGGACGACCTTCTCCTCGCGCTCAATCAGATTGAAGGGATCGACTTCGCGGCGTCCGAGGCGATCGAAAGCGGCTGGGGCGCCGTGCCGCGGCAGAGCGCCGCGCGGCGGGTGCCGTATACGGCCGGTCTGCGGTTCGACGACGAGGCGGAGAGGTCCTTGAGCGCGTCGATCTACTCGCTGCCGTCCGCCTTCTTCGACACCGCGGCGGCGGACGCCTTCCTCTCCGCGGTCCGGAAGGCGGCGCCCAAGCGCACGATTCTGGTCCTCACCGACCTGCCCCTCTACCGGGCTCTGGAAGGCCGCGCGCACAGTCTCGGAATCCATCTTCTGGAGACCTACGGCCGGGGCTACTCGCCTTGGCCGCGCGATCCGTTCAGCCTGGTGCGCACGCCGGCCGGCGGCGTTCTCGTGCTGGTGCGCCCCAATCTCCAGACCGGGCGTGAGGAAGACGCGCACCTCGGCCCCGAGTTGGTGCAGAACCTGCCGGACGAGATCGACCGCGCCTGGGGCAAGGCCACCTGGACCGAGGCGCCGGTGCCGTTCCACAACGGCCAGATCCTGCTGACCCGCGACGCCGGCTGGATCACTCTGCACACTCTGGAGCCGCGCATCCTCGCTCTCCTCGGCGTCAACCGGGTGCCGGTCGACACCTTCGGTACCGCCACGGGCCTCGACCGCTACGTCGCCGCCGCCCACACCGCCGCCGGGGAGCTGTCCAAGCTCTACGGCCGGACGATGCGCTTCGTCCACCCGCTCCCCGAGCCCGGCGCGCCGCTCGAAGCGCGGTCCGCGCAGATGCGGACGCTTGGAGGGGGAGCCGGCTACGATCTCGACTCGCTGGTCACCTTCCTGCCTGGAAAGACCTCTGTCGCCCTGGTCGCCGATCTCGCCGCCGGCCGCAAGCTGCTGGCGAATCTTCCCGCCACGGAGAGGAGCGCCCTGCGCACCGGCTACGATCTGGCTCCTGAAGGCGCCGCTCTCACATCCGCTCTCGGCGCCGCCCAGGAGACCCCGCGCGCCGTGGCTATCGCCGCCTTTCTCGACCTGACCGCCGGGCACCTCGCCGCGAATGGCGTCCGCGTCCTCCGCCTGCCGCTTCTCCGTATCCCCTATGCCCTGCTGCGCGACCAGGCGGGTCTGCCGGACGGCGCGACCGGCAACGACCACGAGTTTCTCCTCACCTGGAACAACGTCGTCGCCGAGACCCGCGACGGCCACCTCCGCGCCGAAGGCTTCGCCTCCCTCCTGCCCAGCGGCGACGCCGCCGCCCGCGCCACCTTCACCCAGGCCGGCGCCCAGCTCGACCTGTTCCCTCCGCTCGTCCGCAGTATCGTCTTGAATGGCGGCTACCGCTGCGCCTCGGCGCACGTGCGCTAGCACCCTGCGTGCTAGGATCGCCCCAGCAGATCTCGGAAGGCAGGCGCCCCCCATGGCTGACACGCTCAGCAGTCCCCGTTTCCGTATCCAATCCCCGTTCCTCCAACAGGTGCGCTCCCGCTTCCGGCGGGTCGGCGTCTTGCTGTTGTTGATCCTGGTCCCCCTGATCTTTTTGCGCGGCTGCTTCTTCACCTATGTGCCGCCCGATGAGATCGGTGTGCGCCAGGTGTCCTTCGGCTTCAGCAAGGGGCTTCAGAAGGAGAAGGTGGAGCCGGGCTACCGCCGGGAGATCGCGGGCTTCGAGGCGGTTCACACCTTCCCGCGCGACATCCAGGTCGTCGAGTTCACCAACAACCAGGCGGAGTCCGGCGCCGGGCATCGCCAGGTGGCGGCGATCAACGTGCCCACCGTCGACGGCTACCCGGTCGCGGTCGACATCACCGTCCTCTATCGCATCAAGGACCCCTACACCGTCGCTTCGAAATTCGGCTTCGGCGCCGGCTACGAGCAGTCGGTGGTGATCAACTTCACCGATCCGCTGGTCAAGCAGTACCTGGGCGAGCTCCTGGCCGAACAGTTCTACGCCGAGGAGCGGAAGGTTCGGGTGGAGGCGCTGAAGAAAGAGCTCGCCAGGCGCTTCGAGCCCAACGGCCTCGTCCTTCACGACGTGCTGGTGCGCCAGTACGACTACCCGGCGACCTTCCAGGCGTTGACCGAGCAGAAGAAGATCCAGGACCAGTCGGTCCTCTCCAACCGCGAGCTGGCCAAGCAGGCCGAGGTGCAGACCCGGCTCAACCAGGTGAAGGCCGACGGGCAGAACCTGATCAAGGTGAAGACCGCCGAGTTCCAGGCGCAGATCACCGAGATCAACGCCCGCAAGGACCTCTACGAACGGCAGAAACGCGCCGAGGCCGACCTCCTGGTGAAGACCGCCGAGGCCAACGGCACGGAGCTGACCAATCGCGCGCTCGAAGGCGCCGGCTCGGCCAAGCTCCTCCGCCTGCGTCGCGGCCTCGCTCTGCTGAACGGGATCAAGGGGCCGATCTACATCAACGAAGACCCGACGGATCTCGGCAAGATCCTGTCGTCGGGGGGGAAGCCATGAGGACGAACCTGCGATCGGCCGCGAAGCTCGGCGGTTTCCTCCTGCTCCTCGCCGGTGGTCTCGCCGGCTGCACGCCGCACCACACCGAGGCGACCCAGGTCGGCATCAAGTTCAACAAGGTGACCGGCTCGTATGAGATCAAGGAGGCGGGCGCGACCTATTTCTTCCCGCCGATCATCAACGACTGGAAAACTTATGACGTCTCGCTGCGTAACCTGGAGATGACCGCCGCGGTGTCCTCGGGCAGCCGGCGGGAGAAGGACGACATGCGGTTCAAGACCCGGGACGGCAACGACATCGAGACCGACGTCACCGTCCGCTGGCGGATCGATCCGACGAAGATCTCCCACCTCTGGAAGTCGGTGGCGCCGAGCACCGAAGAGGTCGAGAGCCGTCTGGTCCGCCCCATGGCCCGCGCCTACATCCGCGACGTCCTCAACGAGATGCGCTCCGAGGACTTCTATAATCCAACACTGCGCTTCGCGAAGGCCAACAAGGCGACGAAGAGCATGGCGGACCGTCTTGCCAGCCAGGGTGTGATCATCGAAGGGGTGCTGCTCGGCAACTTCACGTTCAAGGACGAGTACCAGAAGCTGATCAACGCCCGCAAGGAGGCGGAGAAGACGGCCGAGAAGCTGGAGGCCGAGATCCTCGCCACCAAGGAAGGGAACCAGTTGCGGTTGCAGTCGACGGTGGCCGATCTCGCCGAGCAGCTCACCCAGGCCCAGGGCGGCTTCGAGCAGGCGAAGAAGAACGCCGACGCCTACCTGGTCAAGCGCCAGCAGGAGGCGCAGGCCATCCTCGCCGAGAAGACGGCGGAGGCGACCGGCATCCAGAGAGAGCGCGCCTCCCTGAACGGCAGCGCCGGCGACGCCTACGTCAACCTGCAGCTCATTGCGGCGCTCAAGAACAAGGACATCCGGCAGATCCCCAAGCTGCCGAGCGGCAATGTGATCATCGACGGCAACAAGCTCCTCCAGCAACTCGGTGTGATCCAATACCTGCAGAACCGGGAGGAAAAGGCGGAGAAGCCGGAAGCACCGGAGAAACCGGAGAAGCCCTAGCCCGCCATGCTGAACCTTGCGGGATCGTCCTACGACTTCGGCAACGTCCTCTACGCCGTCCTCCAGGAGTGCGAGCACGTCCGCCGCGGCCTGCTTCCCAGCGAGGCCGAGGCGCGCCTCCAGGCGACGGCGCGCGCCAAGCTGGAGGAGATCCGCCGCAGCTACGACGAGATGGGCGGCACCCGGCCGTACTGGGACCGCCTGGAACGCGAGGTGATGGAGGCGATGCTGCCGCAGTACCTGCCCGCCGCGGTCGAGCAGACACGCCTGGAAAAAAACTCCTACGACGTCTGGCGGCACGGCGATCCGGCGGCGCGCGCGCTCCTCACCCTGATCGGTCTCATCCTCGGCGGACTGATCGTCAAGGCGCCGTTCATCCCGATCGTCGAGGACACCTTCGCCTTCGCGCTCGCCGCCGCCTTCTTCGTCTATCCCGAGATCAAGCAGCTCTATTTCGACCGCCGTCACACCCGCCTTTTGAACCGGCTGATCGTGCAGGCCGAGAAGTATCAGCAGGACGGCCGGCTGCATTACGTGAGCGAAGCGAGCCTCGAGGAGGAGCTCGGGGCGCTGGACGAGAAGGCTGGATCGATCGGGAAAGCAGGCAAGCGGAAAACCGAGGCGGAGGGGCCGCCGCCGCTGCCGCCGCAGGGTACGAAGACGAGCGCCTGAGGCGGCGCGTAGTATCAAGGTCTGGGGCACGATGTCCGCGAGATCCGCCAGCCGTCTCCTGCGTCTCCTGATCATTGCCCTCACTCTCTGCCTCGCCAATCCGTCCGGTCCACTGCGAGCCGAGGACGCGGAGGTCCTGGCGCCCGGGCCGGCCCGCGAGCGTCCGATCGCGGCCGAGGAGAGACACGTCTATCGCGTCGTGGTGGGGGAGGAGCCCGCCCTCGTCACGGTCGAGCAGATGGGCATCGACCTTGTGCTGGAGATCCAGGGACCCACGGGCGGAGGGCCCAAAGCGGCCGGCGACGGCCGATGGGGCAGGCAGGTCCTGCTTCTGGAGGGCGGCGGCGAGCACCGGATCGAGATCCATCCGAAGGAGCAGTCAGGGCGCTACACCATCCGGATGGAGACATTGGCGGGGACCCCGCCTGCATATCGCCAAGCCCTCGCCCTGATGAGCCGCGCCGGCCAGGAAATCTTCGTTGCGACTCCGGAGGCATGGCGCCGGGCCGTGGCGACCTACCGCGAGGCCGTGACCCTCTGGCAGGCGCTCGCCGACCGGCGCTGGGAGGCCGAGGCCCTGGCCGGCCTCGCCGTCCTGGATCTGGAGCTGAGCGATCTGCGGGCGGCTCAGGAAGACAACGCGCACGTGCTGGATCTCTGGCGGGCGCTTGCCGAGCCGCGGCGCGAGGCCGCCACCTTGAATCTGCTCGGCCTGGCGCGCCTCTACTCGGGAGAGAACGCGGGCGCCCGTGAGGCGCTCACGGAGTCGGCCTCCCTCTGGCAGCGGCTGGGCGAGCGCTTCGAGGCGGCGAACACCCGCAGCAATCTCTGTTTTCTCGAGCAGAAGGTGGGCTCCCTGCGCCCGGCTCTCTCCTGCTATGAGGAGCCACGTGCCGTCTTCCGGGAGCTCGGCGACCGGGCCGGCGAGAGCCGGATGCTCAACAACCTCGGGGGCATCCATGATCTCCTGGGCGAGCCTGATGAGGCGCTGGACCAATACCGGCAGGCCCTCGACCTTCGGCGTGCTCTCGGCGACCGCCTGGGCGAGGCCCAGGACCTCAACAACATCGCCGTCGTCCATCGCAACCTGGGCGAGTGGCAGGAGGCGCTACGCCTGTACGGCGAAGAGCGGGAGATCCTGGCGCGCATCGGCGACCGCTCTCTGCAGGCGGCTCTGTTTGCCAACATCGGCACCGCCTACACCAGCCTGGGTGAGCCGAGCCGAGCGCTCACCTCCTTGGAAGGTGCCCTGAAGCTGTACCGGGAGATCGGAGAGCGGCCGTCGGAAGTCTCCGTGTTGAACCACCTCGGGACCGCCGCGCGCAAGCTCGGAGATCTGCGGAAGGCGCTCGACGACCATGAGCAGGCCCGCGAGCTGGCCGTTGCCCTGGGCGATGCACGGCTGGAGGCGGTCAGCCGATTGCGCCTTGGCGAGGTCCGGCTTGAGCAGGGCGACGCCTCTGCCGCGTTGCGCGAGATTGCTCCCGCCCTCCCCTCCCTCAAAGCGGCCGGCCTCCGGCAGATCGAGTTGCAAGCGCTCCAGCTTCAAGGGCGTGCTCTCGCCCTTGCTGGCCGTCCACAAGAGGCGATCCCCGTCCTGGAGGAGGCTCTCGCGGGGCGCCGTGCCCTGCGCGACGCGGTCGGCGAGACCGAATCCCTTTCCACGCTCGCCGAGACGGAGCGGTCTCTCGGCCGCAAAGAGAAAGCTCGTGAGCACGCCGAAGCGGCCGTCGCCCGGGTGGAAGAGCTGCGGACCGGCCTTGCCAGCCCCGATCTTCGAGCCGCCTTCCTGGCGACCCGTCGCCGTGTCTATTCGCTGCTGATCGATCTCCTGATGGACCGGCATGCCGCCGAGCCCAAGGCCGGCTGGGACCGGGCGGCTTTCGCCCTGAGCGAGCGGGCACGGGCACGCAGCCTTCTCGACGGCCTCTTCGCCGGCCGCGCCGGGAGCGCCGTCTCCGTCGATCTGATCGAGCAGAGGCGAGCCCTGCGCCGCCGCCTCGGCGCCAAGGCGGATCAGCACTTGAGGCAGAACGGTGCACAGGCCGAAGCGCTGGCGAGCGAGATCGAGGCGCTCCTCGCCGAGCTCGACCGCGTGGAAGGGGAGATCCGGCGTCACGATCCTCAGGACGCCGCGTTCAGTCAACCGCAGCCGGTCGGACCGGACGAGTTGTCCAACCTTCTCGGCCCGCGGACTCTCCTGTTGGAATACGCGCTGGGAGAGGGGCGAAGCTTCCTCTGGATGGCGGGTGCCGGCAGGTTGCGCAGCTTCATCCTGCCTGCCCAGGGAGAGATCGAGACTCTGGCGCGCCAGGCCTATCAGGAGCTGAGCACGGTGGAAGCCGGAGCCGCGCATCGCGGCAAGGCTGTCGCCGCCCTGGGCCGGATCCTGTTTCCCGCCCCGGCCTGGAAAGAGGCGGCGAAAGCCGGCCGGCTCGTGATCGTGCCCGATGGCGGGCTTCACTACGTTCCGTTCGGCGCGCTGCCGGTGCCCGGGCCGCGCCGCGAGCCGCTCCTCGAGCACGCGGAAGTCGATTACCTCCCTTCGGCGACGACACTGGCCCTGCAACGGCGCCGGCTGGCCGGGCGTGCCCCGGCGCCCAAGTGGGCGGCCGTCCTCGCCGACCCGGTGTTCACCGCTGATGATCCGCGCCTGGCCAGGCCGCCCGAAGGGATGGCGGCGAAGACCGGCGATCCTGCTGCCTTCGCGCGCCTGTCCGGCTCCGGGCAAGAAGCAGAGGCGATCCGGCGGCTCGCTCCGCCCGGCGAGGTCTGGACCGCGCTCGGCTTCGCGGCCAGCCGGGAGACCGTGCTCTCCGGAGAGCTCCATGCCTACCGCATCGTCCACTTCGCCACGCACGGAGTGGCGGACAGCCACAACCCGGAGCTTTCCGGCCTGGTGCTCTCCCTCGTCGACGCCGCCGGCCACTCCCGCGAAGGCTTCGTCAGCCTGTCGGACATCTACGATCTCGACCTCGCCGCCGATCTGGTCGTCCTCTCCGGCTGCCGGACCGCGTTCGGCAAGGAGGTCCGAGGCGAAGGCCTGATGGGGCTCACGCGCGGATTTCTCTACGCCGGTGTGCCGAGGGTGATTGCGAGCCTGTGGCCGGTCCAGGACCGCGCCGGGGCCCGTCTGATGACTCAGCTCTACACAGCGATGCGTCACGACGGACTTGCCCCCGCGGCGGCCTTGCGGAAGGCCCAGCTCGCTCTCCGCCGCGATGGGCGCTACCGGGCTCCGTTCTCCTGGGCCGGTTTCGTCCTCCAGGGCGATTGGCGCTGAACCATTGTTCCCGCCGCTGAGATAACTGGCGGCCTCGCGACAGTCGTACAGAAAGGGGGGTCAATCATGAGCACGTATGACGATTGGAAGGGGCACACCTGGACCGTCGATTCGGTCGATCCAAAGCTGACCGACCTGAAGTGCGGCGATAGCCTGAGCTTCCTCGGCACCGGGAACAAGGACGGCAATCTGAAGCGAAGCAATGTGGCGGGGACTCCGGACTGGGCCCGGAAGTGCGAATACCTGGCCGGGGACCGCGTGGCGGTGGAGCACGAAGGAGAGGGGCAGTACCTCATCCTGCGCTCGGCTGGAAAGTTGATCTGCTGGCCTCCGGGGAAAGCTCCCGTCGCAGACCAACGCCTGTCTCGCCATGGGCACAATGGCGCCGATGGCGATGACGGAGACGTGACAGGTGCCTCCTGGACGGCGCACGATCCCGGCTCCGGCGTTCAACCCTGCCACGACCCCAGACGGTCCGAGGGAGTGGAGGGCAGCGATCGTGGGTGGCGCGCGTGACCGTGGCGGTGTGAGCCGGCGGACGCCCGGCTTCAGCACCTCACGGTATGATGGCGCTCGCAGTGAGCGCCATGAGCACCGACGCGGCGGGACACGAGCCGGACGAGGCCCTGATCGCCACGGACCTTGTCCGGCGGATTGCTGCGGGTGACGCCACCGCCGAGGGGGATCTCGTCCAGCGCTACAGCCGGGGTCTCGGCTACCTGCTGCGGCGCCTGGGGGCCACGCCTGATCTGGCCGACGACCTCCATCAGGAGACGTTCCGCATCGTGCTCGAGAGGCTGCGGAAGAAGGGCCTCGAGGAGCCGGCCGGGCTGGCGGGCTTCCTCCGCGGCACGGCGCGCAACCTGATGACCGCCGAGCGGCGCAAGACGGCCCGCCGGCGGACCGACGCGGACGATGAGGAGCTGGCGCAGGCGGTTCACCCGGCGCCGAGCCAGCTCTCGGCGGTCCTGCTCGACGAGGAGGCGGAGACCGTGCGGCAGCTCATCCGCACGCTCCCGACCGACCGCGACCGGCAGCTTCTCCTGCGCTACTACGTCGCCGACGAGGACAAGGAGAGCCTCTGCGCGGACCTGGGCCTCGACAGCCTGCACTTCAACCGCGTCCTCTTCCGCGCCCGGCAACGATTCAAGGAGACCCTGGAGCGCCGGCGGCTGGGGCAAGGGTAGGCATGCCATGGACCACGCGACCATCGAAGACCAGCAGATCGTCGAGCGCTACCTGAAAGGCAAGCTCTCCCCCGAGGAGGCGGCGCGCTTCGAGGAGCACTACCTCTCCTGCCAGGAGTGCCTCGACCGGCTCGATCTCGCCGAGTCGATGGAGCGGGGCTTCAAGCGCGCGGCCGGCCAGGACGCGGCGGAGCTCGCCGCCGTGCAGCAGGTGCGCCAGCTCGCCGTCGTGGCCTGGCTCGCGCGCCTCGGCCGTTCGCGCCAGATGGCCGCTCTGGTGATGACGGTCCTGGTCGTCGCGGTCCTGCCCGGTCTCTTCGCGCTGCGGCAGATCCGCGAGCGCGACCGTGATCTCGCCGCGACCCGCGCGGCTCTGGAGCAGGAACGCGGCCGGTCGGCCGTGGGCTCTCCCTCGGCGGCGGAGACCGACAGGCTGCGCAAGGAGCTGGACGCGAGCCGGAGCGACCTCGCCGTCGCCCGCCAGCCGCAAGGCAACGTGCCCATCCTTTTTCTCGACGCCGAGCGGGGCGGTGCGGCGGGCGAGCCGACCCATCGCCTGCGCCTGCCGCGCTCTCCCGGCTGGATCGTCTTCGCCCTGGAGATCGATCCGCCGCATCAACCGGCCTACCGCGTGGTCCTGCGGGACGCCGGAGGGAAGGACATCTGGAGCGGTACCGACCTCCGGCTCGACGAGCGCGACGCGCTCAGCCTGACCCTCCCCTCCAGCCTCCTGACGCCGGGCGACTCGACCCTCACCGTCGAGGGCCTCGCTCCCGGCCGCAAGCCGGCCGTTGCCGGCCGTTTCGTCTTCCGCGTTCTGCCTGCCAATTGAGCTGATCCAATTTTGCGCCGCCGGTGAGATAGCCGGCCCGCTGGCGACAGCTCCTTGTTGAATCCAGAGAACGTGAGGTTCCTGGACACAACAGATCACAAGGAGATGACGATCATGGCCGAAAATTTGGAAGAAGGCGTGGGCTCGGCGTTCGAGCTCGAATATGTGACCAGTGCCGTGTCCGTGCTGGCCAACGACGGTATCGTGGTCCATGTGGTGAACGACAGCGGCGTGGCGGAGGCCACGCGCGTGGTGATCTATCAGAATACCGGCGCCGGCGCCATCACCGTGGCGGACACCGGCCGGGTGACCGTCACACCGACCTGGACCTGGGGCCTCGGCTTCACAATCAAGGACTCGGGTGAATATTGGCTCCGCATCCAGGCGACTTCCGAGTCGCTGATTCCCAGGGCAGTGTTCGAGCGGGTGGAGGCAGGAATCTGGAAGCCGGTCGTCAACTACAACCCCGGAGACTTCGCGGTCTTCAGCCTGACGCGGAAAAGGATCTGGTGAGATTTCGCCCGGGGCGCGAGCGCTGCTCGCCGCCCCGGCTCGCCTCGTTACACCGTCACCGGCTCGAACGTCCCTTCCTCCGTCCCCTCGACCGGCACCTGCTCGGCGTCACGTTCGGGTTCGGCGTCTTTCGCGCCCTTGCGCTTGCGGCCGGCGAGACCGCCGCTGGCGAGGAGGCCCAGGCCGAGACCGCCGAGCACAGCGCCGGCGACGAGGCGGGCCCTGCCGTGCCGTCTGCCCTTCCGCGCGGAGCTGCCGTTTTGGAGCTCCGGCACACCTTCCGCCGTCTCATGGGCTTCGAGGTGGTCCAGAATCGCGTCGACTCCATTCAGATTCGTCACGGCGTCTCGCAGCTCGGCCAGCTCGGAGGCGAGAATCGGACCGCCGAGGGTCACGGTCCCCTTTTCGACGTAGACCGCGATGGCGCTGGGATGCGAGACTTGCTTGGAGACGAGCGCGCGGACACGGGTCGACAGCTTGCGGTCCGCGTCGTTGCGTTGGGTAGCTTGTTTTTGGGCCATAGTTCCTCCCTGTGCTTTGATCTCCAAGAAACAGGTGCAAGACACATACCGTGAGGTGCCATGTCCTTCGATCTCGATCCGGTCCTTGAACGCGACACCGTTCCAGTGACGAGCCTGGCGCTCTGCCGTGTCCTGCTGATGCGCGACCGCCGTTTTCCGTGGCTGATCCTGGTGCCGGAGCGCGACGGCGTGCGGGAGATCGTCGAGCTGGCTCCGGACGACCGGGGTACGCTGATCGAGGAGATCGCGCTTGCGAGCGAAGCCTTGATGCGGCTCGTCCAGCCGGACAAGCTCAACGTCGGCGCCCTCGGCAACGTCGTGCCGCAGCTCCACGTCCACGTCGTCGCCCGCTTCGCGGCCGATCCTGCCTGGCCGGGGCCGGTGTGGGGCTCCGGCGCCGCGGTGCCGTATGCCCGGCAGGAGCTGGACGATCTCGTGGCCACGCTGAAGGTCCTTTTCTGAGCCTCGCCATGCCGCTCTTCGACCGCCGCCGGTGGCTCCCTCTCCTGCTGAGCCTGTATCCGCCGTACCTGGGGGCCGGAGTGCGGGTGCGCGCGTCGGCCGACCGGCGGACGTACGAGGTGCGGATGGGGCTGCGCTTCTGGAACCGCAACTACGTGGGCACCCACTTCGGCGGCTCGCTCTATGCGATGTGCGACCCGTTCTTCATGCTCATCCTGATCGAGCAGCTCGGGCGGGACTACGTGGTGTGGGACAAGGCGGCGACGATCCGCTTCCGGCGGCCGGGGACGGGGCCGGTGAGGGCCACGTTCCACATCCCGGAGGAGCGCGTCGCCGAGATCCGCGCCGCGGCCGACCGCGACGGGAAGGTCGAGCCGAAGTTCCGTGTTGACGTGGTGGACGACCAAGGGAAAGTGGTCGCCGAGGTCGAGAAGCTCCTCTACGTCCGCCGCAAGGAGGCCTGATCGACTAAGATGCCGACTTTCGAGGTCATGCCATGCCCAGACGTCTCCAGCTCCTCGCTCCGTTCTTTGCTGTCCTGATCACAGCCCTGGCCGCCGCTCCGGCCGCCGCCGACTCCCTGCTCATCCTGAAGAGCCATGCCGACGCCTTGCAGCTCAAGGAGGAGTCGCAGCCGGCCCGCGACACCGAGGTCCGGCTCTGGGTGGCGGGTGACAGGGTCCGCCGCGACGAGGGGGATTCGTCGATGATCCTCCGCCTCGACCGCAACAAGCTGTACCTCGTCCACCATCCGGACAAGACCTACAACGAGCTGCCGCTCCCCTCCGACTTCGCGCGCTACATGGGGAAGGAGAGGTCGGATCTGGCGCTGACCTGGGTCCAGAAGATGCGGCTGACCGTGAAGGTGACGCCCGGCAGCGAAACAAAGAAGGTGAGCACCTGGAACGCCAAGCGGACGCAGATGGACATCACCAGCGCCATGGGGATGAAGATCGCGACCACCCTCTGGCTGAGCAAGGACGTTCCGTCCTACACCGTGCTCAACAAGCTGACCGCCGCTCTCGCGGCCTTGCAGCCCGGCGCCTCCGACTGGTCGGACAAGCTGGAGAAGCTCGACGGCTTCCCGGTGCTCAAGGAGGATGACGTGGACGCTTTGGGTGCCCACTTCAGGACGCGCGAGGAGCTGGTGACGGTGGAGACCAAGGACGCTCCCGCGGGCCTCTACGATCCGCCGGCCGGCTACACGGCCGAGCCGTTCGATCCGATGGCGAGCACCGGAGGGTAGTCAGCCCGGCGGCTTGCGGCCGCCATCATCTCGGTCGCCGCGATCACCGCGATTGCCATGATCACCGCGATCATCGCGATCGCCATGGTCTCCGCGGTCCCGGCCCGGCTGCCCGTCCCGATCGCCCTGCCTGTCGCGCCCGTCCTGTTTGTCCCGCCCGTCCCGATCACTGCCGAAGATCCGCCGCAGCCAATTCCGGAACGGGTGGCGCTTCTGCGCCGGGTCTTCGGCCCGTCCCTGCGGTCCCGCCTCCTCGTCCGCCGCGCCATGGTCGTCTTCGTCGCCGGACGACATCGTCTGCTGCGCCACCTCCTGCTGCATCCAGCTCTGATGGCGGTCGCAGAGCTGAGAGGGGACCTCGCCGACGCGGAAGACCTCGGTGAGCGTCTCGGGGCAGAATTCGGTGGCCAGCATGCCGGTGGTCGGATCGATCACCGCGGTGGTGAGGCCGGGCGGCTGCTCGAAGATGGAGTAGCCGCTGCGCGGCGCCATCTTGGCGGTGAAACGCACCCAGATCGGGAGCGCGGCTCGGGCGCCGGAGAGGCGGGTCGTGGAGTTGTCGTCATACCCCACCCAGACCACCGTCGCCCGCTCCTTGGCGAAACCGCCGAACCAACTGTCGCGCCGCTTGTTGGTGGTGCCGGTCTTGCCCGCCACGTCGCCCGGAATACCGGCGGCGGCGCCGCGGGCCGTACCGCGCACCAGGACCCCCTGCATCAGCGAGGTCACCATGTAGACCGTCTGCGGAGAGAGCACCCTTTCCGGCTCCGGCAGCGCAGCCCCCGGCATCACCTTGCCCGTGTGATCGAGGACCGCCACCAGGCCGTGCACCGGCGGGCGCACACCGCCGGCCGCCAGGGTCGCATAGACCGTGCCGAGCTCGACCGGCGTCAGATCCACCGCGCCGAGCGCGACCGACGGCACCGGCTGCATGTCGGCCGCCACCCCCATCTTGCGCGCCAGGGAGACGATCTTGGGCATCCCCACCTGCAGGGCGAGGCGGGTGGTCGCCGGGTTGTAGCTCTTCTCCAGAGCGGTGCGCACCGACACCCAGCCGTGGAAGGTGCCGTCGTCGTTCTTCGGGCTCCAACTCGCGTTGGCCGCCAGGCTGACGGTCAACGGCGAGTCTTCCAGGAACGAGGCCGGCGAGGCGACGTGGTTCTCGAACGCCGAGGAGTAGACGATCGGCTTGAAGGCGCTGCCCGCCTGCCGCTCGGCCTGGCCGGCGCGGTCGAACTGGCTCTTGTCGTAATCCCGGCCGCCGATGTAGGCGAGGATGCCGCCGGAGTCCGGCGCGATCGACACCAGGGCCGACTGGAGCGGCCCCTTCGCCTCCTCTCCTTTCTGATAGCTCGCCTCCACGCGGGCGAGGCCCCACTCCATCGCCTCCTGGGCCTCCTTCTGACTCTGCAGGTCGAGCGTCGAGAAGAGGATGTACCCCTTGTCGGTCAGATTCTCGATGCCGAAGCGGCGTTGCGCCTCTTCCCCCATGGCGTCGGCGAAGTAGGGAGCGCGGCGGCGGACGACCGGCTCCGGCGCGAGGCTCATCGGCTCGGCCAGGGCCTGGTCGATCCGCTCCCTGGGCACGCGTCCGAGCTTGGCGATGCGGCCCAGCACCCAGTCCCGGCGCTCTTTGGCCTTGTCCGGATGGCTGAGCGGCGAATAGGCCGCCGGCGAGCGGATCATCCCCGCCAGCGTCGCCGACTCGGCGAGGTCGAGCTGCGCGGGATCTTTGCCGAAGTAGGCGCGCGAGGCGGCCCCCATGCCCATCAGGGAGACGCCGCCGCTGCTGCCGAGATAGATCTCGTTGAAGTACGCCTCCAGGATCTGGCGCTTGCTGTACCGCGACTCGAGCATCAGCGCGAGGATCAGCTCCTGCCCCTTGCGGCTGAGCGTGCGCTGGTGCGAGAGATAGATGTTCTTGACGAGCTGTTGCGTCAGCGTGCTGCCGCCCTGGCGGATCGCGCCGCCGCGCAGGTCGATCCAGAGGGCGCGGATGATGCCGGTCACGGAGACGCCCGAGTGCTCGAAGAAGCTGTCGTCCTCGGCCGCGATCACCGCCTCCACGAGATCCTCGGAGACGTTGTCCACCTTCACCGGCCGGCGTTCCTGGAGATCGGAGCCGAAGTAGGTGCCGATCAGCGCCGGCTGGAGGGGGACCGACTTGACGTCCGCGCCGTCGAGGTGCAGGGCGGTGATGCGCGGACCGTTGTAGAAGACCTCCACCAGGCCGCCGTGCTGGCCGTCCGGCAGCAGGAAGCTGCGCAGGTGGACCGCCAGCACGTCGATGTTCTCGGGCTTCCCGCCGGCCTCCGGCTTCTTGCCGCCCTTGATGTCGGCCTTGGTGTCTCCCTTGTCGGTGGTCTTGCCTTCGAGCTTGCCGGCTTTGCTGATGTTGCCGATTTTGCGATACCGGCCCGCCGGCAGCGAGCCGCCGCCCGATGCTTCCCGGTATCCCTCATCGCGCAAACTCTGGATGAGCTGCTCCGGAGGATAGGCGCGGCCGGGCTGGAGCACCGCCGAGCGGGCGTAGAGCCGGGACGGCTGGCGGTAGGTCAGGTCGTCGAACTGGCTTGCCAGGCGCCAGAACGGCCGGAGGACGAAGAAGGCGAAGGCGCCCACGAGAACGAAGAACACGGCCAGCGCGGCCACCCAGTACCGGCGGCGCGACAGGATCGCGAGGAGCTTCGAAGACTTACTCTTGACAGACATCGTAGGGGTCCCGTTGCAAGAACCGATCCATGGCTCGGGCCAGGCGGTCTTCGACCGGGGCTTCCTAGGATACCCCGGATCGGGAATCCCCCGGTCTTCCGATGCGTTGTAGGACCTCGGACGAGTGCGCCCGTCCGATCCCGTAAAAGCGTCCCCATAAACGGTTTTCCCCTGGTATCATCACCGGCCCTATGATCGCCGTCTCCGACCTCAGCAAGAACTTCGGCCCCCAGACTCTGTTCGAGGGGGTCTCGATTCAATTCAATCCCGGCAACTGTTATGGCCTCGTCGGGGCCAACGGCTCCGGCAAGTCGACGCTGCTCAAGATCCTCTCCGGCGAGGAGCTGGCGAGCGGCGGCACCGTGGCCATGCCGAAGCGGCTCAAGCTCGGTGTCCTCAAGCAGGACCACTTCCGCTACGAGCACATGCCTCTCCTCGAAGTGGCCATGATGGGCAACCATGAGGTGTGGGAGGCGATGGTGGAGAAGGAGCGCCTCCTCGCCGAGGCGGAAACGGAGTTCGACTCCGACCGCTATGCCGAGGTCGAGGACCTCATCCTGCGCCACGACGGCTATACCCTGGAGGCACGGGCCGGCGAGGTGCTCGAAGGGCTCGGCATCCCGACCGAGATTCACCGCAACCCGATGTCCACCCTCTCGGGCGGCTTCAAGCTGCGCGTCCTCCTCGCCCAGGTGCTCGCCGCCGGGCCGGACGTGCTGCTCCTCGACGAGCCGACGAACCACCTCGACATCCTCTCCATCCGCTGGCTGGAGAAGTTCCTCGCCGAGACCTACAAGGGGACGGCGATCGTCATCTCCCACGACCACCGCTTCCTCGACAACATCTGCACCCACATCGTGGACGTGGACTACGAGACGGTCATGCTCTACCCGGGCAACTACGCCGCCTTCCTCGCCGCCAAGGTGGGCAACCGGGACCGCAAAGAGGCGGAGATCGGGAAGCGCGAAGCGGAGATCGCGAAGCACAAAGAGTTCATCGACCGCTTCAAGGCCAAGGCCACCAAGGCCCGCCAGGCGCAGAGCAAGGTCAAGATGATGGAGAAGATCGTCATCGAACGCCTGCCGCAGACCTCGCGCCGCTACCCGACCTTCCGTTTCAAGCAGGGGCGCCCGAGCGGCCGGCAGGTCCTGGAGATCGAGGGGATCTCCAAGTCGTTCGGTGAGAAGCAGGTGCTGAAAGACGTCTCCCTGCGCGTCGAGCGCGGCGACCGCCTCGCCATCATCGGCCCGAACGGCATCGGCAAGTCGACCCTGTTGAAGATCGTCATGGGACAGGTCGACGCCGACGCCGGCCACTCGACCTGGGGCTACGAGACCCATCCCGGCTACTTCTCGCAGGACCACAACGAAGTGCCGAAAGGGAGCCGGCAGACCGTCGACGCCTGGCTCTGGGAGTTCGTCCCCGGCGAGCCGATCGGCTTCGTGCGCGGCAGCCTCGGCATGGTGCTGTTCACCGGCGACGACGTCAAGAAGACCCTCGGCAGCCTCTCCGGCGGCGAAGCGGCGCGCCTCGTCTTCTGCAAGCTGGCGGTGACCAAGCCGAACATCCTGATCCTCGACGAGCCGACCAACCACCTCGACCTCGAAGCCATCGAAGCCCTGGTCGAAGGATTGAAGGAGTACGACGGCACCCTGATCTTCGTCTCCCACGACCGCTGGTTCGTCTCGCAGCTTGCCGACCGCATCCTGGAGATCTCACCGCGCGGCATCAACGACTTCAAGGGCACCTACGAGGAGTACCTGGAGCGCCTGGGCGACGACCATCTGGACGCCGACGCCGTCCTGCGCCAGCGCCGCGAGCAGAAGAAGAAAGCCGCCGAGGCCGCGGCGAAGAAGCCGGCGACCCCGGAAGAAGAGCGCCAGCGGCAGCAGAAGCAGAAACAGCTCACCAAGCGCCTCGACCAGGTCACCGCCGACGTCGAGAAGGCCGAAAGCCGCATCCACGACATCAACGAGATGTTCTGCGACCCCACCTTCTTCGACCGCACCTCCCGCGAGCAGGTCAAGAAGCTCGAAGCCGAGCAGAAGACCCTCTCCGGAAAGATCGAAGAGCTGATGGCCGAGTGGGAATCGCTGGAGAGCCAGATCGGCGAGCTGAAGGGGTAGGGGGGAGTAGTTGCTGCGCGTGGCCTACGCTGAGCATCGCGTCTCCTGATCTGTGCGTTTCCCATTTCCTCCTTCGCGGCCAGCAGCCTCAACAGCCGCCCGACTGGTGGGGTGACTGGTGGGGTGATTGGTGGGGTGACTGGTGGGGTAACTGGGGGGGTAGCTAGGGGGGTAGCTGAATCGGCCTCCGAGCGCCATTCACGCTCAGCCACCCCGATCACGCGGGCAACGCCCTGAGAATCATCGCTCGATCCTCTCCATCCCGGCCGACATGTCGGGTCCATGTCGGCGACATGTCGGCGGCTCAACAGCGCGCGCAGTTTGTCGTCCACTGAAAGCAAAGAACAACCACAAGGAAGAAACCAGGTTTCCGGCAGGCATGCCTCGAAACGTGGCACAGCGGTTGCGATGTGCCTCTTGCGTCAGCAAGACCGGGCACGGAGCGAGGCCTTCGCATTCCGCGGCGACTTCGGCTCCCCCACGATCCAGGCTGCGGCTTCGGCGCGGCCCAGGAGGACACCATGTCGGCGACTGGCACCATCACTGTTCCCATCAGTGTCACCTCCGTCTCCAAAACCTCGACGATCTTCATCGACGTGGACACCTACGCGGCTCTCTATCAGCAGGTCACGGTGACCGGTCCCAACGGGACCAAGATCATCAACGCAGCGGTCGGCAATGGGGAGAACAGCCGCATCGCGAGCGGCCAGTACAGTGTCTCCGCGGTCGGCATCTACAACTTCACCGTCCAGATCGCCCACGGCTCCTCGAAGACCGGCCCCTGGACCGCCTCGCAGATCTATACGCCGGTGTCGTCGAACACCGTCGCGCCGACTCTCCTCCAGTACACCGTGGCCTCCGAGGACCAGTCGGACAACGACTACAACGACGCCCTGGTGTCGTTCCGCCTGTTCTCGGCTCTCAGTGCCTGAGCTGAAACCCGCGCCTGGCTCGGGATTGAGGCATGGCCCCTCAATCCTGAGCCAGCACCTCCCCGCAGTCAATCGATCTCGAAAGCGATGTAGGTGAACATCTCCTGGCGCTCGATCTGGACCACGACCGGATCGCCGTTCTTGAGACCGGCCACGGCCGCGCGCAGCTCGGCGAGCGAGTGAACGGGTGTGCGGTTGACGGCGTGAATGACGTCGCCGGCCTGGAAGCGGTCCGCCGGCGGGCTGGCGTCCGCCGACATCGCCGCCACCAGCACGCCGCTGTCTTCACGCAGCGGATGCAGCGCCGCGGCGAGCTTGGCGTCGATGTCGACTCCCAGGATGTCGAGCTCGCGGACGAGGTTCAGATCAGGGCGCACCAGGTCGAGCACGCTCGTCGGGTCCTCGGGGCGCTCGGTCACGTCGACCCGCAGGTTCAGCGTCTCCGCGCCGCGCAGCAGGCCGAGCTCGATGGAGGCGCCGGTCGGGTGGCGGTAGAGGGTGAGAGCGAATTCGCGGACGTTGGCCACATTCGTGCCGTCGATGCTCAGGATGACGTCGCCGATCCGGAGGTCGGCGCCGGCGGCCGGCCCTTCGGGATCGAGATCCGACACGATCACGCCCGACGCCTGGGCCAGCTTGAGCGCGGCGGCCATCGCCGGGGTCACCGTCTGCACCTCGGCGCCGATCACCGTGCGGTGCACCCGGCCGTCGGCGCGCAGGTGGTCGGTGATGGCGCGCACGGTGTCGCTCGGAATGGCGAATCCGACGCCTTCGCTGCCACCCGACTTGGTCAGGGTCAGCGTATTGATCCCGACTACCCGGCCGTCCAGATCGACCAGCGGTCCGCCTGAGTTTCCAGGGTTGATGGGGGCGTCGGTCTGTACATACGCCGCCACGTCGTCCGGATCGAGCTGGCGTGCGACGGCGCTGACCACTCCCATCGTCATGGTGTTGCCGAGCCCGAGCGGAGAGCCGAAGGCGAGGACCAGTTGACCTTGCTTGACGCTCTTCGAGTCGCCGAAAACAACAGGTGTCAAACCGTGAGCCGGGATCTTGAGCACCGCGAGATCGGTCGCCGTGTCGACGCCGACCACCTGCGCCTCCAGCTTCAGGGCCTGGGGCCGGGGAATCAGGACCTGAATCCGCGTCGCGCGATTGATCACGTGCGCGTTGGTCACCACCAGGCCGTCCGCGTCGATGACCGTTCCCGAGCCGGTGGCCTGCTGCTTGGTCAGCACGTCGCCGGGGCCGTGGGAGACGCCATACCCGTTGACGAAAATCTCGACGACCGAGGGGCTCACCGTGGCCGCGATCCGCTCGAACGAGCCGCTCACCTCGTCGAGGCTTCGGGCGCTCGCTGCGGCGGCCAGCAGGAGCAGCAGAAGATACACCGGTAATTTCATCATCTTGTTTCCGTCCTGCAAGAGGAAAAAGGGGGGGAGGTCGCCGGGGCCGACGACCTCCAGGGGAGGATTAGATGGGATTTACTGCAAGGAGACCTTCTCGAGGAGCACGGGCTGGGTCGAGTAGTTTTCGAGCTCGAGGGTCTTCCCGTCTTTGCTGAGAGAGATCTTGGTGGCGACGGACATCTTCCCTTCGCCCTTGCCGTTCTTGTCGAGGTGGATCTCGATGACGGTGAAGGGGTAGCGGAGGGTGCGCGTCAGATTGGCCGCCTCCCAGAACCGGATCGGCCGATCTGTCGCGAGGACGATCTGCTGTCCGCCGTCCTCCGTGGGAGACACGGAGGCGAAGTGGATGCTCCACCCGACGCGGTCCGGTGTCCGGATGTAGCCGACGCGCGGGGCCTTCTGGAGGTCGTTCAGCATCTTGTCCGCGCCGCGGGTGCGCAGCGTGTCGAGCAGGGAGTCGAGCTCCTGATGAGGCGACCAGCGGTCGATGCCGATCTGTACGATTCCCGCACGGCGGCCGTCGCCGATGCCGAGACTCCGGTGGCGCGGCAGATTGGAGACGCCGAGGTTGACGGCGAAGGAGATGAGCTTGAGAGGAGGCTCGGCCGGTGGCTTGACCAGCGCGGCGGCGGCGAGGCTGAAAACCAGCCCTCCCACCACCAGGCCGGCAGCCAGGGTTCGAGTCGAGGTCTTGGTTCTTCTGGTCATCATAGGTCTCCTGGAGTGCCCTCCGCGGAGAGAACCCTGCGAAGGATGCACCAGGAAACCGGGCTTTTGGCTCGGCTTTACAAAGATCTAACAAACGTCAATTAGATCTTTCAATCGCCGGCCGCGCGGGCTTCAGTCACCGCTACCGCAAAACGGTATAGGCTCACAGGATATGCACGACATGGGTGCTGAAGCCCGCCTGGGCGCCGCGATCGGTGCGCCGGTCCTCCTCGAGCCCATCCCCCTGCGCAATGCGCTCGGAGCGGGGTCTCTCGTCCTGCTCAGCCTGGTGCTTCTCGGCTTCGGAGCCTGGGGGGCGACGGAAGGCGATCGCGGGATGTTCACCACCATCCTGCCGGCCGGCCTGGGCCTCTTCACCCTTCTCGCCGGCGCCGCCCTTTTCTACCAGCGCTCGCGCTCCCGCGGCTCGCTGGCGTTGTACGAGCAGGGCTTCGTCTGCGAGGGCGCCAGCGGGCGGACCGCGCTCCGCTTCGACGAGGTCGACTCCCTGGCGCTGCGCCAGAAGAGCCGGACGAGCTACGGAACGCTGGTCGGCATGGACCGCCGGGCGACGGTGCGCGGCCCGGCGGGGACGCTGCGCTTCGGCCAGTTCTCTCCGGCCGGAAAACCGGACAGCGTGGCGCCGCTCCTCAATGATCTGGTCGGCCGTCTTGTCGATGTCGCCGAGGCGAGGATGCGCGCCGGCGGCTCGCTCGACGGCGAGGGCTGGAGCCTCGGTCCCGGCGGTTTCTCCGCCAAGGCCGGCGAGATCCCTGTGCCGGCGGAGAGTCTCGCCCGGGCCGGCCTCTTCGAGCACAAGGTCTCGCTCTGGCGCGACGGCGACGAGGGGCCGTTCTTCTCGGTCCGCGACGAAGCGCCGAACGCCCTGGTGCTCGGCCGGCTGGTCGGGCGCCGGGTACGCGGCAAGGCGGAGGCCACGCCGGCCGGAGAGCTGGGCCGGGTCCTCTTCGTGCGCCGGTCGCGCAAGAGCGCGGTCTACACCGTGCTCGGCGGCCTGGCGCTCCTCGCGCTCGGCTTCTTTCTCGGCTCCCGCAACGTCGCCGGAAACGACCGCCTGATCGCCCTCGGCATGACCGCCGCCGGCATTCTCTGCCTGCCGATCTCCGTCCTTCTCTGGGCCAAGGCGTGCCGCCGCCACGAGAACGGGCTCTCGATGGCCGGTCTTTTCGGCCAGCGCCAGATCCTCTACACCGACGTGGAGCGCATGAGCTATTCGGCGGTCCAGCACTATCACAACGGCATCTACACCGGCACCCAGATCCTGCTCGCCGCCTACCCTGCCGCGGGGAAACCGATCGTCTTCTCGGCGCATTCGCGCGGCGACAGCGAGGACATCGACAACCTGCGCGAAGACCTGGCGCAGCGGATCGCCGGCAAGCTCTACGCCCGCCTCGCGCACGAGCCCGAAGTGCCGTGGACGCCGCGCGTCCGTCTGTCGCGGCAGGGCATCCGCTTCGAGAGACAGAAATTCGTCGGGCGCGGCGAAGAGATGTTCGTCCACTTCACGGAGAACCCGCAGATCGAGATCAAAGCCGGCACCCTCCATCTGTCGGCCCCCGGCCGCAAGGGGACCCTGCTGCGGGTTCCCTGCATGGCGCAAAATTTCTATCCGGGATTCATTCTGTTCCAGGCGCTCCGGAACGAGGCGGCGCAAGGATAGATGGCGGGCGGACCGGGAGGGTCCGCCCGCGGGGTGTCAGCTCAGGCGCACGGGCGGCCGCCGCAGAAGGTGCAGATGGGGGTGATGCCGCAGGAGTTTTCGATGCTCGTCGCGCCGCCGACGGTCGCCCGCAGGGCGTCGTCGCTGACTTCCAGCATCGCCGACGGATGAATTGGCAGACTGGCGCGCTCGCCATCGGTGAGACTGAGATAGTAGTCCTCGTCTCTCATGGCGCGGGCGAGATCGATCTTCTTCATCGTGTTCTCCTTCCAAATGCCGCGCGAGATCATCTCGCGCGGGGGCTCTGTCATTGCCGGTCAAGGTTGGGCGGAGCGAGACGCAGGACGGCGGGGACGCGCCGCGGCTCGGCCAGCCGCAGCAGGCCGTAGCCGACACCGGCGAGACCCAACATGAGGCCGGGGACCTCGGCTTTGCCCACTCCGAAGCGCGGTCCGCCCCGGAGCAGGCTGTCGAGCAGGCCTCCGGCCAGGTGGCCGATGCGGTCGGTCAGGCCGGGGGTTCCGAGCACCTCCGCGGCGAGGAGGAGCGGCTCGAGGTTGCCGAAGTCGCCGTGGCAGAGGCAGTGCCCCTGCCCGAAGCCGGTCGCGAGAGTGGTGGCGACCGCCGTCGCGGCCTCCTCGCGGAGCGTCGAGTCGTCGAGGAAGCGCAGACTGTCCAGCCGGGCGAGGGCGATGCCGGCGGCGCCGTGGCACCAGGCGCACATGAAGTGCGGCTCGTGCTCCGGCGTCTCACCGTCGCGAGCGCGCAGGTCGGGCCAGTTGGCCTCGGCGGGCGCATAGAGGGAGCGTTCGTACTCCAGAGCCTTCAGGGCGGCGGCGCGGAAGCGGTCGTCGCCGCACGCCGCATGGAGGTGGAGGAGAGCCCAGGAGACTCCCGCCGCACCGTGAGAAAAGCCGGCGAGCGGGGTCGGCCCGGCGAGCTTGTAGACCCAGCCGATGCCGCGCTCCTGGCGGACGGCGCGAGCGAGGATGCGCTCGCCGCAGCGCACGGCGAGATCCAGGAGCTCGCCGGACGGACGGACGTCGCTCAGCCGCAGGAGGGCGACGAGACACCCGGCGGAGCCACCGACCACGTCGCAGACCTCGTCGGCATCGATCTGCGGCCCGAGCGCCGAGGCGATCCGCACCGCCTCGTCGAGCAGGCTGTCGTCCTGCCACAGGACGCCGAGGTGCGTCAGTGTGTAGAGAATGCCTCCCCAGCCGGAGAAGGCGCCGACCGAGGTCACCAGCTCGGAGGCGTGGTCGATCTGCCCGCGCAGGGTGACCATGGCGGCGCGGGCGAGATCGGTGAAGGCCGCCTCGCCGGTGACGGCGCCAAGCTGGGCGAGGAAGAGGGCGATGCCCGGCACGCCGAGATGGACGTCGGGACCGGCCGGCGTGAGCATGAACCGCTCGTTGCGGCCGCGCACGTTGGGGATGAACCAGAGCGCGCCGCCGCCGCGGCGGAACGCGAGCGCCTCCAGGCGCCGGCCGATCGCGACCGCGGCTTCCAGCAACTCGGCCCGCGACGGCGCGGTCTCCCGCTCGCGCAGCTCGCCGGGGGAGATCCCCTCCTTCGAGAGCAGCACGTCCAGGGCGCTCCGCACCATCCAGGTCTGGCGCTCGATCTCGCCTTCGTCCAGGTCGCGCAGGCGCTCCTGGACGCGTTCCAGGCCGGTCTCGTGAAGGATTCCGGAGATGATCTCGCCGTCGCTCGCGCGCAGGTCCAACGATCCGGGCAGGGTGGTGAAGACCGGAATGTCGCCGCGGCCGATGTCGCGCCGCTCGGCAGGGAGCAGGCGCTCGATGGCCGGAAAGTCTGTCGCTGCCGTCCACAGGCGGTCGAGCAGGCGGTCACGCTCCAGCGCATCGCCGAGAACGAAGGGGTGCTGCCCTTCGAGGAGCAGCCCGGCATAGGCCATGCTGGGGCGGACGATGACGCGCACCGGCGCGGTGGCGAACGCGGCGAGAGGGCCGGCGGCGGCGAGGAGCTCGCCGCGGTGCCGGGCGAGGAGGCGGATCATCCGGTTGAAGCCGAGCGCCACCGTGTCCGAGTAGTCGGTGACCGCCACGGCGGCGCCGTTCAGGGTGGGCCGGTGCTCGCCGACCGGAATGGTGAGCGGCCGGCGCAGGAAGCGCATCTGGTCCGTGCCGGAGCCTTCGATCTGGAGCACGGGTTGTTGCAGGACCTGCCCGTCGTTCGCCGCGAGGCCGCTCAGGTCGACGCCTCCCTCCGTGTCCTGGCCGCCCCAGTTGAGTGCGGGCAGGAAGCCGATGCGCAGCACCGTGTCCGGCAGCGGCACCCCCGGAGCCTGGCGGTTCAGCGCCTTGTCCTGCGGGTGGAACAGCGCTTCGAGGTCCACCAGGATGGGATGCTCGCCGGCCGCGATGAGGTTCTCGTGGTGCATGTCGGTCGCCGAGAGCGCGAAGAGGAGAGCCAAGTACCCGCCCTGCCGGAGATAGAAGCGCTCGACCTCCGCCGCGGTGGCACAGGGAGCGGCGGCGGCGAATTCGACCCAGCCATAGTCGCCGCCCTCCAGCACGCGCAGGCGGCGGAAGGCCGGCTCGAACCCCTTGGCGGCGGTCCAGTCCAGGAGGTCCTGGAACCCGGCCTCCGCCCCGAGGGACCGCGGCTTGTAGACCAGGGCGAGGCCGGAATCGAAGCGCAGGAAAGCCACCGAGCGGCCGTCGCGGTGCGTGTCTCCCAGGTTGGCGCGGATCTCCGTCAGTGTTCCCAGAGAGCCGCCAAGGCCGCCGTCGGGCGCGAACATCGCGCGCAGTCGCTCTTCGTCGCCGGCCAGGTGGGTGAGAATCTCCAGGCTGTACCGCTCCCACCGCCCGATCGTCTCCGTCACCTGCCGGGCGAGGACCGGATACTGGAGCAGCAGGGCGAGCGCGGTCTCCCGGTCGGCGAGCCCGGCGGTAAAGCTCGCGAAGCGCTCCTCCGGCGTCTCACCGGTGAGCCGCTCCTCCTTGCCGGCGAGGAAAAGCTCCAGGACGAAGGTGCGGCTGACGATGTAGAGCAGATGGGGCGGCAGGTTGCGGGCGAGCAGGAAGCGGACGGCGGCCGGGTCGAAGCAGGGACAAGGATGAGAGAGCGCCAGCGTTGCGAGACCGGCGCCGAGGCGTTCCCACCCCGCGTCGAGAAGCGGCCGGACCGCCTCCAGAAAACCCGCCTGCCGGTTCCCGTCGAGCAGCTCGGCAGACAGTGGAAAGGGATCGCCGGACTGCGCCGAGAAGGCCCGCGCGAGCTCCGCCAGCCACTCCGGCCGGCGGCCGGCGCGCGCGGCGAGAGCGTCCGATGTTTCGCCGAGGAGATTCCGGAGATCGTCGGGGGTGAGCCCGTCCGCCGCGAGGCGGCGGCCGAAGAATCCGTCTTCCGAGAACGGTCTTTGGGTCCGCCAGCGCTCCAGGCGGCGAGCGGCCCGTTCGGAATCGGAGCTCGAGAGAATCCCGCCGCCCTCCGTGGGCAACCCCGCAGCGCGCTCCTGCAGAGTGAGAGCCTTGTACCAGTCAGCCAGCGCGAAACAGTCCGAGATACCCCCCACGAGCCCTCCCTTCAAAGCGGGAAGATATGTATAACAGTCAATATCAAAAATGCAAGCAAGCTTCCATGCTCAATCATGTATGACTGAGCTCCCCTGTTATAGAATTCAGGAATCGTTCAAGCCGTGGAGGATCGCTGGCTCGCTCGTGACAGGCGCGTTGGCGCCAACGTACAAATTGCATGATCACCAAGATTGGCCTCTCCGCTCTCGTGTCGCTCGGCCTGACCGCCGCGTCCCTCGCCGCCGTTCAGACAGCCTCGATCGGCCCGGAAGGGGGGGAGATCACCGCCCTGGCCGTCGCCTCCGGCTCTCCGGCGACCGTCTACGCCGGCACCCGCGGCGGCATCTACAAGAGCGTGGACCATGGGCAGTCCTGGAAGCCGTCGAGCCGCGGCATGACCAACGTGTCGATCGCCGCGCTGGTGAGCGATCCCGCCGATCCGGACACACCGCGGGCTCTGCTGGCGGGAACGGCCGGCGGCCTGTTCCGAAGCATTGACGGCGCCGGCACCTGGCAGCCGGTTCCACTGACCGCCGGCGACTCGTCCGCCATCCTGTCCCTGGCGGTGGACGCGGCGGACCCGCGGACGCTCTATGCCGGCATCGACCCGGGCTCGCCGGCCGACCACCTGGTGCGCAGCACGGACGGCGGCGCGAGCTGGGAGGTGGTGCCGTTTCCGGGCGAGCGTCCGCAGGCTCTCGCCGCGAGTGGCCCGCTCGTTCTCGCCGGCACCTTCGCCGGCCTCTCGCGGAGCACGGATGGCGGAGCGAGCTGGACCGACGTGCCGGCGGTCCACCGCGACGTGCGGACGCTCTACCTGCGGGGTCTTCTGGTTCTGGCCGGCACGACGAGCGGAATCTTCCGCAGCCTCGACGGCGGCGCCACCTGGAGCGCCGCCAGTGCGGGGATTCCCAGCCCGGAGACCGCCCAGGTCTCGACCTTCGCCGCCGACCCTATTCATCCGTGGATCTTCTATGCCGGAATCTCCCGGTTCGGCGGCAGCGACGTGTTCAAGAGCGCCGACCGCGGCGGGCACTGGAGGCCCGTTTCGACGGGATTGACTCAGCGCGGCGTGCTCGCCCTCGCGGTCGATGCCGCTGGCGATCCGGAAACGCCTTCCTCCGTCTATGCGGGAACCCAACTGGACGGCGTCTTCCGCAGCTCCGACGGGGCTACGTCCTGGCACGCCGCCAACCATGGCCTGCGCGCCGCGGCGGTCCGCTCCGTCGCCGTCGATCCCACCCAGCCGCGGCGTCTGTATGCGGTCGCCGTCAATGGCATCTTCCGCAGCGGCGACGGCGGAGCGACCTGGACCCGGCTGCGCGGCGATCCGTTTGGAAAGATCGCCATCGATCGCACGGGAGTGGTCTACGCTCTCACTGGCAGCCTGGGACTGGCGCGAAGCCGCGACGCCGGGGTGACCTGGACCTCCATCGATCCGGGCCTGCCCGGCGAGGCAACGTTCGCCCTCGATCCTGTCCATCCGAGCGTGCTATTCGCCGGCGGGCATTGGGCGCTGGCCCGCAGCCGGAATGCGGGGGCGGCCTGGTCGCACGTGGACATGTCCTGCATGGACGTCCAAAGCCTGGACGTGGTCGCTCCAACCGGCGAGGCCTACGTCGCCGGATTCGACGGTTGCCGCTTCAACGGCGGCGGCGTGCGGCGCAGCCTCGACGGCGGCGTCACCTGGACGGATGTCAGCGCGAATCTGCCGCCGCCGCGCTTCATCCAGACCTTCGCCGCCGACCCGCGGACACCGGCCCATCTGTTCGCCGGCGGCTGGCCGACCGGCGCCGCGCTCCGCGGCGCCGGTTTCCGCAGCACCGACCGCGGCGCCTCCTGGTCGCGGCTGAACGGGCCAGGTGGAGAAGCGATCGGAATCGGCGCCTTCGCATTTCCGCCCGGAGCTCCGAACACCGTCTACGCCGGAGCGGACGGCGTCTGGGCGAGCCCTGACAGCGGCGCCACCTGGAGTCATCTCGATCCACTCGCCGGGCGCTTGGTCAACGATCTCGCTCTCGATCCGGCGGCCCCCGACGCGCTCTACGCCGCAACGACGGGCGGCCTGTTCCGGATCTCGGTAGACTGATCCAGCCGCTGGGAGCGCTGCCATCCTGGCGGCCCGGTCGGCTGGAAGCCGGGCCGGTAAAGCTCCCCCGATTCGGAGTCCGGCTCACCCCGGTCGGAGTCCGACTTACCCCGGCCGGAGTCCGGCTCACCCCGGTCGGAGTCCGGCTCACCCCGGTTGGAGTCCGGCTTACCCCGGTCGGAGTCCGGCTCACCCCGGTCGGAGTCCGACTTACCCCGGTTGGAGTCCGGCTCACCCCGGTCGGAGTCCGGCTCACCCCGGTCGGAGTCCGCCTCACCCCGGTCGGAGTCCGGCTCACCCCGGTCGGAGTCCAACTTACCCCGGCTGGAGTCCGACTCACCCCGGTCGGAGTCCGCCTTACCCCAGGGTACCGTCAACTCACCCCAGGGCTGGAAGCCGGGCCGGTCTTAACTAGGCTGCGCGGGGAAGACGACGGTCGTCTATGATTGGGGTAACACTCGGGCCATCAAGGAGATCAGCCAGATGAAGAACCGATCCCTCCGTCTCGCGCTGGTGCTCGCTTTCACGTTCCTGTCTGGACTGCACGCTGGGGCTCCGCCGCCACCGGCCTGGCAGCCCGCCGGCCCGCCGGGGGCTTGGGTGACCTCGCTGCTGGTCGATCCCAAGCGGCCGGGGGTAGTCTACGCCGGAACCAACGGAGACGGAATCTACCGGAGCGCCGATGGCGGCGTGAGCTGGAAGCTCACGGGGCTGGGCCCGGTGTTTGGGAGCACGACGGTGGCGGCAGGTCCCGGGTCAATCTATGCCGGCGCTGCATTCGGTCTCTTTGAGAGCCGCGACGACGGCGCGACATGGACAGCGGTCGGAGACTTCCACGACAGAGGCGTCGGCGTTCTCGCGGTGGAGGCCGATCCGGCGCAGAGCACTCTTCTGGCCTTCGTCAATCGCGAGGGTCAATTGGAGCTGGATCGGAGCACTGACGGCGGAAAACACTGGGCGGCGGTCTTTGCATCCAGGGTTTGGAGTGCCTCACCGCCGATCACGGAGCGCCGGGCACGTACTACGCCGGTACGAAAGAAGGCATCCTGCGCAGCACGGACCAGGGTGTGACCTGGACGATGCTGGGATTGCACGCTCTCGACAGTGCGAATTGGTTGGCCCTTGCCGTCGATCCCGTGACCCATGCCGTGTACGCGGGAGGAAGGAGCTCGACGCTCTTCTTCAGCACGGACCAGGGCATCAGTTGGCAGACGGCCGCGCTGCCGGACAGGTTGGGTGTCACAGCTCTCGCCGCCCGCGCCGGCCGGGTCTATGCTGGATCGTGGATCATCGAGGCTGGACAGACCCGGATTCATAGCGTGTTCGTGAGCACGGACGGTGGTGTTCACTGGAGCGCCTCGCTGCCGTGGCTCGGCCACGCGATCATCAACGCCATTGCCGTCGATCCTCGCTCCCCACAGATGATCTACATGGGAGCCAACGCCTGGGGTGTCCTCAAGAGCGCCGACACGGCCGCAAGCTGGACCTTGTCCAGCCGGGGGCTCCGCGGCACGGAGGTCATGCGGGTCGCGGTCGATCCGAGCCATCCGGGCACATTGTGGGCCGGCACAAACGGGTCTGGGATCTGGAAGACGAGCACTGGCGGGAAGACGTGGCAATTGATGAACACCGCGCTGGATGAGGTGGTCTCCCTGGCGCTCGATCCACGGAAACCCTCGACCGTCTTCGCGGCAAGCTCTCGCTCCCTGATGCGGAGCCGGGACGGCGGCGCCCACTGGACGGCGCTCATCAAGGGGCTGGAGGGAGCCACCTTTCTTCCCGGGCTCGCCATCGATCCGTTGCGCGCGGGCAGGGTCTATCTCGGCACAGGCGGCGGGTTTGTCCTGAGCAGTGACGGGGGCGACACCTGGTCGGCCTCGGCTTCGATGCCGAAATGCTTCGGAGCCTTGGTTCTCCGCGCCTCCCTGCCGGGCATGGTTCTCGCGGGCGGCCACCAGCTCCCCGACTGCAACCCCGACGAAGGATCAAGCCCCGGAGGTCTGTTCGCCAGCACCGATGGCGGCGTCCACTGGGACGATCGGACGAACGGGCTGAGCCGGTACATCTCTACTCTGGCCGCTGATCCCAGCACCCCTCCGCGGCTCTACACGGTCAATCTATCCCAGCTCCTTCGCAGTACGGACCGCGGCGCTTCGTGGCAGCCGGCCGGATTGAATCCTCCCGAGAGAGATGCTTACATCACAGCCCTCGCCCTCGGTCCCGGCCACCCCGCGACTGTGTACGCAGTTGCAGGCCTGGGGCAGGTCTATCGCGGCACGGCCGGGGGGACCTCCTGGTCTCCCATCGGCGGTGCCGGCCTGAAGAACCGCATCATCAACGAGCTCACCTGGGATGCGGCAACCGGCACGCTCTATGCCGCGACGGACAAGGGGCTTTTCTCGTTGGCGACCCGGTGATCTCTAGGAAGGCTCCAGGACGTATCGCCAGGTTGCCAGCGGGGTGAGCTTCCGAGAGAGCCGGAAGCCTCGATGCTCCGGGGCAACGGCTCGATGTTCCGGGGCAACGGCTCGATGTTCAAACTCGCGAGTTTGGTCATCGCGTTCGCGAACGCAGTGACCGCGCACAGTGCCCAGTGACAGGCCACCTCCGGCCCGATTGTCAGGCAATGAGCCGGCCACGTTCCACAACCGCTGAGACGACCCGCCGCTAGTGGCCTCGCGAGGATCTCGGCCAAGGACTGGGTCGTCTCTACGCACCGCTTTGCCAGACTGAGGCAGTTATTCTGTGACGAGCCCTTAGAGGGTGTCTGCGAAGCCCACGTCCACGGGAGGGAGATCGGTGACCGCGCCTAGGTGCGCGGTCATCGGATTATTCGAGGCCCCCACCTGACAACTGTCACCCCAAACCAGTGACGCTCCACCCTGGGAGCTTCCCGTCCGCCTATCCACAATGACGGTGGAAGGTCAAACGGGAGGTTCCCTGATGAGCGACACGATCCAGACGATCCAACCAACTGAAACCGCCGCCGAGCTGCGCGGCGCGGTCAAGAGGTATGGCGCAGTGACGGCCCTGGCCGGCGTCGACCTGACGATCCGGTCCGGCGAGGTGGTGGCGGTTCTCGGGCCGAATGGCGCGGGGAAGACGACGGCGGTGCAGATCCTGCTCGGATTGGCGCAGCCGAGCGCGGGGACGGCGCGGCTGTTCGGGCATGAGCCGCGGTCGACGGCGGCTCGCGTGCGGGTCGGCGCGATGCTTCAGGTCTCGAAGGTGCCCGAGACGCTCAAGGTGCGCGAGCACATTCATCTGATCTCCAGCTACTACCCGCGCCCGTTGCCGATGCGGGAGGTGATCGCGGCGGCGGGGCTCGCGGGGCTGGAGGAGCGGCTGTTCGGCAAGCTGTCGGGCGGACAACGGCAGCGCGTGCTGTTCGCTCTCGCTCTGTGCGGCGATCCCGATCTTCTGTTTCTCGACGAGCCGACGGTGAGCATGGACGTCGAGGCGCGGCGGTCGTTCTGGGAGCAGATCCGCCAGCGGGCCGGCGTCGGACGGTCGGTGCTGTTGACGACCCACTATCTGGAGGAAGCGGACGCTCTGGCGGATCGCATCGTCCTCCTCGACCGCGGGCGGATCGTCGCCGAGGGGACTCCCGCCGAGATCAAGGCGCGGGTGCTCGGCAAGCGCATCCGCTGCCGCACGCGGCTATCGCTCGCCGAGCTGGCCGCGCTGCCGGGTGTGCGCGACGCGCGGCGGCCTGAAGCCACGCAGGAGGCAGAGATCCTCGCTGCCGAGGCCGAGCCGGTGGTGCGCGAGCTGCTTGCCCGCGATCCGGGGCTCAGCGGGCTCGACGTCCGCGGTGCCGGCCTCGAAGAGGCGTTCCTTGCTTTGACGGGTAACCACGAAACAGAGACGGAGGTGGCGGCATGAGCGCTCAGGTGATGTCTGAAACCATGGAGACCATGCAGACGGGGTCCCGCAACCTGGGACGGATCTACGCGCTGGAGGCCAAGTACGAGCTGCTCAAGATGATCCGCCTGCCGGCCTATCTGATGCCGACGTTGATCTTCCCCTTGGCCTTTTATCTTCTGTTCGGCGTCGCGCTGCGGCACGGCGGCAGCGGGACGTTCGACTTCGCGACCTATCTGGTGGCCACCTATGGCGCGTTCGGGGTGATGAACGCCGCGCTGTTCGGCTTCGGGGTGGGGACGGCGATGGAGCGCGGCCAGGGGTGGATGCTGTTCAAGCGCGCGACGCCGATGCCGCCGTTCGCCTGGTTCACCGGCAAGCTCGCCGCGTGCATGGCCTGCGCGGCGGTGATGGTGGCCAGCCTGTTCACGTTGGCGGCGACGGCGGGCCATGTTCATCTTGCGGCCGGGCAGTGGCTCTCACTGGCCGGCGTGCTGGTGGCCGGGACGGTGCCGTTCGCAGCGTTCGGGCTCGCCGTCGGCTCGTGGGTGGGACCGAACGCGGCGCCGGCTTTCATCAATCTTCTCTCCCTGCCCATGGCGTTCGGCTCCGGCATGTGGTTTCCGCTCCAGATGATGCCGGGATTCCTGCGCAAGACCGCCGTCTTCCTGCCGCCTTATCATTTTGCGCAACTGGCACTGGGGCGGATCGGCATGGGCGGTGGACCCGGGATCGGCGAGCCGGCGCTGCGGGGCGTCGTGTTCCTGGTGGTCTTCACCGCCGTCGCGCTCTACGTCGCCTGGCGGGGGTACCGGCGCGACGAAGGGAAGACTTTCGGGTAAGGTTTGCAGATGGGCCTGCTGCCTCGCCTGACCCCCGAAGACCGCGAGATGGGCTGGACGCCGTATGTCTGGCTCATCTATCTCACCTATTTCGTGCTCCAGCCTGTGTTCAGCCGGCCGCCGGGCCTGGAGTGGGTGCTCACCGGCGCCGGGCTGGTGATCTTCCTGGCGTTGTATTTCTGGGGGCACTGGCTGCGCGGATTCCGGAGGCTGTGGAGCATCTCCGGGATCGCACTCCTCGGCGTCCTCTTCACGCCGCGCAATGCCGGGGCGACCGTCTTCTATATCTATGCGGCGGCGTTCTGCGGCCGGCTGGGGCGGACTCTCCACGCCGTGCTCTCCATCGCCGGAGTGCTCGCCATCCTGGTGGCGCAGGCGGCCTGGCTCCGGCTGCCGTTCCTGGCCTGGTTTCCCGCCGCCGTGTTCTCCGTCCTGATCGGCGGCATCAACATCCACTTCACCGAGGTCGGCAAGGCCAACGCCCGGCTGCGCGCCTCGCAGGCGGAGATCGAGCGTCTGGCGCAGACGGCGGAGCGCGAGCGGATCGGGCGCGATCTGCACGACCTGCTCGGCCATACCCTGTCGCTGATCACCCTCAAGGCGGAGCTGGCGCGCAAGCTGGCGGTGCGCGATCCGGAGCGCGCGGCGCGGGAGATGGAAGAGGTGGAGACCATCTCGCGGCAGGCGCTCCGCGAGGTGCGCGAGGTGGTCGGCGGCTACCGCTCGGAAGGTCTGGCCGCCGAGATGGCGCGTGCGCGGCTGGCGCTGGAGGCGGCCGGCGTGAAGCTCGAATATCTGGCGCTGCCGGTGGACCTCGATCCGGCGCAGGAGACCGTCCTCGCGTTCGGCCTGCGCGAAGCGGTGACCAACGTCATGCGGCACGCTCACGCGCGCACCTGCCGGATCATCCTGGAGCCGGTCGAGGACGAGGAGAATGCCGAGTGGGCGGGCGGCACGCGGCTGGAGATCCGCGATGATGGCGACAATGGCAAAGGCTCGCTGAACCGTGAGGCGGCGCGCGAGGGGACCGGCCTGACCTCCATGCGCGACCGGGTGGAAGGGTTGGGCGGCCGGCTGGAGCGGCTCGTTGGTTCCATTGATGGCGCCGGTACGGCGGTGGTGATCACCCTGCCGCGGCGGCGGCCGGCGGTGCGTTTGGAGAGCGCGGCGGAGCCGTCGGCGCTCGGCGGGCTGGCTGTGGAAGGAGTGGGGTAGCCTGCCATGATCCGCGTGCTCCTCGCCGAAGACCAGTCGATGGTCCTCGGCGCCCTGGCGGCGCTCCTTGAATTGGAACCCGACATCGAGGTCGTGGGCCGGGCGCGGGACGGCGCCGAGGCGCTTCGCCTGGCCCGCGAGGTCCGGCCGGACGTCGTGGTCACCGACATCGAGATGCCGGGGATGACCGGTCTCGATCTCGCCGCGGCGCTGCGGCGGGAGGAGAAGCCGCCGCGGGTGGTCATCCTCACCACGTTCGGCCGCAGCGGCTACCTGCGCCGCGCTCTCGACGCCGGAGCCGCCGGCTACCTCTTGAAAGACGCCCCCGCCGACCGGCTCGCCGACGCCATCCGCCGCGTCCATGCCGGCCTGCGCGCCGTCGACCCCGAGCTTGCCGCCGCGGCCTGGGACGAGGCCGATCCCTTGACCGACCGCGAGCGGCAGGTCCTCCGCCTCGCCGCCGACGGCCTCTCCACCGCCAAGATCGGCGCCGAGATCCATCTCTCCGAGGGGACGGTGCGGAACTACCTCTCGGAAGCGATCAGCAAGCTGGGGGCGGAGAACCGGGTCGAGGCGGCGCGGATCGCACGGCAGAAGGGATGGTTGTAACACCAGCCCATATTCTTGAAGGCAAATATGTTAGGGATTTTCGTCCCCACCCTTTCATGCTCTTGACTTGACTTCCGGTTCGAGTAGGATTGCCCCACTCAAGTTGCGAGTGCTGCAGTTCCCCCGGCCGCCGGGTTCGGGAAACCTCGATGGTTCTTCAGCTTCGCTCAAAAGGAGCTCCATGATTTCAAGGAGGATCACCATGTCCATGCTTCCCGGGTGGGGCGGGCGCCGGCTTGTTTGGGCCGCGGTATTGTCATGTGCGACGGCGATGATGTTTCCCTGGACCGCTCTGCGCGCCCAGGAGTCGGATGAGATTCCGATCGTTGCCGGAGCGGCTCAGGAAGGCCGCATCCAGGTTCTCGTCGAGTTCAACGACCCCCCCGCGGCCCGGGTGTATGGTGAGGTCCTCCGGCAGTCGATGGCGGAGCACCGGTCGACCGGGGATGCGACGGCGTCGGCAATGCGCGCGGCGCGCGACCAGATCGGCAAGATCTCCGCGGTGCAGGACCGCTTCATGGCGGCTCTGCCGTCCAATGGCAGCCCGGAAGTGGTCTACAAGGTCCAGAAGGCCTACAACGGAATTTCTCTCTATGTGGACGCGGCGGAGGCAGGCCGCTTGCGCAGCCTGCCCGGCGTGCGCGCGGTGCACCGGGTCGAGATCGAATATCCGACCACCTCGACCAGCGTCCCCTTCATCGGCGCGCCCAACCTGTGGGAGAACAACATCGGGCTGCCGAGCACGCTGACCGGCGCCGGGATCAAGCTCGGCATCATCGATACCGGTCTCGACTACATGCACGCCGACTTCGGCGGCACCGGCCTGCTCGCCGACTACCAGACGGAATCGACCAACTCGGCCGGTTTCACCACCAACGGCTCCTTCCCGACGGGCAAGGTGGCCGGCGGCACCGACCTGGCGGGCGACGCCTACACCGGCAGCGCCACGCCGCCGGTTCCCGATCCGAACCCGATGGACTGCAACGGCCACGGCTCGCACGTCGCGGGCATCGCCGGCGGCTACGGCGTCACGGCGGCCGGCACGACCTTCGCCGGGCCCTACAACACCGGCGTGCCGTTCGCCTCGCTGCGCATCGGCCCCGGCGTCGCGCCGCAGGCGAGCCTGTACTCCATCCGCGTCTTCGGCTGCACCGGCGGTACCGGCTTGACGGTGCAGGCGATCGACTGGGCCATGGACCCGAACAACGACAACGACCTTTCCGATCACCTGGACGTCGTCAACCTGTCCCTCGGCGCGGGCTACGGCGGTCCCGCCGACACCTCCTCGGCGGCCTCGGACAACGCGTCGGCGGCGGGTGTGATCATGGTGAATGCGGCGGGCAACAAGGGTGACACCTTCTTCATCCATGACAGCCCGGGCACCGCCGGCCTCGGCATCGCCGTGGCGGCGATCGCCGACTCCGGCATTGCCGGCGCGCTCGTCGCCGTCAACTCGCCGGCCGCGATCGCCGGCAACTACTCCGCCTCGGCGTCCAACAGCTTCGCGCCGACTCCGGCGCCCAGCCCGTCCGGGCAGACCGCGAACATCGTCCTGGCGCTCGACGCCGCCGATGCTTCCGGCCCGCTCACGACGGACGGCTGCACCGCCCTCACCAACGCCGCGGCGATCGCCGGCAACATCGCGCTGATCGACCGTGGTACCTGCGGCTTCCAGGTCAAGGCGAACAACGCGCAGGCCGCGGGAGCCATCGCGGTGATCATCGCCAACAACGTCGTCGGCGACCCCACCTTCACCTCGATGGGGCCCACCGGCACGACTCCGGTCACCATTCCGGCTCTCTTCATGTCGCTGGCGGACCGCAACACCTTCGTGGCCAACGCCCCGGTCAACGCAACCTTGTCGACGGTACCCGCCGGAGACACGGTCGCGAGCTTCACCTCGCGCGGCCCGCGCCGCTCCGGTCCGGGGCCGGTGCGCCTCAAGCCGGACGTCGCGGCACCGGGCGTCAACATCACTTCGGCCCAGACCGGCCACACCTGCACCGCGGCCGCGGGATGCACCGGAGTTTCCGATCCCTCCGGCTTCCTGCCGGGCAGCCTGACCCTGACCATCTCCGGCACCTCGATGGCGACGCCGCACATCGCCGGGGTCATGGCCCTGCTGCGCCAGGAGCACCCCACCTGGACGGTGGAAGAGCTCAAGGCGCTGGTGATGAACGGAGCGCTGCACAACGCATCGCTCGGTGCCAACCAGGCGCCGCCGCTGTACGGCCCGGACCGGGTGGGCGCCGGCCGCGTCGACACCGTCAAATCGGCGCAGTCCAACGTGATCGCCTTGAATGCTGACGACAGCGGTCTGGTGAGCGTCTCGTTCGAGACCTCGGAAGTGGTCGGCACGGCCACCGAGGTCAAGAAGGTGCGATTGGTCAACACCGGCACCAGCGCGGCGACCTATGACCTCTCGATCGACACTCGTGTCGACGCGCCGGGCATCGGCTTCTCCCTCCCCGGCGGTTCGACGGTCACCATCCCGGCCGGCGACTCGGTCACCATCGACGTGCAGATGGACGCGAACGGCGCGCTGATGAACCACGTCCGCGAGGCGAGCATCCCGCCGGGCCAGGCGGCCCCGACGCCGCTGACCTCTCTCGGCACCCTCGCCCGCCACTGGATGACCGACGAGGAGAGCTACCTGGTGCTCAGCCAGAGCGGCAACGCGAAGCTGCGCCTGCCTCTCTACCTGGCCAGCCGCGCGGCCTCGACCATGGCGGCTCCGGCCACCATCCCGACCGGCGGCAACCCCACCGGCTCGACGGCCATCCCGCTCTCCGGCTCCGGCGTCTGCACCGGCACCCTCGGCGCCGGCCCGGCATGCACCGGCACCTTCCCGACCACCGAAGAGTCGCTGGTCAGCCCCTTCGAGCTGCAGGTGGTGAGCCCGTCGAATCCGGCCATTGCGCCGTACGCCGACATCCAGTACGCCGGTGTCGCGTATTCGGCGGCGTCCAACCTCCTCATGTTCGGCGTTTCGACCTGGGGAGACTGGTCGACGCCGACCGACGTGGCCTTCAACATCTACATCGACACCAACCAGGACGGAGTCTGGGACCGAATCCTCTTCGCCAGCAATCCGGGCACCATGGCCCTGAACCTGTTCGGCAATGCCAACGCGACCGGGCAGGACACGTTCATCACCGGCGTCTTCACCATCGCGACCTCCGGCGTTTCGACACAGCAATTCCTCAACCGGATCAGCGCCGCGGGTGTCGATTCGGCCCTGTTCAACAACAACGTCATGTTCCTGGCCGCCACGCCGGCTTCTCTCGGCCTGGCCGCCGGAGATACCGACTTCCGCTATAAGATCGTCACCTGCCCCTCGTTCGCGCCGCTCTGCCTGGCGGTCAACGGCTTCGACAACGACGAGGCGAACGGTCCCTACTTCTACAACTACGCCGCGCAGGGGCTCAACTTCGGCGGCGCCAACCTGGCGAACGACCTGAACGGCTCGACCCTGCCGGTCACCTGGAACACCGCCAACATGACGACCAACGGCTCGTTGGGCGCCCTCCTGCTGCACCACCACAACAAGGCCGGCCAGCGGGCGCAGGTGGTGGCCCTCCAGGGTACCGCCACCACGGACCTGGCGATCACCAAGTCGGTGGCTCCGGCCAATCCGACGCTCGGCCAGAACGTCGTCTTCACCGTCACGGTGACCAACAACGGCCCGACCGCCGCCACCGGCGTCGCGGTGACCGACGATCTCCCCGCCGGTCTGACCTATGTGTCGGACGATGGTGGCGGCGCCTACAGCTCGGGCACCGGCATCTGGACGGTCGGCTCGGTGGCCGTCTCCGCCAGCGCGACGTTGCACATCACCGCCACGGTGGCGACCTCCGACAAGGTCTGTAACACAGCGCAGATCACCGCCGTCACCCCGCTCGACCCGACGCCGGCGAACAACCAGTCCACGGCCTGCGTGATGGCGCCGCGCTCGTCCGACCTCGCGGTCAGCATGACGGTCAGCAGCCCGACCGTCCTGGTGGGCGGCACGGTGACCTACACCATCACGGTGAAGAACAACGGCACCGATCCGGCCTACGCGATCGATCTCCAGGAGGCCTTCCCGGCCTTCCCGGCGCTCAATCCGGCGAGCTTCACGGCCTCGCAGGGGAGCTACAACCCGGCGACCGGCCTGTGGAACCTGGCCAATCTGGGGAGCGGCTTCTCGGCGGCCCTGGCGATCAACGTCACGGCGCCAAACACCGCCGGCGCGCTGACCGACCAGGCCACCGCGACGGCCGGCACCAGCGACCCGAACAACGCCAACAACACGGCGAGCGCCACCACCACGGTCCTCTCGCCCGCCACGGTGACCGCCACCAAGACGGTCGCCGGCACCTTCCGCGTCGGCCAGAACGTCACCTACACGGTGACGCTCAGCAATAGCGCGGCCTATGACCAGCAGAACAACGCCGGCCCTGAGTTCACCGACGCCCTGCCCGCCAGCCTGACTCTGGTCTCGGCCACGGCCACCTCCGGCACGGCCTCGACCTCCGGCAACACCGCCAACTGGGACGGCGTGGTTCCCGCCGGCGGCTCGGTGACCATCACCATCACCGCCACCATCAACGCCGGAACCGCCGGAACGACGATCTCCAACCAGGCGAGCGTCAGCTTCGACGCCGATGGCAACGGGGTGAACGAGGCCAGCAACCTGTCGGACGATCCGGCCGTCGGCGGAGCGTCCGATCCGACCAGCTTCCTCGTCCTCTCGCCGGCCACGGTGAGCGGCACGATGACCGCGTCCGGCTCGTTCGCCCAGGGCACCAACGTGACCTACACGGTGGTCCTGACCAACTCCAACACCAACCCGATCGTCAGGGCCGCCCAGGGCGACAACCCGGGGCCGGAGTTCATCGACGTGCTGCCGCCGCAGCTCGCCCTGGTTTCGGCCAGCGCCACGAGCGGCGTCGCCACCGCCACCATCGCCACCAACACGGTCACCTGGGACGGCAGCATTCCGGCCGGCGGCTCGGTGACGATCACCATCATCGCCACGGTCAAGCCGGGCACCGGCGGCCAGACGATCTCCAACCAGGGCACGATCAACTTCGACGCCGACGGCAACGGCACCAACGAGTCCTCGGCTCTCACCGACGACCCGGGCGTGACCGGCGCCGCCAACCCGACGGTGTTCGTGGCTCTGGACATCACCCAGGTCCCGACCCTGGGTGAATTCGGCTTGATCGCCCTCTGTCTGCTGCTGGCCGGCGCCGCGATGCTGCGGCTCCGCCGGAACGTCCAGAACGGCGCCTAGACGCCGCCACCTGAGCACCCGCTCAGGTGGTCACGGCCACCTCGACTGAGGCCCCTCCCTGGAGGGGCCTTTTTCTTTGTCCGGCCCCCTGCAATTTCCGGGACGGTGGGCTCACTTCTCTGCTGAAAGCCCGGAGGGCAGCCCAACGCACTCGAGCGGAGGGATTCACTGGATGAGTTGAGGAGGGAGAGATGGTACTGACAGGGACTTGGACGATCGCAAGGGTTTTCAGGAAAAAGGCGGGAAACGTAACAGTGATCGAGGAGGGATCGTCCCTCGTCATCACCGCCGCCAGTGTCATCACATTCAAGCCTGATCAAGCCCTGAATAATTACCAATTGGCCAACAACCTCAATCCCCATGATAACGACGCCTTCGAGGGCGCCGACACGAACTATGAGATCAAAGGAAACAAAGCAAATGGCACCGACGACACGATCGTCGGCTACATAAAAAAACTATCAAATAATGATGAAGATGCCTTCATCGGCTTCAAAAACATCGCCCAGACCCTGAACCCGAGCATCAACGCCAACCGCTACCGGCTTTACCGGCGCCTGCGTGAGGGTTCAGGAGTCGTCGCCACCGATGCTCACCTGATCGTCAAGACATTCCCCTGCGGCACGACCACCACCAAAGTCTTCGTCCTGGTGACCAGGACCGGGAAACCGATCGTGTTGACGACGACGGACAGCGGGGCGGAAGTCACGCTCGCGACGTCCGAATATTCCAAATTCTCCATGAAGATTCGGGCCATTGATCGCCAGGCTGGCAGCGATTACATCCTCGTTGGATATCTTTCCTGGGCAGGCGGGGTCGCGCTGTCCAAGGGCAATGGCGGTGCCGGCACCGACGACGGGGATGCGTTTGTCGCGGTCCGCACGGGATCCGGGTAAAATCCTTCGTCTATGGCAATCTGGAAGAGGTTGGGAACCCTGCTGGTGCTGGTCGTCTCGCCGGCGCTGAGGGGAGCCCCTCTTCCAGAGCCGATGGAACTTTTCTCGGCCGGCGACTCGGTCGAGAGGGCACTGTCTCCCGGCGAGAGCCATTGGTTCGCGATAACCCTGGCTGACCGGCAGTACGCTCGCCTCGTGGTCGATCAGCGCGGGAGAGACGTGGCGGTCTCGGTAACCGGCCCTGATGGGACTCCACGGATTGAGGTCGACGGCCCGACAGGACGTTTCGGCAAGGAAACCGTATCCCTTCTTTCCGCGGCCCATGGGACATTCCTGGTGGAGATCCGCGCTCTCGATCGGGTTCCTGAGTCAGGAACCTATCGGCTGGACCTCGCAGAGCTTCGGCCCGCGGTCCCGGAAGACGAAACCAGGATTGCGGTGGAGCGGATGATGGCTGAGGGTTATCGGCTTCTCCAGGCTGGCGCGGCGACGGACTTGCAGGCCGCGCTCCCGTTGACCGAAGAGGCCCTTTCCACTGCGCGGGAGCTCGGGGACGGCAAAGTGATGGCAGCGCTCCGGTACCGCTTGGGCCTGGTCCTCTTCCGGCTGGGCCAGGCGAAGCCGGCGCTGGGACAGCTCGAGCAGGCGCTCGCCTTCCAGCGCGAGTCGGGAGATGGTCTGGAGGCCATGCTGACGCTCAATTTGCTCGGGCGTGTCCACCGCGCCCTGGCCGATTCCACCAAGGCGCTCGACGCTTTCGAGGAAGCCCTCCGTTGGAACGAAAGCGTTGGTCATCCCGAGCTCGCAGCTCCTGTCCTCACCAGCCTCGGTGTCCTCCATCATGAGGCGGGCCATTGGAGAGAGGCTCTCGAAAACTATACCCGTGCGCTCGCAATTTTCCGCCAGGCCGGCGACTTCCGGAGCCAGGCGAATGTCAGTTCCAGTCTCGGCAGCCTTTACTCCACTCTGGGCCAGCCGACCGCGGCCTTGGAACATCTTCGAGAGGCTGTCGAGTTGGCCCGCCGAGCGAAGCGGAAGGACATCGAGGCCAATGCGCTCAACAACCTTGGCGACCTGTACAGCTCGGCGGGGCGGCCTCGGCTGGCCCTTGAATCTTTTTGGACGGCACTCGGACTGTTTCACGAGCTCGGAGATGCTTCCCGGGAGGCTGCCGCCCTCAACAACATTGGGAGTCTGCTGATCGATCTCGGCGCGAGCCAAGAGGGCGGCGACCTCCTGCTCGAAGCCCTGTCGCGGCAGAAGGAGCCTCGCATCGCCGCCCGGATCAAGACCAATCTCGCCCGTGTTGAGCGCTCTTTGGGCGAGACCGCGAAGGCGCGCCGTTGGATCGATGAGGCCCGCACCTTCTTTCGGGAGTCTCAGGATCAGCCCGGCGAGGCGCAGTCCCTCTATCTGCTGGGACTTCTCGAGCTGGGCTCAGCGAGGCCATCCGAAGGCGGAGAGCACTTCCTTGAGGCGCTGAAGCTCTTTCGGAAGACCGGAGACCGTTTCTGGCAAGGTGTCACCCTGCGGGCGCTAGGTCAGTCCCAGGCAGCGCTCCATGCTCCGGAAGCGGCCCTGGACTTCCTCGCCGAGGCTCTCGCGATTTTCCAATCGGTCGAAGATCCGGCCGAGCAGGCGCGTGTCTTCCAGGTCCGGGCGCGCGTGAACCGGGATCGCGGCGACTTCGAAGCGGCCCGCAGGGACCTGAGCACCGCGGTCGATCTGTTCGAATCCCTCCGTGCCGATCTGTCGAGCGAACGCTTGCGGACGACCTTTCTCGGCTCGATCCGTGACGTCTACGGCGAATACATCGACATCTTGACGCAGCTCCATCAAACCCATTCCGGCGCAGGCTACGACTCCCGCGCGTTCACCGTCGCCGAACGCTCACGGGCCCGCGGCCTCCTCGACTTTCTGGCACGCTCGGACATCGAGGTCCGCCATGGCGACCCGGCTCAAGTTGCCGAGGCGGTCCGTTTGCGCGAGGAGCTCGCCGCCAGGTCCAACCGTCGCCTCGATCTCCTGCGGGACGAATCCAAAGCCGAAGAGGCCGCCGCTCTCGAGCGGGAGATCGAGACCCTCATCACCGACTACCGTCTCCTCGAAGCCCGGCTGCGCGCCGGCGATCCGCGCTACGCCGCCCTCAGAGATCCGGCGATCGACCTGGCGGCCGTCCAGAAGCTGCTGGACCAGGAGACCGTCCTCCTCGAATACTCCCTTGGCGAGACGCGGAGCTGGTTGTGGATCGTCACTCCCGAATCCCTGGAGACCCAGGAGCTGCCGGGCCGCGCGCAGATCGAGGAGCTGGCGGTACGCGTCCACCAGCACCTGCGCTCGCCGAACCCGACCGGTGTGGGCGACGAGCGCGCCGATCTGGCGGAGCTGTCCCGGGTGCTCCTGGGACCGGCTCTCGACCGGATCGAGGGGAAGCGCCTGGCCATCGTGGCGGACGGCGCGCTCCATTACGTCCCCTTTGCGGCCCTCCCGGTGCCGGCGCCGGACGGCGGCGCGGTCCCTCTCGTCGTCCGCCACGAGGTGGTCCACCTCCCGTCGGCGGCGGTGTTGCGGGAGATCCGCCGGGCTGACGCCGCCCGCCCGCGCCCCACGGCCGATCTGGCGATCCTGGCCGATCCGGTCTACGAGAGCACCGATCCGCGGGTGCACACCGCAGCGAACACCGCGGCGAAGAAGCCCGCCGGCGCCGCGGCAGCGCCGCAGGCCGCCGAGGTCTCTCCGGCCGGCGGCATCCTCCGGTCACTCGACGGTGCGACCCGGGCCGGATCGCTGGCGCGCTTGCCGTGGAGCCGCCGCGAGGCGGAGAAGATCGCCGCCGCGGCAGCGGGACGCGAGGTCCGGCTCGCTCTCGGCGTCGACGCCAGCCGCGATCTCGCCCTCTCCTCTGAGCTCGCGCGGTACAAGATCCTTCACTTCGCCACCCACGGCGTCCTCGACGCCGACAATCCGGAGCTCTCCGGGCTCGCCCTGTCGCTCTGGGACGAGCAGGGCCAGCAGCGCGACGGTTTCCTGCGTCTCCAGGATGTCTACGGTCTGGAACTGCATGCCGACCTGGTGGTGCTGAGCGGCTGTGAGACCGCGCTCGGCAAACGCGTCCGTGGAGAGGGTCTCCTCGGTCTCACGCATGGATTCCTCCATGCCGGAGCAACCGCCGTCGTCGCCAGCCTCTGGGGAGTGCGCGATCAGGCGACGGCCGAGCTGATGGCACGGTTCTACCGTGCCCTCTACCACGACGGCCGCCGCCCGGCCGCCGCTCTGCGCGCGGCTCAAGTGACCCTGTGGCAGGAGAGGACCTGGCGCGATCCCTACTACTGGGCGGCGTTCATGGTTCAAGGGGATTGGTAGGCCCCTCCTCCTCGGAGGAGGAGCCTTTGGCATCTTTGGGATGCCGTCCTGCCGAGCGCAGGGCACGGGCGAGGAGGAACTCGATCTGCGCGTTGACGCTGCGCATCTCGTCGTCAGCCCAGATCCGGACCGCCTCGTAGACCGCCGGATCCAGCCGCAGCGGATAGCTCTTGCGCTCCGCCAAGGGACCCTCAGTGATAGAGGCTGCCGGCGTTCACCACCGGCTGCGGATGACGGTCGCCGCACAGCACGACCAGAAGGTTGCTGACCATGGCGGCGCGGCGCTCGTCGTCGAGCTCCACCACCTTCTTCGCCGAGAGCATTTCGAGGGCGTGCTCCACCATCCCCACCGCGCCTTCCACGATCTTGCTGCGTGCCGCCACGACGGCGCTCGCCTGCTGGCGCTGCAACATGGCCGCGGCGATCTCCGGCGAGTAGGCGAGGTGGCTGATGCGCGCCTCCAACACCTGCACGCCGGCCTGCTCCAGGCGCTCCTGGATCTCCGTGCGCAGCCGGCCGGAGATCTCGGCCGTATGGCTCGACAGCGCCTCCTCTCCCTCGCTGTCGGCGACATAGCCGTAGTGCACGGCGAGGTTGCGGATCGCCGACTCGCTCTGGACGTGCATGAAGTTGATGTAGTCGTCGACGTTGAACAGGGCCTCGGCGGTGTCCACCACCTTCCACACCACCACGGCGGCGATCTCGACCGGGTTGCCGCTCTTGTCGTTCACCTTCAGCTTGGTGGTCTCGAAGTTGCGCGTCCGCACCGAGATGCTCTTCTTGCTGTAGAACGGGTTGGTCCAGCGCAGCCCGGCTTCGCGGGCCGTTCCCACATAGCGGCCGAAGAGCTGCATGACCGTCGCGTGGTTCGGATTGACGACGAACAGCCCGGCGAGACCGAGGATCGCGAGGATGAGCATCACGATCGAGGCCAGGATGCCAAGTCCCATCCCCTGGCGAGCGGACAGGACCAGGCTGGCGATGGCGCCCAGAAGCAGAACGAAGGACAGGAGCAGCATGCCCATTCCAGACGTGCCGTTGAACTCCCTTTCGCGGATCATGGCTTGAGGTTCTCCCTTTGGTTGATGCCAGAGTGATATCACTCTGATGTTGGATACGCAAGCCGGGGGAGAATGTTTCGCGGGCGCTTGGGAAGGGGAGAAGGCCCCGCCGGAGCGGGGCGGGCCGGGGGAGGGTCAGCCTTGATGCAGGGCGAACGGGCCGCCCTGGGGGTCGAGCGCCATGACGATCCAGCCGCCGCCGGGCACTTCCATCGGACCGTTGAGCACCTGGGCGCCCCGCGCGCGGAGGATCTCAGTGGCTTTCTGGATGTCCGCCACCCGGATGTAGTGGAGCCAGGCCGGTTCTCCCGGCGTCCCGGCCGGCTTGTTGTAGATGCCTCCGAGGGTCCTCCCCCGGCGTCCGTACATCTGGTAGATGCCCATCTCTCCCATGTCCATCGAGGTCGTCTTTTCCCAGCCGAAGAGGTCGGAATAGAAGCTGAACGCCGCCTCCTGGTCGGTCGTGGCGAGCTCGTGCCAGGAGAATTCGCCCACCGGCGGCATCTCGTCCGACTCCGGCTGCTCGTTCTGCGGCTTGTAGGCGGCGATCACCGCACCCTGGGGATCGGCGAGCACGGCAAACCGGCCGACGGTGGGAATGTCCGTCGGCGGCACCATCATCTTGCCGCCCTTCTCCTGAGCGCGGGCGGCGGTGGCGTCCACGTCGGGCACGGTGACATAGGCGAGCCAGTGCGGCTGCGCGCCGCCGGCGGCCGCTTCCTCGGGGAGCCGCATCAGGCCGCCGATGGGCGTTTCGCCCACCGTCCACATGGTGTATGGGGTCCCCATCCCCTCCCAGACCGTGGTCCCCCAGCCGGCGACGGCGGTATAGAAAGCCTTGGCGGCTTCGGGGTCGGGAGTCATCAGGTCGTGCCAGACGAAACGGCCACGGGATCTCTCTTCGGACATTTGAACCTCCTTGGGAGTGACCTGCATTCTCCGAGAGACGCTATCATGCGCGCAACTCCGGCGGAAGTGCTGCCGTTGACAAAGCTGTCACCGTTTTGCGGCGCGTGCGCTACGGGACCGCGAGATGCTTGCGCTGCGCGGCGGACCGGTAGTGGGTGCCGAAGATGCGGTCCCAGAGACTCGTCGTCACGCCGAAGTTGGTGGCGGGCAGGGCGTGGTGAATCTTGTGGTAGCTCCAGGCGCGCCGCATCAGCTTGCCGGGCATCACGTTGATGTCCCAGTGATGGAAGACGTGATGCAGGAGACCATAGAAGACATACCCGGCCGTCAGTGTGGCCATGAAGAACGCAGCGGGGCTGGCGGGCAGGAGGAGGCGGACCCCGAGCCAGATCAAAATCCCGAGGAACGTGGTGAAGAACCAGGGGAGAGCGATCAGCTCGTCCGGCTCCTCGTGGTGGCGCAGATGAGAGGCGTAGGCGGGTGAGCCTCTGAGGTGGAAGAACCAGCGGTGAAAGCTATACTCGATCAGCCCCCAGGAGAGGCCGCCCAGCAGGACGGCCAGCAGGCAGCCGGCCCATCCGCCTTCAAATCTGGAGACCCCGAAGACGAAAAAAATCAGCGCCAGGGTCGAATCGGCGACGAAGCTGAACCAGTAATTCGTCCTGCTTTCAACCAGCCGCGTCACAAGGGACATCGCACCTCCTGCTCGGCAGACGAGACGTCCTGGGTTGTATCTGTCCGTATAGTATAGCAAGCCCTGGAGCCTCGATAGACCCCCGCTCCCTCGCCCTGCTCTGCGCAGAATCATCCAGGTCCATAGCATATTAGAACTAACATGTCAATGAATCACGGTGGCAACCTGGACAACTTTGTCCCGCTTCAGCTCCGGCCAAGCACGTGAAGAAGTGAGGGGGAATTGGCGAATGTGTCGTTCCCCGGCTGGCTCGCGTTTCTCCAGAAACAATTGGGCATGATCAACGAGTAGCGTCGACGCTGAGGGGTACGAGGCGAGCCTGCCAGAGTGGCGCTCGCCTCTTGCCATCCTTGGAGATGAAAAAGGAGCACGGCACGATGACCGAGCATGCGGATCTCAGCCTCCTACCATCCTTCTCGCCGGTGTCCGATCTGTTGCTGAGCGAAGAGGACATCGTCCGGGTGCTCTGCTCTCCGGAGGTCAAGGAGGTGCGCTGCTTCGGCCTCGGACCGGAGGGGACGAACATCGCGCAGGCGTGCCGGCGCTGGCTGCGGCGGGTCGGAATCGAGGGGAAGAGCAAGATGATCCTGTGCCCGACTCCGGAGGACTCGGTGGTCGCCGCGCGCAGCGAGACGGCTCCCGAGCTCGGGATCCTGGGGATCTTCTGGACCTGCGCGGTGTTCGACCGCGAGAAAGAGGTCTTCTTCGAGAACCCCGACACCTATCCGTTCTTCGTCCAGGAGACGATGCTGCTCGACGAGATGCAGCTTGCGACGCGCCCGGAGCTTGCGGCGCAGGCCGTCCCCTCGCTGCCGGCCGCATGGCGCATCGCCTCCCATCCGTCGCCCGCGCCGCTGGTCGAGGGCCTTTCGCGCACCGTCGTCCGGGTGCGCAGCAACGCCGACGCGGCCGCCCGCTGCGCGGCCGGCGAATTCGAAGCCTGCATCACCACGGAGAGCGGGCGCCAGATCTACGGCCTCACCAGGCTGCACCGCTTCGGCTCTCCGCCGATGGTCTTTTTCGGCGGCATCACCTACGCGGGCGCCCGGCTCTTCCGCAAGGCCCAGGCCGCGGAGGTGTGGGAAGAAACGGTGGTGGTGAGCGCGTGAGCATGGCGGCGCTCCACACGCGGATCGAAATTCCGGCGGGCAGCACTCGGCTCGGGGGGCCACACCCCGGCGAGGGGCCGGCCGTCGAGCTGCACGTGCCGGGCTTTGCGATCGACCGCTGCATGGTCTCGAACCGGGACTATGCGCGGTTCATCGCCGACGGCGGCTACCGGCGGCCGGAGCTCTGGCTGCCGGAAGGGTTCGAGTGGCTGGCGGCGGAGGGGATCGAGCGGCCGTCGTACTGGGAGAACGACCGCTTCAACGCTCCCGACCAGCCGGTCACCGGAGCCTCGTTCTACGAGGCGGCGGCCTACGCCGCCTGGGCCGGCGGGCGCCTGCCCACCGAGGCGGAGTGGGAGCGGGCGGCCCGCGGCGACGACGGCCGCACCTACCCCTGGGGTGAAGACGAGCCGGACGCGGAGCGGGCGCACTTCGCGCCCGGGTTCGTGGTCGAGCACTTCGGCACCATCCCGGTGGATGCGCTGCCGCTCGGCGACTCGCCCTGGGGCTGCCGCCAGATGGCGGGCAATCTGTTCGAGTGGTGCATCGACTTCTTCCACCTCGACACGCCGGGCCGGCGCAGCCAGGAGACCCTGGTCGAACGGCGCCCTTCCGGCCGCAGGATGCTCAAGGGCGGCGGCTGGACCACCGGCGAATCGCGGCTCCGCGCGGCGGCCCGCTGGTCTTATCTGCCGGGTTTCCGCGACAATGTCCACGGCTTTCGCGTAGCCTACGGTCCTGAGCCGGCTTGAGCGGAGAAGAGGTGTTTTTGTCATGCGTAAAATCCCGACCTTTTTCCACGAAGTCCACGGGCGTATCCCGGACCCGGTCGACCTCGTCGCCTATCGTCTGGAGATCGGGGGCGCCGTCGCCCGCCCGATGAGCCTGTCGCTGGACGAGCTGGCCGCCCTGGTGCCCGCGGTCGAGGTCGACCGCCGTTTCTACTGTGTCAACGGCTGGAGCCTGCAAAGGCTATGGCGCGGCTACTGGATGAACGACCTCCTCGCCGTGCTGAAGCCCACTCCCGGCGTGGACTATCTGCGCTCGACCAGCCTCTTCGGCTGGGAGGACACCACGGCGATCCGCGATCTCGGGGAGGCGCTCCTCGTGACGCACATGGACGGCGAGCCGCTGTCGCCCGAGCGCGGCAGCCCGATCCGGATGATCTATTTCAACATGTACCAGTTCAAGGCGACCAAGGCGATCGGCCGCCTGGAGATCGTCCCCGACTACCGGCCCGGCACCTGGGAGAGCGTCGGCTACGGCGATCCGGCCGTGCAGCCGTACCCCCATCTGGCGATCGACCGTAACGAAGAGCTGATGCCGGAGCCTGAGGTTCTCGAGGCGTCGCAGAAAGTGGGAGGGCTGGATGGATAACGCACCGGAGACCGAGGGCGCGCCGCCCGACCCGCTCGCCGTCGAGATGAAGATCGCGCTGGTGATGAGCGCCGATCTCGACCGCGGCGCCGTCGCGAACCGCGGCGCCGTCCTGGCGACCGGTCTCGCGCTGCGCCATCCGGAGATCGTCGGTCCGGACCTGGTGACCAGCGACGGGCAGGTTCTGCCCGGCTTCACCAAGGTGCCCATCGTCGTCCTCTCCGCGCGCGAGGAGCCGCTCACCGCCCTGGCGGCGCGGGCGCATGAAAAAGGATTGACCACCCTGGTCTTCCTCGGCCGGGCCCAGGGGATGCGGTCGTATGAGGCGTACCGCGAATCGGTCGCCGCGACGGCGGCGGCGGATCTCGACGTCGACGCCTTGATGCTCTACGGCCCGCGCAAACCGGTCAATCAGGTCACTGGATCTCTTCCGGCCTTGCGCTAGCTCGTCGCTGGAGGTCGAAGCTCGCTCCGGCGAGGAGGTGTTGTCGTGGATCAGACTGTTTCGCTTGAGGAGCTTCGGGCCGAGATCGACAAGCAGGACCACATCCTGCTGGAGGCGGTGGCGAAACGGTTTTCCCTGGTCCGCAAGGTCGCGCAGTGGAAAGAGAAGGCCGGCCTGCCGCTGCACGATCCGGAGCGGGAGCGCGCGCTGATCGAGCGGCGGATCACGGCGGGGCGCGCGCAGGGTCTCGAAGAGGGGTTCCTGGTGCAGATGTTCGATCTCCTGCTCGGCCACAGCATCCGCCTGCAACGCAGCCTCGTGCTCGACCTCGCCAGCCCGCGGCCGGACGGCTCGCTGCCGCGCCTGGGGACGCTGCGGCTGACCGACCACCGGTCCGAGTTCGCCCTGCGCAACCACTTCGCGCTGGGAGAGAAATTCACCTGGTATTCGGTGATGCGGGACCTCGGCCAGGCGCTCCAGGAGGGGCGGATCGATTATGGCGTCGTGCCGCTCCTGCGGGCCGACGGGCTGGTCCTGCCGGAGGTGTGCGAGGAGCTGATGGCGTCACCGCTGTCCATCATCGGAATGGAGAGCGTCATCATGAGCGAAGTCGCCGGCGCCGACCGGCAGGTCTCCTCGACCCGTTTCCTGGTGATCGCCCGCGAGCCGTGCCAGTACGCGCCGGGCCAGACCTGTACCACGGCCGTGCTGTTCAAGACCCTGGGCGGCGCCGAGGGGATGGCGCAGAGCATCTGGGGTCTCAAACAGCACGGCGTCGAGCTCCTCGGCTTCCACCAGGTGCCGGCCCCGGGCCGGGCCGATCCCCTGTTCCTGCTCTTCCTTGCCGGGTCCGGAGCCGAGTCTCCCCTGAGCGAGGCGATCGACGATCTGCGCCGGAAGACCGAGCTGCTCAAGATGCTGGGCTCGTATCCGAGCAGCGAGCGGGGAGCCCGTCCCACCCCGGCAAGCGCCACCCTGGCCACCTCTCTGGTCTGATGGGTTGGAGCGCCGCTCACACCTCCAGGCGGTCGCCCGGCCGCGCCACGATGGCGTAGAGCGCCGGCATCAGGAAGACGCTGATCAGCAGCCGTGAAAAGAGGCCGCCGACGATGACCAGCGCGAACGGGCGCTGCGAGTCGGAGCCGATCCCCGTCGAAAGAGCCGCGGGCAGCAGGCCGAGGGCGGCCACCAGCGCCGTCATCATGATCGGCCGCAGCCGCAGAATCGCCGCTTCGCGGGTCGCTTCGGCGATGCCCATGCCGCCAGCGCGCAGCTCGTTGGCGTACGACACATAGATCACCGCGGTCTGCACCGACACGCCGAAGAGCGCCAGGAAGCCGATCCCCGACGAGACCGAGAACGGCGTCCCCGAGAGCTTCAGGGCGAGGAGGCCGCCGATCGGGCCGGAGAGCAGGACCGCCAGCACGGTGATGATCGGGAACTTGAAGTTGCTGTAGAGGAGGAAGAGGAGCAGGAAGATCAGGAACAGGGTCACCGGCAGGATGAGCCGGAGCTGCTCGCGCGAGGCCGTGTAGTCCTCGTACTCGCCACCCCAGACGGCGTGATAGCCGGGCGGCAGCTTCACCTGGGTGTCGACCTGCTTGCGGGCGTCCTCGACCGCGCTCGCCAGGTCGCGGTCGACCACCGAGTACTGGATGCCGATGTAGCGTGAGCTGTTCTCGCGGTAGATGAACGAGGCGCCGCTCACCACCTGGAGCTTCGCCAGCTCCTTGAGCGGCACCTGCTGGCCGCCCGGGGTCGCGACGAGGATGTTGCCGATCGCCTCCGGCGTCTCGCGGAATTGCGGCTTCAGGCGGACCACGAGGTCGAACAGCTTGTCGCCCTGCACCACCTGCGTCGCCGCGCTGCCGCCGACGGCGGCCTCGATGAGGCCGTTGATGTCCTCCACGTTGAGGCCGTAGCGGGCGATCCTGGCGCGGTCGACGTCGACCGTCAGGCTGGGCTGGCCGAGTTGGCGGACGACGGTGATCTCGTCGATGCCGCGCACTTTCTGGAGCACGCGCTGGATCTCCTTGCCCTTGGCCTCCAATACGTTGAGGTCGGGACCGAAGAGCTTGACGGCGAGCGCGCTCTTCAACCCTGTCTCCGCCTCGTCGACCGCGTCCTCGGCCGGCTGCGTGTAGTTGAAGGTGATCCCCGGAAAGGCCTGGAGCTTCTCGCTGATCGCCTTGATGAGCTGCGGCTTGGTGCGGTAGCGGCCGTGCCATTCGCTGTACGGCTTCAGGCCGACGAAGAACTCGTCGTTGAAGAAGCCGGTGGGATCGGTGCCGTCGTCCGGCCGGCCGAGCTCGTTGGTGACCACGGTGACCTCGGGGAAGGAGCGGAGGATCGCCCGCACCTGCGGCGAGATCTTCGCCGCCTCCTCGAACGAGATGGTGTACGGCATGGTGGCGCGGATCCACAGCGCGCCTTCATCGAGATGCGGCATGAACTCGGCGCCGATCCCCGGGATGAGCAGCAGCGAGGCGCCGAGGAGAAGCGCCGACACGGCGGTGGTGCCCCACGGGTAGCGGAGGCAGACGTCGAGACCCCGCGTGTACACCGACTTGATCGCCTCGAAAATGTGGTTGCGCCGCTCGCGGACGCCGTTGCGGAACGCCCAGGAGGAGAGGACGGGCACCAGGGTCAGGGTGAGGACGAGAGCGCCGAGGAGAGCGAAGATGGTGGTGTCCGCCATCGGCTTGAACAGCTCGCCCGAGGGGCCCGACAGCGCGTAGATGGGCAGGAACCCGGCGACGATGACCGCCACCGCATAGACGATCGGCCGGTCGACCTCGCCGGCCGCTTCGAGGATCACGTCGCGGATCTTGAACTGCTTCCCCTCCTGCATCGCCAGCCGCCGGAAGATGTTCTCGCCCATCACCACCGCGCCGTCGACCAGGATGCCGAAGTCGATGGCGCCGATCGACAGCAGGTTGGCGGGGATGTGCTTCAGGTCGAGGCAGATGAAGGCGAAGAACAGCGCCAGCGGGATGGTGGCCGCGACGATCAGGCCGGAGCGCAGGTTGTAGAGGAAGAAGATGAGCACGAGGATGACCAGGATCATGCCGTGCAGCAGGTTGTCCTCGACGGTGCGGGTGGTGAGCGCGATCAGCTCGCGCCGGTCGTAGAAGGGGTGGACCTTGACGTCCGGCGGCAGGATCGAGCGGTTGAGCTCGCGGGTCTTCTTCTCCAGCTCCTGCAGGACGACCTGCGCCTGCTCCCCCTTGCGCATCAGGATGACGCCTTCGACCGCCTCGTCGCGGTCCTGGAAGCCGAACTGGCCGAGCCGCGGCGCCTGCCCGATCGTCACCTCGCCGATGTCCTTGACCAGCACTGGAATGCCGTTGTGCACCGCGAGGACGACGTTGCCGATGTCCTCCGGCGTGCTGATGCGGCCGAGGCCGCGCACGTAGTAGAACTGGCCGCCCTGTGAGTAGAAGCCGCCGCCGGCGTTGCTGTTGTTGGCCGCCAGCGAGGCGACGATCATCGGCACCGACAGGCCGGCGCCGGCGAGCTTGGCCGGATCGAGGAGCACCTGGTACTGCATCGTCGGGCCGCCCAGGCCGGAGTCGTCCGCCACGCCGGGGACCGACTTGTACTGCCGCTCGACGATCCAGTCCTCGATCGTCTTGAGCTCCAGGGCCGAGCGGTCCGGGCTCTCCAGCACGTAGCGGTAGATCAGGCCCGAGGGGGAGAAGAGCGGCGAGACCGACGGCGTGACGCCGGAGGGGAGCGAGATGTCGGGCAGGCGCTCGAAGACCTGCTGGCGGGCGAAGTAGTTGTCCGTGCCGTCGGCGAAGGTGATGCGCACCGAGGAGAGACCGTAGAGCGAGATCGAACGCTGGACGACCAGGCCCGGCAGGCCGTTCATCTCGGTTTCGATCGGCACGGTGATCAGGCGCTCGACCTCTTCCGCCGCGTGACCCTCCCACTGCGTCACGATCTCGACGCGGGGCGGCGACAGGTCGGGGTAGGCGTCGACCGGCAGCCGGTTGAACGACCAGATGCCGGCGCCCGCCAGCAGCACGGCGCCGAGCATGATGAGAAAGCGCTGGCGCAGCGATGTCGCGACGATGCGGTGGATCGCCGAGGGGGGGCTCGGCGGCAGCTCGTGAGGCAGCTCGCCGAGGCTCATTGGTTCTCCGCGAACTGTAGGAAGAGCGCGCCTTCGACGACGATCGTCTCCCCCGCGGTCAGGCCGGAGGTGATCTCCTGGCGGTCGTTCATCCGCGTGCCGAGATCCACCCGCCGGCGGGCGAAGGTGCCTTGCGGCTCGGCCACGAACACGAAGGGCAGGTTCTCGTCATCGCGCAGGACGGCCGAGACCGGAATCAGCAGGCCGTTGCTCTCGCGGCTCGCCTGGATGATCGCGCGCACGTAGAGGTCGCGTTTCAGCAGTCCGTTCGGGTTCGGCGCCACGATGCGGACGGAGACCGCCCGCGTGGTGGGATCGACGATGGCGGCGATGTAGTCGACTTTCCCCTGAATCGTAGCGCCACCGCCGGCGGTCAGGATCTGGGCCGGCGCGCCGGGAGCGACGAACGGCAGGTCGGACTCGAACAGGTTCGCCATCACCCAGACGGTCGAGAGATCGGCCACTGTGAAGCACGGCGTCGTGCCGGCCTGGAGGAGCTGGCCGGGGGTGATCAGCTTCTCGACCACCGTGCCGGCGACCGGCGAGCGGATGGCCGCGCCGATCTCCGTCCCCGAGAGCGGGTGGTTTTCCTGGATGTCCTTGAGCGTCTTGTCGTCGACGCCGAGGGCGCGGAGCTGCTGCACGGCGGCGTCGCGGTCCGCCTCGGCGCTGACCGCGTCGGTCTCGGCCTGCTCCATGTCGCGCCGCGCGATGGCGTCGTTCTTCCAGAGCTGCTCGTCGAGGGTCGCCAGCCGCCGGGCGTTCCTGGCCAGCGCCTCGGCCTTGCGGAGCGCGCTCACGTCGGCGGCGAAGTCGGGCGAGGCGACAGTGGCCAGTGTCTGGCCGCGGCCGACGCGAGCGCCGAGCTCGACCTGCAAGCGGGCCACCGGACCCGAGATCGGCGCCAGCACCTGGGTGGTGCGGTTCTGGTCGAAGGCGACGGTGCCGGTGGTCTCGATGGTGCGGCGGAACGACGCCATGGCGACCTTCTCCAGACGGAGCTTCTGCCGCTGCGCCGGGTCGAGAGTGATCTCCGCGGGCTTCTCTCCCGCCGGCCCTCCCGTCGCCGGCTCCGCTTTCTTCTCCGTCTTCTCAGACGCCGCCGGCTCGGGAGCCTTCTCGGACGGGTGGCCGCAGGCGGCCGACAGGATCGACGCCAGCGCGAGAGCGGTGAGCGCCAGCGTTCGGTTCTGCTCTCTCATGGCTTGGCTCCTGAAGGGGTCACTTGAGGCAATGGGGCTCCCACCGCGAGCTCGAGGGCGGCCTGTGCGTCGTTGGCGGCTCCCAGAGCGTCGACGTACTGTTTTTCCGCGTCCAGCAGGGTGCGCTTGGCGTCGAGCAGCTCCAGGGCGGAGCTGCCGCCGAGCTCGTAGCTCACCGCGGCGACCCGGTAGACCTCGCGCGCCTCGGGCAGCAGCTCGTCGCGCAGGAAGACGGCCTGGCGCAGCGCGGTCGAGGCGCTCGCGAAGGCGGTCCGCACGTCGAGGCTGACCTGCACCGCGGTGTCGGAGGCGTTCGCCGCCAGCTCCTCTTCGCGGTGCACGGCGGCGGCGACCTCGCCTTGCCGGTGCTGCCGGGGGAAGAGCGGGAAACCGAATCCGATCCCCGTGGTCCAGGTCGTCGGGCTCCCGTCCTCCGCGTTGCGGGTGAGGCTGACGCTGATGTCAGGCACCCAGTACTGCTTGGCAAGGCGGGTCGCGACGCGCGCTCCCTGGCGCTGGATCTCCAGACTTTGCAGCTCCGGCCGGGAGGCCTGCGCCAGCTTTTCGAGCCCTTCGAGCTCGGCGATCGAAGCCGGCACCTCGAGGGTGTCCGTGGTCTCGATCGGCGCGCCGCCGGTCCGGCCGAGCAGGCGGTTCAGCGAGGCACGGGCGGTGATCAGCGTGCGCTCGTTGGCGATCAGGTCGTTCTCCGCCTGGGAGACGTCGACCTGCGCCTTGACCACGTCGACCTTGGGTACCGATCCGGCGAGGAAGCGCGCCTTCGTCTTGGCCAGGAAGTCGAGCGCCAGCGTCTTGCCCTCTTTCAGGTCGTCGCCATGGCGCAGCGCGACCAGGACCGCGTCATAGGCCTGGGCGGTCTGCGAGGCGACCTGCTGGCGGAGCTGGGTCAGGGAGAATTCGGCGGCCTGGAGAGCCGTCTTCGCCACCTCGCCGCGCAGCTTGGTCTTGCCGAAGAAGGGGAACGTGACGCCGACGCCGATGTCGCTGGCATTGCCCGATCCCGGGTTCAGGGCCTTGCTCTGGCCGGCGACGTCCGCCGCCAGGGTCGGTTCGGGCAAGGCGACGGCGATGGCCACCTGCGCCCGCGCCTGTTCGACCTGCGCCCTGGAGGCGAGGAGCCCGGGATTGCGGACGAGGGCCTCATCGATCGCGTCATGGCGCGAGAGGCGTAAGGGAGCCGGGGCCTGGGCTGCCGCTGGCAACGCTACGGCAATGCCGGCGAGGGCAAAGAAATAGATCAATGGTTTCAAAGAGCCCTCCTTGGAGCTCGGTCCGTCCGGTTACAGCTTGGGGGACGACGGGTGAGACTCAGGCGGAGGGAGGGGCGCGGCCGCGGACGCTGGCGACGAAGGGCGTGGGGAGCGCCCGGACGGCGTCCGGCGGAGAGCTCTGCACCCGCGTGGCGGGAGCCCAGACCGGGACTCCGCGCGAGGCGATGGCGAAGAGCCCCGAAATCGTGCAGGCCGGGCATTCGCGAGGCGCCTGCTCGGTGTGTCTGTCGGGGAGGGCGACGGAGGGGCCGGAGAGCCCGGAGCTGCCGGGAGACATCGCCTGGCTGGAGCGGAGGACCCCGTCCAGCCCTTCGTTGTGCCGGTGAAGCCCCGGGGCCGACGCCGAAAGCTCCAGCGCCCCGAAGATCAGGCAGACGATTAGAGCGGCGATGCGGCGGAGACGGCCCTGCATGACAGCACATCATAGCAGAGGTCGCCGGGCAGGCCGGAGCAGGCGTTCGCCGGCGTCGTCGGAGGCTTCGCTGCGGCTGTGACTGTCGCCGGCTCCCGCAGCACCTCGCCGAGCGCTGCCAGCATCTCGGGGCTCGACAGCAGGGCCTGGTGCGAGAGGGTCGAGTGGCGCACAGAACGGAAGAACAGGCTGCTCGCCGGATCATGGGCGGAGCCCTCCGCGGTGAGCGAACGGTCCGGCACCATCGTGTCGCCCGGCTCGAAGAGGAGGGACGCCAGGTCCCGGCTGCCGCCGGAGGGAGGCTCGAACCGCACTCTCGTCCGCCCGCTCCGAGTGAGGACGAGAGCGGTGCGCTGCACGGTTTGCGACAGGCTGCCGACGACGTAGAGAGCGGCGGGGTTCGGCGTTCCGGCGACTTGGGCGAGGGCGGCCTGCAACCGCGTGTGCCGCGCGAGCTCGCGCTCCAGATGGGCGCGCAGCACCGGCTGCGGAACCTTGGACTTGCGGCCGAGGACCGACCAGCCGAGGCGCTCCCAGTCCGCCGGATCGTCGAGGCGGAACGGGAGGTCCTTCCCCTGGCCGTCGATCAGCGGCTCGATACGGCCGGGCAGGGTGTCGAACATCGACGGGAAGGTGAACAGGGTGGCCGGCGAGAAGGCGCCGTGGTGCAGGCGGTAGAAGCTCCCCTTTTGCAGATATTTGAGCGAGGTGAAGGTGCCCTCGTTCGGCGTCGCGACCAGGAAGAGGGCTGCGATGCGCGGCGCGCCGGCCCAGGTCACCGGCGGCAGCGGTCCCGCCGCGCCGAGCGGCGTATCGCCGTACATCAGGGCGTACCGGGCCACGAGGCCGCCCAGGGAGTGGCCGAGCACGACCGCCGGCGGAGTGCCTGCAGGCATACGGCTGTACAGGCCCGCGAGCTCGCGGAAGAAGCGCCGGCCGCTGGTCTCGACGCCCTGGCGCCAGTCGTAGGGAAAGTAGTAGAACTCTCCCACTCCCGCGGGCGCGCTCCAGGAACCCTGGTGGTAGCCCATGTCGCGAAGCTTCGCTTCCAGGCCGTCATAGGCGTGGATGCGGAAGGTGATCCCGAAGGCGCGGATGTCGCGCAGCAGCCCGCCGGGGACGACCGAGGTGTTTTCCGGATCGTCCAGCGGCAGCGCCAGGCGGTCGTTGCCGTCCATGGGATACACCATCAGCCACGGGCTCGGCCAGACGCGCTTGCCGGTCGTGCTGTCCACCAGCTCGGTGCCCGGAGCACCGGGAACGACGATGACCGGTGGGAGCTGAGCCGCGACCGGAGCACCGGCCAGCAGACAGGCGAGGATCAAGGAGCGCACAAGCAAAGCTACCATACGGCCCCGGAGACGGCCTACAATCCCTGCCGGCTTTTTGAGGAGGACGACCATGGACTTGCCCATCGACATGAAGAAAATGACACGACGGCGTTTCGTCGGCCTGGGATTGGCGGGAGCCGCGACGGCCGCCTCGGGAGCGGCCGGTCTGGCCCGGCTCGCCGCGGCGGCGACTGTGCCCGGCAGCGACGCCCGCCTCAAGGCGCGCCCTGGCAAGCCGACGAAAAAGGCGGAGACCGGCATCCACGACCTCGGCCTGGCCAAGGGGCGGGACGGCGTGCTCTCCGTGCCCAAGGGCTACAACCCGGCGAAGCCGGTGCCGCTGATCATCATGCTGCACGGCGCGCTCGGACGGTACAAGGAGTACAACCTCTTCTGTGACGTCGCGGCCGAGTACGGCATCGCGGTCGCGGAGCCGGACTCCCGCACCGCCAGCACCTGGGACCTCGTCGTCCAGGGCGGTTTCGGTCCGGACATCATCTTCATGGACCGCGTCCTGGAGCACACGTTCGAGCGCGTGGCCGTCGATCCGAAGCGCATCGCCCTGGCCGGTTTTTCCGATGGCGCCACCTACGCGCTCTCCGTCGGCCTCACCAATGGCGATCTCTTCTCGCACGTCTTCGCCTTCTCGCCGGGCTTCATGAGCCCACCGAGCCGCAAAGGGAAGCCGAAGATCTACCTCACCCACGGCACGCAGGACGCCGTCCTGCCGGTGGAGGGGACCCGAGACCACATCGTCCCGCAGCTCAAACAGTGGGGCTACGAGGTTCACTACCAGGAGTTCCCCGGGCCGCACGCCATCTCGGAGGAGATGGGGAGGCAGATCTTCAAGGCGTTCGTGGCGTAGCTTACGTCCCTTACAAAACCCTTGCGCCCGCTTGAAGACTCGCGCAAGCACCGGGCCTAGCATCCAGCTTGTGAGGAGGCTGACCCGATGAAACGACTCTCTGCCCAGCTCTGCGCCATGCTCGTCGCAGCGCTGTTCTCTCTGATGACCCTCGCCACCCTGCCCGATGTCTCTGAGATCGTCGACGCCGGGCAGGGTCCGATCGAGCCGGCGTCGCCCGGCACCGCCTTCCGCTTCGCCGCTTTCGCGGTACGATTCGTCACGGCACGGCTCCTCTGGGGTTCCTAGGGGCTGGTTTCCCGTTCAACGAGAGACCCTTTTGGTTCAACGGGAGACCCTTTTTCCTCGACAAAAAGCCTCTCCCGTTCGACAAAAAGGGTCTCTCATTCAAGGGGAGACCCTTTTGGTTGAACAAAAAGCCTCTCCCGTTCAACGGAAGACCCTTTCGGCTCGACAAGAAGGCTCTTCCGTTCAACAAAAAGCCTCTCTCGTTGAACAAAAAGGGTCTCCCGTCGAACAAAAAGGGTCTCTCGTTCAACGGGAGACCCTTCTCGCTCAGCAAAAAGGGTCTCCCGCTCAACAAAAAGCCTCTCTCGTTGAACGGTCGTTCTCTCCGCTCCTGGCCGAGAAGCTCCTCGGGTCGCTGTTAGTAGCGTTCTGCAAACGGCTGTCGAGGAACATCGGGCCGATTTCGCGGTACGATTCGTCCTGGCAAGGCTCTCGGGGATGCGTCGAGCCTGCACACCCATGAGATATCGCCAAACTCTGCTCCTTCTCACCCTGGCTCTCTGCTGGTTGATTGGCGTCGCCCACGCCGCTCCGGCGCCGGACATCTTCCGTGTCCGTTTCGAGACCAGCCAGGGGGCGTTCGTCGTCGAGGCTCACCGCGAGTGGGCGCCGCGCGGCGCCGACCGCTTCCGTGAGCTGGTCGCGGCCGGATTCTTCGACGACTCGCGCTTCTTCCGCGTCGTCGCCGGCTTCATCTCCCAGTTCGGCCTTCCCGGGGATCCGGCCGTCAACGCTGCGTGGAAGGACAAAGCAATCCCGGATGATCCGGTCCGCCAGAGCAACGTCCGCGGTACCCTCGCCTTCGCCATGACGGGCCCGGACACCCGGTCGACGCAGCTCTACATCAATCTGGCGGACAACTCGCGCCTCGACGCCCAGGGATTTGCGCCGATCGGCCGCGTGGTCGAAGGGATGGATGTCGTCGATCGGCTCTACGCCGGCTACGGCGAAGGAGCCGGCGGCGGCATGCGCGGCGGCAAGCAGGGGAAGATCCTGGCCGGCGGCAATGCCCATCTCGATGCGGAGTTCCCCAAGCTCGACCGCCTGCTCCGCGCGCGCCTTCTGGAGAAGCAACCATGAGTATGAGACATCGACTGTTCGCCGCCGCCGTCCTGGCTGTCCTCTGGAGCCCGGCCGCTCGCGCGGCGCTGGCTCCGGTCGAAGGGAACTGCATCCTGCCCAACTTCCGCTTCGATAGCGGAGAGACCCTGCCCGAGCTCCGCCTGCACTACACGACGCTCGGCACGCCGGTCCGCGACGAGGCCGGCGTGGTGCGCAACGCGGTGCTCATCCTGCACGGCACGAGCGGCGACGGCACGGGCTTCCTCCGGGAACAGTTCGCCGGCCAGCTTTTCGGCCCCGGCCAGCTCCTCGACACAGCGAAATATTTTGTGATCCTTCCCGACAATGTCGGTCATGGCAAATCGAGCCGCCCGAGCGACGGGCTCCACATGCGCTTCCCGAAATACCAGTACGAAGACATGGTGCGCGCCCAGCACGAGATGCTGACCCAGTGCCTGAAGGTCGATCACCTGCGTCTGGTGATGGGTACCTCTATGGGCGGCATGCACACCTGGGTCTGGGGCTATTCGTATCCCGATTTCATGGACGCCCTGATGCCGCTCGCCAGCTTGCCGGTCGAGATTGCCGGCCGCAACCGCATGATGCGGAAGATGGCGATCGATTCGATCACCGGCGATCCGGAGTGGAAGCAGGGAGACTATAAGACCCAGCCGCGCGGCCTGATCGGCGCCATCCACGTCATGGTTTTCATGACGTCGAGCCCGCTCCAGTGGCAGAAAGAAGCGCCGACGCGCGAAAAGGCCGAGGCATTTCTCGACGCCCAGATCAAACGCTACGCTTCAACGCTAGACGCCAACGACCTGATCTATCAATTCGACGCCTCCCGCGACTACAACCCCCTGCCGCGCCTGGGAGACATCCGCGCGCCGCTCTACGCGATCAACTCCGCCGACGACCAGGTCAATCCGCCGGAGCTGGGCATCCTCGACGAAGCCATCCACAAGGTCGCCCGCGGCCGCTACATCCTGCTGCCGATCACCCCCGAGACCCGCGGCCACGGCACGCACTCGCTGCCGGCGATCTGGGGAAAATACCTGGCGGATCTGCTGGCGGCCTCGGAGCCGTCGCAGGCGCCGAAGTGATCCAACTGCGAGGAAGAATCATGCCGAACGTCTGGAGTCTGTGCTCTGTGCTCGTGGCAGTCGCTTTGGCGGCACCGGCGGTCCCCGCTGATGATGCCGCCGCCCGCATCCGCAAACTGGCGGATGAGGTGTTCGCGGCCGGCATCGAGCGCTTTCCGGAGCAGGCGACGTCCTACGGCATGACCGACGGACCGCACGACCGGATCACCGACAACTCGCTGGAGGCGCTAGCGCGCTGGCAGGCGAAGGAAGACGGGTGGCTTGCGGCGGTGCGGCAGATCGACGGCGGCGCCTTGGCGGGCCGGCCGGAGTGGGCGCTCCACGGCATCCTGCGCGAGCAGCTCGAAAGCTCGGTGGCACACCGCGTCTGCCACACGGAGCTGTGGGACGTGGATTCGTATCAGGAAGGCTGGCACGCTCGCTATACCGACCTCGCCCGCTTGCAGCCCGTCGGCACGCCGAAGGCTCGGGCGGCGGCGCTGGCTCGGCTTCGCGCTCTGCCCGGCGCGATCGACACCGACATCGCGAACCTGCGCCGCGGTGTCGCGCAGGGCTATACGGCGCCCAAGGTGATCGTCCGGGCGGTGGTCACCCAGATCGACGGTCTGCTGGCGACGCCCGCGGCGAGCTCGCCGTTCGCTTCGCCCGCACAACGTGACTCCGAGCCGGCGTTTCATACCGAATACCTGCGCCGGATCGAAGCGGAGCTCTACCCCGCGATGCGCCGGTATCGGGATTATCTGGCCGGCGACTATCTGACCGCCGCTCGGGAAGCGCTCGGCGTCGCGGCGAATCCCCACGGTTTGGACTGCTACCGCGCTTCCGTGCGCTCCTTTGCCACGGTGGACCGCTCGCCGGACGAGGTCTACGAGCTCGGGCTGCGCCAGATGGAGCGCATCGAGACCGAGATGAAGACCGTCGCGGAACATGATTTCGCGACCAGCGATGTGCGCGCTCTGCTGGCTCGGTTGAGCAGCGATCCGCAATATACGTTCCGCAGCGGTGCCGAAATGATCGCCATGGCCGAGGCCGCTGTGAAGCGGGCCGAGGAGGCGATGCCGCGCGCCTTCCTGCGCCTGCCGAAGGCAGGCGTGATCGTCGAGCCGTATCCTGAATTCCGCCAGAAGGCCGGCGCGCCGGGACAGTACAATCAGGCTCCCGACGACGGCAGCCGGCCCGCCATCTTCAATATCAACCCATATCAGCCGGAGAAGCAGAGCCGCTCGGACGTCGAGCCGGTGACGTTCCACGAGACTCTCCCCGGACATCATCTGCAAGTCGGCCGGGCGAAAGAGCAGGCGAGCGCACACCTTCTGCTGCGCTACTCCTACAACTCAGGATTCGGTGAGGGCTGGGCGCTTTATGCGGAGCAGCTCGCCGACGAGATGGGGCTCTATTCGTCGCCCGTCGCTCGCATGGGCATGTTGCAGAGCGACGCCTTCCGCGCCGCGCGCCTGGTGATCGATTCCGGAATTCACACCAAAGGCTGGACCCGCGAGCAGGCCATCGAGTATCTCGGCCGCCGCACCACGAAGTCACCCGGCGTCGTCGCAGGCGAGGTGGACCGCTACATCTCGTGGCCCGGACAGGCCAGCTCGTACATGATCGGCAAGCTGGAGATCCTGCGGCTGCGCGACGAGGCGAAGAAAGCACTCGGCTCGCGTTTAGATCTCAAGGAGTTCCACGAAAGAGTGCTGGAAAACGGCGCAGTCACGTTGCCGATGCTGACTGAATCGATCCACCGTTGGATCGCCGCGATGAAAAGATAAACAGCGAGCCCCGAAGTGATCTCGGGGCCCGCCGGCGGAGTCAGTGGCCGCAGCCGTCGGTCACCGACGTCAGCACGCCGCTCGCCGAGGTGATCGTGCGCTGGTAGCAGCCGCTGGCGCTGCTCAGCGACGAGTAGGTCTGTGAGCTGCTACGGTCCTGGTATCCGGTCACGGCTCCCGAAGCGTTGAAGAGGAGCGTGTCCTTCGAATTGACCTCGTTCGAGACCAGGCTGAACGACGGCTGGCTCGGCCCCACCCGGGCGGACTGGCTGTCGAATTTCTGATCGCTCGTCGTGGTCAGGGAGAAGGAGCCGTCGGCGTTCGAATCCTGCTCGATGGTCAGGTTGAGCGGATACGAGAAGCGCGCGCCGGACTGAGTGATGGCACGACTCTGCTTCGTCACCGTCGCGGACGAGACCGTCGTCGACTGGTTGATCTTCTGGACGTATTGCGCCGCCGCGACGACGAAGTCCTGCTTGTTGGAGAACTGCACGTCCTGGAGGACCTTGGTGTCGACGCGGCCGTGCGAGGTGTTGACGTATCCGGCGACGACGAAGTGCCGCGCGGAGGTGGTCGTCACCGTGCCCGTGATCGTGCCGTCGGAGGCGGTGGCAAGGTTTTCGGCCACGGCGGGCTGCGGCGTTCCGATCGTGTTCTGCGTCACTGCGCCGGTCACGTGGGACGATCCGTGATCGAGATACACCAGGAGGGTCGCCGCCACGGCGAAATAGTTGTTGGCGTTGAAGACGCTGACGCCGACCTTGTGCGGCAGGCCGTTGCTGAGCACGCCGGCGAATGGAGTCAGGTCGACGCGATAAGGGACGAAATTGAGCGTCTGCACACTCGGGATCGGCCGCCAGAGGAGCGGATCGATGCCGCCGGTGAAGATCCACGGATAGACCGGCGCGACGCCGGCCGGATGGCCGTCGATCGTCACCTGCGCCTCGCGGAAGGATGTGCCGCCGCAACTGAACAGCTCGTCCGCGACGTCGTTCGGCACGCAGGTGAACCAGAACTCGTCGCCCGACTGGCTCTGGGTGATCACGTCCAGGTAGGCGTTCTCCACGTTCGCCGGGAGGTTGAACGTCGGCTCGAGAACGTTTGCGGTGGTGTTCAGATTCACCGTGCCCCCCGGCGCGTCGGCGAACGGCAGGACGAGATCGGCGACGCGCGGCGCCTTCCGGGTGGGAGTGGTGTAGAACTTCAGAACCGCGCTGCCATGGATGATGCCGGTGTAGGTCTCATTGACCAGGTTGCCGAGGTTCACGTCGCCGGACTGCGCGCCGCGGAACAGCGGGCTGTAGTCGGTCAGGTCGCGCTCGATGTGCCAGGAGGGGCTCACGGTGCTCGACGGCTCGGCGGTGGTGCCGAAGTAGATGTTCACATGGCCGAGCGCGATCTCCGCCGTGCGGTCGAACTGCCGGCCGGTGGTCACCGAGAAGTCCGCCTCCAGGACGACCTTGGCCCAGGGACCCGGGCAGGCCGCGGGCGGCGTGTAGGTGAACGGCTTCGGATCGAAGTTCGCGAACTCCAGGTTCGAGAAGAGCTGCACGGTGCATGGCGTCGTGTGCGGGCGCGGCACGGTGGGATCGGCCGTGGCCGTGTTCGATGAGCCGACCGTCTGGGCGGCCGCGGGGATCGCGAGGGCGAGACTCAGGATGACGGCGCAGGTGGCTTGCCGGCGGGCAAGTCGTGAACGCTGATGCATGACGACGCTCCTTCCGCAAAGAGATTGAGGAATTCCTCCAACACGTCCAGCGGAACGTATGGTAGCGCGGAACGAGGCCCGGTTCCGGTCCGGGGTGAGGGGATCGGGCCTTGGCGAGCGTTCGAACGGCTGGATGCAGACAAAGGAGCGTACGACCATGGAAACGCAAGCCCCCTTCCGTCATTCCAGCGATGTCCTTTCCTATACGCCCGGCCAGGCGATCTTCCGCCGCGGCGAGCGCGGCGATCAGATGTACGTCGTCCTCGAAGGCGAAGTTGATCTCGTCGCCGGCTACTCCGTCCTCGAAACCGCCGGCCCCGGCGCCCTGGTCGGCGAAATGTCGCTGGTCGACCGCCGTCCGCGCAGCGCCTCCGCCATCGCCCGCACCCCCTGCAAACTCGTGCCCGTCGACGCCCGGCGCTTCTCCTTCATGATCCAGGAGACCCCCGGCTTCGCGCTCCGCGTCATGCGCACCATGGCCGAGCGGTTGCGTGCGATGGACACGCGGATGGCGGCCTGAAAGAAGACAGCCCCCCTGCTAGAATTGCCCTATGGCTAGCCAAGGATCAACCGGAAACGTTATCGCAGCCCTTGCCAGCTTCTTCATCCCCGGACTCGGGCAACTTCTCCAGGGCCGCGTTCTCGCGGCCCTGACTCACTTCGTGCTCGCGGGCGTGTTGTGGTTCGTCATGCTCGGATGGGCCGTCCATCTCTGGTCCGTCGTCGATGCGGCGCGCTGGAAAGGATAAGACCTACCCCGGTGCGAATCGCCGGTAGAACCACGTCTTGATCCCCTGCACGCCGGCCAGGTAGACAGCGACCATGGCGGCCAGGATGAGGAAGAATTTGGCGGGCGGCGCCACGAAGCCGAGCGGCCCGGCCAGGGGTGTCAGGGGGATCAGGGCGCCGAGGGCGACGATGGCGAGCGACGTCGCGGTCAGCAGCCGGCTCGGGCGGCTTTTGAGCGGATTGCCGCGCGTGCGGATGACGAAGATCACCAGCACCTGCGTGGCGAGCGACTCGACGAACCAGCCGGTCTGGAAGAGCGCTTCCTGCGCCTTGAAGACGTGCAGCATCACGTAGAAGGTCAGGAAGTCGAACACCGAGCTGACCGGCCCCACCACCAACATGAAGTTGCGGATGAAATTCATGTCCCACCGGCGCGGGCGGGCGATGAAGTCGTCGTCCACGCTGTCCATGGGGATGGGGATCTCGGAGATGTCGTAGAGAAAATTGTTGAGCAGCACCTGCGCCGGCAGCATCGGGAGGAAGGGGAGGAAGAGCGCCGAGCCGGCCATGCTGAACATGTTGCCGAAGTTCGAGCTGGTGCCCATCATGATGTACTTCATGATGTTGCCGAAGGTGCGGCGCCCTTCGAGGATGCCGTGGTGCAGTACGCCGAGGTCCTGGTCGAGGAGGATCATGTCCGCCGCCGCCTTCGCCACGTCGACGCCGCTGTCCACCGAGATGGCCACGTCGGCCGAGTGGAGCGACGGCGCGTCGTTGATGCCGTCGCCCAGGTAGCCCACGATGTGGCCGCGGCGCTTGAGCGCAAGGATCACGCGGTTCTTCTGCGCCGGCACCATGCGGCAGAAGAGCGTCGTCTTCCCGGCTTGCACCTCCAGCGCCGGATCGCTCAAGCCGTCGATCTGCGGCCCGGTGAGCACGCCATCGACCGCCAGACCCAGCTCTTCGCAGACGTGGCGGGTGACCAGCTCGTTGTCGCCGGTCACGACTTTGACCGTGACTCCACTCGCGGCAAGGGCCTTCAGGGCCGCCGCGGCGCTCACCTTGGGCGGATCCTCGAAGGCGGCGAACCCCACGAAGACCAGCTCGGTTTCGTCGCTGACGATGGCGTGGGTGTGGTCCGCGGCCTCCATCTTGCGCGCGATGCCGAGCACACGGTAGCCCTCCCGGCTGAGCGCGTCGAAGCGCTCGCTCATCGCCTTGCGCACGGAGTCCGTGAGCGGACAGAGATCGTCCGGCCCTTCGCGCTCGTGAGTCGTCGAGAGGCGAAGGATGTCCTCGAACGCCCCTTTGACCACCAGCAGCCGCTCCACGCCAACGGCTTTCGGCGCGATTGGAGCGATGAGCACGGAGACCCGCCGCCGTTCGAAGTCGAACGGCACCTCGTCGATTTTCGTCCACGCGGAGGCGTCCACCTCCTCGTGGCGGAGGATCGCCTCGTCGAGCGGGCTGCGCAGGCCGGTCTCGAAAAAGCTGTTGAGATAGGCCAGCTCGAGCACCCGGTCGCTGCTCCGGCCGAGGGGATCGAGATGCTTCTCCAGCCGGATGCGCGCCTCGGTCAGCGTGCCGGTCTTGTCAGTGCACAGGATGTTCATGCTGCCGAGGTCGTGGATGGCGGCCAGGCGCTTGACGATGACCTTCTTCTCCGCCATGCGCAGGGCGCAGCGCGACAGGGTCACCGAGACGACCATGGGCAGCAGCTCCGGCGTGAGCCCGACGGCCAGCGCCACCGCGAACAGGAACGATTCGAGCAGCGGCCGGTGCTTGAGCGTGTTGACCAGGAGCACGAAGAGCACCATCGCCACGGCCAGACGGAGGATGAGGAAGCCGAAGCTGCGGGTGCCCAACTCGAACGATGTCGGCGGCGCCTGCTTGCCGAGGCTGGCGCCGATCTCGCCGAGGGTGGTCTCGCCGCCGGTGGCGCAGACCAGGACTCGGGACGAGCCGCTGACCGTGGACGTTCCCATGAACACCGCATCGGTCGCGTCATTCATCGCCAGATCCGGCGCCGGCGCCGCCGCCGGGTGCTTTTCGACCGGATAGGGCTCGCCGGTGAGGAGCGCCTGGTTGACGAAACAGTCGCGGGCTTCGAGCACCCGCCCGTCCGCCGGGATGAGGTCACCGGCGGCGAGGAGGACGACGTCGCCGGGCACGAGGTCGCGCACCGGCTTGGTGCACGCCGTGCCGTCGCGGAGCACTGAGACCTGCACCGCGACCGACAGCTTGAGGCGCTCGGCCGCCTGCCCGGCCCGGTACTCCTGCACCGAGTCGAGCATCACGCTGAGGATGGCCATGGCGATCACGATCGCCGAGCTGGTGAAGTCGCCGGTCAGCGCCGACACGGCGCTCGCGGCGATCAGCAGGAGGACCAGGGGGTTGCGGAACCGCGACAGCAGGAGGAGCAGGAAGGTCTGCCGCTTGCCGGCCCGCAGCACGTTCGGGCCATAGCGCGCCAGCCGCGCCGCCGCTTCGGCGGAGGTGAGCCCGTTTTCCGCGGTGCCCAGGCGCCGGCAGAGATCCGTGAGCGGCTCTTTCCAGAAGCCGCTCGCGCCGGGACCGTCCATCACGGATCCTCAGAAGCTCAGAAGGCCGACGTGTCGGCGCCGCTCGACAGGATCCCTGGGAGGTTGCGGTAGGTACGTTTCGCGCCGGTCGAGGTGTCGGTGACGGTGATCGTGTAGTCGACGTCCGACAGGCCGCCGTGGAAGAACCAGAAGTGGCCGTTGTTGGACCGCCCATCCACCATCTTGACCACCAGCTCCGTGTTCTCCTGGTTGAAGAACCAGAAGTAGCCGGTCTGATCGGTGCCCGTGAGCGGCTTGCCGACGCCCGGCGCGTTGCCGGAGTGTTGGTTGAGCCAATTCACCTCGACGCGGAAGCGGTTGCCGAGCAGACAGAGATTGGCGGGACCGGCGGCACAGCCCCCGGCCGGCGTCACGGTCGCCACGAGGGTGACGCCGGAATATGGCGCCGTCGCGACCATGGCGATCTTGTACACGCCGCCCTGTGGCGACGGGATGTCGATCCGCTCGATGTTCGAGGTGCCACGCGAGGCGAGGTCGGCGAACGCCTGGGTGGGCAGGAAGCTGCGCCGCACCAGGAGGTCGACGTTGCCCGTGCCGCCGTTCGTCGCGATGCTCAAATTGGCGGCGCCCGCGGGGACGGTGATGGAGAAGTACTGCACGCCGTCGGTCTGGACGTCCGAGAGATTCGGCCTGGGAATCCCGTCCTGGACCTCCGTCTCGTTCGCGGCAAAGTCCGCGTTGAGGGTCACACCGGAGAATGTGGCGCTCGGGTAGACCTGCACGTACCACGTTCCGGCCGGCGGATTCGCGATCGAGATGGCCTCGAAGTTGCCGGGCTCGGTCGAATGGTAGTCGGACGTCGCCAGGCTGGTGGGCGGGGAGCCCAGCTTGACGAGGAGATCGGCGTCGCCCGTGCCCCCTAGGGTCGAGAAGAACAGATGCGTCGCGCCCGGCGGGATCTCGATCTTGAAGAACGGTCCGACCGGACAGCTCCCATCGCGAAACAGCCCCGTCGCCGGAACGCCGGCTTCGAGATTGTTCACCGTGGTGTCGCAGACCGCCGCCCGGGCGCTCGCGGCGAGAGTGAGCCCGAGGAGCACGGACAGCGCGAGCAGCAAAGCTCGCCGCCGGAGCGGACGGTGCTGGTTGTTGATCGACATGTTCTTGAAGAGAACGATAGCAGGCGGGGGGCGGCGCGGGCAAACGGGGGTGAGGGCGCTTTTCGGCACGGCGTCCTCAATCGTCTACCGCCCTCCCGCCAGTTTTTCCGCCGCCGCCGCCCGCCCCGAGAATCCTTTGGCCCGCGCCAATCGCGCGACCGCGGCGAGATGCGTCCGCCCAGTCTCCACCTCGCCGGCCTTCAGCTCGATCTCTCCCAACAGCAGTCCGGCCTCGAGGTCGAGATCGGTCAGCTCTCTCTGCCGTGCCTCGGCCTGCACCGCGAGGAGAGCGGCGCGGGCTGCTGTCGCCCGGCCCTGGGCGGCGTCGAGGCGCGCTCCGAGGAGAGCGGCGGAGAGCCGGAAGCGGCGGTCGGGGGTTTTGCCGATCCGGTCCCAGGCGCGGTTGACGGCCTGCCGTGCCTCGGCGGGCTTGCCGCGGGCGAGCAGGCAGCGGGCGAGGAGGAGCTCGCCGTTCGCTTCCAGGTCCGGCGCTCCGGCGGCGTGCGCTCCGGCGATCGCTTCGCGGACGAGCGGCTCGGCCTTTTCCACGTTTCCCGCGGCGAGCAGGGTGGCGGCGAGGCCGCGGCGGGCCTGGGCGGCGGCGGCTTTCTTACCCAGGGCTTCGCGCAAGGAGATCGCTTCGGTGTAGCCGCGCTCGGCCGCCGCCAAGTCGCCGCGGTCGAGGTCCACGTCCGCCAGACCGCCGAGCGCCGTCGCCATCCCGAGCTTGTCGCCGGTCTCCCGCTTGATCGCCAGGGCCGTGGTCAGCGAACGGCGCGCGTTTGCCAGGTCGCCGCGCTCCCAGTCGACCTCTCCCATGTTGATCAGGACGTCCGACGCGCTCCCCTTGTTGCCGATCTCCTGGAAGATCGAGACCGCCTTGCTCATCAGCTCGCGCGCTCCCGCCAGATCTTGCTGATCCGACAACACCTGCGCCAGATTGTTGAGCGAAACGGCCTCCCCCTGCCGCTCGCCGATCGCACGGCGGAGGGTGAGCGCCTCCTCATCGGTACGGCGAGCGGCGTCGAGGTCATTTTCCGCGCGCTGCACCATGCCGAGATTGGACAGCGTGCTCGCGAGGCCGCGCCGGTTGCCGGTCTCGCGGTAGACGGCGATCACCTTGCCGTAGATGTCCTTGGCGCCGGCCAGGTCGCCCTGTTGCCAGAGCAGGATGGCGATGTTGTTGAGCGCCTGCGCCGCGCCGCGGCGGTCGCCGGTGTCGTGGAAGGTCGCCAGCGCCTGCTCATAGAGCTTCCGCGCGCCGGCGAGATCGCCGCGCTGCCAGGTGACGATCCCCAGACTGTTGACCGCTTTCGCCTCGCCGGCGTGGTCGCCCGCCGTGGCGAAGATGCGGCGCGCCTCCTCGAACGCGGCGGTCGCCTGCTCGAAATGATCCGGATCATCCAGATTGCGCGCCGCCGTGCCGGCGAGGAGCTGCGCCCGCGCCACCAGCAGCCGCGCCCCGCGCGCCTTCCCCTGCGTCGCCGCCCGCTCCGCGGACTCCCGCTCATGCACGAAGTCCGACCGCGCCTCGCTCGCCTCCGCCTCCGCCAGGTCGATCCGCGGATCGGCGGCGGCCGGCGCCGGGAGCTGCCGCAACTGCTTGAGCGTCGCCCGCGCCGCCTCCGCCTGTCCGCCCGCGACCTGCGCCGAGAGGAGGCTCAATCCATATTCAAGATTGTCGGGGAAGAACCCGAACAGCGTGCGATAGATCTCCGCCGCCTGGGCCGGCTCGCCTGCCACCTCACGGAACCGCCCCTCCACCGCCAGCCGCTGCTCGCGCGGCAAGCCGGACGCCAGCTCGAACGCCCGCTTCGCCTCCTCGCGCGCGCGTTCCTCATATCCCAGATCAGACCACGCGGCGGAGAGCGCGGCATGGGTGAGCGGCTGCGCCGGGCTCGCCGCCGCCGCCCGGCTGAGCAGATCGCGCGCCGCCGCCGCGTCGAACAGCCGCAGCCGGTCGAGCCCCTCGGCATAGAGCCGCGCCGCCTCCGGGCTGGCCGGAAACGACACCAGCGCCGCGCTCGTCCCGGTCGCCGGCACCTCGGCCACTCCGAGCTCGCGGCGCAGCGCGACACCCACGCCGCCCACCAGGTCGAACAGTCCCGCCTCCGTGCCGTTGCGGCTCACCGCCGCCACCGTCTCCCCGGTCCGCGCGTCCTGCAGCCGCAGATCGAGACGGATCCGCCCGCCCGCCTCGCGGCCGAGCGCGATGTAGGAGCCCAGGATCACCAGATCGCTGCCGAGGTTGCCGCGGATGTGGGTCAGCGTCTCCGGCGACAGGGTGTCGAAGTCGGCGAGCGCCAGGTCCACCATCATCCGCGCCACCGTCGCCGCCGGAATCACCCGCAGCTTGCCGCCCGCCGCGAGATCGGTCGCCAGCATCTCCGAGAGCGCCACCGACAGCCACGCCGCGTCCGGCCGTCCCGAGAGATTCTTGAAACCGAGCACCGCCACCGACCGCCGCGGAGCCGCCACCGCCAGGCCAGCCGGCCCGCTCGGCACCGCCTCTTTGGAAACGGACCGCGAACGAACCCACAGACCGGCACCCACGGCACCGAGGAGAAGGACGGCCAGACCTGCCGCGAGCCAGATCCGCCGGCGGGGCGGCTTTTTTGAGACCAGGGCAGGAACCGGCGCCACCTCACCGCCGAGCGCCCGAGCCACCTCGGCCGCCCGGCTGAAACGCTCCCGCGGATCGGCGGCCAGGCAGCGCAGGATCGCCCGTTCCCAGGCCACGTCGAGATCCGGAGCGAAACGGCGCGGCGAAGGCGGCGGCTCGTTCGAGATCGCGGCGGCGAACGGCGTCTCGCCCTCGAACGGCAACCGGCCGGCGACCATCTCATAGAGCACCACGCCGAGCGCATAGATGTCGCCCGCGATGCTCGGCCCGCCGCCGTTGACCCGCTCCGGCGCCATGTACGCCGGCGTGCCGCCGAAGTTGATGCTGGCGCTCGACGCCCGGTCGCCGGCGGGGTTCTCGCGCCGCGCCAGCCCGAAATCGGTGACCACCGCGCGCGCCGCCTCCCCCGTGCCCACCACCATCACATTGCTGCTCTTGAAATCCCCGTGCACCACCCCGGCCGCATGTGCCGCCGCGAGAGCCGCCGCCATCTGCCGCGCGATCGGCTGCACCGCCGCGGTGCGCATCGCCCCATTGCGTCCAAGCCGCGCCGCCAGCGTCTCGCCCGGCAGCAGCTCCATGGTCAGGAACGTGATCCGCTCCGCCGGGCCGTCCTCTGGATCGTCGTGATGAAAGAGGTCGAAGACGCGGCAGACGTTCGGGTGCGTCACCTTCTTGCTGAGCTGGATCTCGCGCCGGAACCGCGACACCGCCCACGCATCGCGGGCGATCTCCGGCCGGATCGTCTTCACCGCCACCCGCTCGCCGACGAACTCCAGATCCTCCGCCTCCCACACCTCGCCCATCCCCCCCTGCGCGATCCGCCGCACGATCCGGAACCGTCCCGCCAGGACCTGCCCGGCGAGCAGCGCCGACGCCGCAGGGCTCGGCACCGCGGAGCGCGGTGGTTCAGAGTCCAGCGGTGGAGTCGTCGCTTTCCGGAGCGCCATGAGCCGATCTCACAGGAAAGCGTTGATTATGGCACGGCCTCCCGGCCTCTCGCCCACTGTGGTTTTTGTGTTGCAGGCCCCGATTCCGTAAGGCCGCCATGCGGCGGGTTGAGGTCGGTATAAATAAGGTTCATACTTTGCGGGAAGGAGGCTGCCATGCCCATCGTCAAAACCGCGATCTCGCTTCCCGAGCCCCTGTTCGAGAGGGCTGACGCCTTCGCTCGCCAACAACACATCTCGCGAAGCCAGTTGTTCGCTCGTGCTGTCGAGGAGTTCCTTCGGCGTCACGAGAGTCAGGCTCTGCTGGAGTCCCTCAATCGTGTTTATGAGAATTACTCGCCGACACCTGAAGAGAAAGAGGTCCGTCGCCTCTTGAAGCAGAAGCAGCGGGACATGGTGAAAGGCGAATGGTGATCTGCCAGGGTGACATCTACTGGACTGACTTGGGAAGGCCCTCCGGATCTGGACCTGGCTTTCTGCATCCCTATGTCGTGGTGCAGAACGACGTCTTCAACCGAAGTCATATCAACACCGTGGTCGTGTGTGGTCTCAGCTCGACTCTGCATTTGGCGAATGCTCCGGGAAACGTGCTTCTGGAGGCTGGGGAGGCGAACTTGCCGAAGCGCAGCGTCGTCAACGTGTCCCAGGTTTATACGCTCGACAAGGACGACCTGATCGAGAAGATCGGAACCCTCACTCCTGACCGGGTCCAAGAGATCCTGGACGGGCTTTACCTCCTCCTGGAACCCCGGGATCTGCTGGAAGCTCACGAGGTTTAGGGGCTTGTAACCGAAGACCCTGAAGGGTGGCGGCAGTCGCGCCTCACCCCGCCATTCGGCCAGGTCCCATCTACCGGACCGGCGGGTGCCTCCGCCCCACAGTCGAGATAGCCTTGCTGCGGCATGGACGGTATGGATGGCATCGGCGTGACGCGGGTGTTGATCGTGGGCGAGGATCCCCTGGCCCGCGGTGGGCTTGCGGGGTTGCTGGCGGGGGAGCCGGGGTTGTCGGTCGTTGGACAGACGGCTCCGGGGGCTCAGACAGTGGCGGCGATCGCCGGTTTTCAGCCCGAGGCGGTGCTGTGGGATCTCGGGGTGAATGCGCAGGAGGTGCCGGAGGGGCTCGGATCTCTGCCGGCGGCGGTCGTGGTCGTCGTGCTGGCCGGCGAGGACGAGGTGGCCGCGGAGGCTTTGGCGGCAGGGGCTCGGGGCGTGCTGCCGCGAGAGGCGGGGCCGGGACGGATCGCCGCGGCGTTGCGCGCCGCGGTGCGAGGATTGGTCGTGCTCGATGAGGAGCTGGCTTCGGCTCTTCTCCGTTCCCGGGCGCCTTCGGCTTCGGCTTTGGTCGAGCCCCTCACGGCTCGCGAGCTTGAGGTCCTTCAGCTCCTCTCCGAAGGGCTGTCCAACAAAGAGATCGGCGCGCGGCTGGGGATCAGCGAGTCGACGGCCAAGTTCCATGTCAACGCCATCTCCGGCAAGCTCGGCGCCAACGGCAGGACCGATTCCGTGATGCGCGCGGCTCGGCTCGGGCTGTTGCTGCTCTGACCTCAGGCAGCCGGCTCCAGCGACGCGAAATACTCCTGCAGAGAACGGTGGATGAACATGTAGCCGCCGCCGACGCGCTGCAGGAAGTGAAGCTCGTCCGCGGCGTAGTCGAGAAAGGGAGCGAGCTCCCGGGGCGCGTAACCGGCGCGGGCGACGATGGAGCGCAGAATGCCGTGCCGGAGGACTTCCGCGCCGCCTTTCAGCAGGGCCAGGAACAGCCCGCACAAAAATCCGAAGGCCAGTCCGATGAGCACATCCTTCGGTTCGTGGTGCACCCAGGCCCTGTACTGTCCGGCGATCGCTCCGGTCGGCAGTGCGACCGCGCCGACACAGGCCGCGCTCCAGGCGGAGAGCCGGATGCCTTGGTTGGGGACCGTCTTCATCTCCTTGACGCTGCGCTTCAGACCGGCGTCGAGTGTTCCCATCAGCACGACGATGGGAGCCGCAAGGTTGAGAACCGTCCGGACCTGCTGCGTCTGATCGTGGTCATGCCGCAGGAGCCACCGGACCGCGATCAGCAGCAGGGCCGCGATCGTGGCGGCGCGGAGCGCTCCTTTCACTGCGCCGGTCCAGGTCCAGCGCACCGTTTCGACCGGCTGGATGTCGTTGATGAGGCTGCGGCGCGCGCTGCACGACGCCCAGGCCGGTCCGCTGGCCAGTCCGAACAGCGCATAGAGCATCCAGTCAGGCTGATGGAGAGCCCGGCCGAGCAGGACGGCCGCCAGGACGACCGCGAGGACGACGACCGCCGCCTGCCAGATGCGGAGCGAGCGGCTCTCCCCGCGCTGGAAGAAGTCCACTTCGAGCCGCAGGACGTCGATCACGGCGAAGGTCGTGGCAAAGCTCAGGGCGTAGAGCAGCCCGCGGAACAGCTCGGCTTGCATCAGCTCGTGGAAGACGAGAACGGGGATCATCGCGAACAGCAGCCCCTCGGTGAGGCGGGAAGCGAGGACATAGGCGACGCGCTCGGTCCGCGCCGGCAGCCAGCTCGGTTGGAGCTGCTCGATCAGGAAGATCGCCTGCCCGTTCTCCTGGAGGCTCCGGGCCAGCAGGCCGAGCCAGCGGGTCGCCTGCTCCCGGGTGGGAGGCCGCCTAGACATGGGGCACTCCGGCCTGGTGGAACATCCTCGCCACGTAGCTCTCCATGAGCCGGCTCCGGCGGGCGGCCAGACTGTCCGTTCCCTCGGACTCCAGGGCTCCCACCGGCAAACCCTGGTAGGACTGGATCATCAAGCTCAACATCAGGGGCGAGCGCGCCTCCATCAGCATCGCCGGATCCCTCTGGAGCAGGGCCGAGAGGGCGGCGAGGCGTTCGCCCGCGGCGGCCAGCAAGGCGAGCACCGCCTCGCGGCTCAGCGGCTGAAGGCGGACGGCGCCGTTCAGGGCGAGGCGCACCGGCAGATCCAGGTATTCCTTGAGGCGGCAGCAGATGACGGCGCCGGTGAGGGAGCTCTGGGCGAAGGCGTTGATGGCATTCACGCAGGAGGCGCGCACCTCGGCGCGCACCTCGTCCAGCCCGTCGAGCAGCGGCAGCAGGCGGCTCTCGGCCATCCAGCACTGGCCCACCTTCTTGGGGATGACGTACTTGGCCGCCAGCTCTCTGGCGATCCAGTCGGCGAGGCTGCAGTTGGGATCGGTCCAGGAGGAGAGGTTGAAGACCACCGGGACCGGACGGCTGGGCTCGGCTTCGGCGCTGGTCAGCAGGTCGCGGGCCAGCTCCAGGAGGGTCACCGTCTTTCCGGAGCCGGGCTCGCCGAGGATCAGGAGCGAGCCTGCCGTCTCTTCGAAGATCTCACCGCAGGAGCGGTTCGCCGGCGCCGCTCCGGCACCGGGAGCGAGCGTTTCGAGCATTCCTCCAAAGGGGCTGGCGACGTCTCCATCCATCGCCTCCAGGCCTAGCTCCACGCGGGCTGAGCGGTCGATCGACTGCGCGAGCACGCCGTCCACCCAGAACTGGCGCACCTTGCGGAGCAGGATCGAGAGGCCCCGGGCATCGTCCGCCTTCGCCGCCGGGGGCGGGCTGGCGGCGACCGGCGGCGTGGCGACGGGAGGCGCGTTCCGGAAGATCCCGTCGGCGAGGTCGACGCGGAACAGCCGGCCGTCGCGGGAGCGCATGTGGAGCACCGGCGTGCCCCACTCCACCGTCTCGCCGAGGGCCATCTTGATCGCCTGGCGCGCTGCGGCGACCGCGGCATCGACTCCCTCTCCCTCGGCCAGGGAGTCGTAAAAGGTGCGGGAGAACTCGAGCGCCGCCTGGTCGGTGATCTGATACTGCATCGACACCACCGCCGGGACGCCGCGGCCGGCCAGGATCGCGCCGGTGCTCGAAAAGAGATTGGTCGCGCTCGCCCGCGCGCCCTCGCAGGAATTGAGGATCGCCAGCTTGAGCGACGGGTGGTCGGCGAGCAGGGCGGCCAGGTTGCCGGCCGGAAACCGGGAAGGCACGCCGGCCTTTTCCTCGCTCTCCAGCAGGACCAGTCCCTCCCCCGTCTTTTCATCGAAGCCGCCGTGCCCGATGAAATGGAAGATGTGCCAGGGGCCTCCGCGCAAGGCGGCGGCCAGATCGCGCCAGGTGGAGCCCTTCACCCAGGTGAGCTCGATCGCTCCCTTCTCGGTGAGGTGCTCGATCGCCTGCGCCATGCGTTGCTGCTCGGCGGCCACGTCGATCTTTTCGTGCGCTCCCACCAGGCCCAGGATGCGGAGCGGTGGCTCCAGGGTGAGCGCCTGGACCGGCAGCTCCAGCTCCAGATGGCGGATGATCGGCGTCTCCTTCGACAGGCTGAGGAAGTCGCGCCGGATGCCCGAGTCATAGAGATACTCCCAGGGCAGGCGGGCCAGCTCGGGAGGCTCGAAGCGCAGCCGCAGGCGCAGCCCCTTGCCGCTCTTCTGCGCCTCCAGCAGGCTGGTGTGATAGCAGGCGTAGAGGCTCTTCTCCTGGGTCAGCGAGGTGAAGAGCGTCTTGCCGAGCTCCTGGACGGCCAGGGTCAGCGTCGCGGGAAGGGAGCTGCTCCCCTCCATCGCTTCGAGACAGCTTCGGAGATGCGGATCGGCCAGCGGCAGCTCCAGGCGGCCGTGGCAGTCTCCGCCGGGAGATGCGAGGACGGTGATGTTGTAGCCGCCCGCGTCACCGGCGCCGATCAGGAGCTCGAAGTCGAGATAGTCCATGACTGGGTAGACGGCTCCGTCCTTCCCCTTCCCTCCTTCGAGAGAGCGCAGTCTCGATTATACAGGTGTCGAGCGAAGGCTCTCCGCGCCCTCTCCGATCAGCCAGGTCCGCTCCTGCCGCATCGGCCGATGTGCGGCCGGAGCCGCGCCGCTACTCTGGCGGCATGAGCACAACACACGACTTCGAATCGAAAGCCCTTGATCTCTCAGAGCTGCTGGCGTCCGTCGTCGAAAAGACGGGTGGCAGCGTGGTGCAGGTTTCGGCCCGGCGCGGCATCGGGTCGAGCGGTGTCGTCTGGTCGGCCGATGGTGTGGTGGTCGCGGCGGACCACAACATCCAGCGCGAGGAGGACATCACCCTCGGCCTGCCGGACGGCAGCACGGTGCCGGCCCGCGTCGTCGGACGCGATTCCAGCACCGACATCGCCGTGCTGCGGGCGGAAGCATCCGGACTCGCGGTGCCGGAGTGGGCGGATCTCGCCGCGGTGAAAGTGGGGCACCTCGCGCTCGGCATCTTGCGTCCCGGCCGCAGCGTGCGCGCCACGTTCGGCATCGTCAGCGCGGTCGGCGAGGATTGGCGGACGCCGGGCGGCGGCAAGCTCGACCGTTATGTGCAGACCGATCTCGACATCCTGAAGGGATTCTCCGGCAGCCTCGTCGTCGACGTCCGCGGCCACGCGCTCGGCCTCGGCACGGCGGGCCTGCTGCGCGGCCATGCCATGGTGGTTCCGTCCATGACGCTGAAGCGCGTCGTGGAATCGCTCCTGGAGCATGGCCGCATTCCGCGCGGCCAGCTCGGCGTCGGCCTGATGCCGTTGCGCCTGCCGGCCAGCCTGGAGGAGTCGACCGGCCAGGCCACCGGTCTGATGGTGGTCCTGGTGCAGCCGGGCAGCTCGGCCGAAGCAGCCGGCGTGCTCTTGGGTGACATCCTGATCTCCCTCGACGGCCACCCGGTCTCCGACCTCTCGCAGCTCCACTCCCTGCTGGGCCAGGACCGCGTGGGATCGCCGGTGGTGCTCCACCTGATCCGTGCCGGGGAGGCGAAGACGGTGGAGGTGATGGTTCAGGCGAAGTGAGGCCCTGTAGACGGCGCATCCCGGCCCCCAACCCGGGGCGATGCCCCGGGCTGAGGAAGCCCGGGCCTTCGGCCCTTCCGCCCAGCCGGAATGTGTTTTAGGCCCAACGGGCCGTCCTTCCTCAGCCTGGGGCAACGCCCCAGGTTGGGAGGGCGGCTCTTCAACTTCAACGCTCTTGAGAATCCAACATCGCCAACAGCTCCCGGTGCTCGGCCGTCAGCGGCCCCGTCCGCGCTCTCTGCCGCAACGTCTCGCGCGCCAGGTCGGTGACCAGGCGGACCTTCCTGGGCGCCAGATCGGCCAGGGCGGCGAGCTGCCGTTCCATGGTGGCGCGGTCGCCGCGGGCGGCCGGACCGGTGAGCGCGGCGGCGACGGGCCGGCCGGCCGCATCGGCCTCGATGGCGGCGGCCACCGCGCCGCGGCTCAGCTCCAGGTAGCCGCGGACCACGGCGGCGGGCAGCCGGAGGCGGACGGCGATCTCCTCGGCGAGAGCGAGGAGGGTGACGACCCCTCCCGCCGCCAGCGTCGCCGCGAAGTGATAGAGGGTGCGGGCGGCGGCGGGGACCTCGGCGGCTTCGGCTCCCCAGGCGGCGGCGAGGCGGTGGGCCAGAGCGCGGGCCGGCGGATCGCCGTCGAGGGCGAAGAAGACGCCGTGGGCCTGGTCCGGATCGGGCAGCGGCTGCGGGAAGGCCTTGAGCGGATGCAGCGAGCCGACCGCGGCGCCCCCAATCATTCCAACACCGCGGAGCGGCGCGAGGACCTCGGCGTCCTGGCTGCCCGAGGTGTGGAGCGCCACCGCGGCCTGCGGCTGGGCCGCGAGAGCCGCGGCGACTTCACCCAGGACGCCGTCCGGCACGGCGAGCAGGAGGAGGTCCTGGCCGGCGGTCGAAAAACCCGCGACGCCATCCCTGCCGGCCACGGCCAGGCAGCGCGCGCCTTGCGCTTCCGCCCAGGCGGCCAGACTCCGTCCCACGCGGCCGGGACCAACCAGGGAAAACGTCAGATCGGCGAGCGGCGGGTGCATGGAGGGTACAATACCAAACTCTTTATGATCAGTGACTTGGCGCCTTCCATCCTTGACAGGGAATGCGCGGCCGGCTATGCTTCGTTAGCACTCTCGCGGTGAGAGTGCTAACTCTTGTGGCCACAGGCACCCGACATGGCGGAAGTCAAAGATGCGGCGAATCTGACGCCCAGGGACCGGGAGATCCTCAAGGATATTATCCTGTCGTACATCCTGAGCGCCGAGCCGGTCAGCTCGCGTTCGGTGTCCAAGCTGGGGCGGCTGAGCCTTTCCGCGGCGACGATCCGCAATGTGATGGCGGACCTCGAGGAGTGGGGATACCTCATGCAGCCCCACACTTCGGCCGGGCGGGTTCCGACGGCGGCAGCGTACCACCTGTTCATCGAATCGATGATGCAGGTGCGCAAGGTGCCGGCGCGCGACCGCCGGTACATTGAAGAGAGCCTGAAGAGCGGCGACGCCGACCAGATCCTGGGGGCGGCCTCGCACGTGCTCTCCGAGCTGTCGCAGCAGGTCGGTGTCGTGGTCGCGCCGGCGGTGGGGGAGACGGTGCTCAAGGCGGTGGACTTCGTCCCCATCTATGGGCGCCGGGTGCTGTGTGTGGTGGTGTCGGCGGCCGGCTTCGTCGACAACAAGGTGATCGAGACGGAAGAGGAGATCCCGCGCGAGGAGTTGGTCAGAATCTCCAACTACTTGACGGAGAGCTTCTGCGGCCTGACACTGCGGGAGATCCGCGACCGCCTGCTCCGGATGATGGCGGAAGATCGGGCGCAGGTGAATCGGATGCTCACCCTCGCCATCGAGCTGGCCCGCGAGGGGTTGAACGTCGATGACGGGCCGGACGTGCTGGTCGACGGCACGACAGGGCTGCTCACCCGGCCGGAGCTGGGGGACATCCAGCGGGTGCGCCGGATGTTCGAGGCGTTCGCCGACAAGGCCCGTCTGGTGAAGCTGCTCAACCGGTGCATCCAGGGCCAGGGCGTGCGCGTGCTGATCGGCGACGACAGCGAGCTCACCTCGGAGCTCGACTTCAGCCTGGTGGCGGTGCCCTACGGGGTGGGAGACCAGACGCTCGGCACGCTGGGCATCCTCGGTCCCTCCCGCATGGAGTATGAGCGGGTGATCCCGCTGGTGCACTTCCTGGGCGAGACGTTGAGCCGTGCCCTGCGGGAGAGCTCCTCCGGCCATCCGGAGAAGAGCGAGAAGAAGTAGCGGCAGTATCTCCAGAATGAATCGAGAGCGAGAGGCAGGAGACGCAATGGCAGACGAACGGCATCACGACGAGGACGCCAACGAGGTGTCCCTGGATCTGGACGGGCAGAACGAAGACATCGAGGCGGCCATGCGCGATGCCGTGGCCGCCGTCGAAGGTGTGGAGAGCGGGGAGTCACAGGCGCCGGCCGCGGCTGGGGTCGTGGACACCGCGGAAGACGAGGTGGTCAAGCTGCGCCGGGAGATCGCCGACCTGCGCGACCGCTCCATGCGCACGCTGGCCGACTTCGACAACTTCCGCAAGCGCAGCGAGCGCGAGCGCCAGGACCTCAAGAAGTACGCGCAAGTGGAGATCATCCGCGAGTACCTGGGGATCATCGACAACCTGGACCTCGCCCTCTCCGCGGCGGGCACGGCGGCCGGCACGGCCGACGACCTCAAGCGCGGTGTGGAGATGATCCACCGCCAGATGCTCGACCTGCTGAAGCGCAACGGGGTGAAGGAGATCAGCGCCCTGGGGGAGCCGTTCGATCCGGCGATGCACGAGGCGGTGTCGCGCGACGAGGATCCCGCCGTCAAGGCGCCGACGGTGACCGGCGAAATGCGCCGCGGGTACTTCATCTACGACCGTCTCCTGCGGCCGGCGATGGTCAAGGTCTCGGTGCCGGCGGAGCCGTCGCGGCCGGTGGCAGATCCTTCCGCCTAGCGAACCAACGTACAATAGGCGTCAAGTGTGTGCCACAGCGCAAATGAGTCGAGCGCAATGAGGCGAGCGGCGTGAGCAAAATTCTCGGCATCGATCTCGGGACGACCAACAGTTGCGTCGCCATCGTGGAGGCGACGGTGCCTCGCGTGTTGGCGAATCGCGAGGGAAGCCGCACCACGCCGTCCATCGTCGCGTTCGCCGACGAAGGCGACCGGCTGGTGGGGCAGATCGCGAAGCGGCAGGCGATCACCAACCCGGAGAACACCGTCTTCGCGGTCAAGCGTCTCATCGGGCGCAAGTACACCGATCCGCACATCTCCAAGGCGCGGGAGATCCTCCCCTACAGCCTGGTGAAGGCGACCAACGGCGACCTCAAGGTCGAGATCCGCGACCGCCAGTACAGCCCGGAGGAGATCTCCGCGCAGGTGCTGCGCGAGATCAAGGAGTTCGCCGAGGAGACGTTGGGCGAAGAGGTGAGCGAGGTGGTCATCACGGTGCCCGCCTACTTCAACGACTCGCAGCGCCAGGCCACCAAGGACGCCGGCAAGATCGCCGGCCTCGAGGTCCTGCGCATCATCAACGAGCCCACCGCCGCCGCGCTCGCCTACGGCCTGGACCGCAGCTCCACCGCGGGCAACGTCGCCGTCTACGACCTGGGTGGCGGCACGTTCGACATCTCGATCCTGCAACTCGCGCAGGGCATCTTCGAGGTGCGCTCCACCGCGGGCGACACCTACCTGGGCGGCGAGGACTTCGACCACCGGATCATGGACTGGCTGATCGAGGGGTTCCAGGCCGAGACCGGGATCGACCTGCACGGCGACCGCATGGCCCTGCAACGCCTCAAGGAGGCAGCCGAGCGCGCCAAGTGCGAGCTCTCCGCCTCGGACGAGGCGCCGATCAACCTGCCGTTCATCTCCGCCGACCGCTCCGGCCCGCGCCACCTGGCCCGCACCTTGAGCCGCGACCAGTTCGAGGACCTCGTGCGCGATCTGGTCGAGCGCACCGAGGAGCCCTGCCGCGACGCGCTGAAGCAGGCCGGCCTGCGCGCCGACCAGATCGACGAGGTGCTGCTGGTGGGCGGCCAGACGCGCACGCCGATGGTCGCCGCGGCGGTCGAGCGGATCTTCGGCCGCAAGCCGAACCGCGACATCAACCCCGACGAGGTGGTGGCGATGGGCGCGGCGGTGCAGGGCGGCATCCTGCGCGGCGACATCAAGGACCTCGTCCTCCTCGACGTCACCCCGCTGTCGCTGGGCGTCGAGACGCAGGGCGGTCTGTTCACCAAGCTGATCGAGCGCAACTCGACCATTCCGACCAAGAACACGCAGATCTTCACCACCGTCGTCGACAACCAGGACGCGGTGGAGATCCACTGCCTCCAGGGCGAGCGCCAGATCGCTTCCGAAAACAAGTCGCTCGGCCGGTTCGAGCTGATGGGCATCCCGCCGGCGCCGCGCGGCGTGCCGCAGATCGAGGTCGCCTTCGCGATCGATTCGAACGGCATCGTCAACGTCTCGGCGCGCGACATGTCGACCAACTTGACGCAGAGCATCCAGATCACTCCGGCCGGCGGCCTCTCCGAAGAGGAGATCACGCGCCTGGTGGACGAGGCCTCGCAGCAGTCGCAGAGCGACCTCCAGAAGCGCGAGGTCCTGCAGCTCAAGAACCGCCTGGGAGGATTGATCTACAGCAGCGAGCGTGTCTTCGAACAGTTCCGTGACATGTTGCAGGAGAACGACTCGAAGAAGATCCACGAGACTCTTCTCAAGGCGCGCGTCGCGCTCAACGATGAAAAGAAGGCGGACCTCGAGGGGGCGATCTTCGACCTCAACAACGTCTCGCGGACGCTGTCGGACGTCATGCTCAGCAAGGCCAGTCCGCAAAAGGGTTAGACATGGCAAAACGGGATTATTACGAGGTGCTGGCTGTCACCAAGGCGGCCAGCGCGCAAGAGATCAAGTCGGCTTATCGCAAGCTGGCGCAGAAATATCATCCGGATCGCAATCCCGGTGACGCGGAGGCCGAAGAGAAATTCAAGGAGGCGGCCGAGGCCTATGCGGTGCTCTCCGATACGGACAAGCGCACGCGCTACGATCATTACGGCCACCAGGGGGTGAGCGGGGTCGGAGCCGGCGGCTTCGATCCGTCGATCTTCGCCGATTTCTCCGACATCCTGGGCGACTTCTTCGGCCTGGGCGGCAACCGGCGCGGCGGTGGTCCCGGCGGGATGACCCGCGGCGCGGACCTGCGCTACGACCTCACCCTGTCGTTCGAGGAGGCGGCGTTCGGCACCGACACCGTGCTGCGCATCCCGCGTCTGGAGACCTGCGGCAAGTGCTCGGGCAGCGGCAGCGCGAACGGCGCCGCGCCGACGGCCTGCACGGCGTGCGGCGGCCGCGGCCAGGTGCGTTTCACCCAGGGCTTCTTCACCGTCGCCCGTACCTGCCCGCAGTGCAACGGCGAGGGGCGGGTGATCACCGATCCGTGCACCGAATGCCGGGGCGAGGGGAGGGTGGAGAAGGAGCGCTCGACCTCGGTGAAGATCCCGGCCGGCGTCGACAACGGCTCCCGTCTGCGCCTCACCGGCGAAGGCGAGCACGGCCGCCACGGCGGCCCTCCGGGCGACCTCTACATCGTCCTCCAGGTGCGGCCGCATCTGCGCTTCCGCCGCGACGGCTCGACGGTGCTCTCGCGCGTCTCGATCACCTATCCGCAGGCCGTGCTGGGCACCAACATCGAGGTGGAGACCCTGCGCGGCACCGCGCCGCTCGAAATTCCGCCCGGCACCTCGCACGGCCGCGACTTCCGCCTGCGCAGCCAGGGCATCGACCGCCTGGACAGCTCCGGCCGCGGCGATCATGTCGTCACGGTCCAGGTGGAGATCCCGAGCCCGAAAGAGCTGTCGGACGAGGAAGTCCAGCTCCTCCGCCGTCTCGCCGAGATCGGCGGCCACCCGGTCAAAGAGGAGCGCCGGGTGTTGGACAAGGTGAAGAACTTCTTCGGTTAGGCGGGGGCAGGACGGCTGCTTGGCTATAGAAGCCGCTCTCGGTCTCGGGGGGTGAATGGCGACCAACGACCATTGGACTCTGGAGCTCTGGGCTTTTGGGCGACTCGGAAGGCGGGCTCCGAGGACATCACCTCCGTGTTGCGTTTCCCAGCCAACCGCCAGTCCTTGACCGAAGCTTGGCAGGCGGTCTGCAGAGGTCTTCCGGGCGCAGCTTCTCCGCTCATTAGTGGTCTCGTGGAGGTCGCTGTCCAGGCACTCTCCTTCTCAGAAGGAGGCAAAGGTCTTGATCGGCTTCTTCAGGTTTCGCCGTTTTCAGCCTCTCCCCGGGCTTCCGCGCCCCATCAGGTCTGGGATCGAATGCCTAAAGAAAGACCGGCGGCAGGTGATCTCACTGCCGCGCGGCTCCTAGTCATCCCGCAACTGGGCGGCTTTCTGCCCGAGAACGCGGAAGAGTTCCTTCTTCCTGTCGCCGAGCGCGCGGAATTGACCTTTCAGCTCAGAGAACCTGGACAGCCCAACCTTGGTTGGCTAGTACGAGCTATTTCTCGGTCGGAGGCCGGTCGTGGGATCTGGATCCGAATCTCGAGCTCGGGTTCTGGACCGGGATCTGGTTCTGGCCTGGGTTCCGGTCCTGAATCGGGGTCTGGATCTGGTCCTGGATCGGGCTCGGGCTCTGGACCTGGTTCTGAATCGGGATCGGGATCGGGATCAGGTTCGGGCTCTGATTCTGGCGCTGGCTCGGGCTGGGGATCTGGCTGAAGTTCTGGAACTAGCTCAGGCTCCGAAACGGGCTTGGGCCCTGGAGCACCTGAGGCGGGTTTTGGCCATGGGGAGTCTTCCAAGAAACATCTCTCCAGCTAGCGGCATTGCAGTTGGCTTCAGCGGCAAACCAAGCGGAGCTGTTGGGTGCCTCTCGCTCGGCTGGTCGTCCCCCGTTTCGGCGCTCTTCAGTTCTGGAGATGCTGGAAGCCTTTCGAACTCCTGAACGCATGGCCGAGGAGCTCCAAGGGACCAACGCCTACGAGCAAGCCATCCAGGAGTGGCAGGACCTTCTTGCTCTCCACTGTCCCCCGTGCCCCTTCTCAAAGATGCTTTGAGCAGAGAATGGGAAGAACTCCCGTCCGACGCTGAGGGGATCGGCCAACTGTTCGACCGCGCTGGATCGTTTGGAGCTTGGCCAGAAAGACCGCCAATGGCTCTGAAGCGCATCACCCGTGATCGCCGCCTCTCCTCTCAAGAAACGGCGAAACACCGTGAGGTCGGGGAGCAGGTCGCCGCACGGCCTGGAAGCCGGTTCACGATCTACATGGGCGGGCTCGAGGTACTTCGGGATGGCCGGACTCAGGTCTCCGCGAAAACCTCGTCGGCTGAGGAAGCGACAGCGGCCCGGCTCAGCCACCGGTCCAGACGCTCCAAGTCGCGGCAGAGCAGGGTTTCCTGTCGCTGTGCTTCGCTGACGGTGATGCCGCGCGCCGCCACGACCTTGAGGATCGATTCAGCCCGGCCCTCGGCCTTTGCCGCGGTTTTCATCTTCTGGAGCACCGGGTTACCTTTGGCGAACAGGGCTTCGATCACGGCGGCGTCGGCTGCCGCAGGATCGAGCAGTGCTGCGACCGGAAGCGGCACCGCGAGGCAGCGATCGATGATGCTCGAATCCTCCACGGGACGCCAGCTCCGGCTTTCGGGCGACCATTCGCAGACCTGCCACCCTTTGAGCATCAAGGCGAAGGTCCGCCGCACGCCGCGGCGGTGCATCCAGAACGCCTTCTCCGTGACGTCCAGCTCGTTCTGGTCCGTCAGGATCTCGAACGCAAGCTCCTCCAGATGGCGCGTGCCCGTCGCCGGATCGACACCGTCCTTGAGCACGCAGGCAGCGGTGGCGAAGTCCGACTCCTCGGCGAAGCGCGTCAGCAGATCCAGCGGCGCGCAGTAGCCCGGAGCCACGTGAGCGCGGAGGACGAAACCCAGATTACCGTGCTGGGCGGCCTCGGCCTCTTCGGCAGGAGCCGGGATGACCAAGCGACCGCCGATGATTTCGTCGCGCGTCACCTCCGGCACGACGAGGTGATCATCGAGTCCGGGAAAAGCAACCACGAACACATCGTATCAGAGGTCTCCAGTACTCCAACCCCACGATTTCTCCCGCGCCGTCGCCCACCGTTCTCTCCAGGAGCGAAGTTGCCCTTCGCGTATGTAGATAGCATATATGCTATCATCTCCTCGGTGATCATCGTGATGGATACCAGCGTCTTCGTTTCAGCAGTCCTGGGCCCCTGGGGCGCCAGCCGCGAGATGCTGCGGGCATGCCTCTCCGGCCGGCTCAAACCTCTCATGGGGACTGCCCTCTTCGCGGAATACGAGTCGCTGCTGTCGAGAGACGCTCTCTTTGCCACTTGCCGGCTCGACTCCTCGCAGCGCGATTCTCTGTTCAACGCCTTCCTCAGCGTCTGTCGCTGGACCACGATCTACTTCGGATGGCGACCGAACTTGCGGGATGAGGGTGACAATCACGTGGTCGAGTTGGCCGTAGCGGGTGGCGCCGAGGTCATCGTCACCAAGAATATTCGGGACTTCCGCTCAGCGGAGCTCCACTTCCCAGGCTTGAGAATCCTCCGGCCGGAGGATTTGGCGAAGGAGATCGCACCATGGCCACACTAACGATTCGGCTTGCCGACGAAAAGCACGAACGGCTACGCAAATTGGCGGAGCGGCGCGAGATCAGCATGAACAAGCTGATGGATGAGCTTGCGACAGTCGCCCTAGTTGAATTTGACGCCGAGACCCGCTTCCGTGCCCGGGCAGCCCTCGGCTCGCCCGCGGAAGGGCTGCGGCTGTTGGACGAGCTCGACCGGAGAGAGAAAGCCGAGCCGTAACAGGTTCAAGGAGCGGTAGCCGCTCCGCCCCCAATCCGCGATTTCTTCCGCGCCGCGGCCACCGCCCTGTCCATGGAGCGGAAGACGGTGATCTTCTTCTCGCCCTTACGCCCGCGGTGAATGCCGGAGCGGGCGAGGACGTGCATGGGCTGCTTCTGCACGCCGGCGAGGACGACGAAGACCCCCAACGCCTGCAGGCGCTCCACCGCCGCTTCCAGGCTGACCATGCCGGTGGCGTCCATCGCCGGTACGGCGGACAGGTCGAGGAGCACGACACTGATGCCGGTCGGCGTGCGATGGAGGGCGCTCATCGCTTTCTGCGCGGCGCCGAAGAAGAGCGGACCGGCCACCTCGTAGACCAGCACGTCCTTCGGCAGCCCGGTGAGCAGCGGATGCTGGTCGACCAGGCGGACGCCGGAGACCTCGGCCATCCGGCGCATGAAGAGGAGCGCCGCCAGCATCACCCCGACGGTGACCGAGACCACCATGTCGAACACCACGGTGAGGAAAAAGCAGGTCAGCAGCACCAGCACGTCGCTCCGCGGCGCCACGCGCAGGGCGTGCGCGAAGTGCTTCGCCTCGCTCATGTTCCAGGCCACGATGAGGAGCAGCGCGGCGAGCGAGGCCATCGGGAGGTAGCCGAGGATGGGCGCCAGGGCGAGCACCGAGAGCAGCACGAAGAGCGCGTGGACGATCGCGGCGATCGGCGAGCGCGCGCCGGAGCGGACGTTGGTCGCGGTGCGCGCCAGGGCGCCAGTCGCCGCGATGCCGCCGAAGAACGGCGCGATGATGTTCCCCGTCCCCTGCGCCAGCAGCTCGGCGTCCGGATCGTGCGAGCCGCCGGTCATGCCGTCCGCCACCACCGCCGAGAGGAGCGATTCGATGGCTCCCAGCATCGCGATGGCGAAGGCCGGCGGCGTCAGCTCGCGCAGCAGATCGAGCGACAGCCCGAGCGGCTTGCCGTCCGCGCCGGGCAGATGCCAGGGGAGGACCGGCAGCGGCGGGAGCTGCGGAATGCCCTGGAAGATCTGACCGCCGATCTCATAGCTGAAGCGGCTGCGGATCGTCGCCACCGCGAAGCCGGGCACGAAATGGGTGAGCACGGCCGCGGCGATCCCGGCGAGGCCGAGGGCCATCAGCGGCGCCGGCACTTTACGCGTGATGCGGGGCCAGAGGAGAAGGAGGGCGAGGGTCAGGAGGCCGACCGACAGATCCTGCCAGCGCAGCGTCGGGAACGCTCGCGCCAGAGCCGTGACGCGCTCCAGATAGTGCTCGGGCATCTTGGCCACGGTCAGGCCGAAGAAGTCCTTGAGCTGGAGTGTCGCGATGACCACCGCGATGCCGGCCGTGAAGCCGGTGGTGACGGGGTAGGGGACGAACTGGATCAGCCCGCCGAGGCGGAGCACGCCCATGAGCATCAGGATGATGCCGGCGAGGACGGTCGCCGTCACCAGGCCGCCGACCCCATACTTCGCCGAAATGGGAGCGAGGAGGACGACGAACGCCGCGGTCGGTCCCGACACCTGGACCATCGAGCCGCCCAGCGCCGCGACCACGGCGCCGGCGACGATGGCGGTATAGAGGCCGTACTGCGGCGCGACCCCGGAGGCCACCGCCAGGGCCATGGACAGCGGCAGGGCTACGATGCCGACGACGATTCCGGCCAGGATGTCGGCGCGCAGGTCCTTGCCCGTGTAGCCGTGGCGGAGCGCGCGGCGCAGCGCGGTCGCGGGCTGGAGCGCGGACGACGAGGCCTCTTCCTGGGACTGGTAGCGCTTGGGCATGGGTTGGGTCCGAGCGGATGCCCGGCGGTCGATTCGATTCCTGGAAGCTGGTCGCGTACCAGGATATCAGACGTCCCGGCGCACCATCTGCACCACGGTCTCCATGTGTCCGGTCTGCGGGAACAGGTCGACCAGATAGACCTTTTCGATGTCGTAGTCCGCGACGAGACGGCGCAGGTCGCGGGCCAGGGTGGCGGGATGGCAGGAGACGTAGGTGAGGCGGCGGGGGCGCTTTTCGACCAGGACCCGGCGCACCGGCAGGGGGAGGCCGGCGCGCGGCGGATCGACCACGACGCGGTCGGCGTCCGCCGGCAGCTCAGTGATCCAGCTCTCCACCGCGCGGGTGTCGAAGTCGATGTTCGCCAGATGGTTGCGCCGCGCGTTGAGCCGGCCGTAGCGCGTGGAGGTGGAGTCCCCCTCCGCCGCCAGGACGTGGCGGTACTTGCGCGCCAGCGGGAGGGTGAACAGGCCGACGCCCGCGTAGAGGTCGAACGCCGTCTCGCCTTCCCACGGGCCGACCACGATCTCCACCAGGCGCGGCAGCAGGCCGCGGTGTCCCTGGAAGAAGCAGCGGGCGTTGTAGAGATAGGAGATGTCGCCCACGGTGAGCGACACGTCGCCGTGCGGGAGACCGGGAAAGGAGGGCTCGATCGACACGGCGTCGAAATCGCCTGCCGAGCCGGCGGTGAGATCCAGCCGGCGCGGCGGCTCCGTGCCCAGCATCGCCGGCAGGGTGGCCAGCATCACGTCGAGCTCGGGCACCAGCAGCGGGCAGCGGGTGAGCGGGACCAGGTCGTTGGTGCCGCGGGCGTAGTAGCCGACGCGGACGCCGCCGGCCACCGGATCGATGTCGGTGTGGAGCTGGGTGCGCAGGCGGTAGCCCCACGGCGCGCCGGTGACCAGCTCGGTCGCCGGAGGCGCCGGCAGCTTCACGCCGCCCAGGTGCTCCAGCGTCTCGCGCACCGCCTCCGCCTTGAGGAGCGCCTGCATGTCGTCGCGCAGGTGCTGCAGATCGGCGATCCCGGTGCGGCTCAGCTCCGGATAGGGATCGGGGCGACGCGCCGGACCGGGCTCCAGGATGTCCACGATCTCGGCCCGCCCGTAGTCCGCGCGCTGCTCGACGAGCCGTACCCGCAGCAGGTCGCCCGGCGCGGCGCGCGGGATGAAGACCGGCACGCCTTCGATGCGCGCCAGCCCCTCGCCACCGGCGACGAGCTTTTCGACCCGCACCTCGACGATCTCCAGGCCGGCGAGGCGCGTGCCGAGTGGGACCCTTGGTGCCGCCGGTGCCGTCGCCGGCGGTGGCTCCTGCGACGCCCGGGGAGCGGCTCGCCAGTCACCCGCCGGTTTGCGCGGTCCATCCGGTTTGGCGTCCTGCCTGGGCTTGCCACCAGGACGTCCGCCCGGCTTGGCGCCGGAATACCGTTTGGGCTTGCCACCCGATCTATCGCCTGGCTTGCCTCCGGGCTTACCGCCTGGTTTACCGCCCGGCCGGCCGCCGCGATCGTTTCCCCGGTTTCCTCTCAAACTCTCTCCTCTTCCACCAGAATGTGGACCCGCGGCGCCAACTCCGGCATCCGCCGTGCGATCTCGGCGCGCAGGTCCGCCACCTGGTAGCGGTGGGTCAGATGATGCAGCACGAGCGCCTGGTTGCGGAACTGCTCCGCCCGCTCGACGATGTCGTCCAGGTGCAGATGCTTGAACAGTCCACCCTGGCCCTTCTGTGTCTCGCCGAGGAAGGTGGACTCCAGCATCAGCACCCGGCTGCCGAAGATCCTCGGCTCCAGGTCGAACACCCGCGGCCCGGTGTCGCCGCAATAGCTGAGCCAGATGTCGGAGATCACCTCGTTGGTGTCGACGCCGCGCTCACGGAGCGCGATCAGCTCGGCCGGCGGCAGGCCGGCAAAAGCGGCTGCGAGGCGTTTGCGCGAGTGCCAGAGGTGATAGCCCAGGCTGGGCACCACGTGGTCGGTCGGGAAGGCCTCGACGGCGAGATCGCGCCCGACCTCGACCCGGTCTCCCGGCGCGAGGGCGATCAATTCGTAGCGGTAGCGCGCGTTCTCCATCCGCTCCGCCGCCGCGATGAGGGCGGCGAGCGGCTCCCGCGCTTCCTGCGGGCAGAAGACCCGGGTGTCCACCAGCTTGTGCAGCGAGCGCTGGGAGAGGACGTACGGCAGACCGAGCGCATGATCGAGATGGGCGTGGGTCAGGAAGACGTCGTGCGCGCCGGCGAGCTGCTGCGCGCCGCGCCCGGTGTCGAAGGCGAGGCCGGGCGGATGGACGCGGAACCACGTCTGGTCACCGGCACGCGACCAACCCTCGATCCGGAGATCGCCGAAACGCAGCTCGACGGGGCGCATGATGGACTTGGAATGCCACCCCGCCGGATCGCTCCGGCGGGGCGGCAACGAGATCAGATCTCCCGGAACAGCCAGCGGCGGAGGGGTTGCAGGCGGGTGCGTACGCTCTCCCAGTCCGGCTCGATCAGCCACAGGGCCGCCGAGACCGAGGAGAGGAGCGAATTGCCGTCCTGCGGCGTGAAGCAGAAGCCGTAGACCTCCCGCTTGCGGCGCACCGCGATCGTCGGCGTCACCACCACGGTCTGCGACAGGATGCGGCCGTAGTAGCCGTGGTCGCGGCCGAAGCTGAAGATCAGGTTGGCGTAGCGCTTGTCGGTCAACGCCACCAGCGGGTTGTCGCGCAGGCGCTGCTTGACCTCTTCGACCGTGGTGTCGCGGGTCAGCTCGAGGCTGAACCAGATCGAGTGCATGTACTGGGTGTTGAGCTTCACCGCGCTCGAAAACAGGTTGAGATCCTTGTGCAGGGTCTCGAAGACATAGTGGGCGTCGTGGGCGTGATGGGTGCCGAAGTCCGGATCGTCGTGCTTGCCGACGTTGGGGGCCGGCACGAAGCTGTCCGCCTGCGAGATGTCGTTCGACCGCCGCATGCAGACGAAGGTCCCCTTGTGCAGGGAGTATTCCTTGTCCGGCCCCTCGTTGCAGACCGTCTTGATCAGGGTCGTGATGTTGTGCGTGTTGCAGGAGACGATCTGGATGAAGCGGTCCTCGCCCGGGATCAGGACCTCGTCGTTGACGCCGCGGGCGTACGGCTTGCCGAAGCCGAACTCGCTCCCCTGGGCGAGGAAGCCCTTGGGACCGGTGAGCCCTTCGTAGAACTTCTCCTTGTTCTCATTGCCGGCCGGCGTGCAGTCGACCACCACGGTGGCGCGTTCCAGCGCCTCGCGGGTGTCGTAGCTCACCTCGTGCCCCATCTTCTCGAACTCGCCGCGCACGTCCTCGTCGACGGCGAGCTTGGCGCCGCGCTCGATCAGGTGGCGGACGCGAGAACGGTCGCCGGCGAGCGGCGTGCGCTTGTGGAAGGTGACTTCGTCAATGCCCAGGCGGTCCCGGAAGTCGGTGAACAGCCCCAGCAGAGGCTCACCGATCGTGCCCGTGCCCACCACGTGGACAATCCTCTTCATGGTTGCCCCTCACTCGAAAAGCGAATGCGGTTGAACGTCGCGTCGTGCAGATGGACGGAGGAGGCCGAGAAGGCCCGCTGGAAGAGTAGCATAGAGGTGGAGGAAAACCTTCCGTCCGCCGCTCGCGTATGCTCTCCGCCATGCGCGCAGCGGAACCTCGCAAGGCGACCTCGAAGAGCGCGATGGCGGCGCGGGCCCGGATGGTCCTCACCGCCGATCTCGGCTGGCTGGAGGGGGTCCCTCTGATCGCGCCTCTCTCCGTGGCCCCGTCCCCGTCCAGCCTGCGCTGGCTCGCCGTGCCGGCGTATGCGCCCGCTGTGGAGATGGAGATCGGGCGGACGCACCTCAGCCGGGCGACCTATGCGCTCAACAAGCTGCGCGGGGAGCACGCGGCGGCGCTCCCCAGTCTCACCGGTGAGCCGGAAGTCTGGATCGCGTCGGTCGAGCGCCGCCTGGAGCTGCTGAAGCGCGCCGTCCATCACGGCGAAGCGCCGCCCTCCGATCTGTCGGCCGAGCCGTTCGTGCCACCCGGGGTGCGCCGGCGCGCCGCCGCTCTCGCCGCCGCCGAGCCGGTCCTGGAAGGCCTCCTCGCGACCCTGTCCTGGCTGCACGCCGGGCACCCCGACCGCCTGCGGGCCGCCATCACCGCCATCGCCGGCTGGGCGCGCGGCGCCTCGCTCCTCGCCGCCCGGCTGGGCGCACAGGGCTCTCTGGTTCTCCTGATCCGCCTCGCCCAGCTTGCGATGGACCATGGAGAGGAGAAGGTGGAGCCGCTCGCCGCCGCGCTCTTCGACGAGCGGGTGCATGAGACCCCGCTCGACCAGGCGCAGACCTGCGTCCAGATCCTTCGCGCGATCTCGCGGCGTCCGAAAGTGCCGCTGCCCGAGGAGCTCCCCGGCGGCAGCCTGGGGCGCGGCCTCGCCGCCTGGTGCGAGAAGCTCGTGCAGCACAACCACCGGGCGCGGCAGCAGGCCCTCCGCCTGTTCGCGCTCGCGACCCCGGTCCCCTTCGTCGCCCGCTGGGCGGATTGGTGGCGGCAGACGCGGGAGCTTCTGCGCGAGGCGCGGGCACTGCTCGCCATGCCCTATCTCCGGGAAAGCCGCCTCGCCTTGCGCGCCCGGCTGGTGAAGCACCAGAAAGCGGCGCCCCCGGAATTTCAGGCGGAAAGGCTGGCCTATTCGCTGGGCAGCGCCCTCATCGCCCCGCCCGCCGTCACCGACCGCCTGGCGGCCGCGCTCGGCCTGGTCCCGGACGAGGCGAAGGAGCCGGGCCGCCTGCAGGTCTTCAGCTACTGGATCGACCTCTGGCAGCCCACCCTGCTCGAAGGCTTTCTTCACTATTTGAAACGCCGCCCGGCGGCGGGCGAAGCGCTGCTGGGCCCCTGGAAAGACATCGCCGCCTTCCCGCGCATGCGGTACGGCTACAGCGTGGAGGACGAGCTGGTCGATCGCCGGATGTCCCGGAGCGGTCTGCTGGCGGCCTATGACTTCCTGGCCGCGGTCGTCTCCGGGCATGGCGGTCTGGAGCCCGAGGCGGCGCGCCAGGCGGTCGAGCTGTATGTGCTCGCCGGCGACGCGGATCTGGCGGCGCGTGCCTTCGCTTCCCTCCTCGCCCGCAGACAGGCCGCCAACTATTTCCCCGCCGAGGCTCTGGTGGCGGCGCTGCGGCTGTGCCGGGAGCACCCGGACGGCTTCGCCGACGTGCTGGCGGCGCTCAACAAGCGCTCAGGGCAGGGGGACCTGGGGCCGGCCGACTGGCCCGAGTCGGCGCTCGCCGCCCTGAGCACCGGGGACCTCGGCGAGATGGCGCGCCAGGCGATCGTCAACCGCCAGCTCGACCGGCTGCTCACCTGCGGCGTGAAGGCGATGCTCCTCGACGCGGCGGAGGTCCGGCCGCTGCCTGCCTTGCCGGAGACGCCGGAGACCGCGCCCGGCTGGGTGACGCGCTATCCGGAGCCGCTCCAGCCGGTTCTGCGCCGGCTCGCCGCCGTGCTCGGCGATCCCAACGGTCCGAACGATCAGGACGTTGCGGAGAGCCGGGTGGCGCGCTGGCTCGGCGACGACCTCCCGGACCCGCGGCAGTTGGAGCGGGAGATCGCCGCCCTCACCGCGAAGCTCGCCACCGGGGGAGCGCCGGAGCTCGCGGTCCGCCTCGCCAGCCTGCGTGAGCGGCTCGCGCATCCCGCCGTTCCGGCTCCGGCGCGCCTCGAGCGGCTGGCCGCCAAGCTCGACCGCGCGTGGGGGAGGGTGGTTCTCGAAAAATGGGAGCGAGAGCTCGAGCGGTGCCTCCCCGCCGCTCTGGAACGGCTGCTCGGTCTCGACGGCGGTCCGCCGGCCTGGCTTCTGGAACCGCACAACCTGGGGCTCCTGGCGGCGGCCACCCGGCTGACCGGCGCCCGCCGGCACCTCGCCTACCGCCTCTTCCGCCTGCGTTGCGGACCGCCGCCCTGGGATCTGCGCGACGCGCCGGAGAACCGGCGCTTCGTCGGGAGCCTGCCCGCTCTCGATTGGACGCCGTGGATCGACGGCCTCGGCAGCGTTGAAATGACGGCCGCGACCGGCCGGCGCCTCTTTCTTGCCCTGGAGGACGACCCGCTGGAGATCTTCCGCATGGGCGGGCACTTCCAGACCTGCCTCAGCCCGGGCGCCTTCAACTACTACTCGGTCTTCGCCAACGCCGCCGACATCAACAAGCGCGTGCTCTACGCCCGAGACGCGCCGGGAGCCGCCGGCCGGATCGTCGGCCGCTGTCTCCTCGCGATCACCGCGCACGGGGAGCTCCTCACCTTCGGCCCCTACTGCCATGACGGAAAGCTCGATTTCGACCGCCTCTGCGCCGACTTCGCCGGACGCCTGGCACAGCGGATGGGCGCGCCGCGCGCCGCACAGGGAGCCGTGCCGACGCTCGTCGCGCCGGCCTGGTACGACGACGGTCCGCAGGACCTCGGCGGTCTCCACCCCGCTCTCCAGAAAGGCTCGCCGCTGCGCAGGAGTCTCGCCAGCCTGGCGCCCGCCGAGCTGCTCGGCGCGCTGCGGCGGGCGCTCAAGCCGGCGCGCCTCGACCAGGCGACCCTGCCGCTGGTGATCGCGCTGCCGGAGCTGGCGGCGCGGCCCGAGCTGGCCGTCCCGTTGCTGCGGCCGGTCGCGGAGTGCCGGACCTTCCCGGAAGCGCCGCTGGCGACCGTGGCCCGCCTCGCCTTCCAGGCCGGCGCCGGCGACCTGGTCCGCCATCTCCTCAGCCGCCCGCTGACCGAGAGGCTCCGCCGGGACCTCCGGCACGCGGCCTGGATCGATCCCGTGCTGCTCGACCTCTTTCTCCGGATCGACCCTGCCGGTCTCCTTGCCCTCCTGCGCCAGACGCGCGGCCGGACCGTCCACGGCTGGCTGGACGAGATCAATGCCGACCGTCTGGAGCACGCCGCGGCCGCCCTCGCCGCCCTTCATCGTCCCCGGCAGGCGCGCGAGCTCTGGCAACGTCTCGCCACCAGTTACGCCGTGCACGCCTCCTTCGAGCACCGGCAGCGCGCCCAGCAGCACCTCGACGAGCATGCCAGAAAGGCACTTTGACACCGCAGAGAGCACTCAGCGCAGCAGCGGATGCTCAACCGGTGAGCAGTGTAAATTGTTCAGCAGGGAATTTCTTTTCTTCCTACCACGCGTAGCGGACCCTCCGAAACTGATCCACCAGATATTGTGGTTTGGGGCTTGACGAGCCCACCGGGGCAGGCGTACCGTTGGGGAGTTGTCTTCGACAAAAGACCCCCAAGAACGACGGCAGGAGGAGGCGGAACGATGACCCAATCGGCGGTGAAGGCGCAGCGCTCCAAGAGCAGGACCAACCCCATGAGCATCTCACAAGGGAGCGTCCCCGTGACCGAAGCCGCGCGCGGTCTTCGGTTCCAGCGCAGGTACACCACGCCGGGGGTCCACCCCTACGATACTGTCGAGTGGGAGCACCGCGACGCCGTGATCTCCAACGAGCGCGGCGAGAAGATCTTCGAGCAGCGCGGCGTCGAAGTGCCGAAGATCTGGTCGCAGACCGCCACCAACGTGGTGGCGAGCAAATACTTCCGCGGCCATCTCGGGGGCGCGGACCGCGAGCGCAGCGTGCGCCAGCTCCTCGGGCGCGTCGCCGACACGATCACCGTCTGGGGGCGCGACGGCGGCTATTTCGCCTCCCCCGAGGACGCCCAGACCTTCCACGCAGAGCTGACCCACATCCTTCTCTATCAGCTCGCCTGCTTCAACTCGCCGGTGTGGTTCAACGTCGGCATCGAGCCGCAGCCGCAGTGCTCGGCCTGCTTCATCAACTCGGTCGAGGACACCATGGAGTCGATCCTCACCCTGGCGAAGACCGAGGGGATGCTGTTCAAGTTCGGCTCCGGCACCGGCAGCAACCTGTCGAAGCTGCGCTCCGCCAAGGAGCCGCTGGCCGGCGGCGGCACCGCCTCCGGGCCGGTCTCCTTCATGAAGGGCTTCGACGCCTTCGCCGGTGTCATCAAGAGCGGCGGCAAGACGCGGCGGGCGGCCAAGATGGTGATGCTCGACATCGACCATCCGGACATCGTCGACTTCGTCAAGTGCAAGGAGGTCGAGGAGCGCAAGGCGTGGGCCCTGATCGACGCCGGCTACGCGGGCAGCTTCAACGTCGTGGGCGGCGCCTACGACTCGATCGCCTATCAGAATGCCAACCACTCGGTGCGCGTCTCCGACGGCTTCATGAAGTCCGTCCTCGCCGACGGCGAGTGGTCGACCCGGGCGCGCATCACCGGCCAGCCGATGGACACCTACAAGGCGCGCGACCTGATGAAGATGATGTCCGACGCGGCCTGGGTGTGCGGCGACCCCGGCGTGCAGTACGACACCACGATCAACGACTGGCACACCTGCTCCAACACGGCGCGGATCAACGCCAGCAACCCGTGCAGCGAGTACATGTTCCTCGACGACACGGCGTGCAACCTGGCGTCGCTCAACCTGATGCGCTTCTATGACGCCGACACCGACTTCGACGTGGCGAGCTTCCGCCACTGCTGCGAGGTGGTGATCTCGGCCATGGAGATCATCGTCGGCAAGGCGAGCTACCCGACGCAGAAGATCGGCGAGAACTCGCACAAGTTCCGCCCGCTGGGGATCGGCTACGCCAACTTGGGCGCCATCCTCATGGCGCGCGGCGTGCCCTACGACTCCGACGCCGGCCGCGACTACGCCGCCGCGATCACCGCCCTGATGTCCGGCGCCTCCTACGCGCAGTCGGCGCGCCTCGCCGAAGCGATGGGACCGTTCTCCGAGTTCGAGACCAACCATCAGCCGATGCTCAAGGTGATGCGCAAGCACCGCGACGCCATCAAGCGGATCGACGCCGCGCACGCGCCGATGGAGATGCTCCAGGCCGCCAAGCAGTCGTGGGACGAGGTGCTCGACCTGGGCGACCGCCACGGCCTGCGCAACAGCCAGATCTCGGTGCTCGCGCCGACCGGCACGATCGCCTTCATGATGGACTGCGACACCACCGGCGTCGAGCCGGACATCGCGCTCGTCAAGTACAAGAAGCTGGTCGGCGGCGGCATGATCAAGATCGTCAACAACACGGTGCCGATCGCCCTCAAGCGCCTGGGCTACGACAAGGAGGAGATCCGCGCCATCGTCGAGCACATCGACGAGACCGACACCATCGAGGGAGCCCCCTTCCTCAAGGAAGAGCACCTGCCGGTGTTCGACTGCGCCTTCAAGGCGGCGCAGGGCTCGCGCACGATCCACTACTCCGGCCATCTCAAGATGCTCGGCGCGGTGCAGCCGTTCATCTCGGGCGCGATCAGCAAGACGATCAACATGCCCGAGGACTCGACGCCCGAGGACATCATGCAGGCCTACATCGAGGGCTGGCAGATGGGCCTCAAGGCGATCGCCATCTATCGCGACAACTGCAAGCGCAGCCAGCCGCTCTCGACCAAGAAGAAGGACGAGCCGGCCGCCCTGCAGACGGCGCAGGCTCCCGCGACCCCGATGGCGGAGCGCCGCGCCGTGCGCCGCAAGCTGCCGGATGAGCGGCGGGCGATCACCCACAAGTTCTCGATCAACGAGCACGAGGGCTACCTGACCGTCGGTCTCTACGAGGACGGCCAGCCGGGCGAGATCTTCCTGGTGATGGCGAAGGAGGGTTCGACCATCTCGGGCCTGATGGATTCGCTGGCGACCTCGATCTCGATCGCGCTCCAGTACGGCGTGCCATTGCAGACGCTGGTCGACAAGTTCTCGCACACCCGCTTCGAGCCCTCCGGCTTCACCAAGAATCCGGAGATCCCGATCGCCAAGTCGATCACCGACTACATCTTCCGCTGGCTGGCCTCGAAGTTCCTGTCCCGCGAGGACAAGCAGGCGGCCGGGGTGATCCTGCGCGACGAGCCCACCACCAACGAGCTGACCACCACCATGCCGCTCCTCGGCGGCGGCCGGCTGGAGCCGGTGGCGCAGGCGGTCAAGGTCGAGTCGGTGGTGCGGCCCACCTTCCTCTACCAGCAGGACGCGCCGAGCTGCCACGAGTGCGGCTCGATCATGGTCCGCAACGGCAGTTGCTACAAGTGCGGCAACTGCGGCTCGACCAGCGGTTGCAGCTAGGGAAACGGCGGGCCGCCCCCCCAACCCAGGGCGTTGCCCTGGGCTGAGTCAGGGCGGCCCTTCGGGCCTCAAACCGGGCGGGCGCAAGGGCCGAAGGCCCGGGCTGGTTTAGCCCAGGGCAACGCCCTGGGTTGGGGGGCCGGGCGGCCCATGCTACCGTCTCCCCCACATGTTGAACCTCGCCGTCGGGCTGGTGGTGTTCGCGGTTCTGCTGGCCGGCTGCGCGCTCGCAGTCCATCTCTACCGGCGCGGCCGGCCCGGCTCGGCCGCCCTGGTGCTGATGGCGGCCGGCCTTCTCCTGCGCGTCTACGCGGGAGCCGATCCTTTCCTCCACCCCTGGGACGAGCGGTACCACGCGCTGGTCGCCAAGCACATGGCGGATCATCCGCTGCGGCCGACTCTCTACGAGCAGCCGCTCCTGCCGTTCGATCTCCGCAACTGGCGGGCGAACCACGTCTGGCTGCACAAGCCGCCGCTGGCGCTCTGGCTGATGGCGGCGAGCCTGCGCGTCTTCGGTGTCAGTGACTGGGCGCTGCGGCTGCCGAGCCTGCTGCTGTCGGCGCTCTCGATCCTCCTCACCTACGACCTCGGCCGGCGGCTGTTCGGCGCCGGCACCGGGCTCGTCGCCGCCGGACTGCATGCGATCCATGGCTATCTGATTGCGCTCGCCGCCGGCCGCGTGCCGGTGGACCACATCGACTGCGCGCTGATCGCCATCGTGGAGCTCGGCGTCTGGCTGGCGGTCGCCGGCGCTGGAAAGAGAGGCGTCAGCCTGGCGGTCGGGCTGGTCACCGGGCTCGCCGTGCTCACCAAGTGGCTGCCCGGCCTCCTGATCGTCCCGGTCTGGCTGATCGTGGTGTTGGTCCGCGAGAAGCCGCGCGAGGTGCGGGCGCTGGCAGGGATCGCGGGCCGGGCTCTCGTCCTGCTTGCCGCGGCGGCGGTGGTCGCCCTGCCGTGGACGCTCTACACGCGCGCCGCCTTTCCGCAGGAAGCGGCCTGGGAGGCGGCCTACAACGCGCAGCACTTCACGGTGCCGGTCGAGGATCTCACCGGCTCACCGCTCTTCTACCTCCAGAACCTGCCGCACTACTTCGGCGGGCTGATCTATCTGCCCCTCGCCTGGCTGGTCTGGCGGCTGGCACGTCACCGGGAAAATCGTCAACAGGTGGAGTCCCTCGCGCCGCTCGCGGTGTGGATCTTCATCCCCTTCTTCGTCTTCTCGCTCGCCGCGACCAAGATGACCGCCTACGTGTTCACCGCCGGCCCGGCGCTCCTGCTGGTGGCGGCCCGCTTCTGGACCTGGCTCGCCGCACTGCCGAAACCGGTCGGAGGCAGATGGCTCCGCGGGCCGGTCCTCGCGCTTCTCCTGCTCTGGCCGCTGCTGGCCACGGTGGAACGGGTGAAGCCGTGGCCGGACTATGAGCGCTCACCGGCCTGGGCGCGGGAGATCAAGGCGCTGCCGGCGCGTCTGGGGCCGGGCCGCGTCGTCCTGTTCAATCTGGAGCATCCGCTGGAGGCGATGTTCTACACCTCCTACGTCGCCTATCGAAAGCCGCCGACCGTGGAGCAGGCGCGCCTCCTGCGCGCCGCGGGTTGGCGCGTCGTGGCGCTCGACCGCGGCGATCTGCCGGCGGACATACGGAACGATTCGGGAATCGAAATTCTGCCGAGCCGCGTGCCGTTCTCGCGCGACAAGCCGGAGGACGAGCTTCCGCTGCCTCCCCGCTGACCGGGAAATCGGGAATCCTCGACAGGGTTCCGTTGTTTGCGGCGGCAGGACCCATGCCGTATCCTAACGAGGCCATGACGATGAACCGCACCCGCACCTTCCTGTCCCGCCGTTCCTCGATCCTGATGCTCGTCCTGTTCGTCTCGGTGCTGATCCTCAGTTGCCGCGAAGGAGACACCGCGGGCGCCAGCACCGAGGCCACCGTGGGCAGCCGCCCCGAGTTCCGCCTGAAGAGCCTGGACGGCCGCGCCCTCGGGCCGCGTGACTTCCCGGGGCAGGTGGTCGTGGTCGACTTCTGGGCCACCTGGTGCGGACCGTGCCAGATCCAGGCACGGATCCTCGAATCGATGGTCGGCGACTACAAGGGCAAGGGAGTCCAGTTCCTGGCCGCCAACGTCGGCGAGGACGAGGCGACGGTGAAGAGCTTCCTGCAGAAGAAGCCGTTCCCCTATCCGGTGCTCCTCGATCCGGACGACGCGGTCTCCAGCAACCTCGGCGTCTACGCGCTCCCCACCCTGATGATCGTCGACAAGAAGGGGAAGATCTCCTACATCCAGCCGGGCGTCGCCGATGCCCCGACCCTGCGCAAGGTCCTCAAGGACGCCGGCGCGGGGGTGTAAGACCCCGCGCTCCGCCTCTCTCCGCCTCCTGCCTCCGACTAGCGCAGCACGACCAGCGCGACGCGCCGGTTCTGCGAACGGCCTTCGCGGGTCTTGTTGTCGGCGACGGGCGCCGTCCTCCCGTAGGAGATGACGTTGATGCGGTGCAGCGGGAACTTGTGCTCCTGGCTCAGGTACCGGCGCACCGCCTCGGCCCGCGCCAGCCCCAGCTCCTCGTTGTACTTGTCCGAGCCCACGTTGTCCGTGTGCCCCTGGATCTCGACGTAGACGCCCTTGTTCTCGGTGGCGATCTTGTTGGCGAACTCGTCGATGGCCGCCTTGGCTTCCTTGGACAGCTCCTTCTTGTTGAAGCCGAACTTCACCTTGTCGTCGGTGAGCACGGTCTCATAGAGGAACTTCCCCTCGGCCAGCTTGCCGGCCTCGGAAGCACGGTTGAGCGCGTCCTGGGCGGTCTTCGAGATCTCGCCCATCTGCTGCTCGTGGGCCTGGAGCTTCTGATCCTGATTTTTCAGATGCTTGTCGTGCTCGTTGATCCGGGTCTGGGCCTGCTCCACCTGGCCCTGCACCTGGTCGACCCGCGTGTTCACCGCGCCGGTCTCGGTCTGAACGTACTTCTTGGTGGCGCAGCCGGTGAGAGTGGCGGCGAGCACCAACGCCAGGGCTGCGGTCCACAGAGTGTTGCGCATGTCGATCTCCTCATGGAGGTGGTAATGGTCAGCCGCTTTGCACGATTCCGAGCCATCGGCTTGCAAAGCGGCTGACTATTGTACTCATGCGCAGATCGCTTTGGGTTACCGCAGCACGACCAGCGCGACGCGCCGGTTCTGCGCACGGCCCTCGCGGGTCTTGTTGTCGGCGATCGGCGACGCCTCGCCATAGGAGATGACGTTGATGCGGTGCAGCGGGAACTTGTGCTCCTGGTTGAGGTAGAGACGCACCGCCTCGGCACGCTTCTCCGCCAACTGCTCGTTGTAGGTCTTCGAGCCCACGTTGTCGGTGTAGCCCTGGATCTCGACGTAGACGCCCTGGTTGTCGGTCGCGATCTTGGTGGCGAACTCGTCGAGGGCGGCCTTGGCGTCCTTGGAAAGCTCATTCTTGGCAAAGCCGAACTTCACCTTCTCGTCGGTGAGCACGGTCTCATAGAGGAACTTGCCCTCGGCCAGCTTGCCGGCCTCGGTGGCGCGGTTGAGCGCGTCCTGGGCCGTCTGCGAGATCTCTCCCATCTTCTGCTCGTGGACCTGGAGCGTCTTGTCGTTGTTCTGCAGGTGCTGATCATGCTCGCCGAGCCGGGTCTGGGTCTGCTCCACCTGCCCCTGAACCTGGTCGACGCGTGTGTTGACGGCGCCGGTTTGAGTCTGGACGTACTTCTTGGTGGCGCAGCCGGTCAATGAAGCGGTGAGAGCCAATGCCAGAGCTGCGGTCCAAAGTGTGTTACGCATGATGCTCCTCCTTTTTTGGAATGGGGCCCGCGATCTGGATCGATCTCGATCGATCTCGATCCAGACCGGGGCTCGTTTTCCTCAGCCGCCCTTCGCGTCATGAGAGGGCGGCGGACCCTTGTAGCCGCGCCGGAACAGGACTGTCCGGTCGCCGGCTTTCACTTGCACCTGAAGGCTGCGCTGGCGCGACGGACCTTCCCCGGTGGCGAACCCCAGCACGTACTGGTGCCGGAGATCGTCCAGGATGCCGGCCAGCGCTTTGTGGAGCTCCTCCTGGTTCGAAATCGAGTAGTAGCGGCCGCCGGTCGAGACGGCGAGCAGGTTCAGCACGTCGGCGTAGCGGTAGACCTTCTTCCCCTCCGAGTTGAGCTCGAACGGGTTGCCGGAGTCCAGCCCGATCACGTAGACCGGGAGCTGCGCCTGGCGCACCATCTCGCGGGCCTCGGTGGGGGTCATCCGGCTGGCGTTGTCCACGCCGTCGGTGATCAGGATGGCGAAGCGCTTCGGGTTGTGCCCCTCGGCGGAGAGCTGCGGCATGAACGCCACCGCGTCGTGCAGGGCCGTGGTGCCCGAGGCCTCCCAGAGGCCGACCGCCTCGCGCAGCGCCGAGACGTTGCCGGTGAACGGCACCTCCACCTCGATGTTGCCGCTGGCGAAGGTGGCGAGCGCGAGCTCGTCGCCCGGCTTGGCCTGGTCGAGGAAGTAGCGCACGACGTCGCGGCTCAATTCGAGCTTGCCGCCGTTCTGCATGCTCCCCGAAAGGTCCTGGAACACCGCGACGCTCGCCGGCGCGTCGGCGCGCTGCTCGAAGCTCTCGATCGTCGCCGGCCGGCCGTCCACCAGAAGATGGAAGTCCTTCTGGCCCAGGTTCTTGACGTAGCCCGAGCCGGAGCGCACGACCACCGGCACGAGGACGTAGCCGACCGAGACCTCCTCGCCGAACGAGGCCGGCGGCGGCTCTGCAGGCTTCTGGCCCGGAGCCGCCGTCTGCGCTCGGACCGCTCCCGAGCTCTGCATCATGAGCAGGAACGACATCAGGAGAAGGCCGGCTCGGCCGCGGCTCTCGCACATAGTTATCCTTTCGTGCAAAAGACAGACCAGCCGTGGGATGATCAGCGCCACACGGGCTGGCGGTGGTGGCCGGCCTGGCAGGGAGGAGCCCATGACCGACACGATCGACATCCGTAATATCTCAGTCAAATGCGGACATTGCAATACGTATCAGACTCTCGCCGCGTTCGCGAGGCGGGAGGAGTGGAACGTCTACACCTACGAGTGCGAGAACCAGATCTGCGATCCCGCGATGACCCGGACGCTGGTCGAGGTGCCGCGGGAGTTGGACGTTTTTGCACGCCGGGACGCGGAATGGCGCGGCGGCGGCAAGCACGGCGAGGAGGGGGACGGAAATCCGGCGGATTGAGGACGGGATTCAAGCCCCCGGCACCGGGACGCTCGATCTGATGTAGAGTCCCCTCGGTTTCAAGTCACCAAGTCGACAGTAGGTCCTCACCGCGGCTGCCGCGGGGCGTGGCCTTGCCGCCGGCCGGGGGGGCGATGATGGATGTCAGTGTGCAGGACGTCGGGGGGACGGAGGTTGCCGCGAGCCGTGCAGGGCGCCGCGCGATGCTCTTCGCAGCGCTGTGCGCCGTGACGTTGACCGGCTTGCTCTTCCTTGCCGAGCGCCGCATCGATTTCTTCCTCGGCGAAGAGGGCTTCCTCTGGTATGGCGCGGTGCAGACCGCCCATGGCGGTGTGCCGCTGCGCGATTTCTACTCCTACGATCCGGGGCGCTATCTCTGGGCGGCGGCCTGGGCGCAGATCTTCGGCGACGGCATCCTCGCGTTGCGCCTCTCGACCGCCCTCTTTCAGGCGCTCGGCCTGTTCTGCGGGCTGCTCGCCGCGGGCCGCGCCGTGGCCGGCCGCTGGCGGCTCGCCCTGACCGGCGCCGTCCTCTTGCTGTGGATGGTGCCGCGCAACAAGCTGTTCGAGCCGTCTCTCCTGATGATGGCCATCCTGACCGGTGTGCTGCTGATCGAGAAGCCCACCCTGCGCCGCCACGGTGCCGCCGGCGTCCTGGTGGGGCTCGCGGCCTTTTTTGGCAAGAACCACGGCCTCTATCTGGGGCTCGCCTTCTTCGTGCTGAGCCTCTTCTTGGTCGGCGTGGGAGAGGAGAGGAGCGCGCGCGAGCTGGGTCGCCGCCTGGCTGCCATGGCGGGGGGCGTCGCTCTCGGTCTCATGCCGCTGTGGATCATGTTCCTGGCAGTCCCCGGCTTCTTCACCGCCTACGTCGACTCGATCCGCTTCTTCCTGCTGCAGGGGAAGACCAACTTCCCGTTGCCGATCCCCTGGCCCTGGCGAGCGGTGGCCGTGGGGACGGATCTGTCGGATCACCTCTTCTTCCTGAGCCTCGGCCTGGGATTCCTGCTCATGCCGCTGCTCTTCGGCGGCGCGATCGTGGCTTCCGTGCTGCGCCGCCGCGACCTGCAACGGTGGGCGCTCCTCATCTCCAGCAGCTTCATCGGCCTCTTCTACATGCACCACGCGTTCTCGCGGGCCGACTACCACCACCTGCTGCCGTCGAGCCCGCCGTTCCTGCTCGGCCTGACCGGTCTGATCGCCGTCCTGCCGGCGGGGAAACCCCGGCGGGCGGCGGTCGCCGGGCTCGTGCCGCTCCTCGCGCTCCTCACCTTCTTCCTCGGCATCCGCGACCGGCCGCTCTACGAGGCGCTCACCCTGCGCGGCACCCCGGACGCTTTCGTGCCGTTCGACGCGGCCGGCGACCGCCTGTGGCTGAGCCCGGAGCTGGCCGGGCTGCTCACCCGGATCGAAAAAGCCGTCGCCGAGCAGGTGCCCGCGGGCGAGCCGATCCTCGTCGCGCCCGACCGGCCGGGGCTCTACGTCCTGCTCGGGCGCAAGGCGCCGGTGTGGGACATCTATACGCTCTGGCCCGACCGCGGCGGGCTCGACGCGCGGATGTTGCGCGAGATGCAGGAGAAGAACGTGCAATGGGCGCTGGTCCGCGACGCAACCCTGGACAATCAGCGGGAGCTCCGCTTCTCGCAGACCCGTCCGCAGCTCTGGGACTACCTGATGGGCGAATTCGAGCGCATCCCGGCATCCGAGCTGCCGCACCGGCTGGCGCTCCTGCGCAAGCTGCCGGCCCTGCCGCCCGGGGACAGTGGAGATCAGATGGCCCGAGCAGGTAAGCTGGGGCGACGGCACTGGCGAGGAGGCCGCCCATGATCGAGACTCCGACCGCACCCACCGCTTCAACCATCCCGGCATCGCTCCGGCTGCCGCCGGCCGCCGAGGAACGCCGCCGCAAGATGCTCAATCCATTCCTGTTGCGGCTCTTCCTTCTGACCAAGCTGCCGCTGGCGCTCTTCGCCGGCCTGCGTCTGCGCGAGCTCGACGCCGAGCACGCCGTGGCCACCATGCCCTACGGCTGGCGCTCGACGAACCCGTTCCGCTCGACCTATTTCGCGGCCCTCGCCATGGCCGCCGAGTTCTCCACCGGAGCCCTCGCCGCGCTGGCCGCGGACTCCTCACCGCGCCCGATGGCGATGCTCATCGTCAACATGACCGCGAGCTTCGAGAAGAAGGGGACCTCGCTCACCACCTTCACCTGCTCTGAGGGGGCGAAGCTCGCCGCCGCCGTGGCGCAGGCAGTGGCAACCGGTGAGGCGGCCACCGCGGAAGCTGAGACGGTGGGCCGCATGGCGGACGGCACGGTCGTCGCCCGTTTCACCTTCACCTGGTCGTTCAAGGCCAGGAGCCGCCGACTGGAATGACAATGCGAGTCGCTCTCGCCCAACTCGCCGCCGGTCCGGACCATGCCGCCAACCTCACCCGCGCCCTCGACGTCATGGGCGAGGCGAAGCGGCAGGGCGCCGACCTCATCGCCTTTCCCGAGGTCATCCTCGACCGCTTCTTCCCGCAGAATCCGGACGACCGCGAGGCGCTCAAGCTCGCCGAGCCGGTCCCCGGACCGACCACCGACCGCATCGCGGCGCGCGCCCGCGAGCTCGGCCTGGTCACCGTCTTCAACCTCTATGAGCTGAGCCCCGAGGGCCACCGCTTCGACAGCTCGCCGGTGTTCGACGCCGACGGCCGGCTGCTGGGGATCACCCGCATGATCCACATCACGGACTACGAGGGGTTCCACGAGCAGACCTACTACCACCCGGGCGACCGCGGCGTGCCGGTCTACGACACCCGGGCCGGCAAAGTGGGAGTGGCCATCTGCTACGACCGCCACTACCCCGAGGTGATGCGCGCGCTCGGCGTGGCCGGAGCCGAGCTGGTGGTGATCCCGCAGGCGGGCACGGTCGGCGAGTGGCCGGAAGGGCTCTACGAGGCCGAAGTGAGGACCGCCGCCTTCCAGAACGGCTACTTCACCGCCCTCGCCAACCGGGTCGGCGTCGAGGGGAAGCTCCACTTCTCGGGCGAGTCCTTCGCCGTCGACCCCGAAGGCCGCGTCCTGGCCCGCGGCAAGAGTGAAGACGAGGACCTCGTCCTCGCCGACCTCGACCTCGCCGCCTGCCGGACCTCCACCGCCCGCCGTCTGTTTTGGAAGGACAGGCGGCCGGAGCTGTACGGTCAATGGTTGGGCTGAGAGGACCTGGAGGATCGATGAAGAAATCGCCATGGATGATCCTGGTCCTGATCGCCGCTTCCGCCCTGCCCGTCCGGGCCTGGGATGCGTCCGGCCATGAGGTGATCGCGCGCATCGCCTGGGACGCCATGAAGCCGGAGACGCGGGCGAGGGCGGCCGTCATCCTCGCATCCGCGCCGCCGGACGCCGACCTGGCGAGCCTCCTGCCGGCGGACGGTCCGCAATCGGTGCGGGAGCGCCAGCTCTTCGAGCTGGCCAGCACCTGGCCGGACATCGTGCGCGACAAGAACCTCCAGGCGCGGTATGAGAAGTACCACCACGGCAAGTGGCACTACATCAACCACTTCTGGGAGCAGGCGCCGAACGGAGCCGCGCGGGACCGCACGGACATGGCGCCGGATCCGGAGAACGTGGTCGAGCGGCTCCATCACTACGAGCAGACCCTGGGCGATGGCAACCGGCCGGCCGCCGAGCGGGCGGTCGACCTCGCCTGGGTCCTCCATCTCGTGGGTGACATCCACCAGCCTCTGCACTCCAGCGCGCGGGTCACCGCCGATCTACCGCAGGGCGATCAGGGCGGCAACCTGGTCAAGATCACGGACCAGGAGAGCCTGCACTGGTATTGGGATCAGCTCGTCAGCAAGACCTATCCGAAGAGAGCCTCCGAAAGCCAGGAGGCCTACGTGACCCGCGTCGCCCGCGCCTTCGAAAAGCGCTTCCCGGCCTCTTCCCTGCGCCGCCGTCTCGCCGCCGGCCGCTTCGAAGACTGGGTCCAGGCCGGGTACGTGACCAGCAAGACCCGCGTCTACCCGGGCGTCGTTCCCGGTCACGAGCCGTCCCGCCGCTACCGCCGGCGCGCTTTCCAAACTATCGAGCCGCGGATCGCCCTCGCGGGATACCGGCTGGCGGATTTCCTGGACCGGGCGCTGGCGCGCTGAGATTGAATCCTGAACGGGGCAGATTCAATCCTGAACGGTGCGGATTGAATTCTGAACGGGGTGGACTGAATCCTGAACGGTGCGGATTGAACTCTGAACGGTGCGGATTGAATCCTGAACGGTGCGGATTGAATCCTGAACGGGGCGGACTGAATCCTGAGCGGGGCGGGTTGAATCCTGAACGGGGCGGATTCAATCCTGAACGGGGCAAGTTGAATCCGGACGAGGGCCGGTGAATCGGTGGGATCAGAGATTGATCCCATGCGGGACCTTCCCCCGCCCAGGGCGGCCACACAGGGTGCCTGACGGCATCCTGTGGACCGCCCCTACGACAGCCCAGACGGCCAAGCCCCCCTACTGGAAGTACCCGCTCACGTCGATCACCAACTGCACCGTTCCGCTGCCTCCCACGAACGCTTGGGCTTCCAGAGTGCCGGCGGTGGCGAGGTCGACGATGGCGTTGTTGGTGCGGGTGACGCCGGTCGGGAAGTTGATGTTGCTCGTCACCGGCTGCGGAGTTCCCGAACGCCAGAGGGTGACGTAGCCCGGGCCGGTGGCTCCGACGACGGTGAGGTTGATGGCCACGGCTCGCGCAGTCGTGGGGATGCCGCAGGCGCCGGTGAGGGTGAGCGTCCGCGACGCGGCGGAGGTCAGGGCGGTGGTGGTCCGGGTGTCGACCACGCGGCAGGGGGTGACGGTGTAGAAGTCAACGGCGCCCGCACCGACGGTGATCACGGTGGGGTTGCCGCTCCCCGCGGCGTTCGGATCGTCGCTCACTCCCGCTGCCTCGTTGACGCCGTCGGCGTCGGCGTCCCAGGCGAGGGTGGCCTGGTTGGCGAGGCTCATGTCGAGCGTGCCCGGCTGGATGGTGGCGGTGATGTTGAGAGTCAGGGCACCATCGACGGCCAGGGGACCGTCATAGGTCACCGAGCGGGCGGCGGTGTTCACCGAAACCGCTCCACCGTTGCCGCCTCCGCCAGACACGCTGTTGATGGCGAGACCCACAGGAAGGATGTCCACCAGCTCGAACCCAGGGGCGTCCGGCTGCCGGGTCAGCCCCTGGTTGGTCATCACGATCGTGTAGGTGATCCTGCCGCCTTCATGGAAGTTGCCGCTGACCGTCTTGGTGGCCACGAGGTGGGCGCCGAGCGCGGCGCGGGGGAGGGACCACAGCTCGAAACCGGTGGTGTTGTCGTTCGCCGTGAAGTAGACGTTGGGGCCGGAGACGGTCATCCCCAGCGGGCTCGCCGACAGCGCTCCTGGCGCGATGTCCTGCACCCGCGCCGTGCCCGCGGGCGTACCGTCGCTCACCCACAGCTCGCGGCCATGGACGGAATCCCAGGCGGAGAAGAGGAGGACGGTGCCGACCGCGGTCAGATGATCTGGTTGCGCCGAGGCCGCGCCGGGCTCGATGTCCTTTACCAGCATCGTTCCCGCCGGAGTGCCGTCGGTCACCCACAGCTCGCGACCGTGGACTCCGTCGTCGGCGACGAAGAAGACCTTGTTCCCCACGGTGGTGAGCCAGCGTGGCTCGGAGCCCGCCGGGCCGCCGACCAGCAGGTCGCCGAGGCGGATGGTGCCGGCGTCGGTGCCGTCGCTCACCCACGGCTCCTGGCCGAGGGCGTCCGCGCCGACGAAGACGACGCTCCCGCTGGCGCCGAGCGGTGCGATCACCGGTCCAGAGAGGTCCGGGTACAGGAACGGGAAGCCGGAGTCGACCCCGGGGTTGAGATCCTTGACCGGCACCGTTCCCGCCGCCGTGCCGTCGGTCACCCAGAGCTCGCGCCCCGCGGCGATGGTGGCCATCGAGAAGTAGGTCTTGGAGCCGGCGGGCGTGAGGAGAGCGGGCCCACCAGCCGGGCCGGTCGCGAGCTCCTGGACGAGATGGGTCCCCCCGGCCGTGCCGTCGGTGGCCCAGATCCCCGTGTTGCCGTTCGCCTTGGTGCCGGTGAACAGCGCGCCGGCGCCGAACGGCACCGCCGCCTCGGTAGAGATGGTGGCCGGCGCGTCCGCCGCCGCGATGGCCGCGGTGCCGCCGGGAGTTCCGTCCGTCCGCCAGAGCGCGTCGCCGGGACCGTCGAACAGCGCGTAGGAGCCGAGAGCGGTGATCCAGGTGCCGTTCGCGGCAGAGTCCGCAAGGTTCGCCGTCCCTCCGGCCGTGCCGTCCGAGACCCACAGGCCATGGAGGGTCGGCGTGTCGGCGTGGAAGAGCACCTTGCCGTTCAGCGGCGTCATCTGCCAGGGGTAGGAACCGGTCGCGCCGGGCCAGAGGTCGGTGACCTGATGGGTTCCCGCGGCCGTGCCGTCGCTCACCCACGGCTCGCCGCCCGTGGTGCCGTCAATGCCCTGGAAGAGCACCTTGCCGCCGGCCAGCGGTGCGAGGGCCTTCCCCGCCCCCAACTCGCCCCAGGTGACCAGGAGCCCTGACGCCTGATTGTTGATCTCCTTGAGCTTCTGGGTCCCGGCGCTGGTGCCGTCGCTCGTCCACACCTCGAATCCGTCGGCGTTGGTCGTCGCGACGAAGTACCAGCGGCCCGCCACGGTGACGCTCGTCGTTCCATCCGAATTGCCGTTGAAGAAGAAGGACGAGCCCGGTCCCGGATTGAGGTCCGCCAGCAGCGCCGTGCCCGCCGGGGTGCCGTCGGTCTTCCATACCTCGGCGCCATGCACGCCGTCGTCGGCGAAGAAGAGCAGATTGGTGCCCACGACGCCCATCGGCGGCAGGCTGAACTGCGCGCCGCTGGCAGAGCCCGGGTTGATGTCGGCCATCATCGTGGTGCCGGCGGCGGTGCCGTCCGTGCTCCACATCTCCCGGCCGTGGACGCCGTCGTCGGCATGGAAGTAGACGCGGCTGCCGGCGAGGACCAGAGCCCAGGGAGACGAGCCGTCGCTGCCCGGATCGATGTCCTTCACCAGATTCGTCCCCGCGGACGTCCCATCGCTGGCCCACAGCTCGTAACCGTGGACTCCGTCGTCGGCGCGGAAGACGACGCCCGATCCGAAAGGGATGAGGAAGAAGGGGGACGACGAGCCGGAGGGGAAGATGTCCTTGACCATCGTCGTCCCGGCCGCCGTGCCGTCGCTTACCCACAGCTCCTCTCCGTGAGTACCGTCGTCGCCCGCGAAGAAGAGCCGGTTGTTCGAGACCACCGCGTAGGGAGCGCGCGGGAACGGCGGGCTGGCCTGCGACAGGAAGCTCCCGCTGCCCGGCCTGAAGTCGGCCACGAGGGATGTCCCGGCCGCGGTGCCGTCTGTCCGCCAGAGCTCCCGGCCCTCGGCCGCCGTGGCGGCGCTGAACAGCACCACGGTGCCGAGCTTGCCCAGGAACGCCGGCTGGAAGAACGGCACGCCGGGCATGTTGGTCGTATCGCCGGTGAGGATCGCCGTTCCCGCCGCCGTGCCGTCGCTCACCCACAGCGCCTGCTGGCCGACCGTGCTGCCCGAGGTGGTGAAGAGCAGCTTGCCGCCCAGTTCCTGGAAACCATACGGATTCGAGGCGGTCAGACCGGGAGAGATGTCGGCGACCAGTTGGGTGCCCGCCGCTGTGCCGTCGCTTTTCCACAGCTCGCGGCCATGGGCGCCGTCGTCCGCGGCGAAGAACAGCGTGCTCCCCACCACCGTCAGCCACGCCGGCCGCGATGCGCAGGCGCCGGGGCAGATGTCCTTCACCAGAACCGTGCCCGCCGCCGTGCCATCGGTCCGCCACAGCTCCGTGCCGTTGCGTCCGTCATCCGCCTGGAAAAAGATCGTGCCGCCGAGGTTGACCATCGTCGCCCGGAAGATGAAATCCGCCGCGCTGCCGGTCACCGTCGTGTTGATGTCCGCCACCGGCTGAGCCATCAGCACGGCGGGCAGGAGCGCCAAGGAGAGGAAGAGAACCAGGACCGGAGACCAGACCGCACGGAGCACAGGGGATTTCATCCGCATCACCTCCAGAAGACATGGACTGCCACCGGGCCTGTTCGGTTCCCGGCAGGATGGACACACGGAGCTTTGGGAATTGTATACGGAGGAGGGCGGGGGGAAGTTGCGCGGCAGGCTTGCTTCAGCTCATCGTTTCTGGCACCCAGCACACCGGCCTCGGAGAGCATTGATGGCAATCCCATAGGTTCCGGTGCCACCTTGCGGCTTGCCGATTCGAGAGCTGCTCATCAGCGCAATGACCCAGCCTTGAGCATCGGTCGGATAGGGATCCCCCATGGCCAGGGCGTGGGCCAGGTCGAGCCAAAGCCAGCCAAAGCCAAACGGGAGGGCCGGATCAACTCCGATCGCGTTTCCTCCCGCGAGATGGATCCGCTGCGTTTCCAGGGGAAAACAGGTCTGCCCCCCGCCTGTCGGAGGCGAGACGTTGTCTCCTTGAAAACACAGTTGGACAGTATTTTCCTGCTCATCAAAAGCAATCACTTTGTCTTGATTGAGCGGAAACCACGAAGGGTTCGTCGAGCAGGAGTGGGTGCCGTTGCCGCCAACCGGGCGCGTTTTCGAGTCACGCCACACGATCAGGTCGGTCCCTCCGGCGAAGGGCCCGCCGTCGACGAAACGGGTGAAGAACTCCGCGGCCAGGGGTTCGCGCTGATCCTGCCCCGCCACCGAGTTGTAGCGGCCGTAGAACGTATAGGCCCCTGCCGCGAACGAGAACGGACAAAATCCGGCGCCGTTGCCCACGCTGGGCGTCGAGCACGCCTCGATATGCACCAGCGGATGCCCCATCGCCTGGCCCGCACCGGGAGTGATCAGAAAGAAGTCGCCCCAGAGAATGTTGTGGTTGTCCGCCAAGGTCGTGAAATAGCCGGCGTCGCTGGGGAACGACAGGTTGCAGGACACGACCAGATCGACGGTGACGTAGCCGCGGGCGACGTTGTCGCCATAGTTGGCCCCTGAGCAGCCACCGTACAGGGCCGAGAGCCGCCCGGTGTGCGACTTGCGGATGTGGTCGATCAGCGTCGCGTTGAGAGCGCCGCCGACAGGGTAGGGCTGCGCGCAGGGTCCCGTGCTCCCGGCGAAGTTGATGTCCGCCGACAGGGAGCCTTTGGGGCTGATCGCGTCGCCGGGGTCGGAGAGCGCATCCGCGGTCCGCGGGAGGTTGCCGTCGAAGACGTCGCGCAGATTGATCGTCTGGACGTCGTAGCCGGTGAGGTAGACGTCGAAGTCGAGGGTCGGAATCGACTCGTCGGTCCACAGGGTGACATGGGCCAAGGCGGCGCCAGCCGATGCGTTGTTGATCGAGAACAGGGTGTTCGGTCCGTCCGGGTTCGCCAGGTCGACCTCGAAGTAAGGCAGCAAGAGGGTCGCCGCCGGCACTTCGTCGATCGTCCCGATCTCCGCGAAGGCTGGAAGAGACGCCGCGCAGGAAGCCAGAGCCCAGACCCACACGACGCGACGCAAGGTTCTCATGGCAGGTCTCATCCTTTCCGGAAGTACAATATTATAATCAATCTCACCACATGTCACCCCCAACTCAAGGGTCTCCCGTGAACGACGAAGCAAGAGCCGTTTGGCTGGAGAAGCTGGCTTTTCTACTCGCCGCGGAGGCGAAGGAGTTCGATCCGGCGGCAAAGTTCAAGCTCAAAAAGGACATCGAAGAAGCCAGGGCGAAGCTGAAAGAGCTGCCCCCAGATGCCAAGCCCCTTGCCGAGCCCGCCGATCCCCAGGAGTTGGCGGCGCTGGACCGGGCGCGGGAGCGCGTGTTCGGGACCGCAGCGTCTCGGCGCCTGCGCTGGGCGGCGCTGGCCGGCTCGATGCTCGCGGCGGTGCTGGTGGGGGTCGTCCTCTGGCGGGCTGCGCACCCGCAGGTTTCGGTGTCGGTTTCGGTGCCAGGGGACACGGCGCAATCGCGCCGGACTCCGGAGTTCACGGAGAAGCTCAATGAGGGCCGCGAGGCCCTGCACAAGGAGGATGGGGCTCGCGCCGTCTCGGTGCTCGCCGAGGCACTGGGGTATGGCGACTTTCCGGAGGCCCATGCCGCCCTCGCCGAGGCCTTCAATATCCTTGGCCAGGAAGAAGAGGCGAAGTCGGAGGTGAAAAAAGCCGAGGACGGCAGCCGCGGGCTGCCGGAGGGTGACGAGATCCGCATGTGGGTGCAGGCACAGGCCGACCTGACCTCGGGCCGCTGGGACAAGGCCCGCCGCGAATACGCGGCCCTCCTCGACCACCTGCCCGGCGACCGCGACGCCGCGGTGGGGCTCGCGAGCTCGACGCTGGAGTCTCAAGGGCCCACCCGGCTCCTCGCCCTCCTCCAGGAGCCGAGCCTGCGCGGCGTGGAAGATCCCCGGCTCGATCTCGCGGCGGCACGCGCCGAGGGAGCGCTGTCCAATTCCGAGGGTCAGTACAAGGCGGCTTCGCGGGCGCTCGACAGCTCGGCGGGCAAACCCCTCGTCGCCGCGACGGCACGGCTTCTGCGCGGCGGTGCCCTGTGGGCACTGGGCCGGAACCAGGAAGCGCGCAAGGATCTCGCCGAGGCCGAGCACCTGGCCGGCGACAATCCCTATCTGCTGGGAAACATCGAGGACATCTGTGGGGCGATCGAGCTCGCGGAGGGCCATTTCCAGGAGGCTCGGGTCCGGTATGAGTCGGCACGCCAAATCTTCAGCCTGCGGGGGAACAGTGGCTCGGTCAAGATCATGGACCTGAACCTCGCGTCGATCCATGCCAAGCTCGGCGACCTCGGCAAGGCGCGCCGAATTTACGAGGGTCTGGTCTCTCCTCTGTTCAATCCCACCCAGGAGGAGCTCCTGCGGGGCAGTCTCGGCCTGATCCTCGCAAGGCAGGGAGATGTGGCGGCCGCGAGCCGGCAGATCGAAAGGGCCTACCAGGTCGCCGGCCAGTCAGGGGACCCGATCGCCAAGGCAAGGCAGGCATGCAACTATGCGCTGGTCCAATTCTGGCTGCTCAACCTCCCTCAGGCGGAGTCCTACCTCAATGGCTGCCGCGAAGCAGCGAACGGCGATCCGCTCCTCACCGCGACTGCCCTCGCCAGGCAGGGGAGCCTGCTCTTACTACGCGGTGACCTCGACAAGGCCCACGCCGTGCTCGTGGACTCCCTGGCGCGCCGGCGGCGTCTCGGCGATGCGGGCGAGATACCGCAGAGCCTCCTCGACCTGGCCGGCATCGACCTCGAGGCCGGCCGGGCGGACGACGCGCTACGGCAGGCTGGAGAAGCGTTCGCTTTGCTCCACGAGCAGCCCGATCCACAGGCGGAAGCCCAGGTCCTCCAGGCGCGCGCCGCTCTTGCGCTCGACAAGCCGGACAAGGCGAGGACCTTTCTCGATGCGGCCGGGGCGCGCGCCGTCAAGAGCGAGGAGTTGGACCTGCGCGTCCGGTATCGGCTCGCGGCGGCGGAGCTCGCAGAGCGATCCGGGGACGTCGTCAAAGCGCAAATCCTGATCACGGAGGCGCAGAGCTTTGTCTCCGGGCACCCACTTCTCAAGATCGACGCCGCTGTCGCGGCCGGCGCCCTCGCATTGCGGAAGGGCGACAGGAACCAGCTCCTCACGGTGCGTGCCGCAGCAGCCAACGTCGGCTACACGCTGGCCGTGAAGCGAATCGATCGGCTCCTGGGACAAAAAGCGCAGGAGTAAACTTGAAGTAGGGGAGGGGCTTGCCCGCTCAGCTCAGGATGCCCCCGCCCCACGACGATCTGCCGGCGCGCCGCTGCGCACTCGATTTGGACCATTCGGGAGTGAGCTCCATTTTTAGCCAACCAAACGGGAGGACAATCCCGGAATGGCCCAAGTCTCAAGGGGAGGCGAAGCGAGGTACAATCACATGATGAGGTTCCGGGTGTCCCCTTCCTTTGCACGGCGTGGCGCATTAAAGTTCCGCCCACGAACGACTTCGACGGAAGCCGACGGGAGGTTGTCATGAGCCATCCAGCGTTAGCTCCTGTTCCCTTCGAGCTCGTCTACGACGACGGGGAGCCCATGGAGAATTTCAAACACGTCCTGCAGATGACTCTGCTGTTCGACGTCATCCGCCAAGCCATGGAGGAACGCGGGCGTAGCGATTTCTTCATCGGGGGCAATACTTTCGTCTACTACTCGGTTGAGCAGGCCCGCGCGGTCGCCGAGGACGTGAAGGCGGGACTCCCTTCCAGCCATCCCAAGGCCACCTTCCGCGGGCCGGACGTGTTCTTCGTCGATCACGTCTCCGGCGGCCTGCGCGAAGCCTGGATCGCCTGGGAAGAAGGCGGGAGGCTTCCGGACCTGATCGTGGAGCTGCTGTCGCCGTCCACCGAGAGGATCGACCGCAAGACCAAGATGGCCCTCTACGCACAGGTGTTCCGGACGCGGAACTATTTCCTGTTCGACCCCAATAACCAGACGCTGGAGGGCTACCGGCTGGTGGGCAACGCCTATGAGCCGATCGCGCCGGACCGGCAAGGCCGGCTCCGCAGCGCGGTGCTCGGCTTGGACCTGGGGCTCTGGGAGGGCGTGGTGCGCACGGTCGAGAGCAGCGAGGCCGAGGAGGGTATCTGGTTGCGGCTGTTCGATCCGGCCGGCCGGCTGATCCCGACACTCGGCGAAGCGGCGGAAGCCAGGGCTGCGGCGGAGAGCGCACGCGCCAATACGGAACGCGCTCAAGCAGCGGCGGAGGGTATACGAGCCGATGCGGAACACGCACGAGCCGATGCGGAACGCGCGCGAGCCGATGCGGCGGAAGCGGAGCTGAAGCGCCTGCGGTCTCTTCTTGACGGGCTCGCCGAGTAGGGCGCCCTGCAATCTGACCAGGCCGTGGGCTTGGGCCGCGGCGGACCAAATTTGGTGGATGACGCGCCAGGCCGGCCTGCCGAGGGCCGAAGACCCCGCTCTGCCCCACTGCGGCATTTTTCTTGACACACTGCGGCATAACTCCCTAGGATGGGGTTATGGCCAGAAAAGCTCAGTCTCTCGAGACCTCTCCTCCCTCGGCTCCCACGGGTGATCTACCCCCTGGCACCTTGAGCCGCGACGGCAATGGCGTCGCCTGGCTCGTGCTTGACGATCCTTCCAAGAAGGTCAATACGGTTTCCTCGAAGTTTTTCCTCTGGTTCGAAGCGCTGGTGACGGAGCTGGAGCGGGATGCTCCCAAGGCTCTGGTGATCCTGTCCGGCAAGCCGGACGGATTCGTCGCCGGCGCGGATCTGGAGGAGCTGCTCACGGTGGGCGACAAGGCGGACGTGATCGCCATGCTGCAACGCGGCCACGATCTGATGCAGCGCCTCGCCGGGCTCCCTTTCCCGACGGTCGCCGCGATTCATGGCGCCTGCCTGGGCGGCGGCCTGGAGCTGGCTCTCGCCTGCCGGTACCGGGTGGCGACCGAGCACAAGAAGACGAAGCTCGGGCTTCCCGAGGTGCAGCTCGGGCTCATTCCGGGGCTCGGCGGCACGCAGCGGCTGCCGCGGTTGATCGGCGTTCCCGCGGCGCTCGACATGATCCTCACCGGCAAGCAGCTCGACGCGAAACGGGCTCGCAAGGCCGGACTGGTAGACGACACGTGCCATCCGTCCGACCTCGCGCAGGCTGCGGCGCGGTGGGCCGGGCAGCGGAATGAGGAGAAGAAGGCTCCGGGGATCGCGCGGCGGGCGACGGACTTCCTCGCCAAGTCGGTGTTCGCCGACAAGCTGATCTTCGACAAGGCGCGGGCGCAGACGCTCGCCAAGACCGGCGGCCACTACCCGGCGCCGCTGGTGGCGATCGACGTCGTGCACGACGGCCTCAAGCTGCCGATGCGGCGCGCTCTGGACGTGGAGTCCGGCGCGTTCTCGGAGCTGGTGGTGTCGGAGACGGCAAAAAACCTGATCTCGATCTTCTTCACCAAGAACGAGGTCGAAGCGCGGGCGGCGAAGATCGCCCGTGGCGCTCGTCCTTTGCCGCGGGTGGGCGTCCTCGGCGCCGGCTTCATGGGCGCCGGCATCGCCCAGGTGCTCGCCGCCAAGGGGGTCTCGATCGTCCTCAAGGACCGCGACTTTGGCGCGCTGGGCCGCGGTATCGCGTTCTGCCAGCAGCAGTTCCGCGATCTGGTCAAGCGGCGGCGGATGCCCGAGACGGAAGCCAAGGGGGCGATGGGCCGGGTGCATGGCACGGTGGCGTATGACGCGTCGTTCCACCGCCTGCCGCTGGTCATCGAGGCGGTGTTCGAGGACGTGGGGGTCAAGCACGCGGTGATCCGCGAGACCGAGGCGGTGGCGCCGGATGATCTGATCTTCGCCTCCAACACCTCGGCGCTGCCGATCGCCGACCTGGCGGTGGCGAGCCGGCGTCCGGAGAATTTCGTGGGCATGCACTTCTTCAGCCCGGTGGCCAAGATGCCGCTGGTCGAGGTCATCCGCCATGCCACGACATCGGACGAGGCGACCGCGACGGTCGTCGAAGCGGCGCGGATCATGGGCAAGACGGTGATCGTGGTCAACGACGGACCCGGCTTTTTCACCTCGCGCGTGCTCGGCACCATGCTCAACGAGGCGGCGTGGATGCTCGCCGAGGGCGCGAGCATCGAGCAGGTCGACCGCGCGATGACCGCGTGGGGCTGGCCGGTGGGGCCGTTCGCGCTGCTCGACGAGGTCGGCCTGGACGTCGGCCGGCACGTCGCCGAGACGGTCCGCGCAGCGCTCGGCGAGCGGCAGGAGCCGCCCGCGGTGTTCGCCCGCATGATCGAGGACAAGCGCCTGGGCCGGAAGGGGAAGCGCGGCTTCTATCTCTATCCGGACGAGGGCGGCAAGAAGAAGAAGGACAAGAAAGAGAAGACCAAGGAGGTCGACCAGACCGTCTACCGCCTGCTCGGCTGGAAGCCGGTGCCCGTCTCCGACGAGGAAATCGTGGAGCGCTGCTGGATGCAGATGCTCAACGAGACCGCGCGCTGCATGGAGGAGGGGATCATCACCAATCCGGCAGACGTCGATCTCGGTGTGATCTTCGGCTTCGGCTTCCCGCCGTTCCGCGGCGGCCTGCTGCGCGAGGCGGACCGGGTGGGCCTGGCGACCGTGGTGGAGAAGCTGGAGGGCTACGCGAGCCGCTACGGCATGCGACTGGAGCCGGCCGAGCTGCTGAAGCGCATGGCACGCAACGGGGAGACTTTCCACAAAGCGTAATATCCTCGGAGCGTCTTACAGGAAAGTCTGCGGGTTGACTGGTCCGGTGTCGCCGAGATAGAAAAGCTCTCCACGGCAGGTTGCCGAAGTCGGAAACAATCGGTTGCCTGGTCCGAACACGGCGCCGTCGTCGCCGAGAGGAGAGCTTGCATGTCGATCACCGATGCGGGCGGCCCGCGTGAGCGCCCCACCAATGCCTTCAGAAGCGAGTTCCTCGACCTGCTGCGCGAGCAGGACGAGCCGGTGCTGTCGATGGAAGGGGAGACCACCGGTCCCTGGGAGCTGCGCCGCGAGCCGGACGGCTGGGCGCTCTATCGGAAGTGGGAAGGCGCCGAGCACGGCGACATCCCCGAGGCGGCGTTCAAATACCGCGACGTCGGTCTCCTGTTCATGGCGGTCTGGCCGGCGGTGGGGCGCGATCCGGTGTTCCGCCTGGGGGCGGAGCGCAGCCGCACCGGCTTCGAGCTCGAGAGCGGCGCGGCGCCGGTCGGCGGTCTGCGCACGTTCAACGACGAGCTGCTCCACGCTGCGCACGTCGCGGCCTGCGTGGTGCGCTCGCCGCTCGGTCTCGCGGCGCTCTTCGAGGCGGCGGGGCCGATCGTGCAGGACAAGGTCGGCCAGATCCTCGGCCGGCGGCTGGAGGCAGGACGGACCGCGCCGGAGTGAGGGCGCGCGGGGGTGGGCAGATCCGCGATAAGATGTCGGCCTGGAACGGCCGACATGTTTCTGCCCACCCTCATCTTTGCCCTGTTCGCCCTGTTCAGCGGCATCGGCGCCTATCTGCTGTTGAGCCACTTCCGCAGCCGCAAGGCGGGGGTGGTGGGCGCGGTGCTGACGCTGCTCTTCTTCGCCGCCCTTTTCGCGGGGCTGGTCAGCCTGTTCCGCCAGGGCGGTCTCGCCTGATGTACGAGCTCGAGCGGTTCGTCACCGTCGCCACCTACGTCTTCCCCTGGGAGGCGCAACTCGCCAAGGCGCGGCTGGAGTCCGAAGGGATCGAGTCCGTGGTCAACGACGAGATCACCGCGGGCCTCTACGGCGCCAACGCGATCGGCGGCGTCAAGCTGCGCGTGCGCGAGGAGGACGCCGAGCGGGCGACCGCCCTGCTGAGCACCATGCAGCCGCTCCCCGAGATCTACCTGGTGACGGAAGAAGACGCCCGGCGGCCGCGCTGTCCGGAGTGCCGCTCCGAGAACGTAGCCCCCGAGGGCTGGTTCCGCCGCCGCTGGTCGTGCAGCGCCTGCGGCGCCGGCTGGCGGGACGAGCCTGAGGAAGAAACCGCGGAAGACACCGGCGGCCTGGTCACCATCGCCCGCTTCCACACGCCTTGGGAGGCGCACCTCGCGCACACCGTTCTGGAGTCGTACGGGATCGAATCGTGCGTGCTCGAAGATCGCCTGCCGTCGTTGAATCTCTTCACCGGCGAATCGCCCGCGCTCAACCGGCTCGAGGTCCACCCGGCCGACGCCGACCTCGCGGCCGAGCTGCTCGCCGCGGCGGGGGAGACCGGCCCGGCGGATGCCGCAGATGCCGCAGATGCCGCGGAGGGTCTTCCGGAATGACGGCCACAGCGAAGACTTCCGCGGACGGGGTCGCCCGCTGGGGTCTCTTCGTCCTCACCCTGGTCAACCTGTTCAACTATCTCGACCGCTTCGTCCTCTCCGCCTTGGTGGAGAGCCTGAAAAAAGACCCTCACCTTCATCTCTCCGATACGCAGCTCGGGGCCCTCGCCACCGGTTTCCTCATCGTCTACATGCTGACCTCGCCGATCTTCGGCACTTTGGGAGACCGCGGAGCCCGGCCCCGTCTGATCGCCCTGGGAGTGGCGGTGTGGAGCGTGGCCACCGCGCTGGGCGGAGTCGCCCGCAACTTCGTCTCGCTGTTTGCCGCGCGTGCGACGGTGGGCGTGGGAGAGGCCGCGTATGGGACGGTGTCGCCGGCCATGCTCGCCGACTACTTCCCGGCCGAGAAGCGGGGCCGTGTCTTCTCGGTCTTCTATGCCGCGATGCCCATCGGCGCGGCGCTCGGGCTGGCTCTCGGCGGTCTCGTCGACAGCCACTACGGCTGGCGGGCCGCCTTCTTCGTCGCCGGCGTCCCCGGCCTGATCCTGGCCTGGATGGTGGGGCGGCTGGCCGATCCGCCGCGCGGTGGCCACGACCCAGAGACCGTGTCGCACTCCCCGGTCGCCAAGGCTCCGGTGGCCGCCTACCTGGAGCTGTTCAAGAACATCCCCTACGTCTACATCGTTCTGGGCTACGCCGCCTACACCTTCGCCATCGGCGCCCTCGGCTTCTGGATGCCCGCCTTTCTCGAACGCGAGCGCGGCATGACGCGCGTCGATGCAACGGTCCAGTTCGGCATCATCCTGGTGATCACCGGTTTCGTCGGGACCTCTTTCGGCGGCTGGCTCGGCGACCGCCTGCTGCGGCGGTTCAAGGAGTCCTATCTCTGGGTGTCCGGCATCTCCACGCTGGCCGCGGTCCCCTTCGCCTGGATCGCCTTCACTTCCCATGACCGGCCGGTCTACATGGGGGCGATCGTCATCGCGGAGGTCCTGGTCTTCATTTCTACCGGGCCGGTGAACCTGGCCATCGTCAACTCGGTGGCGCCGGAGCGGCGCGCTACGGCGATGGCCCTGTCCATCCTCGCCATCCATCTGCTGGGAGATGGCCCCTCGCCGTCGCTCGTCGGCCGCGTCTCGGACGCAACTTCTCTGGGCCATGCGATGCTGATCCTGCCGGTCGCTTTCGGCGTGAGCGGATTGATCTGGATCTACGGCGCTTTTCGCGGCGAGCGCGGCGAGCGGCGTCCGGAGTCGGGGCCTACATCTTCTCCAGCACCTTCTCCTTCGTCTCCGCCTCCAGCTTCTCCGTCTTGACCTCCTGGCGCAGGCGGCCGAAGGAGCTCATGTAGACGTTGGCCATGGCGACCAGCGCGAAGAAGGCGATCAGATACCCGCGCCAGTCGTCGAGCAGGAGATGGTAGCGGGTGAGGAGGAGGAAGCCGGCCGTCACGTAGTGACTGAAGCAGTATTCACAAGTGAACAGATAGAAGAACTTGCGGACGGCGAGGTGTTTCGCATTGCGGGAGCGTTCGGCGCAGTACTCCCGCGGCTCGCGGAAGATTTCCTCGTGAGTCACCGTCCACGCCACGCAGGCGATGGGGACAGCGAGCACGAGGAGCCAGACGAGTTGGAGGAGCCACTGGGAGCTGGGAGGCGGGGTCATGCCCGGCGGGGTGGTGCAAGATCGGGGCCTTGGGCTTGCCCCCTCCCGAGTGGGCGGAGGAGCCGAGTGACGAAGACCGAGCCGTCCCGCCGCCCGCCCCCTCCCCAACCCTCCCCCGCGCGTGCCACCGCCCCTCCGCCCCGAGCGGGAGAGGGCGCCCCCACCCGAAAACAACAACCTCCGGGCCTCTCTGCTGTTTTTGGGGCTGGGAGGTGGCGCCCCTCTCCCGTTCGGGGAGGGGGGCGGTGGACGCACGGGAGAGGGGACGGGGGTGAGGGCGGCTCGGCGGCCGGCGCCGGTTTTTTCTGGAACGGCTAAAACGCCGCCGTATCCGCCAGACCCGACAGATTCCCCGGCAGGCTGTGGTACTGCTTCACGCGGCCGGTCCTGGTGTCGGTCACCTTCACCCAGTATTCGACGTCGGTGAGCGCGCCGTAGAAGATCCAGAACTTGCCGTTGACGCCGCGGCCGTCGAGGGCCTTCAGCACCAGCTCGATGTTGGTGCGGTCGAAGAACCAGAACGAGCCGGTGTTGCCGGTGTTGGGGATCGCGCCTCCACTGCCGGTCGCGCCGTTGCGCTGGTTGCGCCAATTCACCTCGACGCGGAAACGGCTGTCGAGGCAGAGCGCTCGCGCGCCGGAGGCGCAGGCCGAGGGGGCGACGTTCGCCAGGACGCTTGCCGACGGCGATGGCGCGGTGGGGGTCAGGGTGCGGATCTCGACCGTGGTGGAGCCGGAGCCCTGGGGCGCGAAGGCCGCGGTGTCCGCCAGGCCGCGGGTGTCGCCGGGGCGGTTGTGGTAGACGCGCACGGCGCCGGTCTGCGTGTCGGTCACCCGGAGCGAGTACTCGACGTCGGTCAGCGAGCCGGCGAAGACCCAGAAACGGTTGTTCACCGCGCGGCCGTCCAGCACCTTGACGATCAGGTCGACCGCCGAGGGATCGAAGAACGAGACCGCGCCGCTGGTGTCCGAGGTGCGGGCGACCCGTCCCTGGCCGGTGGCGCCTCCGTTGTGCTGATTGCGCCAGTCCACCTCGACGCGGAAACGGCCTCCCGCCAGGCAGAGGGTCGACGGGCCGCTCGAGCAGCCGGTCGTTCCGCCGCCTCCGCCCCCCCCACCGCCTCCACCCCCACCGCCTCCGCCGCCACCACCACCCCCGCCTCCGGCCGCGGGGTAGAGCGAAGCGATCCCCGCCTGATCGTCACTGGTCAGCCGCGGGCCGCGGCCGTCGTTGTGGATGTAGGCGTACATCAGCGCGTCCGGCACTGACGAGTGGCCGAGCCCTAGGGTATGGCCGAGCTCGTGGGCGAAGACCTCCTGGGCGACGAGTGAGTTGCCCTGGAAGAGGCACTGGGTGCCGTTGTTGGTGACGATGTCCGCCTCCACCGCCTCGTGGTAGAGCTGGCCCTGAAAGCTCCGGGTGGAGAGGTTGTAGACCGGGCCGCCCACGGCGATGACGCCTCCGGCGGAGCAGGTGAACGTGCCGCTGGCCTCGGAGCCGTTGGGGTCGTCGAACAGGATGGTGTTCACGCCGTCGCTGTGCACGAAGCCGCCTGAGGCGGAGGTCAGCCCGACGTAGGTGTAGCTCACGTTCGAGCCGGGGTCGGCGTTCCAGGCCTGCAGAGCCGATTGGAAGGCGGCCACCGTCGCGTCGGTGCCGAGGCCGGGCTGGCCGCCGTCGTGGACGTGCCAGGCGACGCTCTGGCCCTGGTCGAAGGTGAACCAGCGGATTGGCCTGCCGTCGTTCCCGGTCATGTTGGTGTATTTGTTCAGGAGGAGGTTGCCGGCGGCGGTGCCGAGGACGTAGTCGCGGGACCTTTCGACGCCGGCCGCCCGGTCGGCGAGCCAGTCGGCGAACTTGTCGAAGTCGCGGATCTCGTCGCCGATCGACGTTTTCCCTTCGGGCACCACCTCGCGCGCCTGGCTCAGGTCGCGCAGGGCCACGCTCGGCCCGGACGTCGCCTCCCCGTGGAAGGCGCCGAGCATCAGATGCAGGATGCGGTAGGTGCCGTCCGCCGCTGGAGCGAGGAACAGCAGCGCGCGCTCGCCCGGCTGGAAGCTCGGAGCACCCCAGATCTTCAGGCCGCGGCCTTCCGGACCGACGCCGCCCGGCACCCGCACCACGACGGTGCTGCCCGGCAGGACGCCCTTCACCACCCGCTCCACGTCGACCTGGTAGTCGGTCGCCGGCTCGCCGGCGCCGAGCACGGCGGGCATCGACTGCACGACCTGCACGGCGGCGATCACCCGCGCCTGATCGGCGAGGTCGCGGTCGGCCATCATCTGATAGGTGGTCGCCTGCGCGGAATGCGGCAGCAAGGCGCCGAGCAGGGCGAAGACGGAGAGAACGAAAAGACAGGACGCACGTTTCATGAAGACCTCCTGGATGTGGCGTGCGGTGACGTGTGTCGACGGGGGCGAGAACAGCCGGGCGCGACGTCTTATTTCAAGCCATCTATATTCTTCTCTGCTCCGGTCTCCCCTGGTATAAACAATCTCGCCAGATCTCTCGTATAGTGTGTTGGTTGTGTAGTACACTAAGGCGCAGACGGCGGTTGCAAGCCTTGCGTCCCAAGACGGGTCCCATCCCGAGGCGGGAGCTGTGTCTTCAAAGGAGGAGCGGTGATCGAGCTGGAGGGGCTGACCAAGACCTATGCGGACGGCACGCAGGCGTTGCGCGGGCTGAGCCTGCGGCTGGACCGCGGCATGGTCGGTCTCCTCGGTCCGAACGGCGCGGGGAAGACGACTTTCCTGTCGATCCTGGTGCTGGCGCTGGAGCCGAGCTCCGGGCGGCGGGTGTACGACGGGCTGGACGCCGCGCGGTCGCGGTCGCGGCCGGCGATCCGGCGGCTGATCGGCTATCTGCCGCAGGACTACCGGCCGCTCGCCGGGCTCTCCGGCTGGGAGTACCTGCTCCACTGCGCCCGGCTGCGGCGGGTGCCGCTCAAGGAGCGGGCGCTGCGCGAGCGGACGCGCGCGCTGCTCGCCGCCGTGGGGCTCACCGAGGCCGCGAACCGCCGGGCGGTGGAGTACTCCGGCGGCATGCAGCGCCGGCTCGGTGTCGCACAAGCTTTGATCCACTCGCCGCGCCTCCTGGTGGTCGACGAGCCGACGGCCGGGCTCGATCCCGAGGAGCGCATCCGGTTCCGCACGCTGATCGGCGAGGTGGCCGAGCACACCGCGGTGCTGCTCTCCACCCACATCGTGGAGGATGTCGAGGCCACCTGCCCACGCCTGGTGGTGATCGGCGCCGGGAAGCTGCTGTTCGACGGCACGCCGACCGACCTGCTGCGCGATGCCGACGGCCGGCTCTGGCGATTGCCGGCCGGTGAGCCGCTGCCGGCGGGCGCCGTCGAGGTCACCTACCGCGCGGACCGCCGCGGCGCGGTGGAGCGGGTGGTGTGGTCCGCCGAGCCGGTGCCCGGCGCGCTGCCGCGGACGGTGGGGTTGGAAGAGGCCTATGGCGCGTTCCTCGCCCTGCGCGGCGTGGTGGCGGCGCCGGAGATCGCGGACGCCCAGCCGAAAGACCAGACCGTGGAGGTCCCGGCGTGAAGCTGACCGCGGCCCTGATCGCCCACGAGTGGCGCTACCAGCGGCGGACGCTCCGTTTCCGCGCCTTCGCCGGCGCCTATCTCGTGCTCGCCTGCCTGCCGGCGGTCCTCGTCTTCCTCCGCCGCCAGGGCGTCGAGTACACCATCGGCGGCGCCACCTATGCCGGCGAGACCCTTCTGCCGCTGCCGTTCCTGACCGCGGTCCTCGCCGGCCTCCTCGCGCTCGACGGCGTCAACCGCGAGCGCAGCACCGGCGCGTGGACCACGGCGACGCTGGCCGGGGTGTCGAGCTCCGGCTACCTGGTGCGCCGCTGGGTGGCGCTGCTGGCGGTCCTCCTGCCGCTCACCGCGGTGCCACCCGCGGTCGCCGCCGGCCTGGCGATGGCGGCCGGCAACAGCCCGCTCGTGCCGGCGGTGTTCCTCGGCCCCTGGCTGCTGCACGTGGTGCCGCTCACTGCCGTGGTCGCGGCAATCGCCCTCGGCCTCGGCACCATCGGCGGCAACGCGGTGAGCACGTTCCTGCTGGCGATCCTCGCCTTCGCGGTGGTGCCCGCGGTGGGCGGCGGGGTGCTCGATCACTTCCGGATGCGCTTCGAGGAGCCGACCGGCTGGCTGGGCCTGCGGGACGCGCGGAACAGCACCGCGCGGCTGGCGGCGTCGTTCGGCTCGAAGCTCCCAGCCTGGCTGTGGAACTTCCCGCTCCCGATGACCGAAGCGGGGTTCGACACCGGAACGGCGGCCGAGCAGGAGCTGGCCGACGGCCTCCTCCTTTTCTCCCTGGGCGCGGCGTCGCTGGGCCTCGCGGCGCTCTATCTCCGCCGCACCCGGCCGGACGTCCGGCCGCAGAAGATCCGGCAGGATCATCCGCTGCGCACCTTCCTGGTCGCCTTGGGGAAGATCCGCCAGCAGTACACGCCGGACCCGTCGCCGGAGCCGGCGGATCTCGCGGTCATCGCCTTGGCGGGCTTCGCGGTGATCGGCGCCGTGGCGCTCCAGGCGCACCGCGCGATGGCCTACGGAGCGCTCGCCGCCGATCGCTGGCGCGTGGAGACGGACGGAGGTCCGGCGCCGACGCCGGTCGACGTGGTGCCGGAGGGCTGGCGGATCGAGGGCGGCTTCGACGGCTCCGGACAGGTGGCGGTGACGGTGACCGGCACGCTGCGCAACAACGGTACGGAGCCGCGGGGGCATCTCGCGTTTACGCTCGATCCGCAGCTCCGTCTCGCCGGTCTCACGGCGGATCAGGGGCATGCGGCATCCCGCCGCGCCTGGGACCGCCTGGCGGTGGATCTCGATCCGGCCATCCCTCCGGGAGAACGCCGGGAGATCCGCTTCCGCCTGGAAGGGCGCCCCGGCACACCGGATTTCGGCCTGCCGACGCAGGGAGGAGGGCAGGACATCTCGTTCCTGCGCAGCTTCCAGAGGCACCGGGACGCCCAGTTTCCCGCCGACCGCACGGACCTCTCGCGCGGCTACCAGGTGCCCGCGGTGTCCGGCTACCGCGTCGCCCTCACGGCTCCTTGCCTGACCCCCGTGCCGCGCTACAAGCCGTGGACGGCGGACGGCAACGGCTTCGTGCCCGCGGAGTCGTACTTCCCGCTGGCGGCGGTCGAGCTGAAGCTGGCCGTGCCCGTGGACGTTTTGGTGGCGGACAGTTGCGGCGGCCTCAGCGATCCCCTGGCACGCGCGGCCTCGGCGGGCCGGACGGGCCGGCTGGACAGCCGGTGCTCGCTGCCGCTTTCGGAGGTCGTGGTGATGGGCGGCCGGCAGCGGCTGCTCGCCGGAAGCTCCGCCAGAGGCGGAGGCGGGGCGGCCGTCGCGGTCTTCCCGGCCCACCAGAAGGCCGGCGAGCTGCATCTCGGCTTTCTTACCCGCGGCGCGCAGTTGATGGACGAGGCATGGCCAGGAATGAGCGGCCTGGAGCGCCTGGTCATTCTCGAATGGCCGCAGGAGGGGATCCACAACCGCCAGCACGATCGTCTGCTCTACCGCTGGCGCGACTGGGACGAATCCCTGGTGCGGGTCACCGGCAACCTGGTCTTTCTCGAAGAGCCCGATCTCATCCGCAGCCGGCCGCTGGCACCGGAGCCGATGATGGCGGAGATCGTCGCCGCCCGCCTCACCCACCGGCGCCGGCTGGAGCCCAAGCAGTCCTGGTTCTTCCTGGAGCTCTTCCGCAGCCTGGTCCTGCAACGTCTCGGCCTCGGCGCGCGCACCGGCGCGGTGTTCACGGCGGACCCGCCGCACTGGGATTCGCTGCACAGACCGGCGGTGGCATCGGAAGCATACGGCGGCTTCAGCTACTGGCAGGAACGTTTTCCGGCCCTGCTCGCGGCCCTCTCCCGGCGCGCCGGCGCGGAGCCGTTGCGCGCCTCGATCGAGGAGCTGCTGGCGCGCCCGGGGAACACGCCCGCGACCTACGCCGAATGGACCGAGATCCTCAAGCGGCGGAGCGAAGGACCGGTCGAGCCGCTGCTCCGCGACTTCTTCGAGCACGGCTTCATCCCCTTGCCCACCCTGGTGGACGTCGACTTCCAGCCCGCCGGCGGCGGCTGGCGGGTCAGCGGCAAGGTGCACAACGAGGGGGACGGCGAAGCGGCTTGCCGGGTCGTCCTCACCACCGACCTAGGCCCGGTGGAGACGACGGTGACGGCCGGCACCGGCGCGACGGTCCCCTTCGTCCTCACCACCGGCCACCGTCCGCAGGGGGTCTATCTCGATCCGGACCAGGAGTGCCACCGCGGCATGCGCCTCGGTCTCCGCGACAAGGTCTTCTTCCAGGGGGGGCACGCATGAGGACGATCCATCTGCGGCCCCTCCTGCGCACCGCCCGCCTCTCCCTCGAGCTGCTCCTGGGGCGCCGGCTGATCCTCTTCGCAGGGGTCGACCTGCTCGTCGTGGGCCTCGCGCTCTTCGCCATGCTCGTGGGGGACGGCAACGCGCCGGAAGCGGTGTGGGCGGGTGTCGTGATGCCGCCTTTCCTGCTCCTCGGGCTGCCGGCTCTCTCCGGCATGGTAGACCTGGAGCGCCGCGCCGGCTGTCTCGACCTCGCCCTCGCCGCGCCGGCCGCGGAGCGCTACTTCCTGCGCCGCGCCGGCACGGTGTGCTGTGTGCTCTGCCTGCAGAGCTGGCTGGTGATGGGGGTCGACTGGCTGTACGAAGGCGCCAAGTTCCCGCTCCTCGCGCCGGTGATCCAGGCCGCCTCGGTGAGCCTGTTCCTGGGCGCCACGGCGCTCTTCTGGGCGGTGCGCCTGAAAAGCGGCGGCGCGGTCTGGCTGGCGTCGATGGCGACCGCGCTCGTCCTCGGCCGCTGGTTCTTCTTCTCGCCGATCCCGGACCGCCAGCTCGCGGCGTATGGAGCGCTGCTGCCGGGCGGCGAGGCGGCGCTCCCCTGGCTGGGCAGTCTCGCGGTGCTCGCCGCCGCCACGGTGATTCTTTTTCTGTACGCCCGCCGGCGCCTGCGCCGGCCGGAGACGATGATCTCGTAATCGTTGGAGGCTGTAATGAAGAATTTCGTAAGCCGCACCGCTGAGCCCTCACCCCCCTGGCCCCCCTCTCCCATCCTCCCGCCCATCCCCCGGGAGAGGGGGGAAGGCTGGCCATGCAGGTCCTTTTCTTTCGGCGGCGGCGCCCCTCTCCCGGGGGGCGGGAGGGAGGATGGGAGAGGGGTCGGGGGTGAGGGCCTCCGGTGGCGCGTGCGGCTCCTCTTCAGTCTTTGCACCCTTTCCGCTCTCTTGGCTCTCCTCGGCGCCTGCGCCCAGGCGCCGGCCGCCGTGCCGGAGGAGGCTCCCGCGTCGCCGGTGCGCCTGGAGACCGTGAAGCGCGAGTCGTTCCAGCCCGAGCTGACCGTGCTCGGCACGGTGCAGCCGGGCGGCACGGCCGAGGTGATCGTGCCGGCGGGCGGCCGGCTGCTCTATCCGGCCCGGTTCTCCGCCGGCCTGGTCTCCGGCGTCGAGGTGCGCGCCGGCGAGGTGCTCGCCCACGTCTCCCTCCAGGACGCCGAGGCCGCGCTCGCCGAGGCGCGGGTGCGGTTGCAGGCGGCGGAGGCGGACCTGACCCGGCACCAGCGGGCGTTCGACGCCGGGGTCGAGGCGGCGGCGACGCTCTCCACCTACAAGGCTGAAGCCAATCTGGCCCACAGCCGCCTGACCGCGGCGCAGGACCGCGTCGGCCGGCTGGCCCTGCGCGCGCCGATCAGCGGCCGGCTCATCGTCGACCGGCGGATCGCCCAGGACTCCGAGGTCGCCGCCGGCACGGTGCTCGGCCGCATCGCCGCGGGCGGCGCGTTGCGCGTCGAAGGGCGCGCCGCCGCCGCCGACCGCGATCGCCTGCACCCCGGGCTCACGGTGCGCTTCGCTGGTTCAGGGGCGAACACCGCGCTCGGCGCCGGCGTCATCCGCGAGGTGTCGCCGGTGGTGGACGCCGGCGGCACGGTGACCCTGGTCGCCCAGGTCACCGATCCGACCGGCCTGCCGGCGCCGGGCGAAGGGGTGGAGTTGCGCGTCGCGCTCGACCGCCATGAGCAGGCGGTCACCGTGCCCGAGGAGGCGCTGATCGTGGTCGACAGCGGCAGCGCGCTGTTTGTCGCCGAGCGCACCCGCGAGGGCTACATGGCCCGGCGGCGGCCGGTCGACACGGGCGCGCGGGGGAACGGCCGGGTGGAGATCGTGCGCGGTCTGACGCCGGGCGAAAAGGTGGTCATCGGCGGTGCGGCGCTGCTCTCCAGCGGCGACGCCCTGACCGCGGTCCAGGATCCAGCGCCGGGCGCTACTCCTGCCGGAGAGGGGAAGTGATCCGCCGCGCCGTCGAGCGGCCGATCTCGACGCTGATCGGCGCTCTCACCCTGGTCGTCCTCGGCGCTGTGTCGCTGCTGCGCCTGCCGGTGTCGCTGCTGCCCACCCTGGAGCGCCCGCGCCTGGACATCACCGTCACCGCGCCCGGCCGCTCGCGCGAAGAGGTGCTCGACCGCCTCACCCGGCCGCTGGAGCGCCGCCTTGCCGCGCTCGCCGGCGTGACCTCGGTGCGCACCACGACCGGCGACGGCTTCACCCGCGCCCGGGTGGAGAGCGAATGGCAGACCGACGCCGACCGCCTGCGCATCGAGACCGAGCGGCGGCTGGCCGATCTCGATCCCACCGGCGAGTCGACGCTCTCCGTCGAGATGACGGCGGGTGACAGCGAGCCGATCGTGGAGGTGGCCGTCCTCGGCGGCGGCTCGGGAGCGGCGCGCACGGACTTCGCCCGCAAGCTGCTGCTGCCCGAGCTGGCCCGCCTCGAAGGAGCCGGCAAGGTGGAGACGGTGGGATTGACCCCGCTCCACGCCGCGGTGCGCCCGCGCGCCGCCGCCCTCTCCGCCCGCGGCCTCACCGCGATGAATCTGATGGACCGGCTGGCGACGGTGGGGATCGACACCGCGGCCGGCCGCGCCCGCTCGGGCATGGCGGTGCGCCCGCTCCTGGTGCGTGAGGAGGCGACTTCACTCGATGCCCTGCGGGCGCTGCGCATCCCCGGCCCGCGCGGCGAGAGCGTGCTCGGCGACGTGGCCGGCGTGGGTCTGGAGGAGGTGCAGGACGGCACCTTCTTCCGCTTGGCCGGCGAGGACGGCGTGCTGATCCGCGTCTACCGCGCGCCGGAGGCGAACGCGGTCGCCCTGGCCACCCGGGTACGCGAACGCACCGCGGCTCTCTCCTCGCGCGCCGGTGCGGGCTCCGGGGAAGGCTTGAAGCTTCGGGTGGTGGACGACCGCAGCCGCGAGGTGCTCGGCGCCCTCGGCGAGCTGGGCCTCGCCGCTCTCCTCGGACTGGTGCTCGGCACCGCGGTTCTCCGCCTCCTCCTCGGGCGCTGGCGGCCGACGCTCGGCCTGGCGATTGTGGTGCCCGCCTCGCTCCTCACCGCCTTCGCCGGCTTCTATCTCTGGGGTGCCTCGCTCGACGTCGTCTCGCTCGCCGGCCTGGCCCTTGCCGCCGGCATGCTGGTGGACAGCTCGATCGTCGTCCTCGAAGCGATCGAGACCGCCCGCGCGCAGGGAGATCCGGAACCGGCGATCAACGGCGCGCGGCAGATCGCCCTGCCGGTGATCGCGAGCTTCTGCACCACGACGGTGGTGTTTCTGCCGCTGATCTACCTGCAAGGGCTGGCGCGCGCGTTCTTCGGCGTGCAGGCCTTTGCGATCGTGAGCTCGCTGGCGGCTTCGCTGTTGTTTTCGCTGACGGTGACGCCGGTGCTCAGCGGGAATCGGGGGGGGAAAGACAGTCAAAAGGCGACGGGGCGGAGTCCGGGGCGGGGGGCTTATCTGCGATTGCTGGATGGGGTGCTTGCGCGGCCGAGCCTTGCGATTGTGGCGGCTCTGTTGGTGACGGCTTTCGCCGGGCTGGCGATCGTGCGGTTGCAGCGGGAGCTGGTGCCGGCCGGGGCTTCGGCGGATCTGGTGGTGCGCTGGCGGCTTGCTCCGGACCTCACTCCGGAAGCGGCGCGGCGGCTCGGCACGACGGTGGAATCGGAGCTGGCCCGCGCGCTCGCCGGCACGAAGGCGGAGCGCCTGGCGCTCCAGCTCACGCCTCCCGAGCCGGGGGAGGACCGCGATGAGACCGGCCGCCTGGTGGCGGTGTTCCCCGACCCGGCGTCCGCCGTCCGCGCCACACCGCGCCTGCGCGCCGCACTCGCCCGGCTGCCGGACGTCGAGGCCTGGATCGAGCCGCGCCCGAGCGCCTTCGTGGAAGCGGTGGAGCGCGCCGGCCGCCGCCTGGAGGTGGTGGCGACCGCCGCGACGCCGGAGCGCGCCGACGATCTGGCTTCACGCGCCGCCGCCGCGCTTTCTGGAGGCAGGGCGGGAGACCCGGTGGGGGACCGGGCGCGGGAGGGCTCCGGTCGGCGCAACCGGCCGCAGCAGGCGGTGCTCCTCTCCTGGGACCTCGCCCGCCTGGCCACCCTGGGCGCGGACCGGACGGCGCTCGAAAAACAGGTGCGGGATTCGCTGGGAGATCAGACCTCCGGCCGCATGCGCCTCGACGGCGTGGAGCCGGAGATCCGCATCCGCGCGGTCGAGCCTCCGGATCCGTCGATCCTTCCCGTCACGGCGAAGGACTCGGTCGTCCCTCTGGCCGCCTTGGCCCGCCTCGCGCCCGGCATGCGCCCGCCGGTGTTGGAGCGCCTCGACGGCCGGCCGGCGGCGCGGCGGGTGTTCGACACCGTGAAGGGAGATCCGGAAGCCGCGCTTTTCCCGCTCACCAGCGCCAAGACCTCAGGAGAAGAGGTCATGCTCGGCGGCCAGGCGCTGGAGCTGCGCCGCGCCTTCAGCCAGCTCCGCCTGGCCCTCGGCCTTTCGCTGGTCCTTGTCTTCCTCACCGTGGCGGCGCTTTATGAGTCGTTCCGCATTCCGCTCGTCGTGATGACCACCGTGCCGGTCGCCCTGGCGGGAGCCCTGGGCCTGCTCCTCCTCACCGGTCAGAGTCTCAACATCCTCTCCTTCCTCGGTCTCATCCTGCTCGCCGGCATCGTGGTCAACAACGCCATCGTGCTGGTCCACCGTATCGAAGAGCACCGGCGCGCCGGCGAGCCCATCGAGACCGCCATCCGGCGCGCGGCGGCGGAGCGCTACCGGCCGATCCTGATGACGACGGTCTGCACCGTGGCCGGCATGCTGCCGCTGGCGGTGCTCGGCGGCGCCGGTGTCGAGCTGCGGCGGTCGCTGGCGCTCGCGGTGATGGGCGGCACGTTGACCTCGGTGTTCGCGTCGCTCCTCCTGGTGCCGGTGCTCCACCGGGCGCTGACTCGAAACGTGGGGAAGACGAATCCATGAGGCCGATCTCCCGCCTGATCGCCACTCTCGGGCTGCTCCTTCTCGGCGGCGTCGCGCTGACGAAGCTGCCTCTGGAGTATCTGCCGCGCCAGAGCTTTCCGGAGCTGACGGTGGCGCTCACGCTCCCGGAGTCGCGCGAGCCGGCGACGGTGGCGCGCGATTGGGTGGAGGAGATCGAAGGCGCGGTCCGCTCGCTCGGGCGGGTGACCGGGACGAAAGGCGAGGTGCGCTCGGACGGCGCGGAGCTGACGGTGCGTTTCGCGCCGGGCACCGATCCGGAGCGCAAGGCGGCGCGCCTCGAATCCGAGTTGGCGGGCCTGCGCCGCCGGCTGCCGCAAGGCGCTCACCTCACCATCGATCCCGCCGGGCAGGCGGACGGCGAGCTTCTCGGCCTCGTCTGGCTCTCCGGGGTGCGTTCCGACGCCGATGCCCAGGCCGCCGCGGAGGTGTTGCGCAGCGTTCCCGGCGTGCGCGCCGTGGACACGCTCGGCGTCCGCGGCGAGGAGCTCCGTGTCGAGCTGGCACCGGGAACCCTCGATCCGCTGGGCACCGCCGCGGCCGTGCGCGCCGCGGTCGACCAGACCCTGCACAGCCCCCTCCTCGGCCATCTCGCGCGGGGCGACCGCAACCTGCCGGTGATCGTGCCGCAGACCACCCCGGAAGCGCTGTCCGGCCTGCCGATCCCTCTCCCCGGCGGCGGCACGGCGCCGCTCGGAGCCGTCGCCACCGTCCGCACGCGCTGGCCGGACCCCCTCTTCCGCGCCCGCTTCCGGGGCAAACCCGCTCGCGCTCTCTACGTCTGGCGCGCCGAAGGCGCGCCGCTCCTCGCCACCGACCGCGCGTTGCGCCACCGCCTCGCCCACCTCCCCAACGGTGTGCAGGGCACGCTCGACGCCAGCGAAGCCGAGCCGCTGCGCACTCTCCTCCTTCGCCTCGCCCTTGGACTCCTCGCGGGCTCTCTCGCCGCCGCCCTCCTCGGTTGGCGCCAGGGCGGCCGCTGGGGTGCCTGCGGCCTCGGGCTCGCCCTGCCGGCCGCGGTGGCTGCGGCAGCGAATGCGCTCTGGCTCGCCGGAGTGCCGCTCCACATCACGACGCTGACGGCGTTCGCGCTGGGGGTGACCGCGGCGCTGCCGGTGGCGGGGCGGCGGGTGGGGGACCCTCACCCCCGCCCCTCTCCCGGCTCCCCCCTCCCGCCCGCCGGGAGAGGGGAGACAAGCAGCAACAAGGACTCTCACCGCCGTCATCCTGAGGGCGAGCCTTGCGAGCCGGAAGGATCTGGGGGATGGGAAGGTTCGGGAGCCAAAGCCGGGGATAGGGCGGGGGGGGCCGGGAGAGGGGCCGGGGGTGAGGGCTTCGAGCGACCCGGCCCCCAACCCGGGGCGTTGCCCCGGGCTGAGGAAGCCCGGGCCTTTGGCCCTTCCCCCGCCCAAAAGGGGAACGGGATCTGGCTCCTCGCCGCCCTCCTCATCGCCGCCGCCGCGGCGGTGCCAATCGCCGTCGGGCTCGCCGGCGCCGAGCTGGGGCCGCTCCTCAGCGAGCCGGCGCGTGCCTTCCTGATCGCCACGGCGGCGGCGGTGCTGGCCGCTCTGGTGCCACCGGCGGGAGGTGTCCGTTGGCCGGGGGTAGGGCCGAAGGTCCGGGCTTCCTTAGCCCGGGGCAACGCCCCGGGTGGGGGTGAGGGCGCCTTCCGGCGTCTTCAGCGCCGCGCCCTGCGCGATCCCGCCACCACCGCTCTCACCCTCTTCACCGCCGCCGCCGTCGTGGCCACGGTCTGCGGTCCGTCCCTGCTGCCACGCCGCGGTGATCTCTCCCCGGACGGCGGCAGCTTCAACATTCGCCTCCGCCTTCCGGACGGCTCCACCATGGCCGAGGCGGAGAGCCGGGTGTTGGCCATCGAAGAGCAGCTCGGCAAGGCCGAGGAGGTGGAGCGCTTCTGGAGCGTCGCGCGGACCGGCTATGCCTTCGTGTCGGTGCAGGTGCGCGCACGCGACCGCCATCCGGACCGGCTCGAACGGCTCGCCACCCGCCTGCGGTATCAGATCCCCGGCGGCGCGGCGGCAACGATCGACACCGGCGCCGGAGCTGGCGGGGGAGGCGCTCTGGACCTCGACTTCGAGGATCGCGCCAGGACCGACGACGAAGCCAACGTCTACCGCTTCGTGCTGCGCAGCGCCGATCTCAACGCGCTCGCCACTGCCTATCCGCGCATCCTCGATCGCCTGGCCAGCCTCAAGCTGCGCCCGCATTGGATCACCGGGTGGGGCAAACGGTCGATTCTCCTCACTCTTCAACCGTCAGCCGCGTCGCGAGGGGCGCATCAGGAGCTGGGGGGGCTCGCCACGGCGCTGGCCCGCCAGAGCTCGGCTCCGGTGCCGCTCATCCTGCCGGCTCTGCCCGGCGGCGCCGCGCGATCCCTGGTGGTCGTGCCGGCCGGCTTTCCGGTCGATCCGGACCGCGCGGTGCCGGCGCTGGACCAGCTCCTCGGCCACCCCCTCCGGCTTGCCGGCACAGTCGTCACGCCGGCCGCCCTGGTCTCCCTGCACCAGGAAGCGATCTATCCGCGGATCGCACGCCAGTCCGGGCGCTTCGTCCTGCCGGTCGAGGTCCAGCTTCCGCTCAGCAACGAGGACGTGCGCCGCGACCGCCGCAAGCAGATCGACCGCAGCCTCGCCCAGCTTCGCCTCCCGTCCGGCGTCGACGTCGAACGGCCGGCGCTCACCTTCCTCGCCTGGCAGCCGGACCGCATGCGTCTCGCCGCCCTCGCCCTGGCCGTTCCGCTCCTCCTGTTCGCCCTCGCCGCCTGGCGCCTGGGCAGTCCGCTGCGCGCTCTGGTCGCTCTCGTGCCGATCGCCATCGGTCTCCTCGCCGCGACGCCGCTGGTGCAGACGACGCTCGGCCAAGTCGACGAGCTGACGATCTTCGCGCTCGCGGCGAGCCTCTGCCTGGTGCTGCCGGTGGCGGCCGAAGCGGCGGGCGCGGGCGGCGCCGGCGCCTCCATCCGGAGCGAGAGCGGCGCGGCGATCTACCGCGGTCTGCGCCGGGATGCTGGCTGGTTCGCGGCCATCCTCCTCCCCAGCGCTCTGGCGTTGCTCCTGCCGACCCTGGGAGCCGACCTCATCCGCTTCCGCTGGGTGTTGCCGCTGCGCGTCGCGGCCCTCGCCGGCGCCGCCGCCCTGCTCACCGCGGCGGTGGCCGTGCCGGCTCTCCGCCTCGCCGCGGCGCTCTGGCGCGCCCGCGATCCGGAAGAAGTCCGCCGCCGCCGCCGGCCGCCGGTGTGGAGCGCGCCGGGCCTGCCCGACCTCGCCGTGCGCAGTCTCACCAAGACCTACGCCTCGGGCCACACCGCGCTCTCGGCGGTCAGCTTCGAGCTGACCCCGGGCATCACCGGCCTCCTCGGACCGAACGGCGCCGGCAAGACCACCCTCCTGCGCATCCTCACCGGCCTCCTGGAGCCGACTCGCGGCTCGGTCTCCTTCCGCGGCGTGCCGGTGATCGCCGACGATCTCGCCGAGTACCGGGTGCGCATCGGTTTCCTGCCGCAGGAGTTCAACGCCTATCCCGATTTCACCGCCGAGCAGTTCCTCGAGCATTGGGCGCTGGAGCGCGGCATGTACGACACTCGCGCCCGCCGCGAAGAGATCGATCAGCTCCTCGCCGCCGTCGGTCTGGCCGAGCATGCCCGGCGCAAGGTGCGCGACTACTCCGGCGGCATGCGGCAGCGTGTCGGCATCGCCCGCGCTCTCCTCGGCGCGCCGCCGATCCTCATCGTCGACGAGCCCACCACCGGCCTCGACATCGAGTCCCGCGGCCGTTTTCGCCAGATCCTCCTCGAACAGGCGGCGGACCGCATCGTCCTTTTCTCCACGCACATCGCGAGCGACATCGAAGCCGCCGCCTCGCGCATTCTTCTCCTGCACCGCGGCCGGCTGCGCTTCGACGGTGCTCCGGAAGAATTGATCGACCGTGCCCGCGGCCAGGTTTTCGCAACCCTGGTCGCCGACGCCGACCTCGCCGCCTTCAGCCACCGCTACCGCGTCACCGCCCGCGTCCGCCGTTTGGAAGGTTTGCACGTCCGCGCCGTTGCCCGTCCAGGAGATGCTCTCGGTGGCGGTGCGGTCGAACCGAACCTGGAAGAAGCGTACCTCGCCGAAATCGAGCGCACCGACTCCGCCGACGGACGGGAACGGCGGCAGGAGACCTTCTCTTTCCTGGATCGTGGAGCGGCGTAGCGCCCGCTGATCAGACTTGGCCTCATCCTTGCTTAGGACTCCCAGGCAGTGGATGCTCGAATCCACCCCAAACAGGAGACCCAGCAATGGCTAAAACCTACGAAGAGACAGAGGTCACCACCACCCCGGTTGAGCATCAGGACAAGGCGCATCCGGTCGGCACGAGTGTGGGCGGAGCGACGGGCGCAGTGACCGGCGCCGTGATCGGTACTGCGGTCGGCGGCCCGGGCGTCGGCACCCTTGTGGGTGCTGCGGTCGGCGCGGTCGCCGGCGGATTTGCGGGCCACGGCATCGCCGAGGGGATCGATCCCACGGTCGAGGATGCCTACTGGCGCGAGAACTACAAGACCCGTCCGTACGTCAAGACCAATGCCATCTATGACGACTATCAGCCGGCCTACAAGTACGGCTGGGAGTCGCGTGGCCAGCACACCAACCGCACCTGGGACCAGGCCGAGAACGACCTCTCCCGCGGCTGGGACAAGGCCAAGGGCGCATCGCGGCAGACCTGGGACGAGGCGAAGTACGCCACCAAGGATGCCTGGACCCGCGCCGAGCACAAGGTCGAGGACGTCATCCCCGGCGACTCCAACCGCAACGGCCACTAAAAGCCGCTGTTCCCCTTAAATTTTGGAAGGAAGCGGGCGGGCCGGTCTCCGGTCCGCCCGTTTGCTTTTTACAGCACCACCTCGAACCCCTCGAAGACAGGATGTCCGGCCAGCGTGCCTTGCGGCGAGCGGGCGTCGCCGTGCGCTTTGCGGAACGCGTCCGACTCGGTCCAGGCGACGAAGGCATCGCGGGATGCCCAGGTGGAATGCGAGACGAACAGGGTCAGCCCCTCCTTCGTCTCGCCGCGCAGCAGTTGGAAGGTCTTGAATCCAGGCACCTCGTGAAGGTAGGAGTTGCGCTGCCGCCACATCCCCTCAAACCCCTCCTCGAACCCGGCGTTGATCTGAAAACGGTTCATCGCAATATACATGGCACGCAGATGCTAGCACGGCCGAGCGTATCTCCCGCTTTGTGACAAACTGGGCACAAGAAATTCTTGACAGCGAGAGGAAACGAGCCATGAAACTGGAGAACATCCCCTTCGGCGTCACCGACTGGTCGGCCGTGGAGGCCACCGAGCACCCGGGCGACTCGGGCGTCGCCACCTGGCGCACGAGGATGTTTGGCGAGATCCGGGTGCGGATGGTCGAATACTCACCCGGCTACCTGGCCGATCACTGGTGCTCCAAGGGTCACATCATCCTCTGTCTCGAAGGGGAGCTCCACACCGAGCTGGAAGACGGCCGCACGGTGATCCTCACTCCGGGACAGGGCTACCAGGTCGCAGACGGTGCCGCGCCACACCGCTCGTCCACCCGCACCGGCGCCAAGCTGTTCATTGTAGACTGAGCCTGCGCTTCACCAACCCCTGGAGGTGAGCTCTTGCGCTATGCCGCCGCCCTCGTTTCAGTCATTCTGACTGCCTGGTCCCTGGGGAGAAATGCCTGGGCTGCGCCGCCGTCCTGCACCAACGAGAACAAAGCGGCGGCCTGGGATCTTCTCCTGGCCAAGGAGCCTAAAGGCCCCGAGTCCTTCGCCAGGGATGTAGAGCTCATCCGAGCCGAGTGTGGTCTGCCGCTCGGCTTCTGGGCAGGCCCCAAGGCCGAGAAAGGCCAGAAGAAAGACCATCCCTGCGGTGAGTGGGTGCAGGCATTTGTCAAGGTTCTGCCATCGCCATCGGATCCGGTGATGCAGTCGGAAGAGGTCATTGAGCTTGGACCTGCCGGAGAGGCCATTCAACATTGGTGGGCACCCATCGATACCGAGATCGATGGAGTTTCTGGCGACGAGCTGCTGATCACCGAGCAATTCGGTGACGAGAGCCCTCCGGTGCAATTGGCGATCGGGCCTCGTGGCACATTCCGAGTGATTCCGCAAAGCGCCAACCCGCCAGGAACCTCGATACCCTGTCCGACGAGCCGGGACCTGCCCCATTCCAGCTATACAGAGTGCTGGAAGCTCTCGGACAAGGTGACCAGTGCGGAAAGGCGATTGGCCTATGAAGGGCCGTGCTCATGAGATCTGAACCGAGAAGCTCGAAGGCCGCCGCCCTTGCGGCGCTGATCCTGGGAATTGTCGCGTTCGGGGGCGGCTGCGCCGTTAGTGCGTCGCGCCGTCTGAACGCACCTTCCAAGCGACCGATGCCTATCACCGTCGAGAATCTGTCGGAAGGTCGTATCCGCCTCGAACGAGCCGGCCAAAGATTGGTCGTGGACCTGGCCCGGCAGATCTCGGGCTGTCCGATCCGAACCTATGATCCCACGGACGGCGAAGAGTACGAGTCGTCTGTTGATTTTGAGATCGTGGATGAAACGGTCACGGCGCCCTACACGTATCTGGTCCTCTTGGCCTCGGCTCCGCCCAACTGCAACGTGCAAGGCGAGTGTGGCGCCGGTGGGACGGACGCGACGCTCATCTGGTTGAAGGTGACAAAGGACCTGACGCTGGCAGGCAAGCAAGCTTTCGGTTTCGACGACTGCCGCGCGGGTGTTGTTGCCAACATCAAAACTGAGCCCGAAGACCCTTCCTTCATAACGATTCTGGCCAAGGACCTGCCATGGGTCGGCGACGTATTACAGATCGAATACCAGGAGGACCGAGGGAAGGGCCAGGTCCACCGGCTCATCTATGATCGGCAGAATCCCGGCGCAGGCCTTCAGAAGGACCCGAGTCGCGCCGCGAATCCACCCGCACCGGCGCCGAGCTCGTAAACGGAGCCATCCATGTGGCAATTTCAGACTTCGGCGCTGTCACCCTCGACGAATCGAGCCTCCATCTCGAAGGACGGCCGGTTGCTGTCGTTCCAAGAAGTGCTAAGCCTATGGAGTGAAAACGGAGACTTTGCGCAAGCTTGGACCGGATTTCTGGCAGGCATTCCCTTCGCCGCCTACTGCTGGGAGACTCCGCCCCTGACGGCAACGATCATGGACAAGGACTTCCAGTGCGTTTTCGTCGAAAGCCCGGCTCTTGTCGGTGTTGAGCAGGAGCCGCAACCATTCGCCGAGCATTTCCACTCGGCGTCTCCTGACAAATACGCAGTCCGCTTCGAGAGCCTGGGGCGGGATGCAGTCCTCATCGCGCCGTGCCCCCGAGATCGTGAAGTCTCGTACGCTCACCTGGCTGCATTTGTCCGCTCAGCCAGCCTGAATGCAGCCGTCGAGCTCTGGCGGCTCGTCGCCTCCGCGGTGGAATCAAAAATCGGCGACCAGACCCTCTGGCTGAGCACGGCTGGGCTGGGCGTGATTTGGCTTCACGTCCGCGTTGATTCTCGGCCAAAGTACTATCGGCATAGGGCTTATGCGGATCGGGCGTTTTGGAACGGGGAACAGTGACCGGCAAACTTGGCGACCTGCGTCGGCCGTAGAAACCGGCGCGGGCGGTCAGATCTTCTTCTTGGTGAGCCTTGACTCTCTTCAGCGGTCGTGGCGGCGGCGGGGACAGCGATAAAATTACGGCGGGCCCCATAATTTACCGGCGCCTCTCCGCATTTTACGGCGCCTTCCATAGTTTTCCGACGCGCCTCAAAGAATAGGGACGGCTCCCGTTGTTTTACGGCGGGCCTCCGTAAATTACGGGAGGCTCCGTAAATTACGGTGGCTCCCATAGTTTTTCGACGGCTCCCCGCGTTTTACGGCGCCGTCCAGTGTTTTCCGGCGGGTCTCCGTAAATTATGGGAGGCTACGTAAATTACGGTGCCTCTCCTCGTTTTCCGGCGCGGCCGATAGTTTTCCGGCGCGCCTCATAGAATAAGGATGGCTCCCATTGTTTTCCGGCGGGCCTCCGTAAATTACGGGGAGGCTCGTAAATTACGGCGGCTCTCATAGTTTGCCGGCGCCTCTCCTTGTTTTACGACGCGCCTCCTAGAATAAGAACGGCCTCCATTGTTTTACGGCCCGGCTCCGTAAATTACGGGGAGGCGCCGTAAATAACGACGGCTCGCACGATTGCTCGGCGAGCCCTCGGAAACTCCTGATACTGCTGTAGTTAGGGACGGACCGCGCGACGGTGCCGAATCAGCCTACTTGTTGAGCTGCTCCCGAACCGCCTCCTGAACAGATGCCAAAGCATCCGGCAGCTTCTCCGGATCCTTCCCTCCCGCCTGTGCGAAGTCCGGACGCCCACCGCCCCCGCCGCCCACGATGGCCGAAAGGCGCTTCACCAACTCACCCGCCTTGACCCGGCCGGTGAGGTCCTTGGTGACCGCTACGACCAGGTTGACGTTGCCGTCGCCGCGGGTGCCGATGACGACGATTCCGGAGCCGAGCTTGGAGCGCAGGGCGTCGGCCATGTCGCGCAGCTCGTTGGCCGGAGCCGGCGGCACTTCGCGGGCGAGGACCTTGATGCCTTCGACCAGACTCTCTTCGTCGGTGGCGGCGGCTCCGGAGACGAGTTGCATGCGCAGCCGCTTCATCTCGTGCTCCAGCTCGTTCTGGCGCTGGCGGAGCTGGTCGGCTTTCTGGAGTTGCTGGTCGTAGTCACCGGAGCGGATGCCCAGGCGCTGGGTCAGCTCGTTGTAGGTGGCCCGTTGCCGGCGGATCTCTTCCATGGCGTAGGTGCCGGTCTGCGCTTCGATGCGGCGCACTCCGGAGGCGACGCCGCGCTCGGATTCGATCATGAAGAGGCCGATCTCGCCGGTGTTGCGCACGTGGCAGCCGCCGCAGAGCTCCAGGCTGAAGCCGGGGACGTTCACCGTGCGCACGCGCTCGCCGTACTTCTCTCCGAAGAGGGCCATGGCGCCGGCGGCGACGGCCTCCTGGTAGGTGCGCTGGACGATCTCGGTCGCCACGGCGCGGCGGATCCATTCGTTCACCAGATCCTCGGTCTGCTCCTGCTCCTGGCGGAACATGCCGCGGTGATACGTGAAGTCGAAGCGCAGGCGGTCCGGCGCCACCAGCGAGCCGGCCTGGCGCACGCTCTTGCCAAGCACCTGGCGCAGGGCGGCGTGGAGCAGATGCGTGGCCGTGTGGTTGCGCTGGATGGCCAGACGGAGGTCGTGATCCACTTTGAGCTGCACCTTGGTGTGGCGTCCGAGCTGGCCCTGCTCGACCTCGACGAAGTGGAAGATCACCCCCGAGGCGTCCTTCTGGGTGTCCACCACCCGTGCGCGGCCACCGTCCCAGAGGATCAGGCCGGTGTCGCCGACCTCACCGCCGGACTCGGCGTAGAACACCGTCTCGTCGAGGATGGCCACGCCGGCCTGCCCTTCGAGAAGGGTCGAGACGCGCTCCGGCGCTCCGGCCTGCCAGGTGGCGAGGCGGACGACCTCGGCCGGCAGCTCGGTGCGCTCATAGCCTTCGAAACGGGTCTCGGCCAGCTCGGCATGCCCGCGCACCACCTCGCGCAGAGCGGCCATGCGGTTCTGCACCTCGAGAGTCGCTTTGCGGGCCTGTGCCCTCTGTCCCTGAAGCGCCTCACTGAAGCCGGCCTCGTCGATCTTGATCCGCTCCTCTTCGGCGATCTCGCGGATCACTTCGAGCGGCAGGCCGTAGGTGTCGTAGAGGCGGAAGACCATGGCGCCCGGGAGGGTGTCCTTGCGCTCGGCGCGCAGGCGCTCGATCTCGGCCTGCACCTGGCGCGCGCCGTTGGCCACCGTCGAGAGGAACTTCTCCTCCTCGACCTTGATGGTGGAGATCGAAGCCTGCCGCGTCTCCGCCAGCTCCAGATAGGCAGAGCCCATCGCTTCGCCGAGCACCGGCACCAGCTTGTGCAGGAACGGCTCCTCGAAACCCAGGCGCATGCCATGGCGCACGGCGCGGCGGAGGATGCGGCGCAGCACGTAGCCGCGCCCCTCGTTGCCTGGAATGACGCCGTCGGCGAGGAGGAACGACACGGCGCGCAGATGATCGGCGATGACGCGCAGGGAGATGTCCTTCTCCGCGTCCTTGCCGTACTTCACGCCCGCGAGGTCGGCGGCGGCGTGGAGGATCGGCTGGAAGAGATCGGTGTCGTAGTTCGACGGCACCCCCTGGAGCACCGCGGCGACCCGTTCGAGCCCGGCGCCGGTGTCGATCGACGGGTTGGGCAGCGGGTTGAGGGTTCCGTGCTCGTCGCGGTCGTACTGCATGAAGACGAGGTTCCAGATCTCCAGATACCGCCCGGAGGCTGTCCCTTCATCCCAGGAGACCTTGGGCTGATCGGGCTGGATGTCGGCAAAGATCTCGCTGCACGGACCGCAGGGGCCGGTTTCGCCCATCGCCCAGAAGTTGTCCGCCTTGCCGCAGCGGTGCAGCCGCTCGACCGGCAGGCCGGAGATCTGCAGCCAGAGACCGTAGGCCTCTTCATCTTCCTCGTAGACCGTCGCCGACAGGTGCTCGACCGGGATCTTCCAGACCTGCGTCACCAGCTCCCAGGCGAGGCGGATGGCCTCCTCCTTGAAGTAGTCGCCGAACGAGAAGTTGCCCAGCATCTCGAAGAACGTATGGTGGCGCGGCGAGGGGCCGACGTTTTCGAGGTCGTTGTGCTTGCCCGAGACGCGGAGGCACTTCTGCACCGAGACGGCGCGCTTCGACGGCGGCTTCTCAGCGCCGAGGAAATAGCTCTTGAACGGCACCATGCCCGCGTTGGTGAACAGCAGCGTCGGGTCCTTCTGCGGCACCAGCGGCGCGCTCGGCACCGGGCGGTGGCCACGGCTGCGGAAGAATTCCTGGAAGCTGCTGCGGATCTCTGTGCTTTTCATGATCTGGCGCTATTCCGGCTCGAAGCCTTCGTCGAAGGAGGTGAAGTCGGTGTCCGCGGTGCCCATTTCGTCCTGGTCCAAAATCAGATCCGCGGAGCCCTCCGGCCCCTCGTGTAAAACGGCGAGGATAGCACGCCGCGAGAAGCCCTTCCGCGCCAGGTGGCGGGCGAGGGCGGCCGGATCTTTTTTGGAGCGGGACGCGACGGCGTAGGCCTTGCGGGCCGCCTCCAGGTCGTCGTCGTCATCCAGGCCGGCCAGGGCGGCGTTGACCGCGTCGGGACGGGCGCCGCGGCGGACCAGCTCGGCGCGCAGCCGCAGACGCCCTTCGCCGCCGCGCTCCTGCCGGTGGGCGATGAAGTCGGCGGCGACCTTCGTGTCGTCGAGATAGCCCTGCTGTTCGAGCCGGTCGAGAGCCGCCGCGGCCTCGTCCGCCGGAAAGCCGCGCCGGGCGAGCTTGAGGGCCAGCTCGGCGCGGAAGTGGGGGCGGCTCGCCAGGAGCTGAGCCGCCTTCTGGTAGCAATCCACCTTAGGCCACTAGATCTCGAACTGGGAGCCGCCGGTGAGCAGGTCGTCGTCGCCGGCCGCTTGCAGCGACTCTTCCATCTGCTCGCGCGAGATGTCGGAGGTGAACTGCACGCCCTGGATCTTGAGGCGGAACTCGTCCGGGTTGGTGGCCCGCTTGAGCGCCTCGTCCAGGGTGATCAGGCCGCTCTTGAAGAGCTGATAGAGCGACTGGTCGAACGTCTGCATGCCGTACTGGCTGGTGCCGAGGCTGATCTGCTCGCGGATGTACTTGGTCTTCTCCTTGTTCTCGATGCACTCGCGGATGTAGGCGGTTGAGATCAGGATTTCCGCGGCCGGCACGCGGCCGATGCCATCTGCCCGCGGCACCAGGCGGAGCGAGACGACCGCCTTGAGCACCTGGGCGAGCTGGATGCGGATCTGCTTCTGATGGTGCGGCGGGAAGACCGAGATGATGCGGTTGACCGTTTCCGTGGCATCCAGGGTGTGCAGAGTGGAGAAGACGAGGTGGCCCGTCTCGGCGGCGAGGAGGGCCGTCTCGATCGTCTCGTAGTCGCGCATTTCGCCGACCAGCAGCACGTCGGGGTCCTGGCGGAGCGCCGAGCGGAGGGCGCTCGAAAACGCCCGCGTGTCGACGTCGATCTCGCGCTGGTTGACGATCGACTTCTTGTCGCGGTGCAGGAATTCGATCGGGTCTTCGATGGTGATGATGTGCTCGGTCCGCGTGGCGTTGATGTAGTCGAGCATCGCCGCCAGGCTGGTGGATTTGCCCGAGCCGGTGGTGCCGGTGCAGAGGATCATGCCGCGCCGTTCCTCGCAGATCCGTTCGAGCACCGGCGGCAGCATCAGCTCACGCACGCTCTGGATGCGCGCCGGAATGACGCGGAGCACCAGGCCGACCGCGCCGCGCTGCTGGAAGACGTTGCAGCGGAAGCGCCCCAGCCCCGGCACCTGGTAGGCGATGTCGAGCTCCAGCTCTTCCTTGAAACGCTGCTTCTGGCGGGCGTTCATGATCGAGAACGCCATGGCGATGGTGTCCTCCTGCATGAGGCGCTTCAGCTCGGGGAGCGGCAACAGCTCGCCGTCGACGCGGATGACAGGATGGCTCCCCACCTTGAGGTGGAGGTCGGAGGACTTGCGGTCCACCGCGATCTTCAGCAGGTCGTTGATATTCATACTGCTTGCTCCACCGGCTTGCGGGCGACGGGCGCCAGCCAATGATGCCGGTCGGGGGTACGCCCGCCGGTGACGTTACGGAATTCCGCCAGCAGGCGGCGGGTGACCTCGCCGGGCTTCCCCTCTCCGATGTTGATCTTGTCCACCGAGCGGACCGGCGTGATCTCCGCCGCGGTGCCGGTCATGAACAGCTCGTCACAGAGATAGAGCTGACCCCGGGAGACCGGCTCCTGGCGCACCTCGAGGCCGAGGTCGTGCGCCAGGGTGATCACCGTGTCGCGGGTGATCCCCGGCAGCAGCGACGCGGTCGCGGGCGGCGTCACGAGGATGTCCTTGTGCACCAGAAAGAGGTTCTCCCCCGACCCTTCGCTGACATAGCCGGCATCGTCGAGGCCGATCCCCTCGACGTAGCCGTTGGTCAGCGCTTCGACCTTGATGAGCTGCGAGTTGAGGTAGCTTCCGGTCGCCTTGGCCACCGCCGGCAGCGCATCGGGAGCCGTCCGGCGCCAGGAGGAGACGCAGACGTCGATCCCGTCCTGCTCGCCCTGATCGCCCAGGTAACTCCCCCAGCTCCAGGCGCCGATCGCCACGTCCACCGGCGAGCGCAGGGGGTCGACTCCCAGGGTGCCGAAGCCGCGGTAGATGATCGGGCGGATGTAGCAGGCGCCGAGGCCGTTGGCCCGGATCGTCTCGCAGACCCCCTCGGCCAGCTCCTCACCGGTGAAGCGCAGCGGCATGCGGTAGATCTTGCAGCTATTTTCCAGCCGCCGGATGTGCTCGGCCAGGCGGAAGACGACGGGTCCGTCGGGAGTGTCGTAGCAGCGAATCCCCTCGAACACGCCGGAGCCATAGTGGAGCGCATGGCTGAGCACGTGAACGGTCGCCTTCTCGAACTCGACGAGCTCGCCGTTCATCCAGACCCAGCGGATTCCGGCGAAGAGATTGGACACAGAACCTCCCTTCGGCGTACGAAGCGTACGGGTGATGCTAGCCCGAAGCGGCCGGGCGGTCAATTTTGAGGGTCGCTCAAGGACGCTCAAGGACCGCTCAAGGAAGGAGCAGCCGGGCCGCGCCCACCACCGCCGCGGTCTCCGCGCGCAGAACGCGGGACCCGAGCCCCACCGCCTGCCAGCCCGCCGCGCGCAGCTCCTGGCGCTCGCGGTCCGACCAGCCGCCTTCCGGACCGATGAGGAGCGCCGCGCTCGCCACGGACCTGTTCCACACCGGGTCGTCCATCTCGGCCGCGGTGTCCAGCACCCAGTGCTCCACCGCGCTGGCGGTCAAAGCCGCCAACTCGCTCCATTCATGGGGTCCGGTGAGCGCGGGCAGGCGGGCGCCGTGGCACTGCTCCAGCGCGGCGGCGGCCACCCGGCCCAGGCGGGCGAGGGTGCCGGCGCCGAAGTCGCGCGGCGCCCGCTCGGTGTGCAGGAAGCGGATGGCGGCCACGCCGACCTCGGTGGCCTTCTCGACCAGCCACGACGCCCGCTCGGGCCGCAGCGTTGGGACCAGCAGATCGACCCGCCGCCGCGGATCGTTGGCCGGCGCCGGCTCGCCGAGAGTCAGAAATGCGGTGGAGCGATCGATCCGCCCGACCGCGGACCAGCGAGCCCGGCCCGCGCCGTCCACCACGCGGATGCGGTCCCCGACCGCCAAACGCCGTGCCCGGAACAGATGCTTGTAGGCATCCCCCTCGACGCGCACCTCGGCGCCGTCGAAGTCCGCCGGCTCGACGAGGAGGGTCGCGAGACTCATGGCGTGCCAGATGGAGGAGCCACGCGGAACGCCACCCAATCGCCGGCCTCGCGGCGGTCCACCTCTCCATAGCCCAAGCCGCGCATCCGGTCGAGCACCTGCCGTCCGCGCTCAGACAGGATGCCCGAGAGAATCAGCTCGCCGCCAGGGAGGAGCTGCCGCGTCAAAGCCGGCATCTCGGGCAGGATCTGCTCGGGCACGATGTTGATCAGCGCGAGATCGAAGCGCGGAGCGTCCCGCAAGGCGTGGGAGAACCCCGCGAAGAGCAGCGGCCGGAAGCCATTCAGGCGGCTGTTGTCGCGGGCATGGAACGGCGAGGCCGGATCGACGTCATAGCCCACCGCCAGGCGAGCACCGCGGAGCAGCGCCGCGAAGCACAGAACGCCGGTCCCCGTGCCGGCATCCAGAACGGCCTTCCCGGCGAGATCCAGCGTCTCGATCAGCTCGAGCGCAAGACTGGTCGACTCATGACTGCCGATCCCGAACGCGGCGCGGGCCGGAAGACGCAGCAACGTCCGACCCTCCGGAACGGCGACCGCCGGCTCTTCCGGCTCGCGAGGATCGACGAACAGCGTCGACGCCACCGCGAACGGTTGGGCCCGCTCGCGATACACCGCCAGCCAGTCCGTCTCCGGCACCACCTCCTCCGCCGTCAGCTCGGTACCCGGCCAGTCGATCTCGACCGCCGGAGCCTCCGGAGCGAACCACGCCTCCAGCAGCACGCGGCCATCTGGAGCCGCGTCCGAGCGCACCCCGAGTGTCCCAGCGGACCAGAGATCGGCAGACAGGGCGTCCTCGAAATCGGGGGGGACGAGAAAGAGGCGGCGGAGGTAGGGCATGGGCGGGTGAGTTTATCTGGAACACCACGCCGATCTCTACTTTGGCAGATTGCCCCGGAAGGGCTACCGCACCTAGCCGAGGGATTTATCCCTGGGTTTTGGGGAGGCGTCTTCGCTCCCCAGGGTTGAAACCCTGGGCTAGGTGCAGCGGCCCCTCCGGGGCCAAAAACCGACAGCAGCTCCGCCTCAGTGCTTTTCCAGCCCGGAGAGAGTCTTGAGCACCTCTTCGCTGTGGCTGTCCGGCTTGACTCCCATGAACACCTTGGCGATCTTGCCGTCGGGGTCGACCAGGAAGGTGTTGCGGGCCGAGAGCTTGTTGCCGTTGTACTCCATCACGGAGCCGTACTGCGTCGAGACCTTGGCGTCGGGATCCGAGAGGAGCTTGAAGGCGAGCCCTTCCTTGGCGCAGAAGCTCTTGTGCGACTCCGCGGTGTCGACGCTGACGCCGAGGATCACGGCGTGCGCCTGTTCGTACTTCGGCAGATCGCGCTGGAAGTTGTGCGCCTCCAGCGTGCAGCCGCCGGTGAAGTCCTTGGGATAGAAATAGAGCACCACCCACTTGCCGCGAAAATCCTTCAGGCTGGCCGGCTTCCCCTCGTTGGTCGTGAGGCTGAAATCCGGAGCCGGTGCACCGACTGCCGGGGCCGCCGGAGCGGTCATATCGGCGTGGGCGACCATCGCCGGCACCAGGGCGGCAACGACGAGAACGGCGAGCAGCAACAGCAAAGAACGTCGAATTGAATTCACCTTGTTGTCTCCTTTATGATCGATCGAGAGCGGCCTCTTACTCCGCCACTCCCTTCTCCTTCAAGATGTTCCAAACCTTCTCCGGGGTCATCGGAATTTCAATGTGGCGCACGCCGAGATGCGACAGAGCGTCGACGACGGCGTTCACGATGGCCGGCGGGGCGCCGACGGTGGCGGACTCTCCGACGCCTTTGGCGCCGAACGGGTGATGCGGGCAGGGCGTCACCGTCTTGTCGGTTTCCCAACTCGGTGTTTCCATCGCGGTGGGCACCAGGTAGTCCATGAAGCTGCCGCCCGAGATGTTGCCCTGGTCGTCGTAGCTGATCTCTTCGAAGAGGGCCGGGGCGAGGCCCATGCTCAGGCCGCCGTGGATCTGGCCGTCGACGATCATGGGGTTGATGATGTTGCCGCAGTCGTCGACGGCCATGAAGCGGCGGATTTTCACCTCGCCGGTGCCGCGGTCGATGTCGACGACACAGATGTAACTGCCGAAGGGGAAGGTGAGGTTCGGTGGATCGTAATAATCCACCGCTTCGAGGCCGGCTTCCATGCCCGGCGGATGGTTGGTGTACGCCGCGAAAGCGATCTCTTGAATGGTTTTCGTTTTTTGCGGCGCGCCCTTGACGGAGAACTTGCCGACCTCCCATTCGAGGTCGTCCTCGCTGACTTCGAGAAGATAGGCGGCGATCTTCTTGGCCTTGTCGCGGATCTTGCGCGCGGCGACGGCGCAGGCGGCTCCGGAGGTCGGCGTCGAGCGGCTGGCGTAGGTGCCGAGGCCGTAGGGCGCCGTGTCGGTGTCGCCTTCTTCGACCTGCACGTGCGCCGCCGGAATGCCCAGCTCTTCGGCGACGATCTGGGCGTAGGTGGTCTCGTGACCCTGGCCCTGCGATTTGGTGCCGAAGCGGGCGATCGCCTTGCCGGTGGGATGGATGCGGATCTCGGCCGAGTCGAACATCTTGATGCCCAGGATGTCGAAATGTTTTGACGGGCCGGCGCCGACGATCTCGGTGAAGGAGCAGATGCCGATTCCCATCAATTCACCGCGCTGGCGCTTCTCCGCCTGCTCCTTGCGCAGCTCGGCGTAGCCGATGTTGTCCATCGCCTTGCGCAGCGCTCCGGGGTAGTTGCCACTGTCGTACTCCCAGCCGAGCGCCGATTTGTACGGGAACTGCTCCGGCTGGATGAAATTCTTGAAGCGTAGCTCCGCCGGGTCCATCTTGAGCTCCTGCGCCAGCACGTCGGTGACCCGCTCGATGGCGTGCACGGCCTCGGTGACGCGGAAGGAGCAGCGGTAGGCGACACCGCCCGGCGGCTTGTTGGTGTAGGCGGCGTCCATCTCGGTGAAGGCGACCGGCAGGTTGTAGGAGCCGGTGCAGATCGAAAACAGGCCGGCCGGAAATTTCGACGGATTGGCCGCGGCGTCGGCGTAGCCGTGATCGGCGAGCGTCTTGATGCGCAGCGCCGTCATCGTGCCGTCTTTCTTGGCGGCGAGCTCGGCGGTCATGTGATAGTCACGGGCGAAGGAGTCGGCTTGCAGGTTTTCCATCCGGTCTTCGACCCACTTGACCGGTTTGCCGATCACCACCGAGGCGGCGACCGCGATCACATATCCCGGATAGACCGGCACCTTGCCGCCGAAGCCGCCGCCGATGTCGGGCGAGATGATGCGGATCTTTTCTTCGGAAAGCCCGACGTGCCCGGCGACCAGCGCGAACACCGTGCGGATGGCGTGCGGCGCCTGCGTCGTCATATGGACGGTGAGATGGCCCATGGCCGGATCGAAGTCGGCGACGCAACCACAGGTCTCGATCGAGGCCACGTGGATGCGCGGGATGTAGATGTCCTGCTTGACCACCACCTCGGCGTCGGCGAACGCTTTGTCCGTGGCGGCGCGGTCGCCGGTCTCCCAGTGCCAGATGTGATTGTCGGTCTTCCCTTCCTTGTCGGTGCGCAGCACCGGCGCGCCGGGCTGCAGGGCTTTGAACGGATCGACGACGACTTCGAGCGGCTCGTAGTCCACCTCCACCGCTTCGACGCCATCAGCCGCGATGTAGCGGTCGGTCGCGATCACCGCCGCGACTTCCTGCGCCTGATACATCACTTTTTCGACCGGCAGCACCATCTGGGTGTCCGACATGAGAGTCGGCATCCAGTGCAGGTTGTACTGTTTGAGCGTCTCACCGGTGATCACCGCCAGCACGCCCGGAATGGCGAGTGCCTTCTCGGTGCGGATGGCGAGGATCTTGGCGTGCGCGTAGGGGCTGCGCACGATGTCCATGTGCAGCATGCCGGGCAGCTTGATGTCGTCGACATAGTGGCCCTGGCCGCGGATGAAGCGCGGATCTTCCTTGCGCTTCATCGAGTGACCCATACCGCAGACGGTCGCGGATGTTTTCGGAGTCGTTTCCATGGGTCTCCTCCTTACGCTTGCGCGCGCAGCTTCCCGGCTGCATGCTGGACGGCCTTGATGATGTTGACGTATCCGGTGCAGCGGCAGAGATTGCCGGAGATGGCCTGGCGGATTTCGAGCTCGCTGGGATCGTTGTTCTCTTTGAGCAGGGCGACGCTGGTGAGCATCATGCCCGGCGTGCAATAGCCGCACTGGAGGCCGTGCTCCTGCCAGAAGCCTTCCTGGACCGGGTGGAGCTGGCCGCCCTGCACGAGGCCTTCGACCGTCGTCACCTCGCGGCCGTCGGCCTGCACGGCGAGCACGGTGCACGATTTGACCGGCTGGCCGTCGAGCAGCACCGTGCAGGCGCCGCAGTGGGTGGTGTCACAGCCGATGTGCGTGCCGGTCATGGAGAGCGTCTCGCGCAGGAGATGAACCAGCAGGAGCCGCGATTCGACCTCCGCCTTGTGATAGCTGCCGTTGATCTTGACGTTGATCTGATGGTTCGCCATGGTCAGTGCTCCTGGGCCCACTGGATGGCCCGCTTGAGCGCGCGCCCGGTGAGGACGCGTGCCATCTGCCGCTTGTATTCGACCGCGCCGCGGCGGTCCGCGTTCGGGGTGGCGATCGCGGCGGCGCGCTCTGCCGCTTCGGCGATCCGTTCGGCGGTGGGCTGCTGGCCGGTGAGGAAGCCTTCCGCGTCCGTAGCGCGCAGCGGCGTCGGGCCGGCGTTGGTGAGAGCGATGCCGATTTTGGCGACCGAGCCGTCCGCCGCCAGGGTGACCTGGACCGCGGCCGCCGCGGTGGCGAAATCGCCTACCTTGCGCTCCAGCTTCACATAAGAGCCGCCGCTCTTCGCGGCCGGCGCCGGCACGCGGATCTCGGTCAGGATCTCGTCCGGCGCGAGCGCGGTGGAGAACAGGCCGAGGAAAAACTCATCGATCGGAATCGTGCGCGATCCCTTGGGGCCGGTCGCCACGACCTCGGCGCGCAGGGCCAGCATGGTCGCCGGATGATCGTTCGCCGGATCGCCATGCGCCAGATTGCCGCCGACGGTCGCCAGGTTGCGCACGATCGGATCGGCGATCACCGCCGCGGTCTCGGCCAGCAGCGGATATTTGGTGCGGATCAGATCGGAGCGCTCCAGGGCCGATTCGCGCGTGCGTCCGCCGATCTTGAGAACGCCGTCTTCCTCCTTGAGATACTCGAGGCCGGGGATGCGGCCGATGTCCACCAGATGTCCGGCGGCGCCGAGCCGGAGCTTCAGCAGTGGCAGGAGGCTCTGTCCGCCGGAGAGGACCTTGGCCTCGCCGCTCTCGGCGCCGTGGCTCCGCAAGAGAGCCACCGCCTCCTCGAGGGTCTGGGGTGCATGGTAGTCGAACGGTGCGGGGATCATCGATCACATTCTCCTTTCCGCGATCCGGGACTGCTAGTGACGCAACAACCAATAGACGAGCAAGGCGAAGACGATGACAACGATCCAGAAGACCGGGCCCTTCAGCGTGCGGAGTGCCGCACGGCCGGCCGCCTGCGCGCCGATCGCGCCGACGTCGAGGACGTCCTCTTTGGCCGGTGGCGGCGGCGCGGCAGGGGCCGGTGCGGCAAGGGCCGGTGCGGCTGGCGCTGGAGCGGTCGCGCTCGGCGCTGGAGCCGCTGGGCTCGCTGGGATTACCGGGGCCGGACTCGGTACCGCCGCCGGAGCTTCCGGCGCGGGCGGCGGAACGTCCGCGACCGCGGCGGCTGCCGCGGGGGTTTCGAGCTGCCGGCGCATGGCGTCGCTGAACTTCTGGAAAAGCTGATCGCTGACGTCCTGGATCATGCCGCGGCCGAACTGCGCGAGCACACCGACCACGTTGACATCGGAGACGACGGAGACTTCAGACTCGGCCGGGCCGCGCTCGACGATGCGGCTTTTCATCCGCATGTCGGCGCCGCCCTTGCCGCGCGTCTCCTGGCCCGAGGCGGCGATCTCCGCTTCGCGTGCCACCGGATCGAGCCGCTCGAAACGCATCTTGCCGCGATAGCTGGCGGTCACCGGTCCCACTTTGACCGTGATCGTGCCGCCATAACTCTGATCATCGATCTTTTCCGTGATCGCGGCTCCGGGCAGACAGCTCGCCACTTTGACCGGATCGGTGAGGAAGTCCCACACCGCGTCGGCGGGGGCTTTGACGACAAAGCTTTTGGTGATCTCCATTCCCATCGTTTGGTCTCTCCCGTCGTTTGATCTCTCGTCAGGCGGCCAGCAGGGGAAGGAGCCGCTCCAGCGACTCGAGGTTGTGGGCCGGCAGGAGCTGATCGACATACGGCAGCGCCGCCGCCATGGCGCGGGCGGTGGGCTCGTAGCGCTGATCTCCTGCCAGTGGATTGAGCCAGAGAACCCGGCGGGCGCGCGAATGAATGGCGCGCATCGCATCGGCGAGCGGCGCGATGTCGCCGCGGTCGAGCCCGTCGGAAAGAATGATCACCACCGTCCGCGCGTCCACCCGCTGGTCCAGATGATGATCCACGAACTCGGCCAGGCACTCGCCGATCCGCGTGCCGCCCGCCCAGTCCGGAACCTCGGCGGCCAGGCGTTCGAGCACTCGGCTCAAACGCTCCGGAGCCAGCGTGCGCAGGAACGGCGTGAGCCGCACGAGCGTCGTGTTGAACGCGAAGATCTCACTCGACCGTTCGGATTTTGCGACCCGCCGCAGCGCGAGCATGAAGCCGAGCAGGAACCGGGCATGCGGATCCATCGAGCCGCTGGTATCGCAGAGCACCACGAGGCGCGGCTCTTCGACCGCCCGCGTCCGCCGGGCCAAAGAAAGGTATTCGCCGCCGTGCGCGATCGCCCGCCGGAAGCTGCGCCGCAGATCGATCTCACCGCGCACCGACGGCACGCGCCGCCGGCTCCGGCGGGTCGCCAGGCGCAAAGCCAGGCGGGCGAGCAGCCGCTCCATGGCCAGCAGGTCCGCCGGCGAAAGCTCATCGAACGGTTTGCGGCGCAGCACCGCCTCCGGACTGTAGCCGGGCTCCTCGCCTTCGGGCATGACTGATTCGAGAGCGGCGTCCCGGCCTGGCCGCGGAGCGCCGGACTGCGGCCGGGACCGTCCGGCCACCGGCACGCTCCGCTTTTGCGCCAGCAATCTTGCGGAGCCGGTGCGCGCCGTCCACAACCGGTCGAACAGCTCTTCGAAAACCGCGAGATCGCGCGGCCGGATCTTGAGCGCGGTCCGCAGCGCGCGGCGCACCTCGGCGCGGTCTCCGAGATCGATCAAGGTGAGCGCCGACAGACCGTCCGCCTCGTCGCTCATATTGATTCCCACACCGTGGTCGCGGAGCGCGCGCGAAAAATCAGCGAGGTGGTGGACGAGATCGGACGGATCGCTCATCCCGTCGCCTCCGCCAGCACCGGATCGAGCGCCGCGCCGCTCAAATCGCGCAGGTCGTGTTGATCTTTCAGAATACAGCCGAGGGTCTCCTCGACCGTCTCGCGGTCAAGATGATCGCGATGGAGATGGAGGAGCGCCTGCGCCCAGTCGATCGTTTCCGCCACACCCGGCGCCTTGCTCAACCGGCGGCGGCGCAGCGCCTGCATGAAGCGGCCGATCTCTTCCGACAGCGCCGCGCCCGCCCCCGGCACGCGGGCGCGCAGAATGCGCACCTCTTTCTCCAGCGACGGATGCTCTATATAGAGATAGAGGCAGCGCCGGCGCAATGCGTCGCCGATCTCCCGCGTGCGGTTGGAGGTGAGGATCACATACGGAATGTGCTCGGCGCGGATCGTGCCCAGCTCCGGAATCGTCACCTGAAAATCAGAAAGCACTTCGAGCAGGAACGCCTCGAACCCGTCGTCCGCGCGATCGATCTCATCGATCAGCAGAACCGCCGGTCCTTCGCGCCGGGTGATGGCGCGGAGCAGCGGCCGTTCCAGCAGATACGAGCGGCCGAAGATCAGGTCCTCGATCTCATCCGCGCTTTTGTGCTCCTGCTCGGCGAGGCGCAGGCGGAGCATCTGGCGCTGGTAGTTCCACTCATAAAGCGCCGTCGAGACGTCGAGCCCTTCGTAACATTGCAGGCGGATCAGCTCGGTGCTGAGCAAACGCGCCAGCACCTTGGCGATCTCGGTCTTGCCGACGCCGGCGTCGCCTTCGATCAGCAACGGTCGCCGCATCTCGCGGGATAGAAAGAGAGCGGTCGTGATCGCCGGATCGGCGATATAGCCCAGCCGCTCCATATCCTCCTGAAGCGTGGCGATCTCCGCCCTCATGCCTTCCTCATGCCGAGGCTCCCTGAGATAGATATTGCTCCGGCGCGGCGAGAAATCGCTCGCGGCAACCACCGCAGCAGAAGTACCAGGTCTTGCCCGCGTGCTCCGCCGTGTGGCGGGCCTTGGCAATCACCACGGTCATGCCGCAGATCGGATCGAGCGCGTTGAGCTGAGCCGCGGTCTCTTCCTTGGGCGCCGCGGCCGGGCGGATCTCCGCGGCACGCCGCTGTTCTACGATCTCGGCGAGAATCGACAGCGCGATCTCCTCCGGCGTCTCCGCCTTGATCTTGACTCCCGCCGGGCTGCGGATCGCGTCGAGCGCCGCGGCCGGCACGCCGGCCGCGCTGAGCGTCTCGCGCATCAGGGAGAACCGCTTGGCGCTTGCCACAACACCCAGATAGGCCGGCTGCAGGGTGAGCGCTTCGCGGATCGCCGCCTCATCGCGCTCGCCGAGAGTCGCCACCACCACGAACCGCGGGCCGCGCGGCGGCGCGGCCTCTGCGAGCCGGGTGAGCACCTCGTCGGCCTCCGGAAAGTCCACCGGCTCGGCCTCGGGATCGACGGCGGTCACCGCATAGCCCATCGCCTTGCCCAGCTTCACCAGGGCGCGCGCGGCGGGAGAGACGCCGAACACCACGAGGCGCGGCACCGGCAGAACAGGCTCAAGATAGATCTCCACGCTCCCTCCGCTGTGGCAGGTCATCGGAAACACCTCGACGCCCGGGCGCCTCTCGGCCTCTGGATCGGGCGTCAGGGCGACGAGCCGCGGCTGGCCGTCGGCGAGAGCGAGCTGCGCTTCGCGGACCACCGTCGGCCGGGTGCAACTGCCCCCCAGCCAGCCATGGAAGGCGCCGGACGCGGTGATCAGAGCCATGTCGCCCGCGAGAGCCGAGCTGGCCGGCCGGCGGCGCACCACGACGGCCAGGACGAAAGGCTCCTCGCGGCGCGTGAGATCGGCGGCCATCTGGAGCAGCTCGGCGCGCATGGTCCGACAACCATACGCCTGGACGGTGGTAGGGTTCAAGCACGGGCGTCGAGTTGGAGGGAATGCTTGACGCTCGATCGCAATAATGCGATAGTCTCCAAGAGGGAGGAGCTTTGCCGGCAACCGAGGTCGTCTTCTATGCAGAAACCGATGGAACCTGTCCGCTTCTCGCCTGGCTCGATCGCCTGCCACAGAAAGTCCAGGACAAGTGCATCGTTCGCATTGAGCGACTGGCGGAGCTTGGCCATGAGCTGCGCCGGCCGGAGGCCGATATCCTTCGCGACGGTATTTACGAAATCCGCGCAAGCTACCAGGGCGTCCAGTACCGCCTTCTCTACTTCTTTCACGCAGGCATCGCGGTGCTGGCTCACGGGCTGGTCAAGGAGAGCCGGGTGCCGGACGCTGACATTGAGCGCGCGAGGGTGAGGAAAGCCGCTTACGAGGCAGACCCTGAGCGGCACACCTATCAAGAATGATGGAAACAATTCAATCTGAGGAAACAGAGCCATGAGCATCAAGGTTGGAACTTCCAATGCGGCTGCGATCCTCCGCCGGAGATATGTGGGAGAGGATCCTGCGCGAAAGGCGTCTCTCGAAGAGGAAGGTATCCATGCAAAAATCGCGCGGCAGATTTATGACCTCAGAACCCGGGCCGGTCTGAGCCAGAAGGAGCTTGCGGAAAGGGTCCAGACGACCCAGTCCGTGATCAGCCGGCTCGAAGACGCTGACTACGAGGGCCATTCCCTCAGCATGCTCAGGCGCATTGCAGATGTCCTGGGAGCCAGGCTCGATGTGGGCTTCACTGCCGTCTCAGGCGCTCGGGCCTGACCCCGCGGCGCTCAGCCTGGCATAGTCGTCCGGCACGTCGAGATCCGTCAACGCCATCTCCGGCCAGGAGAGGACCTCCGCCTCATGGCGATGGCGCTTCACCACCTGTTTGCCGCAACTGCCGCCGGTCATGGTCAGGATCTCGCTGAAGAGGGCGCGATCGTACAGCATCGGAGGCGCCGTGACCCCATCCGGCTCGCCGTAGACCGAAATGACGAGCGGCGCCCGAGTCGTCCGATAGCGTGCGATGAGCTCGCCGATCATCTCTGGAGTCACGAACGGCATGTCGGCGAGCAGCACCATCGCCGCCCCCACCTCAGCCGGCACCGCGGCGATGCCCGTCTGCAGCGACGTCGTGATGCCGTTCTCGTAGTTGGGATTGACCACCACCTGGCAGCCGAGATCCGCCACCTGCGTGCGGGCTGTCTCGGCCTCATGCCCGAGCACCACCAGCAGGGGAGCGAGGCCGCCGGCCAGGGCCCGCCGCACCGCGCCGCGCAGCACGCTCTCGCCGTCCAGCTCGAAGAGCATCTTGTTGCTCCCCATACGGCTCGACGTACCCGCGGCAAGAACGATTCCGGCGATCGGACCTCTCCGGTCGTTCGCCTCAGACGGTGGCATGAATCGCCTCCCGCCGTTCATTGAGATGGCGCGGCTCCCGTTTCGCCTCGAAAGCCAGCAGCTCGGCGACGATGCTGATCGCCACCTGGCGCGGTCCGTCGGAACCCAGATCGAGGCCGACCGGACCGAAGACCCTTCCGGAGTCGATTTCACCTTCGGCGCCGATCTCGCGCAGGATGGACACCGTCCGTTCGCGCGGGCCGAGCATCCCGACGTAGGGAACCCCGGCGGCGAGATGGCGTTGCGCCCAGCCGCGGTCGATCGCCAGCGAATGAGCCATCACCACGGCACGCGAGCGGTGGGCCGGCGGCAGGGGGACGTCCGCGTCCGGACGCGCCTGGACGAGCCGGGCGGCCTGCGGAAAACGCTCCTCTATCAGGAGCGCCGGACGGTGGTCGATCACGGTGACCCGGAATCCGGCGTCCGCGGCGTAGGCGACGAGCGGCTGGGCATCGTCGCCGGCACCACAGACGAGGAGGTGCGGCGGCGGCGGCAGGACCTCGAAGAAGATGCCGCGGCCGTCGATGCGGTGGACGCCTGAACGGCCCGAGGCCATCAGCCCGCGGGTGCGTTCCACGGCCGCGTTGTCGATGTCCGCCGCGCCCAACGAGCCATGCAGGGTTCCGTCCGCTTCGATGAGCTGCATCGCGCCGAGGCTCTCGGCGCCGTCCACGACTGTGGCGAGCATGAAGGGGGAATCGGCTGTCAGCAGCTCGCGCAGGCGGCCGCTGAGCGCCGCCAGCGGACCGGCGGTGGCCGGCTGGATGAAGACGTCCACCATGCCGTTGCAGCCCAGGCCGAGCCCCCACACCATGTCCTCGTCGGAGCCGGTCTTGTAGTGCCGCAGGCTCGGCGTGCCGGTCGCAAGGACCACGTCCCGGGCCACCTCGCGCACGTCGGCTTCCAGGCAGCCGCCGCTGACGCTGCCGAGGGTGCCGCCAGTCTCCGCGATGAGGAATTTGGCGCCCGGGCGGCGGTAGGCGGAGCCGGTGATGTGCACCACCGTGGCCAGCGCCGCGCGCTGTTCCGCCGCCGCCAGCTCGGCGAGCCGCGCCACGACTTCAGCGGTTTCTTTCCAGTGGTTCATGTCCCTCCCGGCCGGCCTTTGAGGATACGCCGGACCCGGCGTCGGATTCAACCTCGTGTCCTCGCGCCAGGCCGCCGACGTCCTCTCCAGATCGCATTTCACCCGCCCCGGCGAAGCGCCGGTGCGGGTGAAATGGTTGTGGTTTGGGAGGGCCGATCAGCTGACGGAGAGGCGTTCGGGGGCGTCAGGGGTCTGGAGCAGGCTGTAGCGGTGGTCGTGGCCTCCGCGGCCCCCTCGGCCGTGGCCTCCCCGATGGTAGAACGGATCGAAGCAGCAGGCCGAGACGCTGAGACAGAAAAGGGCGGTGAGAAGCAAAAGGGCAAGAGTCTTTTTCGCGTTCATGAAACGTACCTCCGAGTTGGGTTTTCGCGAGTATGAACCCCTGCTATTGCATTGCTCATGCCAGGCCTTTTCTCCGATCTGCCTGTCGCTCTAGCGGTGCGCAAACATCGGCTGAAGGCTGAGCCACATCGCAGAAATCTGGAGCGCCGCACCGACCGCGAAGGCGATCAGACTTCTGCCGAGCGTCGTGTTCCGCCGTGCCATGAGCACCGCGCCGATTCCGAACGCCGTCGCGATGCCGGTCGTGATCGTGAAGGTGATCTCCGCAGGGGAGAAGGTGCCGGTGAGGATCTTGGCGAGACCGAGGAGGAAAAACCAGATCAACGTCATGATCAGGAGCCAGAAGAGGAACACGGCGAGCGCCGCGTAGGTCGCCCCTCGCCGGCGCTTGGCGACCGCCGCCAGGATGACCGCCGCGGGCAGCGCCTGGAGGATGTGGCGGAGGACGAGCGAGCTGGCGAGGCCGATGGCGAGGAGCGAGGCGATGAGAGCGGCCAGGCACCAGGCGGTGATCTTCTCCGCTTGGGACAGCCGGGCCGCCTCAGGGCTTGCCGCCATGGTCTACCGCATCGCCTCCATCGGCGACAGCCGCGCGGCGCGGATGGCCGGGTAGAGACCGAAGGCCAGCGCCAGCAGGAGCGCGATTCCCCAGGCGGCGGCGAGACCGTAGGGGTTGACCACCAGGCCCCAGGGGAATTTGTCGGACAGCGCGCGGCAGAGAGCGCTGCCGGCGACGGTTCCGATCGAGGCTCCGATCGCCGCCAGGACCATCGCTTCGAGCAGGAACTGGACGAGGATCTGGCCGTCGTCGGCGCCCATCGATTTGCGCAGACCGATCTCATAGCGGCGGTCGGAGAACGAGATCAACATCACGGAGAGCACTCCGACGCCACCCACCAGGAGCACCGTGCCGGCGAGGCTCAGCAACACGACGGCCCAGCCGTTCATCTGATCCTGGAACTGCTGATGCGCACGCGCCAGCTCGGCGTCGAGGTTCTTTACTTCCACGTCCTCGATGCCGTGGTGCGACTGCCGCGCGCGGGCGAGCATGACGGCGGAGATCTCATCCAGATCGCGTTTCGACTTGAGCTTCACGGTCACCTGAGAAAGCTGATGATCGGTGTCCATGCGATCCATGTACGTGGTGAGCGGAATGAGAACGCCGTTGGCGTCCATGTACAGCTCCTCGTTGAAGAGCTGACCGGTCGCCAGGACGCCGACGATGCGATACGGCACGTTTTCGATCACCATGTCGTGCCCGACCGGATCGCTGCCGCCGTAGAGCTTGGTGGCGAGCGTCGCGCCGACTACCGCGACCGCAGAGTGCCGCCGTTGATCGTTCTCGGTGATGCCGCGGCCGAGGCTGATCGGACGGTCCATCAGGAAGGAATAGTCGGCGGTGACGCCGTTGACGAAGATGCGCTCGGCGCCGCCGGCCACCCGCACGACGCTCCGCTTGGTGGCGCGCGGCGAGAACCCTGCCACTTTGTCATGCGGCGCGGTGAGGCGGGCCAGGTCTTCGGCGCGCAGGCCGAGGCTCATCGCGAACCGCTTCTGCTCCTCGGAGGTCTGCGCTTTCTTGGGGACGAGCACGAGCGTGCCGTCCCAGCTCATGCCCGCGAAACCGGTGCCGATCTTGTCCTTGACGCCGTCGAGCACCGAGGTCATCACCACCAGTGCGAAGACGCCGAGCATGAGAAGCGTCAGAGTGAGGAGCGAGCGTAGCTTGTGCGCCCACAGCTCGATCAGTCCGCCGGTGATCACTTCCCACACCAGCGCGAGGCGCACGCCAATCGTACGGCGGCGGACTGTGGCCGGGCCCGTTGGATCAGTCAGGGCCGGGGTGAATGTGAGGATCTCACTCATAGCGCAGTGCCTCCATCGGCGACTGCCGGCTGGCCTTGACGGCGGGGTAGAGAGCGAACAGGAAGCCGAAGACGAGCGCCATCAGCGTCGCCCACAGAAAGCTCAGCGGATTGAGCGACAGCGGCACGCCGATCGAGAGGGTGATCACCCACGCGAAGGCGATCCCGACCAGGAAACCGATCAGGCTACCGAGAGCCGTCAACAGCAACGCCTCGGTCATGAACGCCTTGAAGATCTCCGAGCCCGGCGCGCCGATCGCCATGCGGATGCCGACCTCGCGCACCCGTTCCTTGAGCGAGGCGAGCTGGATGTTCACGTTCACCATGCCGCCGCCGATCAGCGCCAGCACGCCGGAGAGCATGAAGATCAGATTGTAGACGTCGCCCTGGCTGCGCTGGCGTTCCATCCGCTTGTGCACGTCGTCGAGCCGGAAGTCCTGTTGCAGCCGGTGGTTCGAAGTGACGAGCGAGCTCAGCTCTTTGGAAAAATCGGTCATCGCGTTCAGATCCGGCAGGCGGAACGTGATGCGGTCCAGGCGGTGGTATTGATCGCCTTGCATGCGCGCCGACACCAGCAGCGCGGGCGCGGCGACGATGCGGTTGCGCCAGGCGAAGATGTTGTTCTGCCCCTTGCGGAAGCGGAAGGTCCGTTCGCTGAAGACACCGATCACGGTCACCCGCGTGTCGCCGAGGCGCAGTGGGCGGCCGACCACTTCGCCGGTGGGGAAGAAGACGCGCGCCGCCTCGGAGCCGAGGATCGCGACCGGTGCGCCGCTCGCGAAATCGTGCGCGGAAAAGTCGCGCCCCTGCTCGATCTCATAACCGTTCATCGCCACGTAGTCGGCGCCGATGCCGCTCACCGCGCGCTCCTGGTCCGCGGCTTCCGAGCGCACCCGCGCCCGCGCCTCCTTGAGGAAGCTGGTGGCGTTGACCCCCTTGGCGGTCGGCATGGCGCCGCCGCCGGAGGCGTCGTCCTGGCGCAGCCCCAGGTTGGCGGACTGCATCGCGCTCGGCGCGCCGTCGTACACGGTGTCGGTGGGCAGCACGTTCAGCTTGTCGATGCCGCCGAGGCGGCTGAACAGCTTCTCGGCCTGCGTCCGTTGGCTGTCGGAGATGGCGAAACCGCCGAGCACGGAGGCGACGCCGAGCATCACACCCAGGGCCTGGAGCAGCGAGCGCCCGGGGTTTTCCTTGAGCTCGATCCACGCCTCGTGCAGGCGTTCACGAAATGCGCCGGTGGATTTCATGGCTGTGCCTCACGCGGCGACCGCCCGGCGTTCCTGGGCATAGATGGAGCCGTCGCGCAGCTCGATCTGGCGTCCGGCGAGCGCCGCGATGTTCGGATCGTGGGTCACCAGCAGCACGGTGTTGCCCTGCACGTGCAGCTCGCGGAAGAGGGCCAGCACCTCCTGGCCGGTCTTCGAGTCGAGCGCGCCGGTGGGCTCGTCGGCGAGGAGCAGCGCCGGCCGGTTGGCGAGCGCGCGGGCGATCGCCACCCGCTGCCGCTGGCCGCCGGAGAGCGCGCCGGGCAGCACGTTCGCCTTGTCCGGAATGCCCACCTTGGCGAGCAGGTCGAGCGCGCGCTGGCGCCGCTCCTTGCGCGGCACGCCGGCGTAGAGCATCGGCAATTCGACATTGCGCACGATGGTCGCCTTGGGCAGCAGGTTGTACTGCTGGAAGACGAAACCGATCTTCTCGTTGCGGATCGCCGCCAGCTCCGAGCCGCTCAGTTTTTCCACCTGCGTGCCGCCGAGCGTGTAGCTGCCGCCGGTGGGCAGGTCGAGACAGCCGAGGATCGACATCAACGTGCTCTTGCCGGAGCCCGAGGGGCCGATCAGCGCCACGTACTCGCCGCGATCGATATCCAGATCGATGCCGCGCAGGGCGTGCACCGCGTTGCCCACGTCTCCATTGCTGCCGTAGGTTTTGGTCAGACCACGAGTTTCAATGATTCGCATAGTTCCTCCCGGTTTGATCGCAAGCGATAGAATCAGTTGTTCTCGTCGTCCTTTTCGACCTTCTTGCGCGTCACGTCTTCGAGCGCCACTTCGTCGCCCGCGCCGAGGCCGGCCATGATCTCCGCCCGCTCCAGTGTCGCGATGCCGGCGTTGACCTGCACGGCCTCGAAATAATCTTTCCAGTTCTCCGACATCCAGACGAACTTGCTGCGGCCGTTGAGAGCGTCGCGCGCCTTCTCGATCTCCTTGGCCGGCAGGTTCCGCTTCAGGCGGTAGACCACCGTCTGCCCTTCGCGCCGCTGCAAGGCTTCGAGGGGGATCGACAGCGCGTGGTCCCGCCGTTCGCCGAGGATCTCGACGTTGGCGCTCATGCCGGTGCGGAACGCCTCGTCCAGCTTGTCGAGCGCCACTTCGATCTCGAAGACCTTGATCTTGTCCACCACCTTGGCGGCGGGAGCGACGAAGCGCACCTTGCCGCCGAAGGTCTTCTGCGGATAGGCGTCGAGCGTCACGCGCACCGGCTGGCCGACCCGCACCTTGGCGATGTCCACCTCGTTCAGGTTGACGCGGATGATCAGCGACTTGAGGTCGGCGACGGTGAACATCGCCGTGCCCTCGTTGTAGGAGGAGACGCCGGAGGTCACGGTCTGCCCGAGCTCGACGCCCTTCTTGATGATGACGCCTGACATCGGCGAAGTCACCCGCGCCCGCTGGCTGCCGGAAGCGCCGGAAATGGGGATGCCGTGGTCCTCGACGATCTGGTAGCGCGACTTCGCGTTGGCGAGCGAGTCGGCCGCGAGGTCGCGCGACGTCTGGACGTTGCGCAGCGCCTGGCTGCCGATCAGGCCGTTGTCGAAGAGTGCCTGCTGGGCCGCGAGCTCGCGCTCGGCGTCGCGCAGCCGCAGCTCGGCCTGGGAGACGCCGGATTTGACGTCGGAGAGCGACTGTGCCTGGTTGACGTCCGGCTCGACCTCGGCCAGCACGTCCCCGGCCTTGATCTGGTCGCCCTCGCGGACGCGGAGGCCGAGCACGCGTCCGGAGACCGCCGATTTGACGTCCACCTTGACGACCGGATCGACGATTCCCACCTCGCGCACGCTGACCTGGAGATCCTCGGCCTGCACCTTGCCGAGACGGAACGGCGATGCTTCGTCCTTGTTCTTGGATCCGGTGGTGGCGCGCGCCACCACGAGACTGCCGGCCACGAGAAGCAGCGCGCCGCCGGCTATCAGCCATTTCTTGGTCTTGCTCATGATGGATGCCCTCTTTTGGGGACACCGGGAAGTCCCGGAAGCCTGTGTTGGGCCGGTGTCTAAGCTCCTTACGCTGGAAGGGAGACAAAGGTTACAGGAGTCTGGCGAACCCGATCGGGCTCCTGTAAGCTGGGGACCGTCACCCCCTGGAGGTCAGAATGGACAGCAAGCCGCTCAAGGTTCTCATGACCATTGTCGGTGTCCTGGCCGGCATCTACGTCGCGCGGCACGCCGTGGACTGGTTCCGGGGCGAGCCGGCAGTGCCCGCGGAGGTGCTGACGAAGCAGTGGGTCGTGCAGTCGCTCGGCGGCGGTGAGCTGCGCCTCGAAGCGCCGTGGCCGCTCAATCCGACCCCGGTGGAGCTGCCGTCGACGATCTCAAAGAACGTCGAGAGCTCGTCCTCCCTGTCGATCGAGAAGGACGGCCTCTACATCCTCGCCGCCCGTCTCAAGATGATCGCCGGCCTCCCCCTGAGCCTCGCCGGAGCGGCCGACGGGACGACCGCCAATCTCCGCAACGTCGCCGGGACGGTCTCCGTGGACGCCTCGAAAAAAGCCACGACGGTCTCCGGCACCCCCGCCTACGACGTCTCGGCAACCATCCACCGGCAACGCGGAGATCCCATGACCCTCCGCGGCCTCATCGTCATCCGCGGGCAGACGATGTACCAGGTGCTCGTCATCTACCGCGCCGACCAGGCCCGGGGAGAAGAGGCCTGGAAGAAGATGCGGAACAGTCTGGAGCTGCGGTTCTAGGAGATCCCCCAGTTGGACGGAGGGTGGGAAGAGGGATAACCTCCAGCCATGGATGAGGAAGCGCCAGGGAGACCATTCTCGTGACTCAACACTCCTCCCTGTCTCCCGAGCGGTGGGCCGCCTTCAATCTGGATCAGCAGATCCTGATGATGGGCAACGAGATGAACAGGGCTTCGCGGCTCATCCAGTTGGGCGACCATCCTGGCCTTCTGCGGGCGTACGAGAGAGTCCTGCGGTTGCTGGATCTCACCGTCGAGGTCCAGACCGGGTATGCGCTTCGGCGCGAGCTGCTCCGCTGGCGGGACCTGATCGCAGAGCTTTACATAGGCTCCGAGGCCGCTCCGTCCGAGCACGCGGCGGCCTTCCGCTGTCTCCTTCGTTTCACGCCCACCGCCGCGCTGCAGATTCCACTCCTCTTCGGGGAGCAGGGAGCGCTCAGTTCTTAAGGCGAGGAGGAAGACCACCCGATGACCCTACAGAATCTGGCCAACATCTCCATCATCATGCAGGGCGTCTTCATCCCGTTTTCCCTGCTCTTCGTCCTGTTCCAGCTCTACAAACAGACCCAATTGACCCGGGCGGCGAATGCGCAGGCGCTCGTCCAGATTTCCTCGCCGTTCCACCTCGTGATGATCCAGGATCCCAAGGTGGTGGAGCTGTGGCTTCACGGAGCCAAGACGTTCGACACGATGGGTGAGGTGGAGAAGGCGCAGTACATGGGCCTCGTCACCTGGTGGCTTCTGTTGCACGAGAACATCTTCCATCAAGGCCAGATGAAGCTCATCGAGAAGAAGATGTACGAGTCCTGGCAGCGCGACCTCGAGTACTTCGTGCGCCATCACCGTCTAGAGAACCGGTGGAAGGGCTTGAAGACCTACTACCACCGTGACTTCGCCTCTCATGTGGACGACATGATCGTGCGGTTGGCTGCCGCTCGCTAGTCGCCCGGCTTCTTCAGGGAGCAGGTACTAGACGTCTCCCCCGAGCTGGGGAGAGGTGCCCCCGGCTCGGGGCCGTGGCCCAACGGCTCGTGGCCGCCTTCCCCAGAGCTGACGCGAATCAGCGGCCACGGATCATGCGACTGCTGCTTGCCGAGTCGGTCCCAGGTTACCCCCGCCCCCCGTTCCTCCCCACCTCACGCTGTAGATGATCCAGCCGCCGGAGCGCCTCGGTGTGAAGGCGATCAATCTTTTCGTGGAGCTGGGCGACTTCGAGCTCGGCTTTGAGGTTGACCTCGTATTCGATGTCGCCCCGGATGCGGTCTTTTTCGGCCTGGCGGCTCTGGCTGAGGAGGACGAAGACCGAGAGGATGATCGCTTCCAGCGAGACGACCATGGTGAGCAGGCCGAAGGGGAAGGGATCGAACAGCGGCGGCTTCCAGCCCGGCAGCCAGTTGACGTTGAGCAGGATCCAGACGGCGAAGAAGAGCAGGTGCAGGTTGAGAAAGGTGAGGCTGCCGGAGAAGGCGGCGATCCAGTCGGCGACTTTTTCGACTTGGGAGCGGCGGTCCTCGACCTCGGCGTTGACGTTGCGCGAGGCGGTGTGGCGCAGCAGGTCCACCGTGCGCCGCAGCCGGTTGCCCATCGCCTGGATGATGTCGAGGCCGGCTTGCGGGTGGACACGGAAGAGCTTGTCCAGGTCTTCGCGGTCCACCGCCAGCGCGTCGAGGTCTTCGACGGCGAGGACGGAGGCGGTGCGCCCGCCGCCGTCGAGGAAGGAGATCTCGCCGAAGACTTCGCCGGGTCCGGGGTTCTCCAGCACGATGCGCTCGCCGGTGTCGTCCTTGAAGAAGACCTCGACGCGGCCGGAACGGATGACGTACATGATGCCGCCCGGATCGTTCACCTCGAAGACGAGCTGGCCGGCAGGGACGGTGATCTCGTCGATCTGCCGGGCGAGCAGCTCGCGTTCATCGTCGTCGAGATATTTGAAGAACGGAACTCCAGCGAGCAGCGTGGCATCCGTCGGCATGATGGGTCTCCTGGCAAGTCCGTTGCGGCGCGACTCTAGCGCGAGTGTGGGCGGGAGAGGAAGTAGCCGGTTACGTCGAGATAGATGCGCACGTCGCCGCCATCCGCGACGGTGGCCGCCAGGGCGAGCCCGGCGCCGGACGACAGCGGCAGGATCTGGAACCGCGAGGTGATTCCGCTGCCGCCGCGGAAGCTGATCGTCGACAAGCTCGGCCGCGGTCCGCCGGCCGGAAAGACGGCGATCCACCCGTCGCTCGGTGGCAGGACGGTCTGGACGTTGACCGCCACGGCACGAGCGCCGCGCGGAATACCGCACGTGCCATACGCCGCTGCGTCGACGCGCAGCGGCGGCGCGCCGGAGACCAGCGGCTCGCTCCACAGGGTGTCGAGCAGCCGGCAGGGACGGATGGGGTAGAAGTCGAGGCTCGCGAGGATCTCCGGGCTCGCCTCCGGGCTTGGTGGTGGCGGTGGATCAGGGACCCGGGCCGGAACGCCGGGCGGGATCACCGTCGCGATCGCGACCGGTCCTGCGTAGCCCTTGCGGTAGAGCGGCGGAATGCCGAAACGTCGCCTTTCCCGTTCGACCTCGCCGTCCGGCCCGAGGGCGGCGAAGCGGGCGCGAGTCCAATCCGCCGGCATCCACAGGTCCCGGGTCGGTGCGCTGCGGTAGGTGATCCCCCAGATTTTTCTGTCGTCTCCGCGTTCGTCGAGCCGCAGGTTGGCGTGGAAGACCGCCGGCCAGACGCGCCAGAAGTTGCCGATTACATGCGTGGCGCCGCTCGCCAGGACCGCCTCCGAGTGCAGCCCGAGGCCGGCGTCGACCGCCTCCCGTGCCCGTGCCGGTGAGGGGAAGCCGAAACGGAACAGCATCAGGGGGATCAGCGCCGCGAGGACCAGCGCATTGGCGATGCGCTGCCAGGCGGCCGGCGCCCTCTCGAGAGTCAGACAGAAGAGGAGAGCGGGTCCGGCCACGGTCAGCGCAGTCAGTCCGGAGGTCAGATAGCGGACGTCGAAGAGCTGGCGGTGGAGCCAGCCGCTGGTGCCGAGGACGGCGATCTCGCAGAGGGCGGCGGCGGTGAGGGCGAGGCCGGAGGAGAAGGCGCCGCGCGCCTTGCCGAGGAGAGAGAGGACCGCCGCGACGGCGAGGAGGACGAAGACCGCAGCCACCCAGCCGGGCGAGAGATAGTGCACCGCCTCCTCCGCCAGGCGCCGCCAGCCCAGCGGCCAGCTTTTCATCGGGACGGTGCCGAGATCGGTGCCACCGTAGGCCTTGCGGGCATAGAGCGCCGACGCGGCCAGGCTGGCGTCGAGGCAGGCTCCCAGGAGAACGCAGGTGTAAAGATGACGCCACAGCCGTGTCATCCTGCGGGGAGCCTTGGCGACCCAAAGGATCTGGGTGGCGGAACGGTCCGTCCGCCCAGATCCTTCCAGCTCGCAGGACTCGCTCTCAGGATGACTCTCGCGGCGCCATATACGCACGAGAAGGATCGGCAGGAGCCAGAACACGGTCCCGGGCGAGATCCAGAACGAGAGGGCGATGAGGATCGATCCACCGATCCTCCGTGTCCAGCCTCCATTTTCGAGCAGAAGCGCGCCGCCCAGGGCCAGGGCCATCGCCTGGAAGTATGGCTGCTCATGGAGATAGGTCAGATGCGGCACGCTGCGGACAGCGAGCACGACGGCGAGCGCGGCGCCGCCGACCGCCGGCCAGTAGCGGCGCGGCACGGCGACGCGGGCGAGCAGGAAGAAGGACAGCACCAGGGCGAACAGCCGCAGCCAGACCTGGACGAGCAGGTTTCCGAACGGATGCCGGAACGGCAGGGCGAGGAGCGGCAGCAGCATGCCGAAGCGGTTCTGCTCCCAGAAGAACGGCGTCCAGCGGTCCAGGCTGACCAGGACCGGGATGAGCGAGTCGGCGTTGTGGTAGCGGTGGAGCGGCGACAGGTCCATCCAGCCGGCGAGCAGCGCGGCGAGGACGAACACGGCGGCGAGCCAGGCGATCCCTTCGCGGCGGGTGGAGGCGGACGGGCTGTCGTTGGTCACGGCGGCCGGTGATCGTAGCGCAGTCTGCGATAGGATCGGTGAAAATAGGGACTCCGATGAATCTCGACGCAGCCCAGGCGATCCCCGAATTGGCGGAGAGCGGCCTCGTGCCGCCTGCCGCGGCGCCGTTGCTGCTGCGGGTGGCGCGCGGCGAGCTGGTCTCGGTCCACGGCGAGCTGCGGGCGCTGCTCTACAGCGGCGTCCTGCTGATCACCGGCGGCGCCGGAGTGCTGGTGAAAGAGAACCTGGACCGCATCGGACCGGTGGTGATCGCCGCCGCGCTCGGTCTCGCGGCCCTGGCGGCGCTCGTCTGGGTGGCGCGGGTAGCGGCGCCGTTTTCGTGGCGCGAGATGCCGTCGCCGAACCTGGCGTTCGATTACGTCCTCCTCCTCGGCGTGCTCCTCGCCGCGGCGGACCTCGCCTATCTAGAGGTCAAATTCACCCCGCTCGGCGCGCAATGGCCCTGGCACCTGCTGATCGTCGCACTGCTGACCGGCTTCGCCGCCTTCCGCTACGACTCGCGCGTCGTCTGGTCTTTGGCACTCTCCACCTTCGCGGCCTGGCGCGGCGTCTCCGCCGGCCGCATGGGCACCGCCGTCCTCTGGGCGCACGCGGGGGCGGTGCGCTGGAACGCCGTCGGCTGTGGTGTGCTGTTCGCCGTCCTAGGCGTCGTCCTCGTCCGCACCCGGCGCAAGGCGCACTTCGAGCCGCTGGCCGTCCATCTGGGCTGGTTGTTGATCCTCGGTGGCCTCGCGTCGGGGATGACGGAGAGCGGGAGGACCGGCCTCGCCTGGGCCGCCGCGCTTCTGGTGGTGGGAGCGGCGCTCGCGATCGGTGCCTACCGGTCCCGCCACTTCTCGCTGTTCGCCTTCGGCGTCCTCGCCGCGTATGTCGCGTTGAGCCGCCTGGTGATCGACGTGCTCGAAGCGGGCGCGGCCGAGGCGCTCGGCTGCTTCTGGTTTTCGGGCACCTCGATCCTGGTGATCATCGGTCTGCTGGTCGCCCAGCGCCGTTTGAAGGAGCCGCTGTGACGCCGGAGCTGGCGCGCGCCGACCGCGCCGAGGCGGTGCGCAATGCCGCCCGCTCGTGGCGCGGGGCCGGTGTGATCGATGCCGCGGCGCTCCAGGCGATCGAGCAGCGCTACCCGGACGACCGGTCGCGCGTGGGGCCGGTCTTCCGGGTGCTCCTCTTCCTCTTCACCCTGCTGGCCGGGAACGCCCTGTTCGGCTTCATCGGCGTGATCGGCGGCCTCAGCGGCTCGAACCGTGGCGACGCGCTCGCGGTCCTGGCGGTGCTGGCGGGCCTGGGGCTGACGTTCGCCACGGACGTCCAGATCGGCAGCCTGCGCCGGCGGCAGGGCGGGATCGAAGCGGCGACTTCCTTCATGGCGCTCGGCTACCTGTTCGGCGCCGTGGCGTGGTGGGTCTTCGAGAGCAAGACCTCGGCTGACGTGCCCATCCTCTGCCTGGCGGGGGCCGTCCTCTGCGCGGCGGCGGCGTGGCGCTGGGGCTATCCGCTCTATGCCGCGGCGGCCACCGCCGGCCTGCTGGTCGCGACCGCCCATCTGTCCTTCGGACGCCTGTTGTGGATCGTCCTGCCGCTCGCCGCGGCGCCGGTGCTGCTCCGGCTGTCCGCCTCGCTCCGCCTGCCGCCGGCGCACCGGGCCTCGTGCACGGCGGTCCTCTCGGTGGCCCTCGCCGGTCTCTATGCCGCGGTGCATCTCGGTTCGTGGGAGAAGCAGGTGATCGAAGAGATCGGCGAGCGGCATCACCAGGCGCCGCCGGGAGGGGACCTCCTGTGGTGGCTGGCGGTGGTGGCGACGGCGCTCGTGCCGGCCGTCCTCCTTGCGCTCGGCCTCCGCGGGCGGTGCTATCCGCTCCTCCTGCTCGGGGCCGGAACCGCCGTGGCGTCGCTCGTGACGCTGCGCTGGTACGTCCATCTCGCGCCGCTCTGGGTCGTCCTCGTCGTCTCGGGCATCCTGCTGGTGGCGGTGGTCTTCGCTCTGCGGCGGTATCTGGAGTCGGGCCCGGAAGGCGAGCGGCACGGTTTCACCGCGGCGCCGCTGTTCCAGGACGCGGCTCGTCTGCGGCTGCTCGAAGCCGGCGCCGCAATCCTCACCCTGGCGCCGGAGGCGCGGACGATCCACGAGGAGCCGAAATTCGAGGGCGGTGGCGGCCAGTTCGGCGGTGGGGGAGCGAGCGGCGGGTTCTGAGCGGGGGGACACGGACACACGGACAGACACGGACGAACAGGGACCGGCACGGACCGGCGGGATTCGCGCCTCGTCCGTGCAAGTCTGTGATCGTCCGTGTTCGTCCGTGTTCGTCCGTGTCCGGGGGGCTGCGCAACTCCGCCCACGGATTTGCGTACACTGGAACAATGAATCGCTCCAGACACTTCTCCGCGATCGCCGCCGCGCTTCTCTTCGCTGCCGGCCCGCTCTCCGCTGCGATCGACCGTTGGACTCCGCTCGGTCCGGACGGCGGAGCGGTCACCTCTCTCGCCGTGGCGTCCGGGGCTCCCGGGCTGGTCTACGCCGGAACGCTGTCGGGCGGCGTCTTCAAGTCGCGCGACGGAGGAGCGACCTGGCAGCCGGCGGCGACGGGACTGCCGGTGGGAGCTCCGCTCCTCCTGGCGGCGGGGGGACGGGACGGCCGGACGCTCTACGCGGCGACGGGGTTGGCCCTCTTCGCGTCGGCGGACGGTGGCGGGTTGTGGACACCAAGGCAGGTGCCGGGATTGTCGAACGGTGTCGTCGGCATCGCCGGCCTCGCTGCCTCGCCGTCCAATCCTCAGACGTTGTTCCTCTCTCTCGGCAGCGACGTCTCCTTCTACGGCGGCCTGCTCAAGAGCACAGACGGCGGGAGGACCTGGAAGAAACTCGACACCGGCCTGGGTGACGGCTCCAGCGCGAGCGTCCTGGCGCTGGCCATCGCTCCGTCGGCTCCGGACACGATCTATGCCGCCGGCTACTTCCTCGGTCTTCAGGCCGTGCGCAGCACCGACGGCGGCGTTCACTGGTCGCCGGCCGGGCCGCTCGGCGCCGAGAACGCCTACGACCTGCGACTCGCGGTGGACCCGCGCGATCCGCGGACGGTCTATGCCGCCTGGCTCGACAAAGTGGTGAAGAGCACGGACGGCGGAGACACCTGGTCCCCACTGACCGACATCGGTTCCGCTCCGGAAGACCGGATCGTGAACGTCGCCGCGCTGGCCATCGACCCCGCGGCGCCGGCAACCATCTATGTAGGGTTGAACCGCGCCATCGGTAGCTACAGCGGTTGGTACGACGGCGGGCTCTTCCGCTTCGCCGGCCGGATTGTCCGAACGACGGACGGCGGCACGACCTGGTCGCAGCCGGTCGAGACCGATGTCATCTCGGTGTTGGGAATCGACGGCGTGCGGACGAACCGCGTCTATGCCGGGGTGGGCCGGATCGGCATTCTGCGCAGCGACGACCGGGGCGGCCAATGGAGCAAGGCGAACCGTGGATTGACGGCCGCGCCTGTCTGCTCGGTGACGCCCGATCCCTTTGTCCGTGGTGCTCTCTACATCTCGGCGGGAGTGTGCGGCGCGCCGTACGATTTCCTGGCCTCCAACAACGACCTCGGCTTCCTCAAAACGACCGCGGTCAACGCGTCCAGGATCGCGAGCTGGACGAATCTCAACCAGGGCGCCCGCGATCCGTCCCGCGTGCTGGAGGCCTACGGCATCGTGGCTGATCCCCGCGCCCCCGGCACGCTCTACGCCGCGACCGGCCAGGGTCTGTTCAAGAGCGTGAACCGGGGAGTCCGGTGGACCTTGCAGACCGGCCTCGCCTCGCTCCTCGACGCGGTCTATCGCGTCGCGGTCGACCCTGCGGATACGCGGACTCTGTACGTCCTCGGCTACAAGCTCGCCTATCCCATCTGCGGCGGCTTCTGCCCGCTGCTGCCGGTCTACGGCGCGGCGAAGAGCACCGACGGCGGGCTCACCTGGAGGAAGATCGAGGCCCAGAATCTGTCCCTCGGATTCGACGCGGAAGACTTCATGGGCTTCGAGCTGAAGATCGATCCCACCGACTCGCACGTCGTCTATCTCGGCCACGCAGCGTCCGCGCTCTACAAGAGCGGCGACCGCGGTGTCACCTGGCAGGCGCTCGACGGAGCCGGGAGGGTCTCGCGTCTGGTGATCGATCCCTCCGCGCCACAGACTCTCTATGCCATCGCTCAGTTTCCCTCGGGAAGCGGAACCGTCGAGAAGAGCACCGACGGCGGCCTCACCTGGTCCCTGGCGGCGCACGGTCTCCCGGCGGATCTCGAGATGCGCGATCTCACGCTCGACGCTCGCCGTCCGCTCACTCTTTACGTAGCGACCGGCCGCGGCGTCTTCGTCACCGACGATGGCGGCGATCACTGGTCGCCGCTGATGAACGGGCTGAAGAAACGGAATATCTGGACGATCCGCATCGACCCATTCGATCCGGCCACGCTCTATGCCGGAACGGAAAGCAACGGCGGATTGTTCGTTTTGACGCGGTCGGACCGGTAGATCTATCGGTAGGAAGGCATCCCGCGCGCCGCGTTGTCCCGCAGCCTTTCGAGCCAGTGCTGGTGGTACTTCGACATTTTGTTGGGGAGAAAGATCTTGTTGAGCCGCGTCAGCAGCCCGTGCTGTGTCTCCTCGGTCAGCAGGTGGCACCCCTCCGGCGTCGGGCGGATCAGCCAAGCGTGGTAGACATGGATTCCTGGGGCGTGGCCGTCCCAGGCGATGCGCCCCTCCTCGGGATTGAATTCGCGGACGGTCGATATGATGGTGGCGCCGAACGTCCACCACCGGAAACGGGTGCCGAGCGCCAGGTCCGGCGGCGGTCCGTCGAGAAAGAAGACGTTCTTTGAGTTCTCGTACCAGATCGGCCAGAGGGCGGCACGGATCACCCAGGCCCAGACGCGGTCCACAGGCACGGGCGCGGCCAGCTCGTTGCGCACATGGATCGGATTTCGTGACGGCTCGAATTCCTCCGGCCAGCGAATAGAAGATTCTGAGGATTCATTCATGTTGATTCCTTTCAGCCATGGGCCGGACCATCCTATGCGATCCCGCAAAGCGTTTGGCGCCGTGGGCTGCCTGCTTCTTCTCCTCGGCGCCTACTCCTGCGTCCACTTCAAGCTGCTCTGCATCGCCGTGCCCTGCGACCGTGTCGTGGACGTCAAAGTCGACGTGAAGGGTCCGGCGGATCCGGAGGCTGCCAAGTGTGTTCTTCAGCTCTTCTCTGAAGACGGACCGATCGGGAAAGTTCCCCGCAGGACGTCCGACATCACCGACGGCACCGCCAGCTTCACGGTCGGTCCATGGTCCCCGCGCTATCGCGCCCGCATCTCCTGCAAGGGGTTCAAGCCGTCGCCTCTCGTCCTGCTCGAAATATCCGACGACAAGGCGACGATCGATCTGGGAACTGTCCGCCTGGAGCCGGAGGCGGGGAACTGAAAACGTGCGTTCGCCTTCTAATCCTCCAGCAGCGTTTTTCGCACGGAGGTGGCGCATGAACGTAGCAGTCGGCAAAGCGGCGGTTCGCAGTGACATCAATGTCACACCGTTGGTGGACGTCTGTCTGGTCCTCCTGATCATTTTCATGGTGATCACTCCGATTCTGCGCCGGGACAGCCCGGTGCTCCTGCCGGAGACGCAGAATCCGGGAAAGATCAAAGAGACGGGCCGGCAGATCACGGTCGCGATGCGCGAGGATGGATCGGTGTTCGTCGCGCAGACGTTGGTCCCGCAGAATGAGCTGGCCGGCCTGCTGCGCCATATCCAGGAGACGGACCCCGACCGCCCGGTGGTCGTCGAGGGCGACCGGCGGCTCCACTATGAAGAGGTTGCGCGGCTCCTCGCCACGATCGAGGACGCCGGCTTTCACCGGGTCGGTCTGATTACCAGGACGAGGTCCTGACGATTCGGTTTCCTTCCCTCCGCTCCGGGTGTCTGAACAGATACCATGGAGACGACGAGAGCAGCGGCCTGGACCCACGGATGGGGAGGTGAGTTGCACGACCGAGCGGATGGTGGAGAGGAAGGGCGTCTCCTGGCGGCCCTGTCGGCAGGCGACCGCGAAGCGGCTGAGCGGCTGGTCGAACGGACCTACCGCACCGTCTTCGGGCTGCTGCGCCGGCTGTCCGGCGATGCCGACCTGGCGGCCGATCTGACGCAGGAGACCTACCGCAAAGCGTGGGTCGCCCTGGCCAGCTTCGACCGCCGGGCGCAGTTCTCCACCTGGGTCTGCCGCATCGCCTACAACACCTTCCTGAATCATCTCCGCCGGCCGCGGCTTCTGGTCCCCCTGGAAGAGAAGCACGAAACGACGATCGCATCCCAGGGGCCGTCGGCCGACGAATCGCTCGGCCTGGCGATTGCAGGCGACCGCCTGCGCCGCGCGGTGCTCGCCCTGCCCGAGGATCTGCGCTTCACCGTGACCGCCATCTTCTGGGGCGACCTGCCGGTGCGCGAGATCGCCCTCCACGAGGGGGTCACCACCGTCGCCATCCGCAAACGGCTCAAGCGGGCGCTCGCCGCGCTCGGCCTCGCGCTCGAGGAGGAACCCCGATGACACCCTGGAAGACGAGCGAGATCGCCCGCCGTCTGGCCGAGCGCGACGACGTCGAGCCGCCGGAGGGCCTGCTGGAGAAGATCAAGAGCGACATCCCGGCCGAGTTGCCGATGATTCCGACACTTCCGCGGGTGCCGGAGATCGTCCACCGCTCCGTGCCGCCGAAGCGCCGGACCTGGCTGATGGCCGCTTCGCTGGCGGCGGCGGTGTGCGGCGGCGCCCTCGGCCTGTGGATGATGCAGAACACGGGGATGAAGAAGGAGGCGATGGAGGAGACCGCGCGGGAGCAGAAGCCCGCCGCGGCCCAGGCCCCGGCGGTCTCGGTGCCGGCACCGCCTGCGGTTCCGCGGATCCCCGCCGCCAAGGAAGAAGAGGTGGAACGCCTGAGGTCTCTCGGCTATACGAGCTCGAGCGGCGGCGCCGCGGACAGCAAGGTCGCGCCCATGCAGGCTCCCCAGGAGATTCCCGCGGCGCCCAAGCCCATGCTGCCATCATCGCCATCATCGCCACCGCCACCTCCGGCACCGGCGCCTGCCAAGCAGGCGGCGCCCCGGGACGAGCCGGTCTCGGTCCAGGCGGAGAGCCAGCCGGTGCCGGTTCCAGAGGGTGGAGTCCCAGGGGGAGTCTCGGGTGGAGTGATCGGTGGGGTCGCGGGAGGATCTCCTGGCGGTGAGAAGGACGAGCGGCGGGCCGACAAGGAAGAGACGAGGAAGAAGAGCGAAACCCGGACTGCCTGGGATCTGCTCGACAAGAAGCCGGGTGCCAAGACGGACCGTATCAACGTGGGCGGCAACGAGTCCGGACGGCAGGCCGACTCTGCCCGTCCCGCCGCTGCCGCACCCCCGCAGATGGCCGGGGCCATGGCGCAGTCCAGCCTCCAGGCGTCCGCGGACGACGTGGTGCGCCGGTCTCTCGCGGAGGGCCGTCTGCCGGAGCCGGCAACGGTGCACGTCGAGGATTTCGTGCGCTCCTTCTCCCTGGAGGGCCAGACCGGCCGCCGGAACCGGCTCGCGGTCCAGGCCGATGGCGCGCCCAATCCCTTCGGCGCCGTCCCGAACGCCAAGGTGCTGCGGGTGATCGTCCCCGCCTCCCACGAGGCGGTGCAGATCGAGATCAACCCGGCGGCGGTGGTGAGCTGGCACCGGGCCGGATCGGACAGTTCGCAGACCACCGCGGCGAGCGTCCGCGACACCGTGCCCTCCGGCCCGGGCGTCACCGTGATCTACATGGTGGCGCTCAAGCCCGGAACGCCGCCGAGCGAGCCGATCCTGACCCTCCGCCTCGGCCGGACCTCCCAGAGCCTGCGCGCCGGCGCTCTCCCGCGCACCTGGGAGCAGGCGGCGCCGGATCTGCGGCTCACCGTCCTGGCGGCGTACCTGGGTGAAGTCCTCCGCGACACGTCGTGGGGGAACGTCATCCACCTGGACGACCTCGTCCGCCGCGCCCGCGCCGTCGCCGCCGCCCTCGCCGGCACCCCGCGCGCCGCCGCGGCGGCCGATCTGGTCAAGCTGGCGGAAGAGGCGGAGCGGCTGAAGCGCTAGTAGGCGCCGCCGGTCAACTGTCCGCCATCGATGACGATCACCGTGCCAGTCGTATACCGCGCGGCGTCGCTCGCCAGATAGAGGACGGCGCCGACGAGGTCGTCCGGCTGGCCGATCCGGCGCTGCGGAATGGCCTGCAGAGCCCGGTCGCGGAGCTCCGGCGTCGCCCACAGCCCTTCACTGAAGCGGGTCTGAATCAGACCGGGTGCGATCGCATTGACGCGGACATCCGGCGCCAGCTCCGCGGCCAGCGTCTTGGTCATCATCAGGACGGCCGCCTTGGAGATGCCGTAGACGCCCAGCCCGCTGTGCGGCGCGAGGCCGGCGACCGAGGCGACGTTGACGATGGAACCGCCTCCCCGTGCCCGCATCCGCGGCACACAGGCGCGGATGGCGTGTACGTAGCCCTTGACGTTCACCTCGAACGTCTTGTCCCACTGCGCCTCGTCCGCGTCGAGGACCGGTCCGAAATGCGGGTTGGTGGCGGCGTTGTTCACCAGGATGTCGATGCCGCCGAACGCCTCCTCGGCGCGGGCGGCCAGCGCCTCCACCTCGGCGGCCCGGCCGGTGTGGCAGGCGACGGTCACCGCCTCGCCACCCGCGGCGCGGATGGTATCCGCTATGCTCGTCAGACCATCGAGCTTACGGCTGGCCAGCACGACGCGCGCTCCCGCGGCGGCGAACGACTGGGCCACGGCGGCGCCGATGCCGCGGGAGGCGCCGGTGATCACCGCGACCTTTCCGGTGAGATTCAAGAGATCATGGGTGTCTCGCATGGCAGGCGACGATATCCTAGGACGAACCTTCGCGGCGCGGCATATACAGGCGGTACGGTGAGACAGCGCAAGATTTTTTTCGTCAAATACTACGACAAGGGCTCCACGGTCATGGGCGCCGACCAGATCAGCGAGGCCCTGCAAGCCCGTGGCGTCGACGCGCAGTCCGTCTACCCGGCCGACGTCGAATCGGTCCGCGATGCGATCCTCATTTTCATCAAGACCTCGAAGATCCACCACCTCCTGGGCGCCCGGCGGCGCGGCAACAAGACGGTGCTCGACATCCAGGACACGGTCGTCTTCAAGCGTCGCATCAAGAACCGCTGGCTCTTCGACGGCCTCATCTTCAAGAACCAGCGCCAGCTCCAGGACTTCGCCGCGCCGCGCGCGGTGAACCGGGTCATCTACCATCAGTGGGACCCGCGCTACCGCGAGAACGAGCTGGGAGACCGCGAGTTCAAGATCGGCTATTTCGGTCTCCAGAGGTCGTTCCCGTACTTCAAGGAGCTCCCGGGCGTCCCCTGCTTCTCGGACGAGGACGACTACTACCAAACCGCCCTTGGCTACAACTGCCACCTCTCGTTCCGCGAGCCGGGGAAGGACTTCCTCTACAAGCCGAACTGCAAAGTCTCCACCGCGGCGGCCTGCCTGGCGAATCTGGTGACCACCCGCGACGAGAGCGCCGTCGAGCTCCTGGGCGCCGACTATCCGTATTATGGTGAGCCCACGCCCGAGGGCCTCCTCACCGCCCTCGAGCACGCCCGCGCCACCTTCGGCGGGCCGGAGTGGAAACGGGGCCTGGAGCGGATGCGGGAGATCAAGGCGAAGACGTGCATGGACCGCATCCTCGACGAATACCTGGACTTCTTCAAAACATTGGATTGAGAGGAGAGAGACATCATGGCGGTCGAGATCACCGGCAAATACATCGGCAACCTCAAGAACGAGCTGACCCACGGCCCCTCGGGCACCAAGCTGATCACCGTCCCCCCGGTCGACAACCAGGGCGACGGCAGCTCCTTCAGTCCCACCGATCTGGTGGCCACCGCCCTCGGCTCCTGCATGATGTCGCTCATCACCCTCGTCGGCCAGCGCGACAATCTCGACCTCACAGGCCTCGCCTTCCGCGCCGAGAAGCACATGGCGAGCAACCCCCGCCGCATCGGCGCCATCCCGGTCGTCCTCCAGATGCCCAAGGGCCTCACCCCTGACCAGCGCAAGAAGCTCGAAAACGCGGCCCTCACCTGCCCGGTGCATAAGAGCCTGCATCCGGATGTGGAGAAGCCGGTGACGTTTGTGTATGAGGATGGGGAGGTGAAGGCGTAGGGAAGGGCGTGTGCTAATCTTTTGCTATGACTGCGCTCTTGCAGAAGGCCTTTGAGAAGGCTGCCCAACTCCCCGATACCTTGCAGGACGACGTGGCGGCACGTCTCCTGGAGGACATCGAGGGGGAGCTTCGATGGGATGAGACGTTCAGCCGATCCGAGGATCTGCTCGATAAGCTGGCAGACCGGGCCCTCGCCCAGTTTGCAGCCGGGAAAACGCAGCGGAAGGGCTTCGCCGAGCTGTGATCTCCGAGCTGACGGAGGAGCTCATCGAGGCGCCGTTTGGCTTTGGCGGCTTTGGCTCAGCCTTCCCCTCGGCCTGATGGGCCGCCTAGCATTTCACCCGCTCCACCCCCGAGCGCACCCGCGTCACCCGTTGCCGCACCCGCTCCACCCCTCTTCTCACCCGCGAATTTCGCCGCAAGACCCGCCGGCCCCACGGCGGGCGCCGCGGGTTTTGTCGCGAAACCGCCGCCGCCCGGCGCGCAACCGGCGGCTATCACGGCGCCACCCGCGGGTTTTGCCGTGGATGAGCCGGGTGGCATCTCCGAACCCGCGGATGACGACCCGGGTGTCGCGGGTGAGGTCGCGGGTGCCGCGGGTTTTTTCCCGGGAGACCGCGCGTCTGTCGCCGTGGAGCCGGCGGACGCGACGGGCGCCTCGGGGGTGGCCGCGGGTGCCTGGGCGGATGTTCCGGGACGCGTTTTCCCCGGGATCCAGCCCGGCTTGCCTGCCATCGCCGAGACCGGATCCGGGAACGCGGCGTCGGGTATGCTCACAATCCAAGAGACGGCGCTGTCTCCGTCCGGAGCAGGATCGACAATGAGCATCGCCCTACTGAAATCCACCTTCCTCGAGAGCCGCGAGATCGTCCCTCTCACGGTGGAGCAGTACCACGGGATGATCGCGGCCGGAATCCTGGCAGAGGGGGAGCCGATTGAGCTCTTGGATGGACTGTTGGTCCGCAGGAGTCGAGGGGAGGGGATGACCACCCATCCTCAGCATGCTCTGGCGGTGAGCACCCTGACCATGCTTCTGGTGCCGGCCGTGGCCGGTACAGGCTGCCACGTCGGGGTCCAGAGCCCGGTGACCCTGCCGCCCCGCGACGAGCCTGAGCCCGATCTCGCTCTCATCATGGGCCGGCCGGCAGATTTCGCCGATCGCCATCCCGGCCCGGCCGACGTGACGTGCGTCATCGAGGTGGCTGGCAGCTCGCTGGAGCGCGACCGCACGATCAAGCAACGGATCTATGCGGCCGCGGGCATCCCGCAATACGTCATCGTCAATCTCGTCCAAGCCCGCGTCGAGGTCTTCGAAAAGCCCGATTCAGCGAAAGGCCGGTACCGCTGGCGCGCCGAGCTCGCAGGAGACAAAGAGGTCACGCTTCTGTTGCCTGAGGACCGGCGACTGAGGGTCGTCGTGGCGGATTGTCTGTCGCAAACCTAAGGGTATGCCAAGAAATAACCTCGTCGGAATCTCTAAGCGGGCCCTCTGCAGATCGAAGCGGCCCTGGTCAGGATCGACGATCCCCCAGGCGGTTGGAGCTTCCCCCAGGGGAAGTCGACGATCCCTCAGACGGAGTTGAGCTTCCCCCAGGGGAAGTTGACGATCCCCCAGACGGAGTTGAGCTTCCCCCAGGGGAAGTCGACGATCCCCCAGGCGGAGTTGAGCTTCCCCCAGGGGAAGTTGACGATCCCCCAGACGGAGTTGAGCTTCCCCCAGGGGAAGTCGACGATCCCCCAGGCGGAGTTGAGCTTCCCCCAGGGGAAGTCGACGATCCCCCAGACGGAGTTGAGCTTCCCCTAGGGGAAGTTGACGATCCCCCAGACGGAGTTGAGCTTCCCCCAGGGGAAGTCGACGATCCCCCAGGCGATGTTGAGCTCCCCCCAGGGAGAGCCCAAGGCCCAGGGCAGATTGAGCTTTCCCCGGGCAGATCGAATGTGTCCTCGGCACGAACAAACCTTTTCCAGGCACGAACAGAGCTGAACCAGGCCCGCGGCGGAACGGTCCCGGGCCATCAGGTCCGCGCGGGGCCGGACGGGCCGATCACCTGCCTCGTCGCTTTGAATCCTGCGAGAGAAGCAAGAGATTATGACGAGGTTATTTCATGGCAGACCCTAAGTTGCCAAATATCGATTGGGAACATTCTCCAACGGCGGCACCGATCGACCCGAAGCCTCAAGCAGGAGCCTGATGTTGCCGTAGATGTCCCGCTCGCGGCGATGGACCTGCGGCAGCAGTCCCATCTGCGCGTAGGAGATAGGCGTTACGTCGAAGAGCGTCGTCTCCCATTCGAAGCCCTTGCCCCAGGTGATGCCTTGAAGGCGGACATCGCTTTTCGCGCCGGCCTCCAGGAGCAGGAGCAGGATCGGCGCGGAGCGGTTGTCGTTCGAATTGACGGTATGGAAAAGCGAGGTGTGACCGTTGAGTCCGTAGTCGTCGACCGCCGCGCGTGCATCGACGTCAGCACCCATCTCGACAAGAACGCGCGCCGCCTTCAGATTTCCATATTCGGCGGCGACGTGGAGCAGAGAAGCGCCGACCAGAGGAGTGAACGTAGAGACCATCGTCGTCCGGTGCTCGATCAGGGAGGGATCGGCTCGGAGAGCGGCCTTGAGCGCTTCCGCATCGTCGAGGAGAACCGGCGCGAGAACAGGATCATCCAGCAGTCCTCCTCGGTTGAGCAGGAGCCGGAGACAGGCCGGAAAATTGTCGGATCGGAAGTACATCTCCGTGAGCCAGGTCACTGGAGACTTGCCGTGGACCGGTGCCTGAGGATCGAGCCCGGCGTCGAGCACGGCCTGCAGCTCTGCAACCGAGTGCACTTCAATCGCGTGGAGAAAGGCGTCTTCCGTCGTTACCCCGGATTTCATGATCTCCACTCCAGGCTGCAAGCAGAGCAGCTTCACGCACACCGAGGGCACCAATGGTGCCCTCAAAGAGGTCAGCCGGGGGGCCCCGGCGGGCAGGCATTCACTCCATTGCTGGTATCACACAGGCACGACAGGTCACAGCTCCCCGTGCAACCGAACGTCAAGCCTCCCAATGCGAGCCGCGTCTCCGGAGTACCGAGATTCCGTACCGTCTCCCTTGAGAGCTTCAGTTTCGTAAGCCTTTTCTTCATTCTGTCCTCCCCTATGAGAAGTAGATTCTACTCCAGGATAGAGCCCGGCGCAGTCGCGGCGGAGGCTGATCCTCTACGCCTTCGCCTCATACCAACTCGGCCCCCACCCGGCGTCCACCACCAGCGGCACCTTGAGCTGGGCCACGCCTTCCATCTCTTCCTTCACGATCTTGGCGACCGGCTCGGCCTGGGATTCCGGGGCTTCGATGACGAGCTCGTCGTGGACGGTCAGGAGCAGGCGGGCTTCGGGGTGCTCGGTGCGGAAGCGGCGGTCGATGGCGATCATGGCCTTCTTGAGTAGGTCGGCGGCGGTGCCCTGGATGCGGGCGTTGATCGCCATGCGGCGGGCGCTTTCGCGCAGGACCCGGTTCTTGCTCGTGATGTCCGGCAGCCAGCGGACACGGCCGGAGAGGGTGGTGACCTTGCCTTCTTTCTCGGCGCTCTTCTCGGTCTCCTCGACGTAGCGGCGGACCCCGGGGTAGCGGTCGAGGTAGGCGGTGATGAACTTGTCCGCCTCCCGGGTCGGGATGCCGAGGGCCTGGGAGAGGCCGAAGGCGCTCATGCCGTAGACGATGCCGAAGTTGATCGTCTTGGCGGCGCGGCGCTGCTCGGCGGTCACCAGCTCGGGCGCGATGCCGAAGACGGTCGCCGCGGTGGCGCGGTGGACGTCCTCTCCCTTGGTGAAGGCTTCGATCAGTGCCTGCTCGTCGGCGATGTGGGCGAGGACGCGCAGCTCGATCTGGCTGTAGTCGGCGACCACGAGGACGTTCCCCGGTCCGGCGACGAAGGCTTTGCGGATCCTCTGCCCCAGCTCGGTGCGGATGGGGATGTTCTGCAGGTTCGGGTTGACCGAAGAGAGCCGGCCGGTGGCGGCCACCGCCTGGTTGAAGCGGGTGTGCAGGCGGCCGTCGGGAGCGACCAGGGCGGGCAGGGCGTCGATGTAGGTCGACTTGAGCTTGGAGAGCTCGCGGTAGCGCAGCAGGAGGGTGGCGATCTCGTAGCCGCGCGAGGCCAGCGCTTCGAGTGTCTCGGCGTTGGTCGAGTAGCTCTTGGTCTTCTGGGTCTTCTTGAAGCCGGGGAGCTGCATCTTCTCGAACAGGATGAAGCCGAGCTGCTGCGGCGAGCCGAGGTTGAACCGCTCGCCGGCCTGTTTGAAGATCGCCTCTTCCAGCTCCGCCAGCTCCTTGCCCACCTCGGCGGACATGTCCTTCAAGAAGTCCACGTCGAGCCGGATCCCTTCCTCTTCCATGCCCACCAGCACCGGGACGAGCGGGATTTCGATCTCGGCGTAGACGGTGGCGAGGCCGGTCTCGCCGGCGGCGGCGGCCAGCTCCTTGCGCATGGCGGCGGACATCGAGCGCGCGAAGGCGACCCGTTCGGCGGCGTAGGCGGCGAGGCGGGAGTCGCCCACCGCCGGCTCCTGCCCCTTGTCCCAGCCGGCCTCCTTGGCGGTGATCGCCTTGCGGCTCAGCCGTTCGAGCGCCAGCTCGTCGAGCGAGTGGCCGTGGATCGACGGCTTCAGGAGGTAGGAGACGAGCATGGCGTCGAAGAGCGCCGCCTGGCAGAGGGCGCCGGTGTCGCAGAGGCGGAGGACCTCTTTCAGGTTGTGGCCGGCGACGCGGATCTTCGGCGACTCGATCCAGCGCGCCAGGCTCGCCAGGACGACGTCCTTCATGCCGTCGCGGCGGAAGTCGGCGTAGACCACGGGCGTGGTCTCGGCTTCTCCTGCGACGGCCAGCCCGATCGGATGCTCTTCGCCCAGCACGGCGGCGTAGAGCTCGCCGCTCCCTTCCTTATCTAGATAGGCGGCGGTCGCCTCCTGCCAGTCGGCGGCGGTCATCGCCTCCTGGGCGGGGGGGACGGCTTCGGCGTTGTCGGCGGCGGTCGCCTTCAGCTCTTCGACCAGGGAGAAGAACTCCAACTCGGTGAACAGGGTGCGCAGGGCGTCCTGGTTCGGCGGATCGTGGCGCAGGGCGTCGGGATCGAAGGCGATCTCCAGGTTGGTGTGGATGGTCGACAGCTCTTTCGACAGCCGCGCCTGGTCGGCGTGCTGTTGCAGTCCTTCGCGGTAGGTCTTCTTGCTGACCTCCGCGGCGCGGGCGAGCAGCTCTTCGAGCGAGCCGTACTCCTTGATCAGACTCTTGGCTCCCTTGTCGCCGATGCCGGGGACGCCGGGGATGTTGTCGATCGAGTCGCCCATCAGGCCGAGGACGTCGGCCACCTTCGACGGCGGTACGCCGAAGTCCTCTTCCACGTCGGCCGGACCGTAGAGCTTGTTGCGGCCAGTGTGGTAGAGCGAGACGCGGGGCTCGACGAGCTGCATGAGATCCTTGTCCGCCGAGACGATGACGACCTGATAGCCGGCTTCCGCGGCGCGGCACGAGAGGGTGCCGAGGACTTCGTCCGCTTCGTAGCCCTGGAGCTCCAGAGCCGGGATGCCGTAGGCCTCGAGGGCGCGGCGGACGTAGGGGATCTGGCTCTTCAGGTCCTCGGGTGTCGGTGCGCGGTTGGCCTTGTAGTCCGCGTACTTTTCGCTGCGGAAGCTCTTGCCGACGTCGAGCGCGACACCGATCAGCTCCGGATTGTCCTCGCGCAGCAGCTTGCGCAGCATCTGGATGAAGCCGTAGACGGCGTTCGTCGGCTCGCCCTTTGAGTTGGAGAGATTGCGGATGGCGTAGAAGGCGCGGAAGATGTTCGAATAGCCGTCGATGAGGTAGAGCCGGGGGAGCGCGGTGGTGTCTGCGGGCATGGTGGCGCCATTCTATCCATCTGGCACGGCTCTCGCAGCTCGCCAGGCACGAAGGAGGAGGCGGAGATGGGACTGATTGCGTGGATCGTTCTGGGGCTCCTGGCAGGGGGCCTGGCCAAGTTCATCATGCCGGGGCGGGACCCGGGTGGCTGTGTCGTCACCATCATCATCGGTGTCGTGGGAGCGCTGCTCGGCGGCTTTCTGTCGACCGCGCTCGGCTTCGGGGGACTGTCCGGCCGGCTGGACTGGCGCAGCCTGGTGATCGCCGTCCTCGGCTCCATCGTCCTGCTGGCGATCTTCCGGATGCTGCGCGGCCGGCGTCGCTAGCGGCTGCTAGCTGTCCCGCCGTGCCTGGCCGAGGAGGTGGGCGGCTTCGGGGAGGATGAGCTTCTCCATGGCGAGCGAGACGGCTTTCGGCGAGCCGGGGAGGAGGAAGACGGCGCGGTCGCCGATCAGGCCGGCGGCGGCGCGGCTCAGCATGGCGGCGGCGCCGACCTGCTGCCAGGAGAGCATGCGGAACAGCTCGCCGAAGCCTTCGACCGGGACGTCGAACAGGGGGACGACGGCGTCCAGGGTGACGTCGCGCGGCGCGAAGCCGGTGCCGCCGGTGAGCACCACGACGTCGATGGCGCGCCCCGCGAGGAAACGGCGGACGGCGCTACGGATCGCCGCGACGTCGTCCGGCACCACCACCGGCCCCTCGACACGGTGACCCGCCACCTGGGCCATGGCGGCCAGCGAGCGGCCGCTCACGTCGTCGTCCAGGCGGCGGGTGTCGCTGACGGTGATCAGGCCGAACCCGAGGATCCCGGGAGCGGTGCTCCGGTGTTGCTCCGCGCTCATTGACGCCTCCTCTCGCTCGGTTCGAAGGCTAGCACGCCGCGACACGGCTGTCCGCTTTCGGGACGCGGCATTCCCTGCACCGGACAGATCCGGCCCTGTCCAGGGTTGGAGAGAAAATATCAAGTCGATGTGAACAAAGGGTTTAGCTCCATCCTGCCAGGGTGGCACGCAGCGTGCTCTGTAGGAGGCTGTCAGCACTCGAGGACACTATGGACAAAGCCCGAACCGGATACTCCGAAAAGCGCCGCTTGCGGCGCACGATACTTTTGATCGCCGGCGCGATCGTCGTTGCCTTGGTGAGCGTCGGGATCTCTCAGCTGAAGCCGGCCGACAAGACGGTCGAATACAGCTCCATCTTCACCGGGAAGGTGCAGCGCGGCGAAATGCTGCGTGAGGTGCGCGGCCCGGGCCAGTTGGTGCCGGTGGACGTCCGCACCATCTCGGCGCCGCTCGAAGGGCGCGTCGAGAGCATCCCCTCCCTGCCGGGCGTGACGGTCACTCCCGACACGGTGCTGGTCGAAATGGCCAACCCCGAGATCGAGCAGAACGCGTTCGAGGCGGAGTCGAAGCTCCGCGGCGCCGAGGCCGATCTCCAGAACCTGAAGGCGACGCTCGCCAGCTCGCTGCTCAACCAGCAGGCCCAGGTGGCGGCGGCCGATTCGTCCGCCGCGCAGGCCAAGCTGCAGATCGAGGCGAACGAGACCCTGTACGCCGACCAGCTGATCCCGGAGATCAAGCTCAAGCTCTCGCGTCTGGAGTCCGCTCAGCTCAGCAAGCAGAGCACGATCGAGCAGCAGCGCTTCGTGCAGGCGGAGAATTCCAACCGGGCGCAGATCGCTTCGCAGGATGCCAAGGTCGCGCAGCTCCGCGCTCTCTACGGCCTGCGGCAACATCAGGTGGAGTCGCTGCGGGTGCGGGCCGGCATCCCGGGTGTGCTCCAGGAGCTGCCGGTGCAGGTCGGCCAGCGGGTGACCGCGGGCACCAACCTCGCCAAGGTGGCGCGACCCGAGCTGCTCAAGGCCGAGCTGAAGATCCAGGAGACCCAGGCGAAGGACGCGCGGCTCGGCCTGCCGGTGCAGGTCGACACCCGCAACGGCGTCGTGCCGGGCCACATCATCCGCATCGCGCCGTCGTCGCAGGACGGCACGGTGACCATGGACGTCGCCCTGGACGGCCCGCTGCCGGCCGGGGCGCGCCCCGGCCTGACGGTGGACGGCACCATCGAGATCGAGCGCCTGAGCAACATCCTGTTCGTCAACCGGCCGACGTTCGGCCAGCAGGACACCAAGGTCGATGTCTTCAAGATCGTCGAGGGAGGCAAGGCGGCCATCCGCGTGCCGGTCCAGCTCGGCCGCTCCTCGGTCAACACGATCGAGGTGATCAAGGGCCTCGACAAGGGTGACGAGATCATCCTGTCCGACATGCAGGCCTTCGACGGCTCCGCCCGCGTCGGACTGCGGCGTTGAGTCCCGGAATCAGAAGCAACCAGGGAGAAGCCATGAATTCGAATGAGTCTTTGATCCACCTCGATGGAGTCACCAAGGTCTTCTTGACCGACGAAGTCGAGACCCACGCGCTGTCCGGGATCCACCTGGAGATCCGCAACGGCGAGTACGTGTCGATCGCCGGCCCTTCCGGCTGCGGCAAGACGACACTGCTGTCGATCCTCGGCCTTTTGGACACGCCGTCGGACGGCAAGTACGTGCTGAACACGAAGCAGGTCGCGTCCCTGTCGTTCTCGGAGCGGGCGCGGATCCGGAACCAGGAGATCGGTTTCATCTTCCAGGCGTTCAACCTGATCGGCGACCTGACGGTGTACGAGAACGTCGAGCTGCCGCTGACCTATCGCGGCATGCCGTCGAAGGAGCGCAAGGAGCGCGTGCAGGAGGCCCTGGAGCGGGTCGGCATGTCGCACCGGATGAAGCACTACCCGTCGCAGCTCTCGGGCGGTCAGCAGCAGCGCGTCGCGGTGGCCCGTGCGGTGGTGGGCAAGCCGTCGATCCTGCTGGCCGACGAGCCG